>Ga0189275_100059_pt1 | contig 226059 bp, 202 predicted proteins | sample N19A6minimetaG_FD_130329 | JGI IMG/M metagenome (GOLD analysis project Ga0189275, IMG submission 130329) | Marine microbial communities from the Costa Rica Dome - N19 A6 mini metaG | ecosystem: Environmental > Aquatic > Marine > Oceanic > Photic zone | place: Costa Rica: the Eastern Pacific...
GCACGAATGCAGCACGCTAGAAAATATATATTTTTTCAATTATTTTATAATTAATTAAAAATCAATTATATGAAAACAAAAAAGCCCCAAGAAATCGGAGCTTTTTGCGGTCTGGACGGGACTTCATATATTTTGATTGTATTTTATCATAATTGATTGATATATAGTTTTTAAAGTACTGTATTTACTGGGTTTTAGGGGATGTTCAAATATGTAGAAATAAACTTAAATTAAATTTATTCCGCCCCTGTGTCCGCCCCTATATGTTTATATTTGCTTTATGGGAAAGGCAAAATTTAAACTAAAAGAACCAAACATTAAAAGTGAAACACTTGTAAATCTTGTGTTCTATTACAATTATAAAAGGTTCAAATATTCCACAGGTGAAAAGATTGAACCCAAGTTTTGGAATACTAAAAATGAAAGGGCAAAAGAGAGTAAACAATTTCCTGAATATCCTGAATTCAATTCTAGGTTAGATGTTTTGGAAAATGGAATAAATACTGCCTACCGTAGATTACTTAATGATGGTGTTCAGCCCAACAATCAACTCCTAAAGAAATACCTTGAAGCTGAATTGTCAGGCAAAATATTGGAATCTGACCAAAAGAGTTTATTTGAATTCATAGAGAGCTTCATAAAAGAAAGCGAGTACCACAAAAAGAAGAGTACCATTACTGTTTATAAAACGGTATTTAAGTACTTAAAAGAGTTTGCGGTTTTACAGCGAAAGAGCATTGATTTTGATTCAATAGACCTTGACTTTTATAATAGTTATCTGAAATATTTAGTCCATGATTGTGATTTGTCTTCTAACACAGTTGGTAAGCATATTAAAACGCTAAAGACTTTTATGAATGAAGCAACTGAAAGGGGACTGAATAAAAACATGGAGTTTAGGAAAAGAAAATTCAAAGTTCCTAAAGAAGAGTCTGATGCTATCTATTTGAACATTGAAGAGTTGAAGAAGATTGAAAGCATAGATTTATCAGCGAGTCCACATCTTGAAAGAACAAAAGACTTGTTTTTGATTGGTTGCTATACTGGACTTAGATTTTCGGACTTTACCCAAATAAAACCTGAAAACATTGACTATGAAAAATCAATCTTACAAATTAGAACCCAAAAAACTGGACAACGTGTTTCAATACCATTGCACCCAACCGTAAAGGGAATACTAAATAAATATGGGAACGAACTTCCAAAAGCCTACGTGAATCAGGTAATGAACAAATACTTGAAAGATGTAGCCAGTATTTCAGGTTTAAAACAAATGGTTGAAACCACAATTACCAAAGGGGGACTATGCAAAAGAATAGTTGTCCCAAATATGAACTGGTAACAACCCACACGGCACGAAGAAGTTTTGCAACCAATCTTTATTTGGCAGATGTTCCAAGTATCTCCATAATGAAGATAACAGGACACAAAACTGAGCGTTCTTTTTTACACTACATTAAAATATCACAAGAGCAAAATGCCGATAAATTGTTAAATCACCCTTTCTTTTCTTAGCTGAAAATATTGCTAAATGGAGTAAAGTTGAGCAAGTAAAAGCAAGCAAAAATTAGCAAAAGCAAGCAAAAATTAGCATTAATTAGCATTCCTAAAAACCATCTTTTAATTCTTCTCTCATTTGTGTCAAAATTAAATACAGATACATATGGGAAAAATCTTTTTGCAGTCATTAGAACTGTCGGACATTAAGAAAGTCATTGAGGAAGTTGTAGAAAACAACATGTCCAAACTTTCTTTGCCAAAACACCAAAATCCAAACATTCTTTTATCTAGAAAGGAAACCGCAAAATTCTTGTGTATTTCTCTTCCAACTTTAAATGATTGGACAAAAACAGGAATTGTTAAAGCCCACCGAATAGGGAATAGGGTTTTGTACAAAGAACAAGAGGTTATTCAGGCATTGAATGAAATCAAAACCTCAAAATCAGGAAGGGGGTCGTCATGTTAAAGAATAAAAATGACTACTCGGTGATTGTATTTTTTGAAGATGGAAGCAAACCCAAAAAATGGATGTATGTCCATAGCCTTTTTAGTTTCTCCAAGTTCTTAGATAAGGAACATTCCAATTGGGAGTACATGAACGTTTATATCCGTCGCTCTGGGGATTTCCTCAAGCGATATATCCGCGGTCAGTTCGTCCCCAATAAGCCGAAACCGTGAGTTTTCTTTTTTTTAACCTTTAAAATTATTTCCGCACAGCTATTCACCTTTAATAATAACCTTTAAATGGTATTTATAAATGTGCAACAATTCAGATTTTTAAAATTTTAGCATGATTGTAAAAAACACATACGGAACAAGTATACAATATAGCCCAAAAGCATTCGGGTATGTCCCAACACGGGAATTTGTGGGGTCTTCTCTTCTCCGCAAAAAGCAGCAACCAAAAGAGAAAAAGAAAATAACTGATTCTAAAACAGATAAGGTTAATTCTGGATTGCCAAAGCAACGAAGTCTGTCTCCACGTTCAAAACAGAAGATTAAAAGGAAAGTGGTTTGCTTTAGTAGGTGCTATGACAAAATGAGTTTTGTTACCCTGACTTTTCTGAACAAAGTAGATGATGTACAAGCCGTAAAAATGCTCAAAAAGTTTTTGGACAACGCAAAAAAGAGGTTGGACGATTTCCAATATATCTGGGTAGCTGAACGTCAGACAAAGAACGATGAGTTCAAAGGGAATGTCCATTTCCATATAATCACCAACAAATACTGGAAGATTGACAAATGGTGGGATTACTGGATTGATTTACAATTAAAAAATGGAATCAAGCCAAGGGATAAGAACTTTAAACCATCAAGTGCTTTTGATGTAAAGCGGTTGAACTCAAAAAATATCAAAGCAATTGGTACGTATGTAACCAAATACGTTACCAAGAACAAGGCAACGTTCCGTTGTCAAGTTTGGAACTGTTCTAAGGCCGTTTCTTTGATAAATACAGATTTCTATACCTCTCATGAGTTTTTAGAGAATTTTGAGCGTTTAAATGCTATTAGGGGTGTGTTCAAGGTCAAGGATAAATTAGGCGAAACCTTGATTACTGTAAAGAACATGGATTTGAATAGACAGACCTTGCACCTTTATAGAAGACTTGACGAAAGAAATAAAGCAATAATTGAATAATATATAACTAAGAAAAATGCAAAATAAATTAATAGAAATTCAATCGAACATAGGAGTTTATTATACCCATGACAAACAGGCAATACTTGATATTGGTGAGGATATAAGGAAACATACAGTTGATATTTCTGAAATTTCAGGAACTGATTATAGTGTTGCGGCTTACTATTTGGGCAACGAAACCGTAAATATAATTCTCGAAAATGGGGTTGATCCAATATGTTTATTTAAATATGGTTCAACTAGCAAACTCGAATTAATTGAATTAGAAGTATTACAGGAAAAGTTTAATCAGGTTGTGGCTGAAATAGTTAGTGGTTGTTTAGAGGTTTTCTAACTCGATTCTAAGACAACTAGGTGGAACTATCATCCTCAAAATCTATTTTGTCTATTTCTTTCATTAGTCTATCGGTTTCTGAAAGTGCAACAATAATTTTTTGATAGTGAAGTATGTCTTCATATTCTAGTTTACGGTCTTTGCGGTCTTTTAGCCATTTTTGTGCGGGTTGATAACCACCAATATAAAAGTCCCAAGCTATTTCTGGTACTTTATCAAAGTATTGGTTGTCATTAATCCAAACTTTACCAAACCCAGGGTTTTGTTCATCAGTAACAAATCCTGGGTCTATTTTTGATATTTTTCTGGAAACAAAATTATCTCCATCCTCGGGATATTGTGTAATGAATTGCTCAACAATTGGACTTTCCAACAAATGAATTTGCCTTAACTCTCCACCTAATCTTACGAGTTTCCAAAATGTTTTTGAATCTGTTGGGTAGGGTACTCTTGGAAAATCAATCTTTAAAAACTCTTTGTATTTCTCTCGATATTTTGAAGAGTGCAATATTGCATAAATGTAATCTAGTATATTGATAGGTGTAAAAGCATCTTTGCTGTCTAATTTTTCAGGACTAAACGGCAATCTTAATTTATTTGAAATATGATTAAGAATCTCTTTTTTTAAATTAGGTTTTCTTTTAGATGATTGTAAAATGGTATGCTGACCATTCGTGTTTTCATAATGATAGAGGGGAAATATGAAGTTTTTATCATAGGCACTCAAAACTTTATGGCCAATTATTGTATTAGACACAAAATAACTTGGAGGTTCTTTAAAAAACCTTGGGGATACAATACAATAATTTCCTTTTAAAATATGCTGATTGATTTCATTTCTAGGGTATGCAATAATCCCTTTTGAATTGCCAGTATAAGGAATATATCTTTCGTCGAAAGGTTTAAATTGAAGTGTAGTAATATTGTATCCTTGAACTAAGTCTTCTTTTGCTGTTATTACCTTCCAATCTCTACCATCCTTACCAATAGATAATATATTTCGTATATCTTCAATGTCATTATTTAAAAAGACATCAATTGTATGTTGTAGCTCCTTTTTAGTGAAGTGAATACTTGCTGCATCTCTCTGGGTTTCAATACCAGTTGAATTATTTATAAATAGTTCATTTAATTTAAATCCTTTCTCATATTTATCGGCTAATCCAAAATCTTTTGGAACAAAAAAATAGTTTGGTTTTTTGTATTTTAAATTTTTCCAATGGATGGTTTTTAAATTGTTCTTATTTAAGAATTGATATTTCAAATCTCTTTTGCCTTGTAATTCAAAATGAAATACTTTTCCTAATTCATTTTTTCTTTTCTGATTGGTTTTTATAAATATGTTTATTGAAACCCCTTGCATAATATCAAAAACATTCTGATCAGGACTTCCATCCTCGCAAACTTCTTTTTTGTTGGAATTTCCGTGTAGGTCTAAAATGTATATTTTGTCAAAACTCTCTAACAATTTATTGCGCATCTGCCTATGAGTAATGCCGTCAATAAAACTGTTGTTTGAAATATAGGCCAATACACCACTTCCATTTTTATCAATATAGTGTTGACCATATCGTATAAATTTGATGTAATCATCATCCAAATTTATTTTACGCTCTTTAAGGTTTTTCTTGTAATCTGAAATTAAATCTTGTATCCATTCATTTTTATTTGTGCTGCTAACTGCATAAGGAGGATTACCTATAACGCACATTACAGGGGTGTCTCTTTTAATATGGTTCGCTTCATTGGCCTCGGTACTAAGCCAATTGGCAAATAAAGTTCCAGTGTCAGGATGATGTTCCTCTAAACTGTTTGTCAAATAAATCCGTAATCGCTGATTACTTTTCCCTATATAACCTGTTTCTTTTAGTAGTAAATCAAGTTTCAAATGTGCCATAGCATAGCTGGCCATCAATATTTCAAATCCATTAAGTCGTGGTAATAGATGTGATTCTATGTAATTACTCCAGATGCCTTGTTGTCCTTGGAACTTTGTATATATGTGTTTTACTACTTCGGAAAGGAAAGTTCCTGTTCCCGTGGCAGGGTCTAATATCTGGACTTTATGAACTTGTTGTTCTACTTGTTTGTAACCTGTTGTTGAGCGTTTGTCTGGGGTTTGGGTATTTAACTTTATAGTGGTTTTGCTTGTGTCTGCTAGTCCTTGTGCTAATCCAAATTCAGTTTTAAGAATGTCATCAACAGCCCTAACAATAAAATTTACAACGGGGGCAGGGGTGTACCAAACTCCACGGGACTTCCTCAATTTAGGGTCATATTCGCTTAGGAACGTTTCATAGAAATGAATTATTGGGTCTTCCATTTTTGTGGATTTCCCATAATTCTTCAGTATTTCTTCAACATTACTATGCAAGAAAATATCTACTAGACTATCTACAATCCATACCAAGTTATCATCTAAATCATAGCCTGCAATAAATTGAAAAAGTTTACGTAGAAAAGGATTTGATTTTGGAATTAGTTCCGCAGCTTCATGTCTACTGAATGTTTTAATAGTTGGGTCGTGTAATCGAGCAGCAAATAATCCATAGGTAATTGTTTGGGCATATATATCGGCAAACCCTTTTGTGCTTACATCGTGAATCAAATAATCCTTAAATGCATCAAACTGTTGTTCTAGAGAGGTTTTTGGGTTTAAATTATCGTCAAGGTCTCTTTTCAGGGTCTTTTCAATAACATCAGCTAATAATCTTGCTTTTCCTGCCATCATTTTAGCCAATCGTTCAGGACTTTTTATGGTTTGTCCAACATGGACAACAAAGTCTTTAAGCAGGTTTTCAAATGCAGTAAAGTTTTCAGGTAGGGGCTTAATTGAACCATCTACAATTTCACCGATTATAATTTCAGTTACTAATTCCCCCTCTAGATAAAGAACAAATCGTAAGTAGTCAGTAAAAATTAGATTGTCTAAGGATGCTTTGTAGCGGTCAAACTGTTCTTTGTGGCCAGATTTTTTCTTTCCAATTAAATCACTATCACCAATGTCTTTGGCTTCAATAAAACCAACTGGAACTTCCCCCTTGGTTAAAATGTAGTCAGGTGCGCCACAACTTTGCCTTTTAGGTTCATTGGTAGCCTTGATTTCTGGTATTAAACTTTCAATTAGTTGTTGTAGGTCTCCTCTAAATGTATGCTCTGTGGAATTGCCTAATCTATATCTATTGTTCAGGCTAGATAGATATTCTGGTGTGGTCATTTAATTGTGATATTTAGATTGCAGATAGTTGATAAAAGCAGAACAAGAAACCAACATATAAAGTGCATCTGCATATTCAACTTCTTGGTCACCATCTTTTAATTTATGCCTAATTCCATCAGCATCACTAGTATAACCATAGAGAGAGCCAAAAGAAGATTTTAATGCTGGATGAAGATTGTGTTTGTTTTCTAAAACTTTTAACGCTTCCCCTAAAGTAGCTTTTGGATTGCCGACAATTACTGAGCACATAGCTTCAATGGCCAGAATGGATTCTTTCATTGAATTTCTATAATCTGGCTTTTCCTTGTTTGATAACAAACTCAATGCGGTCTCTAAATGATTTGATACTAGCCCAGTATTATCAGATTCAATGGCATTTTCAATAGATGAAACTTCCTCTTCACTCGTTATTTTAAGAATTTGGTTTTCAACAAATCTATATCCAGACTGTTCACGTTCAAGTATTTCATTGACAAGATATGTGAATTCACCAAGGTAAAAACCATTTGCAGGATCATCTAATTTTGCTAAGTTTTCGAGAAAAACATAGACGTCATACCATTCCATGGCATTAAAAATACTTTTTACATCTTGGAAGAAATTTGGCCCTAAGCGATTAAAGAATGGTAGAAAGGTGTCAACATCCCTATCTAGGTATTCTGTCCAGATGTGTTTGCAAATAGCATCGACCTTAGAACGACTTTTATGATACCTTTTATTGAGGTTACTTATAAAGTATCGGTCGATTAAGTTCCAGAGCTTTATCTTTAATTTATCATCAATCGATTCAAGTTGAAGAGCGTCCCTTACTTTTCTGTACCCATACCTATGTGCGAAATCCATCTAAATTATTTTTCTTAAAAGTAAATAATATCCTACTTAGGTAAGTAGGTTGAACTTTAAAAATAATTTATTCCGCCCCCTGTTCCGCCTCTAAAAAGAAAAAAGCCTTGTAAATACATGATTTACAAGGCTTTTGCTTTAGTTGAAGCGGTCTGGACGGGACTCGAACCCGCGACCCCCTGCGTGACAGGCAGGTATTCTAACCAACTGAACTACCAGACCAATGATTTTATCTTTTCAAGACTCCGACAACAGTCGGATTCAAATCTTGTTCATTTGCTTTTTTAAAGCGAGTGCAAATATACATTCTCATTTCGGATATGACAAAACATTTTTTTAAAAAAATGATCAAGCAAATTTCTGCCGCTCTATCATAAAGGAATTCAGGACTTGGGAGAAGTCCGAGCGAACATCCACCCCCACATATTTGATTTGGTACTGTGCGCATTTCAGTTTCAGGTCCTTCTGGTATTGCAACACTTTTTCTGAATATGCCTTTTTAATGGAATCTGCATACAAATCTATCTGTTCGCCAGTTTCTACATCCACAAAACGTTTGGGTGCATTGTCAAAATCAAAATTGAGCTCATGCTCTTTATCCAACAGATGAAAAAGAACCACGGAATGTTTGTTGTATTTAAGATGACGCAGGGCTTCAAACAGTTTTTCCTCTTCGGTTTCCGTCTGGAACATATCGGTAAACAGAAAAATTAAGCTTCTCCGATGGATTTTTTCGGCAATTTGATGCAAAAACGTGTAGGTTTTGGTCTCCTTTGTATCATTTTTATGTGAAGCAACTTCGTTCAATTTGGAGTACAGCATCTGAAAATGACGTTCACTGTTCTTTTCCGAAGAATGGAAATCATAGGTATCAGAATAAATACTGAGTCCCACAGCATCCCGTTGTTTTTTCAAAACTTGCATCAAAGCGGCAATGGAAAGCACCCCAAAACCAATTTTGTTGAGGTTTCCCAAGGAATATTCCTTCACTTCGGGGTAATACATGGAGGCGGAATTGTCCAAGATCATATGGCAGCGCAGGTTGGTCTCGTCCTCAAATCGTTTGGTGTAGAGTCGGTCCGTGCGAGCGAAAAGTTTCCAATCAATATGTTTGGTGCTTTGCCCTGGGTTGTAAATTTTGTGTTCCGCGAACTCTGCAGAAAATCCATGGAACGGACTTTTATGAATGCCACTGATAAAACCCTCGACAATCTGGTTGGCCAAAAGTTCAAGGTTTTGGAAAAGTTTTGCTTTGCTAAGTTCCGATCGTAGGTCCATAACTGATTTCTGAAGACAAGATAAAATAAAAAAGGCTTGGCATTTGCCAAACCTTTTTTAAAATCCGTATTTCTACGTTTTTTTACAAAGCTGCATCAATTGCATCCGTGTATACTTTTTTAGGAGATACCCCTACTTGACGGTTGATAACCTCACCATCTTTAAATACCAAAACGGTAGGGATATTACGAACACCGTATTTGGCCGCAAATTGTTGGTTGGCATCAACATCAACCTTACCCACAACAGCTTTGCCATCGTATTCTTGTCCAACTTCTTCAATGATCGGACCTACCATTCTACAAGGCCCGCACCATGCTGCCCAAAAATCTACTAGGACAGGCTTGTCACTTTTCAAAACTACTTCGTCAAAAGTTGCATCTGTTATTTCTAGTGCCATCTTATTAATTTTAATATTATGCAAAGTTAGTCAAATAATGCCCACGTAACTTACATCTGGTACATTCGTTTTAATTATTGCACTATTGGCATTAATTATACCTAGTTCAATTTATAATGAATTTCGTTCGCCTCCAGTTCGGCAAGTAATTCGCTGTTGATCTTTACCTTTTGTTTTCGACTCGATAGTTTTAGTTTGATTTCTTCTTGCATCTCGTAAATCACAAAACTAATAGGATGGTCGCCTTTGTGCATGGTTAAAGTGTCCTTCAAGGTTTTTATGCGCTGTTCCTGTAATCGATCTATGTTGAGTTTGATGGTCAACTTTTTCGCAAAGGCATCCATTACATCCTGAAGCTGTTTAAAATCGTTGAACTGGAGCCTTGGCTCTCCTTTTTTGCCCGTATCGCGGTTCACCCATCCTTCGCGAACAAAGGCCCTAACATGTACAAATGAATTGATCATTAAAAAATGCCGGAACTTTAAGTATTCTTCTCCAAAAATCCGTAGTTCGTAGGATTCATTATAATCTTCCAATGTAAAAAGCCCCCAGCCTTTGCCATTTTTGGATACCCTATGCTGAACATCGGTAATTACTCCTGCGACGGTAAGTTCTCGATTTACATATTCGTCCAAACGGGAGAAATCGCTCACCGTGTTCTTGCAGAACGCTTTGATCTCTTTTTTAAAATCATCCAACGGGTGGCCGGAAATATAAATGCCGACCACTTCTTTCTCGCGTCGCAGTTTTTCCATGGTTCCCCATTCTTCGCAAGGAGGAACAATGGGCTCTGGAATCTGTACATCACTCGCTTCGCCAAAAAGGCTTACTTGGGATGAATTTTGATTCTCCTGAAACTTGGAACCGTACTTGACAGCTTTTTCCAAGAACGTGATGCCATCGCCCTCATCATGGAAATATTGGGCTCGGTGAGTGTTTCCGAAAGAGTCGAAGCCTCCTGCCAACGCCAAGTTTTCGAACGCTTTTTTGTTGGCAGCCCTTAGATCTACCCTTTTGGCCATATCAAAAATTGATCTGTACGCCCCTCCTTCTTTCCGGTTTTCCACTATGGTCTCTACGGCGGAGCGCCCTACTCCTTTTATGGCACCCATGCCAAAGCGGACGGCATTGTCCTTGTTGACCGCAAATTTATAGTAGGATTCGTTAACGTCAGGGCCCAATACTTCCAGTCCCATTCGTTTACACTCCTCCATAAAAAAGGTGACCTGCTTAATATCGTTCATGTTGTTGGACAGTACGGCCGCCATATATTCGGCAGGGTAGTGGGCTTTTAAATAGGCCGTTTGGTAGGCTATGTAGGCATAACAAGTGGAGTGACTTTTGTTGAAGGCATAAGAGGCAAAGGCTTCCCAATCCTTCCAGATCTTTTCCAAAACGTCCCGTGGATGTCCATTTTTTTCACCACCGTCCAAAAACTGGGGTTTTAGTTTTTCCAGCAGGGCAAAAATCTTTTTACCCATGGCCTTTCGGAGTACATCCGCATCACCTTTGGAGAAACCGGCCAGCTTTTGTGAGAGCAGCATTACCTGCTCTTGGTATACGGTAATTCCGTAGGTCTCCTTAAGGTATTCTTCCATGTCGGGAAGGTCATAGGTGATTTCCTCGTCTCCATGTTTACGGGCGATAAAGCTTGGGATGTATTCCATGGGGCCCGGTCGGTAGAGGGCGTTCATGGCTATCAAATCATCAAAAACCGTAGGTTTTAGGTTTTTCATGTGTTTTTGCATCCCAGGGGATTCGTATTGGAATATCCCTACCGTATCTCCTCGTTGGAAAAGCTCGTATGTTTTTTCATCATCCAATGGAAAATCATCGGGTACCAGATCTATCCCTGTTCTCGCTTTTACAATTTTGACGGTGTCCTTAATCAGGGTCAAGGTTTTTAGTCCCAAGAAATCCATTTTTAGCAGACCTGCACTTTCCACTACGGAGTTGTCGAACTGGGTTACGTACAGATCGGAATCCTTGGCAACGGATACGGGAACAAAGTTGGTAATGTCGTCCGGTGTAATGATCACCCCACAAGCATGAATGCCCGTATTTCGAAGAGAACCCTCTAACACTCGGGCCATTTTTACGGTCTGTCCCTCTAAATCGTCGGTTTCGGCAATATTGAGTAGTTCATGGACCTTTTCCAGCTCATCCGAACGGAATTTCTTTTTTAAGTCGGCTTCGTCCACTCCAAATATTTTGTTGAGTTTGGACATGTTGGGAATCAACTTGGCAATTCGGTCAGCTTCACTCAATGGAAGGTCCAATACCCTTGCAGTATCTCGAATGGATGATTTTGCAGCCATGGTTCCGTACGTGATGATCTGTGCAACCTGATTGGCTCCATACTTATTGATCACATAGTCCATTACCCGACCACGTCCTTCATCATCAAAATCAATATCGATATCGGGCATGGACACCCTGTCCGGATTTAGGAACCGCTCAAAAAGCAGGTCGTACTTCATGGGGTCTATGTTGGTAATGGTAAGGCAATAGGCCACCACCGAACCAGCGGCGGAACCACGACCTGGTCCTACGGAAACATCCATGTTCCTTGCTTCACGGATAAAGTCTTCCACTATCAAAAAGTATCCGGGGTACCCTGAGTTTTTAATAATTTCCAACTCAAAGTCTATCCGTTCCCTGATTTCTTCGGTTATTTCGCCATATCGCTTTTCGGCCCCTTTGTAGGTAATATGTCTTAAGTAGGCATTTTCTCCTCGATTACCGCCATCAACCTCGTCTTCTGGGTCCTTAAAATCTTCTGGAATATCAAATTTTGGAAGCAGGATATCGCTGGCAAGATCGTAGGGCTCTATTTTGTCCACAATTTCCTTGATGTTCAAAATAGCTTCGGGCAAATCCTTAAAGAGTTCCTTCATTTCGTCCGAAGACTTAAAATAGTACTCTTGGTTGGGAAGTCCATATCGATAACCCCGACCCCTGCCAATAGGTGTGGATTGTTTTTCACCGTCCTTTACACAGAGTAAAATATCGTGTGCCTCGGCATCCTTTTTATCGCAATAGTAGGTATTGTTGGTGGCCACCAGTTTTACGTTGTGGTCTTTGGCCATACGCACCAAAACTTGATTGACACGGTCTTCGTCTTCCTGTCCGTGGCGCATGATTTCGATATAAAAATCATCTCCAAACAGGTCTTTCCACCATAACAAGGCTTCTTCGGCCTGTTTTTCGCCTACGTTCAATATTTTGTTGGGTACTTCCCCATATAGGTTACCGGTAAGGGCGATAATATCTTCCTTGTATTGCTCGATTACTTTTTTATCGATTCTAGGTACATAATAAAAGCCGTCGGTATAGGCGATAGAAGACATTTTTGCCAGATTGTGGTAACCTTTTTTGTTTTTGGCCAGGAGTACTATCTGATGTCCGTAATCCTTCACATTTTTATTGGTATGATCGTCGCATACAAAAAATTCACAGCCTACTATTGGGGTAATCTCTTTTTCGGTGGGTTGTTCGCCCTTGGCGATGAGTTCTTCGTTTTTTGCCTTTGCCGCCTTATTATGTCCCATTACTTCTTTCACAAAGTGAAAGGCTCCCATCATGTTGGCATGGTCTGTCAAAGCAACGGCGGGCATACCGTTTTTTGCTGTGGCCTTGACCAAATCTTTGATGTTGATGGTGGATTGAAGCACTGAAAACTGGGAATGGTTGTGGAGATGTACAAAGGGTTCATCTTCCAAAGTCTCCACATTCTCTTGTATCTCCTCGTCCGAAACCCCGCTAGTGTCCTTTTCCCAGAGGGCATCCGCAATTTTTTTTGATTCGGCCTTGAGATTGAGGTGCTTTAACCCTATGAGCTCTATTTCCTGAGGATTGGACTGGGAAAATCGTTCAAAATAATCGGGCTGAACATCCAGTTCTTGATAGGAATATTGTTTTTTTCGGACCAATTCCAAGAAGCAACGTGTGGTGGCTTCCACATCCGCTGTTGCATTATGTGCTTCGGCAAAAGGTTCACCGAACAAAAATTCGTGCAGTTCGGTAAGCGTGGGCAATTTAAACTTTCCACCACGTCCTCCGGGAATTTTACAAAGTTCGGCAGTGTGTTCTGTACAAGTGTCCAGTACGGGCAGTTCGGTGAGAGGGCTTTCGACGCCCTCGCGATGGAATTCACATCCCATAATATTGACGTCGAACCCTACATTTTGACCTACCACAAATTTGGTTTGCTCCAATGCATTGTTGAAAGCTTCCAAAACCTCGCTCAGAGGAACTCCTCTTTCTTCTGCCAAGGCAGTGGAGATACCATGAATCTGTTCCGATTCGTAGGGGATGTTGAATCCTTCCGGTTTTATCAAAAAGTCTTGATGTTCTATCAAATTACCTAGCTCGTCGTGCAATTGCCATGCAATCTGAACACACCTTGGCCAGTTGTCGGTATCGGTAATCGGGGCATCCCAGCGTTTGGGCAAACCAGTGGTTTCCGTATCAAAAATCAAATACATAGGCTATCTGTCTCGGTCAAAAAAGGATGGATAAAATTACGGAAGAAGATAGATTTGGTGAAAAAGAGTTGTGAGGAGTTATCAACTAAAAAAAGCCAGGAAAAAATCCCAGCTTTTTCTGCTTGTATCAAGTGACTTTTGGAATTATGATACTGCTGTTTCGAATAAGTTCGCTGTCTCCAAGGTTTCCCTTATGGCATTTCGGTGTTTCATTAATAGGCTTTCCGTGGAAGGTGGTAATACAAACTCTTTATCGTGCAGAATATCGTTGTACGTCTCGATCGCTTCTTTTTCGCCCCTGTGCACTTCTTCCAGCATTGCCTCTTCATTGTTCGAGGCAAAGAGTAATTTAAAATCGATCCAAGATCTGTGCAAGGTACCTTTGGTGCTTCCCCCTTTGTCGGGATTTTGTCCAAAGGCCTCGATTTCGGCCTTTAGCTCTTGGCCAAAATTATATCGCTGTTTGGCGCGATCCATAAAAAATTGTTTGATGGTCGTATGGTCTACTTTTTCAGCTGCTTTTTTGAATCCTTTTTCAGCATCATAGGTTCTTTCCAAAAGTTCGTTTAATTTGTTCGACATTTCTACGGTGTACTTCATAATCTTTTTTCATTTTGTCTGTTTATGGCCACCGATTTTCGATGACATCCACATTTAAGATAAGGTTTAAGTGCAGAATGGCAAATGTTTACAATGGTTTATAATATATTTAACGGGTTAGGGCCCAGTTGTTAAAAGGATTAACTTTTTTGTTTTAAACGCTGCGCTATAAACAAATAAGTGTATATTTGCACCCGCTTAACCGATAAGCGATTAAAAAGAATTAATAATCAGGGTCGGGCACCCTACAAATTAATGTGATATGCCAGTTAAAATTAGACTTCAGAGACACGGTAAAAAAGGTAAACCATTTTATTGGGTGGTCGCTGCCGATGTAAGAGCGAAGAGAGATGGTAAATTTTTGGAAAAATTGGGCACCTACAACCCAAATACCAATCCAGCCACTATTGATCTTGATATCGATGGTTCTGTAAAATGGTTGCAGAACGGTGCGCAGCCAACGGACACAGCTAGAGCTATTCTTTCTTATAAAGGTGTGATGATGAAGCACCACCTAGCAGTGGGTGTTCGTAAAGGAGCAATGACCGAAGAGCAAGCAGAGGAGAAATTCAAAGCTTGGTTGGAAGAGAAAGAACAAAAGATCCAGGCCAAGAAAGATGGTTTGAGCAAAGCCGAAGCAGAAGCTAGAGCAAAAGCATTGGAAGCCGAAAAAGAAGTGAACGAGAAGAGAGTTGCCGCTGCAATGCCAGAGGAAGAGGAAGTAGTGGAAGAGGCTGCGGAGGAAACCGCCGAAGCTGCAACAGAAGAAACTGCTGCTGAAGCTCCAGCTGAAGAAGCCACCTCGGAAGAAGCTGCCAAAGAAGAATAGAAACGTAAGACGATGCGCAAGGAAGATTGCTTCTATCTGGGCAAAGTCGTTTCAAAATATAGTTTTAAAGGTGAGGTGTTGGTCAAACTGGACACCGATGAGCCCGATATTTACGAAAACATGGAATCAGTACTTGTTTCATTGGGAAACAATCTGGTTCCATTTTTTATTGATAGATGCCGATTGCATAAATCCAATTTGCTCCGTATCGATTTTGAAGAGGTGAAGGATGAACCTACGGCAGATAAACTTATTGGGTCGGAACTATACTTGCCACTTACCATGTTGCCACCGCTTACGGGCAATAAATTTTATTATCACGAGGTTATCGGGTTTACGGTTAAGGACGAGTTGCATGGAGATATTGGTATTGTGGAATCCGTTAACGATAGTGCTTCCCAAGATTTGTTCGAAGTAAAAAAAGGGGACAAGGAATTATTGATTCCGGTAAGCGATGATATTATCACTAAAATAGACCGTGAAAACAAAACTATTCATGTAAAAACGCCCGAAGGTCTAGTGGATTTGTATTTAGGATAGGTTGTCATAAAAAAAGGAGACCGAAACAGCCTCCTTCTTCGCAATAAAAAAAATTAGACGAAATTTTATTTTTTCCACTTGCCGCCACCTAGGTAGAAACCAAGGGATATGCCTAAGTATGAGTTTTTAATTTCCGCACCCTCACCTAAGTCAGTCTTACCAATAAGATTATAAGTTGCAGCTAATCTAAATTTGCCAGCTTCAAAACCAGCTCTGATAAGACCACCAAATTTTCCGTCAACCTCAAGTTCTACAGAACCTTCAACTAGTTCTGTGTCGACACTTGAACTTATGTTGCCAAGAGTACTGTATCCAACACCACCACCTAGAAATGGAGCAAAAGAAGAGCTTCCAGAATTAAAATAGTAGTCAAATGTACCAGAATAGGTTCCACTTGCAGTTAAATCAGCTTCAGTTTCGCCTACATTTTTTGCCATGGCGGCAGATTCAAAGCGTATTCCAATATTCATGTTGTCGGCAATATTGTATTTTGGCTCCACTGCGATGAGAACGCCGCCCCCACCATCGGGTATGGTATAACCTAGGTCAAGCCCTACACGGAATTTGCCTTGTTCTTGTGCTTGGGCTACTTGCCCAACAGCTAATATAAGTAGCAAAGCATAAAAAATTTTCTTCATAATCAAAAGTTTAAATAATTTGGTAATGATTTTAACAATGGGGTCTTTCCCCAAAAAATTGGAGACGAAATAAGCATATCCTAGTGTTATGGAGCATCAACAATTTACGAATGCCCTTTATGAACTAATAAATGGTGCTTTTGAATTGACGGTTGTAAATAGGGTACAGTACTTTAACCTATATTTGGACCAATGAAGCCTTTCAAATTCAAAGAATTTACAATCCATCAAGATCAATCTGCTATGAAAGTGGGGACGGATGGAGTTTTACTAGGTGCTTGGGCAAGCCTTGATCATGAACCCAATGCTATTTTGGATATAGGTGCCGGTACTGGCTTAATAGCATTGCAATTGGCACAGCGATCCATGGCTGAAGTCATAGATGCCATTGAGTTGGATGATGCTGCCTATGAGGAATGTGTCGTTAATTTTGAAGCTTCACCTTGGGCGGACAGATTGTTTTGTTACCATGCCGGATTTGATGAATTTGTAGATGAGATGGACGACCAATATGATTTTATTGTCTCTAATCCCCCTTTTTATTCCGAGAAAATGGATAGTGGTAATGTCTCGCGTGACCAAGCGAGGCAAAATAGCTCATTGCCGTTTGATGAATTGGTTGCTGGAGCCTCAAAAATGCTATCCAACAAGGGGGTTTTTGCAGTAATAATTCCTTTTAAGGAAGAAGCCGCTTTTATGGAAATGGCCAAGAATGTTGGTTTGTACCCGAACCGAATCACAAGAGTTAAAGGAAATCCGAATGTTGATAATAAAAGAAGTTTGATGGAATTCTCACACAATAATAATGAACCAAAAATATATACTTTGGTCATAGAAAATGGAAGACATCAATACACAGAAGAATACATCGCATTGACCAAAGCATTTTATTTAAAAATGTAACAATAAGCGAATGAAATGTTATATTTACTTAAAATTTAATCCGAATGAAGCCTGATTTATTTGAAGCCCCAGATTACTACAATCTCGACGATTTACTTTCTGAAGAACATAAATTGGTTCGCGATGCCGCTCGCCAATGGGTAAAGCGAGACATATCGCCAATTATTGAAGAATATGCCCAAAAAGCGGAATTTCCAGAACAGATCATTGGTGGATTGGCCGAAATAGGAGCATTTGGGCCATATATCCCAGAAGAATATGGAGGAGCCGGATTAGATCAGATCAGCTACGGATTGATTATGCAGGAAATCGAACGTGGTGATAGTGGCGTTCGTTCCACAGCTTCCGTGCAATCCTCATTGGTTATGTTTCCCATATTCGCCTACGGTACTGAGGAACAACGAAAAAAATATTTGCCCAAATTGGCAACAGGCGAGTGGATGGGCTGTTTTGGTCTTACCGAACCCAACCATGGTTCCAATCCCGGGGGAATGGAAACCAAGTTTAAGGACGCTGGCGACCATTATGTACTGAACGGAGCAAAACTGTGGATTTCCAACTCACCATTCGCCGATGTGGCCGTAGTTTGGGCCAAAAATGAAGAAGGCAGGATTCACGGACTTATTGTGGAACGCGGGATGGAAGGGTTTTCCACTCCGGAAACACATAATAAATGGTCACTGAGGGCATCTGCCACCGGAGAGCTTATTTTTGATAATGTAAAAGTGCCCAAAGAAAATCTCTTACCGGGCAAAAATGGTTTGGGAGCACCCCTAGGTTGTTTGGACTCGGCCCGATATGGAATTGCATGGGGAGCCATCGGGGCAGCTATGGATTGTTACGATACGGCCTTGCGCTATGCCAAAGAGCGGTTACAATTTGGAAAACCCATTGCCGCATTCCAGCTGCAACAAAAGAAATTGGCCGAAATGATTACAGAAATCACAAAGGCCCAGTTGTTGGCTTTTCGTTTGGGACAATTAAAGAATGAAGGCAAGGCGACCACCGCACAAATTTCGATGGCCAAGCGGAACAATGTGGAAATGGCCATTAAAATAGCCCGGGAAGCAAGACAAATGCTGGGCGGCATGGGTATAACCGGGGAATACAGTATTATGCGCCACATGATGAATTTGGAAAGTGTGATTACTTATGAAGGTACACATGACATTCACCTATTGATCACTGGTGCAGATATTACGGGAATCCAAGCGTTCAAATAGAGGAGTAAATCACAAAATTTTTTCTACCGTAACCCTTATCGATTTGCTGATGGGGGTCTGACTTTTGTCGGCAAAGTGGTTGTGGGGCACCAACATATTGGTCTCAGGAAAATAGGCGGCCATGTTCCCTTTGGGAATGTTATAGGTCACTATCAAGAATTTCTCTGCGGTACGTTGGATACCATCATAATGGCTGTGCAGATTGACCACATCCAATTGTGTCAACCCCTTTTCGGTCATATCCTCTTCATTCATAAAAACCACTCGGCGTTCGTTGTGGATGCCACGGTATCGGTCGTTCAACCCATAAATCGTAGTGTTGAATTGGTCGTGTGAACGAATGGTCATCAATAATAATTCATTTGCTTGCAACTCGTGGTCTGGCAAGGGGGTAATCGATAATTGCGCCATGCCATTCGGGAGCATCCTAAAATCTCGGTTACGGACATTGTTGGGCAAGTAGTATCCAAACCCTTTAGATTGCTCACTGGTATTCTGGAACCCTTTCACGGTTTTATCGATCAATTTTCGGATGAGATTGTAATCCTGACCTAATTCATACCAGTTCATGGAGTGATTGCCTCTAAAATAGGTGTGTGCCAAGAGCGCAATAATCTCTGGCTCACTTTTGATATGCTCCGAAGCAGGTTTCAGTAGCCCTTTGCTCTGCCTTACTTTGCCCGTGCTGCTTTCCATGGTCAAAAATTGGAGCTCACCGTTTTTCTCATCTTTTTCAGAACGACCAAATGTGGGCAATACCAATGCAGTTTTGCCGGTTATCAAATGGCTTCGGTTAAGTTTGGTGCTAATTTGTACGGTCAACTCACAATTTTGAATAGCCTCAGCGGTGTATTTCGTGTCTGAAGCTGCCATAACAAAATTACCGCCCAAACAAACAAATACCTTCGCCTTTTTTTTGTGCATTGCCTCAATGGCTTCCACGGTGTCGTACCCTTTTTCGGTGGGAGGATCAAAGTTGAGGTGTTCTTGAATTTTTTTGTTCAGCCTCTTGTTTACGTAGTGCATGATGCCTACGGAGCGGTCGCCTTGGACATTGCTGTGCCCTCGAACCGGACAAGTACCTGCAAAGGGTTTGCCCACGGCTCCTTTGAGCAGCAAAATATTCACGTATTCCTTGATGCAGTCCACTGCATTTTTATGCTGGGTGATTCCCATGGCCCAACAGATGACGATTTTGGAGTTTTCGGCCAACAGCTCCACCACCTTGTCAATTTTGTGCATATATACCCCGGTCCTTTGTTGAAGGCTCTCAACATCGTAGCGATCCAAATCTTTTATCAGTTCATCATATCCATCCACGTATTCCACAATAAATTCATGGTCAAGTACATTGTGGTTTTTGGCGTCCAGTGCTACCAGTTTTTTTAGGATCAATTTGGCCAGGGCAACATCCTCATTAATTTTGACAGGTAAGTGAATGTCGGCAATGGGCTGTCCGTTGCCCAACATGTCGGAAACACTTTGGGGATTTTTAAAGTTGACCAATCCTGTTTCGGCCAAGGGGTTGATGCTGATGACCTTGCCACCATTCTTTTTGCATTTTTCCAAAGCGGATAGCATTCTCGGGTGATTGGTCCCGGGATTTTGCCCTACAACCAAAATCACCTCTGCACCATAAAGGTCATCCAGTTTTACCGAGCCTTTGCCAATGCCCAAGGTCTCAGAAAGTGCCACGCCCGATGATTCGTGGCACATATTGGAGCAATCGGGCATGTTGTTGGTGCCAAAAGCGCGGGCAAACATGCCATAGAGGTAGGCAGCCTCATTGCTAGATCTACCGGAGGTATAAAAAATCGCCTCGTTTGGGTCCTTGAGTCGATGGAGTTGCTCCGAAATCAATTCAAAAGCATCTTGCCAAGAAATGGCCTCGTAATGGACACTGTTTGGTCTTAGTACCATCGGTTCTACGATGCGTCCTAATTTGTTGAGTTCAAAATCGCTGAGTCGGGAAAGTTTCTCTATGGAATGTTCCGCAAAAAAGTCGGCGCCGATATGTTCCCGGGTGGCTTCATCGGCCAGAGCTTTTGCCCCATTTTCACAATATTCCGCAATTTTTGATGGATTTTCGGGAACGGGCCATGCACAACTTGGACACCGAAAACCGTCCTCTTGGTTCATTTCCAGCAAACTGCGCATGGAACGCACTATCCCCATTTCCTTAAAACCGTGCCGTAGGGCTTCTTTTACACCCAGAAGTCCAGCTGAGGTCTCCATGGGTTCCTTAAGGCGAAGCCCAGTAAACTTTATGTCTCCGGTAAGGGAAATGTTCCGTTTTGTTTTGTTCTCCATAGTGGTCAGTATTGCAATTTTGGATTGGGATAATTGTCCGACTGGTCTTCTGCCCGATTCTCAAGGCAAGTAAAGTCTTTTTCCAATAGCAGATGTAATTTTTTCCCGTTCGGAAGCTCCATTTCGTGTTCAAAACCTACGGTATGGTTGTGGAACCAATTTTTTCCATCAGTTTCTGGAACCATCAACATTATGGTGTGATTAGTATAGGATGCCTGTAGTTGATTTGCTTCTGGCGTCAGCTTGACCTGATACTGAAAAACATTGTCTACCAATTCGGTTGTTTCCGTGATGGAACCTGTTTCGGAGAGTTGTTTTACCTCACTTTGGGTCAATCTAAATCGTATGGAATTCCCTTTGATCCTAATTTTCATGTGCGCATTCAATTCGTCTTGGTAAGTTACGGCATTCCGTTCACTTCTTCGAATCAAATAATTTTTTGCTCATTCTCATATCGGCATATCTAGGGTCCTGTACGTAGTTTTCTTTTTTCATTTTGATGACCTCGATGCTCAGGAAACCAAATTCTTCCACCACTTTGCCATAAAATCGGTAAATGCCCTTTCCCCTGAAATAATACTTGGCTGCCACGGGTGGGAAGAGCACCGTGTCGAACACTTCGCCGTGCTGGTCTACCAAAGTGGCAAAGTGCATGCGCTTGCCATGATGGGTGGAGGTGTTTTTTACCGTGACCAGATACCCATAAATATCGATGTACTTGTTGAGGTACCGTTCCAAGTCTTTTTGTCCGTTCGTGTTTTTGGGAGGCTCCTCCAACAATTCAAAAGGACTGCAAAGACAGAAGCCCAAAAGCTCCCATTGCTCAAAGGCGGTTTCCAAAGCCGTAGTGTTCAGTTGGGGCATTTGAAATTTTTGATGCCTTGGCGGAAAAAGCTTTGGGTGTTCCAATCGGTCGTTTTTGGAGAGCATCAAATGGGCTTTCCAGAGTAATTCGTGCTTGTTGATTCCCGTAAAACGAAACGCATCAATACGGATCAAAATGGAAAGTTGCTCCATGCGGATAAATACTCGGTCCAAGAAATCTTCCAAAGAGGAAAAACTTCCGTGGAGCATCCGCTCTTTTAAGATGCGCTCCATAACCCTGCTCTCCAGATCACGTAGGTACATCATTCCCAAATAAATGTGCTTGCCGTAAATGCGGTTGACGATCATACTTTTGTTCACGCAGGGCGGATGAATGGTCGCACCCATCATTCGGGCATCGTGCACGTAGAATTCCGAACGGTAGAACCCACCTCCATTATTGAGCACGGCCACCATATATTCCAAAGGGAAATAGGCCCTCAAAAACAAACTTTGATAGCTCTCCACGGCATAGGAGGCAGAGTGCCCTTTGGCAAAAGCATAGCCTGCAAAACTGGCCACTTGGTTCCAGATTTCTGAGATGAGGGATTCCGCGTAGCCCTTTTTCCTGCAATTGGAAATAAACTTGTCCTGTACTTTTTGGAACTCTTCCCGCGAGCGGAACTTACCGCTCATACCCCTTCGGAGTACATCGGCTTCGCCAAGGTCCAGACCGGCAAAATGATGGGCCACTTTGATCACATCTTCTTGGTAGACCATTACCCCGTAGGTGTCCGGCATAATTTCCAACATCACGGGATGTGCCTTTTCCTCGGTTCGTCCTTTATTCCGATGGCGTAAAATATATTCCCGCATCATACCGCTTTTGGCCACACCGGGACGGATAATGGAACTGGCGGCGACCAATCCCAGATAATTATCGACCTGTAGTTTTTTCAACAACATCCGCATGGCGGGCGATTCCACATAAAAACAGCCCATGCATTGCGCGGTCTTGATCAAGTTGTTGATGACAGGGTCTTTTTTAAACCCTTTGATGTTGTGGATATCTATTCTGTCATATTTTTCAGGTTGGTTGTAGGCGACGATTTCCAGTGCTTCCTTGATTTTGCCCAGTCCCCGCTGACCAAGGATGTCAAATTTGTAGAGTCCCACATCCTCGGCAATGACCATATCGTATTGGGTAGTGGGAAATCCCTTTGGCGGTAAATGAGTAGCCGAAAACCAATGCAAAGGTTTGTCGCTGATCAAAATCCCCCCTGCGTGAATGCTCAAATAATTGGGTTTGCCCTTGAGCAAGCTGCCATATTTCAGTACGAGTTTTGATACATGGTCCAGTTGGTCGAAATCATATCTTCCCGCCAGTAAAAAATCAATTTCCTGTGGTGGAAGTCCGAACACTTTGCCTAATTCCCGAATTACGCCCCGCTCCTTAAAAGTGACATAAGTACCGAGCAGAGCCACGTGTTCAAAACGTTTGAAAATATATTCGGTCATGGCAGGGCGATCCTTCCACGAAAAATCAATGTCAAAATCGGGAGGATTGGCTCGATAGAGGTTAATGAAACGCTCAAAATAGAGGTCTAGCTCCATAGGGTCCACGTCGGTGATGCGAAGGAGGTAGGCCACAATACTATTCGCACCACTGCCACGGCCTACATAAAAGAAACCTCTTCGTCTTGCTTCGGAAACAATGTCCCAATTGATTAAAAAGTAGGAAACGAAACCCATTTTTTTGATGAGATCCAGTTCTTTGGTCAATCGGTTTTTGATGGAGTCTTTCACTTCTTCATATCGATAGGGGAGTCCTTCGGCACAGAGTTGGTCCAAGAGCTGTTCGTCTTCTTCAACGCTTCCCAAATAGGTTTTCAGGTTTTGAGGTTTTCTGTCCTTGGAAAAGTCAAAATGGATGCTGCACTTGTTGAGCAGTTTTTCCGTGTTTTCCAAAATAAAAGGGAATTCTGAAAAAGCAGCGGCCAGATTTTGGACGGGATACATTTTTTCTTCTTCGCTGGCCTCTTCTTCCTTTGGAAGTTTGCTCAATAGTAGATTATTGTCGATGGCCCTTAGCAATCTATGTGCGTTGAAATCCTGTTTGTTCCGAAAGGTAACGGGCTGCTGTACTACCAATTTGGTTGTGAGTAATACCAACTTGGAGAAAGGAAGCCTCCGCAGATCTTTGATGGAGATTCCAACAAACTCATGGTCTTGAAAATGTTCCAGTTCATTGAGCAGCACTTGTTCAAAAGGATATACCACGAATGCATTTTTGAAATCGGGGGCACGGTATGGAATTTCTGAACCATCATGAAGGTGGTGAGACAAAAAATCATTTAATTCCAGATACCCTTCGTTGTTCTGGGCAATGCCGATAAAGCAGGGTTGGGTTCCATTCCTAAAATCAATGCCTAAAATCGGCTTGATGCCGAATTCCGGCGCCTTTCGAACAAAGTTCAATCCTGCGGATGTATTATTGATATCGGTAAGTACCAGTTGGGTCACATGATTTTGTTGTGCCAATTCCAACAACTCCACCTCCGAAAAGGTCCCGAATCGTAAACTATAATATGTGTGGCAGTTTAAATACAATTGTCAGTCATCAATTATCAATGTCCAATTATCAGTTATCAATTGCTCATTGGAAATTGGTCACTGTTTTCTATGCGCCAAGACCACGGGCGGTTCCCCATTAAAGGGGTTGTGCATACTTCCAATGGTTTTTGCGCCCATGGCGGAGGCACGGACCACGCTCCGGCATCCAAATCGGTTCCGCACATAATCCATGGCTTGGTATAGGTTCAAGGTCTCCTCGGTATCCTCGAAAAGGTTGATTTGGTAATTGCCCGAGACCAAATGACTAAATCGAATCCCGATGAGGCGGACCAACATGCGTTTGTTGTACAGTGAGTCGAACAGCTCCAATATTTTTGGGATAAGGGTGTGGTCGGCGCTCGTGTACGGAATACGAGATTGTTTGGAGTAGGTGTTGAAATCGGAATACCGAATTTTTACGGCAACGCAGGCCGTCAACTTATCCCCTCGACGAAGTTGGTAGGCCAAGTTTTCGGTCATGGCAATCAAAATACCCCTGAGTTTGATGACATCGATGGTGTCCTTATCAAAGGTCCTTTCGTTGGAGATGGATTTTCTGTCGTGGAACGGAATTACGGGGGTATTGTCTATCCCATTGGCCCGTTTCCAAATAAGTCTACCGTTGGCACCCAGTACCCGTTGCATAATATCCATGGGCATATCTTGAACGGTTTTTACTTGCCGTATGCCCAAATTTCGAAGGGTTTGATAGGTTTTATCGCCTACCATCGGAATTTTTTTGATGGAAAGTGGAGCCAAAAAAGGTTTTTCAAGGCCAAAATCTATTTTGAGCTGATTGTTGGGTTTGGCTTCGTTGGTCGCCACTTTGGAAACGACTTTGTTCACTGATAGCCCGAACGAAATGGGCAGTCCCGTTTCCCGAATGATTTTCTGCCGCATTTCCGTGGCATATTTGTAGCAGCCAAAAAAACGGTCCATGCCCGATAGATCGGCGTAAAACTCATCAATGCTCGATTTTTCGAAAACAGGTACATGTTCTTTGATAATCTCCGTGACCACATCCGAATATTTGCTGTAGGTGCCCGCATTGCCACGGATGACCACGGCTTCGGGACAAAGTTCCTTGGCCATTTTCATGGGCATGCCCGAATGGATTCCAAATCCACGGGTCTCATAGCTACAAGCAGCTACTACACCGCGGTCGCTGGTGCCGCCCACCAACAAGGGCTTGTTCTTAAGCTCTGTGTTGATGATGCGCTCCACGGATACATAAAATGTATCCAAGTCTAGATGCAAAATCGTCTTTTCCATTGTTCAGTTGAAGGAAAGCTAAATTATGGAAATAATCCTATAAAATGGAAATAATCCAAAAAATAAATATCAACAATACATGCTATTATTTTTTCCGAAAAATCATCATATCTTTGTCACGTTGTGTTGGATTCCAGTCGTGATGATTGGAATCAGGTTGAAGCATCAAAACCGATGCTCGCCAATGAAAGGCTTTCCTTTTGGAAGGCTTTTTTTGTTTGTGGTAATAAGAAAAGGATAAGTGCGGGTGCCACCTCGAGCGCAGTCGAGAGGCTCTGAATGCCAGTTTGGAGCTATATCAACTTCCAGAAATACTATGTGCTACATGGTGCACTAGTGAAGCGGCCAGTTTAGCCGTTTGTCCATCAATATCATACTTGGGATTCATCTCGGCAATGTCCAAACTGATTAATTTTCCAGAACTGATAATCGTTTTTAGACATTCCAACACCATATATGGGCTAAAGCCCATGGGCGAAGCTGCACTGACTCCGGGCGCGTAGGCCGAGGAAAACCCGTCTAGATCGATGGTCACATAAATGTGGTCCACATTTTTGGCAAAGGCATTGATCCACGTAGTGATTTCTTCCAGTAAGGGAATTTGGAAGGTATCGTTCATTACATAGATGACATCAAGGTCCCTAGCCGTTTGGAACAGGTTTCTATCGTTGGCATCTTTTCGGATACCGAGACAGAGGTAATTAAAATCGATGCCTTCTTTCTCGCAGTCCTTGGCTATCTGATAAAACGGAGTGCCGGAATTGCTCTGCTCCGTATTCTTTCGCAAATCAAAATGCGCATCAAAATTGATAATGCCGATGGTCTGTCCTTCTTTTTTTACATTTAAATATTTTTTGATGCCATTATAATGGCCATAGGCCATATCGTGTCCGCCACCCAAAACAATCGGAAACTGTTTTTTCTCCAAAAGCAGGCTAACCGCTTCGGTCAGCTTCATTTGGGCAGACTCCATATCCCCTTCATCACAGGTAATGGAACCCACATCGTGCAAAAGCACATGGCTACCCAAGTGATTGGGCATTTTTCCAAAACTACTTTTAATAGTGTCCGGACCATTCACTGCGCCAACTCGCCCTTGGTTTCGGCGTACCCCTTCATCACAGGCGTAGCCCAAAAGCGCAATGGATTTTTTTTGGGCCTCGGCAATTTCTTCCAAAGGTGTGCAGTGTACCTTTTCGTGGAGGTACAGCCATTTATTGGAGATGCGACCGGTCCAGAGGTCTTTTTTCGGGGGTTCGTAGTGTTTCATCAGATTAAAAAAGATTGTCCAAAATATCCGGCTCCACCAGATGGGGCAAAGTTACCTTTAAATTTGGAGTACGCTCCATTTCTCGTTCAATGGCAAATCGTGCTTCCTTATTTCTAGCCCAACTTCTTCGGGAAATCCCATTGTTCACATCAAAAAATAACATTTTCTTCAATCGGTTGGAAGCTTCTTCGGAACCGTCGAGCACCATGCCAAACCCACCATTGATCACTTCGCCCCAGCCAACGCCGCCACCGTTGTGGATGGATACCCAGGTAGCTCCCCTAAAACTGTCCCCGATCACATTTTGGATGGCCATATCGGCGGTAAATTTGCTGCCATCGTAAATATTGCTCGTCTCTCGAAAGGGGGAATCGGTTCCGCTAACATCGTGATGGTCGCGACCCAATACCACGGGAGCACTGATTTCACCCTTGGCAATGGCGGTGTTGAAAGCATCAGCGATTTTGCTTCGCCCTTCGGCATCGGCATAAAGGATTCGAGCTTGCGAACCTACCACCAATTTGTTTTGTTCCGCTTCCGAAATCCATCTGATGTTGTCCTGCATTTGCTGTTGGATTTCTTCGGGAGCTTCAGATTTTATCCTTTGCATCACCTCAAGAGCTAGGGCATCTGTTTTTTGAAGATCTATGGGGTCACCAGAAGTACAAACCCATCTAAATGGACCAAAACCATAATCAAAACACATGGGTCCCAAAATATCTTGCACATAAGATGGATACCTGAAATCGATATTGTTTTCCGCCATCACATCACCACCTGCTCGGGAAACTTCCAATAAAAAGGCATTGCCGTAATCAAAAAAGTAAGTGCCTTTTGCGGTGTGCTTGTTGATGGCATTGATTTGTCTTCGCAAAGATTCTTGTACTTTTTCTTTAAAAGCCTCGGGATTGTCAACCATCAAAGCGTTGGATTCCTCAAAAGAAAGTCCAACGGGATAGTAGCCACCCGCCCAAGGATTGTGCAAAGAAGTTTGGTCCGATCCCAAATGCACAAAAATATCCTCTTCGTAAAAGCGTTCCCAGACATCCACCACATTGCCGATGTAGGCCAAGGAAACCACTTCCTTATTTGCCACGGCCTCTTTGGCGCGAACGACCAATAGGTCCAAATCCACCAACAATTCATCCACCCAACCTTGATCATGTCGTTTTTTGGCAGCTTCGGGGTTGACTTCGGCACAGATGGTGATGCCCCCAGCAATATTTCCGGCTTTGGGTTGTGCCCCACTCATGCCGCCCAATCCAGCAGTCAAGAAAATCTTGCCTTCGGGGGATTCGTTTTTCTCCAATACTTTTCGGAAAGCATTCATAACGGTAATGGCAGTTCCGTGAACAATGCCCTGTGGTCCGATGTACATATAGGATCCTGCTGTCATTTGTCCATACTGCGTCACACCCAATGCGTTGAAGCGTTCCCAGTCGTCGGGCTTGGAGTAGTTGGGAACCATCATGCCATTGGTGACCACCACTCGTGGCGCTTCCTTGGATGATGGAAAAAGTCCCATCGGGTGCCCAGAATGCATATTGAGCGTCTGTTCATCGGTCATTTCTGCCAAATATTTCATAGTAAGCAGGTATTGCGCCCAGTTTTGGAATACTGCCCCATTTCCTCCGTAGGTGATGAGTTCCTCGGGATGTTGTGCCACAGCAGGGTCCAAATTGTTCTGGATCATCAACATTATGGCGGCAGCCTGATGTGTTTTCGCTGGATATTCGGAAATGGGCCGGGCATACATCTCATAATCGGGCTTAAACCGGTGCATGTAGATGCGACCATAGGTTTTTAGCTCCTCTGCAAATTCGGGGGCAAGTTCTTTGTGCCAAGCTTCGGGAAAATACCGCAACGCATTTTGTACGGCCAGTTTTTTCTCTTCTTTCGAGAGGATGTCTTTCCGTTTTGGGGCTGGATTCCCGTTTTGGGGGTATGGCTTTTTAACGCGAAGTTGTTCGGGGATGCCTTGAAGTATCTGTTGCTGAAATTCAGTCATAATTCAAATTTTTAGTGGATAGGAGCTCCTTTTTTCCAAACCTCGCTTGGCTTTAATTGCCCTTGGTGATAGGTGATTTCTTGATAATTATCCGTCGGGAAAACCACAAAATCTGCTACTGCGCCGGCTTCCAGTTTTCCTCGGTCTGTCAAACGTAAGGCTGCGGCTGCTCTAAACGTAATTCCTGAAAGTACTTCGATGTTGGACAATTTTTCAAAGGTTCCCAAAATACTGGCTTGGGTCAACAGGTCGCCCATAGGTGCGGACCCTGGATTGTGGTCACTGGCAATGGACAGAGCGCCTCCGGCATCCAAAATTCTGCGGGCAGGGGTATAGGCACATCCCAAACCAATGGATGCCCCGGGCAATGCTGTGGCAATGGTATTGCTTTTTGTCAATAACTCAATTTCTTTTTGGGTACTGGCTTCCAAGTGATCGGCGCTCACGGCACCAAAGTCTACCGCAACTTGACTTCCGCCTGTGGTGAATTGGTCGGCATGTACGGTGATGTCAAAACCCATTTCCTTGGCTTTTTGGAAATACGGTTTGATTTCATCTGGTGAAAAGGCACTCTCTTCCACAAAAGCATCCACTCGTTGTGCCAAATTTTCATTTTTAATGATGGGAAACAAGGTTGCAATAATTTCTTCCAGATATTCTTTTTGATGGTTCCAATCCTTTGGTTTCATGTGTGCCGCCAAACAGGTTGGAATTAAATTGACAGCTGATTTTTCGTTGGCCAGTTTTATGGCACGTAGCATCTTCAGTTCTTCTTTTACGGAAAGGCCATAACCGCTTTTCACTTCGATGGTGGTAATTCCGTTTTTTAAGTGCTTTTGACTTCTGGAAAGGATTCCTTCAACCAATTCGTTTTGGGATGCTTTTCGGGTTTGGGTCACAGTGTCCCAAATGCCACCGCCCGCCTTGGCGATCTCCAAATAGGTTTTTCCGGCATTTCGATAGGCGTAATCCCTGGCCCGGGTGCCTCCAAAACAAATATGGGTATGGGAATCCACGAATCCGGGGAGGCAAACATGTGCTCCCTCGATATGGTAGATTTTGACTTCATCGGATCTCAACTCATCAAAAATACCGACTTTAACTATTTTTCCTTCGGAAACCAGCATACCGGCATTTTCGATAATGGGCAATTGCTCATCTTTTAAAGCTCCTTTTAAAGGAAGCCCCGTCATGGGAAGCAATTGGGTAAATGGTCCTATTAATTGTAGTTTGTTCATTTTAATATGTTTCAAATGCTTCAAGATGTGGTGTGTTCCAAGAAAGTTCTTTTTCTTTCATTACCGATTCCACCAAATCAATGATTTCTCGATTTTGAATGATTTCAATTCCTTTTTCAATATCGTCTGCAAAGACACGGTCATTCTCGGCAAAGGCGACCTTGGTTCTAAGGAATGTATGAATTTCATCCAACAGAACACCAGATTTTAGAGGTTTTCTGTACTCGAATGCCTGGGCAGCGGTCAACAGTTCGATGGCAAGGATCTTTTCCACGTTTTCAATAATATTGAGTGCTTTCCTGCCACTAATGGATCCCATACTCACATGGTCTTCCTGCCCCAAGGAAGTGGGAATGCTATCGGCACTGGCCGGAAAACACAGGCTTTTGTTCTCGCTGGCCAATGCTGCCGAGGTGTATTGCAAGATCATATAGCCAGAATTGATGCCCGTATCCTTCATCAATAATTTGGGAACTCCTGGACTGTTGCCCTCCAGGGCCAGGTAAATGCGTCGGTCGGAGATATTTCCGATTTCCGAAGCGGCCAAAGCTGCGTAATCCAAAGCCATGGCCAAAGGTTGCCCGTGGAAATTTCCACCGCTGATGGTGAGTTCATCATTTATGATAACAGGGTTGTCCGTAACCGAGTTGAGCTCGATTTCCAACAATTCCTTGAGATGGAGCCAGGCATTTCGGGAAGCTCCGTGCACCTGGGGCATACAGCGAAGGGAGTAGGGGTCCTGTACACGTTCACAATCAATATGGTCTTCCAAGATTTCGGAGCCTTGAAGCAGGGTTCTGATTCTTCCTGCCACATGTTGGTTGCCCTTGAAAGGGCGAAGTTGGTGCAATTCTTCAAAAAAGGGCTTCATGGAACCTTGTAGTCCCTCCAACATCATGGAGCCGATAATGTCTGCGTGGCGCAAGCAATACTGTAATTTGTGAATGACCATCACTCCGTGTGCAGCGATGAATTGGGTTCCATTGATCAGGGCAAGCCCTTCTTTTGGCCCCAGTTCCAAAGGTTGTAATCCTGTTTGTTGAAATAATTCTTTGGATGTAATGGTCTTTCCTTGGTGTTTCACTTTGCCCAGACCTATCAATGGCAAAAATAAATGGGATAGCGGCGCTAAATCTCCCGAAGCCCCAACAGAACCTTGGGAAGGAACCACGGGAATGGCATCGTTTTCCAAATGCCAAAGCATTCGTTGTAGGGTGGTTTCCGCAATGCCTGAAAATCCTTTTGCCAAGGCATGGATTTTAAGAATCAACATGATTTTTGCCAATTCGTTGGAAATGGGCTCTCCTACACCTACACTATGACTTTGCAATATATTGGATTGAAGGATTTTGGTGTCCTCCTTGGAAATTTTGGTGTTACAAAGAGGACCAAAGCCCGTGTTGATGCCATACACTGTATCGCCTTTTTCCACAATGCGCTGTACCCGTTGGTGACTTGCATTCACATTTTTAAGGCACTCTTCTGAGAAAATACCTTTTATGGTTCCCTTGGCCAAACCCAAAGCTATGCTTGCGGTTAAATTATCCTCACCAAATTGAAATTTTCGGTCTTTTGCCATGTTCTTTCCTTTTCCATAAAATTATAGGTTATAATTAATAACCACCAATACTTATTTTTGTAATAATCAATAAGTATGAATTATCAATTAGAACTTCGTCATTTTATCTATTTTTTGGCTGTGGCCGAAGAACTTCATTATAGAAAGGCAGCTGAAAAGTTGTTTATTTCCCAGCCGGGTTTGAGTACGCAAATCAAACAAATGGAAGAGATACTTGGAACGCAACTTTTTGTGAGGGACAAAAAGAAAGTGAGTTTGACACCAGCGGGGGAGTTTTTAAAAAAGGAGGTAGAGTTTATTTTGAATCATCTCGACCAGACCAAAAAACAGGTGAAACTTATAGGCGATGGACAATTGGGAGAGGTTCGAATCGGGTTTTTAGGTTCGGCCATGCAAAATGTGGTGCCCAATTTATTATTAGGATTGAAGGAAAAGTATCCCGCCGTGCACACCACTTTGGAAGAGCTTTCCAACAGAGCACAGATCAATGCAATTTTGGCCGACCGATTGGATTTGGGTTTTGTGCGATTGTCACGAGTACCGAAAGGATTGGATGTGAAACCTGTTTTTGAAGATACCTTTTCTTTGGTACTGCCAGAGGACCATCCTTTGGATGAAGCTAATTTTAAGAATATCAATCAAGTGGCTGAAGAGGCTTTTATCCTATTTTCCCAAGATTATAGCCCTATGTACTACGATACGGTGCTCAGTATTTGCGAGGATAGCGGATTTGTTCCGAATGTGTCACATAAATCCGTTCATGCTCAGACCATTTTTAAATTGGTAGAGAATAAGTTGGGTATTGCGATTGTGCCCACTACACTTCAACATGGGTTTCAGATGAAGGTAAAGTTTATCGAAATGAAAAAGATAAAACAGCGTGCTGTTTTGAGTATGGTCTGGAAAACGGATAATCGAAATCCTGCGCTTCAAAAATGTATGGACTTGCTCATGAAATTATGATGGGAACAATTTGGAGCGTAACTTTGGAATTCAACTTAAAGAATAGTTATGATTTTTGATTTGATCGAAAAGAGAAGAAGTATTTTTCCTGCTCAATATATTGATAGGCCCATTGCCAAAGATGTCTTGGAAAAAATTCTGGAAGCCGCCAATTGGGCACCTACCCACAAAAAAACCGAGCCATGGCGTTTTAAAGTTTTGACTGGGGACAAGAAACAGGAGTTGGGTATTTTTCTTGCCAATAAGTATGAGGAAACGGATCCTAATCCGAAACAGATAAAAATTAAAAAATTACAGTTCAACCCATCCAATTCGGGAGCGGTAATTGCAATTTGCATGCAACGGGATCCAAAAGAAAGTTTGCCCGAGTGGGAAGAAATTGCCGCAGTTTCCATGGCGGTGCAAAACATGTGGCTATGTTGCACAGAATTGGGAATTGGAAGTTATTGGTCTTCGCCTGGACTCATCAAATACATGGATGAGTTTTTTGATTTGGCACCGGGTGAAAAATGTTTAGGCTTTTTCTATATGGGCTATTATGAAGGAGCTGTTGAACCATCGAGTAGAACCCCTATTTCGGAAAAGGTGGAGTGGATGGACTAAGCAAAAGTAAACAGGTCGCCCGCATATTTGATGGTGATGTACACGTAAAAAATGGCATAAGCCACTGTTAGAACGAACTTCATAAAAGTGCCCGTTAAAAAGCCTAAAAATGAACCGAAAGCCGCCTTCATGGCGGTTTTTTTATTGGCTTTGTTTAGCAGTTCACCAACTAATGCACCTACAAACGGCCAAATAATAATTCCGAAGGGACCAAAAACAGGAACAAAAATGGCGACGAGCAATCCAACAATGGTACCCCACATTCCGGCCTTACTACCTCCAAATTTTTTGGTGCCCATAGCTGGAATCACATAATCCAAAATTGTAATGGTAATGGCGAGGACAAATGTAATTCCGAGCACCCACCAATTATCCGGTACGGCTTTGGTCAAATAAAGTAGTAGCAGCCCCACCCAACTAATGGGAGGTCCTGGCAATACCGGCAAAAAGCTGCCCAATATGCCAATAAGCATTAAAAGAAACCCTAAAATGAGCAATGCAATGTCCATGGTCGTGTTTTACTGTTAGACAAATGTAGCCGACAATTGTTACAAACAAAATCAAAATAAAACCCTACTCTTAATTTTTTCGTAGGTAAATTTGAAACCGATTATCAAGCGTTCGTGAAACTGCATAGCGTACATACAAAACCAAGGTTCATCCGAATAGGGTGCGCAGGTATGTGTGTATTTTATTTGATCGGACTTTTTAACAGTCTGGTATTGGAGACCTTGCATGAGGCTGCTCACATTTGGGCCCCTGAAACACATTATCATGGTTTTGCGTCCGATCACGAAACTATCGATTATTCTTCATTGGATGCCATGGCCGGTCACTCGCATGAGGTATTGGAAGCCTTAAAGGAGTTGTTGGTGGCCAACCAACCCGATAAGCAAGAATCTAAAGGTGATTTTAGCCTTAAATTGGACAAACATTTTTTTGAGGACGCTCAAAGAACGTTGAAATTGCATTCTTGGACCGTAAACAGGGGGCATTGGGCATACATAGACTTAACTTCTCTTTGGAGTCAGGGCATAACCACGCCCCCTCCCCAGTATGGCTAAAAATAGTAGACCAATTTTTGAAAATAGGTTCCAATCTTCTTTGGAACTGGTCTAGTATTTCTATAGTTCAGACTTATTTACACAAATCAAATTAAAAGATAACGACATGAAATATTTTATGGCGGCATTGTCCATGCTTTTTATGGGCACTATTGCTGCACAAAACGTAAAGGGAAAACTGGTGGATGAGGCAGGTTCCCCGATAGAGGATGCTGGTATTTTTAACAAGACCAGTGGTCAACATAGCCATACCGATGGAACAGGACATTTTGTTCTGGACAGGACTTCGGTGAATGATACGGTCTACTTTTCAAGACTGGGATATGCCACTAAAACTTTGGTGGTGAAACAATCTGATCTTGGCACTTCTTTGACCATTGTGTTGGACGAAAGTTCAATTTCCTTGGATCAAGTAGTCTTGGTATCGGAAGTTGATGCACTTAGCAGATTGGTAGATGTGGATGTTCAGGCGGATCCTGTAAAATCTTCACAAGAAATATTGAGAAAAGTCCCTGGACTCATTATAGGGCAACATGCCGGAGGAGGAAAGGCGGAGCAAATATTTTTGAGAGGTTTTGATGTGGACCACGGAACCGATGTGGCCATCAACGTGGACGGAATGCCGGTGAACATGGTGTCTCATGCCCATGGACAGGGATATGCGGACCTTCATTTTGTGATTCCGGAGACCATAGAGAACATCAATTTTGGAAAAGGGCCCTATTATGCGGACCAAGGCAACTTTAATACAGCAGGTTATGTTGACCTAAGATTGAGAAAAAGTTTGGAAAAAAATGTGCTCTCCACCGAAATAGGCCAATTTGGTGCCCGTAGGTTTATGGGAATGTTCAATGTAATGGATAATCAGAACAGCAATGCCTATTTGGCATCCGAACTGTACTTGACCGATGGGCCTTTTGAATCACCTCAGAATTTTAACCGAATAAATATTTTAGGTAGATACCGCTATGCATTGCCCGGTGATCAAGAACTGTTATTGACAGCTTCTCACTTTTCCAGCAAATGGGATGCATCGGGTCAAATACCCCAACGAGCTGTGGACCAAGGCTTGATTGGTCGTTTTGGGGCTATTGATGATACCGAAGGCGGAAAAACCAGCAGGACAAACTTTGTGCTCAATCACAATAAAAACTTGGGGATCGGTAAATCCATAAACACCATGGCCTATGTTTCGCATTATGATTTTGAACTGTATTCCAACTTTACCTTTTTCTTGGAAGATCCTGTAAACGGAGATCAAATCAAACAGTTTGAGGACCGAATGATGGCAGGAGCGAAGACAGTTTTCCAGAACAATTCGGCCAATTTGGGAGGGCTGGGATTTAAGTACAATGCAGGAATCGGTTTTAGGTACGATAATGTTGACGATAATCAATTGTCCCGTACCCTGAACCGCCAGGAACTGTTGGAGCGTTTGGCCTATGGCGATGTGGATGAGGTGAATGGTTACGCCTTTGCCGGTGCCGAGTTTAAATCGGGTAAATTTACGTTTGAACCAGCGCTGCGATTGGATTACTTCCGGTTCGATTACATCAACAAAATGAGCGAGCTGTACGATAGCCGTAGTGAAGAAAAGGTGGCATTCAGTCCTAAGTTCAATACCATTTACAGTCCAACAGCAAACACCCAGTTTTTCTTGAAAACAGGTATTGGTTTCCACTCCAATGATACCAGAGTTGTGGTAGCCAACGGTGGTGAAGAGATTCTGCCGGCGGCCTATGGGGTGGATTTGGGAACCATTGTAAAACCCATGGACAAACTGGTGTTAAATGCCACTTTGTGGACTTTGTTCTTGGATCAAGAGTTTGTGTACGTGGGTGATGCCGGAATTGTGGAACCCAGTGGAAAGACCAGAAGAATGGGACTAGAGGTAGGAGCAAGATACCAACCATTGGATTGGCTGTACATTTATACAGATGCCAACTATACCCATGCTAGGAGCACCGAGGAGGCGGATGGAGAGGACTACATACCCTTGGCACCCGATCTTACCATGGCGGGCGGTCTTACCTTGGGAGGTGATCAAGGTTTTTCAGGGGGATTGAATTACCGATATATTGACGATAGACCCGCCAACGAGGACAATTCCATTGTGGCCGAGGGCTATTTTGTGACTGATGCAACCCTAAATTACAGTGTAAACAATTGGACTTTTGGTCTCATTGTGGAAAACCTTTTCGATACGGAATGGAACGAGACCCAATTTGCCACGGAAAGCCGATTGTTCAATGAGCCGACCTCTTTTGAGGAGATTCATTTTACACCCGGCACGCCTTTTTATTTAAGGGGAAAGGTTGCCGTAACTTTTTAAGCTGCTATCCGCCAGAATTCTACGCTGGCGGATTTTTAATCAAGTTTTTTAACTAAAAAATTAGTTTAAACTAAATATTTAGTTATATTTGTTTTGAACTAAAAACTTAGTTAAAAAATGAAACAACTCACCAAGGCAGAAGAAGAAGTAATGCAGCTCCTTTGGAAAATTAAAAGGGGCAATGTGGCTGCAATTCTGGAAGAACTTCCGGAGCCCAAGCCAGCTTATAATACCGTTTCTACCATTGTTCGAATTTTGGAGGACAAAGGTTTTGTTTCCCACGAAAAAGTCGGGAAGGGCCATGTGTATTTTCCCTTGGTGAAAAAGGAAGAGTACAGCAATCAGCGTCTTACTAAATTGATGGATGGGTATTTTCAAGGGTCGTTCAGCAGTATGGTATCCTTTTTTATGAAGAAGAACGATATCAGTCTTAAGGAACTCGAAGAAATCATGAAGAACATAAAAGAAGAGAAGAAATGATAACGTACATTCTGGAATCTTTGGCCTTTCAACTGCTCTTTTTGTTGACCTATGATCTTTTTTTAAAGAAAGAAACCTTTTTTCAATGGAATCGGGCTTACCTATTGGCAACCTTTGTACTTTCCATTCTGTTGCCTTGGATAAAAATAGAGGCCTTACAAACAACCATGCCTAAAGAATTGGAGACTACAACTGTATTTTTGACTCAATTGGATGGAGTGGTTTTAGGACCAGATAGTCAAGAGGTCAACTTTCTTGCAAGTGTACCTTGGCCGTATTTGGTAATGGCAATTGGCGCCATTTTGGCTGCACTTTGGTTTGTGTTCAAGCTTTTACAATTGGGAAGACTTAAGAGTAAAAGTAAGGTGGAACATTATCCGGACTACACTAAGGTGATTATGCCACAAAGCACTTCAGCGTTTTCATTTTTCCGAAGCATTTTTATGGGAGCCCAAATTAAAAAGGACAATGAGGCCAACATTTTAGCTCACGAAATGGTACACGTAAAACAAAAACACACCTTGGACCTACTCTTTTTTGAATTGGCCCGAATTGTCTTCTGGTTCAATCCATTGGTATACATATACCAGTATAGGGTAGCCGAGCTTCATGAATTTATTGCCGACGAAAAAGCGGTAAAGCAAAATAAACAGGCACATTTTGAGATGCTGCTGTCCGAAGCTTTCCATACACAGAACATCAGCTTTGTCAATCAATTTTTCACAAAATCATTAATCAAAAAACGAATAGTCATGTTACAAAAAAAGAAATCCAAGGCCGTATGGCAATTAAAGTATGTGTTGTTGATGCCTTTGGTGTTGGGAATGTTGATATACACTTCTTGTGAAACCAAATCAAGTATAGCAGAAGAACTTTCGTTAGAGGAGCGATTAGCTCAGTTGAATGTTGAAATTGAGGCAAAAGATTCCCTAACTTTAAACGAGATGAGCCAATTAAAAAAAATGGCCCGGAACATGTTGCCGGAAAAGAGCACGGGCAAGAAAGCTATCAGCCTCACACCCAATTCAAGTAATCCCTGGAAAGTTTCTTTTGGAAGAAAAGTATCGTTCAGTGAGATTGATGAGGTACCGGTTTTCCCCGGTTGTGAAGATGCCGATGATAAGCGCGCCTGTTTTCAGGAAAAAATACAAGAGCATATCCGTAAAAATTTCAATTACCCCGAAGAAGCCCAAGAGCAAGGTATTCAAGGTAGGGTAGATGCTAGTTTTTCTATTGATGAGCAAGGGAATGTTTCACATATTCAACTTTTGAGCCCATACCGGCTCTTAAAAAATGAAAGTAGAAGGATTTTAGATAGATTGCCTAAGATGCAACCAGGAAAACACGAAGGAAAAATTGTTCAACTAGACTATTCCATTCCGATAACATTTGTCCTCGAAGGTGGAGCTAATGAAAAAAAGTTTCAACCGTTTAAAAGTGGTAATTATCCAAATATGGCCTTTGGTTCAATTGATGAGGTTCCTATTTTTCCAGGTTGTGAAGGTGCTCCGAGCAAGAGGGCTTGTTTTGAGAGTGCGATAATGACACATATTCGTAAAAACTTTAATTATCCGGAAGCAGCTCGCGAACAAGGTATAGAAGGTAAAGTGAATACCGTTGTTAGTATTGGTGTGGAAGGAGATGTAGTGGACATCCAATTTATGGGGGAAGCCCACGAACTATTAAAAAATGAAGTTGAAAGAATTTTGACCAGATTGCCCAAAATGCAAGCTGGAAAGTATGATGGAAAACCAGCCATTATTTCTTATTCCATTCCAATAGTTTTTAAGTTGGATGCCGTAAAACAAGAAAGCTATGACCAAGAAACTAAAATTTCTGTCCCTTTTGCCACGATAGATGAGGTTCCGGTCTTTCCTGGTTGTGAGGACGCAGTAGATAAAAGGAAGTGTTTTAATGAAAAGATTGTAGAACACATTAAAAAGCATTTTAATTATCCCGAAGAAGCTAAGGAAAAAGGTGTTCAAGGTAGAGTGTCCGTAGTGTTTACCATAGATGCCAATGGAGAAATTTCAACCATAAAAAAACGAGGACCAGATGTAATCTTGGAGAATGAAGCGGAAAGAATCATTAAACGTTTGCCCAAAATGCAACCGGGAAAACATAAGGGCGAAACCGTAAAAGTACCATTTGCCATTCCTATTACTTTTAGATTGCCAACCCAATCAGGGAACAGTTCGGCCAATAACACCAAAGACTATATGTTGGTAAATGCCAGTAAAATAAATAGGCGAGGAAAAGTGTTTTATGAAGGAACAGTAACAGATAAGGAATCTCTAGGATTGTCAGGGGTCACTATTTCAATAGATAGGAAAGAATCTGGTGTTCTATCAAATTTTAATGGTGTATTTTCAATAGAAGTTGAAGATGGTGATGTGTTGAAGTTTCAATATATCGGTCTTCCCAACAAATTGATTAGAATCCCCATGAATTGATTTCATAGGAACTAAAATTATTGCCATTGACAGTTCACGTAAAGGATTTTTACATTCCATTTTTGATTTTGTTCTTGTTCAAAGCCGGTGCACAAACATCGGCTTTGGCCGTTGCCGATAGTTTGTATGTCTTGGGCAACTACACAGCAGCCATTAACCAATATGCAAAGGTGGATTCTCCAAATTCGAATCTTCAGATTGCACGGGCATACAATGCCATAGGAAATTATGAAAAGGCCATTGTCCAGTACACCGCAACCTTGGACAAAAAACCTGATTTTGCGATTGCCCGTTTTGAACTGGGAAAACTTCTGTTGAAAACCAAAAAGTTTGGACCTGCCTTGGAAACCTTCCATACCCTGTTATCGTCCAAAAATCAGAACCCAGAGTATTTCTATTATTTGGGCAGGACCTACGAATCGGTAAATAAAACTGACAAGGCGAACAAAGCTTTTAAAACGTCAGTAGAAATGGACAGCACCCATCTGCGGAGTTTGTACGCCTTGGGAAAATATTATGTGGGTCAGGAAATCAAGGATTCCGCCTTGGTATTTATTGATAAAGGACTTAGGTTTTACGAAAATGATGTTGCTATGATCAATTTAAAGGCCTTGGCTTTTTATAACAACGGTCAGTTTCAGTTGGCCATTCCCCACTTTGAAAAATTATTGGAATTGGGCGAGGAAAAACCTTTTGTATTCGAAAAACTTGCATTTTGCTATTTTAGGAACTGGCAGCCCCAAAAAGCATTGGAAACGTATCACAGATTGAGCCATTTTCCGGATAAAATAGCTGCAGCATATTCAGGCCTGGGCGATGTGTATTTTGAGGAAGAGCAATTGGACAGTGCGCAGTTTTATATCCAAAAATCAATCGAAGCGCGAATGGCCCTATTCCCGCAAGAATATGCCAGCCTTGGCCGTATCGCCAGACTAAAGGGAAATACCAAAAAAGCCATGGATTACTATGTAAAAGCATGGGAAGAAAACAAGGACAACTATTTGAACTATTATCAGGTATGCACCTTGGCCGATGAATATTACAAAGATCCAAAAACACGTTTATCCTATTACGAAAACTTGCTCGATATGTACCCCGATTTGGTTCCGTACATTAAGGAAAGGGTAAAAAAACGTGTCAGCGAATTAAAGGAGGAAATCCATTTTGCGGGGAACTGATTTCTTCAAAATGTCGTAATTTCAGCCAAATTTAGGGGCTGTCATGCAGAAGTTTGTTTTGTTAATCATTTTAATGGGTCTGTTCGTATCCTGTGAGTTGTTCGAATCCAAAGAGGACAAGACCCAAAAACTGGTCAATGAAGAACTTTTGTCCATAGATTGGAACGATGTGGATCAATATCCACATTTTGAGGATTGTGATGAAACCGCTTCCAAAGAAGCCCAGCAAGAGTGTTTTCAAAACCTGATTACCGAGTATTTTTCCGAAGCCTTGGCAGGACTACAATTTCAGGTTTGGAACGATATGAACGATACGGTATATGTTGATTTTTTGATAGATGAACATGGTTTTATCTCGGTATTGAATGTAGAGGAAAAGACCTCTGTACTGAATGAAATATCGGACTTTAACAACAAAGTTTCCGAACGCTTGAACGATTTGACCACCGTTGCACCCGCTTTAAAAAGAGGAAATCCGGTAAGCCTGCGATTTAGGCTGCCGTTGGTACTTAACACCGACTAATTTGGCATCAGAAAAGATAATATTGGGAATAGACCCTGGTACCACGATCATGGGTTTTGGAATTATTAAGGTGATCAACAAGCAAATGCACTTTGTGCAAATGAACGAGTTGATGCTCAAAAAATATGATGACCCCTACACTAAGCTCAAGCTGATTTTTGAGCGTACCTTGGAGCTTATCGATACCTATCATCCGGACGAGATTGCCATCGAAGCCCCTTTTTATGGAAAAAATGTACAGTCCATGCTCAAATTGGGCCGTGCGCAGGGAGTTGCCATGGCAGCAGGTCTTTCGAGACAGGTGCCGATTACCGAATACATGCCCAAGAAGATTAAAATGGCCATAACCGGAAACGGTAACGCCAGTAAGGAACAAGTGGCACGAATGCTTCAAAGTGTCCTAAAGTTAAAGTCACTCCCAAAAAATTTGGATAGTACAGATGGTCTGGCGGCGGCAGTTTGCCATTTCTACAACGAGGGCAGGGTAGAAGTTGGAAAAAGTTACACGGGATGGGAGGCTTTTATCAAACAAAATCCAAACAAAGTCAAAAAACAATGAACAATTAGCAATTTACATTAAACAATAAACAATTGATGATTAACTAGATTTTCCCCATCCCAAACTTATCTACCTATGCAAAAAGAGAACCCTTTATTGATGAAATCTTATGATTTCGCTTTGGCAACCGTTAGATTGTATAAGACCATTGTGGCTTCAAAACGAGAATATGTGCTGTCCAAACAAATGCTTCGGTCAGGGACATCAATTGGTGCAAATATTAGTGAAGCAAACGGAGCTATCTCAACAGCTGATTTTTCATCCAAAATTTCAATAGCTTACAAGGAGAGTTTGGAAGTAAAATACTGGTTGGCACTTCTCAAAGATTCGGAATATGTAACCAAAAACAACGCCAATAAATTGATTGCGCAGGCCGATGAACTTTCGAAATCATGTTTTCCATCCTAAAAACTACTAAAAGGACTAAATGATCATTGTATATTGTTTACTGTTAATTGAAGATTGATGTCCGGAATTTATATCCACATTCCATTTTGCAAACAAGCTTGCCATTATTGTGATTTCCATTTTTCCACACAATTGGGAAAAAGGGAGGCCATGGTAAAAGCAATTGCCCAAGAATTACAACTGCGAAGACCCGAGATGCAGGGAGCCATCGAAACCATCTATTTTGGAGGAGGAACCCCATCGGTGCTTTCCAATGACGAAATTGAGTTCCTGATTAAAACCGTTTACGACAATTACAAAGTAATTGATCGGCCCGAAATTACATTGGAAGCCAACCCAGATGATTTATCCAATAATCGAATCATCGAATTATCCAAAAGTCCCGTAAACCGCCTTAGCATCGGTATCCAATCTTTTTTTGATGGAGATTTAAAGCTGATGAACCGTGCCCACAATGCTTCTGAAGCAGAAAAATGCATTAAAGAGGCTACCCAGTATTTCGATAATATCACTATCGACCTTATTTATGGTATTCCTGGTATGGACAATAAAAGGTGGAAAACCAATATTCAAAAAGCATTGGATTTTGGTTTGCCCCATATTTCCAGTTATGCACTAACGGTTGAGCCAAGAACGGCACTCCAAAAATTTATTGAAAAAGGAGTGGTTCCCAATGTGGACGACGAGCAGGCCCAAGAACAATTTTACATTTTGGTCGATAAACTGGAGACCAACGATTTCGTGAACTACGAAATTTCCAATTTTGGCAAACCTGGATATTTTTCCAAGAACAACACGGCATACTGGTTGGGCAAATCGTATTTGGGTGTAGGGCCATCGGCACATTCTTTTAATGGAAAACATCGAAGTTGGAATATCCGCAACAACCCCATCTACCTTAAAAAAATAGCAGAGGGTGTCCTGCCATTGGAAATTGAGACCCTATCCACTCCCGATAGGTACAACGAATTTGTAATGACCGGCCTGCGCACCATTTGGGGTGTAGATTTGGAGCAGGTAGCCACAGATTTTGGAGAGCGCTATGTGCAATACCTTGATCAACAAGCTGCAAAATTTCTTGATCAGGGATTGTTGATTCTGGAGGGGCAAAAACTGCTTACGACCAAAAAAGGCAAGTTTTTGGCAGATGGGATTGCTAGTGATTTGTTTTTCATAAGATAATCTCAAATGCTCCAGTTCAAGTAATTTTTCTTTACAAAATCCCTTCAAAATCTTATTCGAACCCGAGTTGGCAACTGTTATCAAATATTCTGGATCTTTTGGTAGATTTCTTTTTTGGAGTTCTCGAATATTTCTCCACCAAACTCTTCATTGTCCAAAGAAATTATGGAAATGTCCTTTATTCCCATAATCCCGAAAACAAATTTCAAGTAGGTTGTTTGGAAATTCATATGCTCGTTTTTCTCGTTCTCTCCATAGCCCGTATCCCCTCGACTTGATAGGATGAACATTTTTTTGTTCTCTAGCAACCCAACATAATCCCCGTCTGGCTTGCCCGAACGGAATTTCCAGGTCTCGTTAATTCTCATGATTTGGTCAATGTAGGATTTTAGTCCGCTCGGAATGGACCAATTGTACATGGGTGTTCCCAAAACATATACATTATGTTCCTTAAATTCTTTGATCAATGCATTACTGAGTTCAACCCCCGTCTGATTTTCGTTTGTCCTTTCCTTGGGGCTTATAAATGCACTGGCGATCCATTTTTCATTTATGGGCGGAATTTCCTCCAAGCCCACTTCTCGATAAGTAAATTGGTCGTTGGGATTTTTCTTTTTCCAGTTATCCTTAAAAAGCTCTGTAAGTTTTCGGCTGTGCGACCTTTCCTTTCTTACACTTGCGTTGATGATCAATACCTTGTTCATAATTCAAAATTTTTGTTTGTGGGACAAAATTCCGAATCTGGACAATGAAAAAAATTGACCTAGTTCAAGATGCTTCGATTTTTTTGCGAATTCGGCTTAAAAACTCGGCGGAAATCCCCAAATACGATGCTATGAGGTAGTTAGGGACTTTGTCGGAAATTTTAGGGTAATTTTTCAAAAAATCCAGATAGCGTTGTTCTGCATCAAAAATCTTATTTAAGATAATTCTCCTTTGTAAACTCCCAAGGTAATTTTCCAGGATGATTCTAAAAAAACGTTCAAGCTTTGGAATCTGCTTTAACATTTCTTGAAAAGAACTATGGTGAATCTGTAACAATATGGTTTTTTCAATGGCTTGAATGTTGTAGATGGAAGGTTGTTGTTTTTGAAAGCTATCGATATCCGTTGCCCACCAATTTTCAATAGCAAAATATAGAATTTCTTCCTTTCCTGTTTCTGGATCTATATAAAAGGCCTTTAGCACCCCGTCAACAACAAAATTGTCGGTGTGGCATGTTTGCCCGTTTTGCAAGAGATAATCGCCTTTTTCAAGGGTTTTCTCACTCCAAAACCCCTTAATTAAGCTCTCATCTTCGGAACTAAGTTCAATATGCCTGGAAATGGTTGCGATTAGTTGCGCTTTCATTTAAACAAGTAGCTAAATTTATAGGTCAAATATGCTCACAAAACTTGGATGTTCGTTTTCTGCAGCATAAAAGTAAATGCCGATAATAATGGAAGATGACCTGATTATTTTTGATTTGTTGTTGAGATATAATTCAAAACTCTCCCTAAAACAATTGACAATGATATTGTTGAGTTCTTGGTCTGGAATCTTTTTAATGGAAGTAATTTTTCTAATTCTTAGTTTCTTATTGAATTTGATTTCATAGAGTCCAAAAGAACCTTCTTTTAGTTCAAATCCTTTTCCATTTTCAAGACAATTATTTAAAAAGGTATAGCTCAGCCGGAATTCATTTTTGATATCTAATTCCGAATCTTTTAAATATTTGAGAACATTGAGCTTTCGTTGATTGCTTAATTCAATTTTTTTTGTGAGACCTGGATATTTTTTATTGTCCACTTTTCTGTCCAGTTGAATGGCTCCAGAACATGCGCCAAAAAGGAGATCATTATCACTATCCTTGTAGGCGAAAATTAACCATTTAGAATTCTCAGGAGTATAAAATGCACAAGATGAATTAAGCACGCTGCTAATTTTCAGTTTGGATACTTTTGAACCTTTGAAAATCTCATTAATTTTTATTTCAATATTGTGATAATCAGTATCAAGAGTATCAGGTGTAACTTTTTTAATTTCTGCCGTAGCTACAAAATCTGCGCTTTCAAATCTATCAATCAATCCAATAACTGCACAATCACAGGCAAATGTATTTGAGCAATAAAGAACTGCAATAAATAAAAGTAAGACCTTCATAAACTATAATTGATGGTTAATGTGTTTTGCATTCAAACCACTTTCTAGGGTCGATACCCAAACGTGTTCTGCATAGGTATGTGAAGTTAGTCGTTTTTTAAGTAAAAACTAGATTCATTCTACATGGGGATATCCCATATTCATTTAAATTCCTGAAACAACCCAAAGCAACACATATAAAAATTGCATTTATCAAATGAATTGACTTAATTACTCCAAACAAGTTACGCATAGATGATAGCCTCGATAAAACACAACTCAAGAAACTATAAAATAGACCTTGCCCAGCCTCTCGATATTTCCATACCCCTTAAAGGCGGGGACAAAAATGTAAATGCGTGGTACCTGGGGCCGCCAAAAATAGAGCCGCACGAACAAGATGGTTTTGTGGGCAAGGTATCCGAAGGAGCGCCGGTAAATTTTAACGATGTCTGGTTCAATCCGCACTCGCACGTTACACATACCGAGTGTTTGGGCCATATTTCCGAAGAATTCAATTCCGTGAACAAAAAACTTAAAAAGTTTTTCTTTTTTGCCGAGGTGATCACGGTGGCCCCGGAACAACAGGCCAACGATTTTGTGATTTCCGAAAAACAGATAAAATATGCCTTGGGCAATAAAAAGAGACAGGCCATTGTGATCAGGACCCTGCCAAATTTGGGAGATAAGAAGTCCAGGCACTATTCGGATACCAATCCACCCTATTTAACCGAAGCCGCGGCCAAATATCTGGTAAAAAAAGGTGTGGAACATTTGTTGATCGACCTGCCATCGGTGGATAAGGAAAGAGATGGGGGAGAGCTTTTGGCACATAAGGCCTTTTGGAACAAGAGCGGAAAGCCAAGGCAAAAAGCCACTATTACCGAATTTATTTATGTGCCCAACAAAGTGGAGGATGGAACTTACTTTTTAAATCTACAAGTGGCCCCTTTCGAAAACGATGCCAGTCCCAGTAGGCCCGTACTTTACAAAATTGAAACAAAATAGATGAAAACAGTACTTAAATTGGAAGAAGCCATGATGTTACTATTTGGTTTCTTTATTTTTATGCAACTTGATTTGCAATGGTGGTGGTTTTTAATATTGATTCTTGTTCCTGATATAGGAATGGTAGGGTACCTGTTCGGAAATAAATTGGGAGCGACAATCTATAACATATTTCATCATAAAGGGATTGGGATTTTACTTTATTTAATTGGCGCAAGTTTTTTAGATATGCCCATTTTAAAGTTATGTGGAATAATAATATTTTCACATTCAGCTTTGGATAGAATGTTGGGATATGGCTTAAAATATGAAAAAGGATTCAAGTTTACCCATTTGGGTGAAATAGGAAATAATTAATGGGAGACGTCGTCGACATAATTTTAGGATTGATTTTGGGAGCCATACTTATGTATTGGGTCTTTTCACTGTTCCGTAAAAAGAGGAACAAAGAGATTACCGAGGAACAATCCACCGTTATCTTGAACAAGATCCGGAGCGTCTGTAAACTGGTTTCCGTAGAAGGGGATTTTGCCGAAATCTACCATTACGAAAACACAAAGGACAGTTTTATGAGCCTGTTCCGCAGCAAAAAAAAGGCATTAATTGTTATCAAGGCCAAGGCACATATCGGTTACGACCTCAATAAATTGAGCCTAAAGGCCATAAATGATAAAAAAACAATAGTATTGAGCCATTTTCCGGAGCCAGAAGTACTGTCCATTGAGCCCGACCTACAATTTTATGATATAAAAAACGGAATCTTCAATAGTTTTTCCCCCACGGATTTAACCAATCTAAATCAAGAGGCCAAGGAACATATCAAACAGAGAATCCCAGAAAGCGGTTTAATGCAGACAGCAAAGAACGAAGCTTTGCAGGCTGTATTGGTAGTGGAAAAAATTGTGGAGACCATTGGCTGGAAACTCGATTACTCCGCATTGGAAATATCCGAACAGGAAAAACAAAAAATAGAAAGTTAAGATGAAAACTAAATGTATAGCTCTCCTTTTGATGGGGACAATTTCTGCAATGAGCTTTGCCCAGAACAAGACCCAGACTACATTTGACCCTACTTTTACACATGTCGTTTATTTTTGGTTCAAAAACCCCGACAGTAAGGCGGATAGAGCTACTTTTGAAGCTTCACTGACCAAATTTTTGAACAATTCCCAATACGCCAAAACAAAGTTCATTGGCAAGCCCCCTAAAGCCGTTCGGGATGTGGTGGATGATTCGTTCACTTATTCGTTGATATTGACCTTTGCGTCCGCCGAAGATCAAGCCGCTTACCAGGCTGAACCGCCACACCTTGTTTTTATTGAAGAGTGTGAAGACCTTTGGGAAAAGGTGATTGTTTACGATTCCAAAGGTATTTAAAATGAATATTGAGGAGTTTAGGGAAGTTTGTTTATCCAAGAAGGGCGTAACAGAAGAATTCCCGTTTGATGAAAGTACATTGGTATTTAAGGTTATGGGGAAAATGTTCGCGTTGGCACCTTTGGAACGTATCCCGACCCAATGCAATTTAAAATGTGATCCCGAAAAATCCGAAATTCTTAGAGAAGAATACGATGGGGCAATTATTCCCGGCTATCACATGAGTAAGAAACATTGGAACACTATTTTTTTGGAACAATTACCGCCTAAATTGATCAAGGATTTAGTAGATCATTCCTATGATTTGGTCGTATCCGGTTTAACCAAAAAACTTCAGCAGGAACTTAGAGATTTAGATTGATTTTTTAATGACGGACCTACACGATTTTTATACGGCTCAAAGAAATGTGTTCGAAGCTGAACGTAAACAAAAAAAGAGAACGCTCTCTCTTTTGGCAACACTTCGTCTTTCCGTTTTCGTAGCTTTTTGGTTGGCCATTTATGTATTGTGGGGTTCATCGGCCCTAGTATTTTTACTTCCAATATTAGTGGTGTTGTTCCTTTTTTTGGTAACACGGTTCAGCAATGTGAAACGTTACAAAAAGTATCTGGACAGGTTGGTGCTCATCAATACCAACGAACTGGAAATTTTACAGCGTCGATTCCATCATTTACCGGATGGTAAGGAGTTTATGCGACCGGACCATCCTTACGCCCAAGATCTTGATCTTTTTGGAAGGGGGTCTTTTTATCAATATGCAAACCGAACAACCTTGCAACAAGGGCGTCAATTTTTTTCCGATCTTTTGTTGGATGGATATCCTAAGGATATTATCAAAAAACAAGAAGCAATAAAGGAATTGGCCCAACTCCCCGAATGGCGACAGCACTTTTCGGCTTTGGCAGGGGAGACCCGACCTAAAACATCCCCGGACATTGTTTCCGATTGGATGAGGAACCACAAAGCAATTACCCCAAAATGGGTGAGGTTCGGTACGCCTTTATTTGTATTGGCTTCCCTATTTTTTATCAGTGCCGCCATTATGGGTTGGGTCCCCGAAAGTTTGGTGCTTTTCTGGTATTTTTTGGGAATGGCCATTGTGGGCAGGTATGCCAAGGGCATTTTGGAATTTTCTGTCAATGTTTCCCAAGCACAGGATACTATTCAGCAACATCAACGATTGATCGCGGAAATAGAAGGACAAAGTTTTAAATCGGGACTGTTGCAAGAACTGCAGGCAACATTAACGGTGGAAGGAGAGCGAACCTCCAGTGTTTTGAAACGTTTTTCGCGGAGCATGACCATGTTGGAACAACAGTACAACCTAATTGTTTCCATTTTTGGACAGGGCTTGGGGCTGTACAGTCTGTATTATGCCAATCAAGTGGAGCGCTGGATGGATAAGTATGGCACAGAGGTGGCCGATTGGTTTTCTGCAATAGCCCAGTTCGATGCTTATATTAGCTTGGGGACCTATGCATTTAACCATCCCGACCATACCTATCCTATTTTGGTCGATGGCCCCATCGTGCTCAAAGCGAAAGCGGTGGGTCATCCGTTGGTTGACCCAGGGAAGAACGTTCTAAACGATATTGAAATTGGAAAAGGACGTTTTTGCATAGTTACAGGTGCAAATATGGCCGGTAAAAGCACATTTTTAAGAGCTGTTGGATTACAAATCGTTATGACAAATATGGGATTGCCGGTCAAAGGCAAAGATGTTAAATATGCCCCGGTACGTTTGTTGACGAGTATGCGTTCCTCCGATTCTTTGGCAGATGAGACTTCCTATTTTTATGCTGAGCTCAAACGCTTAAAATATATTGTGGAAGAATTGGACACAGGGGACTGCTTTGTAATCTTGGATGAGATTTTAAAAGGTACCAACAGTGTGGACAAGGCGGAGGGCTCCAAAAAGTTTGTGGAGCGATTGGTGAAAAATGGTTCTACGGGAATGGTGGCCACTCACGACTTGAGCCTTTGTACACTTGCCGACGAGCTTTCCGAAGTGGAAAATCGTTATTTTGATGCCCAGATCATCAACGGAGAGTTGTTTTTTGATTACAAGTTCAAAGAAGGCGTTTGCCAAAACATGAACGCCTCTTTTCTGCTAAAAAATATGGGGATTGTGGATTAAAGCCCCTTTACCTGCACATTGTGAAAGGAGTCCGCTTGTAAACGCAACAACTCTTCTGCCTTTTCTTTTTTGTAGCGGTACAGTTCCTCCTCGTTTTTAATGTCGGCATAGATCTGCTGGTTGATCTCTCCTTCTGTGGCCAACAATAATTTGCGCTGTTCCACTTTTTGGGTCACCCAAGTGGCTACCACACTTTCCTGTTCTTCAAATTTGTAATCGAACTCCCCTTTGGGCGCCAATAATTTGGCAATGATTGGTGCCGTTTCAATCGCCAAGAACAATAAGAAGATAAAAAAGGATGGGAACCAGGGCAATTTGCCCAAAGCGTTAATACGTGCCATGAGTCCATCAAAACCATCAATAATAGGTTGTGAATTGGTGACAGCGGTAGTGTAATCGGTTTCCAATGCCGCTATTTGGGCCTCGATATTTTCAATTTTTGAAGCGTTTGTTTTTTTCAAACTGTTCAATTCCGCTAAAGCGGCATCATGCTTCTCACGTTTCTCTTCATAAACGGGGCCTTTGCCCAACAAACCAGTTCCAGCAGTACCTTCTGCTTCGGAAATGTAAGTATCGTAAAGCGCATTGGTCTCCGCTTCCTTGGTGGCAACCTCTCCTTTTAGGCGGGCAATGTCTTGGTTCAGGCTTTCAATTTTTGGAGTGAATTGCAAGGCCAATTGTTCCTTGTTGTTCAAGGTAAGGGCATTTTTCTCTTCCAATAACACTTGGTTGATTTCCTTTTCAAAAATCTTCATTTCCAAAGGCTTGGAAATCACTACGGCAATGATCAAAGCGAGTACAATCCGTGGAGCCGCTTGGAGCAACTCCCCTTTAAAATTATCTCGCTTTTTAATTGTGGAAACAATATATCGGTCCAAATTGAAAATGAGCAAACCCCAAATCAACCCAAAGAAAATGGAGGTGTAAATATTGTCGAATACGGTGAAAAGTGCATAGCCCGAAGCTATAAAAGCCATTACGGCCGTAAAGAATACGGTGGCACCAATGCCAGCATATTTGTTGCGCTCGCCATTGGAGCAGGTTTCAAGAATGTTGGTGTCGGCTCCCGAGCAGAAAATAAAAAAACGTTGAAGCATTATAGTGTTCTGATTTGATTGATAGAGTATTAGAACGCAATTTTGTATGATTTGTTACATAAAAAGCCCCATTTATGGGGCTTTTAACATTATTTGAAATTTGGAATGTTAGTTATCTATCACAATGGGATCGGTTGATAGTTTTACCACAGGACGGGCACCATGGGCTTCGCGGGCATCGATATTGATGTGTTGGTTCTTTTGAACTACCTCAACGGCCTCTTTTGCCGATATGGCTTTGCCATTGTAAGTGAAAGATGCTCCTTTTTCCGCCATTTCTTTCACGTGTTCAATAGGTTTTGGTGGTGCTGGGGGCGCTGGTGGTACTGGAAGATTTTTAGGGTTCGCCTCATTCACCGGTTTAGTTGCTTTTGGCGCCTTGGGAGATTTAGGAGCTGGTGGCGGAGCGGGAAAATCCGGAAAGGGCTCCGCATCATCACGTTGTTTCTGGGACATTTTTTCATAGATTTCTTTTAGGCGCATCACATCTTTCTTTTTGATGGTCATATTATTGCGGTCCATAGCGTTGTATTTCTTGGCCAAGGTATTGTACTCCTTCATTTCTTCCCTGGAGGCACTTTGTTGATTCGCTTGTTTTGGGCCTAAAACGTTAATTGTCGCAGTGCCGTATTCCGTTAATATTTTATCAACTTTGCTGATGACTTTTTTGGAGGTTTTGGCCTCTACTTGAACAATCGAACGAATGACTTTTTTACGTTGTTCAAAAGAAAGATGGTTATTAATTTTTGAGAGCTCATCCTCCAAATCTTCCAATAGAATTGATTTGTTTTGAAACAATAGATTGCCCTTTTTGTTGATGTGGATCTCTATTGGGTTAACGGTTTTGTTGGCTTCATTTTGATCCCATTTTGTAGTATAAATCACATAATTTGCTTTATTCCCAGGCCCTAATGGAGTCATGCCAATTATTTGATTTCTCTTAATGATGCTGTTCAAGGTGTTGGCAGGTACAATGGTTTCATCGTTGATAAGGACCAAATCACGTTTAGAGTCTAGTCTTATCCAACTGTCGCTCAAGATATAAAAGCCTTTATCTATTTGCATGAAGACATTTTGGTTACCCTTTTTAGAAGCTTCTATTTTTTGGGCCAAAACAAAGTCCTTTTTAACCTCAGTATAATTGGTAAATATAGTTTTGTAATCAAGATTTTTTAGATTTGGAACTAGGGACGAAAGCTGCCTTGCGCTTGATTCCTCTTGTCGTAAGCCAATATATATGGCGGAACTAATTTCACCTTGTAAATTTCCCCAATGCTGTATCTGAGTAGAGGAAAGATATCCCTCTTTTAGCACATTAAAATTAAAAAATATTTCACCTGAATTAGAAACCGGAATTTCAACATTGTAATATCCGTTGTTGTCGGTTTTTGCAAGTGTACTTCCTTTGGAATCTGTAATAAGCGCCTTTTCCAGAGGCAATAAAGTTTCTGAGTCCAATATCAGACCTGCTAATTGTATAGTTCTTGTGGAAATCCCGTCTGTGGTCTCAATACTTTTGTTTTCTGGATACAACGATGTTTCTGTAAACCCGACAGGCGTAGTGCGAGTTATTGTTTTTGTCTCACTAAATCCAAATAATAGAAGGGCAGTAAGCGGCAAGAGTAGGAAGCTCTTGAGTACAAATGATTTTTTTGTTGTTTTTGTTTTCATGACTGTAAAACGTTTTTTGATTGATGAATAAGTTATGGCATTAGCAATGCCGGTGGACTGATGTGTGATATGTCCATCGTGCGATAAGTACGATAGAATCGTATTTTGATAATGTGAATGGTCGTTGTTCTTTTGAATCACTGCACTATCTGCCAAAAACTCGTGGTTCAGCTTAATGGAAGATTTAAAAAGATAGATCAACGGGTTAAACCATAACACCACTTGAAGCAGCTCAATAAACAAGATGTCCAGACTATGTTTTTGTTTGGCATGGGTCTCTTCGTGCAAAAGTACTTCTTGCGGTATGCTTTTATTCTCGAATTGTTCTTGGTTCAAAAAGATAAACCGGAAAAATGTATGGGGCGGCATGGGTTGCTTAAGCAGTACCCGGGTAATAAAATTATCCTTGTGCTTTGGGTTTTTACGGATACGGGACCAAATCTGTGCAAGATGGCCTATAAAGCGAAACCCGAAGCCTAAGACCCCCAGGCCATAAATGCTCCATAGTACAGGCCCCCAACTAAAATTTTCCTCTTGTACGGCATTTTGGGGCGCTTGTGTAGTGGGTAAATCGGTTAAAATTGGAATATTCTCCATCTCCGTGGATGGTAGGGCCTCGATATATTCTGTAAAAACCATATTTGGAATCAAAAAAGAGGCAATTATAGCGGCCACAAGATAGAATCGCTTAAAATGGTGGATGCTTTCCCTTTCCAGTACCAGTTTGTAAAAGGCTAGAAAAGCGGTCAGGCAAGCTGTGGATTTTAATAAAAGGACCAGCATAGTTATTTCTTTTTGATTTCGTTGTCGATCAATTTTTTCAGCTCTTCGAGCTCGGTTTTGGTCAAATCCGTTTCTTGGGCAAAAAAGGAGGCGAACTGGCTTGCACTATCGTTAAAAAAGTTTTTAATGAGCCCGTTTACATGCTTGGAAAAGTAATCCTTCTTTTTTACCAGTGGATAGTATTCCCTACTTCTTCCAATTTGATTGTAGGCGACAAAACCTTTGTCTGTCATTCGCTTTAAAAGAGTCGCAACCGTGGTTGTGGCCGGCTTTGGCTCTGGGTAGGCATCCAAAAGGTCCTTCATTACGGCTTTTTTTAATTTCCAGACAATGTTCATTAACTCTTCCTCGGATTTCGACAATTGCATTTTCGATTGTTTTAAAAAAAATTGCTCTACAAACATAGAATAAAAATTTTAATTCTACAAATGTAGAATTGTTTTATGGTGTTAAAAGGTTTTATCATCTTCTAAAAATGTTAAGTTTGCCCATAAATAATTCATTATGGGGTTAATCGACGAATTACGTGAACGAAGTGGAGGAATTTGCGAATTGAGCGGTGTAGCGGAAGATTTAATCATTTATGAGGTTCCACCAGTTTCCACGGGAGGCTTGGATGGCAGTATTTTAATAAGTCGAACTTGTAAAGATCAAATAGAGAACCCGGAGACAACAGACTCGAATCATTGGAGGTGTTTAAACGATAGTATGTGGAGCGAACACGATGTGGTAAAAGTTGTAGCTTGGCGAATGCTCAGCCGTTTAAAATCCGAAGGCTGGCCGCAAGATCTTTTGGATATGATGTACATGGACGATGAAACTTTGGCGTGGGCGAAGGCAACTGGCGAAGGTATGTCGGACAGTGAAAAAATTATCCACAGGGACGTGAATGGCAATATTTTGGAAAATGGAGATAGTGTAGTGTTGGTGAAGGACCTGAAAGTAAAAGGGTCGAGCATGGTCGCAAAACAGGGAACCGCCGTTAGGCGGATTTCCCTGGATCACGAAAATGCTGAATATATTGAAGGTAAGGTAGATGGTCAGAATATTGTGATTGTGACCAAGTACGTAAAAAAACTCTAGCCCTTCATTTCGGTATAATATTTATAAAAGTAAGGGATGGTCTCTATGCCCTTTAGAAAGTTCCATACGCCAAAATGTTCGTTGGGCGAGTGTATGGCATCGCTGTCCAGACCAAAGCCCAAAAGGATTGTTTTACTGTCAAAAACATTTTCGAACAAGGCAACGATCGGAATGCTTCCTCCCGTCCGTTGCGGTACTGGGGTTTTTCCAAAAGTGGTTTCCATGGCCTTGGATGCCGCTTGGTATCCGATACTATCGATCGGGGTAACATAGGCTTGTCCACCGTGGTGTGGTTTTACCTTTACTTTTACACTTTTTGGCGCCAGCGATTCAAAATGTTTTTGGAACAGTTCTGTAATCTCGTGCCAATCTTGATCGGGAACCAATCGCATGGATATCTTGGCATAAGCCTTGCTCGCGATTACTGTTTTTGCACCTTCGCCTGTGTAACCGCCCCAAATTCCATTGACATCCAGGGTAGGTCGGATACCGAACCGTTCCGGTGTTGAATACCCTTTTTCTCCATGTACATCGCCAATATCCAAGGATTTTTTATAGGCTTCCAGGTCAAAAGGGGCTTTGGCCATTTCGGCACGTTCTTCGTCCGAAATAACTTCAACTTTATCATAAAACCCTGGAATGGTAATATGGTTGTTCTCATCGTGGAGTTGCGCAATCATTTTGGCCAGCACATTGATAGGGTTGGGTGCAGCGCCTCCGTAGATCCCGGAATGCAGGTCCCGGTTGGCACCGGTAACTTCTACCTCGACATAACTTAGTCCTCGCAGTCCCGTGGTTATGGACGGGGTATCGTTGGCAATCATCCCGGTGTCCGAAATCAGGATAATATCGTTTTTAAGTTTTTCACTGTTTTCCTTAAGAAAATCCTCTAAACTATCGCTTCCTACTTCTTCTTCACCTTCGATCATAAACTTTACGTTACAGGGCAAAGCGTTGTTGTTGATCATATATTCAACGGCTTTCACGTGCATAAAGAACTGTCCTTTGTCGTCGCAGGCCCCACGGGCAAAAATGGCACCGTTGGGGTGTAGATCGGTGTTCTTGATCACGGGCTCGAAAGGAGGGGAATCCCAAAGATCGATTGGGTCCGGCGGTTGAACATCGTAGTGCCCATACACCAAAACAGTGGGTAAATCGGGGTCAATAATCTTGTCGCCATACACCACTGGATAACCTTTGGTCTCGCAAATTTCGGTGTTTTCGCAACCAGCGTCCTCCAATGATTTTTTTACCGCTTCCGCAGTTGCCAGAACATCTTTGGAATAAGCCGGATCCGCACTAATGGAGGGGATTTTTAGTAGGTCGATCAATTCGTTGATAAATCTGTCTTTGTTCGTGTTGATGTAATTATTTATGTCTTTCATATATGAATTAAAAAGGACCCTAAAAGTACAAAAAACAAGTTTTTAAGGGGAGTGCATTTGCAAATCGGAAAATTGATTTATATTTGCACTCCAATTCGCGGGTGTGGTGGAATTGGTAGACACGCTAGACTTAGGATCTAGTGCCGCAAGGCGTGGGGGTTCGACTCCCTTCACCCGCACTGAAAGCTCTTCGATTTTCGAGGAGCTTTTTTTGTTCGGACTTGTTTTAGTGTTTGTCCTTGCATTCTACCAACCATTCATCTTCTAATCCATTACGTAAAATAATGGACATTCTTGGTCCTTTTAGTTTTGGATTGTTATGTATTATGGCCATCAATTCTTCCTTTGGTTAATCAGAAGAAAAACACATTATATTGAAAGAAAAAACGAATAGCTAAGTTAAATAAGCCAATAATTATGAATCTTTTAATTATCAGGTTCAAAATCAGTTATGGTTGTCGGGAAATATTTTAATTATTGAATTTTTGTTAAAATAAAAGAATAATCATAAATTTATCTTAAACGACCTTTTGTTTAAAGGTCCCCAACTGAAAACCGACAAATTATACGAAAAAGCAGTGGAGGTGGTGTTTTTGATTGAATTTTTGCAATAAAATAATACCATAACAGTTTTAATTACTGTAAATTATTGATATTTGTCAATTTTTATATCGAAACCTTAACTAGATTAATTGACCAATTGCGCTATGTACAAAGAAATTTATTTAGTCGACGATGAAGATCTCGTAAATACGGTGAATGCGATTCACTTTAGAAGAATGGGTATGGAGGATAAGGTGAAAAGCTTTACCAACCCGGAATTGGCACTGGATGACCTTAGATTCAGAGATGATCAAAATACAAGGACCCTAATCTTGTTGGATATCAATATGCCCGAAATGAGCGGGTTTGAATTTTTGGAGTTTATGATGTTGGAAGATTTTCCCGAATCCAATGAGGTACTTTTGGTAACATCTTCTGAGTCCGATTCAGATAAGGACGAAGCCAAAAAATATGAAAAATACGTAAAGGAGTTTATAACCAAGCCACTAAAAATTGAGCATTTGGAGGAATATCTCCAAAGCGCGAACAAATAATATCGTTCTCAATAATATCTTTTTATTGCTCAACCTATTTTTGTCCCTTACCTTTAATTTGAATAAACTTTAGCCTGTGAAACAGAAAAATGCCTTTATTCAGAATAAAGTTGAAATCGTTGAAGATAGAAATGACATTGTTTGGGCAATGGACGAGAATTATAAGCTCACCGATTTCAACACCTCCTTTAGTGCACTTTTAAAGCGCAACGGTTCCATTACTGCCGAGCGGGGTATAGATTTAAGAAAGGTATTCAAGACAAGCAGTTTTTTTGACCCTTGCGAACAAGGTTGCGAAAGAGCTTTAAACAGGTACGCCACAACTTCCAAACATACTTTCGAGGAATATGGTGAAATCGTTGTCCACGAATTTTCCTTTCAGCCATTTATGAACAGTTCCGGAGATATTGTGGGATGTTGTGTCTGGCAAAAGAACATTACCCAAGAGGTAAACAATAACCATCGTTTGTTGGATAGCGAAAGAAAGTACCGGGAAGCTCAGCAAGTTGCCGACGTAGGTCATTGGAATTGGGATATGATTAAGAACGAAATTACTTGGTCCGATCAACTATACCGAATTTTTGGGCAAGAACCGGATACTTTTAAAGCAGATTATGAATCTGTAAAGGCTATTATTCACCCAGAAGATAGGCAGGTTTTTGACGAGGATGTAAATCGAAGTATCAAGGAGAACGTTCCTCACGATATTATTCACCGCATAGTGGTGTTGGACGGAGAGGTTAGGTATGTGCATCAAAAAGGAAAGGCTTACTATAACGAAGAGGGTAAACCCTATAGAATGAGCGGTACGGCTCAAGACGTAACTAAGGAAGTCCTGTCCAATCATCAAATATTGGAACAAAATCACGAGCTACAGAATTTTGTTCGGATAATTTCCCATAACCTAAGAGGCCCGATATCAAATCTGTTGATGTTGTCCAAAATATATGAATGGGGAAAGGATGAGATGAACGACGATATTGTTCGAAAAATAGAGCACACCACCGAAGCTCTGGACCAGACTATCAAGGACCTTCATCTTTCACTGTCCTTAAAATCGGCCGATAAGGAAAAGTTTAGAGAGGTCTCTTTACGTGCCGTGATGAAAGATGTTGATGGATTGTTGTCCGAAGAGATAATTAAGAGCAAAGCCACGGTAAAAACCGATTTTTCGGGAGGTGAGACCGTTTTTGGTGCTAAAAGTTATGTGGTAAATATCTTTTACAATCTTATCCTTAATGCAATTAATTATGCAAAGGATGAAGTGCCCGCAAATATTAAGATTGTTTCTGAAGAAACGGAAAATAATGTGGTGCTTAAGTTTGTGGACAACGGTATTGGTATGGAGCTTACCCCGGAAAAGGAGCGAAAAATATTTGATATGTACGGCAGGTTGAGCGGTGCAACCATAGGTAAAGGTTTTGGGCTTTATTTGGTGAAAACACAAGTTGAGGCCATGGATGGTAAAATAGAAGTTGAGAGTACCAAAGGCGAAGGCTCTACATTTATTGTTACCCTGCTCAAGAGCCTTTAGGCGGGTCTAAAGGGCAATTTGCTCAAATCCACGTTTCCACCAGAGATTATTATACCAACTTTTTTATGGGTCAGTAGTTCTTTTTTCTTGAAACAGGCCGCTAGTGCAACTGCACTGGATGGTTCACATACAATTTTGAGCCGTTCCCAGATTAACCGCATGGCGTGGACTATCTCTTGCTCTTTTACCCGAACAATTTCTTCAACATATTCTTGAATTATAGGGAAGTTTCTATCGCCTAATTGGGTCTTTAGGCCATCTGCAATGGTATTTGTGGTAGTGTTTGTTTCTATTTTTCCGCTCTTTAGGGATCGGAAGGCATCATCCACCTCAAAAGGTTCACCGCCGATCGTTTTGCAATTTTTGCCAAAATAATGTACTGCTAAGGCAGTGCCCGCTAGTAAGCCACCACCTCCTACAGGGGTAAAAACATAATCCAAGTCGGGGTATAACTTCAATAATTCCATACAAGCGGTGCCTTGTCCCAGAATCACTTGCTCATTATTGGAGGGATGGATAAAAGTTGCGCCTTGTTTATTGATAATTTCTTGGGTCGCTTGTTCTCGGGCAGTCAAAGTAGGTTCGCATTCGGAAAGAATACCACTGTAGCCCCTTACGGCCTCTTTTTTTACCTCTGGAGCGGAACTGGGCATAACAATATAAGCTTTTACTCCCAGGCTTTGGGCGGCTAAGGATAAAGCCTGTGCAAAATTTCCAGAAGAATGTGTTACAACACCATTTTTTTTCTGATCGGGGGTAAGCTGAAGAATGGCATTGGCAGCCCCACGCATTTTAAATGCGCCCATACGCTGAAAGTTTTCGCATTTAAAATAAAAATTGGCATTGCCTATTTTATCGATCAGCCGAGAGGTAAGAACGGGTGTATCGTGAATAAAAGGCTTTATTCTTTGGTGGCAATCTTTAAGTTGTTGTTTGTCCATAAATCCCTATACCTAATTGGGGAACTAAAATTAAGTATAAAGATAATATAGGGTTTAATTATGGGATTCCACTTCTTGTTTTTCTTCCACGGAACCTTTGGAGATTCCCTCCATTCCCAATTCGGGGATTACCAACAATGGAATTTGGGTATGGAATGCGGTCCTTTTAATAATGGGTTCGCGGGTCATTTTTTCCATATAACTATGCTGGTAATTCAACATTGCCAAAAGATGTATGCCCAATTCCTTGGAGAATGTCTCCAAGGTATGCGAAACCGAATTCAGTTCGGAAACCGTGTGCACAAAATGTTCGGCATTGCCAAGATAGCGGCGCAGCATGTTCAGGTTAAATTGCTGAAGCTCTGTAAGGGCTTTTATACCGTATTGTACATGGACAATCCGAATAGTGGCATTGAACATTTTGGCCATTTCCAAAAGTGGGGATAGCTCGGAAGAGGTATAGAACCTATTAAAATCGGTGGCAAATGCAATTTCGGATGGTGTAACGTACTCAAAGTGATAGGGAATGGCCAAAACAGGGCACTTTTTAACGGCCTTTATAATACGTACCGAGTTGCTTCCCATAAAAACCTCTTCAGCGCCAGATGCACCTTTGGTTCCCGTTATCACCAAATGGATCCCAAAAGTATCAACAATGTCCTTGACCTCTTCTACCAATAAATTAAAAGAGGATATGGTCTCAAAACTATGGTTTGGATTACCGTATTTGCTTTGTATCCGTTTAACAGTTTTGTTCAGGTTCTGTTCGGAGTTCTCGCGTACTGCATCAACAATGCGAACACCATCGATCATTTTGGCCATAAACCTGCTGCTTGGTATCACAGGGGTGTAGGTGTTGAGCAAATAAAATGTACAACGCCTGTTGCGGAACAATTGCATGGCGTAATCTATGGCGTTCCATGCATTTTCCGAAAAATCCGTAGGTATTAAAATCTTCTGCATCTGTCAATGGATTATGATGCATAAAATTAAACGTATGGCGCAGGGGATTCTATGACAATTGTCAGCTTTTAAAAAAAGACCTAAAAGCCTTCAACCATTTCCATTAGCTTGCGTTCGTCCTTAATGCCGATTTTTTTTCCGGAGGCATGGATAAGGCCTTTCTTTTTAAATTCTGAGATAATTCTAATGGCCGATTCGGTAGCGGTGCCCACTACATTGGAAATGTCCTCTCGGGAGAGTGTAAGTGCCAAATACCCATCTTCATCTTCACCAAAATTATTTTTTAGATAAAGAAAAGCTTCGGCCATGCGCTGTTTTACGGTTTTTTGCGAAATGTTTACGATAACATCGTCCGCTTCCTTAAGGTCGTGTGCCATATGGCGAAGTACTTCCAAAGTGAAATTTGGATTTTTTTGGAGCGTATTGTTTATGCTTTCCTTTGGGATAAAACAAACCTCCATATCGTCGACAGCTATAGCGGAAAGATTGGTGCTTTCTTGCGATATTACCGAGCGCTGCCCCAAAACTTCGCCCTTTGTGGCCAATTTTACGATTTGGTCCTTTCCGTTGGCGCTAAGTTTGGAAAGCTTCGAAACGCCATTGCGTACACAGTAGACCCCGTTCAGTTTTTCACCTTCTTCAAAAAGTGCATCTCCCTTTTTAATGGTCTTTGTGGTTTTGGAGTCCGATACTTTTTTCAGTTCCTCCTTGCTCATGGCGCGTAAAGAATTGAACTGCCTAATGATACAATTTTCACACCTGCTTTCCATAATGATTAGTTTACCTGATTCGACAAAAATAGTTGATAAACAATCACAAAATACTGATAAATATCATATTTTTAAGAAGAATAGTAGTACAAATTTGCAATAGGTAAAGCAAATGTGAAATGACAGACCCGACCTGTTATCATTGTGGAGATGATTGCGGTAAAAACCGTGTACAATTTGATGATAAGGATTTTTGTTGCAATGGTTGCAAGACCGTTTACGAAATCTTTACCTCCAATGGTCTGTCCACTTTTTACGAAATAGAAGGCAAAGCAGGTACCACTCCAAACGAAATCCGTCAGAAATACGATTTTTTGGACAACCAGGAAATTGTGAAACAACTTGTGGAGTTCGACGAAGATGGCGTACAAGTGATAAGTTTGAGTATTCCCAATATTCATTGTAGTTCCTGCATATGGGTGTTGGAAAATTTGAACAAGTTGCATTCGGCCATTACGGTTTCCCAAGTAGATTTTCCCAAGAAAACCATTAGGGTTACCTTCAAAACAGAAGATTTTTCGTTGAAAGCCTTGGTGCTGCTGTTGGGGAGTATTGGTTACGAACCTTATATTTCGTTGGAGGAGTACAATAAAAAGGGGAAAAAGGTGGATCGTTCCCTAATTTATAAACTCGGAGTGGCCGGATTTGCGTTCGGTAATGTAATGCTGTTCTCCTTCCCGGAGTATTTCGAGGTCGAAGAGTTTTGGTTGGATCAATATAAGAGCGTTTTCCGTTGGCTGATGTTCGCCTTTTCGCTGCCCGTGGTATTTTATGCTTCCCAAGATTACTTTGTTTCCGCTTATAAGGGCATCCGCTCCAAATTGTTGAACATTGATGTGCCGATAGCCCTTGGGATACTGACCCTTTTTCTAAGAAGCACCGCGGATATTATTTTTGACCTGGGTTCCGGTTTCTTTGATAGTCTCACCGGTCTGGTCTTCTTTTTGTTGTTGGGCAAGTTTTTTCAACAAAAAACCTATGCCTATCTGTCGTTCGAGCGCGACTACAAATCCTATTTTCCGATTGCGGTGACCCGATTGGGTAAAAATGGCGAAGAGGAGAACATACAAATTTATAATATCGAGGTAGGGGATAGGATCCTGATCCGGAGCCACGAGATCATTCCAGTGGATTCAATTCTGATAAAAGGGACCGCCGAGATCGACTATAGTTTTGTTACCGGGGAATCCGAAGCTGTGTTTAAGGAATCGGGAGAGAAGCTGTTCGCCGGTGGCAAGCAACTTTCAGGTGTCTTGGAAGTAGAGGTCTTAAAATCCGTTTCGCAAAGCTATCTTACCCAACTTTGGGGCAATTCCGTATTTTCCAAGGACAAATCCAGTCAATTCCAGACCCTTACCGATAGTATAGGAAAGCGATTTACCATTGCTGTGTTGAGTATAGCCACATTGGCCACTTTGTTTTGGTTGGTGTTCGATCCTAGCCTTGCCCTAAATGTGTTCACTTCGGTATTGATCATTGCCTGCCCCTGCGCCATTGCCTTGGCCGCACCGTTCACATTGGGGAATATGCTTCGCATTTTTGGAAAACATAAATTCTATTTAAAAAATGCTAGCGTAATCGAGAGGCTATCCATAATCGATACAGCTATTTTTGACAAAACCGGTACGCTGACCACCAATGTAAAGGATACCATCCATTATGAAGGAATGGAGCTTACCGAGGAAGAGACGGCACTGTTAAAAACAACCCTGAGAGCATCCAATCACCCCTTGAGCCGATCGTTGTACAATATTTTAAAATCCAACGCCATAATGACCCTTGAGGAATTCCAAGAGCATACCGGCAAAGGAATAGAAGGCAAGTACAATCAACATACCATAAAAGTAGGCTCAGCGGCCTATGTGGGCGAAAACCACTCCAACTCCATAACCAATACTACAGTTTATGTAAGTGCGGATGAAGATGTGAAAGGTAGGTTCGTGTTCAAAAACACATACCGGGACGGCATGAGCCAAATATTTGATGAATTGTCCAATGATCTTAACCTAGGTATTCTTTCGGGCGATAATGATGGTGAAAAAAAGAAGCTGGAGGGCTTGCTCCCGGCAAAGACCAAAATGATGTTCGATCAAAAACCGGAAGATAAACTGGAATATATCAAAAAGTTACAGCAGAAACATAAGGTCTTAATGGTGGGCGACGGCCTGAACGATGCTGGAGCCTTGGCACAGAGCAACGTAGGGTTGGCCGTTTCGGAAAACATAAACGTGTTCTCCCCTGCCTGCGACGGAATTTTAGATGCTGCCCAACTGCGAACGCTGCCAGAATTTATTAAATTATCCAAGCAATCCGTTCGGATAATCAAAATGAGTTTTTTGCTTTCATTGTGTTATAATGTCGTGGGATTGTATTTTGCCGTTACAGGGCAGTTACAACCAGTAATAGCCGCTATTTTAATGCCATTGAGTTCAATTAGTATCGTGGTGTTTACCACCTTGGCCACCAATTTTGTGGCTAGAGAGTTAAAAAATAAAGAAAGCTGATATATGTCATTTTTTGAAGCATACCATCACAGTAGTTTTACCCCTAAATTAAGGCAGGTATGAGTGTTATTTATGTGTTGTTGGCCATTAGTGTAACGGTGGCCGTGGTCTTTTTTATAGCCTTTGTTTTTTCGGTAAAGAGCGGACAATACGACGACACCTATACTCCGTCGGTAAGAATGTTGTTCGAGGATGAGGTGGTAAAGAGCCAGGATAAATCAAACCTATATAGTAAAAAGGAAATCAAACAAACTAAAAGTACAAACCAATAAATATGGAAATACAACAGTTCCGCTACGATAACAAAATCGTGCAAAAGTTCTTATACGCTACCATTTTATGGGGTGTGGTAGGTATGGCAGTAGGTCTTTTGTTGGCCTTTATGTTTTTGTTCCCCAATGTTACCGAAGGTATTTCATGGTTGAGTTTTGGACGTTTGCGTCCATTGCATACCAACGCCGTGATTTTCGCATTTGTGGGTAACGCAATTTTTGCAGGGGTGTATTACTCATTGCAGCGATTGCTCAAAGCTAGAATGTTCAGCGATGTTCTGAGCAACATCAATTTCTGGGGGTGGCAGTTGATCATTGTGGCAGCGGCCATTACCTTGCCTTTGGGTTACACAACCTCAAAAGAGTACGCAGAATTGGAGTGGCCCATAGATTTGGCCATTGCTGTAGTTTGGGTGGTATTTGGATGGAACATGATAGGCACTATCTTAAAAAGAAGACAACGGCACCTATATGTGGCCATTTGGTTCTACCTTGCCACATTTGTTACGGTAGCAGTGTTGCATATCTTTAATAGTTTGGAACTACCTGTTACGGCGTTAAAAAGTTACTCAGTGTATGCTGGTGTACAGGATGCATTGGTGCAATGGTGGTACGGTCACAATGCCGTGGCATTCTTCTTGACCACTCCTTTCTTGGGGTTGATGTACTACTTTGTTCCTAAAGCAGCGAACAGGCCAATTTATTCCTATAGATTGTCAATCGTCCACTTTTGGTCGTTGATATTCATTTATATCTGGGCTGGCCCTCACCACTTGTTATATTCTGCTTTGCCCGATTGGGCACAGAACCTTGGTGTAGTATTCTCCATAATGTTGATCGCACCATCTTGGGGTGGTATGATCAACGGATTGTTGACACTGCGTGGGGTTTGGGACAAGGTGCGTACCGATGCCACACTGAAATTTATGGTAGTGGCCATTACAGGTTATGGTATGGCAACGTTTGAAGGCCCGATGCTATCTTTGAAAAACGTAAACGCCATTGCCCACTTTAGTGACTGGATCATTGCCCACGTGCACGTTGGAGCCTTGGCCTGGAACGGGTTCTTGACCTTTGGTATGATCTATTGGTTGGTGCCCCGTATGTTCAAAACCGAACTGCATTCCAAAGGATTGGCCAATTTCCACTTCTGGATCGGAACCTTGGGTATTGTACTTTATGCCTTGCCGATGTACGTTGCAGGATTTACCCAAGCATTAATGTGGAAAGAATTTAACCCAGATGGTACCTTGGTTTACGGTAACTTCTTGGAAACCGTTACCCAAATAATTCCAATGTACTGGATGAGGGCCATCGGAGGTTCGCTTTACATCTTGGGTATGTTCGTACTGCTGTACAATGTAGTGATGACCATAAAATCCGGTAGCAAGGTAGAAGATGAAATGGCAGAAGCTCCAGCATTGGAACGTGTTGCCAAAAGAAGAGTGGCCGGAGAAACTTTCCACAACTGGTTGGAAAGGAAACCGGTGCAGTTGACCATCTTGGCAACCATAGCAATTCTTATTGGAGGTGTTGTTCAAATTGTACCTACAATCTTGGTGAAATCCAACATTCCTACCATAACAAGTGTTAAGCCTTATACTCCTTTGGAATTGGAAGGTCGTGACCTTTACATTAGGGAAGGTTGCGTAGGTTGTCACTCGCAAATGATTCGTCCCTTCCGAAGCGAGGTGGAACGTTACGGAGAGTATGCCAAGGCAGGGGAATTTGTGTACGACCACCCATTCCTTTGGGGGAGTAAGCGTACGGGTCCCGATTTGTTAAGGGTCGGAGGTAAATACTCGGACAATTGGCACTTGAACCACATGTACGATCCACAAAGTACTTCTGCAGGTTCCATAATGCCATCGTACGAATGGTTGGTTACCGATGAGCATGATCGCAGCGATATACAGGCAAAAATGGAAACCATGGTAAAATTGGGGGTTCCCTATACCGAAGAAGATATTGCCAATGCTCCGCAATCCATGGCAGAGCAAGCACAGCAAATCGAAAAGAACCTATACACAGACCCCGAGTTTGCAAAAACCTATGAAGCGGATAAAAAGTACGCCGAAGAAAATGGGCTCGAATTCGTTGAAATGAGAGATCGGGAAATCGTGGCCTTGATTGCCTACCTACAAAGATTGGGTACCGATATAAAGATTGAAGGAACTGAAGAAACAATATCTCAAAACAAATAACCATGTTGAAATTTGTAAAAGAACATATGGAAACCATCGACGGGATAGCCAACTATCCCATGGTTTCCCTACTTATCTTCTTTGTGTTTTTTGTGTTGTTGTTTTGGTGGGTTTTTACCGCAACCAAGGAACACATAAGGGAGATGTCCGAACTGCCTTTGGATAACGATGATCAACAAAACAAACTATAATATTATGAGCACAAAAACACCTTGGTGGATAAGAGTCCCGGTTTTATTCTTCCTGATCTTTGGATTAATGGAATACTTTATCGACTCGGGAGACAAACTGGCAATAATAGAATACCCTATCACACAGTTTTTTTTGCTGTTGGTATTAATGATCCTTATTGCCATAGAACTAATATTGGCCTCTATAGAAAATATTATGTTCCAGACACTGACCGAAGAAGGAAAGGAACGTTACCTAGAAGCCAAAAGCAAGAAATTTGAATGGACCTGGGCCAAAAATTTAATGGCAAAACTGACCAAGAGCCGTTCAATCGAAAGAGAAGGTGAAATTGTATTGGACCACAATTACGATGGAATCCGAGAATTGGACAACGTGCTTCCACCGTGGTGGGTATACCTTTTCTATGCGACGATTGTTTTTGCCGTGGTCTACCTGGTTAGATTCCATATTATCGGAGAATACGACCAAAAACTCGAATACGAACAAGAAGTGGCAGCAGCCCAATTGGCCATTGAAGAGTACAAAAGAACGGCCAAAGATCTGGTGGATGCCAGTACCGTGGAATTTTTGTCGGATGATTCCGATTTGGCCGCAGGAGAGAAAATATTCCAAGCCAATTGTGTGGCCTGTCACATGGCCGATGGTGGAGGTGGAATTGGACCAAACCTGACCGATAAATATTGGATATTGGGCGGAGGCATCAAAAATATTTTCACAACCATATCGGAAGGTGGTCGAGACGGTAAGGGAATGATTGCATGGAAACAAACCTTAAAGCCTGTCGAAATGGCCCAAGTAGCCAGTTATGTGATGACCTTGGGAGGAACCACGCCTGCCAATCCAAAGGAAGCTGAAGGAGAAATCTGGGTAGACCCAAATGCTCCCGAAGAAACCAATGGTACCGAATCTGAAACGGAAGAAACCGCTCCCGAGGAAATGGAGCAGGCCGTCGATTCAACAAACGTTGCCATGAACTAGTCCTTGGGGCGATCGGCAACAAATATTTATCCATAAACCACAAATGCGATGGAAGAAAACTTTAGGGATTCCATAGGCACAATCACAGAAGAAGGTAAAAGGAATTGGATTTTTCCAAAAAAACCTAGTGGACGGTACTACGATTACCGAAAGTATGTAAGTTACTTTCTACTCGTTTTTTTGATAGCGGCCCCTTTCGTTAAGATCAATGGGCACCAATTTCTATTGTTCAACGTGTTGGACAGGAGGTTCAATATATTTGGGCTTCCATTCTGGCCTCAGGATTTTCATCTGGTAGTAGTGTCCATGATCATCGGGGTTATTTTTATTGCACTGTTTACGGTGGCATATGGCCGTATCTTTTGTGGATGGATGTGTCCGCAGACCATATTTTTGGAAATGGTGTTCCGTCGTATCGAATACTGGATAGACGGAGATAGAGGAGCTCAAATACGACTGGACAAGGCACCGTGGACAGGGAAAAAAATAAGGAAAAGACTTTTAAAGTGGAGTGTTTTCTTTCTTATTTCCTTCTTTATCGCCAACGTGTTCTTGGCCTATTTGATCGGTAGCGATCAATTGGTCGCTTATATTACAGATGGTCCTTTGGCGCACTTGAGCACAATGGTCCCACTGTTGATTTTTACAGCGGTCTTTTATTTCATTTTCGCATGGTTCAGGGAACAGGTATGTATTATCGCTTGCCCTTACGGTAGATTGCAAGGGGTGCTGCTGGACAATAAATCCATTGTAGTGGCCTATGACCATAAACGGGGCGAGGGCGAAAACGGGCGTAAAAAGTTCAGAAAGAATGAAAACAGGGAAGCTCTGGGGCACGGCGACTGTATAGATTGTTTTCAATGTGTAAATGTGTGTCCTACAGGGATAGATATTCGCAACGGGACACAGTTGGAATGTGTAAACTGTACAGCTTGTATAGATGAATGTGATCACATAATGGATAGTATCAATAAGCCCAAAGGCTTGATCAGATATGCCAGTGAAGATGAGATCACCCAAGACAAAAAGTTCAAATTTACGGCACGTATGAAAGGTTACACAGCAGTGTTAGTCGTGCTTATTGGGATCCTTGTGGGAATGTTGTTTATGCGTAACGAGGTCGAGGCAAACGTACTTCGTTTACCTGGGCAGTTGTACGAGCGCAAGGATAACAACATTATAAGCAATGTGTACACCTATAAATTGGTGAACAAGACCACTAAAGATATTGATAATGTTTCATTCGAATTGATGTCGCACAAAGGAACCATCAAAATGGTCTCCCAGGAAACTTTCACGGTTCCCGCGGAAGAGATGGCCGAAGGAACACTTTTCATCGAAATAAATGCCTCGGCACTCAACGGAGACAAGGATAAACTGAAGATAGGGGTGTACAGCGGGGATAAACTCATAGAAACCACGGTGACCCAGTTTTTGGCACCTAGAAGTTATAACTAAACAAACGAGAGATGAAAATTAATTGGGGAACGGGAATTGTGCTGGCATTTATTGGCTTCATCGCCTTTATCCTATACTTTGTGGTAAGGATGAGCACCGACGATAGTGCCAACCACGATTTGGTTACGGAGGAATATTACAAAAAGGAATTATCCTATCAGCAGGATATAGATGCATCGAACACCGCTTCGGAAATGAATGCCAACCTGAAGGTTGAAAAAACCAACGAAGGTTTGATGATTTATTTTCCAGAGCGTTTCGACCCAAAAAAGATAAGCGGAACAGTGTCCCTATACAGACCGTCTAACAAGCACTTGGATACCAACTTTCCTATAAGTTTGTCCAAAACACATTTGCTCATACCTGACAATCGCTTGGTAGACGGTCGCTGGGACATTTCCGTAAACTGGAAATACGAAGGTAACTCCTTTTTGCATAAACAAAAATTGGTGTACTAGTAATGTTGACCTCTGCATTGGTATTGGGATTATTGGGAAGCCTGCACTGCTTGGGCATGTGTGGGCCAATCGCCTTTATGCTCCCCTTGGACCAAACCAACCGGGTTAAAAAGACCGCGCAATTATCCATATACCATTTTGGCAGACTATTGGCCTATGGCGTAATTGGTGTGCTTTTTGGACTTTTGGGCAAGGGACTGTCCTTGTTCGGTATTCAGCAAAAGCTTTCGATAGGCATCGGTGCGCTCATGATTGTCCTGGTATTGGTTCCTGCAAAATATCTGAACGGGCATAAGTTATTAACACCCATTTATTCGATAATTGGTAAGGTGAAATCCAAACTTGGGGCAGAGCTCAAAAAAAAGACCCCGGATACTTTTTTGACTATAGGCTTTTTAAACGGCTTTTTGCCCTGTGGCTTGGTGTATATGGCCCTTTTGGGTGCCATTGCCATGGGCAGTCCCGTGGAGGGCGGGCTTTATATGATGATTTTTGGTTTAGGAACTGTGCCGTTAATGTCTTTGGTGGTGTACTCCCGTGGTATGTTCAATACCTCCATTAAATCCAAAATTCAAAAATTGATACCTGTATTCGTGGTCATTATAGGAGTCCTTTTTATAGTTCGTGGACTTGGTCTGGGAATACCGTATGTTTCACCCAAGCAGGCTCCGGCAGATGCTGTGTCATCGACCATAGAATGCCATCAACCCTAAAAATCTAATCAAAAATGAAAATAACAACAGCAAGTGAAGCGGTAGGAATTGTTCAATCTGGCGACCGTGTCTTCTTTCAAGGTGCGGCCATGACACCGAACGAATTGATAGATGCCCTTTGTGATCGGCACCAGGAAATTAACAATGTCGAGATCATTTCCATACATACCGAAGGCGACGCAAAATACACTAGGGAACCATATTGTAATGCTTTTACCCTAAATGCATGTTTTGTTGGTGGAAATGTGAGGAGTTACGTAAATACCAGATTGGGTGATTATATCCCGGTTTTTTTAAGTGAAATACCATGGTTGTTTGCCGATGAATATCTTCCATTGGATGTGGCCTTTGTGCAAGTGTCACCACCGGACAAACATGGTTATTGCTCTTTGGGGGTGTCGGTTGATGTTGCATTGCCAGCTGTTAGAACGGCAAAAAAAATAGTCGCACAAATCAATCCACAAGTGCCTAGGACCCATGGAACCGGAATTGTACATGTAGACGATATTGCCTATGCCATTGAAGTGGATAGGCCAATCCATGAACATAATCCTACCGAAATATCTGAAATAGAAGGCCTGATTGGAAAACATGTGGCATCGTTGATAGATGATGGAGCTACCCTGCAAATGGGTATCGGCAACATACCCAATGCAGTACTTTCCAACCTTGGTAATCATAAAAATCTAGGTATCCATACCGAAATGTTCTCTGACGGGGTCTTGCCGTTGTTGGAAAGCGGAGTGATCAATGGATTGGAAAAGGCGGTAAAACGAGGTAAAATTGTGAGTTGTTTCGCTGTTGGGTCAAGAAAACTATACGACTTTATCGATGATAACCCTATTTGTGATTTTAGGGATTCGGGATATACCAATGATACAGCCAGGATTCGAAGAAATCCGAAGGCAACAGCGATAAATAGTGCCATAGAGATCGACCTTACGGGACAGGTATGTGCGGATACAATCGGAGGATATCAGTTTTCCGGGGTAGGCGGGCAGATGGATTTTATGAGAGGGGCTTCGTTGTCCAAAGGAGGAAAACCGATAATAGCCATGTCCTCTACCACTAAAAAAGGAGTATCCAAAATAACACCGTTCCTAAAGCAAGGGGCAGGTGTGACCACTACCCGTGCGCACATGCATTATGTGGCCACGGAGTACGGGGTGGTAAACCTATTTGGCAAGAACTTGCACCAACGTGCCGAGGCATTGATTTCCATTGCCCATCCCGATCACAGGGAAACGTTGGAGAAAGCGGCCTTTGAGCGGTTTAACGGTTAGTCGTTTTTAAAGAAAAACAATAAAAAAGGGGGCAATTTTAAAATTGCCCCCCTTTTTTTGAACTGCATGAAACCAATCAAAAATGCAATCCATCAAATTTTAAAGGTGATTACAGGTGCGTTGGAATGGTTGGCGATATCTTCACCAATGCTTCCCATAAAAAAGTGGGCAAGACCTCTTCTGCCGTGTGTTGGGATTCCAATTAGATCGGCGGATACGCCATCACTATAGTTTAGAACGCCTTTCTCAACGGTGTAATCGTTGTAAATTTCTACTTCTAGGCCGAGGCTGGCGGCGTGTAAAAATTTAGAAATCTTTTCATAAGCGTCTTTATGGCTCAAAAACTCGTCACCAGGTGTGTTTATATACACGGGTTGAAGTTTTGCACCGAACAAATCGGCCATATCTTTTGCTTTTTTAAGGGCATCGACACTTTCTTCCTCAAAATCGGAAGCAAATACAAAACTCTTTGGTTTAAACTCCGACATATCACCTTTGATTACCAATACGGGTACGTCGGCTGTTCTGACCACACGCTCCGTATTGGAGCCTATAAAGATTTCCTGAAGGCCATCTGCACCATGGGACCCCATTACAATAAGGTCGGCCTTGTGCTTTTCGGCCACTTCGTTTACTTCGCTGAAAACTTTGTAGTGTTTTATGATCGGAACTACTTTAATACCCTTTAAAAAAGGTTGTTCCAAAAAGTCTGCAAAGCGTTTTTCACCTAGCTTTATCAAATGCACCACTTGTTCTTGGGAAATGTATCCTGATTCGCCCATAATGGCAGGTGAAAGTTCCAACATGTGGAGCACTAAGAGTTCTGCTTCATGTTGTTTCGCCAACGAAGCGGCAACTTTTAGCGCATTTTCGGATTGTTTCGAAAAATCAACTGGTACGATTATACTTTTCATTTTTATTGGATTTTTAGGTTAAACGGTCATGGAAAATATTCGGGTATCTGGTTTGTTTCGTTGCATTTGTAGATCAAACGCCATACTTATATTTCTTACAAAAGGTCTTCCTTTGGCGGTTACTTTTATTTTTTTGTCACTTGTTTCCACCAATCCGTCTTTTTTTAATTCGGACAGGTTGGCCACTATCTCTTCAAAATCCACTATTTGTTCTTCAAGTGGGTCCCACGTGGTTTCAAATTGACACATGATATTGAGAATATGTCTTCTCAAAATTTCATCTTCTGTGTTAAGAATATGCCCTCTAAAAATAGGGATTACCCCATGCGAAACCAAATTTTCATACTCCTCTACATTTTTAACGTTTTGTGCAAAGCCATACCAGCTATCGCTGATGCTGGATACGCCCAAACCGATCATTAATTTGGTTTTTGATGGTGTATAGCCCATAAAATTTCTATGCAATGTGCCATTCTCCAACGCCTTGTACAAACTATCGGTCGGCAAGGCAAAATGATCCATGCCAACATCTTTGTACCCAAAGTCGGCAAGCATTCTCTTGCCAAGTTCGTATTGAGCCTTTTTTTCTATGGACGTGGGCAAATCTGATTCTTTGTACCCTCTTTGTCCGTTCCCTTTGAGCCATGGAACGTGGGCATAGCTGTAAAACGCGATCCTATCCGGTTTTAGTGCATTGGTCCTGGCTATGGTGTTTTCCACATCGGAACAATATTGGAAAGGTAGTCCGTAAATAATATCGTGACCAACGGATGTGTATCCAATTTCCCTGGCCCATTCGGTTACATTTTTTACATTTTCGAACGGTTGTATTCTGTTTATTGCACGTTGTACGGTTAAGTTATAATCCTGGACTCCAAAGCAGACCCGTCTAAAACCAACATCGTAAAGCGCCTGTAAATGTTCTTTTGTTGTATTGTTGGGATGACCCTCGAAACTAAAATCGATATCTTCGGTTTTTTTGCTCAATCGGGCAATTCCGGTCATCAACATTTTTAAATTATCGGGCGAAAAGAAAGTTGGCGTGCCACCCCCAAGATGGAGTTCCTTGATCTTGGGTCTGGTTCCCAACAGATCTACATATAATTCCCATTCCTTTAGCACGGATCCAATATAGGGAGTCTCCACCTCGTGGCGTTTGGTTATACGCTTGTGGCATCCGCAAAAGGTGCACATGCTTTCACAAAAGGGCAAATGTATGTAAACACTGATGCCTTCTTCGGAACTTTCGCCAAAAGCTTTTAGTACACTGGAGTTCCACTTTTTTCCGGAAAAACTATCTGTGTTCCAATAAGGTACCGTGGGGTAGCTCGTATATCGAGGACCCGGAACGTTGTATTTTTGAACCAATTCGCACATAAGTTGCATACCATTATGTTATAGTTCAAAAGTACTTTTGATCCATTTTAAAAAACATGATAATTGTCAGGATTGCGCCCCAAATGATGCCAAGTACAATTTTTTAGGCTGATGTGTATCATGTTTTTGCCCCTCCAAACATTGTACCTTTAAATGATTTAGACATGCTCTTAAATATTTTACTATGGGAGAACATATCAGAAAAAGTTCTTTTAGCGAGGACGAACGTAAGGTATTTGTTCAACATCTGATCAATGATATCCAGGCCCTTGAGAATATGATTGCCGATGGCTTGATCGAAGATGATATTGTTCGCATCGGTGCAGAACAGGAAATGTGTATTATTAAGGACGATTATAGGCCATCACCAAATTCACTGGAAATACTAAAGGAAGTAGATGATCCCCACTTTACCACCGAATTTGCAACATATAATATTGAAGCCAATCTTGACCCTTACAAACTAGAGAAAGATTGCTTTGCAACAATGGAGCATCAGCTCAGGAGGTTGTTGCACAAGGTAAAAGAATCGGCGGCCAAACACAATACCAAGGTTATTCTTACCGGGATTCTGCCAACAATCAATAAGGATGAGCTGGGGATGGACTTTATGACGCCCATTCCAAGGTATTACCGTATAAACGAAGTGCTTACGGCTTGGCGGGGCGACGATTTTACGGTTAGGATACATGGAGCCGATGAACTATCACTGCATCACGACTCAGTTTTGTTCGAAGCGTGCAATACGAGTTTCCAGCTCCACCTACAAATACCCCCACAGGATTTTGTTAAAAGCTACAACTGGGCCCAAGCTATTTCGGGCCCTGTTTTAGGGGTATGCTGCAATTCCCCTCTTTTATTGGGAAAGGAACTTTGGCGAGAGACTAGGATAGCATTGTTTCAGCAAAGTCTGGATACGCGGGTATGGACCAAGGCATTGCGCGAAGAAGTCGCCAGGGTCGGTTTTGGGGAGCGATGGCAAAAAAAATCCGTAGCGGAAACATTTAAACAAGATATTTCCACCCATCGGATATTGCTTACCAAACCTATTAAGGAAAATTCCCTGCAATTATTAAAAGAGGGCAAAATTCCTAAACTCGAGGCATTGAGCTTGTTCAATAGTACCGTTTATAGATGGAACCGTCCTTGTTACGGTGTCGGAAATGGAAAACCACACCTAAGAATTGAGAACAGGTACATTCCCGCTGGTCCTACGGTGATAGATGAAATGGCAAATTTTGCATTTTGGGTCGGGCTAATGGCCGGAAGACCTCATAAGTATGACCACATGCCCAACCTAATGGATTTCAGAACGGCCAAACTTAATTTTCTTAGGGCGGCATCAAGTGGCAGGCATGCCATGTTTTCGTGGATGGGCAAAGCCATGACCATGAAGAAAATAGTTCGGGAAGAATTATTGCCCATAGCTTACAACGGGCTAAGAAAGTTTAATGTTGATGAAAAGGATATTGAAAAACTTTTGGGCATTATCGAAAAGCGTGCAAGTGGTAGAACAGGTGCAGATTGGCAGATCAAAAATTTTAGGGAGCTCAGAAAACAAATAAAACTGGACAGTGCCATAGTGCAACTGACCAAGGCGATCTATCGGAATCAACAAGATGATGAACCGGTACATCTTTGGAAACCTATCGAAGGCATGGTGGAGACCAAGGAGGCTTTCCGTTGGGTAAGCCAAATAATGTCCACAAAACTAATGAAGTTGTACGAGGACGATTACGCAAATTTGGCCATAGCGATCATGCAGTGGAACAATATTCATCATCTTCCCGTGGAAAATGGCAAGGGAGAGCTTGTGGGGCTTCTCACATGGAGCCATATAGAAAAATTTAAAAAGATCGATAAAAAAGAAGCTAGGGTCTCGGATGTAATGGTCAAAAATGTGATCACGGTAAGCCCAAAAACTGAAATATCCGAAGCAAAGAAAATAATGGAAAAGCACAATATTGGTTGCTTGCCTGTATGTGTGGATGCCCATATCGTGGGAATCATCAGCAAAGTTGATATGTAATAAATATGACAATAGTTCACAGTATAGCATTGGACGAAACTGTAAAGGTGGACCGTGTAATAGATCATATCCGCGGTAAAAAAGGCGGTCCTACAGTGGTATTTTTTGGAGGTGTGCACGGAAACGAGACGGCGGGCGTATTCGCCTTAAAGGAGGTGTTTAGGGAGTTGCATTCCAAAAAAACAACTGTTCATGGAGAATTGTACGCCATTTCGGGCAATTTGGGTGCACTGGAAAGCAAACAGCGTTACCAAACCGAAGACCTTAACCGGATATGGTTTAAAGATAGGATCGAACGTATTATAGACCACCAAGAAATAAGGCACAACGAAGAGAACGAGTTGGGGCAGTTGTACCGTTTGATACATAGTATTTTGGACTCCGGCACCCCGCCCTTTTATTTTATGGACCTTCATACCACATCGAGCAATACCAGTCCATTTATGGTTCTGAACGATAGCTTGTTGAACCGCAAGTATGCCTCCAATTATCCTTTGCCGATTATATTGGGGATAGAGGAGTATTTAAAAGGGGCTCTGTTGAGCTATATTAATGAGCTGGGCTACGTATCCTTAGGTTTTGAGAGCGGGCAGCACGATGACGATATGGCCGTAAAGAATTGTATGGAATTTATCCGTTATAGTTTGGCTGTAACACAATCCGTCCATGTTTCGGAAGAGCGGAAAGAACAACTATACCGGAATATTTCAAACTCCAGCGATGCACCCCATAGGTTTTACGAAATATATCATCAGTACGATATCGCGCCCAATAGCAATTTTGTAATGGCTCCTGGTTACGTTAATTTTCAAACGATCCCTAAAGGTGCAGATCTTGCCCTTGTGGATGGTATAGAACTTAAAACAACAAAAAAGCGACAGATTTTTATGCCGTTGTATCAAAAACAAGGTAATGAAGGTTTTTATTTTATAAGACCGATACCGGTTTTCTTGTTATGGCTGTCCAAGAAATTAAGAAGGTTTAAAGTGGACCATATTTTGGTCAAGCTTCCGGGGGTGGAGTGGAAAGATGGTAGTAAGGATACCTTGGTGGTCGACCAAAGGGTAGCCCGGTTTTTTGCCAAATCGTTCCTCCATTTACTGGGATATAGGGCCAGAAAGTTCGATGAATCCCGATTGATGGCAAAGAATAGGGAGAGTGCTTCAAAATTTAAAGCATATAAAGGAACGGCATGGTACAAAAAATAAAAGGCCCAAGAATTGACTTGGACCTTTTTGGAGAAATTGGATAATGTTAATTAATCGTTCTGCATTATAAAGTTTATCGGAATACTGTATTTAACACTTACGGTTTTTCCTCTTTGTTCCCCTGGTTTAACCTGTGGCAAGGAAGCTATGATCCGGGTAGCCTCTTTTTCCAATAATTTGTCCGGTCCCCTTTGTTGGATTTGACTGACCCTTCCTTTATTGTCTATTACAAACTGTACATAAACTCTACCGGTAATACCCATTTCCAAAGCAGAAGGCGGATAGGTAAAATTCTCCTTTATGTGCTCCTGTACCTTTTGGTTAAAGCATTCTTTGCGTTCCTCTTGGGTTTCGTAAATTTCACAACCCGGAAAAACTGGAACATATTCAATTACGGCAAAGGGAACTACGATTTCTTCCTCTACCTCTTCAACATCAACATCTTCTATCCTAACAACAGCGTCTTCAATAAAGGTTTCTTGGCTGCTCTCGGTACTGGTTATTACAGTTTCCTCTACCTCTTCCACATCCTCAACGATCTCGATAACATCGGGAGCAGATGGCGGTGGTGGTGGTGGGGCAGTTCTTAGTATTTCCGTGACGGGTACATCTTCCTTAAGTTCGTCTGTAACTTGTACAACTTCTGAAACTTTGGATTCCTCTTCATAGAACTTTACTTCGAAGGATTGCCATGTTAAAAACAAGACCGAAGTAAGTCCTATCATGAAATAAAGACTGCTATTGCGTCCTATTTCGGCGTTTGGGTTCTTTTTTGGTTTCATGACTTCTACTATTTAACTAGGTTAAAGGTAGACTTCTTCAAAATCAGAAAATATGATAAAAGTCAGCTTTGCGAATCGCTTGTAATCATTTGGACCGGAACGGGTTGTGTTCTTAGTAGGTCTTAAGCGCGAGATCGTTTTTGGTAAGGTCAATATTGAATGAAAGACTTAGCCGGATCATGTCTTCGTTACTTTTTTTAAATTTTCTATTAAAGTAGCCGATGTCCACTTTTATCTTAGGGGTCAATTGTTGCCCAAATCCTATAAATACCCTATTCTGATTAAAAGTTTCGCCCTTTATGTTTAAGAAAAGCTCGTTAAAGGCCTTAAAATAGATATCCTTATATATGGGCTTTAAATATTGAAGGCGATATCGCACTCGATTGTTCACTTTTGGATCATCCACATTGATCAATCGTCTATTCTCCACCCTGAACCTATGGGATATTTTTTGTGTATGGTATAAAGTATTCAGATTGTATTCCGCATATAACCATAGTTGATTGGTATTTTTTACATCGTCCGGTCCAAGGTAGGAGTTGGAATTGAGTAGGGCAAAACCACCGGTAATCGTGGAAGCTTTGCTCAATTTATAGGTAGCCCCGGTCCGGAAAAAGAAGAATCCATATTTATCCAACATATGGTGGTGCCGAACAATTCCCACTACCGGTACGCTCCATTCTTCATGAATTTTGGTGTTGCCATAAAGCAATATCCAAGATCCGTAATCGTTTTCACTGGAATTTTGGGCCTGAAGATCTTGGGTTAGTGAAACTGTGAATACTATGGAACAAAGCAATCTTAAACAATACCTTACGTATTCCATAATCAAGGTGTTTTGATTGTTGGAACACAAAGTTTTCCATTAAAATAAATGGAAAAGTATGACACTTGTCATAGATGGTGCTTTACCCTTAAGAAATGTATAGGATTTGGTGTTCTAATTGGTTTTTTCCCAGATCAGGGCCGCTGCACCACAAATGGCGGCGGTTTTTCCTTGCATACCGGAGTGCATAAGCTTTACTTTTCCTTTGTAAACATCTAAAAGAAAACCGTTGAAATATTTTTCCAAAGGCGTCATGATCCATTTGCCGCTATTGGTCAACCCTCCCATAAGGATAAAAGCTTCTGGTTGGGTAAAGGCAGTAAAATTGGCTAAGGCCTGTGCCATTATTCTAGCTGTATAATCAAAAGCTTTTAATGCAATTTCGTCACCTTCCTCGGCAGCCTTGGTAATATCCTCCCCATGCAGGTCGTTATAGGCAATGTTCCTAAACCTGCTCTCTACCATATATTTACTTTGCATGTACATAACGGTACGCTTTAGCCCAGTAGCGGATACATAGGCTTCGAGACCACCTTTTACCCCAAGTCCGGTTAACCTGCCATCGCCAATGGTCATATCTACATGGCCCAGCTCACCGGCAAAACCATCAAAACCATCTATAAGTTGACCATTGGCAACAATGCCGGCACCAAAACCGGTGCCAAGGGTTATCACAATAAAATCGGTCATATCTTTTGCGCCACCGAACAACATCTCTCCCAATGCGGCCGCACTGGCATCGTTCATAATACGTATGGGCATATCCATTCTTTGCTTTAACAGTTTTACAATGGGCACACTGCCTTTCCAAGCCAAGTTGCTTGCACTTTCTATGGTCCCGTTTTTACTGGAAGCGTTGGGCGCCCCGATTCCACAACCGATGATATTGGCATCTTCCCCGAATTGTTCCACAAGTTGATCACAAGTGGATTTTATCTTATCCAAGTAAGAATCCAAATTTGGATATTCCTTGGTTCTGAAAAAGGTTTTTTCGTAGCATTCACCATATTTATCGACCAAGCCGATTTTGGTTTTGGTGCCTCCTATATCAATTCCTATCACTAAATCCATCGTGTAAATCCAATTAGTTTGTTTGGTTTTAAAGATAAATATAATGGTATCAATATAATAACATACTATGTTTAACTCTATGTGTATTTTTTGCTAATATCAAGGAAAAAATAGAAATCCTGACTTCTGTCATGTTTTACTTCAGTGGTCGATTCTACTTTTGAACAGAGAATTAAAACCAATAAAAATACAGAGGTATGAGCAGTTTAAATAAAATATTGATCCCTTTTGATTTTTCCGAGGCATCCGTAAATGCTTTGGAATACGTGGTCAACTTTGTAGGACCTGATCGTTCCATTGGGATCATGGGACTTTATGTGGGTGCTATGCCCATTCCAGAGGCCGATAGCGACAAGTTGGGGAGTGATTTTGTAAAACTATTGGATTCGTTCAATGTGAGGCTTAAAGTGGCCCCGGAATTTATTACAAAAACCGGAAGTGTAGTAAAAACCATTTTGGCCACGCAAGAAGAAAGTGGCGCAGATTTGATCATGATGGGCACAATGGGCGATAAAATTACGGATGAAGCCATAACCAATACATCCAAGCTTGTTTTGGATGCGAACTGCCCCGTAATATCCGTGCCCTACGGAACCAGTATCAAAGAGCCAAAATCGATCGCCTTGGTTTTGGGAGGAGAAAAAATTGATGACAAGTCGGTTTTGGAGACCCTACTCGAGATTGCAAGATCTTTTAACGCCAAGGTACATGTATTGACAATTTACAAGGATTCCGTGTATGACGAGGAGGCGGTCAAAGAATCTAACGAAAACCTGTTGGAATATTACTTGGAACATTTTTATGAAGAGCATTCATTTAGTAAAAATCAAGACGTAGAACAAGGAATCTTGGATTACATCAACGAGAAAAATATTGACCTATTGACCATATTGCCACGAAATCACACCGAAAAAAGTACCCCTTCCGAAGGTAGGTTAACAAAACTGTTGACCCTTCATTCGGAGATACCGGTACTGACTTTGGATTAACCCTACACCTTTGAGCATGCTGCCACTGCTATTAATTTTAGGAATTACCATTTTACTGTTTATATGGGGGAAATTTCCTCCCGATGTTGTTGCGCTAATGGCCATGTTGGCACTTTATCTCACAGGAATTTTGGACCTGGGTGAGACATTGACCGGATTTAGCAACCCGACCGTAATTATGATTGCGGCCCTTTTTATAATTGGTGAAGGGCTGTCCAGAACCGGTTGGACCGCCATGGCCGGACAGTTTTTTGTGAAGTGGGCAAGGCGGAACATCTCCCGCTTACTGGTAATAGTAACTCTAGGCTCCAGTTTGTTGTCCGGTTTTGTAAGTAATACAGGAACGGTTGCCGCATTGCTCCCGGTAAGTGTAACTGCAGCTTGGAATGCCGGGACCTTACCCTCTAAACTATTGATCCCTGTCGCATTCGGCTCCAATACGGGTGGATTACTGACGTTAACGGGTACGCCTCCCAACATTATAGTGAGCAATGCCTTGGTGGAAAATGGATTTACCGGATTTTCGTTCTTTGAATTTGGTTTGATAGGAGTGCCCTTACTTATTATTTCGGTGCTATATTTTAGGTACATAGGGTACAGGTTGCTTCCGTCCCATAGAACCAAAAATAAACCCATGGCCATTGATCAAGAGATGCATAAATGGATCGAAAATTATAGCATTGGGGATAACTTGTATAGACTAAGGATCCGATCAATGTCGCAATTGATCAACACAAAAATAGGGGATTGGAACTTTGAAGGGGAGCACAAGGTTTCCGTAATGCGTTTAAAACGAAGACATCCCAATAAATTGCAGAGAATACCGCAATTTGTGGAGATGCCCGGACTGGACACGGAAATGCGGTATCACGATATAATCACCGTAAAAGGAGAGCCAGAGGATGTGGACAAACTCGTCCTAAAGTTTCACTTGGGGGTAATACCTACCAAGCCCGAAACCGATATGCTCAAAAAGGAACTGATCAACCAAGAAGTGGGTATGGCGGAAATGATCATTACACCTAAATCGGTATTTGTAGGGAAGACCATTAATCTGGGGCATTATTTGCGCCAGGCAGGAGTACAACTACTGGCGGTTTCTAGGGATAATGCCCCATTGACCGGCAAAATTAAAATTAAAGCGGGGGATGCGTTCGTTATTCGTGGACAGTGGGAAAACATAATATCCCTAAAATCCATGTACGAGAACCTGGTAATATCCGGAAGCCCCGAAGCACTTGCCAAAAATGTGGACCAGCTCACTACAAGGAGCTATATTGCTATGGGGACCTTGGTCCTGATGATTCTCCTTTTGGTGTTTAAAATATTGCCAGGAGCCATAGCAGCACTGATTTGTGCCGGAATTATGATGCTGACCGGATGTGTGCCCATTTCCAAAGCGTACAAAGGGATCAGCTGGACCAGCGTAGTGATGATAGCAGCAATGATTCCTATGGGATTGGCATTGCAAAAAACTGGGGTTGCGCAATTGGCCGCCAATAGTTTGGTGAATACATTGGGGAGTATACACCCAGTGGCCTTATTGGCAGGTATTTTTCTATTGACTGCGGCTTTTAGCCAAACCATAAACAACTCAGCGACCGCAGTTTTAATGGCTCCGATAGCCATAATGGCGTCGATGACATTAGGGGTTTCCCCAAAACCATTTATGATCGCAGTGGCCGTGAGCGCATCTACCGCATTTTTGACGCCCGTGGGTACCACTACGAATGCAATGGTAATGGCGGCAGGCGGATATAAATTTATGGATTACGTAAAAGTAGGAGGCCCTTTGCTACTATTTTTCTTTATCGCAACACTAATATTGGTTCCATGGATATGGAACTTCTAACAATTAAATACAGCAGATATGAGCACAACAAAAGACCTAAGTAAGTATGGATTAAAAAACGTCCGGGCACAATGGAACCTCGACGCCGAAACTTTACAGAAGATCACTGTGGAAAAAAACATGGGAGTAGAGACCGATAATGGAACTCTCTGTGTAAATACTGGCAAGTTTACCGGTCGTTCGCCCAAAGATCGTTTTTTGGTTAAGGACGATTATACCAAGGACAAAATTTGGTGGGGACGGATCAACAAGCCTATTTCTCCGGAAAATTTCGACAAGTTATACGATGAGGTGACCAATTATCTCGAAGGAAAAGAAGTTTATGTGCGGGATGCAGCCGTTTGTGCCGATCCAAAATATAAAATGAATGTAAGAACGGTAACGGAATATCCGTGGTCCAACTACTTCATCAAAAATATGTTCTTAAGGCTGGACGAAAGTGAATTGGATAATTTTGAGGAAGAATGGTTGGTACTTTGCGCCCCAGGTTATGAAGCTTCAAACCCTAAAGACTTTGGGATCATCAGTGGAAACTTCTCCATTTTGAACTTTACCAGAAAAATTGCCTTGGTGGCCGGTTCCGCGTATACGGGCGAAATGAAAAAAGGGATATTCTCTGCACTGAACCTTATTCTTCCAACCGAAAAAGAAGTGCTCCCAATGCACTGTTCCGCTAATGTGGGAGAAGGTGGGGATACCGCAATTTTCTTTGGACTGTCCGGAACGGGAAAAACCACCTTGTCCGCTGATCCAGACCGGAAATTGATCGGTGACGATGAGCATGGTTGGACAAAGGAAAATACAATCTTCAATTTTGAAGGAGGGTGCTATGCCAAAGTAATCGACCTTACCGAAGAAAAAGAGCCGGATATTTACAGGGCCATCCGCCCAGGGGCGCTTTTGGAAAATGTGGTCTTTAAAGAGGGTACCAAAGAAGTTGACTTTTTTGATAGCAGCATCACGCAGAACACTAGGGTAAGCTATCCTATTGATCATATAGACAATATCCAAACACCATCCTACGCGTCCAACCCTACAAATATCTTTTTCTTAACTTGTGATGCGTTCGGGGTATTGCCTCCGGTATCCAAACTGACCCCAGGTCAGGCTGCATACCACTTTATTTCTGGATATACCGCTAAAGTAGCCGGGACCGAAGCAGGTATTACAGAGCCGGTACCATCGTTCTCCGCATGTTTTGGAGAGCCGTTTATGCCACTTCACCCTGCCGTTTATGCAGAAATGCTGAGCAATAAAATGAAGGAAGCCGGTGTAAATGTTTGGTTGATAAACACAGGATGGAGCGGTGGACCTTACGGGGTAGGGTCTAGGATAAAATTAAAGTACACAAGAGCCATGATCTCTGCCATACTTGAAGGTAAATTGGACGATGTGGAGTTTGATACCCATCCAATTTTTGGATTGAACATGCCCAAGTATTGTCCAGGGGTTCCGACCGAGATTTTGGACCCAATGAACACTTGGTTGCAAAAAGGAGCATATGTGAGCAAGGCGATACAATTGGCGCATTCGTTCCATATCAATTTCGATAAATTTGCCAGTGAGGCATCCGAAGAAATTTTAAATGGAGGGCCACTGATCGACTCTCACCACAGTTTGGGAGAGCATTTATAGGACCATGAAATTTTAACAAGTGGACAATACTGATAGATTTAACATAGAAAATTTAGGGGCGCCCCAATATAGGTCGCCCCTAAAACTTAGTACCGTAGAAGGAGACCAAATATTCAATTTTGTAAGCGAATCGAATAGGTTGGTCTTTGACCTGTCCATGGAACATTACAACCAATGTTTGACGGATGGCGTGCAGCCGGTTTGTTTGGAAAAGGCCGGACCTAGGCAAGACATTTTTTTCGATGCCGAAAACGCCACAGCAGCCATTGTAACCTGTGGTGGGTTGTGCCCGGGCATAAACAACGTGATCCGGGGATTGGTTATGGCCCTACATTATTTTTATGGGGTGAAAAAAATTCTGGGCGTGCCGTATGGGTACGAAGGCCTAAATCCCGAAAAAGGACATAAGCTCACGGAATTGACCCCTGATAAGGTTAAGGACATCCATCAATTTGGGGGTACATTTTTAGGTTCATCTAGGGGAGGGCAAGACGTTTCCGTTATGGTGGACACCTTGGAGGCCAACCAAATAGATATGCTCTTTGCCATTGGGGGAGACGGTACCCTGAAAGGTGTAAACGCGCTGGGCAAGGAAATCTCCAAAAGAAACGCCAAAATAAGCGTGGTCGGGATTCCCAAGACCATAGACAATGATATAGACCTTATCGACGAATCTTTTGGTTTTGAAACCGCTTTTGATGTGGCCAGTCCCATTTTACGAGATGCCCACAACGAAGCAACCGGGGCCTATAACGGAATATCCATTATTAAATTAATGGGAAGGGATAGTGGTTTTATTGCTGCTTCGGCAGCCTTGGCCATGCCCGTGGTAAACTTTGTACTGGTGCCAGAAATGGATTTTAAACTCGATGGTGAAGGAGGTTTCCTCAAAGTTTTGGAAAAACGCTTGCAGAAAAAAAAGCACGCTGTAATTGTTGTCGCCGAAGGAGCCGGGCAACAGCTCTTTAAGGAGAGGACCATTGTAAAGGATGCCTCTGGAAACATACAGCATGAGGATATCGGTGTTTTCCTAAAAGAAAAAATTACAGAGTATTTTAAAGATAAAATCCCGGTTACCATAAAATACATAGACCCAAGTTATATTGTTCGGTGTGCACCGGCCAACTCCAGCGATAGCGTTTTTTGCAGTCGATTGGCCTACCATGCAGTACATGGCGCAATGGCCGGTAAAACCAAGTTTGTTGCCAGTAGGGTAAATAACAATTATGTTTACGTGCCCATATCCGAAGTAACCAAGAAAAGAAAAAAGATAGACTTGGAAGGTGAGTTCTGGTTTTCCGTACTACAAAGTACGGGACAACCTTTTTCTATGTGATAAATTGATGGTTCTTAAACTGACAATTGTCATTAAATTTTATGCATAGTAATACTAGATTTGAATATAATCAAAACAATAATCATGGAAGTACATGTTCAATATCAAAAAATGATGACTAGTGAATCATTGACCGAATTGTTAATGAAAAAACTAGAGAGTTTGGAAAATAAATATAACTGGTTGATCAAGGCCAACGTACTTTTTAAAACAGAGAACGATAAATCCGGAGAGGGTAAAATTTGTGAAATTGAACTGAGTGCCCCAGGCCCTAGAATTTTTGCCAAATCGGATACCGATGATTTTGAAAAGTCCATGTCCAAGACAATCGAGGATTTAAGAAGGCAACTTGAGAAAAGACAAGCTACGTTTTCTACCCATTAATTTAACAGAGAGATCAATACTGTGCGTTAATCAATAAATCCAATATGATGAAATTAAAAATCGTAGTCATAAGCATGTTGCTCCTTTTGGGATGCTCCTCTACCAGGTTGGTCTCGACCTGGAAAAATCCCGATATAGTATTATTTGATGCGTACCAGGTGCTCGTTGTGGGGATGATACAGGACGACAGTGCCCGAATGGAGTACGAAACCAAGTTTGTGGAGGTGCTCAAAGAAAAAGGAGTGGACGCCGTGCGCAGTATTGATCTTTTTGATGTAGAGTTTACATCTGCCAAAAGAACCGAAAAGGAATTGGAAGAGGTGGAACAACAATTGTTGGACAAAGGATTCGATGCCATTTTGGTGAGCAAAGTGGTGGGTACCGAAAATAGAAGAACATTTAAAGAGCATATTAACGATGTGGACAAAATGTTTATGAGGTTTACCAATGACTATCTGGAACACCAAGAAATATATTATGATCCCGAATATTACGAGACATTCAACATTTATCATTCGGAGACATCGCTCTACTGTATCTGCGTAGGAAAGGAAATAGAGTTGATTTGGAGGGGAGAAGTGGATGTAACCGAGCCTGCCAACGTCAACAAAGCCATAGATACCTACATAAAAGTGGTTACAAAATCAATGGGAGAACACGATGTAATTTTTTAGGAAGATAGACCGATTGCTTCCAGTACGCCCAGCATATCCAAAAGAATCAAAACGGGAATGGATATTAATATAACGATCAAAACAAAAACCATGATTCGCAAAAAGCCCACCATGAGTTTGTTCCCTATGCTAATTTCATTTGCCATAATAGTGTAATTTCCTTCAATTTACGGAAATATTTGCGCATTTACTATAGATGTTGGTGCACTATTCGACTAACGGACAGCTTTTTAGTATATACTGTTAACCGATCAATCCGTCTCTTTTTGTTTTTTACTGAGCAGTTTGGCCAAATCCTCCAGCGTTATTCCTTTGGTTTCCGGCATCATAAAAATTACCCATAATAATTGCAGGACCATCATAAAGGCGAAGAAGATAAAGATCGGCCACGGGTTTTCTTTAAAAATACCTATTTCTGCATCCAAAAAAGTAGGGGTGAGCAAAGTGATCAATGCCGCAAAAACCCAATGGGTACTCGTACCCCAGGACTGTCCGTAGGAACGGACCTTATTGGGAAAAATCTCCGAGATAAATACCCATACCACCGCACCCTGACCAACAGCATGAGAAGCAATAAACACCAAGATAAAAGTAAGCAGCAATACCGAACTTGCTCCGGAATAAAAACACCAGCCAACCATGGCCAAGCTTACAATATAGCCGATGGAACCTATATACATGAGTTGCTTTCTGCCGAGTTTATCGATCAAAGAAATACCCACAAAAGTGAAAATCAAATTGATCACCCCAATGGATATGGAACTGAAGAGTGACTCGCCGGAGGCCAATCCGGCACGCTCCAATATTTCGGGGGCGTAATACAGAACAAAATTGATGCCCGAGAGTTGATTAAAAAATGCAATCAAAAAAGCCAATACCAGGGGACGGTTATATTTTCCCGAGAATAAACTGTCGCTCTTTTTTTCCTTGGTCTCGTATATGGCGATTTTTATCTCTTCCAAATATACGGTTGCCTTTTCCTGGGCTGTTCCCAAAAGAACAATGGACTCTTTAACAATGGCATCACTACGGTTTTTAAGCAACAGCCATCGTGGACTATTGGGTATGTTGAACACCATAAGGGTATAGATAAGGGCAGGAAGTCCTTCTATGCCTAACATCCAGCGCCAGGCAATATTCTCGTCAAAGAGTATTCCGATCAGATAGTTGGAGATAAAAGCGACCAAAATGCCAAAAACAATATTAAATTGGTACATGGCCGTTAATCTGCCCCTGGTCTGGGGAGTAGAAATTTCCGAAATATAAACTGGAGCGGCCACGGAAGAGGCGCCAACCCCAATGCCACCAATAAACCTAAAAACCGAAAAAGTGTAAGCTTCTGGAGCAAATGCAGAGCCAATAGCCGAAACAAAGTAGAGAACGCCGATCCAGAACAAGGTTTTCTTGCGACCCAAAAGATCCGTGGGCAACCCTCCAAAAAGTGCACCCAATACCGTTCCCCAAAGCGCCATGGACATGATAAATATACCGTGGAAGGTAAAAATGGAATCTCCCAAGAACCAATTGGTGTCCCAAATTTCTTTAATGGGTTGGTTGGCACCGGAAATAACAACAGTATCAAAACCAAACAAAAATCCAGCGAGGGCCGCGGTCAATGAAATTCTAAAAATACGCTTGTCCATGGAGAATGACTTTCGCTAAAGCTAACCAAAATTTAAATATTCTAAAGTTGCTCCATAATCAAATCGGTGGCGCCCTTGTTGGATTTTATGTAATCGGAGTTGATGGCACCTATGCTTTTTATGGTATTTGGGTCGTTGATCAGATCATCCATCAAACTAAAAAAACTGTTTTTGTCGACAATGGGAACAATGCCTCCTGCAAAAACAAGATCTTCTGCTTCTTTGAACCCCTTATATCGTGGTCCGATTATTATGGGCACGCCAAAAACAGCAGGCTCCATGGTGTTGTGCAATCCTGTGGCAAAGCCACCCCCTACATAGGCAATATTGGCGTAGCTGTAAATTTTGGTCAATAAGCCTATTGTGTCCACGATAAGCACATCGAACTCCGTTAGATCTGTATTCCCCAATTCCGAGTAAAGCACAGTTTTTTTGGTAAGGGCGGAGATGATTTTGTCCACATGTGGTTTTTTTATTTCGTGTGGTGCAACCACAAATTTTACTTGCCCCTGTGTCTCGTTAATGTATTCGATCAGGATTTCCTCATCTTCGGGCCATGTGCTACCGGCCACTACGCATAATTCGTTCGCCTTAAAGCGATCCATAAAACCCAGCCGATTGTCCCGCTTCAAAATTTCCGAAACCCGATCCAATCGCGTGTCACCACTAATGGTTGAATTTGAAAAGCCAATGCCGGTCAATAGTTTTTTTGAATTCTCATCCTGCACAAAAAAGTGTTCGAACTTGCCCAAACTTTTCCGCATAAACCCACCGTAGGGTCTAAAATAGATCTGTCGTTTGGAAAAGATCGCCGAAATCAAATAAACAGGAATGTTTTTGTTGTGTAAATGGAACAGGTAATTGGGCCATACTTCATACTTTACAAAAATGGCAAATTCTGGATGAATTAGGTTCAGGAATCGTTTTGCATTGGCATTGGTGTCCATTGGTAAATAAACAACCACATCGGCAACTGTTGTATTTTTCTTTATTTCATATCCGGAAGGGGAAAAAAAAGTGAGGACAATTTGGTGCTCGGGATATTTTGTTCTCAATTTTTCCAAAATCGGCAACCCTTGTTCAAATTCGCCAAGGGAGGCAACGTGCATCCAGATAGATTTTTTTTTAAGGTCAAGACACTTCTCCAAAATGGAAAAGGTCTTTTTTCTGCCCTGTACAAATAATTTGATCTTTTTATTAAAAAGGGCGATCGGTTGAAGAACAAGCCAAGTTGTATACACCAGAATGTTGTAAAAGAAACGCAAAGGCACCATTTTTTGCTAAAATACATTCTTTCGCTTAGGTAGCATTATGGCATCTTAATTTCTTAATTTTGACATATCAATTTACGTAGGATGAAAAAAATTCAAATGGTTGACCTAAAAGGTCAATATGAAGGTATAAAGACCGAGGTCAACGAAGCCATAGCAGAAATCTTGGAATCCTCTGCATTTATAAACGGACCCCATGTGCAGGCTTTCCAGAGCGAGTTGGAAGAGTATTTGGGGGTTAGGCACGTAATCCCATGTGCCAACGGAACAGATGCGCTTCAAATATGTATGATGGGTCTTGGGTTAGAGCCAGGTGATGAGGTGATTACTGCGGATTTTACTTTTGCGGCCACAGTGGAGGTAATCGGGTTGTTGCAATTGACCCCTGTTTTGGTAGATGTCGATTTGGATACCTTCAATATAAATATTGAGGCCATTGAAAAAGCCATAACTCCAAAAACCAAAGCCATAGTGCCTGTGCATTTGTTCGGTCAATGTGCCAATATGGACGAAATTATGGAGTTGGCCCAAAAACATAATTTGTATGTAATAGAAGATAATGCGCAAGCCATTGGTGGTTCATATTATTCGAAAGATGGTTCCAAACAAAAAGCAGGGACCATTGGGCATGTTGGGGCAACTTCTTTCTTCCCTTCAAAAAACTTGGGCTGTTATGGCGACGGTGGGGCTATTTTTACCAACAACGATGAACTGGCACATATCATTCGAGGTATTGTGAACCATGGAATGTACAAACGGTATTACCACGATGTGGTCGGGGTAAATTCAAGACTGGATTCCATACAGGCGGCAGTTTTAAGGGCCAAACTGCCTAAATTGGATCATTACAACCAAAAGCGCTGGGAGGCAGCAGCAAAATACTCCAAGGCATTCGCAGGACAGGAACACATAGTGGTTCCAAAAATTTCGTGCGGCTGTGAAATCCAAAAAAGTGTATGCGATTGCCATGTGTTCCATCAGTACACGTTGCGGATAACCAATGGCAAACGAGATGGTCTGGTACAACATTTAAACGATAACAGCGTTCCATGTGGTGTATATTACCCAGTTCCACTACATAGGCAAAAAGCCTATCTGGATGAGCGATATAAGGAAAACGATTTCCCTGTAACCAATCAATTGGTGAACGAGGTGATTTCACTACCTATGCATACCGAGCTGGATAATGAGCAAATTGATTTTATTGCCAAATTGGTCATTGACTTCGTAAATTCATAAAATGAAAATACTTGTGACCGGTGGTTTGGGATTTATTGGTTCCCACACCGTAGTGGAATTACAAAATGAAGGGTTTGAAGTGGTTGTTGTGGACAATCTTTCCAACTCATCGTTGGATGTTTTGGACGGTATTGAGGCCATCACCCACAAACGCCCCATTTTTGAAGAATTCGATCTTCGTGAAAAACCAAAAGTGGAATCCTTCTTTCAAAAATATCAGGATGTTGCAGGTGTAATACATTTTGCAGCATCCAAAGCAGTGGGAGAGAGCGTGGAAAAACCCTTGTTGTATTACGAGAACAATCTTGGGGTCTTGGTCTACATACTTCAAGAATTAAAGAAAAAGCAGCGTGCCAATTTTATATTTAGCAGCTCGTGCACCGTTTACGGTCAGGCAGACCAAATGCCAATAACCGAAGAGTCCCCGGTAAAACCAGCCGAATCACCATACGGCAATACAAAACAGGTAGGGGAGGAAATCATTAAAGATAGTTGTAAGGTCAATCCGCAGTTAAAAGCTATTGCATTGCGGTACTTTAACCCGATCGGAGCCCATGCGTCCGGTAAAATAGGGGAGCTGCCCATAGGAGTACCTCAAAATTTAGTACCTTTTATTACACAGACCGGTATGGGGCTGCGAGAACAACTTTCTGTATTTGGAGACGACTATCCTACGGAAGACGGAACCTGTATAAGGGATTATATCCATGTAGTGGACTTGGCAAAGGCCCACGTAGCTGCATTGCAACGTTTGTTAAAGGATAAAAACGAAGCTAACTATGAAGTTTTTAATTTAGGTACTGGCAAAGGAAGTTCGGTTTTGGAAGTTATCCGGAGCTTTGAACGAGTTTCCGGACAAAAATTAAATTATAAGATAGTGGATAGACGTCCTGGCGATGTTGTCCAAGCATATGCGGATACTACAAAAGCAAATAAAGTTTTGGGTTGGAAAGCCATATCCACTCTGGATGAAGCTATGGAATCGGCATGGGAATGGGAAAAAAACGTTAGAAGTAGGTAAACGGAAATCCCAAAGCATAATTTTTCACGTACATCATGTATGTTCCCTAAATACAATAACAGTTTAGAGTTGCTGGAAGGTGTTCGTAAAGAAGACCTGTACCCGAAATTGTTGCAACAGCTAAAAAAGGATTTTGATTTGGCCAATGTACCAATCAATATTCCCGTGGATATAACCCCAAAAGAGCTCAAGAGTACCATACATGAAAAGGTGTATTACCTGATCGTCGAAAAATTTCCCGACTATCTCAATTTGTTGTATGTAGTGGATATACCAGAAAACCAAGTCAAGAATATAGATGCAGCCGATGTGGTCGATATCTCTGCTGAGGTATCTTTTTTATTGTTGAAGAGGGAGTGGCAAAAGGTTTGGTACAAGACTAGGTACAGTAGTTGATCTTCAAAAATCGTAAATCACATCGAAACAAGGATGCAATTTTAAGTTGACGCAATTTTTTCCGACCTAACCAATGGTTCAGTATATATTATTTTCAGTTTCGGTACGTAAATCTTTCTAAAAATTTCATTTTTATCGCTATCATGACCAATCTGTAATATAGTTGTAAATTTGAATAAGAAATTAAATGGATTGCAAGCATATAAATGCTAAAACCCGTATTTTTGACTAAAATTTTCCATAAATATTTGGAGAAACATAAGGAATGGACAAATATTCTTTTTTAAACGCTGCGCATACTTCATTTTTTGCGGAGCAATACGATAGATATCTAACGAATCCCGATAGTGTAGAGCCCAGTTGGAGGGCTTTTTTTCAAGGATTTGATTTTGGTTTGGAAAACGCCGCCGAAGATTTGGGGGTGGAATCCGAAAAAGGTGGAATGGTCGTGCTTGCCAATGGAAGGAAAGTCGAGATGCCCGAAACCTTGCAAAAGGAGTTCCAGGTTATTCGCTTGATCGATGGTTATCGCTCTCGCGGACATCTTTTTACCAAAACAAACCCGGTAAGGGAAAGAAGAAAATATGAGCCAACTTTGGAATTGTCCAATTTTGGACTTTCACAGGAAGACTTGGGTACCGTTTTCGATGCCGGAAAAATTTTGGGCATAGGGCCATCGTCTCTAAAGAACATAATTGCCCATTTGGAGAGCATTTATTGCGATGCGATCGGTGTGGAGTATATGTACATCCGAACCCCGGAACGTATTCAATGGATTCAGGATTGGTTGAACAAGAACGACAATCACCCCAATTTTACACCAGAAGAAAAGAAAAACATACTTAGAAAACTCAACGAGGCAGTTTCTTTCGAAAGCTTTTTGCACACCAAGTATGTTGGGCAGAAACGGTTTTCGCTGGAAGGTGGAGAATCTTTGATCCCCGCTTTGGACGTAATCGTGGAAAAAGCTGCAGACCAGGGCGTAAAACAGTTTGTCGTAGGCATGGCCCATAGAGGGCGCTTGAACGTTTTGACCAACATTTTCGGAAAATCGCCCAAAGATATCTTCAGCGAGTTCGACGGTAAGGACTACGAAGAAACCATATTCGATGGCGACGTAAAGTATCACTTGGGTTGGACCTCTACGCGAGAAACCGATTCAGGGAAAATAGTGAACATGAACATTGCCCCGAACCCATCACATTTGGAAACCGTTAACTCCATCGTGGAGGGAATCTCAAGGGCAAAACAAGACCGTGACCACGGAGATAATATATCTGAAGTATTACCGATTTTAATTCACGGAGATGCCGCATTCGCTGGACAGGGCGTCGTGTACGAAGTAATCCAAATGGCGCGGTTGGACGGTTATACCACAGGAGGTACCATCCACATTGTAGTGAACAACCAGATCGGGTTTACCACCAATTATTTGGATGCAAGGTCCTCTACCTACTGTACCGATGTGGGGAAAGTGACCCTGTCGCCCGTACTGCATGTAAATGCCGATGATGCCGAAGCGGTAGTGCATGCCACAACATTTGCCCTAGAGTATAGAATGCGTTACAAACGCGATATTTTCTTGGATTTATTGGGGTACAGAAAATATGGGCACAACGAAGGCGACGAACCCAAATTTACCCAGCCCTTATTGTACAAATCCATTTCCAAACACGATAACCCTAGAGATATCTATGCTGCTAAATTGATTGCGGAGGGTATCATCGATGAGAATTATGTGAAGGATTTGGAGGAGAAATATAAAAACGATCTCGAAGAAGATCTTTTGGACTCCCGTAAAATTGAAAAAACCAGGATAACACCTTTTATGCAAGATGAGTGGGAAGGCTTTGAGCAAGTTACTGAAGAGGTAATGCTAAAACCTATGGATACCACATATGATCTTAAAAAGATGGATCAGATTGCACAGAGCATCACAAAGCTTCCAGAAGATAAAAAGTTCCTAAGGAAATTGGTTCGACTGGTAGAAGGTCGTCATAAAATGTATTTTGAGGACAACAAACTCGATTGGGCCATGGGCGAACTATTGGCCTATGGATCATTACTGGAAGAAGGGTACGATGTAAGGATGACAGGTCAGGATGTCGAGAGGGGAACTTTCTCCCATAGGCATGCTGTCATCAAAACAGAAATGCACGAGGAGGAAGTGGTCTTGCTGAACGAGATGGGCGAAAACCAAAACGGAAAGTTCCATATCTATAATTCGCTGCTATCGGAATACGCCGTGATGGGGTTCGATTATGGTTACGCTATGGCAAGTCCAAAAACGTTGACCATTTGGGAAGCCCAGTTTGGTGACTTCAGTAACGGGGCCCAAATCATTATTGATCAATATTTGTCATCCGCAGAAGATAAATGGAAGTTGCAGAATGGATTGGTACTGTTGTTACCGCACGGTTACGAAGGACAAGGTGCCGAGCACTCGTCTGCCCGTATGGAAAGATACCTGCAATTGTGTGCCAAGGACAACATGTTCGTGGCGGATGTAACCACACCCGCCAACCTGTTCCACTTGTTCCGTAGACAAATGAAAGCCAATTTCCGCAAACCTTTGGTGGTATTTACCCCAAAGAGCTTGCTAAGACATCCAAAAGTAATGTCCACCAAAGAAGAAATGGCCAACGGAAGTTTTCAAATGGTCATTGATGATGCCGAAGCAAAAGTGGCCAAAGTAAAAAGCTTGGTATTTTGTACCGGTAAATTTTACTATGATCTTTTGGAGAAAAAAGAGGAACTTGGTCGAGATGATGTAGCTTTGGTGAGGGTGGAGCAATTGTTCCCGTTGCCGGCGAAGCAAATGCGGGCCATAATCAAAAAGTACAAGAACGCCGACGATATTGTTTGGGCACAGGAAGAGCCAAGAAATATGGGTGCATGGAGCCATATGTTAATGCATTTGGACGAGGCCAAACAATTTAGGGTGGCATCACGTAGGTTTTACGGTGCGCCGGCAGCAGGTAGTGCAGTTCGTTCCAAGAGACGACATGCCCAAGTATTGGACTATGTGTTCGATAAGAGTAAGGACAATATGTTAATAAGATAATTCAAGTATAAACTATAATAGAATGGTTTTAGAAATGAAAGTTCCCTCACCAGGGGAATCCATTACAGAGGTAGAAATCGCCGAGTGGTTGGTAGAGGATGGAGACTATGTGGAGAAGGACCAGGCCATAGCCGAGGTAGATTCGGACAAGGCAACATTGGAGCTTCCTGCAGAGGAGAGCGGAATTATTACCCTAAAAGCTGAGGTAGGCGATGCCGTAGCGGTAGGTGAGGTCGTTTGCCTTATCGATACCAGTGCGGAAAAACCAGAAGGCGCAGGGTCATCGGCCAAAAAAGAAGAGCCGAAGAAAGAAGAACCAAAAAAGGAGGCTGCCAAAGCAGAGGAACCCAAGAAAGATACATATGCTTCTGGGACCCCGTCTCCAGCGGCCAAAAAAATATTGGACGAAAAAGGAATCGAGCCATCATCTGTTTCCGGTAGTGGAAGAGATGGCCGCATCACAAAAGACGATGCGGTAAAAGCCAAGGCCTCCATGGGTACGCCAACAGGCGGAAGCCGTGGGGAAAGCCGTTCCAAGTTGTCCATGTTGCGCAGAAAAGTTGCCGAACGTTTGGTAGCTGCCAAAAATGAGACTGCCATGTTGACTACCTTTAACGAGGTGGACATGACGGCAATCTTCGAACTGCGAAAGCAATACAAAGAAGAGTTCAAGGAGAAACATGGGGTTAGTCTTGGGTTTATGTCTTTCTTTACCAAGGCCGTTATCCGTGCATTGCAAATGTATCCTGCGGTAAACTCCATGATAGATGGAAAAGAAATGATCTCTTACGATTTCTGCGATATCAGTATAGCGGTTTCGGGGCCAAAAGGATTGATGGTTCCGGTAATCAGAAATGCAGAAAATCTTACGTTCCGTGGTGTTGAATCCGAAGTTAAACGTTTGGCGATAAGAGCAAGGGAAGGGGAGATTACAGTAGACGAGATGACAGGAGGTACCTTTACCATTACCAATGGAGGTGTTTTTGGTTCCATGTTGTCTACCCCGATCATTAATCCTCCGCAGAGTGCTATTTTAGGAATGCACAATATTGTGGAACGTGCCATTGTTAGGGATGGTGCCATTGCCATAGCCCCGGTTATGTATGTAGCACTTTCTTACGACCATAGGATTATCGATGGAAAAGAATCCGTTGGTTTCTTGGTTGCGGTAAAAGAAGCGTTGGAAAGCCCGGAAGAATTATTGATGGACGGCAACGTGAAAAAAGCGTTAGAACTATAATATAAAGAGAGTCAAGTGCCCTGAGTATAGTCGAAGGGCCTTGTATTGCTCGAACTTGCAAATGCCTTTACTTTTTTAAGTAGAGGCATTTTTTGTTGTAATCGATTATGGCCTTGCCTTTTTTAAGAATGTCCGCACCGATAATTCCGTCTACGGGCAATGCATTATGTGCAAGCAGTGCATGGTTCACATGTGAAAGATCGAACACAACTACCTTCTGTTTTTTCTTTGTCCACTCCCCGATCTGTATTTTGTTGCTGGAGGATATCAAAGTTTCCATTTCTGTGGCCCCGGCTCCCGCTGCCTTAATATCGGTAGCTTCCGAAATCATTTCAAAAAACTCGATTTTATCCATTCCAACACAAGTGTTGGAGGCGCCGGTATCCAAAATAAATTTGCCTGTAATACCATTAATGCTGGCCGTAAGCTCAAAATGATCGGTTTGCGTAAATGTCAAGGGGATTTTAATATAATCTTTAGATCTCAGGAATTTTTTAAGTGATGTCATATTATTATATGCGGGAGTGTTGAACCTTGAACGATCAAAACATCTTTTAATATAATCGTAAACAAAGTTTTTGGACGTCTAAGATAAACCTATTTTTGTGTTATGGTTTGTTTTAACAGCAACAAGGTCGTCCTTTCGGTTTTTGCCATGTATTTGTTGGTCTCATGTGATTTCAACAAAAAGGAAATCGATAAGGAGACTATAGCAAAAGCTTATATCCATGGATTGAATACCTCTAACTATGATCAAGTGGTAGGTTTGTTTTTGGACAGTGTTCGGTTCAACGAAATGGATTACAGGAGAACTTTTTCCAAACAAGGGTACAGAGATCTGTTCCAGTGGGATTCTGTATTTAGGCCAAAGTATGCCATTTTGGAAATAAAAGATAAGGATAACGAACTCCATTTAAAGGTTTCCAAAAAGTGTGACCGCATACTCTTTTTGCAGAATAAACCATTTGTCACACATGAGGTCATGAAGATTGAAGAAGGCAAAATACAAAGTATTGATGTAGTGGAATATTTGGATTTTAATGATGACCTGTGGGTAAGAAATAGAGAACAATTGGTCAACTGGGTCAGTGAGCACCATCCCGAATTGGATGGGTTTATCTATGATCAAACCAAATTAGGTGCACAAAACTTCACAAAAGCAATGGAATTATACGGCAACAGGAACAATGTTGCGGCAGAGCAAGAAAATAGCAGTAAATGATCATAACAGATACGCATACCCATTTATATAGCGAAGCCTTTGAGGAGGATAGGGCGGAAATGATGCAGAGGGCTTTCGATCAAGGAGTAAAAAGGTTTTTTGTGCCGGCAATAGATTCTACCTATATAAAATCCATGCTGGATTTGGAAGCCGGTTATCCCGAGAATGTTTTTCTGATGATGGGATTGCACCCGACCCATGTAAAGGAAAACTACAAGGCAGAATTGGCCATTGTGGAGGAATGGCTGGCAAAACGAAAGTTTTACGCCGTAGGAGAAATTGGAGTGGACCTATATTGGGACAAAACCTTTTTGAAAGAACAACAAGAGGCATTTGCGCATCAGATCCGACTGGCAAAAAAATATCAATTGCCAATAGTAATACATTGTCGTGATGCCTTTGATGAGGTCTTTGAAGTACTGGAGCAAGAAAAAGGAGAAGGGCTTTTTGGTATTTTTCATTGTTTTACCGGAACCATGGAACAGGCTCAAAAAGCCATTTCCTATAATATGAAGTTGGGCATCGGTGGGGTGGTTACGTTTAAAAACGGGAAGATTGACCAGTTTTTGCACAATGTTGGACTGAAGCATATTGTTTTGGAAACAGATGCTCCCTATTTGGCACCCACCCCATATCGTGGCAAACGGAACGAGAGTTCCTATATTGTAAATATATTGCAAAAACTATCCTCCATTTATGGAATGCCGGAGGAAGAAATTGCCGAGATTACGACTAAGAACTCCAAAGACATATTCGGAATCTGACCTATGAAAAAAAAGCCCAACATATTATTGATCTACACCGGGGGTACCATTGGTATGGTAAAGGACTATAAAACCGGTGCGCTCAAGGCCTTTAATTTTGAGGAGCTGGTAAAAAATATCCCAGAGTTAAAACAATTGGATTGTAATTTGCACGGAGTGTCGTTCGAAAATCCCATAGATTCTTCCAACATGAATGCGGAATACTGGGCGGTCATTGCATCAATTATCGAGTCTCATTACGAAGAAAACGATGGTTTTGTGGTGTTGCACGGTAGCGATACCATGAGTTATTCCGCATCGGCACTCAGTTTTATGTTGGAAAATCTGGAAAAGCCGGTCATTTTCACCGGTTCCCAATTACCCATTGGGGATTTGCGCACCGATGCCAAGGAAAACCTGATAACCTCAATAGAAATAGCGGCACTTCAAAAAAAAGGCAGGCCGGTTGTGCAAGAAGTCGGATTATATTTTGAATACAAGCTCTACAGGGCCAACCGGACCACCAAAATAAATGCAGAACATTTTGAAGCATTTGATTCATTGAACTATCCGCCCTTGGTGGAATCCGGGGTACATTTAAAGGTGAACGAGAATATTTTATTGAAGAAAACCACCAAAGGCAAGTCGTTGCAGGTGCATAAAAATATGGACAACAATGTGGCGATTTTAAAATTATTTCCGGGATTAAACCGAAAAGTACTGCATTCAGTGCTCCAAATTCCCGAATTAAAGGCGCTTATTTTGGAAACTTATGGTGCAGGAAATGCCCCAATGGACAAATGGTTTTTGTCAGAATTAAAAAAGGCTGCAGAAAAAGGATTGCATATTATTAATGTAACCCAATGCTCGGGAGGCAGTGTTTTTATGGGACATTACGAAACCAGTGAAAAACTCAAGGAGATGCAACTGGTTAATGGAAAGGATATTACGACCGAAGCTGCCATTGCCAAGGCAATGTACCTTTTGGGGACAAGGGTTCCGGACAAGTTGTTTAAGACGATTTTCGAGACACCGCTCCGTGGTGAAATGCTATAAAATTAACGCCTCAAATTTCTATAACTAATAATTTTTTTGTTTATTGGTCGCCCTAAAAGAAACAATAGAGAGGTGGCCGAGTGGTCGAAGGCGCACGCCTGGAAAGTGTGTATACACCAAAAGTGTATCGAGGGTTCGAATCCCTTCCTCTCTGCAAGGTATTTTAGTTTTTCTATTATAAAATTTTATATCTTTAACATTATTAACTAACTAAATTTAAGTTTAAGTAAAATGAAAAAAATATCCTTTTCTCTGGCTGCTGCCGGAATGTTTGTGATGGGAACTACAACTGCATCTGCAGCAATGTTGCAAGAAGAAGCTGAAGCCAGCAAAGGTTTCACCCAAGTGTTAAAAGAGCAATTTATCCAAGGAGGTCCTGCCTTTATGGGTATCGTGTTGCTTTGTTTGATTTTGGGATTGGCCGTAGCCATCGAAAGAATTATTTATTTGAATTTAGCAACCACTAATTCCGCTAAATTGAAGCAACAAGTTGAGGATGCTTTGGCTTCAGGTGGTGTTGAGGCCGCTAAAGAAGTTTGTAGAAACACTAAAGGACCTGTTGCTTCTATCTACTATCAAGGTTTGGATAGAGTTGACGAAGGATTGGAATCCGCAGAAAAAGCTGTTGTAGCTTACGGTGGTGTACAAATGGGTCAATTGGAGAAAAACGTTTCTTGGTTGTCCTTGTTTATCGCTATTGCTCCCATGCTTGGGTTCATGGGTACGGTAATCGGTATGATTCAGGCTTTCCAGAAGATTGCTGCAGTAGGTAACTTGAGTGCCTCATTGATTGCAGGGGATATCCAGGTGGCGTTATTGACAACCGTATTCGGTTTGATTACGGCGATTATCCTACAGATTTTCTACAACTATATTATTGCTAAAATCGATAGTATCGTAAACGATATGGAAGACAGCTCAATCGCTTTGATCGATATGTTGGCTGCCCACAAGAAATAATTACGAATTAAAAACTATCGAGAATCATGAATAAAATAGTAAAAATATTACTCATCGTCATCGGATTGCTTGCGGCCGTTCTTTGGTTCTCCCTTCCGTCTGCCGATGATCCAGGAGCCATAAATAGCGGCTCAATGAACTTCATGTTCATTATCATGTACATCCTTTTGGCTATTGCAGTTGTAACTTCAGTAGTATTTGGATTTGCAAAATTGTTTTCCACAAAGGGAAGCTTAAAGAAAGCTCTTTTTGCCATTGGTGGATTGGCCATTGTAGTGGCCATATCCTACGGGCTTTCTTCAGATAACATGGCTGTGGTAGAAGCTATGTCCGAAAGAGGAGTAGAGACCACGGAAGGCACTGTGAAAAACATTGGAATGGGATTAAATGTATTTTTTATCCTTACCCTAGTAGCGGTAGTTCTAATGGTAGTACCAGGTTTGAAAAGAATGTTTGTAAAGTAAAAAGTTAATTATGCCTAGAAGAAAAGGAGCACCGGAAGTAAATGCCGGCTCCATGGCGGATATCGCGTTCCTCTTGCTTATCTTTTTCTTGGTGACCACCACCATAGAAACTGATGCAGGTCTGGATCGAATGTTACCGCCGATCGAGCCGCCAGACACAGATGTTGTTATTAAGCAGAAAAACATTTTTACTGTTAATATCAACAAGAATGGACAACTTTTGGTTGAGGATAACTTGATGGAAATTAAGGATTTAAGAAAAGCTGCTACCGCGTTTTTGGAAAACGGTGCAGACGGTACTTGTGCATACTGTAAAGGTAGAAAAGATCCTTCCTCATCAGATAACCCGACCAAAGCCATTATCTCATTAAAAAATGACAGGGAGACCAAGTATAGTACATACATTACCGTTCAAAACGAATTGGTGGGTGCGTACAACGACTTGCGTAATCGTGAAGCACAACGTTTGTTCGGAAGGGATTTTACCAAAATGGAAGCAGAATACCTTAATCCAGAAACCCCATCCAGCGTTAGAGATGATTTGAAAGACAAAGTGAAACGTATCCAGGATATGTTCCCACAAAAACTTTCAGAAGCAGAAACCACAACCAATTAACAACTATTTAATATGGCTAAGTTTACCAAAAAGAAGGATGGCGATTTGCCAGCGGTATCAACGGCATCGTTACCAGATATCGTTTTCATGCTACTGTTCTTCTTTATGACCGTGACCACGATGAAAGATAGTTCTTTAATGGTTGCCAATACTCTTCCAAACGCTTCGGAAATAAAGAAGTTGGAAAAGAAAGATCGCGTGATTTATATTTATGTGGGGACACCTACGCAAGAATATCAAAAGGTATTTGGTACAGAACCAAAAATCCAATTGAATGATAAATTTGCCAATGTGGACGAAGTAGGTTCATTTATTTTGGCAGAACGTGCAAAGAAACCGCAAGAACTTCAAAACGTATTGACTACGGCTTTAAAAGTTGATAAGGAAGCAAACATGGGCCTTATCACCGACATAAAGCAACAATTGAGAGAAGTGAACGCTTTAAAAGTGAATTATACCACTTATGAGGGGGATGCTTTTAACAATCTACAGTAGGCAATAGCTTAGATTTAGTGGGAAACGCTCCAAATTTTAATTTGGGGCGTTTTTTGTTTAAATTGTTAATGTAATGCTTCGTAAAATTCTACAGATTTTTTTGGGTATGGTACTTTTGGTATCGTCCTTACCCGGCAATGCCCAAACAACTACAACCAATCAGCGTTATTTGGAAGACCAGTTTTATGTGGGGGTAGGGTATAATGTTTTATTTGATAAGCCCGAGAATGTATCGCAACGAAACCTCTCTTACAATCTGCAGTTTGGCTTTATTAAGGATATTCCGTTCAATGAGCGAAGAAATATTGGGATTGGTCTGGGATTGGGGTACGCCATTAATGCCTATTACTCCAACGTGATGGCTACAGAAGGGGATAATATAATTACATATGGGATTGTGGACGAGGCCGATTTTAACCGTAGTAAGCTGGGAACCCATGCAATTGAACTTCCATTAGAAATTAGGTGGCGTACTTCCACAGCTGAAGACTATAAGTTTTGGCGGATCTATGCAGGCGCACGTTTAGGGTATGTTTTTTCCGGTAGATCCAAATTGGTTACCGATATGGGGAATACCACCTTTAAAAATCCAGATATCGAGGAATTCCATTACGGTCTCACCCTTAGTTTTGGATACAATACCTGGAATTTACACGCTTATTATGGATTAAATAATTTACTCAAGGAGGGAACAGAGTTGGAAAATGGTGAACCTATCGATTTTAGTGTGCTCAGGGTAGGTTTAATATTTTATATCCTATAACCAGTACTTCAAAATAATCAGCTGGGAACAGCAACCCAATAAAAAGCCAATCAATAGTTCGTTCTTAGTATGTGCTCTAAGATATAGACGAGAGGTTGCTACCAAGCCTGTAAAAAGGGTGAATAAACTTATTGCTATGGTAATGTTGATCTCAAAATGAATGCTTAGTGCGATCATAAAGGTGAGAATACTTCCCATGCCCAATAAGTGCATGCTTGTCTTAAACCTAAAAAATAGTAATATCAGCGTGGCGCTAGTAGCTGTTAACAAGCCTGTAAAGTAGTAAAAGAGCTCGTGTACGTAATTATTGGGGATTACCTTATAAAGTATCATTAAAAAGATGATACAGCTAATATAGAGCGGGTATTTTCGTTCCTGAACAGTAGGTAAAAAAATGGAATTGATTACCCCGAGATTTTTTAAGATCAAAAAGAAAATGATCGGGATGATCACCGTAAGTATAAAAATCGGTAGAATATTGCCGCTCTGTACTTCCAAGGTGCTGTAAGGGGCGATCATAAAATACACAATGGTTCCTCCGATAGGTACGAACAAGGGATGGAACAGGTAAGAGATAATATGGAATATGTGGCGCATCAGATTTCTTTTCTTAACCGTGCCACTGGAATCCCAAGTTGTTCTCTATATTTGGCCACGGTACGCCGGGCAATTGGATACCCCCTGTCCTTTAAAATGGTGGCTAGTTTTGCGTCTGTTAAAGGTTTTTTCTTCTCCTCGTCCCGAATAACGGTCTCCAAGATTTTTTTTATTTCTTTGGTGGATACATCTTCTCCCTGCTCATTTTTCATAGACTCCGAAAAGAAATCTTTGATCAATTTGGTGCCGTAGGGCGTATCCACATATTTGCTGTTTGCCACCCGGGAAACGGTAGAAACATCCATATCGATTTTATCGGCAATATCCTTAAGGATCATGGGGCGGAGCTTTCGCTCATCACCGGTCATAAAATATTCCTTTTGATATTCCATTATGGTGCTCATGGTAACAAACAATGTCTGTTGACGTTGCTTTATCGCATCGATGAACCATTTTGCCGCATCAAGCTTTTGTTTGATGAACATTACCGTATCCTTTTGGGACTTGGACTTTTCCTTTGCATTTTTATAGCCTTCCAACATATTGCTGTAATCTTTGGACACATGGAGTTCCGGGGCATTTCGGCCGTTAAGCGAAAGTTCCAGTTCGCCATCCACAATTTTTATGGAAAAATCTGGGACAATATGTTCGATCATCCGGGTGTTGCCCGAGTAGGACCCACCTGGTTTGGGATTGAGTTTTTCTATTTCAGAAATGGCATCTTTTAACTGTTCTTCGGTAATATGATGCTTCTGGACCAACTTGGAATAATGCTTTTTCGTAAAATGATCAAAAGATTTTTCCAAAATGCTTGTTGCCAGCTCTATGGACGGTTTCTGACTTTTACGCTTTAGTTGAATGATCAAACATTCGTCCAACGATCGTGCTGCCACCCCTGGTGGGTCCAGGTCTTGTACAATCTTGAGTACTTGCTCTATCTTCTCTTCCTCTACGTAAATATTCTGAGTAAAGGCAAGGTCGTCCATAATATCGGTAAGTGGCCTTCGAATGTAGCCACTTTCATCCACGCTGCCTACTAGGAACTCGGCAATGGCCCATTCTTGATCATCTAAATAGACGGTATTGAGCTGATTGAGCAAATATTGGTTGAACGATGTGCCTGCAGCATACGGCACGCTCTTGTCATCATCTTCCGCACTATAATTATTGGCTTGTGTGCGGTAATCGGGAATCTCATCGTCACTTAGGTAATCGTCAATGTTGATTTCTTCAGTATCAATGTTTTCACTATCCGCGGAATCATCGTAAGTATCCTCATAAACATCATCCAACGCATCGGATTCTTCCTTGCCGCTCTCCAATGCAGGGTTTTCCTCCAACTCTTGCTTTAACCTTTGTTCAAATGCCTGGGTCGGCAATTGAATAAGTTTCATGAGCTGAATCTGCTGAGGAGACAGTTTTTGTGAAAGCTTAAACTGTAGATGTTGTTTTAGCATACGGATTGATGATTAGCAATCTTTCCTATGTAAAATAATAAAATCAAATTAAAACTCGGCATTCTGGGGTGTCCTTGGGTAAGGTATCACATCTCGAATGTTCCCCATTCCTGTTGCAAACTGAACCATACGCTCGAACCCAAGGCCAAAACCACTGTGGACCGCTGTGCCGAATTTTCTTAGATCCAAGTACCACCAAAGTTCTTTTTCGTCAATATCCAGTGCTTTTATTTTTTGTTGAAGTACATCCAAACGCTCTTCACGTTGGGAGCCTCCAACAATTTCGCCGATTCCAGGGAAGAGTACATCCATGGCGCGAACCGTTTTGCCATCCTCGTTCAAGCGCATATAAAATGCTTTGATGTTGGCAGGGTAATCAAAAAGAATCACTGGACATTTAAAGTGTTTTTCTACCAAAAAGCGTTCGTGTTCGCTCTGCAGATCTGCGCCCCATTCATCAATAGGGAACTGGAATTTTTTCTTTTTGTTGGGTTTGCTGTTCTTTAAAATATCGATGGCCTCCGTGTAGGACACCCTTTTAAAATTGTTCTCAACAACAAATTTTAATTTTTCGATCAGGGCCATTTCTGAACGCTCGTTCTGTGGCTTGGTCTTTTCCTCGTCCAAAAGGCGTTTTTCCAAGAATTCCAAATCATCCTGACAGTGGTCCAGCACATATTGAATAATATATTTTATAAAATCCTCTGCAAGGTCCATGTTGGCATCCAGATCGTAAAAGGCCATCTCGGGCTCTATCATCCAGAATTCTGCCAAGTGGCGGGATGTGTTTGAGTTTTCCGCTCTAAAGGTGGGGCCAAAGGTGTATACCTTGCCCAAGCCCATGGCGTAGGTCTCTGCCTCTAACTGACCAGATACGGTAAGGTTGGTCTCCTTTCCAAAAAAGTCTTGGGAATAATCCACATCCCCGGCATCGTTCAAAGGTGGGTTTTTGGCATCCAAAGTAGAAACACGGAACATTTCACCTGCACCCTCGGCATCGGAACCGGTTATGATAGGGGCATGCATATAGTAAAAGCCATTTTGCTGAAAATAGCTGTGTACGGCAAAGGATAGCATAGATCTTACGCGCATTACGGCCGAAAATGTATTGGTGCGTACCCTTAGGTGGGCTTTTTCGCGTAAAAACTCCAACGAATGTTTTTTGGGCTGGATAGGGTAGGTCTCCGGGTCGGCTGTACCATGCACGAATATATCCGTAACCTGGATCTCCACACTTTGTCCACGACCTTGACTTTCTTCCAGGGTTCCTGAAATTTTTAATGCAGCTCCTGTAGAAATTTGTTTGAGGATCGTATCGTCCAAATTTTCAAAATCAACTACACATTGTAGGTTATGAATGGTGGAACCATCGTTCAAGGCGATAAACCTGTTACTTCTAAATGTTTTTACCCATCCATTTACTTCAACGGAATCTCCTACGGGTTGCTTTTCCAGCAATTCTTTTATGGAATAAGACATCATTCTAAAACTATCGTAATTAAGTTGGTAAAGATAGGTTTTTGATAAAAAATGATGGCAATGGAACGGCTTAATTTATGGCCATTCCATCCACTATTTGTCCTTGAGGTTATCCTCTTCCTTTGGTAAAATGTCGATTTGAGGTTTTTTGAGCACTTGTTTATTGGCAATGCTCCTTTCTAAAGAAAGCAGAAGTGATGGCAATAAGATCAAATTGGAGAGCATAGCGAACAATAAAGTTGCAGAAACCAATCCGCCCAAGGCCTTGGTTCCCCCAAAACTTGAAATAATAAAGACCGAAAACCCGAAGAACAATACAATGGAAGTGTAGAACATACTAACACCGGTCTCTCGAAGAGCTGCATACACCGACTTTTTAATATGCCAACGATTGGCAGTGAGTTCTTGGCGGTATTTAGCTAAAAAATGAATAGTATCGTCCACTGAAATACCAAAGGCGATACTAAAAACGAGAATAGTGGATGGTTTTATGGGGACACCCAAAAAGCCCATAACACCTGCGGTGATCACCAAAGGCAATAAGTTGGGGACCAAGGATATGATTACCATTTTATACGAGCGGAACAAATAGGCCATGAACAGGGAAATAAGTCCGATCGCCAAAGCCAGGGATAATAATAGGTTTTTCACCAAATACTTGGTTCCTTTTAGGAAAAGCAGCGCCTTGCCTGTCATAAAAACATTGTACCGTTCCGATGGGAACTGTTTGGTAATGGCTTCCTGTACATCCTTTTCTATTTCCTCCATGCGATCTATTTTAACATCGCGCATGTAGGTGGTCAAACGTGCAGTTTGCCCAGTACTGTCCACAAAACTCTGTAGGAGGTCGGTTTCTCCGGTTGACGATTTTTGAACAGTGCTCATTATAAATGTGTTCTCTTGACTGGTGGGTAGTTGATAGTATTTAGGGATGCCATTGTAAAATGCCTGTTTGGAATATTTTACCAGATCTACAATGGAAATGGGCCTAGAGAGTTCGGGAATTTCATCGATTACCGTTCCAAGTTGGTCCATACGCTTTAAAGTGGCTGGTTTTGTCACCCCATTTTTTCGTTTGGTATCCACTACAATTTCCATGGGCATTATACCATCAAACTCGGCCTCAAAAAATTGGATATCCTTATAAAAATGACTTTTCTTTGGCAGGTCCTCGATCCTACTTCCTGTAATCCGCATCTGATAAATTCCGATAATGCTCAAAACCAGAACCGCTACGGTGGTAATGTACACGGCAATTCTGTGGTTTCGTACCATATTTTCCATCCAATTGACAAAAAAGTCCATCCATTTTTTGTTCAAGTGCTTTAAATGCTTGGTCTTGGGCAACGGCATAAAGCTATAAATGATAGGTATGATCAGTAGGGATAATATAAATATTCCGATAATATTGATAGAGGCTACAATGCCAAATTCCCGTAACAATTGGCTGTCTAAAATGATGAAGGTGGCAAAACCAGATGCGGTGGTAATGTTTGTCATTAATGTGGCATTGCCGATCTTAGAGATAACCCTTTGTAGGGAGAGGGCTTGGTTGCCATGCTTTTTTACTTCTTGCTGGTATTTGTTGATCAAGAAAATACAGTTGGGAATACCGATTACAATGATCAATGGAGGTATAAGGGCCGTAAGTATGGTGATCTCATACTGCAAAAGTCCCAATATGCCAAAAGCCCACATTACACCTATGATCACAACACACATAGAGATAAATGTGGCCCTAAAGCTTCTAAAGAAAAAGAAAAAGATAATGGAGGTGACTAGAAGGGCGCCTACAATAAAAAGGCCAATTTCATCTACAATGGACTTAGTGTTCCAAGTTCTTATGTAGGGCATTCCGGAAACATGGACATTCATTTGGGTCTCTTCCTCAAAATCGTTTACCAGTGCCCCAAGGTCGTTAAGGATAAATTCGTTCCGAACGGCAGTGTTCATGATGTCCTTGTCCAGGTACACTACGGTTTGAATGGTACCTGTTTCGGGATTGTACACCAAATTGTCGTAAAATGGCAGTTCTTTGAACAAGTGGTTTTTAAGGGACTCAATTTCCTGTGCGGTTTTTGGTGGGGCCGGAATAAGCGGCTGCATTACAAAAGCCTGGGTGATGCTGTCCTTGACAAGTTCTTTCAAGTTCTCGAGAGAGATCACATAATCCACCTCTGGAAATGCGTCGAGCTGTTTGCTCAAAGTATTCCAGCGGTTAAAATTTTTGGGGGTGAACAGGGCCGGATCCTTAACGGCCAGTACAATGGCATTCCCTTCTTCTCCAAAAATTTTGGTAAAGGAATTGTACTCAATAGTAGCCGGGTGGTCATCTGGAAGAATATTGGCCTCGGTGTTGGAAAAACGCATATTTTTCCACTGCATCGCCAAGAAAACAGTGAATCCGGCAACCCCCAAAAGAATAAGGATTCTATTTCGGAGAATAATTCTTGCGACCTTAGGCCAAAATCCTTTAGTGAGCTTTGCTACCATGTGGGTTTTGTTGGCCGCAAAGGTAGAAAATGATATGTTGTGTTCCTAGAAAAGACCGTAGTCAAAATTGAAGTTTTACACCTTCATGATCTCGGCTTCTTTTGCCGTTAAAATGCTATCGACTTTTTCACTGTAGGAATTGGTAAGTTCCTGAACATCGACCTCGGCATTGCTCAAAAGATCCTCGGAAATATCCAGTGCTTTAAGCTCTTTGTTGGCGTCTTGCCTTACGCTTCGGATACTCACTTTTGCATCTTCGGCCTCGGATTTTGCCTGTTTGGTCAGTTGAACCCTTCTTTCTTCGGTCAAAGGTGGAACGTTGATGATGATCATGTCGCCATTGTTCATTGGATTGAAGCCTAAATTGGCATTCATAATGGCAGTTTCGATTTCACCAAGAAGATTTTTTTCCCAAGGTTGAACGGACAAGGTTCGCGCATCGGGAGTATTGATGTTGGAAACTTGGGAGAGCGGAGTCTGTGATCCATAGTAATCTACCATTACAGTAGATAGCATCATTGGGCTGGCTTTGCCGGCCCTGATCTTTGTCAATGCTTTTTGCAAGTGAGCGATGCTGGCATCCATGCTTTCCTTTGCACTATCAAGAATAAATTTTACTTCTTCGTCCATAATTATAAATATATAAAAACTGAATCCATTATCTGCGTTCAACTACACGTTGACCACTGTTCCAATATTTTCTCCTGAAACTATTTTCATTAAGTTGCCACGTGTGTTCATGTCGAAAACAACGATGGGCAATTCGTTTTCCTGACTGAGGGTAAAGGCGGTTGTGTCCATTACTTTGAGGCCTTTGGAAAGCACTTCGTTAAAAGAGATGGAGTCGAATTTGGTAGCCGTTTTGTCCTTCTCTGGGTCAGATGTATAAATTCCGTCCACTCGTGTACCTTTTAAGATAACATCCGCTTTGATCTCAATAGCTCTCAGTACGGCTGCGGAGTCGGTGGTAAAGTATGGATTTCCGGTTCCCCCTCCAAAAATCACCACTCTGCCTTTTTCCAAATGGCGAATAGCTCTTCTTCTGATAAAAGGTTCTGCAACCTCATTGATTTTTATGGCCGATTGTAACCTGGTCTGCACCCCTCTTAGTTCAAGGGCACTTTGCAGTGCGAGGCCGTTGATCACTGTTGCCAACATGCCCATATGGTCTCCTTGGACCCTATCCATACCTTGGCTAGCTCCGGCCAATCCCCGAAAAATGTTTCCCCCGCCAATTACGATGGCCACTTCTACACCTTTATCGATTACTGATTTTATTTCTTCGGCATATTCATCCAATCGCTTGGCATCTATACCATATTGTTTTTCGCCCATTAGGGCTTCGCCGCTTAGCTTTAATAAAATTCTTTTGTAATGCATTAAAAGTATATTGAAGTCCGGACAAAAATAATCAAAATATTTTACGGGAAATGAAGAATTCTAGGTTTGATACCATCACAAAAAAACCGCTTCTTTTGGGAAGCGGTTTAGTGAAATTATGTTGCAGGCAAATTAACCAAGTGCCACTCTTGCGAATCCTGTAACTTCCAAACTGGAGTCTACAGACTTAACATATTGGGAAACACTTTGCTTGCTGTCTTTGATAAAATCTTGGTTTACCAAGGTGTTGTCCTTAAAGAAACGCTTCAATTTACCTTGGGCGATCTTGTCCAACATTTCTTCTGGTTTGCCTTCTTGGCGCAATTGATCTTTTGCGATTTCGATTTCTTTGTCAATGATCGATTGGTCAACACCATCCTCGTTCAATGCAACAGGGTTCATAGCAGCAGCTTGCATGGCTACATCTTTTGCGGCTTCGGCGGCACCGTCAACATTGGCGGACAAACCTACCAAAGTCGCGATTTTGTTACCAGCGTGTATGTATGAACCTACGAAAGGGGCATTCAATTTTTCAAAGCTTCCGATTTCGATTTTTTCACCGATAACCCCGGTTTGCTCAGTCAATTTATCAGCTACGGTCATTCCATCGAAGGAAGCAGCTAAGAAATCGTCTTTGCTTTCGAAACCTAGTGCGATATCGGCCAAATCGTTGGCAAGCTTTACAAAACTATCGTTCTTGGCAACAAAGTCAGTTTCGCAGTTCAATGAAATTGCAACTCCTTGTGTATTGTCGCTGTTTACCTTTGCAATGGCAGCACCTTCTGAAGATTCTCTATCAGCTCTTTTTGCTGCTACTTTCTGACCCTTTTTTCTAAGGATCTCTATTGCCTTATCAAAATCACCTTCTGCTTCGACCAAAGCTTTTTTGCAATCCATCATTCCAGCTCCGGTGGTCTTTCTTAATTTATTTACCTCTGCGGCGGTAATCTTTGCCATTTTCTTTTCTTTTTAAATTTTATATAAAGTAAAACACTATTGCCGTGTTTTGGATTAGGACAATGTTAAATAAGTGGGTTTATTCAACACCGCCTTTTACGCTGTCTTGCCATTCTTTAAGTTCGTCCCATTTTCCATCGGCGGCCATTTTAGCTTGTTTTGGCCAAGAAGTTGGGTCCAAGTGAGCTAAAGTTGAGCTAGCTTCGGTCAAGATTTCCTTGATTTTTTCAGCGTCTGCATCAGCTAGGTCTGCATAGGATTTTACACCACTTGCTGCCAAAGCTTCGGCGGCTTTTGGTCCAACACCTTCAATTTTGGTAAGGTCGTCCGCTTTAGCTTCAGCTTTTGGAGCGGCTTCAGCTTTTTTTGCAGGTTTATCCTCGGTGGCTTTATTTTCCTTGTTGGTGTCCTCTTCCTTGTCTTTACCGTTGTTTTTCTCGCTCTTGCGCTCTTCCAATCCTTCTGCTACGGCTTTTGTAACAGACTCTAGGATAGCTTCAATGGATTTACCGGCATCGTCGTTGGATGGGATGGCATAATCTACATCACGTGGGTCGGAGTTGGTATCTACCATTGCAAAAATTGGAATGTTCAATTTTTGGGCTTCTTTTACGGCAATGTGCTCACGCATGGTATCCACGATAAACAGGGCTCCTGGCAAACGTGTCATATCGGCAATGGAACCTAAGTTCTTTTCCAATTTTGCACGCAAACGATCTACCTGCAATCTTTCTTTTTTGGATAGGGTGTTGAATGTACCGTCTTTCTTCATTCGGTCGATAGCTGCCATCTTTTTAACAGCTTTACGAATGGTTACAAAGTTGGTCAACATACCACCTGGCCATCTCTCTGTGATGTAAGGCATGTTTACCTTGGATACTTTGTCCGCTACAATGTCCTTTGCTTGTTTTTTTGTGGCTACAAAAAGGATTTTTCTTCCTGAGGCTGCAATTTTTTTAAGGGCCTCGTTGGCCTCCTCAAGTTTTGCAACTGTTTTGTAGAGGTTGATTACGTGAATCCCATTTCGCTCCATGTAGATGTACGGAGCCATGTTCGGATTCCACTTTCTTGTTAGGTGTCCAAAATGCACACCTGCTTCCAGTAAGTCTTTTACTTCAATTTTACTTGCCATTTTTGTACTTAGTTTACGTTCCGTTGTAAGTAGCAATGGGTTGGTGGTCACAAAAAATGTTCGCCCGGCCCATTTAGATGCTAAACTAGTTTCCAAAAGTCGATTTGTTTTTCCTTTTGGAACAACGACAACTTTGTTAAAAATTTAACCCTGAAATATGTACGCTTTCAGGGTTTTCAATGAACTTATATATAGATGGGCAAAGGCCCAAAGTATATTAACGTTTGGAGAATTGGAATTTCTTACGGGCTTTCTTCTGACCGAATTTCTTCCTTTCCACCATTCTTGGGTCTCTTGTTAATAACCCTTCTGGTTTAAGAACAGTTCTGTTCTCTGCATCTATTTCGCACATTGCTCTGGACAAAGCCAAACGAACGGCCTCTGCCTGACCTGTGATACCACCGCCGTAAACATTTACTTTTACGTCGTAGTTGCCTTCGGTTTCTGTTAAGGCAAAAGGTTGTTTTACTTTGTATTGCAATGTACCTGTGGTAAAGTAATCGTTAAGATCTCTTTTGTTGATGGTAATGTTTCCTGAACCTTCGGAAACATATACTCTGGCCACAGCTGTTTTTCTTCTACCTATCTTATGAACCACTTCCATTATTTGTAGTCGTTTAAGTTTATAGCTTTTGGTTTTTGCGCTTCTTGTCCGTGCTCCGCCCCTGCGTAAACCTTAAGGTTTCTGAACAGGTCGGCTCCTAATTTATTTTTAGGAAGCATTCCTTTTACGGAGTTTTCGATAATGCGCTCAGGATGTTTTTCCAATACTTCTAGTGCGGAAGCAGAACGTTGTCCACCTGGATACCCAGTGTATCTTTGGTATTCTTTATCGTTCCATTTGTTACCTGTCATGTCGATTTTCTCTGCATTGATGACAATAACATTGTCTCCACAATCAACATGGGGGGTAAAGTTGGTCTTATATTTCCCTCTAAGTATTTTGGCTACTTTAGACGCCAATCTTCCTAAGGTCTGTCCTTCAGCATCAACCAATAACCATTGCTTGTCAACAGTAGATTTATTGGCGGAAATAGTTTTATAACTTAATGTATCCACTTCTCGAATATTATTGATTTAAATAACCTATCCCGATTAACGGGCTGCAAATGTACAATTATTAGATTGAATTACAAACGGTTGATCGGGAATATTTTTCCACTTTTTTCAAATTCAATCTTTAGGGGTGGAAAACGGCTGTAAGATAATCTTGAAAGGTGTTAAAAAAAGATTAAAAAAATTGGTAACTGTAACGCATTCCGATTTATAGTGTCTTTACAATATCAATCTAACCAAAAAACGAACAAGTGAGATATGAAGTCCTAATAATCCTGGCCCTATTATTCCTCAATTCCTCTCTAGCACAAGACTCGACCCAAGTCATTGCCAAAAAAAGATATGTTACCCAAAGTTTAGGCGAATATGCCGCGCCCGACATTAATGGAATTTTAGAAGATGATGCTTGGGACTTGGTGGAATGGGGCGGTGATTATATAGAATTTCAGCCCGATGAAAACACCCCGCCTTCGCACCAGACCAAATTTAAAATTTTATATGATAGCAAGAACCTATATATAGGTGTTCGTTGTTATGATAGTGAACCGGACAAGATCGTAAAAAGGCTGTCCCGTAGGGATGGTTTTGATGGTGATTGGGTAGAATTCAATATTGACAGCTATTTTGATAAGCGTACTGCCTTTTCTTTTACCATAACCGCTGCAGGGGTAAAGGGTGATGAGTTTATATCAAATAACGGTAACAATTGGGACCCGAGCTGGAACCCTATTTGGTATGCCAAAGCCCATGTTGATGACGAAGGTTGGACGGCAGAATTGAGGATTCCTCTTAGCCAATTGAAATTTGGAAAAGCAGAAGAGCAGGTATGGGGCTTTCAGTCTACTCGACGCTTTTTTAGAGACGAGGAACGTTCCCTGTGGCAACGTAAGCCCATAGATCAACCCGGTTGGGTGAGCGAGTTTGGGGAACTACATGGGCTAAAGAATATACAGCCCCAAAAACAGTTGGAAATCCAGCCCTATACCGTGGCAAAAACGGAAACTTATGAAGCCGAGGAGGGGAATCCGTTTCGGGATGGTAGCGAAAGTGATATTACCGCAGGTCTGGATGCCAAAATTGGAATTACCAACGATCTTACTTTGGATTTAACGGTTAATCCCGATTTTGGGCAAGTAGATGCCGATCCGTCGGCAATCGCCTTGGATGGGTTTCAGATATTTTTCCAAGAGAGACGCCCATTTTTTGTCGAGAACAAAAACATCTTCGATTTTAGGGTGTCTCAGTCCCAAGCGGGAAACACATTCGGTTCCGATAATATTTTTTACTCCCGAAGAATCGGTAGAAGCCCACAAGGCTATCCCGATACCTCGGATGGAGAATTTGTAGATCAACCAGATAATACTCCAATGATCGGTGCCGCTAAATTTAGTGGAAAAACTAAAAATGGTTGGGCAATCGGGGTGTTGGAGAGTGTTACTTCGCGAAGAAACGCTACCATAATTAATGGCGAGGGAAATACCAGAAAAGAAATGGTGGAACCTTTGACCAATTATTTTGTAGGAAGACTTCAAAAGGATTTCAACCAAAGAAATTCTTATATCGGAGGAATCTTTACGGCCACTAACCGAGAAAACTTGCCCGAACAGCTCAATTTTCTGCACGATGCTGCCTATACAGGAGGCCTGGACTTTAAACATCAATGGGCAAACCGGGATTGGTATGTAGGTGGAAACCTTACCATGAGTCATGTTCAGGGAGGTAAAGAGGCCATCGCCAATACGCAACGATCCATAACGCACTTGTTCGACAGGGTGGGGGCAGACCATGTGCAAGTGGATACTACAAGAACATCTTTGACAGGTACCGGAGGTAATGTACAAATAGGAAAGATCGGCAATGGACATTGGCGGTTCGAATCTGGTGCTACATGGAGGTCGCCCGAACTGGAGCTCAACGATATTGGCTTTCAGCGCCAGTCGGATGATATTCGCCATTATACATGGGTCGGATACCAGACCTTAAAGCCCGATAGTACCTTTAGACGCGTAGGCATCAACTACAACCACTGGACCGCTTGGGATTTTGAGGGAAACCATAATTACTTGCAGTTCAATACCAATACATGGCAAAACTGGAAAGGTAACTGGAATACCAATATCGGATTCAATTTTGCTCCTATAGAATATTCCAACTTTGCACTAAGGGGCGGACCAAGGCTACGGCAGTCTCCCTGGGTAAATTTTTGGAACAGTATTAATACCGATTCCAGAAAAAAGATCAGGTTTTCTTTTTTCCATAATGGAAGAAAGGCCTTGGACAATTCCATAAAGACCTATTATATGGAAGGTGGTTTTGTGTATCAGCCCATTAATGCACTGCGTATTTCTGCATTCCCATCTTTGAGGATAAATCGGGATAAATTGCAGTTTATTGACAATTTTGACGATGTGGGCGGTTCTCCGCGTTACCTGAACGGTGAGATCAGACAGCGAACTTTGAGTATGTCGGTACGTTTGAACTATACCATAAACCCCAATTTGACCATTCAATATTGGGGGCAACCTTTTATTTCCAGAGGCCGATATTCAAACTTTAAGCATATTACCGACCCTATTGCCAAAACTTTTGAAGATCGATTTATCCAGTACACGGCCCAACAAACCTCTTTGACCGATGGTGATTATGCCATTGATGAAGATTTGGATGGTGTTACCGATTTTAGTTTCAGCGACCCGGATTTTTCCTTTGTGCAATTCCGTTCCAATTTGGTGATCCGGTGGGAATATATTCCCGGATCGGAGATATTTTTGGTGTGGTCTCAAGATGTATCAAGGAGCGGAGACCCTACCGAAGGACTTTTATCGAGCTTGGGCGATAACATTTTTGGGCAAAAGCCACAGAATATCTTTTTGCTGAAGGCTACTTATCGGTTTGTACTATAAGTGTCCATCAACTTCGTTAAAGCTTTCACCAAAGCACCATTTGCTTCAGGATTACCTATGGTAATGCGCACTTTTCCAGGGGCGCCAAACTGCGATACCGGTCGTACCATAATGCCCTCATTCATCATTTTATCGGTAAACTCCATCTCGGGCAGAGGTGGGTCTATGATAAAAAAGTTAGCTTGGCTTGGCCAGTATTTAATGCCTAATTCATCAAATGCTCTGGAAATAAAAGCTCTGCCATCCAAAACGGTTTCTACTGTTTTTTGTATGAATTCGGTATCGTTCAAAGCTCCAATGGCAGCTTCAATGGAAGTCAGGGGCAATAAAAAGGGTTTGTGTATCAATCGCACATAATTGGCAATGGTGGGTGTGGTGTATCCATACCCGATGCGTTGTCCGGCCAAACCATAGGTTTTGGAAAAACTGTTGAGCCCGATCACATTGTGGCCTTCCAACACGTATGGCAAAGCGGTCACATAATCTTCCGCATCCGCAAAATGTCTATAGACCTCATCAAAAATGACGATAATATTCTTGGGAACACGGGAGATAAAATCGTCCATTACCGGTTTTGGAATATAGGTTCCCGTAGGATTGTTGGGACTGGTCAGGAATATCACCTTGGTCTTTTCGTTGATGGCATTCAAGATTCCCTCCACATCCAAATCGTAGTTGGGTGATAGCAAAGGAATATCTACTTGCTTAGCGCCGTACCATCTGGAAAAAACGGAGTAGGGCAGAAAGCAGGGGTTGGAAAAAATAACTTCGTCCCCTTCGTTGATAAATGCACGAAGCAGCAGATCTATAACCTCAGAGCCACTATTTCCGCACAAAAACTGGTCGGCGCTCAATTGGCCGTCAAAGTCTTTTGCCAGGGCTTCCCGTAAACGAATATCGGTCTGGTCCGGATATATATCGATAGTGTCGGCAGCAATTTTCATCGCGGCAACGGCTTTGGGTGATGCTCCCAATGGGTTTTCGTTAGAGGATAGTTTGTATATTTTTTTATCGGTCGGGGGAATGTTTTTTCCACCTTTATAAACCTCTTTCGGCACCAAATGGGCCTTGAAAATGGATGAAATATCTTTCAGCATATTTAGTAAACTTTATAGGCTTTCCGCAAACAATAAATAAGCTATTGCATTTTTTGTATTGCCCGCTTCCAATACTTTTTTTGCCAAGGTGTGCAGTTCAGTTTTGGAGGCATTTTGCACCCCTTCGTTGGCTATGATGGTTTTTATCTCATCCGAAGATGGAACGCTTTCCAAATTCCCCAAACGGCCTAAATTGTTCCCTGTTAGAACATCGCTCTCGCGAATCCCTTTGGGGAGCGCATCCACGCCAATACCTTGGGACCGGATAGGTTTAGGAACCTCGAACAGGGACTCTTTTATGGCTCGGATATACCAATTGCCACCCATACGACCCACTACATCGAGTTTTTCGGTATCCAACACGTTATTTGTTAAATATTCATCGTTAATGTGGATCATGTCCACTTGTGCAATCACCAAGTTTCCGGCTCCGGGAATCTGTCCTAATTCCACCACCTCCAATACCCTGCACTCAAAAGAAACGGGGGCTTCGGCTACTCTTGGTGGTTTAACTTTTACACTGGGGATTTCGGTAAATCCGGCCTTTCTAAATTCGTTCACCCCTTTGGCGTAGGCTGTGCTCGAAAGGGACATCTGCTCCACCATTTTATGGTTCACTACATTGATCACCACTTCTGGTACTTCCATTACATTTTGGTGGGTGTGTTTTAAAGAGTTGTCCCTGCCACTTCGCGTTGGCGAGAACACCATTACGGGAGGATTTGAACTAAAAACGTTGAAAAAACTATACGGACTCAGGTTCACATTGCCTTCGGCATCAACTGTGCTGGCAAAGCAAATGGGTCTTGGAGCCACAGCTGTCGATAGTATACTGTATAGTTCCGGTTGGGGTATGGTAGTTGGGTCTATGGTTTTGATCATATTTTGGTTTTCTGTAATTTCCGTGAAAACGGGAATCTTAATTCATTTTATATCAAGGTGACTGAGCGAGGTCGAAGTCACCGTTCAGTAGCTTCGACTCAGTTCAGCTACCAAAGTTATTTCGCAGGGAGCACTTTAGTGGTCACTTCACCAAACCCTACCCTTATATCGTCTTTTTTGGCGTAACCTTTCAATGTTACAGTGTCACCATCTTCGATAAACTTTCGTTCGCTTCCATCATTTAGTTTGATGGGTTTTGTACCTCCCCACGACAATTCCAGCATAGAACCAAAACTGTTTTCTTCCATACCGGAGATGGTACCCGAGGCCATTATATCCCCAATGTTGATGTTGCATCCATTTACCGTATGATGTGCGAGTTGTTGCAGCATATTCCAGTACATATGTTTAAAGTTACTAAAGCAAACGGTGGTTTTTTCACCTTTTTCCGGTGTGATGATAACCTCTAGATTGATGTCATAATTCTTGTTGCCCTCAAATTGCAAATATGGCAATACTTCGGGTTCCTGTTTGGGCCCTGCCAGTTTGAAGGGTTCCAAAGCTTCCAAGGGAACTACCCAAGGCGATATGGATGAGGCAAAATTCTTGGCTAAAAAGGGCCCCAACGGTACATATTCCCACTTTTGAATATCGCGCGCCGACCAATCATTAAATAAGACAAGGCCAAAAATATAATCCTCGGCCTCTTTTGTGGAAATAGATTCGCCCATCGATGTTTCCTTACCACATATAAAGCCCATTTCCAGTTCAAAATCCAAGCGTTTTGTTGGGCCAAAAACGGGTGTCTCCGTGCCTTTGGGCATGGTTTGGCCTTTAGGTCTATGAATGGGTACCCCACTTACAACAATGGAGCTTGCCCTGCCATGGTAACCCACTGGAATATGTTTCCAATTGGGCAAAAGGGCATTTTCTGGGTCACGGAACATTTTGCCCACATTGGTGGCGTGCTCCATGCTTGAATAAAAGTCAGTATAATCGCCTATAGAAACCGGCATATGCATTTGGGCTTCGGATTGCTTTACAAAGAGTTCAGGTTTTCCGGCCAAAACGGATTCGTCATCTTTTAGCCAATATTGGATTTTTTTGCGCACACGGGTAGTGATTTCCTTTCCAAGGGAAATAAAATCATTCAAAGTGTCTTTTTCCAATAGGGCTGTATTAAAGTCGAACACATCCAGTTCGGCAACAGCGGCCAAGTCCAAGATATGCGCTCCAATGGCCACACCAATACGTGGACTTCGGTCTTGGGTGGAAAAAATCCCAAAAGGAATATTGTGAATCGAAAAATCTGAGTTTTCGGGTATATCTATGATCATATTTTTTAGATATGAGTAGTTAGAATTTAGATCCTTGGTTTAGATTGATTTTTATGTTTCTATTATCTAATATCGGTCTCGTATAACCGTCGGTTACGGGTTAATATGCGGTAATTGCGGTTATACATTGTTGCCAGTAGTACTTTATTCTTATTGCTGAAACTCTCCAAATTTGCTATTCTTTTCAGTCCATAAAAAGTATTCTCCAAACAAAGTTCCAGATAAAAATTCAGTCGTTATGTTCTCTACTTGGTGTCCGTTTATTGTTAACCCTAAACTTTTACTGTCATTTAAGTTTTCTTCAATTTCTCTCAAGAAATTAAACGCAGTCGAATCCAAAATATTCAGGACAAGTCGGTTTAGGATTTCTATTTGTCTTTCATTCAATCCGTTAAAAAATTCAAATCGTTCGTCTTCTAATTTTTGAAATTCAGGTGCTAAATTCGGATTTCTAGGTAGTTCAGAGTATTCTTTTTCAGACATAGATTTTCCAAAGTCTCTATTTTTTTCATAGTATTCAAAGTTTTCATCGCGTAATTTCTTTACGATTATTTCTCCGAGTTCTTTATAGTCTTTTGAAAAATCCATTCGTTAAATATTAGTTTTGATTTGTGTTCTGCGTATTACTGGCAACTAATGTCTAACTACTAAATTATTCCAACCAAGATTTATAATAATTGCCATCATCAATTTTGAGGGCGTTTTTGGTTACTTGCAAGGGTTTAAAGGTGTCTATCATCACTGCCAGTTCCTCGGTACCTTTTTTGCCGATACTGGCTTCGTAGGTTCCTGGGTGTGGGCCGTGGGGAATGCCTGCGGGATGCAGGGAAATATATCCTGGTCCGATGCCCGTTCTACTCATAAAATCTCCGTCCACGTAATAGAGCACTTCGTCGGAATCTATATTGGAGTGGTTGTAAGGTGCCGGAATGGATTTAGGATGGTAATCGTACAACCTGGGACAGAACGAACAAACCACAAAAGCACTGGTCTCAAAAGTTTGGTGCACCGGTGGCGGTTGATGCACACGTCCCGTAATCGGCTCAAAATTATGGATCGAAAAGCCATAGGGGAAATTATATCCGTCCCAACCCACCACATCAAAAGGGTGTGTGGCGTACACTAGCTGGTGCAACATCCCCTGTTTTTTGATTTTCATCAAAAACTCTCCCGTTTCATCAAAAGTTTGAAGGTCTTGCGGCAATTTGTAATCGCGTTCGCAAAAGGGTGAATGCTCCAATAATTGCCCGAACCAATTGCGATATCGTTTTGGGGTGTATATGGGATGGAAGGATTCTGCATATAAAATGCGGTTATCTTCTGTGTCAAACTCGATTTGATAGATCATTCCTCGTGGGATGATCAGGTAGTCCCCATATTCAAAGGGAATATTTCCTAAAAAAGTCTTTAATGTTCCCGACCCTTTGTGGATAAAGAGCATTTCGTCGGCGTCGGCATTTTTATAGAAGTAGTCCGTTAGCGATTTTCGCGGAGCGGCCAAACCTACATGTACGTCATTGTTTACCAAAAGTGGTTCCCGTGCCTCAAGAAAATCATCTTTAGGAGCAACATCAAAACCGATGAACTTTCTACTGGTGATGTTCTTTTCAACCGCAATTTTTGGGTTTACGTCCAGTGCTTTACCAATTTCTTTTACTTGGGTGGGACGATGAATATGATAGGATAGCGAAGACATGCCATCAAAACCAATAGTGCCAAAAAGCTGCTCGTAATACAGGCTGCCATCCGGTTTTTCGAATTGGGTATGCCGCTTTTGGGGAACTTTCCCGAGTTTGTGATAAATAGGCATTTTAAAACAGTTATTTTATTTTAAAGTTATGGGGTTATAGGCCTGAAAAACAATAGCCCATAACCCATATCCCTTAAATTTGATTAATGCAATGTGCCTCTAAGCTCTTGCTCGCGTTCAATAGCTTCGAACAATGCTTTAAAGTTACCTTTTCCGAACGATTGAGCACCTTTTCTTTGGATAATTTCGAAGAACATGGTCGGTCTGGGTTCCACAGGTTTTGTAAAGATCTGCAATAAATATCCTTCATCATCACGGTCTACCAAAATACCTAATTCCTTTAATGGGGCGATATCCTCATCGATCTCACCGACCCGATCGGTAACCGCATCGTAGTAGGTGGCGGGTACCCTTAAAAATTCTACGCCTCGGCTTTTTAGGTCGCGAACGGTGTTAATAATATCGTCCGTGGCCACAGCAATGTGCTGAACACCTTCGTCTTCATAAAAATCCAAGTATTCCTCGACCTGCGATTTTTTCTGCCCCTCGGCGGGTTCGTTGATCGGGAATTTAATTCTTCCATTTCCATTGCTCATCACCTTGCTCATCAAAGCGGTATATTCCGTGGATATGTCCTTGTCATCGAAGGATAGGATGTTTTTAAAGCCCAGTACATCCTCATAAAATTTAACCCAGTGGTTCATTTTGTTCCATCCAACGTTGCCAACCATGTGGTCCACAAATTTTAACCCTGTAGGTTTTGGGTTATAGTCCGGGGTTTCCCATTTTTTGAAACCAGGAAGGAATGTTCCATTGTAATCTTTGCGTTCCACAAAAATGTGAACGGTTTCACCGTAGGTGTAGATTCCGGAGCGAACCACTTTTCCGTCTTTGTCCTCTTCGGTTCGTGGTTCCATGTAGGAAGTGGCACCTCTTTCCATGGCATTGTTGTAAGCTATGGTCGCATCTTCTACCCAAAGGGCAACCACTTTTACCCCATCGCCGTGCTTGTCAATATGTTTACCGATTTCCGTGCCACTTTTTAGGGGCGAAGTAAGTACCAGTCGGATCTTATCTTGTACCACTACATAACTTTCACGGTCCTTCAAACCGGTTTCCAAACCTGCTTGGGCATAGGATTGAAATCCGAATGCTGTTTTATAGTAATGGGCGGCTTGCTTGGAATTCCCTACATATAGTTCAATATAATCTGTGCCGTTAATGGGCATAAAATCTTCGGAAGTGTTGTTTTCTAGTGGAAGTGTGGATGTTTCCATGTTCGATATGTTTTTTATTGTTCAGTTTTATTTTGTTGCATTAACAACAAAAATAATCATTTTGACATACGAAAACGATTTTGTAGACCGAAATTTGAGTTAAAATTATAGTTGTTGTTATCGATTTCAGGTAAAGAAATTTCGAATCCTTATTTTTACGACCATTCTTGGAATTTTGCTGAACCGTATAGACGAAATACATGGAATGGGGTTCCATTTGGATTTGGTGCTCCGAAAAATTCAAAAGGCCTATCTGCGTACTTTTGATGCGCTTGGTGTGGATATAACCATTGAGCAGTGGGTAATTTTGTATCAAATCCATGAATTGGGCGAAGAGGCAAGTCAACGCGATATTGTCAACGAAAATTTCCGAAACCGTGCTACTACATCACGGGTGATCGGAGGATTGGAGAAGAAAGGTTGGATTTCCAAGGCCCGCTTTGAAGGTGATCAAAAACGTTTTAAGTTGGAACTGACCGAAAATGGACAAAAAATATTGGACCTGACCCTGCCGAGTGCAATTCAATTGCGAAAATTGGCACTTAAGGACTTAGACCCTGCCGAGTTTGAGATCTTTTTAAAAGTTTTGGACAGTATTGGGGAGAATTATGAGGAACATCAGAACCAATGATCAATGGCCAAGGTGCTTATTGTGGCCAAACCGATCATCAATATAAAAATCAAACTAAGTTTACGGAATTTATCTTGTGGTATGTACTTCAGAACTTTTTTTCCCAAATAGGTGCCCACCAACCCAATGGCGAACAAAAAAGGTAAATAGGTCAATTCCAATTTTCCAATATACCCGTTGCTGTAGTATACAAAGGTCCGAGAGAAATCAATCAAAAAATCGATGAACGCAGAGGTGGCAATAAAGGCACTTTTTTCCAAATTGAAGGCCGCCATGGTCAACCCGCGGATGGCCCCTCCTGTACCCAAAAGCCCTGCAGAAAATCCTGAAAGCGCTCCTCCAATAAGGGAGTTCTTTTTGTTGGGCAGGATAATGATTTCACTTTTGATAAGGAAAAGAAGGCTAAAGACAACCAAAAATATGCCCAGAACTATTTCAAGGGCATCGCTATTCACAACTTTTGATAAAAACCCACCGATAATAACAAAAACAACGGATGGAGCGCCAATATAGAGCAATAGTTTTTTGTCCAACCCTTTTTTGAACAAGAAAATTTTACTGATGTTGCTCGATAAATGGAAAATGGCGGTCATGCCCAGGACCGAATAAAAATCAAAATAAAAATTGCCCAACGGAACAAAAAACACCGAGGAGCCAAAACCGCCAATGGTACCTATAATTTCGGCAACGAGTGCGAGCAGAAGAAAAATATAGTTGACCTTCATTTGTCCGAAAGATAGTATTGAATCGATTGATAATCATTTTGTTGTTCCATATTAACAAAAATTTTCATAAAATACAGAATTAGGGGTAACACAGCATATAAAGAGGATAATTTATTGGACGTAGGATCAATTAAACCATCGCAACTTTGTACCTGTATAATTGTATGTACAACAGCTATGAAAACACAGAATTTTTATCCTACTATATGGTCGATACCACTCTATACTCCCGGGTTAATGGAGGCTAATTTTGGTGTTAATGGGCAGATTGCCGATTTAATTTTAAGCAATGAGGCCGCCACAGCACTCAAGGTGTCGGAGATAACCTTGAATATTACCAGGTTCTCGGCAATCGATGAACAGGGAAATGAACATTTTATAATGGATTTTCCCGGACAAAACCCCGTGGACCTAAAAGGTATGGCTTCCGGGAATTTTATACGGTCCAAAAGTGTAGTTTCGTTGCCCGAGGGCAAGTACATTGCCCTACGTTTTTATATGGCAGGGTGGGGCAACCGGTTTGTATACGAGGATGGTATGGCCGAATCGGCCAATACGTTCGAACGTTTGGATTTTGAGATCGAGAATGGATTGACCATTGAAAAAAACAAAGCGCCAGAAGTTAAACTGTGGTTCAACTTTGCTCCCTACCAGTGGAAGCGACACTTTAAACCGCTATCGGATTTGTTTATGGGGAGTAAAAGCCAAAAGCCACGGTTGACCAATGGTGTTTGTAATTGATGAATTGCTATGTTAATGATTGTAAAAGGCACCATATGGTGCCTTTTTTAATTTTTGAAGTTTTAATTTTAGGGTGTGGGTGTTATTTCCCACCAAGGCGTTTTAGTTTGTCCAACACCTCATATACTGCAAAACTTCGGGCAAAGCGGGCCATTTCCCTGCCGTCTACTTTAATGATAACAACTGGCAGGGTAAATACCATGGACTGTCCTGTAAACTCAACTTCTTCCTCCACATCAACTACACGAATATTCACTTTTGGAAAGTTTCCCTGTACAGCTTCCAACAGTTTTGGTTTTAGCGCCTTGCAGACACCGCAGGTTTTTCCGGTAAAAAATAGAAGTTCTATCATCGTTCGTTACATTGGTCGGGAATGAAAATCCAAATAATTGGAATGGAAATTACTTAATTTAAAATATAGTTAGAGTATCGCTTTGTTTTTTGATGACAAGGCAATCAATCCCAAAATTGGACCTACGGCCAACATCATATAAACCATATTGGAACTTGTCCAGATTCGCATTTCATTGAGTAGCTGAATGCTGGCGATGGTAATGGCAAAACCGATGCTGTTTACTATAGTCAATGCTGTTCCCTTTATTTCTGGCAATGCACTTTGTGCCACCAAGGTGGAAAATAGGGGGGAGTCTGCAATCACCACCATGCCCCAAAAAAGAAGAAAAGCAACAAAAACCACTTCGGAACCCAGTACAAAAAGCAAGGGAGAGATCAAGCTGCAAACACAGGATAAAAACAACGCCATAAATGCCACTCTTTTAGTTCCGAATACTTGTGCTAAATAGCCGCCCAATACACATGCCAAACCACCGATGGCAATAATTAAAAACGACAATAAGGGGATATTGAAGGTAGCGTTCGGGTGAACCATCGTATAGGTTTGCAACATAATTGGAACAAAGGCCCAAAAGGTATAAAGTTCCCAACAGTGACCAAAATATCCGAAGGCTGCCGAGCGGAAGCTTCGGTTTTGAAACACTTTTAGAAATGCGGACAGGTAGATTTTTTGACCCGGTTTTCGGAATGGGCCATTGGGAACTAAAATTACCATTAAAGTGCCCCCCAAAACGGCCAGGATTGAGGTGGCCACCAACACCGCTTTCCACGACAATGTATGGGTCATCTCTTTTAATAAATGTGGAAACGCTGTGCCGACCACAAGAGCCCCGACCAGAAAACCCAAAGATTTACCCAGTCCTTTTTCGTAATAATCGGCAGCTATCTTCATGCCTACGGGGTAGATGCCCGCAAGAAAGAATCCCGTAAAAAAACGAAAGGATAGGATGCTCGCCAGTCCGTTTTCGTCCCAAATGACGCCCAAATTGAACAATGCTCCCAAAAGGGCGCAGCTAAAAAATACTTTGGATGGCGAAAACCGATCGGCAATCGATAAAATGGCAAACACCAAGGTGCCGGCTATAAACCCAAATTGAACCGCTGAGGTCAAATGTCCCACCGCGCTTTCACTTAACCCAAAAGTGGTGACCAAGTCGCCCATTACCCCGTTGCCCGCAAACCAAAGCGAGGTGCAGCAAAATTGTGATAGCACGATGACGGGGAGAATGCGTTTAGAGGGTTTCATTTTAGTTTAATCTGAAAGCAAGTCTTGTAGAAAGTTTTTGTCTTAAATATTGAATAAGACTTACAACCCAAAAGCATAATTTTTTTAATTCTCCATTCCATATTTAAGGAAAAGACTATGCTTTAATGCGCCTCCAGCCAATTCTCACCAATACCCACTTCCACATCTAGCGGCACGGAGAGTTTATAGGCGTTTTCCATTTCGGTTTTAATGAGTGCTTTCATTTCCTCCAACTCAGGTTTGTAACAATCGAACACCAATTCATCATGCACCTGTAACAACATCTTGGTTTTGTATTTTCCTTCGGAAAGCTTTTTATGGATGTTGATCATTGCAATCTTAATAATATCCGCTGCACTTCCTTGGATGGGAGCGTTTACGGCGTTACGTTCCGCTGCCCCGCGCACCACTTGGTTACCTGCATTAATATCCTTTAAATAGCGACGTCGGCCCAATACGGTTTGCACGTACCCATGCTCTCGCGCAAAATCAATCTGCTCGCTGATGTAATTGCGCAATTTGGGATAGGTCTTGTAATAGGTGTCGATCAGTTCCTTGGCCTCGGAGCGGCTCAAATCCGTTTGGTTGCTCAATCCGAAGGCGGAAACCCCGTAAATAATCCCAAAGTTCACCGTTTTGGCATTGCTACGTTGTTCGCGGGTCACTTCCTCAATGGGCACATTAAATACCTTGGATGCCGTCGATGCGTGGATGTCCTCCCCATTTTTAAAAGCAGAGATCATGGTGTCCTCCTCGCTCAATGCTGCAATAATGCGCAATTCTATTTGGGAGTAATCCGCTGCCAACAAAACATAGTTTTCATCCTTAGGGACAAAAGCTTTTCGTACTTGTCGGCCTCTTTCTGTTCGGATAGGGATGTTCTGAAGGTTCGGATTGTTACTGCTCAAACGGCCCGTAGCGGCAACGGTCTGCATATAGTCGGTATGCACACGGCCCGTTTTTTGCTGGACTTCGTTGGGCAATGCATCCACATAGGTGCTTTTAAGTTTTGCCAATCCGCGGTAGTCCAGGACATTTTGGATGATTTCATGGTCCTTGGCCAAATATGAAAGTACATCTTCCGAAGTGGAAAACTGACCTGTTTTGGTCTTTTTTGGTTTGTCCACCAACTTTAACTTGCCAAAAAGAATTTCTCCCAACTGTTTTGGGGAGGCAATATTGAATTCTTCGCCAGCTTCTTTATAAATTTTCTGTTCCAGTGTTTTGATGTCCTTGTCCAATTGTTCCGAAAGGCCGTTCAAATAATCTTTATCCAGATTGATACCTTCCAGTTCCATATCTGCCAATACGCGGAGCAAAGGAATCTCTATTTCATCGAACAATTTATCGGTATGTGCTTCTTTGAGCTCTGGAGTAAATTTTAACCCTAACTGAAAGGTGATGTCGGCATCTTCTACGGCATATTCCGTTTGCTTTTCCAAAGGAACATCGCGCATACTGAGTTGGTTCTTGCCCTTTTTACCAATAAGTTCGGTTATGGGAATAGGTGTGTAGTTGAGGTAAGTTTCTGCCAGTACGTCCATATTGTGGCGCATATCGGGGTTGATAAGGTAGTGGGCCAACATGGTATCGAATAACTTGCCCTTGACCTCCACGCCATAGTTTTGCATTACCTTGATATCGTACTTGAGATTTTGCCCCACCTTTTCTATGTTTTCCGATTCAAAAAACGGACGCAGTTTTTCGATCATAGGTCGGGCATCGTTCTCATTATCGGGAAAGGGAACATAAAAACCCTTGCCTGGGGACCAGCTAAAAGCTATGCCCACCAGTTCAGCTTCCAAAGGATTAAGGGAAGTGGTCTCTGTATCGAAACAGACGGAAGGTTGCTTCATTAGCATTTCTAAAAATAGGTCCAAGCCCAATCCGCTTTGTACATTTTGATAAAAGTGAGATACATCGCCGATGTTTTTTCTACTGTTTACATCCTTTAGGGTCGCCGCGGCTTCCGAGGGATCGCCGCCAAAGAGCGTAAACTGTCCACTACCGGCAACGTTGGCCTCTTGCTTGGCTGTTTTAGTGCTGGTTACCGGGGAGCTGGCTTCAGCTTCTTCCGTAAATAGTTTGATGAATTGGTCCTTTAGCCTGCGGAATTCAAGTTCTTCGAATATTTCTTGCACCTTTTCTGCATCTGGGGGGCACATTTCATAATCCTCGGCATGGAACTGCACGTCACAGTCGACCTTGATCTCTGCCAATTTTCGGGATAAACGTCCCAATTCGGCATTTTCCTCCACTTTTTCTTTCATTTTGCCCTTGAGCTGGTCGGTGTTGGCCAATAGACCTTCCATGGAATCGAATTGTTCCAAGAATTTTTTGGCCGTTTTGTCGCCCACACCAGGTAATCCCGGGATATTGTCACTGGCATCGCCCATCATGCCCAAATAATCGATTACTTGCTCGGGACGCTTGACCCCGAAGCGTTTTTGTACCTCTGGGATTCCCCAAATTTCGATACCGTTGCCCATCCGGGCCGGACGGTACATAAAAATATTTTCGCTCACCAATTGCCCAAAATCCTTGTCGGGCGTAACCATAAATACTTTGTAATTTTCTTTTTCGGCCTGCTTGGCCAAAGTGCCGATAAGGTCATCTGCCTCGTAGCCCTCCAATTCTACCACGGGAATCTTCATGGCTTCCAGAATTTGTTGGATATAGGGCACGGCGATTCGGATGGCATCGGGTGTTTCGTCCCGGTTGGCTTTGTAGTCTTCGAACAATTCGGTACGTTCCACGCTACCTCCCTTATCGAAGGCCACGGCCAAATGGTCGGGCTGTTCCCGTTTGATTACATCAAAAAGAGAATTTACAAACCCCATGATCGCTGAGGTATCCATTCCCTTGGAGTTGATTCGTGGGTTTTTTATTAGGGCGTAATAGCCTCGAAAAATAAGTGCGTAGGCGTCTAAAAGAAACAGTCGTTTTTGCTCGGACATTTTATTTGTTTGTCAATTATCAATGTTCAATAAACAATATGAAGAACCCAAAATAGGGTTGGGGATTAAAAGTACGAATTGCAGTTTAAAAAGATGTTAGAATTGAGATATTAGATTTGAGGGGATTTGATTTTAGCACGAATAGACGAGAGACAATAGAGAAGAGACGAAAGTCAGAGATGGGAGACAAGAAACAAGAGACAGGAAACAAGAGACAGGAAACAAGACCTTTGAAAGAATAAAAAACAATTTTAAACGCAATCAAGTCCGTCTTGACTCTTAAATCTAAAAGCGAAGCATTCTGGTATCTAACCTCTAACAACAGAGCGTTCTAATATCTATTCATAGAAACTCGTTACCTTTCGGTTCTCATGTCCATTCTCGGAATACTCCCGATACGTAAAGCCGGGATGCACACAATATCCGCCCGTTTCGCCATTTTTGTTGATGGCCAAAAATCCGATTTGGAAATCTTTGCGGCCTTCATTTTTCTTCATAATGCGTTTTACGCCTTCCTCACAGGCTTCTTGTGGACTTTTACCCTGTCGCATCAACTCCACGATCAAAAAACTGCCCACGGTGCGAATGACTTCCTCGCCAACCCCAGTGGCCGTGGCGCCACCGACTTCGTTATCAATAAACAACCCTGCCCCAATAATGGGGGAGTCCCCAACTCGCCCCGCTACCTTGTAGGCCATTCCGCTTGTGGTGCATGCCCCGGCCATGTCGCCTTTTTCATCTATTGCCAACATGCCGATGGTGTCGTGGTTCTCTATATTGATCGTTGTCTCGTACTCCGATTTTTTTAACCACTCTTCATATTGTTTTTTGGTACTTTCGGTAAGTAGGTCCTCTTTTTTGAAGCCTTGTTCGTAAGCAAATTTCTCTGCACCTTTTCCTGCCAATATAATGTGTGGGGTTTCTTCCATTACCTTACGTGCCACCGAAATGGGATGCACAATATTTTCCATACAAACAACAGAGCCGCAATTGCCATCCTTGTCCATAATACAGGCATCCAGGGTAACGTTTCCGTCCCTGTCCGGCCTACCGCCTTTGCCCACGGTCTCGTTGGTTTCATCCGCTTCCTCGACCCTAACGCCCTGCTCTACGGCGTCTAGAGCATTTCCGCCCGATTTTAGTACTTCCCAAGCTTTATTTGTAGCATTCATAAAATTCCAGGTACATACCACAATGGGTTTGGTTGGGTTAGACGTGGTTGGTTCGGATATGGCTGTTTCCAGTTTAGTATCGGTTTTACACGCCATCAAAGTGGAGGTGGAAAGCAGTCCTGCCGCCGAAAGGCTGGAATTTTTAAGAAATTTGCGTCGTTCCATAGGTTGGTATGTTTATTTTTAGGGTTCATAAATATACAATATGCTGATAGAAGTCTGTGCCAATTCCTTAGCGTCTGCAAGACATGCCGAAATAGCGGGAGCAGATAGGGTCGAACTTTGTTCGGAACTTGGGGTTGGAGGCGTAACCCCATCGATTGGCCTTATTCAATTGGTTAAAGGTGAGCTAAATATTCCCGTTCATGTTTTGATTCGTCCAAGAGGAGGGCATTTCACGTATTTCGACGCTGAATTTGAAGTAATGAAAGCCGATATTTTGGCATGCAAGGAATTAGGTGTTGATGGTGTTGTTGCTGGGGTTTTGAGGGATGATTTTTCTATTGATGTTAAAAGAACCAAAGCACTGGTGGAATTGTCCCAAGGAATACATTTTACATTTCACCGTGCTTTTGATTGGGTGGCAAAACCTTTGGAAGCCATAAAGCAACTTGAGGATATTGGCGTGCAGACTATTTTAACGTCCGGAGGCAAGCCCTCATCCGAAGAAGGGATATTAAACCTAAAGGTTTGGCAACAGCGTTCCAAAATAACTATAATGGCTGGGGGAGGAGTTTCGCCCGGTAATGCATCAAAATTTAAAGAAATAGGTCTCAGCGCTATTCATTGTTCGGGAACAAGCTTTGAAAACCCTTTAGATTTGGAAGGGAAAATTAGTATGAATTCCAGTAAGCATTTGGTGGAGGATAAAGTGGCGGTTTCGAATTTAGATATCCTCAATTCAATAGTTCGAGCCGTTAAATAAATTTAAAATACACTGTTTAATAGGAGATTAGCGCTAATTTTGTAAAAAAATTGTATGTCCCGATTTATCATTTTGGCAATCCTATATGTGGTACTCGCCGTGTATGGTTTTCAAGCCTTTAAAACATTGTTCAAGAGTCCTTTGTTGCACTGGACCTATATTGTATTGTTTTTAGGAGCCTTGGTTTTTTTGACCGTAAAAGTGGTTACCTACGATCCAGGTGATGGTTTTAAAGGCACGGCCGCTATAGCGGGAAGTATATTTGCCGCCTTCTTTTTGTTGGCCCTGGTGTTGGGTTTCTTTCTACTTTTGGAAGATATCGTACGTTTATTGGGTTTTGGCTACAATAAAATGGTAGGCCTATCCAGTTCTGCCGACGGGTTTTATCCTTCCCGTAGAAAATTTGTGAGCGGCATTGCCTTGGGTTTGGCGGCCTTGCCTTTTGGGGCTCTATTGTACGGTATGTACCGCGGTAAATATAATTATCAGGTATTAAAATACGAGTTGGAGTTTGAAGACCTTCCCGACGCTTTTCATAATTATCAGATCACGCAGATTTCGGATGTGCACAGCGGTAGTTTTGATGATTATAAAAAGGTGGAATACGGAATTGATCTCGTAAACGAACAAAAGAGCGATGTTATCTTTTTTACGGGTGATATTGTAAACAACCGTTCAAGTGAACTTGAGCCTTGGAAAGAGGTTTTTTCCCGATTGAAAGCTAATGATGGTGTATTTTCGGTTTTGGGAAATCACGATTATGGTGATTATGCCGTTTGGGATACCGAGGAAGAAAAGGAACAGAACCTCGAAGATCTAAAGACGATGCAAAGGGAAATGGGATTTGATCTATTGCTGAATTCCAATCGTTTTTTAGAAAAACATGGAGAAAAAATTGCTTTGGTCGGTGTTGAAAACTGGGGCCGTGGCGGATTTAAAAAAGCTGGAGACCTACAAAAGGCCAAGGAAGGCGTATCCAAAGAAGATTTTAAAATATTATTGAGCCACGATCCATCCCATTGGGAAGATGTGGTACTACAGGACGATTATCATTTTCACTTGACCCTCAGTGGACATACCCACGGCATGCAGTTTGGAGTGGAAATACCAGGTTGGATAAAATGGAGCCCGGTAAAATGGAGGTATAAATATTGGGCGGGTATATACAAAGAAATGGGCCAGTTTATCAATGTGAACAGAGGGTTTGGTTTTATTGGTTATCCCGGCCGTTTTGGTATCTGGCCGGAGATATCCGTTATCACCTTAAAGAAAAAGGGGTTGGCCTAATTTTATTCGCCATGGTGCCAAAGAAATGTTTAACTGTTAAACATTAACATTTTTTCTTACTTTTGACTGTAAACCTTAGAATACATGTCCAAATTCGGAGAACTTATAGATTTACAGGTACCTGTATTATTAGATTTTTATGCAGAATGGAACGAGCAGTCCACTTCTATGCATCCTGTTTTGAGCGATGTGGCCGCTGCCCTAGGTGATAAAGGCAAAGTAATAAAGATTGACGTGGATAAAAATAAAGAGCTCTCACAGGCACTGCGTATTAAAGGGTTGCCAACGTTAATGATTTACAAAAAAGGTGAAATGGTCTGGCGCCAAAGTGGTGAGCAGGACGCCAATACCCTTATTGGTATTTTAAACGAATATATTTAAATAAAAAAGCGAGGTTTTTACCTCGCTTTTTTTTGCTGTTACCTTATTCTATCGTGGAGTCGGGCACCCTTTCTATGGTGTCCAACGGAATGGAATCTTCCATATCGGGGTCCAAGGATATTGGTTCGTCCAAAACATCTTCTTCCTCATCAACAAATTGGGAGAACATATCGATGTACTCATTAAAGATAATGGTTTCCGACTCGGCCAGTTCTTTATCTCCATTTTCTATTAAGATGTCAATATTTCTGCGGTAGGCCTGCATATCGGTAAGGATGTCGTCAATTTTATCATATTGTTCGTCCAGAGGAATATTGGCATAATATTCCAAATGTTCCTGATATATTTTTTTGAGTTTTCCGAACAGCTCCCGGGCTTTTTCCGTTTCGCCAACTTTATAATATCCGTCCACAAAAGGTTCAACAAAGGCGTAAAAATAGAAGTGTTCCACCGGAATATTTTCCATGGCGATATTGATCACATCCTTGGCTTTATCAATTTTGTTTTCTGCAATAAGGGTTTCCATTAAACGGGCCAAATTGCTACGGAAAGATAATCCTTGTGAACGAGTCTGTGGGTCGTGGTAAATATCGTCGCTACCAGAATTGCCCCAATCCCAATCCTTTACGATGTCGTACATCAACTCGGAGTCGATACGTCCCATTTCAAAGGAATTACGGTTCGGGGTTTTTATGGGCACCAGTTTGTACACCAGACCATCCAATTGCAAGTAATCCTTCATCCAAATATATTCGGCGCTGTCAAAACTGCCTCCCGAGAAGTAGATGGGTCGTTTCCAATCGTTGTTGGCAATTAAGTCCAACATCAAAATTCTGTTTTTAGGAAGTGCACCAGTTGGAAGGTCAATGTCGATGTAATCCACGATCAAGGCGGAATCCTTTTCTTTTACCAGACCACTTTCGAGAACGTTTTGTTTGTTGACCGGTATCCTGATTTTATTGGTAGGGTAGTATACAATATCCAAAGTGCTTTCCGAATACTGGCTCAAATCGGCCCCTTGGTTGGTTAAAATATGTCGGAACTTGGTCTGGGGCTTATCGCTACCGATCCAATTCATAAAATCCTTGATATTCCAACGATTTTCGGTTATGCCTTGATAATACACCGCATCCCTTGTGCCATAACTGTACTTGTCGTGGGTTAATTGAGATGGTATAGGGTCGCTTTCATAGGCCTTTCGTTTCATTTGATCAATATACCAATCGGTGGCAAAAAGACTGGTGTTTACAATGCGGACGTCGGTCCTGTAATTTTCGATTTCCTGCGCATACCAAAGCGGAAAGGTGTCGTTATCGCCAATAGTGAACAATATGGCCCCTGCATCTTCTTGACAGGAATCGAGGTAAGCTTTTGCTGTTGATGGCGCAGTATATCGGTTAGACCTATCGTGATCGTCCCAATTTTGGTAGCCCATTAACAAAGGCACGGCCAAAAGACACAATGTGGCAATGGCAGGTGCAGCGATTTTGGCGGAAATCAGCTTTTTAAATTCATCGAAGAGGCCGTATACGCCAATACCGATCCATATACAGAAAACATAGAACGATCCAACGAGCGAATAATCGCGTTCTCGAGGTTGGAAAATGTATGGGTTGGTATAGAATTGAATGGCCAGTCCTGTGAACAAAAAGAAAATAAACAGCGCCCAAAATTGCTTTGGGTTTTTGGAAATCTGGAATACAATGCCCAAAATACCCAGCAGTAGTGGCAGAAAGAAATAGGTGTTGCGGCCTTTGTTGTTTTTCCAATCGCTGGGCAGGTTTTCTTGGCTTCCCAACCTAATATTGTCTATAAAATTGATGCCGCTCAGCCAGTTGCCATTTTCATCGTATCTACCTTGAATGTCGTTTTGCTTCCCAACAAAGTTCCACATAAAGTAGCGCATGTACATGTAGCTGAACTGGAAATCAAAAAGATATTTTAAGTTTTGGCCCAAGGTCGGGGGCTCAACTTCGATGTATTCCCCAAATTCCCTTAAAAACCGAATGTACTGTTCTGTATCCAATTCTCCTTGGGAGTATGCGGTCTTAAATTGGTTCACCGCTTCCCTAAGATCGTTGTTGGAAATGTATTCGGATTTTATGCGGAAATCCAGTGCGCCAAAATAGCGCATATAGTTTTCGGCATGCTGGTCGCTCCACATTCGGGGCAAAATACCTACATGTTTCTCATTGGGTCCGGGAATAGCACCTTTGTAATGGTTAACAATTACATATTTGCCCAACTTGAGGTCTTTTTCGTATTTGGGGCTATCGTCCCGATCTTCTCCAGATGGGGCAAAAGTATCGGAATAGTACGCTCCATATACGGGACTGTCCACACCGGGATATTGTTCCCTGTTATAATAGGCCAAAAGGGCACGCGCGTCCGAAGGGTTGTTTTCGTTTACTACGGTTTTCGCATTTGCTCTAATAGGAAGCATCAACCAAGAAGAAAAGCCGAGGATTAGGAACATTAGGCAGAGGACAACAATATTGGCATTGTAGTAATTATGTTTTCGGGTATATTTCAAACCAAAATAGAAGGCGGCAACAAACAATAGCCCCATGATTATGGATCCGGAGTTGAACGGAAGCCCAATTTCGTTGATAAAGAAAACCTCGCTCCAGCCAAATAGTTTTAAAACATAGGTGAGCGAGAATTTATAGACCAATATAAGTATGGCCACTACGATGATATTGGCCAATAAAAAATTCTTTACTGTTGTGGTCTTGTATTTTTTGAAATAGTACAAGAGCCCAATGGAGGGAATGGCCAAGAACCCCATAAACTGTATCCCGAAGGTTAGGCCAATCACAAAGCAGATGAGCATTAACCAACGATGTCCTCGTGGATCGGCCAAATTATCTGTCCATTTTAGGCCCAACCAAAGCAAAAGTGCCATTATTAAACTGGCCATGGAGTATACTTCGGTCTCCACTGCATTGAACCAAAAACTGTCCGAGAAAGTAAAAGCGAGTGCCCCTACAAGTCCACTTCCCAAAATAGCGATAGCTTTGCTATTGTTTATTGTCTCTTCTTTGGAAATGAGTTTTCCGACCAAATTGGTAATGGTCCAAAATGTGAACAATACGGCAAATGCACTGGATACTATGGAAACTGCATTGACCATGAGCGCTATCTTGGTAACGTCTCCAAAGGCGAACATGGCAAAAAAAGCACCTATCATTTGGAGCAGCGGAGCTCCAGGCGGGTGTCCTACCTGCAACTTTGCGGAAGTGGAAATATACTCCCCTGCGTCCCAAAAACTTCCAGTGGGTTCAACGGTAAGGGCATAAACTATAAACGCGATGGCGAAAGAAACCCATCCGAGGATGGTGTCCCATTTTTTAAAGTCTTTTGCAAACATAGAGTTGGTTGTTAACCGAATTGTGGCGAATTTAGTAAAACTATAATAGAAGATTAGCCATTTTTGGAAAACCTTTAACACCCATGCATTGGAAAATTAGCAGGGATTCTTTTAAAAATATTTGTTGAAACCAAAGTTTGTTTTAAATTTGCACGCTCAAAAGCTGAATCAAGTTTAGCTTTTTGGTACTGGCCTATGGTGTAATTGGTAACACAGCTGATTTTGGTTCAGTCGTTCAAGGTTCGAGTCCTTGTAGGCCAACGGAAAGCCCCGCGGATGTAAATTTGCGGGGCTTGTTTTTTCAGAATGCCAAATGGCTTACACATATCCATTTATGGAGTTTTGGTGTCTTCGACAAGATTGAAGTATCAAGAATTAGTAGTTCTGCTGTATGTAGGCAATCTTCAATTGGAACATTTCTGCCATTTTAGTAGCTCTGAATTTGGCTTCTTGTGCTTTCTCGCCTGAAAAATTATCATCGATGGTCTCAAAAAACAATTGTTTCCAACGATCAAAATGCTCGGCTTTGACCGGCAGTTGTGCATGTGGGGCAAAGGGACTGCCGTGATAGGTGTGCTCCTGCAGTAAAACGGTTTGCCAAAACCGATACATTTTTTCCAAGTGTAATGGCCAATTTTCTTTTATTGCTCCATTAAAAATATCGGCAAGTAAAGGGTCCCTGCGTACTTTGTCATAAAAAAGGTCCACCAGTAGTTTAATCTCTTCTATAGTTGTGATCTCTTTTCTTTCAGTCATGGCAAATTTATACTTGGTGTTTGATTAAAATAAGTGGGCGAGTATTACCAAAGTGCTAAAAACAACACTTAGGATCAATAAATTAAAGGTAGCCTTTGCTTTTAATTGTGCCAAAACGGCTCCATTGAAAGCCATGCAGAATATGGTCACAAAGAAGAGTATGATCATTTTTAGCTGCATAGTCGTTTCTCCCATTAATAAAATCATTGCTGCACCAGAACCCAGACAACTTTGTCCGATAATTGCTATGGTAGAATATCCAAGTTGTTTCTTTTTAAACTCCAGATACATCTGTTGGTATTGATTCCTTGGATTTTTTGCCTTGAATTTAGAGCCAGAACGGGTCATGGGTATTGTCGTTAAATTTTTCGCCATTATGTTGTTTATTGATCAGGTCCAGTTGGGCAGAGTCGGCAACCTCTTGTATGTGATTAAAAAGTTGCCGTTCTTCGAACCTAATATGTTCCTCAAGTTTTTTTTCGATTTGTTCCAATGTGTTCACGTCCAATTTTGAAGAGGTGAACCAATTTTTTAATATTTCATGGTCGCTAAGTGCTTTTTGTACCCAAGGATGTCCATTTCCAATAATGGGGAAGAGGTATGTTTCTTCCATATGGAAATGAGGGGCCAAATGGTTTTGATAGAACCAATCCATATATTTTTTGATTCTTTCTGGAGCAATATTTTTCGACAGCCCTGTTCTGATCTTCCAGGATAAGAGCAACCCATGATGATGCTCACGGCTCACTCCCTGTAGGGCTTTGTGTCGTTTTATTGGTTTAATTCCCATTTAATTATGGTTGAGTAAGTGGGCTTCGAGCAACTCTGCTTTTGGAAAAAGAATATTGTTTTCCAAATGGATGTGACGATGTAGATCGTCCTCAAATTCTTGTAATAATGCGAATGCTACGCGATAGGTATTGCATGCATCCGAGGGCGGGGTATAGTCCTCGCTCAACTTAGCGATTTTCCTAAACCTTTCCCCTTCGTTATCGTGTTCTTGCATCATGCCAGCAATGGGATTGCGTACCGAACCAAAGCGGGGAGCTTCCAAATGGGCATCGGTCTCTGGCCTGTTCACCATTTTTTTTATGTAGGGAAAAAGAACAAGCTCTTCTTTCTTCATGTGCATGGCCAACTCTCCGGCGGAAACATTGAAATGTTCGGAAATCTGGAACAGCTCGGGGTGCCGTTCACCATGAACCTTGCAAAGTTTGGACAGATACTGTTTTAGAACCGGTATTTGTTTTTCCACATATCGATGGTGCTTTTTTTCGATGTAATCAATTAAAAGATCTAAGGGCCAGGTTTTAAAGTTGGGTTGGTCGGTTTGGTTTGCTTCCGAAACCGCAGCGAGCTCTTCCAAAATTACTTCTACTTGTAATCCTTTTTTTGAGGCAGCTTCGGCTAGGGTCCTGTTGCCGTTGCAACAAAAATCGATTTTGTGGGCCTTGAATATTTCTGCGGTTCTGTAGTTGTCCGCTACCATTTGTCCGATGGTTTTTTCTTTTGTTCGGGTCATATCGATTACTTTTATAGAGGACAATTTTGTCCTTTTTTTGAATAAATTTTTTTAGCGTTTTAAATATGTCAATCCAACTTCCAGGCCGGTTGCAAGTTCATATAAACTGGTGCTTGTAAGCATTTTTCTGAGGTTGCTTCTAATATCAACAAATTTGTCGTGCAAGGGGCAGGGCTGGTCTGCATTACATTTCTTTAGCCCAAGGCCACAGCCTACATATATTTGGTCTCCGTCTATGGCTTTTACGATCATGCTGAGTTTAACAGAGTCCATGTCTTCCCTTTCTATTTCAAACCCCCCATTGGGCCCCTTTATGGATTTTACGATGTTATTACGTGTGAGTAGTTGCAATGTTTTTGCGGTAAAGGCTACTGGTGAGTCTATTTCATCTGCAATTTCTGCAACGCTTACCCGTCTTCCTTCCAAAGAATGCAGAGCAATATACACTGCTGCTCTAATACCATACTCACAAGCTTTTGAAAACATCATGGATAATTTTATTGTACAAAGATAGGATTAAAAATATTTAGGACAAAAAAGTCTTTTATGTATAATTTCACGTGTAATCCATAACTCAAACTTTACGGTAATTTTGATAGCTCAGTATTGCCAGTGCAAAAAGGATGAGTGTTGAGCCACTGAACAATACCGTTGTATATTCTTTAAAAACCGGCCATTTGATCCAGGCAGCAAGCCCTTTATAAAAAATCAGCAGTTCAGTAAGCATAAAACCAACAAGGTACATTCCCATGGATAAGTTGGACAACCTGATTAATTTGAAATAATCGCTTAGAAATAAAATTCCTAAACTTATTACCCCTAAAAATGTTAGGTGCAAGTAACCAATGGTCAGGTCCAGATAAGTTGCGATCAATTGGGCAAAATAGGGCAGGGCGGATATAATTTGCAATGTGATTTTTATCGTTAACAAAATCACTACCGTCTTGAGCAGTAGCTTTTGTTTTCCTGTTAATTTTAGTTTGAAGACAGTGCTTTTGATCATACTCCAGAAGCGGACAAAAGCGAACCATTGTAACATGGCCCCCAATCCCGCCAAAATATTGAGCCAAATGGATGCATTGGTCCAAAGTGCGGACAACAGAAAGCTCAACACTATGCTTAGGTTGATACTGATGAAGAAAATGGAGAAGGTTTTTTGGTGCAATTCCAGGTCCAATCGTTCCAATACGTACATAAACATTCCCAGTATCGCAAGAACCATCCAGCCGTTATATTGAAAATGTAGATAGAAATAGATGGACAACCGGTACCAGACCGATTCAGGACCTACAGTGCTCATTATAGCACCTAGGGCCCATGGCCCTATACTGGAAATTATCATATAGATCAATGCAGCTTTTACTATTCTCAAGCTTTTTCTTCTTGTATGGACAGGGTCAATGTTTTTCCAAAAATGATAGGTGTAGATATAGGACAAAACCAAAAAGAGGGTGGAAAAAAGTATGGAGGAAACGGCGTACCCTTGAAATGGAAAAGTCAGCAGCATACCAATGAGTGTGCCCTGGGTGCCCCAAAATAAACATTGGTATTTTTTTGAGAAAACTTTTCGGTCTACAAAAAGGTAGTGGAGCATTGTGGTCAATGCAACATAGACCCAACCTAAAAGAGCAATGTGCGAGTGCCCATGTACAATATACTTATAATTGAACCCGAACGGAAAAACGGCGTAGGCACGGAGCAATAAGCCCAACAAGGCGGCAACACCAAAATATAATATTGCTATTTGTATATGGCGGTTATATTTGTTTGCCTTCATGCATTGCTATTGTGGTCCGTGTTAAAAATCCTTTCTTTTGGTTTTGTACCGTATTCCCAAAATGGGCAGAATGGTCCAAACGAGAAGTATGGCCATAGAGACCAAGAACCCGATATTTGTACCGAAAAAGCTTTTAAAAATGGCACCGGTGTATCCCAAAAGCGCAGAAATGTCCAATTTTAGGAGAATCAAAATTCGTGAAAGATCTATGGGGTTGAGTGCTGTGGCCACTAACGAAAAGGTATCCAAAGGATATTCTTCAAACATAATAAGGGACATAAGAAACAGGCCATCGTAGACTACGGCCAAAAAGAGCCATAGCAACACGGCATAACCAAAACCTTTTATCTTGTTTTCGTTGCTTATGGCAATCACAAAGGACAAGCCCACAAATATAAAGGTTAAAAATGCTCCCGTAACCAATAAAAGGGTGAAGTCGAATATGGCATTGCTCCGTAACAACCCGTACAATAAGAAGGGGATGCCCAGTCCCAATACCAAACTGAGGGTCAAAGAACCGGCCACACCAAAATATTGTCCCATAAATATGGAACTCCGTTTTATGGGCTGAGCCAATAAGAGTTCGGTAAATTCGCGTGAATTGTAATAGTACATTACTCCAAAAATGGTACCTATTAACGGGATGAGAACAATAATAACATTCATTAATGTGATCACTGCTTTGGATACATCGTTGTTAAGGAACAGCAAAACAAATCCGAGTGAAAGGTAAAATAGAAAATAAACATAGCTCCAACGGCTACGGATAAGATCGTAAAAACTATATTTTAAAATTTTAAGCATGGCTGTCCGAAGTTGTTAGGGCCGCAATGGCATGTTCAAACGTGTTTTGGCGGGTCTGTTCCATCAATGTGTCGATACTACCTTTAAAATAGATTTCCCCCTCTAGCAGGTACAAAATCTCATCGGCAATTTCTTCAACAAATTGCATAATATGGGATGTGATCAAAATGGTTTTGCCCTGTTCTTTTTCCTTTTTTATAATTTTTTTTAGACTGATGAGGGCTTTGGGTTCCAATCCTGTTGTTGGTTCATCCAAAATAATAAGGGGACTATCGAACATAAAGGTCAGAACAAGGTTTACTTTTTGTTTGGTTCCCCCGGAAAGTGTTGACAGTTTTTTGTCCATAAAAGCTTCCAGGCCAAATTGTTCGATCAAGGCTTGCTCACTGCTTGGACTGTTTCTTAGGTCCTTGATCATGCCGATTAATTCCTTTACCCTAATGTTGGGCGGAAAATTGGCAATTTGGGGGAGGTAGTCTATTTTTTTGCGGTATTTCCAATCTTTTTTAATGGTTTTGTCCAGTACCTTAATACTGCCCTTATCGGGGATTACCATGCCCAGTATACTTTTGATCAATGTGGTTTTTCCTGAACCATTGGGACCTAAAATAGCATAGATGCGCCCTTCGTCCACAGAGACATCAACTCCTTTTAGAACTGTATTTTTTCCGAATTTTTTATGTAGGTTTTTTATAGCAATGGTCATGGTCGTTTGTGCATTAGTGGTTGTGGATCTTTTAGGTTGTCCGGAGTAAATACCGGAGATACTCTTTCCGAAAAGTCAATAATATCCATAAAAAGGCTTCGCAAAAGAACAATGGTCTCCGGAGTTCGGTTTACTACATAGGAGAATAATTTTACAGGTCGGTAAGGAACGTCGCCTATACCATCTTTGTCCAGGTCATATCCGGTGTAGCCACTCCAAAAATTTCCTTCGAACACATTGTCGTTCAATTTACTGTTATAAGAAATATCAAAGGAGTTGTAAAGGAAGTTGTTACTCTTGAAACTATTAGTGTAACAGGCGCCGATTACCCGAATGGCCCATCCATTGCCAATAAAATCATTGTTGGTATAGTCAATGCGATTGGATCCCTCTATATTTATGCCGATGGTATTTTCCTCAAAGGTGTTTCCACTGATTTCGGCATCATTGATTTCCTTTAAAAGCATACCATAGGCCGCGGTGCCCCAATTTTTTCGGAACGTATTGTTCCTCATGGTAATAAATTTGGAAAACATCACTGCCACTCCTGCACCGTTGTTTTCGAAAGTATTGTTTGCGTAAATATCGTTGTCGGAAAACATAAAATGCAAACCGTAGCGAAGGTTGTCCATGCTAACATTGTTGGTAATGGTAATGTGATCGGAGAATTCCAGATAGATACCGTCCCGGGTGCCTTGTACATGGTTTTTTAGTACTTCCACATCGGTGGAATACCAAAGTTGAATCCCGTTCCCGGAATTGTACTCGTCAACGGCTTCACCGATAATGCGGTTGTGGTACACTTTGCCATGGGAAGACTTTTCCAGATAGATGCCAAAAAACAATTCCTCCAAAACCAAATGTTGGAGTAAGAAATTCTTGCTCTGGACCACCCGTATGGCGGCATTGTCCTTGGTATAACTAACACCAACATTGATGATGAACAGTCCATCCAAGGTTACATTGTCGGAGGTTATCCTAAAAATTTCACCTTTCTTTTCGCCGTCCACCACAGGGTAATCGACCCCTTTGATGACCAAAGGCTTGTCCACCAATATCTCGAACTCCTTGTAAGTCCCTTTTTGAACCAATAAGGTGTCTTGGGCACTGGCCATTTGAATGGTTTTTTTAATGGAGTTATGCTCACAGGTAGGGCAGATCGTCCAGCTTTTTGCCCAGACCATTTGTCCAAAAACGAGCAGGATGATCCATATTAAATTGGTGCGATGTGGATTGTTGAGTGCCATGGTGTCTTTCAGATCAAAGAATTTTGATTTTAATTTCTTGAATGGGTACCCGGTTTTATCTGATAATCAAAAATTTGGCATCTTCCTTGGCAAGAACCCAATGTTCCACTTCTTTGGAAAAACTAAAATGTTGTTGCTCTTTTAAGTTAACGGTTTGATTTTGTATGTGAAAGTTTATGTTGCCTTCCAAAACTATCAAATGGGCATCCTTGGGGGAAACGTGCTTTGGGAACATCGCATTTTTAGCCAAGCTGATGCTCAATATTTCCAAGGTATTGTTTTTGACCAATTGCTCTATTTGAAGGTCGTTGAATGGTTGCTGGGCAATGGTATTGTCTATATCGATCATATACATTGGTTTGTGATTTTTTGTTAGTCTTGGTATTGTTTTTTTAATTCGTTCCAGTTTAGTAGTTCCCCACCATTGGCGGCCAAGGTGTTCTTGGCCGCTTGTTCTTCGGAAAATGCACTTAAAAATGCACCCATGGGGCTGGGAATATTTTCGCTGATCAAATATGTAGCTTTAGTGGCATCTGTAAGTTCCCCGGGTCGATCAAAATCATTGGCAAGAAATAGGGCGACTTCATTTTCATTGAACTCCTTTAATTGGTTCATCATACATTCCACGGCATCAAAATTGTACACCTTTCCTTTTTTGGTTACCATTTGTGCAGCATGTTGCTTGTCCACGATTGTCATGCTACAATAGTGGCAGCCCACATGGCCATAATCAATTGGTTTAGGTCCGATGGAACAACCGTACATACAGCCGAGTAGTACAAAAAATATGGAAATAGAAGGTTTCATACTCAAGGTTTTATTGTGTTTTAGTGTTTTTCCAACCTAGATAGCCCGCTGTTAGGGTTAGCATCATTCCTACGAACATGAGCCAGGCACCGGTAGATGGCAAAGAGGTTACATCAAAATTCAACATTTTTACATGTCCCAACAATGGGGGCTTATATGTCATTGGGGTTCCATCAGGGTTGGTCAACTTCATAATGGCATTAGGATCTAAGTTGGTGCCGTAATCGACCAACCATTCGTTAAAATCGTACATGCCCAATATTCCGAGGATGGACATCAAAATAAACCAGCCAAAAAACCATTGGTAGCTTACTTTTTGGAGATAGCCAAGAATACCGATTAGAACTCCAAAGGCGACCATAAACCCTATGATCATAGGGAATGTGCCGAACTCCCACATATCCTCAGGCTTGGGCAATGTGTGCATACCTATATAATGGTTGAGACCATCTATATTCTGGATGTCGAATTCGTTGACACCTCGTAGTCCACTAATATGGATGTTCAATCCAAGTGGGTCTGGATATTGTGGAGCTCCCAACATAATGTTCCATAAAGGGAAGATGTACAGCCCCAATAAGAACAATGGGCCAAGGATCATTAAAATACTTGCCTTTTTCATTTTATAAGATTTATAGGTTACAAACTGATTGTGGCTTTTTGGAGGTGGTTGATGTTCAATTTGTAAAAAAGCGGGCAGGTCTAGGACACGGCCCGCTTTGATCGTTGGTGGGTCAATCCGAATTATTCACCAAGAGACCATTTTAACTCTATATTGGAATTGGCAGGGGAAACCCTAACATACCCTTGCATTTCTTGGTGCAATGCAGAACAGAAATCTGTACAATAGAACGGCCATACACCGACCTGCTTGGGTTCCCAGACCGATGTTTTGGTCTGGCCGGGCATGATCAGTAACTCTGAGGTATTCTGACCCAAGATGGTAAATCCGTGCGGTACATCGAAATCCTGCTCATGATTGGTAATGTGGAAATATACTTTATCACCTACTTTGATACCCTCTATATTGTCCGGTGTAAAGTGGCTACGGATCATGGACATGTAAACATGTACCTCATTGCCGTCACGTACAACTTTTGAGCCGTCTGCCGTGGTTACCGCATAAGGGTGCTTGTTCTCGTCCAAGCGATATATTTTTTTGGACTTGGGGGCCAAAAGTTCAGCTGGGCACCCTGCTGCGTAATGGGGTTCTCCGTGTGTTGGAAAATCGTAGATCAATTCCATTTTGTCCCCGGAAATATCGTACAATTGTGCTGAGTGTTCCATTTCTGGGCCGGTGGGCAAGTAGCGATCTTTGGTGATCTTGTTCATGGCCACTACATATTTGCCAAAGGGTTTTCTGGAGTTGCCTCCAGGAATCATAAGGTGCCCTACAGAGTAGTAAGTAGGTTTTCTGTCTATTACTTCCCAAGTTCCCAGCTTCCATTTTACCACCTCGGAAGAAATAAAGAAGGTGGTATAGGCGTTGCCTTTGCCATCGAATTCGGTATGCAATGGGCCAAGGCCTCCGCTCTTTACTTGTCCGGCCATAATATCCTCGAATTTAAGGATTGGAATACCATAGGCTTCACCGTCGAATTTTTCACTCTCGATTGCGGCCAGCATTTTGTCGAATGAATGAACGGTTAAATCTGCGGATAGTTTCCCATTTCCAATAATATACTCACCGGTTGGGTCAACATCGCATCCATGAGGCGATTTTGGTGTTGGCAAAAAGTAAACGGCTCCTGGAACTTTGGTAGGATCTACGGTAAGCACTTCTTTTTTCATGGTAGTGGTCCCGGTATGTGTCTCCTCCTCGTACACGTTGTGTGCATAATTGGCCGGTATTTTGGTGCCGCCGCCATTGTTTACATATTCTTCAATTTTCTTCCAGTTAATGGCTGCAATAAAATCTTTGTCGTTTTGGGAGGCATTCACCTCTAAAAGGGAGTTGGCCTCTTCTGTGTTGTAAGTGGTAAAGAAGAACCATCCATGGGATTTACCTCTACCCGGATGAGAAAGATCATAATTGAAACCAGGCATCAATAGTTGGAATTTAATGTCCATCTCGCCGGTTTCTGGAGCAACACTGATAAACGTCAGGGCACCTTTAAAGTTTCCTTTATATTCATTTATGGGCATGTCGCGCTGGGGTACGGGAACTGCAAAACGTGTACCGGCAACAACGTACTCGGTATTTTCTGTGATAAAGGAAGAACTGTGGTTCCCTGCACTGTTGGGCACTTCAATAATTTCCTCCGTTTCAAAAGTGCTTAGACTGATACGGGCTATACGTGGGGTGTTGTTGCCATTGATAAATATCCAGCGACCGTCCAATTCGCCATTGGTCTGGGAAATATCTGGGTGGTGGGCATCGTCCCAAGGAACAAACCCATGAGATGTATTTAGCATGGGCTTCGTCTCTTCCGAGTATCCATACCCGGAGGTGGGAAATTGGGAGAATACTGGAATCTCCTTGAACATCCTGCCCGAAGGCAACCCGTAAACGGTAAGATTTCCACTATATCCGCCGGAGAGGAAGGCATAGTACTCGTCCTGCTCGCCAGGAGCAACATATACTTTTTCGGCAGCGCTCGATGAGAGGGCACCATTGGAACTCTGATTTTGCTGACCACATGAGATCAACATAAGCGCCGATCCAAGGGTGATGGTTAAATAACGATATATTTTCATTGTGTTAGGGTTTATTTTTTGGATTTATTGAGCTATTGACTTGGAGGCAGGATTACTTTGTCCACCACATGGACAATTCCGTTTCCTGCCGGTACGCTACCAATTATTTTAGCGCCACCGATAAAAACATCTTCCCCTTTTACATCCACAGGTACATTTTGATTGTTCGCCTGCCCAAGTTTTTTAAACTTTTTTAGAAAATCCTTGGAGTAGTTGCCAGGGGTAACGTGATACTTCAAAATATTGGCCAGTGCATCTTTGTTTTCAGGTTTTAGTAAATCTTCTACGGTACCTTCGGGCAATGCATCGAAGGCGGCATTGGTTGGAGCAAATACCATTAAAGGTCCTGCATTTACCAATGCATTTTCCAAACTTGCGGCCTGTACCGCGGCCACTAAAGTGGTGTGGTCTTCCGAGCCTATTGCAATTTGAAGTACATTGGGCGTTGATCCATCATCTTCGATAAAAGCTTGTCCCTTGTTACTTTCCACAACAGTCGTGGATTCTTCTGGCTCTGCTGCCGTCGTAGTGTTTTGGGACTTTTCCTTACATCCCATACTGAGTGCCAGTAGTAAGGCAAATCCCAGTGCAGTGAGTTTAATGGTTGATTTCATATAGCTTTAATTTAAAGTTCTAAAGTACTCTAGGATGGCCCTTGCCTGTTCTTCCGTTAATCCTTGGTTGGACATAGGAGAACCGTTGAATTCTTGTAAAAGGTCACGGGCCAATGGGTCTTTCTGGACCATTTCCTGAGGGTTCAAGATCATGTTCATTACCCATTCCGGGGTTCTTCTTTCCAATATTCCGTTGGGTGCCGGACCAATGAATTTTTTGCCGATCCTGTGGCATGCCAGGCACATTTGGTCATAAACTTCCTTTCCTTTGGTAGCCATCGCTTGGTCAATATCTGCAGGTAACTCCACGGAAGTTACAGGACCAACGCCCTTGGTGCTCATATCTACCCTTTCGGAAGCTTTTACGGTGTTGGTGGTAGTTTCAACTGGTTGCTCCGTAGTTGTTTTTTTTCTCTGGACGCTAAATCCTTCTTCTTTTTGTTCTTTTTCCTTGCCGCCACAGCCAACAACCGCTAGGGCAAAGAATAGGGCCATTCCTTTCAGTAAATTATTCATGTATAGGTTTTTTAAAATTTTGTCTCAAAAGTAAATAGGCAATTCAATTCAAAACATGATTTTAATCATAAAAAGGATATTAATGTCCTTTAATCTTTTATTAATTATTAATTAATGTTTAGGATGTATGGGTGTGTTTTAATTTAGATTGCTAATTATCATAAAATGAGATTTGTATGGTTTTTTTTAGATGAAATAGGTAATCCATATCAATTGATTTTTGGAACCAAAAATAGAAATCCATAATAGGGTGATCAGGTGTCGAAAAGATTGGAGCAGGTTGCTTATCTTTAAGGGATTTTTCACCCGAATGACTCGAGATTTTATAGACATCAACGATTTTACCATTTTGGTCGAAGAGGCAACGAGTGATACATTGATTGTGGACACTTGCCACTTTGATGAGCCAGTGGTCTCGGTCGCTTTTTATGGCTCCGGAAATGTAGATCTTAATGTAAAGTATGGGGAGAGAACCAAGACATACAGCCATACCAAAGGGCTTGCATTATCCTTTTATGCTGATTCCAATGTTGAATTTGAGCATACGGTTTCCGCACAAAGACCATTAAAGTGTATTTTAATTGCGACCGCTTTGCGCAACCTTGAGAATTTGCCCAATGAAGAAGGGGAAATCTTTACTTCGCTTTTAAACGAACTCGTGAATCCATCCGATCATTATGTGGAAGGCCCCCGCTTTTTTATGACGCCGGAGATGGATCGTATTGTGGAATCCGTTTTCGATATGAAGTACCATGGAAAAACCAAAATGATGTTTTTTAGGAGCCAAATGACGGTTTTGTTGTCTCATTTTTTTGGGCAACTGGCCAGTCTGCAAACCGAAAAGATAAATACCACGGAACGTGAAAAACTTTATAGGGCCAAAGAAATTTTAATCAACAATTTGGACAGTCCGCCATCACTTTCCGAGATTTCACGACAAATTGGCCTGAACAGTTACAACCTTAAAAAGAATTTTAAAGAACTTTTTGGTGTGCCGGTTTTTAAGTACCTGCAAAACGAGCGTCTAAAAACTGCCCATAAGTTGATCAGTAACCATGAGGCCACTGTGCAGGAGGCGGCATGGCATGTTGGGTACGATAGCTTAAGTTCTTTTTCCAATGCCTTTGAGAAAAAGTTCGGTTACCGCCCTAGTCAGATCAAGTAAACTCCATTTACAACAAATTATACTCCTTTTGGAATAAATAAAGGATAGGAGGTCCATGTAGTTTTGTCCTGTAATCAATAAAAACAGGATAATGAAAACTATAAAAGCATTGGTTTTGGGTTTTTTGGTCTGGATTTTTGGCGTAGTCGCTTTTGGCTCCATTTATCAGCTTCCAATTCTCCGAGATCGCTATTTACAGGCCAACATTGGGCTTGCCTTATTAGTGCCTCCGCTGATTTGGATGGCGGCAAAGCTTTATTATGAGAGAAACGGCACCATGCATGGGTTAAAACTTGGAGTACTCATGTTGATCACCAGTACGGTAATGGATGCTTTGGTAACGGTGCCGATTATGATTGTTCCCTATGGGGGAAGTTATGCCAGTTTCTTTGGCTCTTTGGATTTTTGGTTGATAGCCTTTGAGTTTGTGGCCATTGCTACACTTTATTGGTGGTTTAATGTACGTCCAACACATACTGGATCTAGCTGCTAACACGGGACAATTATGGAATTTTCAGTGAACACCATTACAACGATCAGCACTATTTTGCTAACCGGTCTGTCTGCAGGCCTGTGTTTTACTTGGACCAATGCCATAACACCGGGGATCGGTCGCTTGGATGACCTCGGTTACTTACAATCTTTTCAAGAAATGAACAGGGCCATTATAAACCCAATATTTCTGATTGTGTTTTTTGGGCCGTTTTTTTCGCACATCATCAATGTTTATCTCAATAGAAATCAGCCTAGCGCTATTTTCTGGATGGTTTTTACCGCTGGCATATTGTACATCGCCGGTGTGATCGTAATAACCATTTTTGGAAATATTCCCCTAAATGAACTATTGGAAAACGCTGAACTCGAAATGTTATCACCAGATAGTTTAAAACAATTGCGGAACAACTTCGAGAACAAATGGAACCTGCTGCACTTGATCAGGACCATTACGGCCGTACTATCTTTTGTATTGCTGATCATAACGCTTTTACAAAATCAAATTAATTCAAATACAACAATATAATTATGAAAAAAGACAATTATTTAATCATTGGTGGAACAGGGAAAACAGGTAGAAAAGTTGTTGATAGTTTACGATTGCTCAACCAAAATGTTAAAGTGGGTTCAAGGTCGTCCATCCCTTCTTTTGATTGGAACAGAGCCGATACATGGGAAAACGCACTTGTTGGGGTCGATAAAATGTACATCACCTATCAACCTGATCTTGCAGTGCCCGGGGCTTTGCAGTCTATTAAGGAATTGGTAAGACTTGCCAAGAAAAATAATGTAAAGAAAGTGGTTTTGTTATCCGGTAAAGGCGAACGGGAAGCAGAGCTTTGTGAGCAAGCAGTTATAAGTTCCGGGATGGATTATACGATTGTTCGGGCAAGTTGGTTCAATCAAAATTTTAGTGAAAGTTTCTTTTTGGAACCGATCCAGCAAGGTGTGGTTGCTTTGCCTCAAGCCAATGTGCAAGTGCCCTATGTGGACACCGGGGATATTGCCGATGTTGTGGTAGAGGCTTTATTGCATGAAGAGCACAATGGTAATATTTATCAATTGACGGGTCCCACAACCTTATCGTTCAAAGAAGCTATTCAAGAAATTGCCAAGGCCACAGAGAGGAACATAAGCTTTGTTCCCATTTCCATTGAGACTTATGTGGCGGCCATGAAAGAACAGGGTATTCCTGCGGATTTTGTTTGGTTGGTAGAGTACTTGTTTACCGAAGTATTGGGCAATCCCATGGTCTCGGAAATTACCAACGATATCCAAAAAGTGCTCAAACGTAAACCCAAAAGTTTTTCGGAGTATGTGATCGAAACAGCCAAAACAGGAGTATGGTCGGGTGTAAAAGAGCCCATATAGAAATCAAAGGCCCATTTTATGGATTTGATTTGTGTTTAGGGATGTTTCAAAAGTAATTTTATCCTTTCTTTTGAGACTTATGTTTAACATGGTAACGAGGTGAAATAGAAATTGCTTTGGATTGCGAACCATCTAAACCAATGGACACCAGAAATACAGTTTGTTAATCGGCTTTTAAAAAAGAAAATGACACAAGAGGAACGAAACCAATTGATAAAGACCAGTTGGGAACTACATAGTCGGGTCGAAACGGCCTATTTGAACCATCCGGCCAGCAAAATGGATACAGATTGGCTGGAAAAGCAACGATTGTTGTTGGCGGACATGGCACTTCATTTGTTACAGACCGCTATGTCTCCCGAATCCATAAAGTTAGATAGATTACGGGATAACATCCATTCCATTTTAACCATTTCCGATCAGTTTTTGCCCGAAGTGGACCTAAAACGGATGACAGAGGAACTTTATTGAGAATTTTAGAGCCTAACTATGTATAAAAACTATCCATACTCCAAAAAAAAGAGAAATGCCAATTTATAAATTACTGCCGTTGGTTTTTAAGTTGCTTGCCTTTGTAGTACGGGGGTAAATTGCAGTACGTATAGGTAGCTTGGCCAAGGTTTATCTAACCGAGGGTTTTAACGGAAATATACTCTATTCTAAAGACGATTTTATTGTATTTGCCAAAAAACAATGGGTTTCTTGTAATCTTGAGTAACAACCGCTATAGGGAGACCTATAGATTTTTCGAAAACGATCTATATAAGCTCATAGAGCAAACAAATCGCCAGAGTGCGGAGTAACTATTTCAGTTGGGGTCCGCACCGGTAACCCATCTGGATTTTAAATCCGCTAAATACTTGTATTTTAGCAGTGTGCATCTGTTGTTTTATATCCATGGAGAGGAGCAATAGTGGAATCATCAATCAAATCAACGAACATGGAACACATACCAACAATTTTTTTATCGACTTTTTATATTTTTCTCGTTTTATCTTGTCGGCAAGAAAGGAAATCAAACCTTGCATTACTTAGCGACCAAATTCCAATAGATATCCCACTGGTCTTTGGAGAGGCAAATTAAATTTAACTAAGGCAGCTTATAATACTCAACACACAAGTTTCAATAACACATCACGATGAACAAAATAATAGGATTATTGCTCTTTACCCTCACTTTGATTTCATGTAAAACCAGCGAGGTCGAAATTATAGTGGATAATGGATTGTTGCTTAAAAATGCACAGATCATATCACCAGAAGATCAAACCATATCCTCTAATGATTTTATTGTTACGGCAGGAGACAGTATAGTGTATGTAGGAGAGAAAAAGCCCAAGGTAAAAGGGGCGTTTACCACTATTGATGCAAACGGAAAATATATAATTCCTGGACTGATCGATAGCCATGTGCATGTAACCGGGACCGATGCACTATCCGACGACGAGGAACTGCAACACCCCGAACTAGTAAAATTATTTAGGGAACAACTTCCAAAAAGCTATTTATATTTTGGATATACCACCTTGATCGATTTGGGGACCGCCAAACCCGACAGATTGGTCGATTTTCAAAAAATGGAAGTAAGGCCAGATCTATATTATGCAGGGGGAGGCGCTGTAATCGGAAACGGCTATGGACTGTCCAATTGGGAAGATGAGGTTCCCAATTTTGTTTATCAGGAGAACGAGGCCTATCCCTTTCCGGATAGTTATGTAAAAGAAAACCATACCCCAGAGGCCGTGGCGAAAAGAATAGCTGAATCCGGTGCAATTGTTTTAAAAACCTATTACGAGCCAGGGTTTGATCCTGCACAGCCGCGTTTTCCCACACCTTCCCAAAAATTGATGTCTAATTTGAAAAAGGAAGCGCACAAAAACAACTTGGTTTTGGCGGTTCATGGAAATTCGTTGGAGGCCCACGGATTTTTGGCAGAAGCAGAAGTAGATGTTATGGCTCATGGATTGTGGAACTGGGGCAACCATAGGTTGGATTCCACTATGGTGCTTCCTATGGAGATAAAAGAGGTACTGGATGCGGAAATTAAAAGTAAGATAGGGTATATGCCAACCCTACAAGTGATCAATGGACTTCGGGAACTAACCAATGCCGAATATCTTGACAATACGGAGTTGGAACATGTGCTGCCCAAGCCGTTGCTCGATTACTACAAGGCAAATTCCAATATAATGTATGCCAATGTATTTGGTAATGCCCCAAAACATATTATCGCAACCAATTTTAACCGTATCTCTGAACAAGGCAAGCTCAGCATGAAATATATGAATGACAATGGCGGAAAGTTGCTGTTCGGCACAGATACACCATCCTCACCCACTTATGGAAATCCTCCGGGGTATAATGGATATTTGGAAATGTTGGAAATGGCAAATGCAGGAATTCCCTTGAACAAAATTTTGGCTATGGCGACCATAGAAAATGCAAAAGCATTCCACCTTCAAAAAAGATACGGTACGGTAGAAGCGGGTAAAAAAGCCAATCTTCTTATTCTTAACAAGAATCCATTACGGGATATCACGGCTTATAATGATATTTCGCAGGTTGTTATCAACGGTCGTCCAATGAATAGGGAAACACTCTCTGCCCATAAAGATTAAGAGCGAGGAGAAGGGACATTTTTTGTATTGTATTTTTGTAAGCAGTAGCCACAGCACTGGACATAGTAGTAAACTTTAACGATCAATACATTGAAAAAAGTAAAAACCTTAATCAGTGCGATTTTAGTATTTGGCTTTATTGCTTCATGCAAGAAAAGTGACAGTCATAAATCCATTACCCATCCGATTGCTTACTCGTCAAATGAATCAGGTAACAGAGAAATTTACCTAACCGATACCGAAGGTAAATCAAAAATAAAAATAACGAATTACTCAGGTAGTGATGGTTACCCTGAGTGGTCTCCAAACGGAAAACGAATTGCTTTCTATGCAAAATATGATAAAAATAAAACATGGTCTATCCATACAATGAATAGCGATGGTACCGATAGAAAGCGATTGACTCATGCAAAAAATACATGGGACGCTTCACCTACGTGGTCCCCGGACGGAAAGAAAATTGCTTTCGGCAGGCATTATAAAAATGCAGAGGGTATAGATCAGGAAGAAATTTGGATCATGAATGCAGATGGTAGCGAACAGACTCGGATAGAACCACTAACTGGCGGGTCCCCTTGTTTTATGAAAGATGGAAGGATACTTTTTCATTCTAAATCCGAAGACAGTGAAATTTGTATCGCTAATAGCGATGGTAGTAACATTATTACATTGACCAATAATACCGCAGAGGATTGGTGGCCTAAAATTTCACCAAATGGTAAGCAAATAGCCTATTCTTCGGATAGAGATGGCAATTTTGAAATTTATGTTATGAACACGGATGGTTCCAATCAAAAACGATTGACGTTTAATACTATCCTAGATGGTGATGTATCCTGGTCACCTGATGGCAACAAAATTATTTTTATATCGGACACCGAAGATTATTTTGATATCTACCTGGTCAATAAGGATGGCTCAGGATTAAAAAAAATAATTGATAATGGTTCACAGCCCTCATGGTTTAAAGCTATGAGATAATGATATTGAAAAATACAATTACTATATACCTATTTGTCTTCACATTTGTGACATCGGCACAAACAGGCGAAACAAAAACAAGTTTGATTGACAGGGCAACGTCGTTTATCAACGCTTACAGTGCCAAACAACAGCCAAATGGCAATGTTGGGGATGTAGATCACTTCCTAGCTTTTTTTGTGGATGCTTTTAAGCATGAATTCATAAAATACGATGTGATTGTCGAGGATAAAAAGGAGTTCAAAAAGGGGTTGGTGGACAAACTACAGAACAAAGTGCATTTTCACAGGGTAACCATAGAGGATATGATAATTGGAAACAATGGTATTTTTGTCAAAATAAAAATATGGGCCAAGGTAGAACCTTTCCATATGGATGCCATTGTGGAACATACCGCCGGCCAAATCATGTCCATGGAATTTGATGAAAAAAGATTAATAAAACACTTAAGGAGACATCATAATTAAAAAACAAATGAATAGAAAATATTTGCTACTGACTATAATAGGATTCAATTTAATGTTCTTTGGCTTTGGCCAAACCAACGTCAATAAATTGTATTTAGATCAAGAGCAGCCCCAAGCTAGTCCTAAATTATTTGCTCCCTCAATCGTGAACACCGATAGCATTGAAATCAATACAGTATTTAACCCGTCATTCACGGAACTGTTTTTTACAAGAATAATCGATAAGAAATTTGTCATCCACCATGCTGAATTCATTGAGGGTAAATGGAGTGAACCGAAACCCCTACAAATGTTTAAAGAGCAAGATAAAGAATCCGTTGCCATCGACCCCTCCATTAGTAAAGATGGAAACACCATGTATTTTCTTGGTATAAGTCCAGAAGATAACTCCAAAAAATCTAAACCTGATATCTACAAAAGCCAGAAAATAGATGGCAATTGGCAATTGGCCACAAAAGTTGGCCACCCCATATCCACTCAGGAATATACAGAATCGTACCCGGTTGTGGTCGCCGATGGCAGCTTGTATTTTACATCCAACAGACCTGGTGGCCTGGGGAAGGGAGATATCTATCGTGCTCAATATTTAGGAAATGGAAAGTTTGATACACCAGTGAATATTGGTCCAGAAATCAACTCTGAAAATGGAGAAAGAAGCACTTATGTCTCTCCGGATGAAAGTTTTCTGATCACTGCAAATACGTACACTGATGAAAAAGGATTTGCGGTCTCGTTCAAGAAAAATGGCAAATGGCAGAGACCTGTTCCTTTTGAGCTTGGTGAGAATATAGATGAAAATTGGGTGTACTATTGCCCTTATATGTCACCGGATAACAACTATTTTTTCTTCTCAAAAAGATATAGTTCCCCACCAAACAGTGGTTGGAACGGGGTAACAAAAGGAGAAGTGTACTGGGTGAATTCCGATGAAATTTTTAAAAAAGATAATTGAAAAGGAGTTGATAAAAATTAGGACGGGTAATAATTATGAAATTCAGAAAAGCTAGCATCAACGATGTCCCGACCATCATAGAAATGATTGCGGACGATACATTGGGCAGCAAACGGGAAAATTATACCATCCCATTGCCCAAAGCCTATTATGATGCTTTTGAACGAATCGATACTGATAAAAACCAAGAACTCACCGTGGTTGAAAACGAAGTTGGAGAGGTGATTGGAGTTTTTCAAATGACGTTTATTCCCTATCTCACCTACCAAGGCGGTATTCGGGCCCAAATTGAAGGTGTACGTGTGCATAAGGAACATCGTGGTATGGGAATAGGTAAAAGTGTATTCGAATGGGCCATAAATAGGGCAAAGGAACGTAATGCGCATCTATTGCAGTTGACCACGGATAAAAAACGGCCAGATGCCATTCGGTTTTACGAATCACTAGGGTTTAAAGCCAGCCATGAAGGTATGAAAATGCATTTTTGAACCCGACTTATACCTTATTTTTAGGAGTATAAAGCTCCATAGGTTCTTGCCTTCCTTCGAGTTCCATATTGCCCAACGGAACAAATTCTATATCACTAAACTTCCAAAGCGATACCAATTTTTCCGAAACAATGATCTCCTGCTCCATGGGCTTGCATAATTTTTGAATGCGAGCGGTAACATTGAGAACATCACCGGTATAGAAAATCTCTTTTTTTAGAGCACCAATCTCCCCTGTGGTAACCTTGCCCATATGCAACCCGGCCCTAAAAGAGGGAACAACGCCGTACGTTTCTTCAAAATATATTGATTTTTGTTGTAGACTCTTCCGCATGGCGTAAAAGCATAACAAACAGTTTTGGTTTTCAATGCCCTTCTGTAATTCCCAAGTAATTACAATTTCATCCCCAATATATTGATAGACCTCGCCCGTGTGTTCGATAATTGCATTGGACAGTTGATCATAATAATCCCTTAAAAATTTAAAATATAGCTCGTGTCCCAGTTGTTCAGCGAAAGAGGTGGAAGACTTCATATCCAAAAACATAAAAATCCGGGATTCCTCCTTTGGAGTATGGTATTTTCCGGTTATGAGATTGATCATAAAGGTATGGCCCAGATATTCATTGATGTCCGAATACAGTAAGGACAAGAATATACTGAACGATAAAGAAGTAAATGTGCTCAAAAATGTAATGCTAGCAACGTATTTGGAAAACTTTTGCCAAACCTCGGTGTTCAAAAAGGATGTGCCAAGTTCAATACTTGCCGCCAAGGGAAAGGTAACTAGGTTGATAATAAGTATAAACAATAAGTAAAATCCCATTTTATAAAGGATTTTCTTCCAAAACGATTTGTTCTTGAATCGTTTGTCCAACCAAAGTACCTCTACTGCCCCCATTACGGTTCCCATTAAAAAAACGGCCAGGGAGGCAAAAATCAGAATGTCCCAAGATAGCGTAATGTCCGTTTCCGGTCGTTGATTTTGGTACTCGGTTGCCATGGATTCGATCAGGAGGATGAACCAACTCAATATCAACCAAATTGCCCCAAAGGGAAGAATTCGTTTAAAAAAATAACGCTGCTTGGGGTTTAAGAGTGGTTTCATATGGTAAAGGTATATGGAAATAGCATATGTATGGACCATTTGATTGCTATAAACCTTAAGATTTACCATCAAAAAATTATAGGTATATCAATTTAGCGATATTTATCGGTGCTCCAGTACTATAAATTACTACTTTAGGAGAATATGCTCTCAAGGATTTCATTATCAGTTTGTTGAAATTGTATGTGTAATGAGTTCCATGTTGCGCATGCACATAAAAAAACTATTCAAACAATACTATAATGGAGAAGATCATGTACGATCGGGAATTTAATAGGTCTATTAAAGACCCCGAGAATTTCTGGATGGAACAAGCAGCAAATATCAGTTGGTTCCAAAAACCGCAAAGGGCATTGACCAAAGATGAAAATGGATTTTATCGTTGGTTCAAGGGAGGAAAGCTCAATACCTCATATTTGGCATTGGATGCCCATATAGAAAACGGTAGGGGTGAGGAAATTGCATTTATTTACGATTCTCCCGTTACGCAAACGATCGAGAAAATTACCTATTTAGATCTGAGGGACAGGGTAAGCCGTTTGGCAGGCGGAATGAAGCGGCTAGGCATTGAAAAAGGCGATACTGTGATTATTTATATGCCGATGATACCACAGGCAGTGATTTCCATGTTGGCCTGTGCCCGCTTGGGTGCCATCCATTCGGTAGTATTTGGTGGTTTTGCCCCCCACGAACTTGCTATTCGCATCGATGATGCCAAACCTAAATTGATCATTACGGCAACCTCCGGTATAGAAGTGGATCGAATAATACCCTATAAACCTATGGTGGACGAAGCTATAGGTTTGGCAGCGCATAAGCCAGAGCACGTAATTGTCTACAACAGACGTTTGGGAGCAGCGCGTCCGGATGGAGAAAACGATATCGACTACTCCACTTTAATGAAGATTGCCGACCCGGTTCGGTGTACCGAGGTAGATGCCACAGACCCCTTGTACATATTGTACACCTCCGGAACTACGGGGAAACCAAAAGGAATCATTCGGGATAATGGAGGACATGCCGTAGCCATGTACTATAGTATGAAAAATGTGTACGGTATTAATCCCCGCGAAGTATTCTGGGCCGCCAGCGATGTGGGTTGGGTAGTGGGGCACAGCTATATTGTATACGCCTCCTTGATATATGGTTGCACAACGGTTCTTTTTGAAGGGAAGCCGGTCCGTACTCCGGATGCCTCAACTTTTTGGCGTGTGGTCAGTGACCATAATGTAAAGGTGATGTTTACCGCCCCAACAGCAATTCGAGCAATCAAGAAGGAAGATCCCCAAGGCTCATTTATAGGTCAATTCGATATGAGCGGCCTTCGGTATTTGTTCCTGGCAGGTGAACGATGCGATGTTTCCACCTTAAAATGGGCAGAAGGGAAACTTAAAGTACCGGTAATCGATCATTGGTGGCAAACAGAATCAGGTTGGCCCATTGTGGCCAACATGATGGGCTTTAAAGAACATTTCAAAGTAAAACCGGGGTCTGCCACGAAACCGGTATGTGGTTATGATGTACAGATTTTGCGTGCAGATGGTACGGCAGCCGATAAAGGAGAAGAAGGATATGTTGCGATAAAACTACCTCTGCCCCCAGGAACTTTGCCCAATTTATGGGGAGATACCAACAGATTTGTAAAAGGGTATCTTGACAAGTTCGATGGCTACTATTTTTCAGGGGATGGGGGATATTTGGATGAAGATGGATATGTTTTTATAACTGGGAGAGTAGACGATATTATCAATGTGGCAGGTCACCGATTGTCCACTGCAGAAATGGAAGAGGTGGTAGCCAAGCATCCGGATGTTGCCGAATGTTGTGTTGTGGGAATTGAGGATGATTTAAAAGGACAGATTCCCTTGGCCATAACCGTGCTTAAAGCAGATGCGGACATCGAAAGTTTTCAGTTACAGGCCGAAGTCGTGGCCGATGTAAGAAAGGAAATTGGTCCGGTGGCGTCTTTAAAAAAGGTGTTGGTGGCCGAAAGATTGCCCAAAACCCGATCGGGCAAAATTTTGCGCAAAGTGATACGCGCCATTGCAGATGGAAAACCATATACAACACCTTCCACCATTGATGACCCCGTTATTTTACAGGAAATCCATGATCTATTTGAAGAGCAAATGGTAGGTTCATTTGAGCAAAAGGCGAAACAGTCGAGCTAGATATTATGCTCAGTTTTTGTTGACTCTGAACGTTACACCTCTGTTGGTTATCACTCTTCCCGTTTTCACGGTCAAGAGGGCTTCATCAGAAATGATCGGGGTACAGCTTCCACTGCTGTTCGAAACAAGTACTCGGTAAATAAATCCGTTGGAGTTCACATCCGGAGTGTTCAAAATAAGATTGGCGGTTTGCGTTCCGGTGTATTCGGAGCCATCGATTATGGTGCTAAAATTACTGCCCCCATCCGTGCTCACTTCCCATTGATAGGTGTCCGCGTTTGTTGTTGCCACGGTAAAACCTCCACTATTGCCCACTACTACCGTTTGATCTGTTGGTTGTGTGGTTATGGTGAACGGCGTTACCGTTATGGTTTGTTGCACATCAATACTGTTCCCGGCATCATCGGTTACCCTATAGGTACGGGTAATGGTTTCGGGGTTGGTACCTCCATCACTAACGTCACTTATAAAGGTCACTGTCGGATTTGAGGCACAATTATCGGCCTCATCGGAAATAACCGTAATATCTGCTGCAGGAATATCATCGCTGCAATAAACAGAGATAGGAGATGGTGCACTGGCAGTTGGGGCAATTGTATCTACCGTAATTGTAGTGGTAGCCGCAATATTTGGATATGGAGGGTCGCCTGCCATACCGCCATATTCCACCAAATACCCTTTAGGTTGATAACTTCCGCTGGATGCCCCTGTGTTGGAAAGGTCGTTCCAGGAACCATCCAGTCCAACTCCCGGAGCAGTGATATGGGCATAATCCTCATCTCCAGATTGATTGGGTTCCCCTGTATTCCAAAATTCATACCCAAAGGCTGTTCCTCCAGAGGTTCCTCTCCAAAAGAGAGTTCCAGCTTCCGGTCCGGTTACCCAATACCAATCACCTTCGGTGGCGGCATCGCTGGCACCTATCCAACCGGCACCGGGAGCTTGGGCGCCCAATAGATCGGATTCGTCCTGCACCGTAATAGTGGCCAAGTAACCTTGTAAACCATAAAATGTCCGTAAGGCAGCGGCATCCCTAGCTGCTGTCCAAGTAATGCCCAAAGAGGGAACATATTCGTAGTAGTGGCCTGTAGACTCCAAATAATTGGCCTCGTTCAATACTATGGAAAAAGTCCGGGTATCTCCAGAACTTACCGTGGCCGTAGTCTGGAATTCAACGGCCGAGATCGCTGCTTCAAATTCGGCCAAGGTAGCAGGTCCGTTCAACAATAATCTTCCTTCGGAAGTATCCCAGCTTGCAGTGATGTTGGGGTGTGTGCCGGTAAGGTTCAAGACATCGCCCGAAACATCGTAGTTGGAGGTTATTTGAATATAAACAGCATCCACTGTACTGCTATCGGGATCTGTAATACTAATCGATTCCACTACTGGTATGGCATTTCCCGGGCAATATAATTGGTCTCCGGTTGCGGTTATGCTCGGTGGGTCGTCTGCGTCCACGGTGTCATCCCTGAAATCCAAATCGCCGCCGGATCCAAGATCTCCATCGGAATCGGGTAATATCAAGGAACTTCCAATGGCATTCGTAGGGTCGTCAATATCCCCTCCGGGGTCACCATAGCCTGTTGTGGTATCCACGGTATTATCTAGTCCGTCATTATCGTTATCCGACCCTGATGGTGTTAGGGATGCTTCTGTCGTGTCACCTGTGCCATCATTGTCGCTATCGGTATCCAAAAAATCGGGAGTACCGTCACCATCCGTATCAATTGCGGACAAGCCACTGCTTTCATAGGCATCGTCGAGACCATCGTTGTCGGTATCATTGCCCGACGGTGCCGTATACCCTGTCGATGTTTGGGCCTCCACATTATCGGGAATGCCATCGCCATCACTATCCAGGTCTTGATAGTTAGGAATGCCATCACCGTCGGTATCTACTGTGGTGCAGTCTACCGTACCGGGGTAACTGGCACCATGGACCCTTGCGCCAATCTGATAGGCCATGACCCTAAACGATTGGAAATTATTTGTGCTGACATTAAATGTGATCTCTGTAATTGAACCCGATGGTATTCCATTGGCGCTTGCCAACCAGCTTCCATTATTGTATTGTATTTGCATATCGGAGGTGGATACTACCGGGTCGGCACTTAAGAATACACTTACCGTGGTGCCGATGGGGATCACTTGTGAAAATTGAAATGAAATGATCGATTGCCCCGGATATGTGGTCGTAGAGTTATAGGCATACGTGGTGCTTGGGTTTCCTTCGGCATTGGAAGCATCACTGAAGTTTTGAATATTTGTTGCGGTCTGTACAAAATTTCCCGTAGCTTCACCACATTCATCCACATCCAGGACGCCATCATTGTCATCATCCACATCGCTGGCATCGTCAATGCCATCACCATCTAAGTCGGCACTGCCTACACTGCAAGTGGAGTACAATTTGGAAAATGGAATGTTCTGTTTGGAAATAGAGGGGCCTTGGTAGGCAACCGATAGGTTTTCCCCTCCGCCATTTTCAAAGAAAAGTACCTGGATATCGTGCAAACCGGTTGTTAGTGTAATGTTCCCCGATCGCTCTCGGGAACTATGTGCCCCATCGTTATTGACCACCTGGGTCCCATTTATATATAATTTGGAGCCATCGTCCGATGTGGTATAAAAAGTATACGAGCCCGGAGTGTCTATTTGGATAAAACCGGTATACCGAATACTAAAGTTATCTCTATCGCCCGGGTCTTCTTGGTTTTGCAGATTATCCACATTAAAACTGGTGTACGTGCCGGATCCAATATATCCAGTCGTTGGGATATTGTCAACAGTACTTCCAGAAGGTGAACTATCGTAGAACTCAAAATCCACTTCACCATTACATATTCCGGATACACCTTCAACCATTACATTATCTATAAAATACTGTTCGTTGTTGTTATTGTTGTCCATCCGTACCCGAATTTCAAGAGTTGAGTTTCCTGAAGTTGGTATGTTTACCGTATACGATGAATCCAAAGGGTCGGAGGCGGATCCAGATGCATTGACAAATTGCTGCCATGTCCCACCATCTAGGCGGTATTCTCCTATAAAATAATCACTCCCGTTTTCCATTTGTGACTGATTGTTTACCCAAGTGTCCAAACTAAAGCTGATAAAGCCGTAGCCTGATATGTCAATTGGGCTAACCGCCCAAGTACCTTCTGATCCCACGTTTCTTCCTCTTAGAGCATTGCTTCTTACGGACAAATTATTGCCGCGGTCAGTTGTCCAGTTGGAAGATGAGGGACCTGTTGCCGTTCCACTTTGGGTATTGTTGGAGTAGCTATCAAAGTTTTCGCTCCAAATAGTGGTTTGTGAAAACGAAAAAAAAGTGCCTAAAAGGAAAAATGCCAGTATTAGCATCCATCCAGTCGGGAAATGGTTCATTTTCTTTTTGGAGACTGAGGTTGTGCCCATGTAGATTTTAGATATGGTACAAAATTATAAGCAAATGGCGCGGTGCAAAATAATTGTTGTGAAAGACGGCAAAAGGAGGGTTAACCCTGTAAATATGTGGACAATGTTGAAAATTGATTGGACTTGCAAAAAGCCAACGGACAGTGAAAAACGGAAATTGGACACCATTTTAATAGACTTTCTTTCGGTAATTGGTTGAAAAATAGATGGACTAACCCCTATTTTTGTTTGTGGCGAGGTTGCACAAGCGATATAAATTGTTGTATATTTGCAAAACTGAACGGATATAAAAGTATTCATGAGGGGACCTTGAGTCCCCTCTTTTATTACTCATTTCTTATGTTGAAGGATAAAGTGGAATCATTATTGAACCAAGCGTTGGAAGAGTATCAGTCCTTGTTTTTGGTCGATTTTACCGTAGGGGGCGATAATGGGATCAAGGTTGTTTTGGATGGGGATAATGGAGTTAGCCTACAGGATTGTATGAACGTGAGCAGGGCCATTGAACACAACCTAGATCGCGAAGAGGAGGATTTTTCTCTGGAAGTTACATCTGCGGGCGCTACGTCGCCTTTAAGATTGCCGCGTCAGTACAATAAAAATGTTGGAAGAAGATTACAGGTCAAGACCAACTCCGAGGAATTGGAAGGTACGCTGGTCGAAACCTCGACAAATAGCATTACCCTAGAGTGGAAGGCCCGCGAGCCAAAACCAGTGGGTAAAGGAAAAGTTACGGTGCAGAAAACGCAGGAAATTGCCTTTTCTGACATTAAAGAAGCAAAAGTTAAATTAAAATTTTAATTGTAGTAGAATATGGAAAACCTAGCGCTCATCGAATCCTTTTCGGAGTTTAAGGACGATAAGTTTATTGACAGGGTGACCCTTATGGCGATTTTGGAAGAAGTCTTCCGAAGTGCGCTCAAGAAAAAATTTGGTTCTGACGACAATTTTGATATCATTATCAACCCCGATAAAGGTGATTTGGAAATTTGGAGAAACCGAATCGTGGTCGAAGATGGCGAGGTAGAGGAGCCAAATGAAGAAATTTCCTTGTCCGAGGCCAGGAAAATAGAGCCGGATTTTGAGGTGGGTGAAGATGTTTCCGAAGAAGTGAAATTGATCGATTTGGGTAGGCGAGCGATATTGGCATTGCGCCAAAACCTGATTTCTAAGATCCATGAGCACGATAATACCACTATCTATAAGCAATTTAAAGACTTGGAGGGTGAGATTTATACGGCAGAGGTGCATCATATTAGGCACCGTGCCGTAATTTTGTTGGATGACGAAGGCAACGAGATCATTCTTCCAAAAGAAAAACAAATCCCGGCCGATTTTTTCCGTAAAGGGGATAACGTACGCGGTATTATTGAAAGCGTGGAACTTAAAGGAAACAAGCCGGCGATCATTATGTCCAGAACTTCCCCGAAATTCTTGGAGCAATTGTTCTTTCAGGAAATTCCTGAAGTTTTCGATGGTTTGATCTCCATTAAAAAAGCCGTTCGTATTCCAGGCGAAAAAGCAAAGGTCGCTGTGGACTCTTACGATGATAGGATCGATCCCGTTGGGGCTTGTGTAGGTATGAAAGGTTCAAGGATCCATGGAATTGTCCGTGAATTGGGTAATGAGAACATCGATGTAATCAACTGGACCAATAATCCCCAACTAATGGTTACCCGGGCACTAAGTCCTGCCAGAGTATCATCCGTTAAGTTGAACGAGGAGAAGAAAACAGCTCAAGTTTATCTAAAGCCAGAGGAAGTGTCCAAGGCTATTGGTAGAGGAGGTCATAATATTAGATTGGCTGGTCAATTAACTGGTTATGAGATAGATGTGTTTAGGGAAGGTGTAGAGGAAGATGTTGAGCTTACAGAGTTCTCCGATGAAATAGAAGGCTGGGTAATAGAGGAGTTCAAGAAAATAGGATTGGACACTGCACGCAGCGTTTTGGAGCAAGACGTAAAAGATTTGGCGAAACGAACAGATCTTGAAGAAGAAACAATCCAAGAGGTAGTTCGTATCCTCAAGGAAGAATTTGAAGATTAGGCTTATATTAGCAGCGAAAAATTAGGGCAAGTAAAATAATTTATGGCAGAAAATCCAACAATACGACTTAATAAAGTTCTTAGAGAATTGAACATTTCACTGGATAGAGCGGTCGACTATCTCAACTCGGAAGGGCATGAGGTAGAGGCACGTCCTACCACCAAGATTTCCAATGAAGTGTATCAAGTTCTGTTGGATGAATTCCAAACGGATAAGAGCAAAAAGGTTGCTTCCAAGGAAGTTGGTGAAGAAAAAAGAAAGGAGAAGGAAGCTATCCGAATGCGAATGGAGAAGGAGCAGGAGGAGCGCAGATTGGCCAAAGAAAAGAAAGAAGCCGAGCAGCAGGTCGTGAAGGCCAAGGCCGAATTATCCGGTCCAAAGACTGTGGGTAAAATTGATTTGGACAAAAAACCCGAACAACCTAAAAAGGAGGAGCCCAAGCAAGAGGAAGCTCCAAAACCCGAACCGGAAAAGGTTCAGGAAAAAGCTCCTGAAAAAGAAACTCCAAAAGTCGAGGCTCCAGCTCCCGTAAAAGAAAAGCCAGAAGAGAAAACAGAGCAAAAGGTCGAGGTAAAAGAGGAAGAAAAGCAGTCTACGGAAGAGGTGGGCACAGGAACCATAAAGACCAATTATCAAAAACTCTCCGGACCAAAAATAACCGGGGACAAAATAGACTTATCGCAATTTAAAAAGCCTGCGAAAAAGAAAAAAGAAGATGCCCAAAAGTCAAAAACTGGCGGAGGATCTTCCGATGGGGCAGAGCGTAAAAAGCGAAGAAGGAGAATAGTTAAGAATGGCCCACAAGCTGGTGGAGGTCGTAATAACAGAGGAGGCGCGGGCAGAAAAGGACAGCGTTCCAATGCACCCAAGGTAGAGCCTACCGAAGAAGAAGTACAAAAACAAGTACGTGAGACCCTCGAAAAACTACAGGGTAAATCCAACAAAGGGCGAGGAGCAAAATATAGAAGGGAGAAAAGAGATCAGCACCGTCAGCAAACGGAAAAAGATCTTGAACAACAGGAATTGGAAAGCAAGATTTTAAAGGTGACCGAATTTGTTACCGTGAACGAACTTGCCACGATGATGAATGTATCCACTACCCAGATAATTTCAGCGTGTATGTCTTTGGGCATCATGGTAACCATGAATCAGCGATTGGATGCTGAAACACTTTCCATTGTAGCAGACGAATTTGGTTATGAGGTCGAGTTTGTAACGGCCGAGATCGAGGAAACCATCGATGAGGTGGAGGATGCTCCCGAAGACTTGCAACCAAGGGCGCCCATTGTTACTGTAATGGGGCACGTAGACCACGGTAAAACATCGCTTCTGGATTACATTCGTGAAGAAAATGTAATCGCAGGGGAAAGTGGAGGAATTACGCAGCATATTGGAGCCTACGGTGTATCACTGGAAGATGGTCAAAGAATTGCTTTCTTGGATACTCCGGGTCACGAAGCGTTTACCGCAATGAGGGCTCGTGGAGCACAGGTAACCGACATTGCCATTATCGTAATTGCAGCGGATGACGATATCATGCCGCAAACGAAAGAAGCAATCAGCCATGCCCAAGCGGCCGGGGTGCCCATAGTATTCGCGATCAACAAAGTGGATAAGCCTACGGCAAATCCTGATAAGATAAAAGAAGGATTGGCGCAAATGAACCTTTTGGTCGAAGATTGGGGGGGCAAAGTGCAATCGCACGATATTTCCGCAAAAACGGGTCAAGGAGTTCAAGAGCTTTTGGAAAAAGTTTTGCTTGAGGCCGAGTTATTGGAATTGAAAGCAAATCCAGAACGTTTGGCAACGGGAACCGTGGTAGAAGCATTTTTGGACAAAGGCCGAGGTTATGTGGCGACCATTTTGGTCCAGACCGGTACATTGAACATTGGTGATTATGTATTGGCGGGAACCTGTAGTGGTAAAGTTAAGGCCATGCAAGATGAAAGAGGACATAATATTACAAGTGCCGGACCCTCCACGCCAATATCTATTTTGGGATTGGACGGAGCGCCGCAGGCAGGTGATAAGTTCCATGTGTTGGAAGATGAGCGGGAAGCCAAGCAAATTGCGGCAAAACGTTCCCAATTACAACGCGAACAATCCGTAAGAACACAACGTCACATTACATTGGACGAAATTGGACGTAGAATTGCGTTGGGCGACTTCCAGGAGCTGAACATTATCCTAAAAGGTGATGTGGATGGTTCTGTAGAAGCTTTAACGGATTCCTTCCAAAAATTGTCCACAGATGAGATACAAGTCAATATCATACATAAGGGCGTAGGAGCGATAACAGAATCCGATGTATTGTTGGCTAGTGCCTCCGATGCGATTATAATCGGATTTAACGTAAGGCCGATGGGCAATGCTCGAACCATTGCCGATAAAGAGGAGATCGATATCAGGACCTACTCCATTATTTATGACGCCATCAACGATCTTAAAGATGCGATGGAAGGCATGTTGTCTCCAGAGATGAAAGAAGAAATCACCGGTAATGCCGAGATTAGGGAGACTTTCAAGATTTCGAAAGTGGGAACCATTGCAGGATGTATGGTCACCAGTGGTAAAATCTTTAGAAACTCCAATATTAGGCTGATCAGGGATGGTGTAGTAATCTATACCGGGGAGCTCGCCTCGTTGAAGCGATTCAAGGATGATGTAAAAGAAGTTTCCAAAGGGTACGACTGCGGACTACAGATCAAGAATTACAACGATATTAGGGAAGGGGATATAGTAGAGGCCTTCCAAGAAGTGGCAGTGAAGAAAAAGCTGTAACGAGTATAATTCTAATTAAAAAAACCCGCTCATCGAGCGGGTTTTTTAGTTATTTGGAAGTGCTTTCTTCAGGTTTCAGGAGCATGGCGTCCGGATATTTTTTTCGTACTTCAAGATATTTCCTCTCGGCCTCCAATTTGGTCCTAAATTTTCCTAGCCTTACACGGTAGGTGGGAGATTCAAACTCTATTTTGGAATACCAGTCAGGGAAATCTACTTCTACTTGGTTCAATAGGTCTTGAGCCTTTTCAAAACTCCCAAAGCCCACTTGTATTTGATAAAAACCACTGTTTGCATTTACCTTGGCATACAGTTGAACCAATTGATCGATTTTCGGGTCTTGTTGAATGGTCACTTGGGCTTGCTGTGCCGAAAGCTGAGTGGCAAAGCCTATAATTAGTGCTGTGAATAGCGTGGTTTTCATAGTGTTTCAGTATTGTGATTATAACGCTTTTTGCAAAAGTAAATTATTATAGGTTAAACAAGTTGAAGCAAAGTTATTTAGAATCTTTATAAATTATGAGTTATAAATACCTTAACATTTCAAAAAATGCTTGTATGTCTTACTTTTGTGACCACTCTTGGTAGGGTGAAAAGCTATTGTTCTCAAACTCAATAGAAAGAATCGTGCCAAGGATTTCGATAGAAATTTCACGAATATGAAAAAGGTTTTATACCGCCATCTATTTTCAAAAGTTTTAGGTTTAACTTTCCTATTGTTCTCCACATCTTTTTATGCTCAAGAAGAGGCTGATGCCGCTGCTGAACAAACAGTGGAAGCTGTCGGAGGAGACCCGGTAAAGGGGAAACAACTGTTTAATCAGAACTGTGCCGCCTGTCACGCATTGGAGCGTAAAATGACGGGGCCTGCACTGGCCAATGTAGAAACAAGGTTGGCTGAGGATGAAGGTTTGGACAAGGAATGGATCTATCAATGGATCAAGAATAGTCCTGCCATGATTTCCGCTGGAGATGCTTATGCTGTAAAAATATACGCAGAGTACAATCAAGCGGCAATGACCCCATTCCCGACGTTGTCTAATCAGGATATCGATGATATTTTGGCGTATACTGCCGCTCCGCCGCCCGCGCCTGCAACTGCTACAGCTGCTGCCGCCACTGGAGGTGATGCTGGTGAGTCAACTTCCGGTATTTCCAACGAAATGATACTTGGCGCATTGGTGTTGGTGTTCGGTCTGTTGGTCATGATGTTGATCTTGGTGAACAAGACCTTGCGCAGAATAGCCGAAGCAAATGGTGTTGTGATTGCGCAGGAGAAAGAAAAGCGCTTGCCAATTTGGAAAGCATTTGTTCAAAATCAGTTCTTGGTGCTGGTAAGTGTAGTGTTCTTGCTTTTGGCAAGTGCGTACTTTGCTTACGGTTGGATGATGCAGGTAGGTATCGATCAGGGATATGCCCCGGTTCAGCCAATCCATTATTCGCACAAAATTCACGCTGGCGATAATAAGATTGAGTGTAAGTATTGTCACTCTTCCGCAAGGACTTCCAAGCATTCCGGGATTCCTTCCCTTAATGTTTGTATGAACTGTCATAAATCTATCTACGAATACACCGGTAATCCAGAAGGTCCTTCAGCTGAAGATCTGGCCAATGGATATACCAATGAATTTTATACGGGCGAAATCAAGAAATTGTACAAAGCGGTCGGTTGGGACGAGGAGAACCAAAGCTATACTGGTGAAACACAACCAGTGGAGTGGGTTAGAATCCATAACCTGCCAGATTTCGCATACTTTAATCACTCTCAGCACGTATCCGTTGCAGGAATTGAGTGTCAGACATGTCATGGTCCAGTAGAGGAAATGGAAGTTATGTATCAGCATGCTCCATTAACTATGGGTTGGTGTATCAATTGTCACAGGGAGACCAATGTGAAGGTTGAAGGTAATGAGTACTATGAGGCAATTCATGAAGAATTGTCCAAAAAGTATGGTGTTGAGGAATTGACCGCTGCCATGATGGGCGGTTTGGAGTGTGGTAAGTGTCACTATTAAGAAATAAAAGAAGATAATCTCAGATATATCGTATGGCATCAAACAAAAAATATTGGAAAAGTGAAGCGGAGTTGAATCCGAACGATTCCATTGTTGAGGCGCTAAGAAACAACGAGTTTACAGAGGAGATTCCCGTTGATGACTTTTTGGGGGACAAGGAAAAACTGTCCGCCTCCAATACTTCAAGAAGGGATTTCTTGAAATATGTCGGCTTCAGTACTGCGGCAGCAACCGTTGCGGCGTGCGAGGGACCTGTTCACAAATCTATACCGTATGTGGTCCAGCCGGACAATATTGTTCCGGGTGTGGCCAATTACTATGCTACAACTATAGCGGATGGTTTTGATTTTGCCAGTATTTTGGTGAAGACCCGGGAGGGAAGGCCAATAAAAATTGAAAACAATACGGATGCAAAGGTAAATGGTGGGGCCAATGCGCGAGTGCAAGCCTCTGTTTTGTCTCTGTATGATAGTAAAAGGGTTCAAGGGCCAATGGCCAATGGTGAGCCTATGGAATGGAAGGTGCTGGATGCTACGGTGATGGCCAAGCTGAACTCTTTGAAGGGTTCCAGTAAGCAAATTGCCCTTTTGACGCAGACATATGCAAGTCCGTCCACAGCAAAATTAATTTCTGAATTTAAAGAGGCTTACGGAGAAAACGTGAACCACGTGGTTTACGATGCAATTTCCGAAGATGCTGCACTTAATGCATTTAATAAGGTGTACGGTGAACGTGCCTTGGCCGATTATGATTTTGAAAAAGCTGAATTGATAGTGTCCTTCGGAGCTGATTTCTTGGGAGATTGGCAAGGTGGGGGCTATGATTCCGGTTATGCAAAAGGACGTATTCCAAAGAACGGGAAAATGTCCAGGCATATTCAGATGGAGTCCAATATGTCCTTGGCCGGGGCCAATGCCGACAAGAGATATCCAATGACGCCAACCCAGCAGAAAATTGCGCTGGCCAAATTGTATGGCAAGTTAAATGGTAGCAGTGTAGGTGGTGGTACATCTGATGTGGATGCTGCCGTGGACCAAGTTGCGGCCGAAATCAAAAAAGCAGGCAGCAAAGCAGTTGTTGTTACCGGATTAAATGATGAGAATGCACAATCCGTTGTTTTGGCGATCAATAAATTATTGGCTAGTGAGGCATTTGATCCGATCAAGCCAAAATATGTGCGCCAAGGAGATGCTGCAAAGGTGAATAAATTGATATCGGATATGAATGCCGGTCGTGTAGGTATGTTGATTACGGACGGTGTAAATCCAGCGTATTCATTGCCAAATGCAGAAGAGTTTGTTGCTGGTTTGGATCAGGTAGATATTTCTGTAGCTTTTGCGTTCAATAATGATGAGACGGCACAGTCGTCCGATTATGTGGCGGCATCATCCCATTATTTGGAATCATGGGGCGATGCAGAGTTCAAAAAAGGACAATATAGCTTAATGCAGCCAGCCATTCGTGAGTTGTTTGATACGAGACAGTTTCAGACTGCACTTTTGAAATGGATGGGTGTGGAAAAAACATACTACGAATACATTAAGGAAAATTGGAATACTGATATTCTGCAAGGAGGTTCTTGGAACAAAGCTTTGCAGGATGGGGTATTTGAGGTTTCCGTTATGAATACAGAAAATGACGAGGTTGCTTCGGTGAATGAAGGCGAGGAAGAGCAACCGGAAATTGTACCAATAGCGTCCGCGATACGTTCTTTGGTGAATTCCACAAGCCCGGGCACGGAGCTGGTACTTTACTCAAAAGTGGGTATGGGCGACGGTCGCCAGGCGAACAACCCTTGGTTGCAAGAGTTCCCTGATCCGATTTCGAGGGTCTCTTGGGACAACTATGTTACCGTTTCCAAGGCCGATGCTGAAACTTGGGGATTGGAGAACACCATAGTGGCCGATGGCGGTCTAAATGGTAGTTATGTCAATCTTACTGTTGATGGAAAGGTTCTGGAGAATGTTCCTGTGATCGTTCAGCCAGGACAAGCAGTGGGTACTGTAGGGCTTTCGTTCGGATACGGTAAAAAAGCCGGAATGCAGCAAGAGATGGCCACAGGGGTCAATGCATACGCTTTATATAGTAATTTTTCCGATGTACAGTCGGTTACGATAGAAAAATCAGCAGGAGTTCATGAGTTTGCCTGTGTGCAATCTCAAAAAACACTGATGGGTAGGGGAGATATCATCAAAGAAACTACTTTGGAGATTTTCAATACCAAAGATCATGCGGAATGGAACCCAATGCCGCATGTATCATTGAATCATCAGGAAATACCTGTTACCTCTCCAGATGCAGACCTTTGGGAGGAGTTTGATAGAAGTATAGGGCATCACTTTAACTTGTCCATCGATCTAAATGCATGTACCGGATGTGGTGCTTGTGTCATCGCATGTCATGCTGAGAACAATGTTCCGGTTGTCGGAAAGATGGAGATGCGCCGTTCCAGAGATATGCACTGGTTGCGAATAGACAGGTACTACTCTTCCGAAGAGACCTTTGAGCAAGATAACGAGAAAAAAGATGGCATGGATGGCCTTTGGGGAGAAAATGGTTCTCTTGGAGGCTTTAGGGAGATGGAAGATCCGTCAGCCAATCCACAGGTAGCCTTCCAGCCGGTAATGTGTCAACACTGTAATCATGCACCTTGTGAAACTGTTTGTCCGGTTGCGGCAACATCGCATAGTAGACAGGGTCAAAACCATATGGCTTACAACCGTTGTGTAGGAACAAGATATTGTGCCAACAACTGTCCTTATAAAGTTCGTAGATTCAACTGGTTCTTGTACAATAACAACGACGAGTTCGATTTTAATATGAACAATGATTTGGGTAAAATGGTACTTAATCCAGACGTTAATGTGCGTTCTAGGGGGGTTATGGAAAAATGCTCAATGTGCATCCAAATGACCCAAAAGACCATTTTGGACGCGAAGAGAGACGGTCGAGTGGTGAAAGATGGTGAGTTCCAAACTGCTTGTTCTGCAGCATGTAGCAGCGGGGCTATGGTGTTCGGCGATGTAAACGATCACGATAGTAAAGTGGCCAAATTGAAAGAGGATGATAGGATGTACCATTTGTTGGAGCATGTGGGAACAAAACCAAACGTGTTCTACCATGTTAAGGTAAGAAACACCAACGAGGCTTAATCAATAAAAAAAGAAGTAACTAGAAGATAAATTATGGCGTCGCATTACGAAGCACCTATTCGAAAGCCCTTAGTAGTCGGAGACAAAGGTTACCACGATGTAACCGTGGATATTGCCCGTCCGGTTGAGGGAAAGGCCAACAAACAATGGTGGATTGTTTTTTCTATCGCATTAGTGGCATTCCTTTGGGGTCTAGGATGTATCATTTACACCATTTCAACAGGTATTGGGGTTTGGGGTCTTAACCGAACCGTAAACTGGGCCTGGGATATTACCAACTTTGTATGGTGGGTAGGTATTGGTCACGCAGGTACACTGATTTCAGCAGTACTTTTGCTTTTCCGTCAAAAATGGAGAATGGCAATTAACCGTTCAGCGGAAGCTATGACCATTTTCTCGGTTGTGCAGGCGGGTTTGTTCCCGATTATTCACATGGGCCGTCCTTGGTTGGCATATTGGGTACTTCCCATTCCTAACCAATTTGGTTCCCTTTGGGTAAACTTTAACTCACCATTACTTTGGGACGTATTTGCGATATCGACCTATCTTTCTGTATCGTTGGTATTCTGGTGGACAGGATTACTGCCCGATTTCGCGATGATTCGCGATAGAGCGGTAAAACCATTCCAGAAGAAAATATATAGCTTATTGAGCTTTGGTTGGACAGGTAGAGCCAAGGATTGGCAGCGTTTTGAGGAAGTTTCCTTGGTATTGGCCGGTTTGGCAACACCTTTGGTACTTTCTGTACACACCATTGTATCCTTTGACTTTGCCACATCGGTGATTCCTGGATGGCACACGACCATTTTCCCTCCTTATTTTGTTGCGGGAGCAATTTTCTCTGGATTTGCCATGGTGAACACCCTTCTGATCATTATGCGTAAAGTGTGTAATCTTGAGGCTTATATTACCGTACAGCATATTGAATTGATGAACATTGTAATCATGATTACAGGTTCCATTGTAGGATGCGCCTACATAACTGAGTTGTTCATTGCTTGGTATTCCGGAGTGGAGTACGAGCAGTACGCTTTCTTGAACAGGGCTACAGGACCTTATGCATGGGCTTACTGGGCAATGATGACCTGTAATGTGTTCTCGCCTCAGTTTATGTGGTTCAAAAAGTTGCGTACCAGTATTATGTTCTCTTTCTTCATTTCGATTGTGGTAAACATTGGAATGTGGTTCGAGCGTTTTGTGATCATCGTTACATCGTTGCATAGGGATTATTTGCCATCCTCATGGACCATGTTCTCACCAACATTTGTGGATATTGGAATTTTTATTGGAACCATCGGATTCTTCTTTGTCCTGTTCCTCTTGTATTCAAGAACATTCCCTGTAATAGCGCAAGCCGAGGTAAAATCAATTTTGAAATCATCTGGAGAGAAGTATAAAAAATTAAGGGATGCTGGTCAACCTCTTTATCAAATGCCACAAGGTGTAAATAAAGTAGTGGGTTATGAAGAGCCTATAACGGATGACGTGTTGATGGGCGAAGTAAAGCCTACAGAAGGTGATAAGGTAGGTGTAACCGAATTGCTGAGCAGTATAGGTACATTCGATGCCGCTACGGAAACACCGGACGATTTGAAAGAAATCAAGGGGGTAGGTCCGGAAATGGAGCGAACCTTGAACGAAATAGGTATTTACACCTATGCACAGGTCGCCAGAATGACCGAAAAGGAGTATAATCTGTTGGACTCTATTACCGGAAGGTTCCCAGGTCGTGCGCAGCGTGACGATTGGGCGGGTCAAGCGAAGTTGTTAAACGATAAAAAATAATTATGGCATCAAAAGTTATACAAGCACTTTATACCGATGACGATGTGTTGATGCATGCCGTAAAAAAGGTTAGGGCAGAACACCATCATATAGAGGAGGTGTACACCCCGTTCCCTGTTCACGGTCTAGACAAAGCAATGGGATTGGCCGATACAAGAATCGCTATCACTTCATTCCTGTATGGATGTTTGGGATTGACCGTGGCCGTGGTTATGATGAACTTTATTATGATCGAGGATTGGCCACAGGATATTGGAGGTAAGCCAAGTTTTAGCTACCTGGAAAACATGCCGGCCTTTGTACCGATCATGTTCGAGCTTACCGTTTTCTTTGCAGCCCACTTAATGGTGATCACATTTTATCTTAGAAGTAGGATGTGGCCCTTTAAAAAGGCGGAAAACCCAGATAAAAGAACCACTGATGACCATTTTTTGATGGAGCTAGGTGTTCACGATAACGAGAATGAACTTGCCGAGCTGTTATGGGAAACAGGAGCGGTAGAAGTAAAAGTTACAGAAAAGGAGTCTTAATAATATGAAGCAATTAGGTAAAATAAGTCTTGCTTTGGCCTTGGTACTGTTTGCAGCCTCTTGTGCAGATAAGAACAGTCCAAACTACCAATTCATGCCAAACATGTACGAAACCGTAGGGTACGAAACTTATCAAGGTGTTGATAATGGATTGTTTCCTGATGGAACAGAGGCCATGTTGCCCGTAGAGGGGACCATTAATAGAGGTTACATGCCCTACGAAATAGAAAACACTCCGGAAGGTAAAGAAATGGCAAGGTTGAACCCAAGTCCATTGGATTCGCTCAATAGTGAAAAGAATTTAGCAAGAGGCAAGGAGCTGTACGATATTTATTGTGCCATATGTCACGGAGCTAAAGGAGATGGTCAAGGAAACCTTGTAAAAAGAGAAAAAATATTGGGTGTTCCCAGCTATGCAGATGCAGCTAGAAACATTACTGTCGGAACTACATATCATGCCATTTATTACGGGTTGAACTCAATGGGTTCTTACGCCTCACAGTTCGCCAATGAGGAAGAAATGTGGCAAGTGTCCGAATATGTGATGAAATTAAAGGAAGACCTAACAAAATAATAGGATAAGAAGAAACTATGTATACCTTTTCAAACAAACTTAGACTTGGATCTTTCATAGCCATGGGGCTTGGATTTATTTTCCTAGTAATTGGTTTTGTATCTGCCCCATCAACGGTGGAGGAAGCCAAGGCCATGGTAGCAGTGCATGACGATGGTCATGGAGGAGGGCATGCAGAAGCAGCCGATGCCCATGGAGTAGCAGAAGGTCACGGAGCCGAAGCTGCACATGGAGAAACACATGATGCTTCTCACGATGAGCATTTGTTGCACCAGTTGCAAAACCGTCCATGGTCCGCACTTTACGTAGCAGCATTCTTTTTCTTTATGATTTCTTTGGGAGTATTGGCCTTTTACGCTATACAACGTGCTGCACAAGCAGGATGGTCCCCATTGCTCTTTAGGGTGATGGAGGGTATTACGGCATATCTTGTCCCCGGAGGTATCATTGTATTTGTAATATTATTGCTATCGGTATTGCACATGAACCACATGTTCGTATGGATGGATGCGGACACAGTGGCACACGATAAACTATTACAGGGCAAGGCGGGGTATTTGAACCCAACTTTCTTCTTGATAAGAGCAGCTATATTCTTGGGTGGATGGATTTTTTACCGTCAGTATTCCAGAAAATTGTCCTTGGCGCAAGATGAGTCGGACGATAACAGCAACTTTGTGAAGAATTTTAGATGGTCTGCCGCTTTCTTGGTATTCTATTTAATTTCTGAGTCCATGATGTCTTGGGATTGGATCATGAGCTTGGACCCACACTGGTTCAGTACCCTATTTGGATGGTATGTTTTTGCAAGTATGTTCGTATCCGGAATCACTGTTATTGCCATGGTTACCGTATACCTAAAATCAAAAGGATATCTAGAGCAAGTAAATGATAGTCATATCCACGATTTGGCCAAGTTTATGTTCGGTATCAGTATATTCTGGACGTACTTATGGTTCTCTCAGTTTATGCTTATTTGGTATGCGGATATACCAGAAGAGGTAACTTACTATATAGCCCGTTTCCAGGACTATAAACTGCCTTTCTTTGGAATGTTGGTTCTAAACTTTGTGTTCCCATTATTGGTTCTAATGAACAGCGACTATAAAAGGGTAAACTGGTTTGTTATCATGACCGGTATTGTGGTGCTGTTTGGGCACTATTTGGATATTTTTAATATGGTAATGCCTGCAACGGTAGGGGATCAATGGTATATTGGTCTTCCGGAAATAGGAGGTATTTTGTTCTTTGGAGGTTTGTTCGTTTACTGGGTGTTCACAGCGTTGACCAAAGCGCCATTACAACCCAAACGAAACCCATTTATTGAAGAGAGTAGACATTTTCATTATTAATACGATTTAAGTCTTAGATAGATATACGATGACTGCATTATTAACATTGACTGTTTTAGTATTGGTTGCGATTGCCATTTGGCAGATGACCAAGATTTTTGAATTATCGCAAACTAAAACAGAAAACGCTGAAATAGCCAACGATTCCGATAACAAGAACAATGGATACCTATTGTTTGCTTTTTTGATATTTATCTATGGAATCACCATTTTCAGTTTTGCCAAATATTCTAAAATGTTATTGCCCGAAGCGGCATCAGAGCACGGTGGTGAGTACGACCAATTGATGTGGGTCTCAATGGCCATAATTTTCTTTGTACAGACCATTACACAAGCTTTGTTGCATTACTTCGGATACAAGTACAGAGGGCAAAAGGGCAGAAAAGCACTCTTTTTTGCCGATAACGATAGACTGGAGTTTATCTGGACCATTATCCCGGTAATCGTATTGGCAGGTTTGATTCTGTGGGGTCTTTACACTTGGACCAATATCATGGATATTAACGAGGACGATGATCCGTTGATCGTTGAACTATACGCTCAGCAGTTTAACTGGACAGCCCGTTATGCCGGAGAGGATAACGTACTGGGTGATGCAAACGTACGCTTGATCGATATAGGTAAAGCAAATGTTTTAGGTTTGGACGAATCCGACCCCAATGCAGAGGACGATATTATTGTAAAGGAATTGCACTTGCCCGTTGGACGCAAAGTAAACATTAAAATGAGGTCTCAAGATGTGTTGCACTCAGCATATATGCCGCACTTTAGAGCTCAGATGAACTGTGTGCCCGGTATGATCACACAATTCTCCTTCACACCTACGGTTACAACCGAAGAAATGCGCTTAAACCCGGATGTTGCGGACAAAGTAAAGCGAACCAATGCCCTTAGGGCAGAATGGGCAGCAGAAGGTAAGCCTAATTCGGACCCATGGGAGTTCGATTATGTTCTATTGTGCAATAAAATATGCGGAAAATCCCATTATAACATGCAGATGAAGATTATAGTGGAGACAGAAGAAGAGTACAATAAGTGGCTTGCCGAGCAAAAAACGTTCAAAGAAACTGTTATGGTGGACGAGAGCGGAGAGCAAGCATTCAACACCGAAGATGGCGAAGAAGTAGCTTTGGAAGAAACAACTTCGGTAGAGTAACAAGCAACAAAAAATAACAAAAAAAATTAATTGGAATATGTCTGAAGTAGCCCATGTAAGTCACGATGATCACCACGATGATCATGGACATCACCATAAGGAAACTTTCATTACAAAATACATTTTCAGTCAGGACCATAAGATGATATCCAAACAGTATCTTATCACTGGTCTAATTATGGGATTCATTGGTATAGCCATGTCATTGTTGTTTAGAATGCAATTGGCCTGGCCGGGTGAATCTTTCGGAATATTTGAAGCTGTTTTGGGGAAATGGGCCCCGGACGGTGTAATGGATGCCGATATTTATTTGGCATTGGTTACTATACACGGTACCCTAATGGTGTTCTTTGTACTCACACAGGGTCTTAGTGGTACGTTCAGTAACTTACTTATTCCATTACAAATCGGAGCAAGGGATATGGCTTCCGGTTTTATGAACATGCTTTCTTACTGGATGTTCTTTGTTTCGTCCGTAATTATGATTATTTCTTTGTTTGTGGAAGCTGGACCGGCCGCTGCAGGTTGGACCATTTATCCACCATTGAGCGCACTGCCCATGGCCCAACCGGGTTCTGGTATGGGTATGACACTTTGGTTGGTTTCCATGGCAATATTCATCGCATCTTCACTTTTGGGATCTTTGAACTATATCGTAACGGTAATCAACCTTAGAACAAAAGGAATGTCCATGACACGTTTGCCATTAACAGTGTGGGCTTTCTTTGTAACTGCGATAATCGGTGTGGTATCATTCCCGGTATTGCTTTCTGCCGCTTTGTTATTGATTATGGATAGAAGTTTTGGAACATCATTCTTCTTGTCCGATATCTTTATTCAGGGAGAAGTATTGCATTACCAAGGAGGATCTCCAGTGCTGTACGAACATTTGTTCTGGTTCTTGGGACACCCTGAGGTGTACATTGTATTGTTGCCGGCATTGGGTATTACATCCGAAGTAATGTCTACAAACGCAAGAAAACCTATTTTTGGATATAGAGCAATGGTTGCATCGATTTTGGCAATTGCATTCTTGTCCACAATAGTTTGGGGACACCACATGTTCGTGTCCGGTATGAATCCATTCTTAGGATCCGTATTTACATTTACCACATTATTGATCGCCATACCATCGGCGGTTAAGGCCTTTAACTATATCACTACATTATGGAAGGGAAATCTGCAGTTGAACCCTGCAATGTTGTTTTCCATTGGGTTGGTGTCAACATTTATCACTGGAGGTCTAACAGGAATAATATTGGGAGATAGTACATTGGATATCAATGTTCACGATACATACTTTGTAGTGGCACACTTCCACTTGGTTATGGGTATCTCCGCATTGTACGGAATGTTCGCAGGAATTTATCACTGGTTCCCGAAAATGTTCCAAGGCCGTATGATGAACAAAAACTTGGGCTACGTCCACTTCTGGATTACTGCAGTTTGTGCTTATGGGGTTTTCTTTCCAATGCACTTTGTAGGTATGGCCGGAGTACCAAGACGTTATTACGAAAACACGGCGTTCCCAATGTTCGATGAGTTGACCAACGTCCAAGTATTAATGACCGTGTTTGCACTGATTGCTGGCCTTGCCCAATTGATTTTTGTATACAACTTTATATCCAGTATTTTCTACGGTAAAAAAGGACCGGTCAACCCATGGGGATCAAATACATTGGAATGGACTACACCACGCGAGCACATCCACGGAAACTGGCCTGGGGAAATCCCACATGTGTACCGTTGGGCTTACGATTACAGTAAGACATACGAAAATGGTGAGTATATTATTGCGGGACAAGATTTTGTGCCACAGAACGTTCCATTGCAAGAGAACGAGGAAGAACTCAATCATTAAGATCAAGAATATATTATTGTACAAACTGAGCCCGTCCCATAAGGATGGGCTTTTTTATTGGATTAGATTTTATGCTGAATTGTATATCTTTAAAGGAAGATCCCCTTATCAAAAAGCAAACCATCATGAAAAATATTGTAATCTTAATATTGATCACCTTCCCAATATTATCCAATGCACAACGAAAGCCTAAAATCAAGGGGAGCAGAATTGTCTCCGAGCTGAGCGAAGAATTGCCTCCCTTTAATGCCATTGTGCTCAACGATGATCTGGATATTCGATTGAACAAAGCACTAGGGCCAGGGTATCACTTGATCGCAGATGATAACTTGATCGATATACTCAAGTTTGAAGTGCAAGAAGGCACTTTGGTAATTAGTTCTTACTATAATATTACGGCAAAGAAACAACTGGAAATTACAATCAATTATACAGATTTACAGGCAATAACAGTGAAAAATGGTAGCGTGGTTTCCAACGAAGTGATAGATACCGAGCAATTGTTTGTGGATGGATTTAACAACACCAAATTGGATATTCGGGCCAATGCAGCGGTAATGGATATAAATTTGGAAGATACCAGTAGTGGAACATTTAATGTGGAAGTGGATTCACTTAATGTAAATTTAGGGGCCCGTTCAGATGCCTATGTATATGCGCAGATGGATTCTGGGGCATTGGATTTGGAAGGTAATTCATCTTTGACCATCGAAGGTACATCCGATAGGTTGCAAGCCAATATATTGGATTATGCAAAATATAAGGGCGAGACCATGGAAGTAGGGTCTTATCAACTTATAATTAGTGGAAACTCCAATGCAAGGGTCTATGCATTTAGGGATATTGCTATTAAAGCAACACAAGATGCTAGAATTTACCTGTACGGAACGCCCAAGATTGCAATAGATGAGTTTTTGGACACAGTACAACTCATAAAAAAGGAATAGCTTTAAAAATCACCGTTAATTGAAAAGGTCATCAAGTTGTGCATAGCAGAGCTTTTCAATTATATTTGTTGAACGATGAACGAAAATTTAGATCCTACCGCCGAAAACCTATCACCAGAAGAGTTCGATATAGAAAGAGCTCTCCGGCCAATTAGTTTCGATGATTTTACAGGACAGGCTCAAGTGCTCGAAAACCTAAAGGTTTTTGTGCAAGCGGCCAATTTAAGGGGTGAAGCTTTGGATCATACTCTTTTTCATGGTCCCCCCGGCCTGGGTAAAACAACCTTGGCCCACATATTGGCCAATGAACTTGGAGTAAATATTAAGGTTACATCTGGGCCTGTTTTGGATAAACCTGGGGATTTGGCAGGCCTTTTGACCAATTTAGATGAGCGTGATGTACTGTTTATAGATGAAATCCACAGATTGAGCCCCATTGTAGAGGAATATTTGTACTCCGCCATGGAGGATTATAAAATCGATATTATGATCGAGACGGGGCCGAATGCACGTACCGTTCAAATAAACCTGAGCCCTTTTACATTGATAGGGGCAACTACGCGGTCCGGATTGTTGACTGCCCCCATGAGAGCCCGATTTGGAATACAGAGTAGGCTGGAATATTACAACACCGAACTATTGTCCACTATAGTTGAGCGCAGTGCCGAGATACTAAAGGTCCCCATTACCAACGATGCAGCCATCGAAATTGCGGGACGAAGCAGGGGGACACCGAGAATTTGCAACGCACTTTTAAGAAGGGTCCGGGATTTTGCCCAGATCAAAGGGAATGGCAACATAGATCTCGAGATTTCACAATTTGGACTCAAAGCACTTAATGTGGATGCACATGGCCTAGATGAAATGGACAATAAAATTTTGAGCACCATCATCGATAAGTTTAAAGGAGGTCCAGTGGGAATAACTACCTTGGCAACCGCTGTATCCGAAAGTGCAGAAACCTTGGAAGAAGTATACGAACCATTTTTAATACAACAAGGGTTTATTATGCGAACACCAAGAGGTAGGGAGGTTACAGAACTTGCTTACAAACACTTGGGCAGAGTAAAGGGAGGTACTCAGGCGGGATTGTTTTAAAGCTGATGGTAGTAACAATCCTATTAACTTTTACCGTTACGTTAAAAATCTTTTTGTATCTTGTTTATTGTATTCATTTACAAGGTTCTATTAGGTTATTTAAACCAAAGAAATTCCCTACTTTTCCCTCATACCAATTAAAAATACATAAGGTTGTATTCCCAAAGTACACCACATTTTATTAAGATCAACGTGCATTTTTCTAAGTAGATGACGGGAAACCATCCTAAATATTCGCCAATATCCAATGCTGATAAGATTCCGGAGCTTTCCGGTCAAATACGTAAGTTAATGGTCCAAGTAGGTATTGGGGTAGGCCTTATTTTGATATTGGCCATTACATTGTTATTGTTTCAGTTTGGTATTGGAACCACTAATGGCAACTTGGCCCCAGTTCCCGATGATGTATACCGTATGGATTACAATGTGTACAATCTATCATCCACTATAAAAAATGAAAAAATCAAACTTGGATTCGAGATTTTTAGAAATACAACATTGCATGTAGGACCCAAACAAAAAGATTCAATCAAAATGTATGCAGGCAATAACTTGGCCTGCGCCAGTTGCCATATAAACGGAGGAACCAAACCCTTCGCGGCACCATTGATCGGTGTGGTAAAACGTTTCCCACAATTTAGAGGTCGAGAAAACAAAATGGGAACCATTGAAGAAAGGATCAATGGATGTATGGAGCGGAGCATGAATGGTAGAATATTGCCTGTAGCATCACAAGAAATGCAAGCCCTTATAGCTTATTTGGATTGGTTGGGCCGAGCAACTCCCCCGAACGGCAAAATCGAGGGACAGGGCTTCTTGAAGATTCAAATCCCTAATAGGGCAGTAGATCTTGCTCATGGCGAATCCGTTTACAAAGAACATTGCGTTATCTGTCATGGTCTGGACGGACAGGGGCAACTATTGGCCGAAAACGATCAATATCTGTACCCTCCATTGTGGGGCAGTGATTCCTATAACAATGGTGCGGGCATGACCCGCGTAATCACCGCGGCCCAATTTATAAAAGGTAATATGCCATTTGGCACTACATACGACAAACCTGTTCTTACCGACGAGCAAGCCTACGATGTGGCAGGGTACATCAATCAGAAAATAAGACCTACCAAGCCCAATAGAGAGGCAGACTTTCCAGATCTGGTCAAAAAACCCGTATCTACGCCCTATGGTCCTTATGTGGATCCCTTCTCTCCCGAGCAGCACCAGTTAGGCCCGTTCCAGCCTATCATGGATTACTACCTTAAGGAACATCAACTTCGTAAAACCAAGTAAACACTACAAGCAATGAAAACAACAAGAACAACATCAAGACGAAATTTTATGGGAGCTATGATGCTGGGTGCCTCTGCATCCACATTAATGGCTTTTACCAATCCCATTTTAGCGGGGATGGCCGATTACACCGAGTCGGAAATGAACGATGCGGAGGCATGGATGAAAACAATAAAAGGAAAACACAGAGTGGTATACGATGGTTCATATCCACATCACGGATTTTCCATAATTTGGAACTGGGCCTATTATTTGTCCAACAATGAGATGGGTTCCATGGATAATGAAATAACGGCCATGACGGTACTACGGCACGACGCTATTCCGTTTGCTTTTCACACCGACCTATGGAAAAAATACCCCTTGGGCACTATGTTCCATGTAAAAAAAGCGGACGGCACAGTATATGATCGCAACCCGTACTATGAACCGCAGGAGGGAGATTTCCCCATGCCTGTTATCCAGGGTATTAAGGATATGATCGGTCGCGGGGCCATGTTCTGTGTCTGTAATTTGGCCATAAAGGTATATAGCGGAGCCGCGGCACAACAAATGGGCAAAGATGCATCGGAAGTGTACGAGGAATGGAAAGCAGCTGTATTGCCTGATATTCAGATTGTCCCTTCGGGTGTTTGGGCCTTGGGCAGAGCTCAGGAAGAAGGTTGTGGTTACATTTTTGCAGGAAACACAATTTGATCAAGATGAAAAATCTAGTTCTAATCTTAACACTGATGATGTCGGGCACAGTGCTCGGACAAACAGAGCCCATCAAATTGGTATTTGATGTAACCAGCGACGATCCGGATGTCCATCGCATGGCCGCAAAACATTTGCAGTTGATGGCCGAAGCCTATCCGCAATCACAATTTGAAATGGTAATTTACAGTGGAGCCTACCAAATGGTAGATAAAAAAGCCTCTGTGGCTGGAGAAATGCTATCGGCCGCAGTAAACAGGAAAAATGTGGATGTTGTAATTTGCGAACAGACCATGAAACGGCATAAAATGACGATGGGCGATCTTATACCCGGCGTAGGCTCGGTGCCCGATGGAATTTATGAGATCGTGATGAGGCAAAAAGATGGTTGGGGCTATATTAAAGAGGCAAAATAGGATTGATTTTCGGGAGAAAAAGTTTAATCGATTAACTTTAGGGCATGAATGCCACCAAAAGGACACATTTGATCAAAACCGAGGCAAAACGCCTCGGTTTTTTGTCTTGCGGGATATCCAAAGCGGAATTCTTGGAAGACGAGGCGCCACGATTGGAAAAATGGCTAAAACAAAACATGCATGGAGAAATGCAGTACATGGAAAACCATTTTGATAAACGTTTGGACCCCACAAAACTGGTCGAAGATTCCAAATCGGTTATCTCTCTATTGTTGAATTATTTTCCAGAAGAAAAGCAAAACCCGGACTCCTTTAAAATTTCCAAATATGCCTATGGGATGGATTATCACTTTGTAATAAAGGATAAACTAAAGAGTCTTCTCCATTTTATACAAGAAGAAATTGGCGAGGTGCATGGGCGGGCCTTTGTAGACTCTGCACCCGTACTGGATAAGGCCTGGGCCGCAAAAAGTGGACTCGGTTGGATCGGGAAACATAGTAATTTGCTTACCCAACAAGTGGGGTCTTTTTATTTTGTGGCCGAACTGATAGTGGATTTGGAATTGGAGTACGACGCTCCTGTGACCGATCATTGTGGAACCTGTACGGCATGTATAGATGCCTGCCCAACAAAAGCCATAATTGAACCCTATGTGGTCGATGGCAGCAAGTGTATTTCTTACCTTACCATAGAACTTAAAAATGAGATTCCGAGCGGGTTTCAAGATAAAATGGACGATTGGATGTTCGGTTGCGATGTGTGCCAAGATGTATGCCCTTGGAACCGTTTTTCGAAACCACATAACGAACCACTCTTCAACCCAAATCCGGAACTGCTATCGTTCACAAAAAAAGATTGGGAGGAAATCACAGGGGAGATCTTTAATAAAGTTTTTAAAAAATCAGCGGTAAAAAGAACCAAATTGTCTGGATTGGAACGGAATATTCGCTTTTTGAAGAAATAGGTTTACTGCGGGATTCAAAAATTCGGCGGGTCACCTCAAGAATAAAATACTATATTGAACTATATTTTGAAGGATTCGTATGTTTCCAGTCAATATTTTGATGACCAGCTAAACTTTTAGTATGATTAAGATTAAAAAACCCAAATTAAGTTTTTGGCAGATTTTTAATATGAACGTTGGATTTCTTGGCATCCAATACAGTTTCGGGCTTCAACAAAGTGCCATTAATCCTATATTTCTTTTTTTGGGTGCCGAGGAAGAATTACTTCCAATACTGAACATAGCCGGCCCTGTGACCGGATTGGTGGTCCAGCCGATTATTGGAGCTATATCCGATAAAACTTGGTCACCAAGGTGGGGCAGACGGAAACCTTTCTTTTTAATAGGGGCCATAATGGGCAGTCTGTGCCTATTTGCCTTTCCACTGAGTCCGGCTCTTTGGTTTGCCGTCGGTCTGTTATGGATCTTGGATGTGGGCAACAATATGGCCATGGAACCATACCGTGCCTTTGTGGGCGATAAATTACCGGAATCCCAATTTAGTATTGGTTATCAAATGCAGAGTTTGTTCGTCGGGGCCGGTATATTATTGGCAAACGCGTCTATTTTTTTATTTCAGGATTGGTTCGGTGGAGGGCAAGAAGTGGACGGGGCTGTACCCAAATGGTTGTACTATTCCTTTTTTATAGGGTCCTTTCTTTCCATTGCAACCATTTTATGGTCGGTTTTAAAAACACCGGAAATCCCACCAACTGACCAAGAACTGGAGGAAATCAACAAGCACAAATCTTTGCCTTTTTTGGAGCGGTTTAAAGTCCCTTTTGTGGAAATAGCGCATGCGGTTAAAGATATGCCCAAGTTTATGTGGAAACTCTCCGGGGTTTATTTGTTCCAGTGGTATGCCCTTTTTGTGTACTGGCAGTTTATAACACCCTTGTTTAGGGTTTCCTTGGGTTTTGACACCTCCGAGGCTGCTGCACAGGCTGCAAAAATGAGCACCACATATAATGTGGTCACAGCGGTGGTTGCCTTGGTTTTGGTCCCGCTTACCATGCGATTCGGTGGTAAAAAAGTATATGCTTTGAGTTTATTTGGTACAGCATTGGCTTTATTTTCAATACCTTATATCAAAGATCCGGTATATGTGCTGTTTCCCATGGTGCTATTTGGTATCGGGTGGGCAGCCATGATGGGCATACCCTATAGCATGGTCTCCAAAATTGTACCCCAGGAGCGAAGAGGAGTGTACATGGGTATTTTAAATATGATGATCGTTATTCCTATGGGAATACAAACACTCACTTTTGGGCCTATTTTCAAGAATCTATTAGGTGGGGATTCAATTAATGCGATGCTGTTTGCTGCCGTATTTTTTGTGATAGCGGCAATCTTGGCCATGCGGCTCAAGCTATCGGACAGTAAGGATGAGTATCCGTTGGATGCCTGATCTAAAGTAGGGGAAAGGATCTGCTAATATTATCGTGCGTTTTGGTATTGTTTAAATTGATTCATTGTATTTTAAGATAAAACCAATGAATGTCCTAACTTTACCAATTCATTTTTGACTATATGAGCAAGGAAAAGCAAAGACGTGAGGCATTACTCTACCACGCAAAACCACAACCCGGAAAAATTAAAATAGTACCAACAAAACCATATTCCACACAACGGGATTTGGCATTGGCCTACTCTCCAGGAGTAGCGGAACCCTGTCTAGAAATCGAAAAAAACAAGGACGATGTGTACAAGTATACCGCAAAAGGGAACATTGTTGCGGTAATTTCCAATGGTACCGCAGTTTTGGGTTTGGGAAATATTGGCCCAGAGGCATCAAAACCGGTAATGGAAGGCAAGAGCTTGCTCTTTAAGATATTTGCCGATATTGATGGAATTGACATCGAACTGGACACTACCGATGTGGAACGGTTCATAGAAACCGTAAAGACTATTGCGCCCACCTTTGGAGGAATCAATTTGGAGGATATTAAAGCTCCTGAAGCTTTCGAGATCGAACAGCGGTTAAAAGATGAGCTGGACATTCCCGTAATGCACGATGATCAACACGGTACTGCCATTATTTCCGCTGCGGCGTTGTTGAATGCACTGGAAATAGCCGACAAAAAAATCGAAGAAGTAAAAATAGTGGTAAGTGGAGCCGGAGCTGCAGCAGTTTCGTGCACTCGATTGTACAAAGCTTTCGGTGCAAAGGCGGAAAATATAGTTATGCTGGACAGTAAAGGTGTGATCCGAAGTGATCGGGATACGCTTACTACAGAAAAAAAAGAATTTGCCACAGATAGAAAAATAGATACTTTGGAAGAGGCAATGGTAGACTCCGATGTGTTTATAGGACTTTCCATCGCAGATATCGTTTCGCCCAAAATGTTGAAATCCATGGCCGATAATCCCATTGTTTTTGCCATGGCCAACCCTAACCCAGAAATCGAGTATAACCTGGCTGTGAAAACACGTAAGGATATCATTATGGCGACAGGTCGTTCCGATCACCCTAACCAAGTGAACAATGTGTTGGGGTTCCCTTTTATTTTTAGGGGAGCATTGGATGTAAGATCTACCAAGATCAACGAAGAAATGAAAATGGCCGCTGTACGTGCATTGGCCGATTTGACCAGGGAACCAGTGCCTGAGCAGGTAAACATAGCTTACGATGCAACGCGATTGACCTTTGGCCGGAATTATATCATTCCAAAACCATTTGATCCTCGTTTGATCACTAAAATACCGCCAGCTGTGGCAAAAGCGGCTATGGATAGCGGTGTAGCCCGTATGCCGATTCAGGATTGGGATCGGTACGAGGAAGAGCTTTACCAAAGATCGGGCAACGATAATAAGGTGGTAAGGCTATTGCACAATAGGGCTAAGGTAAACCCAAAACGTATAGTTTTCGCCGAAGCAGAGCTTTTGGATGTTATGAAGGCCGCGCAGATCGTGCATGATGAAGGTATTGCGACCCCAATTTTATTGGGCGATAAGCAAACTATAGAAAATTTAAAAGAAGAGCTCGATTTTGATGCAGAAGTGCCGATTATAGATCCGCGTTCAGATGAATTCAGTCAGATGCGTTCCAAGTATGCCCTAAAACTTTGGGAACAAAGAAAACGGAAAGGCGAGACAAAATATAGCGCCCGTGTAAATATGGGCAAGCGAAATTACTTTGGGTCCATGATGATCAAAGAAGGAGATGCAGATGGGATGATCTCTGGCTACTCCAGGGCATACCCCAAGGTGCTTCGACCTGTTTTCGAGGTTTTGGGTAGAGCAAAAAACGTTAAAAATGCAAGCACCGTCAATATAATGATCACCGAGCGTGGGCCACTATTTTTGGCAGATACATCCATTAACGTGGATCCTAATGCCGAAGAATTGGCCGAAATTGCCCAAATGACCGCAAATGTGGCCAAAACCTTCGGTTTTAAACCTGTAATAGCATTATTGTCCTATGCCAATTTTGGGTCATCCAGTCATCCAAATGCACAAAAAGTAAGAGAGGCTGTTCGAATTCTTCACGAACGTAACCCAGATTTGGTCGTGGATGGAGAAATTCAAACCGATTTTGCCCTGGATGCGGAATTGAGCAATAACAACTTCCCATTTTCAAAAATATCAGGGAAAAAGGTAAATACGCTGATATTTCCAAATTTGGAATCGGCCAATATCACCTATAAATTACTTAAAGGACTGCACGAGGCGGATTCCATTGGGCCGATAATGGTCGGTTTGACCAGGGCTGCCCATATCTTGCAATTGGGTGCAAGTGTCGATGAAATGGTAAATATGGCAGCGGTTGCCGTAATCGATGCGCAAGAGAGAGAAAAAAGAAGGAAAGCAAAAATGCAGGCCGGATAACCTATAAACCTAAATTGATGATTACCCATTTAAGAGGAAAGCTTGTTGAGAAAAATCCAACATACGTTATTGTGGAATGTGGAGGTGTAGGGTATTTTTTAAACATTTCGTTGCATACGTTTTCCTTGCTATCGGACGAAGAAAATATTTTTGTTTACACCGATTTGCTGGTTAAAGAAGATTCCCATACGCTTTATGGTTTTGCCGAAAGAGCAGAGCGGGATGTGTTTCGCTTACTTATATCGGTTTCCGGGGTCGGTGCCAGCACTGCTAGAACTATGTTGTCCTCATTGTCCCCTGCCGATGTCAGGGATGCCATTGCCAACGGAGATGTGCCCGTAATCCAGTCTGTAAAGGGGATTGGGGCCAAGACGGCCCAACGGGTAATCTTGGATTTAAAGGACAAAATTTTAAAAGTCTACGACATAGGCGAAGTTTCACAACAATCAAACAATACAAATAAAGAAGAAGCGTTATCTGCATTAGAGGTTCTTGGTTTTACCAGAAAGCAATCTGAAAAGGTCGTGGACAAGGTACTTTCCCAAGACACTTTGTTAAGCGTAGAGAACATTATAAAACAGGCGCTGAAAAATTTGTAACTAGTTTGAAAAAAGGGGCAAAACCAATACTTAAACAGGCACGTTTTAGGTACATTTTCTTTGTTGTATGTTTTCTGTCCATTACCGTAACAATGGCACAGGACACCAATGAGCAGGTCCAAGACTCGGTAAAGACCGGAGTTGCTCTAGGTCGCCTTATTATGGAAAACCCGGACAGTATTGTTGCCAAGTACAGCTACGACCCCAAAACAAATACATACGTTTACACCGAGAGCATAGGTGATTTTAATGTGAATTACCCGTTGATCTTGACTCCGGAACAATATTATGAACTCATCGAAAAGGAACAGATGAAATCCTACTTTAAGCAGAAAGCGGATGCCTATGCGGGAAAAAAGGAAGGAAGTGAGGAGGCCCGAAAAAACCTATTGCCCAATTTTTATGTCAACAGCAACTTTTTTGAGTCCGTCTTTGGAGGTAATACGATAGAGGTGATTCCGCAAGGTTCGGTGGCCATGGATCTTGGTATTTTATGGCAAAAGAACGATAACCCGGCACTATCGCCCAGAAATAGAACCAATCTTTCTTTTGATTTTGACCAACGCATCAGTCTAAGTTTGCTGGGAAAAGTGGGGGAGCGACTTCAGGTAACTGCAAATTATGATACTGAGGCTACTTTCGATTTTCAGAACTTGGTAAAACTGGATTATACCCCGACCGAGGACGATATCCTTCGTAAAATAGAAATAGGTAATGTAAATATGCCTCTCAATAGTTCCTTGATTACTGGGGCGCAGAGCTTATTCGGTGTAAAAACCCAATTGCAGTTCGGAAAAACAACCGTAACAGCAGTGTTTTCGGAACAACGTTCACAAAGCAATACTGTAGTTGCGCAAGGCGGAGGAACTGTGAATGAGTTCGCCTTGACCGCCTTGGATTACGATGAGGACCGTCACTTTTTCCTTGCCCACTATTTTAGGGATAATTACGACAGAGCCTTGGAATTTTACCCTTTTGTTCAAAGTAGGGTGCAAATTACACGTTTGGAGGTGTGGGTGACCAACAGGAATCAGCAGACACAGAACGTCAGGAACGTGGTGGCCATCCAGGATTTGGGAGAGGCTATTTCCGATAATACCCGTATTGGTGTAAACAATGGCAACCCTGCCGGCTTTTTCAACCCTTCTGCGGTAGCATCGGGCTTGCCCCAGAATGCCGCCAACGCATACGATCCCAATCAGATTGGCAGTGGGGCCCTTACACAATCCATTAGGGATATCGCAACTGTAGAATCGGGGTTCAATATACCCGGCTACACCGTAAACCAAGGGTTCGATTACGCCATTTTGGAAAATGCACGTAAGTTGGAACCTGGTCGTGACTACGAGTTTGATTCCCAGCTAGGATATATTTCATTGAGCCAGAGCTTGAGCAACGATGAAGTTTTGGGTGTGGCTTTCCAATACACTTTTGACGGACAAGTATTTCAAGTGGGAGAGTTTGCCAACGGAGGTGTGGACGCGACAACAATACCGCCAAATTCCAATCTTATAGAAAACAACTCCTTGGTACTGAAACTGCTCAAGAGCAACATTACCAATGTGCAAGACCCTATTTGGGATTTGATGATGAAAAACATCTATTCCACAGGGGCCTATCAACTAAATCAAGAAGATTTTAAACTGAATATACTCTATTCCGATCCTACGCCGAGGAACTACATTACGCCCGTAGATCCAAATGCTGGGTGGCCCACGGGATTACAAGATCAAATATTGTTGAATGTTTTCAATCTGGATCGTCTAAATATTTACAATGATGTACAGCCGGGAGGCGATGGCTTCTTTGATTATGTTGAGAGCATTACAGTAGATTCACAATCGGGGCGAATTATTTTTACCAAGGTAGAGCCGTTTGGAGAGTATCTCTTTGAGCTTTTGGGCGGTGGGGTCTATGATGTGGACAATGATCAAGGATACAATCCCAATCAGCAACGATATGTTTTCCGAAACATGTATGCAAAGACCAAAGCAGCTTCCTTGCAAGATGCCGAGAAAAATAGATTCCAAATAAAAGGACGATACACTTCGCAATCCGGAAATGGTATTCCGATCGGGGCGTTCAATGTGCCCCAGGGTTCCGTAACGGTAACTGCCGGTGGTCGTCAACTGCAGGAAGGCATCGATTACACGGTAAATTATCAAGCGGGTACGGTTCAATTGTTGGACCCAAGTTTGGAGGCATCCAACACACCGATCAATATTTCGGTGGAAAATAATGCCGTGTTCGGACAGCAAACACGAAGATTTGCGGGGGTAAACGTAGAGCATAAATTCAACGATAAATTTGTTTTGGGCGGTACCTTGCTCAATCTGAATGAACGGCCGCTCACCCAAAAATCCAACTACGGAATAGAACCGGTGAACAATACAATTTTTGGTCTAAATGGAAACTTTAGTACGGAAATGCCGTTTCTGACCCGCTTGGCGAACAAGTTACCGAATATAGATACCGATGTACCCTCTAACCTATCATTGCGCGGTGAAGTCGCTTTTTTAAGGCCCAACTCACCAAAAAATGCGGATTTTCAAGGGGAAACAACGACTTATTTGGACGATTTTGAAGGGGCCCAGGCTTTGATCGATATTCGCTCGTCCCTAGGATGGACCTTGGCAAGTCCGCCAGTGGAATTTTTAAACGATAGAACCGGTATCGATGTGGGCTATGAACGCGCAAAGATGGCGTGGTACACCATCGACCCTATTTTTTATACCAACCAAAGACCTTCTGGAATGTCGGACAACGATATTTCCTTGAACTCGACCCGTAGGGTATTTATAGATGAAGTATTTACTGAGACCGATATAGCCCAAGGGCAGACCCAGGTGCAGAGCACATTGGATATTGTGTATTACCCTAACCAAAAAGGACCTTACAACGCCAATCCAAGTTTTGAGAGCGAAACACCCGAAGCCAAATGGGCAGGTATAATGCGACCATTGAGCAGTACCAATTTTGAGCAATCCAATGTGGAATTTGTACAGTTTTGGGTATTGGACCCTTATATTGATGGCGAAACCGCAGGTAACAATGCGGGCGAATTGGTTTTGAACTTGGGGAACATCTCCGAGGATATTTTAAAGGACGGTCGTAAACAATACGAAAATGGACTTCCTGCAAGCACGAACAATGAGGTGCCCAGGGAAACTATTTGGGGACAGGTACCATCGACTCAATCCTTGGTGTATGCTTTTGATGCCGACGAAGCCAACAGAACGGCCCAAGATTTAGGTTTGGATGGGTATGGTGATGCCGAAGAAGCAGCCATTTATAATGGACCTGCAGAAGATCCAGCATTGGATAACTATCAATATTACTTGAACCGGGATGGTGGAATTTTAGAACGTTATTTGGATTTTAACAATACTCAGGGGAACTCCCCGGTGGCAGTAACCGATACCAATAGAGGTTCCACAACATTGCCCGATGTAGAAGATATTGACAGGGATTTGACCATGAACACGGTGAACAGTTATTATGAATACCGGATTCAGATTAAACCTAACACCACAATAGATGATCAATATGTAACCGATATTCGCGAAGGACAAACCCCGACATTGCCCAATGGTACGCAGTTGAACCGTAGATGGATTCAATATAAAATTCCGTTGAGCGATTTTACCGATGCTGTTGGTGGAATCTCCGATTTTAGATCCATCAGTTTTATGCGAATGTACCTTACTGGCTTTTCCGATGATGTAGTATTGCGATTTGCTACACTGGATTTGGTTCGTGGTGACTGGAGGACCTATACAAATTCGTTACAGCCCAATGTGGACAATGATCCTACCGACGACGCAACGGTTACCGATGTAAATACAGTAAATATTGAAGAGAATTATGGAAGGCAGCCCATACCATATGTACTGCCTCCAGGAGTAGTTCGGGAACAATTGAACAATAATAACACCATTATCCGCCAAAATGAGCAATCACTATCATTTGTGGTGGAAAATTTGGAGTCCGAAGATTCCAGGGGAGTATTCAAAAATGTAAATATCGACGTGCGCCAGTACGAGCGTTTAAAAATGTTCATGCACGCCGAAAAAATATTCAATACCGATTATTCCGATAACGATACACCTTTAGTAGGTTTCTTGAGAATTGGAACGGATTTCTCACAAAACTTTTATCAACTGGAATTGCCTCTTCAATTTACACCCTTTGGTTCAACATCATCCGAAGAGATTTGGCCAGACGTCAATGAACTGGATGTTGCACTGAGCGATTTGAGCAAGGTGAAATCCAAAGGAATATCCGATCAAACTTTGGATGAAATCAACTATTATGAAATTGTGGATGGTGAAGCTGTGCCGGTAGATGAGTTTGCACCAAGAACACTTGGTAGAGTCCGAATCGGGATTCGAGGAAACCCGTCCTTGGGAAGTATTCGTGGAATGATGGTAGGTATCAAAAATATCGATGATATTCCTGCAAGAGGCGAAGTTTGGTTCAATGAACTTCGTTTGGCAGGATTGGAAAACAATGGAGGCTGGGCCGCTACGGCAGCCTTGGATGCAAACATGGCCGATTTTGCAAATGTGACAGCAACCGGAAGCAAAAGTACTTCCGGGTTCGGATCTATAGATCAAACCCCTACAGAACGTGCCTTGGAAGATGCGATTTCCTACGATGTGGTCACCAATGTAAATGTAGGGCAATTGTTTCCAAAGAAATGGAACCTGCAACTACCGTTCAATTATGGTATTTCCGAAACCTTGATCACCCCCGAATTTGATCCAGTCTACGATGACCTTAGATTGGATGATAGGATTGCTGCGGCATCTACCCCAGAAGAGGCCGAAACCATAAAACAACAAGCAGAGGATTACACCAAACGGACCAGCATTAATTTAATAGGTGTCCGTAAAAATAGAGGGGAGGAAGCGGAAGAGAATTTCTTCGACATAGAAAACTTCACCTTTAACTATTCCTATAACGAAACAAACCATAGGGATTTTGAGGTAGCCGAACTAAGAGATCAAAATGTATCGACAGGATTTGTGTACAATCATAATTTTAAACCGGCACCTGTAGCGCCTTTTGCCAAGAAAGACTCTATGCTTACCGGCAAATATTGGCAATGGCTCAAGGATTTGAACTTTAATGCGTTGCCGACCAGCATATCGGTAAATGCCAATTACAACCGATCCTTTAATCAACAAAGGTATCGCGATGTTTTGGAACCAGGGGTGGAGGCTTTGGAATTGCCATTGTTGCAGCAGCGGAATTACCTGTTCAATTGGCAGTATGCCCTTAATTATAGTCTGTCCAAATCTTTACGGGTAAATTTAACTGCATCCAACAACAACATAGTTCGGAACTATTTTAATGTGGACGACAACCCCGATTCTGGAATCAACGAAGCATTAGATCTTTGGGATGGCTTTTTTGATGTTGGAGAGCCCAATCGTCATGCACAACAAATGCAGTTGAACTACGAGCTGCCATTTAGTAAGATCCCGTTCCTCAATTTTATAAATGCACAATACACCTACACCAGTAATTTTGATTGGCAACGTGGTGGGGATGCACTACGAGAGGTGGCCAATGAGGATATCAACGTGGTGCAAAATGCCAGTACGCATACATTGACCGCCAACATGGGCATGCAACGTTTCTATGACTTTTTGGGACTTAAAAAACGAGACGGCAAAGTAACGGCAAACCAGGCTCCGGTGCGCAGGGACAAGGCCGGTAATCCTGTAAATGAAGCTAGTGGTAATGGCCCGCGAAAAACAAGTAAAGGGTTCAATACATTGGTGGATGTGCTTACCATGGTAAAAAGAGTGAACGTAAATTATAGCGAAAACAGGGGAACAGTATTACCAGGTTACACACAATCCATAGGGTTCATCGGAACGGCCCGTCCAACATTGGGCTTTGTTTTTGGTAGCCAGGCAGATGTGCGTTTTGAAGCGGCCAGAAAAGGATGGTTAACAGACTATCCGGAGTACAGTACACAGTTTATGCAGAACATGAACAAACAGCTCAATATAACTGCCACGGCCCAGCCTACCCAAGATCTTACCATAGATTTGAGTGCCGACAGGAGTTTTACGAGGTCTACACAAGAAAGCTATAGTCCAGAAGAGTGGAGCAATGGCTTGGACGGTCTTATCAACGAAATGGGGAACTTTAGTATTTCCACGGTAATGATCGGTACCATTTTTAATAAAAGCGATGAGTTCGATTCTGAAACTTTCGAGCAGTTTAAACAAAATAGGATTACTATCGCCAACCGATTGGTGTCCGATAGAGGTGGTGATCCAGGTGAATTGGATGAAGAAGGGTTTCCGGAGCGGTATGGTAAAACTCAACAAGAGGTGCTGCTTCCCGCATTCTTTGCGGCTTACACCGGACAGGATGTGAAGCGTGTAAACCTGGATGCTTTTAGGGATATTCCGATTCCCAACTGGAACATAAAGTATACCGGCCTCATGAAGAATCGTTGGTTTAAAAAGAAATTTAAACGCTTCTCATTAACTCACGGGTATCGAGCAGCGTACAGTGTTAACTCTTTTCAAACGAATTTGGAGCGCCAGAATACCACGATAGATCCGGAAAACGGGGATTTCTTGCCAAAGACCCTGATCAATAATGTGGTGCTTACCGACGAATTTAGCCCGTTGATGCGTGTGGACTTTGAGATGCAGAGCTCTTTTAGTGTATTGGCAGAAGTAAGGACCAGTAGAACATTGTCCTTGAGTTTTGACAACAACTTGTTAACGGAAATAAACGGGAGCGAATATACCCTAGGTTTGGGATACCGGTTTAAGGATGTAAAATTTGTGACCAACATTGGAGGGGAAAAAACAAGGTTAAAAGGGGATTTGAACCTAAAAGCCGACTTGTCGTTGCGAGATAATATTACCATTATCCGAAATTTGGATATTGATAACAATCAGATCACATCCGGACAAAAATTAATGTCCTTAAAGTTTACAGCGGACTATGCCTTGAGCAAAAGTTTGAACGCTTTGTTCTTCTATGATCATTCGTTCTCCGAGTTTGCGGTATCCACGGCATTTCCACAAACAACCATTAATGCTGGTTTTACCTTGAGGTATAACTTTGGGAACTAATCGTTTTTAATTGCATTTTGTCTTCAAGTTTGTTTGAAAAGCTTTCAGCAATCCGTTACATTTGTCCATCTACAAATTCAAACTTAAAGTAATGAACATACCGTCAGAATTAAAGTACACAAAGGATCATGAGTGGGTCAAGATAGATGGAGATATCGCCACCGTGGGTATTACGGATTTCGCACAGAGCGAATTGGGGGATATTGTTTACGTTGAAGTGGAAACTTTGGACGAAACTTTGGATAAAGAGGAAGTTTTTGGAACCGTTGAGGCGGTAAAGACCGTTAGCGACCTTTTTTTGCCGCTCAGCGGAGAGATTGTTGAGTTTAATGAAGCCTTGGAGGACGAGCCGGAAAAGGTGAACACAGATCCTTATGGTGATGGTTGGATGATAAAAATAAAAATGAGCGATGCCTCCGAAGTGGAAGGTCTCATGAGCGCGGATGATTACAAGTCCCTTATAGGTGCTTAAAAAAAACATATATACCTTATTATTTATAAGCTGGGCAATGTTTATTACAATGCTCAGCTTATTTTCTTTCTCGAATATGGAGTTGGATGCTGGGCGCCTAAATGTTCCATATGCCGATAAAATCACCCATTTTATATTTTATATGGTCTTTGGTTTTGTGGGTTGTTTAAGTTTGCGGGAAAGAACCAAAGGAAGCTTTGGTATAAACAGGACCATCAATATTGTTCTTGTAACTGCCATAGCTTATGGAATTTTAATGGAAGCCTTGCAATATGCCTTTACTACGGATCGTATGGCCGAATTTGGCGACGTTTTGGCAAATACACTGGGCGCATTTGCAGGGATAGTACTAATTCGGTGGGTTTTTTCTAAGAAAAACCCGTTAAAATGGAAATTTTAATTGTTTATTTAACCAATTAATAATTAAATTAGCAAACACTAAATTAAGAAAAGGAGAAAAAGGATGGAACCAAAAAAGAACCCGAAAGCGGACGTGGCAAGAAACAGCACACTATACTTTGTTATAGGATTGGCAGCTGTTTTGGCTTTAGTCTACGGAGCCATGGAGTGGAAAAAATATGACAAGGCCAACAATTACGACATTTCTATGAATGTTGAAGATCAGTTGGACGAAGAAGTACCGATGACCGAACAGATTAAAACTCCACCACCGCCACCGCCACCAGCTGCCCCCGAGGTAATCGAGGTTGTAGAGGATGAAGAAGAAGTGGAAGAGACCGTAATCGAGTCTACCGAAACAAGTCAAGAAGAAGAGGTAGTGGAAATCGAAGAGGTTGAAGTAGAGGAAGTAGAAGAAGATATATCGGTTCCCTTTGCGGTGATCGAGGATGTACCTGTATTTCCAGGTTGTGAAGGAGCAAGCGATAAAAAAGCATGTTTTCAAGAAATGATGCAGAAGCATATTCGTAAAAACTTCCGTTACCCTGAAATTGCCCAAGAAATGGGTGTTCAAGGTAGGGTAAGTGTAATTTTCGTTATCCAAAAAGATGGAAGCATCGGAAATATTAGAATGCGTGGACCAGATAAGAATTTAGAGGCAGAAGCATTGCGAATCATTCAAAAACTACCTAAAATGACTCCTGGAAAGCAGAGAGGAAGACCCGTAAAGGTTCCTTTTAGTATTCCAATTACGTTTAAGCTTCAGTAAAAGCACATAAAATTCCTGTCGAGGCAGGAATGGAAAAGCCCGAATGAATTTTTTCATTCGGGCTTTTTTGATGCAATTGACCCAAAGAATCATAAAACTTTAGCTTTGGTTGCAAAAGATATGCACTGGCGTTATCTTTGCGAGCCAATATAGATGTGGATGAAATCTGCCGTAGGTTCCGTAAAAAATAATTCCCTTTCCTTACTATTTACAGATTTTAAGGAGATTACCAAGGCCAAATTGGCTGTCAGTGTGGTTTTCTCCTCCATTGCTGGATACTTTTTGGGAGCCTATCAAATCAATTTGGTCTCCGTTTTGCTGCTCATGTTTGGCGGTTATTGCATGGTAGGTGCGTCTAATGCATACAATCAAATCATAGAAAAGGATTTGGATGCTTTGATGAAACGGACCAAGAACAGACCTATCCCGTCTGGGCGAATGTCGGTAAAAACAGCATTGATCATTGCCATTGTATTAACGGTTTTGGGTGTATTGTCCCTGTTTGCACTAAGTCCAAAAACAGCTATGTTCGGGGCAATTTCCATTTTTTTGTACACCAGTGTCTACACTCCGTTGAAAACCAAGTCACCACTATCGGTCTTTGTTGGCGCCTTTCCCGGAGCCATTCCCTTTATGTTGGGTTGGGTCGCGGCAACGGACGAATTTGGTATTGAACCCGGGACTTTGTTCATGATCCAGTTTTTTTGGCAATTTCCCCACTTTTGGGCATTGGGCTGGATGTTGGACGAGGATTACAAACAAGCAGGATTTAAAATGTTGCCCACCGGCCATAAAGATAAAGGTACTGCATTGCAGATAATACTGTACACCATTTGGATGATAGTGATATCGATCATACCTGTATTCGGTTTTACCGGAAGGTTGCAACTTTCAATTCCGGCAGCAGCCATCGTACTGTTGTCAGGGTTGGTCATGCTATTTTTTGCATTCAGACTCTACGAAAATAGGGATAACCCCTCAGCACGTAGATTGATGTTGGCCAGTGTAACCTATATTTCATTGATTCAAATTGTATACGTAATAGATAAGTTTATTAGCTAAGATGGATTTAACCCAAGGAACAGCAAAGGAAAAGAACAGGAGAGCAAAGAAGATGATGCTCTGGTTTGGTATAGTGAGTTTGATCATGGGATTTGCCGGTTGGACCAGTGCCTACATCGTGAGCAGCAAACGAGAAGATTGGGTGAGCGACCTGGATTTGCCCAGCGCCTTTTTTATAAGTACGGCTATTATTGTCTTGAGCAGTGTTACCTATGTCTTGGCAAAAAAGGCTGTAGCCAAGAACAACCAAAAAAATGGAACCATATTCTTGGTGTTGACTTTGGCCCTTGGAATAACTTTTATATCCCTTCAGTTTTATGGATTTTCCCAAATGCTGGAGAGTGGCTATTATTTTACAGGGCCCACTAGCAATATAAAAATGTCCTATGTATTTTTGTTGGCCGCTGTGCACATTGCACATGTTGTGGCCGGACTGATAACCCTTTTAGTGGTATTGGTTCAGCAGTTAAGAAAAAAATATGCCCCGGACAATATGTTGGGAATGGAATTGGGCGCCTCATTTTGGCATTTTTTGGATTTTATCTGGGTATATCTAATTCTATTTATGTATTTCGTAAAATAAATTTTGATTGGAGCAGTTTTCATTCAAGTTTATCTTTTTCAATACATCAAAAAATGTAAATTTGTGAAAGTTTTAATAAAACGACCTTTTATATGGATGCAACGGTAAGTACCGGTACAGAAGACAGCGTTTGGGGAGGTGGCAACAAACCACTCGGCGCTAGCTATGGAAAAATGATGATGTGGTTCTTTATCATGTCGGATGCCTTGACCTTTTCCGGGTTTTTGGTAGCCTACGGATTTTCAAGGTTTAAGTTCATAGAGTTATGGCCTATTGCAGATGAAGTGTTTACCCACGTGCCATTTTTTCATGGAAATTACCCCATGTATTATGTGGCCTTTATGACTTTTATTTTGATCATGTCTTCCGTGACCATGGTTTTGGCCGTGGACGCAGGTCATAAAATGAAACAAAAAAGCGTGATCCTTTACATGTTCCTTACCATTATAGGTGGTGCAATATTTGTTGGGTCACAAGCTTGGGAATGGGCAACCTTTATAAAAGGGGATTTTGGTGCTTTGGAAACCAATTCGGGCAGGATCCTTCAGTTTGTAGATGCCGAGACGGGTGAAAGGGCTGCTTTGGCAGATTTTGCCAAGACCTTGCCGGAAGAAAGAGTAAAACACGAACCAAGTGAGGGTATCTGGTTCCAAGGTGAAGGCTATAAAACTTCTTACTCCTTGAACGAGGTAGTGGAAGGGTTTAAGGCCACACCGAATATCCTGATCAGAACTGAACAATTGACCGAGGAAGGCGAAAAAACACTTTTGGATAGAAAGCAATCCCTTGCCAAAATACTAGAGGCCAACCAAGTGGTGGAAGGGGCCAATCTTGTACATAACGAATATGGTCACAGGTTGTTTGCCGATTTCTTTTTCTTTATTACAGGATTTCACGGATTCCACGTATTCTCCGGGGTCGTGATCAACATAATCATTTTCTTTAATGTAATCTTGGGCACCTATCAGCGAAGAGGGCATTACGAAATGGTAGAAAAAGTTGGTCTTTACTGGCACTTTGTGGATTTGGTATGGGTATTCGTATTTACTTTCTTTTATTTGGTATAAAAACATTCAGCATACATGGCACACGAACATAAACTTGAGATATTTAGAGGACTTTTAAAATTTAAGTCGAATACCCAAAAAATTTGGGGAGTGCTTATCTTCCTAACAATAGTTACGACCATCGAGGTTGTATTGGGTATCATCAAACCGAGATCATTGACCCATAGCTTCTTTTTGGGCATGAAGTTGATCAACTGGATATTTATAATCCTAACCTTGGTAAAGGCCTATTACATTGCATGGGACTTTATGCACCTAAGGGACGAAAAAACATCGTTAAGAAGGGTTATTGTATGGACCCCCGTATTCTTGATCTGTTATTTGATTTTTATTCTGCTTTTCGAAGCAGATTATATATACAGTGTTTATAAAGACGGGTTCATTACTTGGAACTTCTAATACAACACCATTGTTTTTAACAATTTAAAAAGACGGTTTTCCAACCGTCTTTTTTTATTTTTGCAATGATGTAACACTATGAAGAAGAAAATTGTTTTAGCCGTTCTTTTTATACTCCCGGTCGTGGTCTATTTATTTTTTGCATCGGGAGTAAATAACTTTGGGCGTTTGCCTATACTCAGCGAAAATGTGTCCGATGTCACAGCATTCGATTCCTCTGTAAAATTAAAGGGCAAAATCACCATATTGGGATTTTTGGGCCATAATATCAGCGCTAAGCAGGGAAATGCATTTAACCTCAATCAAAAAATCTACAAAAGATTTGGGGAGTTTAACGACTTTCAGATGGTAATGGTGGTTCCCGAAGGAAGCCAAAATCAAGTTGAAGCCTTAAAAGATGAATTGGGTAAACTTTCCGACATCGATAAATGGCATTTTGCCTATGGGACGGATGACGAGATTAAAACACTTTTCCAAACCTTGCAGAGCAATGTTACATTGGATGCCGACCTATTTACCCCCAACGTGTTTATAATAGATAAGGATTTAATGCTTCGGGGAAGGACCGACGATGAGGATGAAGGAATAAAATACGGTTTCGATACCTCGTCCGTAGCAGAATTGAACAATAAAATGGTGGACGATGTCAAGATTATATTGGCAGAATACCGTTTGGCCTTAAAAAAGAACAATGCCGACAGGAGCAAATAAAAAAAAGAAGCATACCTATATTTGGGTATCTGCAATTATTCTGGTCTTTGGAATATTCGCCGTTTACGAAATTACCAAGCGGGTAAAAGGTGACACTATTGTGGAGAACGATCGCATGAGTGCCAAGCTCGGCAAGGCCAAAGTAGGGTTTATAGAGAACCAGGGCGAAAAACGGAAAGTGCCCGCATTTTCTTTTTATAATCAGGATAGCGTGTTGGTAACCAATAAGGACTTTTTGGGAAAAGTCTATGTAGTCGACTTCTTCTTTACCACTTGTCCCACAATTTGCCCTGTAATGACCAAGAATTTGGTGGTGATCCAGAATACTTTTTCCGAAAGTGCCGACTTTGGTATAGCATCTTTTACCATTAACCCAAGATACGATACACCTTCCGTGTTAACGGAATATGCCGAAAAATATGGAGTTACCGATGAAGATTGGCATTTAATGACGGGCGATCAAGAAAAAATCTATCAATTGGCGCAAGAGGGCTTTTATATCTTCGCCAATGAAGACGAAGCAGCGCCCGGAGGGTTCGAGCATTCCGGCATGTTCGCCTTGGTGGACAAAAATGGGTATATTAGATCGCGTAAGGACCAATTTGGCAATCCGTTGATTTACTATCGCGGTACCATTACCGAGGAACAAGGTGAAAATTCAGACGGGGAAACCCAACAGATTACCATACTAAAAGAGGACATAAAAACACTATTGAAAGAATGACCGAGGACTTTTCATTAAAAGAAAAACGTTACAATAGATTAATTACCATAGTATCAATTGCAATACCCTTGGTGGTAGCTTTGTTGTTCGGATATAAGATACCCAATGCAAAACCCTTATCTTTTTTACCCCCGATTTATGCAAGTATAAATGGCCTAACGGCGATTTTGTTGATAGCTGCCATAATTGCCATCAAGAATGGACGCCAATTAATTCACCGTAGATTAATGATGATAAATATTGTACTGTCTGCCTTATTTTTGGTGATGTATGTGGCATATCATATGACATCGGAGACAACCATATTTGGAGGCGAGGGCCCAATCAAGTTTGTGTACTATTTTATTCTGATGACCCATATAGTTCTTTCTATATCGGTTATCCCATTGGTATTGATCACCTATTCAAAAGTGTACCTGGATGATTTTGAAAGCCACAGACAATGGGCAAAATATACATTTCCCATTTGGCTGTACGTGGCTATAACCGGTGTTTTGGTCTATGTTATGATTTCACCCTACTATCCTTATTAATATTTCCATGAAAACCAAACTACTTGTCTTACTCCTGGTTATGATCGTTTTTCCAACCGTTACAGAGGCGCAATGTGCTATGTGCAGGGCCGTAGTGGAAAGCGAATCGGATGGGAAAACGGCCGAAGCAATCAATAATGGTATTGTTTACCTTATGGCGGTTCCCTATATTTTGGTGGCAAGTCTCTTTTATTTTATCTATAGAAAAATGAGGAGTTGATTCCTCGTGCGCACGCTTTTTTTACTTGAAACTGTAACAATTGGCCTTTTTGATTGTCTTATTGATGTACCATAGGTAACTCATCAATCAAAAATAGCTGACCCATGTTCGACTTGGAAAGGTGGCAAGAGATATTTGACACCATACGAAAGAACAAACTTCGCACATTTTTAACCGGACTTTCCGTAGCCTCCGGTATTTTTATTTTGGTAATATTATTGGGTTTTGGCCAAGGTATGAGGAACGGTATCGAACACGAGTTCAAAGAGGATGCCTCTACCAGTGTTTGGGTGTGGCCCGGTGTTACCTCCAAAGAGTACAAAGGCCTAAATCCCGGAAGACGAATTCAACTGGTTAATGAAAACTATACACGGGCGAGCGCCATGTTCAAGGATGAGCTGGAGTATGGGTCCTCACGAATTTTTGTGCGCGGGGTAAGTGTCAACTACGGTAAGGAAGCATTGATCTATGGTGTCCAGGGAGTGGCGTCGGATTTTCAGTTTATAGAAAATGCGGATATGGTAGAAGGGCGGTTCATTAATTACCAAGACGAAGTTTCCAACGGCAAAGTAGCCATCATCGGCAAAAAAATCAAAACAGATGTTTTTGGAGCGGTAGATACCCCAATAGGTGAGTTTATCGATATCTCCGGTATACCTTTTAAAGTGATCGGGGTGTACAGGGAAATGGAAGATCGAGAAGAAGAACGTATCTATATCCCCATAACAACAGCTCAAAGAACTTTTAATGGAGGCAATCGGGTAAACAACATGGCATTTACCTTGCCCGCTGTCGAGAATTTTGATGAGGCAGTGGCCCAAGCGATTGATTTTAAAAACGGACTTAGTGCCTATCTGCAACAATCCCATACCATTGCTCCGGACGATACTGGCGCCATAGAGGTATGGAGTGCTATGGAAGAGGCCAAACGATATTATGGGCTTACCAATAATATTAAACTGTTCTTTTGGTTTGTGGGCGTATGTACCATAATCGCAGGAGTAGTCGGTGTAAGCAATATCATGATGATTGTTGTAAAAGAGCGAACCCGGGAAATTGGAATTAGAAAAGCATTGGGGGCCAAACCATGGTCCATAATCGCTATGATCTTGCACGAAGCCATATTTGTAACCGCAATTTCAGGATTTGGAGGGCTTATTTTTAGTATGGCACTATTGGAAATAGTTGGACCAAATATAGAAGTGGATTACATTTTGAATCCATCCGTAAACTTCAACGTGGCCTTTTCCACAGTAATCGTACTGATAGTCGCCGGTACTTTGGCTGGGTTTATTCCGGCCTACAGAGCAGCAAAAGTTAAAGTAATCGAATCTCTTAGAGATGAATAATACACATTGCCTAAATGTTCAATAAAGATAGATGGCGGGAAATTATCGAGGTGCTCACCACCAATGTGTGGCGCACCATATTCACGGCATTTGGTGTATGTTGGGGCATATTTATCCTTATAGTGCTGTTGGCTGCGGGCAAAGGCCTGGAAAATGGCATAAAACAGGATTTTGGGAACATTGCCACGAACACCATGTTTATGTGGACACGTGCCACGACCAAAGGTTATGAAGGACTCCCAAAAGGTCGAAGATTTGAATTTAAAATTGATGATGTTCAGGCCATTCGGGACAATGTTCCCGACCTCAGGTTTATTTCTCCCAGAAACCAATTGGGCGGTTTTGGGGGCAACAATAATGTGGTCCGAGGAATCCGAACAGGAGCCTATAATGTTTATGGCGATTATCCAGAAATCATCAATCAAGACCCAATGGCCGTAACCTCCGGACGCTTTTTAAATTACAACGACATCAACGAAAAAAGAAAGGTGGCCATTATAGGGCAGGGTGTAAAAAACGATCTGTATGATAAAGATGAAGATGCGATTGGTACCTATATTAAAATACAAGGGGTCAATTTTATGGTGATAGGCACTTATAAAAAAAGTAATAGTGGAGGGGGCGAAGAAGGCCAAAAAGAAATATTTGTGCCCTTTACCTCCTTTTCCCAAGCATTTAATCGTGGAGAGGATGTGGGTTGGATGGCCATTACGGCAAACGATGGTAGTTCCATTTCTCAACTTAAGGACAAAATTGTAGCTGAGATGAAGAAACGCCATAAAGTACACCCCGAAGATACCCGTGCTGTGGGCTATTTTGATTTGTACGAGCAATATAATCGTGTGGAGAGCTTGTTCGGAGCATTAAAGGCTGTTGCCTACATCGTCGGAATTATGGTGTTGTTGTCCGGAATAATCGGGGTGAGCAATATTATGCTGATCGTGGTCAAAGAACGCACCAAGGAAATCGGGATACGCAGGGCTTTGGGCGAACAGCCATGGTCCATAAAAAAGCAAATTTTAATGGAATCCATATTTCTGACCCTTATTTCGGGAATGGTAGGGATTATTTTTGGTTCACTGGTCATTTTTGGAATCAATTCCCTGTTGGACAATGTAGGTCCCGTGGATATGTTTATGAGTCCCAGCGTAAGTGTGGGCGTGGTTAGCGGAGCGTTGACCATATTAATGGTCTCAGGGCTTTTGGCAGGTTTCATTCCAGCTCAGAGTGCCATACGGGTAAGGCCCATAGAAGCCTTGCGAACGGAATAAAAAGTTAAAAGAATCAATCAATAACATAAATTAAAATGAAAAAATCGGTAACCATTGTCATCTTGTTGCTCATCGTAATCGTATTCGGTGGCTCCATGTATTACCTATACCAGAAAAATGCCGAGGACCCAGTAGTATATCAGACAGAAACCCCTTCCACACAGACCATTGTAAAAAAAGCAGTGGCCACTGGCAGCATTCTTCCTTTGGAAGAAGTGTTGATCAAACCGAATATTTCCGGAGTAATAGAGGAAATATATGTTGAGGGCGGCGATTATGTAAAATCCGGAGATCTTTTGGCCAAAATTAAGGTAGTACCCAATCTCTCTGCCTTGAACGATGCCCGAAACGGAATAGATGAAGCCAAGATCAATCTGGATGATCAAAAACGAAATTACGAGCGTCAGTCCACCTTATTTGGCAAAGGCGTAATTTCTAAAACAGATCTCGAAAGAGCACAGGTTTCCTATGATCAGGCCAAACAAGCCTATGCGGCTGCCAATAAAAGGTTCGATATAGTTAAAACAGGAACCACGAGCGGTCTAAGCAGTTCAGCAAATACCATGATCCGGGCCACGGTGAGCGGAATGGTCCTGGAGGTTCCCGTAGAGGTCGGTAATCAAGTGATCGAAAGCAATACCTTTAACGAGGGGACCACAATCGCAGCAATCGCCGATGTGGATAAAATGATATTTGAAGGAAAAGTGGACGAATCCGAAGTCGGGAAAATTAAAGAGAACCTACCATTGGAAATCACTGTGGGAGCAATAGAGAACAAGGTTTTTGATGCTGTTTTGGATTATATTGCCCCTAAGGGCAAGGAGGAAAATGGTGCAATTCAGTTTGAGATCAAAGGAACCCTTAAAAAAAGCGACACAGTATTTATAAGGGCCGGCCTAAGTGCCAACGCTTCCATTATTTTGGCCAAGGCCGATAGTGTATTGGCGCTAAAAGAAGCCTTGGTACAGTTTGATGGAGACACTAAAAAACCATTTGTGGAGGTAGAAACCGCCGACCAACAATTTGAAAGGAAGGATGTGGAACTTGGTGTGAGCGATGGCATTTTTGTAGAGGTTAAGTCAGGGGTAACAGCTGCCGATAAGGTAAAAGTTTGGAACGCATTGGCAGAAGAATAAAGGGCATGGACGGGCTAAATCAAAAAAAAGTAAAAAATCCTGTAACAATTTAACAACATTTCTGTCTTACATACAGAGGTAAAAGTAAGATAGCTAACATCACCAATCATGATAGAAATCAAAGATCTTCATAAATCCTATAAAATGGGGAGCAACTCCCTTCATGTTTTAAAAGGGATAAACTTTAAAGTAGAAGAAGGGGAGCTAGTGGCCATTATGGGGTCTTCAGGATCTGGAAAATCAACTTTGTTGAACATTTTAGGAATGTTGGACGGTGCTGATTCCGGTGAGTATACCTTGGATGGTGTGCCGATCAAAAATCTGAGCGAGACCAAAGCGGCACAATACCGGAACAAATTTTTAGGATTTATCTTCCAGTCGTTCAACTTGATCAATTATAAAAGTGCCGTAGAGAATGTAGCTCTTCCACTATACTATCAAAAAGTTCCGAGAAAAGAACGTCAGGAAAAGGCCATGAAATATTTGGAACGAGTAGGTCTAAAGCCATGGGCGGGACACTTGCCCAGCGAACTTTCCGGTGGACAAAAACAAAGAGTGGCCATTGCACGTGCCATGGCTGCCGAGCCAAAGGTACTTTTGGCAGATGAGCCGACCGGAGCCTTGGACAGTAAAACTTCTTATGAGGTAATGGATCTTATCCAAAAGATCAACGATGATGGAAATACCATTCTGGTCGTTACCCACGAAGAGGATATTGCACATATGTGCAAACGTATTGTACACCTTAAAGATGGTGTTATTGTAGAGGACAAGAAAATAGAACAAGTAAGAGCGGAGCAATATGTTTGATCGCGATATTTGGCAGGAAATATTCAATACGCTAAAAACCAATAAGCTTAGAACCTTTTTAACCGGTTTTTCGGTAGGGTGGGCCATATTTATCTTGGTTATGCTCCTGGCTTCGGTAAACGGTATGCAGAATGGATTTGTGGGCCAGTTCAACGATGATGCCACCAACTCAATATTTGTGCGCCCGGGAACAACTTCCAAAGCATACGGCGGGTTCGAGGCCGGAAGACGTATCCAGTTAAAAAATGACGACCTGGAATACATAAAGCAAAGCTTTCCAAAGGATATAGAATACATCAGTGCAAGATATTTTTCCAATACTACGGCAAGATATAAAAGCGAAACAGGCTCATATTCGGTGCAGGCTACCCACCCGGATCACCAAGCCATAGAAAAAACCGTAATTGTTGCCGGTAGATATATTAATGAGGCAGACGTGGTCAATAAGGCCAAGGTTGCCGTAATCGGACGAAAAGTCGCCGAAGACCTTTTTGATAAAGAAGATCCATTGGGGAAGTTTGTGGAATTCAATGGTTTGCCGTTTAGGGTAATCGGAATTTTTACAGATGATGGTGACGATAATGCCGAAAGGAGGATCTATGCCCCGGTGAGCACATACCAACGGATCTATGGAAATACGAACCATATTAACATGATCGCCCTTACCTATAATCCAACATACGATTTGTCCAAAGCACTCGAGTTTTCAGGTAGGCTAGAGGATTTAATGAAGCGACGGCATAAAATAGATCCAGAGGACCAAGCAGGTCTATATGTTTGGAACTATGCCCAAGCTTTTGATGATATCAGCAGTTTTACCGCAGTTTTAAAAGGGATCGGTATTGGGGTCGGATTTTTAATTTTGATCGCAGGTATCGTAGGTATCGGTAATATTATGGTGTTTACCATCAAAGAACGAACCAAAGAGATAGGTGTGCGAAAAGCCCTTGGGGCAAGGCCACGTCAAATTGTGAACTTGGTGTTGTTGGAGTCCGTTTTTATCACCGCAATTTCCGGCTTTGTAGGGCTGTTGTTCGCTTGGATGATTTTGGCAGCCTTGGGCCCCATGATAGAAACACCGGCCTTTAGTAATCCATCCGTAGAGCTTTCTACCGTGGTTACCGCCACCATTATTTTGATAATCGCAGGAGTATTGGCAGGTTTGCTGCCCGCCATGAAAGCTGCAAATGTTAAACCCATTGTTGCACTAAGTGATAAATAGTTATGTGGTTATTTGATAGGGACTTGTGGATAGAAATTTTTCATACACTGAGCAAAAATATGTTCAGGACCTTCCTCACCATGCTCGGCGTAATTTTCGCGATGATCATCTTGGTGCTATTGTTGGGGTCGGCCAATGGTATGAGCAATGGTTTCAATAAATTGTTTGCCGGAACAGCATCGAACAGCTTGTTCGTTTGGGGCCAATCGACCTCCGAACCCTATAAGGGTTTTGAGCGTGGCCGTAGAATCCGATATAAGATCGAAGATGCCGATATCCTTAAAAAACAAATACCGGAAATAGAGGTGCTTGCACCACGTATTGAGCTGGGAAGCCATAGAGGCATAGTTACCGTATATAGGAACGGCCAGACCAGTGGTTCCGCTGTGTACGGTGATTATCCAGAAATAGACAACATCACCAAAAAGAAATTGGTGGAAGGACGTTTTCTTAACCAAACCGATATTGATGGCTCAAAAAAAGTATGTGTAATCGGTGAGGAGACGTACAAACTTTTGTTCGACAAGGGTGAAAATGCCATAGGGCAGGATATTCGGATCAATGGCATATATTTTTCCGTAGTAGGAATCTACAAACCGAACAATAACATCAATATTGATGGTGAGAACGCTGTGTTTATTCCTTTCACCACCTTTCAAAAAGCATTTAACTCCGGAGATAGGATGGGGTGGATGGCCATAGCTGTTGAAGACAATACTCCGGTGGCATTTGTAGAAAAGCAGATAAAGGACATCCTTAAGGCAAAATATGACATACACCCGGACGATGAACGGGCCATAGGCAGTTTCGATATGTCCGAAATATTCAATAACATAACAGCTTTTACCACGGTATTGAAAGGTTTTTCATTTTTCGTGGGCATATTTACCCTATTGGCTGGGGTGATCGCCATTAGTAATATTCTTTTGATCACTGTTAAGGAACGTACACAAGAAATAGGGGTAAGGCGAGCTTTGGGAGCTACCCCAGTAATCGTAAAACGTCAGATTGTTGTGGAGGCCATAGTATTGACCGCCTTTGCAGGTCTGGTCGGATTTGCCATTTCTGTCGGGATATTATCACTGTTGGATGCGATGTTCGGCAGTGGTGACGACTTTCCGTTCGTAAAACCAATGATCAGTGTGCCACAATTTGTCATATCATTTGTTTTAATGGTGGGACTTAGCGTGCTCATTGGATTGTTGCCGGCCAATAGAGCCGTAAAAATCAGGCCGATCGAAGCATTAAGAGAAGAATAAATCAATACAATTAAATAACGAAATCAAATAAACAAGAATGAACAAGTATGTAAAATACGCATTGATAGGGGTAGTGGTCATAGGTATTTTGGCCGCTGTAGTCTACTTTTTAAAGCAGAACAGTACTCCTGTAGAGCTGTATAAAACCGAAACAGCAGAAAAGAAGGACATTGTAAATAAAGTCATCGTAACCGGAAAAGTAATTCCTGAGGACGAGATCAATATCAAACCTCAAATTTCGGGAATTATAGATAAGATTCTTTTGGAAGAAGGTATGCGGGTAAAATCCGGTGATCTGATCGCAGTGATCAAAGTGGTTCCCAACGAACAATCTCTAAATCAAGCGGCAGGGAGGGTCCGTAATGCGGAATTGGCATTGAGCAATGCCAAGTTGGAGTACGACCGTAACAAAACTTTGTTCGATAGGGGCGTGATCTCCAACCAAGATTACAACAATCTAAAGTTGACCTACGAGCAGGCCATGCAGGAATTAAAAAATGCGCAGGCCGATTATCAGATCATAAGAAAAGGTTCCGCCGGAGGTTCTGCCAGTGCAAATACCAATATTAGAGCCACCGTTTCGGGTACCATTCTTGAAATTCCCGTAAAAGAAGGTGATCAGGTAATCCAGAGCAACAATTTTAACGATGGTACCACGGTTGCCACCATTGCCGATATGAACAAAATGATCTTTGAAGGGGAAGTGGACGAGGCCGAGGTAGGAAAACTACATGTTGGAATGCCTTTGGAAATTAGCCTAGGTGCCTTGGAAGAACAAAAATTCGATGCCAAGCTCAAGTTTATAGCGCCCAAAGGCGTTGAGGAAGAAGGAGCCGTGCAATTTAAGATAGAAGGTGATCTCGACGTAAAGGAAAGTGACAGCACTTCTTATGTAAGAGCAGGATATAGTGCCAATGCATCAATAGTGCTGGAAGAAAAGAAAGATGTATTGTCCTTAAAAGAAGCTTTGTTGCAATTCGATAAAGAAACCGAAAAACCCTACGTGGAAGTAGAAGTGGGCGAAAATGAATTCGAGAGAAGGGACCTTGAGTTAGGGGTAAGCGATGGAATAGATGTCGAAATAGTTTCAGGTATTGGAGAGAATGATAAAATTAAAGTCTGGAACAAGCTTGAACGAAAATCTGACGAAGACTAAGTCATGCTGAGCCATCATTTTAACAACCAAAATCAAAAAACGAATGAAAAATAGCATAGCAATAGTTCTACTGTTGTTCACCGTAACCTTTTCCAGTGCCCAAGTTCGCAAATGGACACTACAGGAATGTGTTGAATATGCCGTAGAGAATAATTTGACCATAGAACAATTTGAATTGGATTTGGAGAATGCCCAAATTGATAGATCCGACGCTTTGGGAGATATGCTTCCGAACTTGAACGGCTCAATGTCCGCTTCGAGCAATACCGGATTTTCCATCAACCCAACCAACAACTTGCCAACGAACAGTACGGCGTTCAATGTAAATGCAGGATTTAGTTCCAACGTTACACTTTTTGATGGGTTAAGGAACATAAATAGGTTGAACAGGGCCAAGATGAATGCCATTGCCAACCAATACCGCTTGGATAATTTGAAGGACGACATACGTTTGAACGTTGCCAATGCCTACTTGCAGGTAGTTTCCAATAAAGAACAGCTCAAAACTTTTAAAGCACAGTATGCGGTCACCGAACAAGATATGAAGAGGACCAAGGAATTGGTGGAATCCGGTGTTTTGCCACGTGGGGACCTTTTGGAAATCGAGGCAACTGCGGCCAATCAGGAACAGCAGATAATCAACGGGGAAAGCTTGGTGCTGATCTCAAGGGTGAATTTGGCGCAATTGCTACAGATAACCGATTATGAAAACTTTGATATCGCAGAAGAACAATTCGATATTCCCCCTTCGGATATTTTAAAAAATTCACCAAAGGTAATTTTTGACAAGGCCATGAGCTTTAGAAACGATATCAAGTTCTCGGAGTCGAACGTGGAATTGGCAGAACAGGATCTAAAAATTGCCAAAGGTGCTTATTTACCAACTTTGTCCGGATTTTTCCAATATGGAACCCGGTATTCAGATGTAACCCAAATTCCAGATGGTAACGGGGTGCCTTATACTCCAAATTTTACCGATCAATTATGGATTTTTGATGGTATTAGTTATGGCGCCCAATTGAATGTTCCTATCTTTAATGGGTGGAGCGCCCGTAATAATGTGAAAAGATCTAAGATCAGCTTGGACAAAGCCAGGTTGCAATTCGAGCAGGATAAATTAGATCTGGAGAATACCATCCAACAGGCATATGTAGACGTGAATACCTTTGAGAAAGCTTACATCGCTGCCGAAAAAACACTGGAGGCCAGACGTTTGTCCTATGAGTATGCAAAAGAGCGCTACGATGTTGGTTTAATGAATGCTTTCGACTTTAGCCAAGCACAATCCAGAGTGGAAAATGCCCAGGCCAATGTAATTCGGACCAAGTACGATTATATTTTTCGATTGAAAATTTTGGAGTTTTACTTTGGTATACCGATTTCATTAAACTAGTATCTTTGTGGCCAATATGGCCACACTATTACATTTAGAAACAGCAACTACCAATTGTTCCGTTAGCATATCCAAGAATGATGAAATCTTGGTCTTAAAAGAGAACAATGCCGCGAACTATTCGCACTCGGAGCAACTGCATATATTTATAAAAGAAGCCTTGGAAGAGGCTTCTTTGTCTTTTTCCGACCTGGATGCCGTTGCGGTTAGCAAGGGCCCCGGCTCCTATACCGGACTCCGAATAGGCGTATCTGCCGCAAAGGGTATCTGTTTTTCGGTGGATATTCCACTTATTTCTATTCCCACCTTGCAAAGTATGGCCAATCAGGTTGATGTAAAGCCGGGCGAGTTGGTAATCCCCGTTCTCGATGCAAGACGAATGGAAGTTTACTCCTGCGTTTTTGACAACAACGACCAAGAAATCAGGGAAACTAGGGCAGAGATTATCGACGAGGATTCTTTTTCGGAGTTCGTTACTGCGCAAAAAGTATATGTTGTGGGCAGTGGTGCCGAAAAAATAAAGGGTGTTTTGCAACACCCCAATTTTATTTTTGATACTACTGTAATACCTTCTTCCAAGGATATGGTAAAAATGGCGTTCAAAAAATTTGAAGCCGAACAGTTTGAGGATGTCGCCTATTTTGAGCCGTATTACCTCAAGGATTTTGTTCTCCAGCAAAAAAAGAAGAAAACTACTTGATTAATCTTCCAGTGCTTTGTGCATCACGCGTTGTGGGAACGGGATTTCGATGCCTGCCTCATCAAAACGGAGCTTGGTTTGCTCGATCACATAAAAATGTGCTGCCCAAAATACATCATTGTTGGCCCAGAAGCGTAGGCTTAGATCTACAGAACTATCGCCCAGGTTGCCAACATAGACCTCTGGAGCAGGTTCAGTATTGATATTTGGATTGTCGGCACATATTTGCAGCAGAATTTCCTTGGCCTGTTTAATATTGGAGCCATAACCGATGCCGACATCAAATTTGTCCCTGCGTGTATCTTCCATATTGTAGTTCACCACGTTTCCATTGGATAACTGCCCGTTCGGGATGATCGCAATTTGGTTGCCAAAAGTACTAAGCTTGGTGTTGAAGATGGATATTTCCTTTACGGTACCGTCCACCCCTTGGGCCGAAATAAAATCACCGACCTTAAAAGGTTTAAAGATCAATATAAGCACGCCCCCGGCAAAATTGGCCAGTGATCCTTGTAGGGCCAAGCCGATGGCAAGACCTGCCGCACCTACCAATGCGACCAAGGATGAGGTTTTTACCCCCAGCTGTGTCACCACTAAAACAAAAACCAATGCTTTTAGGATAAGACTGATAAAACTCTGTAGAAAAGACTCCAAGGTTTCATCGTAATCCTTTTTGGCAAAAAAGCGGCGTACCATATTGTTCACCAGTCGTATAAACCAAAGTCCGATAAAAAAGATAACGATCGCCGTGATCAAGTTGGGTAAAATGCTTAAAGACCATTCAACGGCCTGATCTACGTAATGCTCGTAATTTTCTAATTGTTTCATATTGTTTTTTTAGTTGTGGTCAACCTAATCAATATCCAAAAGAAATAAAAGAAATGGTTTTTAAACAAATGTTAATGTTGCATGGTCTCGAACTGTTCCAGAAGATCATCCGAGCTGGAAACCGGCAACTTACATGCGCCTTCAATGCAGACATAGGCGAGTGTTTTTCCGGGTACTGCCCGGTTTTTTAATAGGGAAATGGTTCCATCTTGTTGCGCCCCGACCAATATGCTATTGGGAATGTAGACTTTGGCAATTTCTTGTGCCATGGTTTTGTGGTCGTTCCCCAAAATGGCGACCTCATAAAAACTTTGGTTAAGGAACAGGACCAAATGAAGCCAATTCGAAAAGCCTTGAGCCCTCCGGTCGAAGTCCTTTTGTACATTTTTAAGCATCTGTTTGGCAATTGTACCATATTCTTCCTCCGGGTACAGTTTATGGAATTTGAACAGGTTGATCGCCATCATCGAATTGGAAGAGGATATTACATTATCATCGATTTCAATAGTTCTTCTGATCAGGGATAGGTCTTTGTCCGAAGTGTAAAAGAACATATTCGATTCTTTCTCCATAAAATGTGCAATGCTGTAATCGAGCAGATTTTTGGACAAGTTGAGCCACTTTTCATCAAAAGTTACCTCGTAGAGCGATAAGAATGCATCGGTCACCGTGGCATAATCATCCAAAAAGGCATTAATGGTACTTTTTCCCTGTTTATGGTTTCTGTACATGGAGCCATCTGCCTTAATCATTTCCCGTTCAATAAATAGGGCATTTTTTATTGCTAATTGCAGGTACTCGTTTTCGTCCAAATAGCGATGGGCGTCTACCAATCCTTTTAGCATAAGCCCGTTCCACGAGGTCAGTATCTTGTCGTCCAACCTGGGTTTTGGGCGTTTCTCCCTTTCGGTTTTTAGCAATCGTAGGTTGTTTTTGATCTGTTTTCTCAGGCTATCTACCGGAATGTTGAACTTCTGCGCTATTTCCTCATCATTTTTATCCCTAATGAGCACATAATTATCTTCTTCCCAATATCCATAAGAATTAATATTGAAATAGGTTTGGAACACCTCAAAATGGTCGCCCAATAAATTCGAAAGCTCGTCCGCTGTCCAAACATAATAAGCACCTTCTTTCAAGGTGTTGCTTTTGTCCAAGCTGTCGGCGTCCAAGGAGGAATAGAAGCCGCCATTGCTGTCCAGGAGTTCTTCTTTGGCAAAAGTGATGGTCTCAGTAACCACATTTTTATACAATTCATTTTTGGTAACGGCGTAGGCTTTTGCAAAAAGACTTGTCAATTGCCCATTATCGTACAACATTTTTTCAAAATGGGGTACATGCCATTTAGTGTCCACGGCATATCTGGAAAAACCACCGCCCACATGATCATAAATTCCACCGTAGGCCATTCGGGTCAATGTGGTGTCCACAAAATCCATGATATCCGATTTGTTGGTCGAAGTAGCATAATGAAGCAGGAAATCCCAATTGTTGGGCATCATAAACTTTGGGGCCCGTTTATGTCCGCCCAAAAAAGTATCAAAATATTGGGACCAGTTTTGCACGGCCACATCCAATTGCTCTAAGGTATAGTGTTCATTGTCCGTGCTGTATTCCACGAGATTTATGGCTTGCAGGCCATTGGTAAGGTCCGTGGCATATTGTTCGATCCGTGGTTTGTCTTTTTTGTATAGTTCGGCAAGTTGCTCCAAAGATTTTATCCAATTGTTCTTGGGGACATAGGTGGCGGCCCAAAATGGTCGCCCATCTGGTAGGGCTACAATATTTAAAGGCCAACCGCCTTGACCGGAAATCATTTGAATGGCATCCATGTATATTTGATCCACGTCCGGGCGTTCTTCACGGTCTATTTTTATGTTGATGAAGTCCTTGTTCATAACCTTTGCCACGGACTCGTCCTCAAAACATTCTTTTTCCATTACATGGCACCAATGGCAAGCGGCGTAACCAATGCTGATAATAAGTAGTTTGTCTTCTTCTTTTGCCCTTTCCAGTACATCGGGGTGCCAAGCTTCCCAATTTACCGGGTTGTGCGCATGTTGCAAAAGGTAGGGACTTGTTTCGTTTATCAGGGCATTGGTATGTTTGTGCGTCACTTTTTCTAAGTTTTGTTTACAACCGACCGTTAGGATACAGAGTATTGTGTATAAGCACACTTTTTTGATCATAACATACAGTTGGGGTAAAAAAAATGCGTCCAATGGTGGACGCATTTTCTGGAATTGAACGGTGTTACTTTACTTCGAAGGTAATTTTTACATTTACCCGATAGTCATCTATCTTTCCATCTTTTACCGTCGCGCTTTGTTCGTTGATGTAGATGGACCGGATATTTTTCACGGATTTGGAGGCTTGCTCCAATGCGTTGTGAGCGGCGTCTTCCCAACTTTTGCTGGAATTGGCCAATACTTCGATTACTTTTAATACTGCCATGGTCAATGTATTTTTAATGTTCCCTTCAATGTAATAAATTTTAATGGGAATATGGCAGGGTCAACGCTTTATTATCCGTTAAGGGCCACTACTTCGCTTATTTTTTCGCCCATCATATTTTTTAGCATGGTCTCGATACCATTTTTAAGGGTAAATGTGGATGATGGACATCCGCTGCAAGCTCCTTGCAGAATAACGCTTACGGTACCGGTTTCTTCCTCGTACGATTGAAAGAGAATATTACCGCCGTCGCTCGCAACGGCAGGTTTCACATATTCTTCTAAAATATCTATGATTTGCTGTGAGGTATCATCGTAATGATTCTGTGTTGCGGTATTTTCGACCGTTTCCTTGGTTTTTTGAATCGCTTCCGCTGTTACTACGTCTTTCCCATCTGCCAAATAATCCCTGATAAACTCGCGTAGCTGCATATTGATCTCCTCCCAATCGGCAACGTCGTATTTGGTAACGGAAACATAGTTCTCGTCCATGAACACTTCTTTTACAAATGGTAGGTGGAAAAGTTCCATGGCCAATGGGGAATCTTTGGCTTCATCAATATTCTTGAACTCGTATGTGCTGGGTACGATTCGTTTATTGGAAACAAATTTCATCACCGCAGGGTTGGGGGTAACCTCGGCATAAACGGTAATGGGCTGTTTCTTTTTTACTTCGTCCTCGTTCACTATGGGTTCTCCGGCGTTGAGGTATTCCACCAATTGTTGGGCCACCTCATCCTTTACGTCGTCCCATTCCACAATATCAAAACGTTCCATGGCAACAAAATTGCTGGCTATGTAAACGGTTTTAACAAATGGAAGGTAGAAAAGTTGTTGTGCCAAAGGAGAACTTTTGGCTTCATCAATGTTTTTATATTCGTAGTTGCCCTTGACCAAAAAATGGTTCGCTTCCATTTTAATTATCTTGGGATTGTTGGTGGGAACAACAGTAATGTTATATTCTTTCATGTTGAATCTTTCCTGCAAAAATACCAATAGTTGGGATGTGTGACAAAATATTATAATAATGTGTGAAGCATACCGTTATCTTATTGTTTTATTGCATTGAACAACCATTTAGCCCCGACCGTCACATGAGACGTATCTTAACCTCGATCATCGTTGCCCTGTTATTTGGGTCCGCAGCCAAGGCACAGGAAGGAATTCCGGTGTATTTTGATTACTTGGCGGATAATTATTATTTGGTATACCCGTCCATGGCAGGGATCGCAGAGGGCACTAAAATTCGGTTGACAGCAAGAAAACAGTGGTTCAATGTGGACGAAGCTCCTAGCTTACAAACCTTGAACATCAACTCCAGAATAGGCGAACGCAGCGGAATCGGAGGTATACTCTTCAACGATTCCAACGGTTACCATTCACAAACAGGATTTAAGGGTACCTATGCCCACCACTTACAATTGGGAGGTGATTTTAGAACTTTAAACCAATTGTCCTTTGGATTGAGTGCCGGTGTTATTTTGAGTAGTTTGGACGAAAGTGAGTTTAGGTCCGTAATTCCAGACCCCATTGTAACCGGGGTTAAGAATACCACTAGCTATTTTAACGTGGATTTGGGCGTTTCCTATAATTTATTGGAGTTTTATGCCCATGCAGCCGTCCTTAACCTTTTGGGAAGCGGGCGAGACCTGTACACGGCCGCGGAGTTCGATAATTTACGCCGTTATTTGTTTTCTGTAGGGTATGTTTTTGGAAGAAACACAAGGGTAGAGCCCTCTGTTTTGTTTCAGATGACAGATTTTACTAAAGAGAAGACCGTGGATTTCAACGCCAAAGTATATAGGGATGTTAGCTTTGGAACCGTATGGGCGGGATTGTCCTATCGTCGTAGTTTTGATGGGGCCCAATTCCAGACCAATGGTCAGTTCGGCGAACAACGGTTACAGTTGTTTACCCCGATCGTGGGAGTAAATGTGAACAGGTTTATGTTCTCCTATAATTATTCGTACCAATCGGGAGATATCCGTTTTGATAATGGTGGATTTCATCAGATTACATTGGGGTACGATTTTGGGCAAAGTGATCAGGGCAAACGCTACGATTGTTATTGTCCGGCCGCCAACAATTAATATTCTATACAATTATTTAAAAGGGAACTCGAGCACGGCCAAGTTAAAAACCCACCGCACCCGAATTTTGATCTATACATGTGTATCTAATTGTTCCAAGTAAAGTTTTTCTTCGAAGCTTGTGCTTTTATGGCCGATAGCATGGCATTTTCCAGTTCACCTTTTTCGTTCTTTTGGTTTTTGGCGATATAGGCCTCGCGTTTCGCGTTGAGTTCTTGTATCTGTTTTTGGATTTTTTCCCTTTCTTGTTTCTTTTCCTTTACGAAATTTTTTATCTCGCTTTCCGATTTTCCCTGAAGTTCCTTGGGTAAGTCCTTTTCCTTGATTTGAGTGAGTACGGTGGCGTCTTCCTCGGCTGCATCGACCAGGTCCCAACTTGAATTTTGGTACAGTCTGGAGCTTTTGCTTACCGCTCGTTTTACAACCACGACTTCTTCAAGTTCTGCGGCATTGGCATCTTGCACGGACTGAAGCTCTTTCTTTTGTCTACCCATGGCCCCATAAGAAACATAAGTACTGTTCAACTTGGAGTTCAGTTTAATTATGATGTCATCATAAGGGGTCTCGATATGAACGACCTGCCTGTTGTGGTCAATGGCCATATATTCACCACCGGTCAATGTGGCGCCATTCTTCCACATGGAGGAAATCCCTTGCTCATAATTCCCACAAAATATGGTGTTCACTATAATGTCCTTCTCCTTGGCATTTAAAGCCGCATCCTTATAATCCAACTTTCCTTGGGTAAAAGGTTCGTTTCCAGCAATGAATATCATTTTTAGATCATCGGCATTTTTGCCCCAATCCAATTGTTTTAAGGATGTGTGGATAACCTCTCCACAATATTCCTCACCTCCATTAGTGGTCAGGGAAAACAGTTTTTCCGAAATCTCATCAAGATCCTTGCTAAACCCTAGTACCTGTCGTATGTATCCTTCGTGGGACGATAGGTTGTCGTTCCCATACTCATATAGGGCTATTTGTAGCGATGGCCTAAGATCTGTACCACATTTGGCATGGGTAAATTCGTTTACAATATCCCACAGTTGGGCTTTAGCCTGATTGATCAATCCATCCATACTATTGCTGGTGTCCAAAAGCAGGGCAATTTTTACAAATTGTTCGGAAGGCTTTTCCTCGGTAAACTCGGTATATAAAGTGATTTTTTCGTTGCTGTGCGCTTTAAGGTTGCAACCGTAGCTGGTTCCAGTCGCCCCTATCAATATCGCTGTTGCAAAAAGGTGTTTAATATGTTTCATAAGGCAATAATTTTTAAAGTTGATGTAAATGTATGTGCCTCTGTTATCAGAAAAAATCAGGATTGAGTAAAACAAAGGTGCCAATGAGTAATTAAGGCCGTTGGCTTAGTAACCTTGGATAAATAGGAGGTGTTTGGGCCAATTTCGGTACTTGTCCATTTTTTAAAATGCTTGGGAAGCAGTAAGTTTACCTTGGTTATGGTTCGAAAAGCATACATATTATTGGTTCTTGTAATGACCACCTTTGTTGGTATGTCCCAAGTTGGCAACAATAGCGTTGAGTTCCAGTTACAGGGGTCCGTGAAGGGCAAGGAGAATTACGAACCTATTTCCGGGGTACAGGTATCCACGGACAAGGGAGCGTTTACGCGGACCAATGCTTTGGGCGAGTTCAAAATAAGAGCGTCCGTTGGCGATATGTTGATCATACAAGGGCCGGAATTGCAAACGGTACGCCACATAATAAAGTCGGAAGAGGATATCGATGTATTGGTAGAGGGATATGGGAGTGCGATTGATACCAAAAGCAAGAAACGGGAAGTTTCCGGTGCAAGAAAAAGTTTAATGGAACATCAACGTTTTTTGGATTCTGCCAATTTTTACAAAAAAACCGACCTTGAGAAAAGTATCGATTTTGTAGCTAGTTCCATGGAGCTTTTGGGCAGTGCCGGCAATAAGCGTGAGCTTTCCATGTCCTTGCGCATGCTGGGAGAAATATACACCTACCACGGTCAATACGACCTGGCGATTACCAATTTTAAAGATGCTTTAGCGGCCCAGGAATCCAACAAGACCAAAATACTATTGGGCAAAACCTATGTACAGAACGGCAACAATGCCGGTGCCATGGAGGTGTTGGAACCATTGGTAGAGGTTAAGAACATGGTTCCCTATCAGCGCATTGAGCTTTTAGAGGCTTTGGGGGACGCCAACAAGGCCAGCAACAATCTAAAAAGAGCCCAAGATTACTACAAGGAAGGACTGTTGATCGCAAAGAAGAACCAGATTTCTCCAAAGGAGATCGATTTAAATTCTAAAATTGCGGATGTATTTGCCAGTGAAGATAAGCTGATCGAAGCCGAAGGGTTTTATCAAAACTCCTTGGACCTTTCCAGGCAAGTGGCGCCGGAAAGATTGATCCAGGAGAGTGAAAAAGTGGCGGATTTTTACAATCAAAAGAACCGCTTCGAGGACGAGATACAGTTGCGAAAACAAAATCTGAGCGAGCTGGAGCAGATGCCCCGATCTAGTCGTGCCACGGATAAAAAAGGTGCGGTAAAGGACACGATCACCTCCCAACGCATCAACTACAAAATTGCAAACGCCTACATTGCCCAGGACAAACTGGACGAAGCCATTCCGTATTTGGAGAAAAGTATAGTGGAAGCCAACAGGGACGATGATTTGGTGGTGCAAAAAGATGCCACGCGAACCTTGTCCGAAGTGTATCGCAACAAGGGCGAGTACAACAAAGCTCTGGAATCGTATCAAGATTATGTGGCCGTGGTGGATAGCCTGTATGTTAGAAAGGAGCAAGAGATAGCGAGTGCGGCACAGTTTAACAGGGAAATAGCCAATACCCAAAATCGTATTTCCAGTTTGGAACAGGAGCGGGAACTCAACCAGAGTAAATATAGCTTGGCCGTAACCGAACAGCAATTGTACGAGGAGACCAGCAAGCGCCAAAAATGGATCATTTACTCTTTGATTTTCGGTATTGCCCTTATGGCGCTCACCGCATATTTATATTACCGGAGCAACAAGCAACAAAAATTGGCCAATAATCTGCTGGCCTTAAAATCGTTGCGCACCCAAATGAACCCCCATTTTATTTTTAATGCCCTCAATTCCGTGAACAATTATATTGCCAAGAGCGATGAACGGAGTGCCAATCGTTTTCTAAGCGAGTTTTCCGTCCTTATGCGCAGTGTACTGGAAAATTCCGAAGAAGACTTTATCCCTTTGGCCAAGGAGTTACAGTTGCTGCAATTATATGTAAAGCTGGAACACTCCCGTTTTTCGGACAAGTTCGACTACGAGATCAATGTGGATCAGCACATCGATGTAGATGCTTTTCAAATACCCCCGATGCTATTGCAGCCCTATATAGAAAACGCAATTTGGCACGGATTGCGATACAAGGAGGAAAAAGGAATGTTGAAAATTGTATTACGACAGCTTACAAAGGATATGGTCGAAATACGAATAGAGGACAACGGGATAGGACGAAAAAAATCTGCGGAGCTAAAGACCACCAATCAAAAAAAGCAAAAATCCAAGGGGATGGGCAACATTCAAAAGCGAATCCAAATCTTGAACGATATGTACAAAAACCGGGTAGAGGTTTCCATTTCCGATCTGAACCAAGATAGAACGGGAACCAAAGTATCCCTTAAACTTAAAAAACAATAATGGATCTACGTGCGGTAATTGTAGAGGACGAAGCCAATAGTAGGGAAATCCTTCGGAACTACTTGTCCAAGTATTGTGAGGGAGTTCAGGTCTTGGGAGAAGCGGCAACCATTGAAGAGGGGTTGGAACAAATCAAAAAACATGTCCCAGATCTGGTCTTTTTGGATGTGGAAATGCCCTTTGGTAATGCCTTTGATCTGTTGGATAAAATCCCGGACCGCACTTTCGAAACCATTTTTGTTACCGCTTATAACCAATATGCCATGGATGCCCTGAACCATCATGCCGCCTATTATTTAATGAAACCCATAAATATAGATGAGTTGATCAAGGCGGTGGACTATGTCCGTGGGGTCAAGGAGAAGGAAAATGCCTTGGAAGGAGAAGTGCTCCAAGCAAAATCCGATCATGTTTCAGGAAAGATCACCTTGCCGCAACAAGACGGGTTCCAAGTATTGGACGTATCTGACATTTATTTTTGTAAGGCGGACGACAATTACACCGAAATTTATCTCGAAAAGAAAAAGATCGTCATCAGTAAAACCTTAAAATATTTTGAGGAAGCGCTACGGCCCTATTCCTTTGCACGTATCCACAAATCATATTTGGTCAATGTATCCGAAGTGGTGCGGTACAAAAAAGGAAAGGGGGGCAGTGTGGTACTGTCCAATGGCAAGGAACTTTCTGTGTCCGCTTCCAAAAAAGCCGAACTTTTATCACATTTTAAATAAATAGGAGCAAAGAACACGGCCAAGTAGCGTTTCTTTGTTGTCAACTAAACCTTAAACCAATGATTGTACAACCCGTTAGGGGCAAATCCCCAGAAATAGGAGAAGATTGTTTTATCGCCGAAAATGCGACCATTGTGGGCGAAGTAACCATGGGAGGCCAATGTAGTGTTTGGTTCAATGCGGTGATCCGTGGCGATGTCCATTTTATAAAAATGGGCAACAAGGTGAATGTGCAAGATGGGGCTGTGATCCATTGTACCTATCAAAAATCGCCGACCACAATTGGCAACAATGTTTCCATTGGCCATAATGCCATTGTGCACGGTTGTACCATAAAGGATAACGTGCTGGTGGGCATGGGCAGCATTATTATGGACGATTGCGTAGTGGAGAGTAACTCGATTATTGCTGCAGGAGCTGTGGTGACCAAGGGTACGCATGTGGAGGCAGGAAGTATTTATGCCGGGATGCCCGCAAAAAAAATAAAGGATATCAGCCCCGAGCTGTCCAAAGGAGAGATAGACCGAATCGCCAATAATTATGTAAAGTATTCCAGTTGGTTCAAAGAGGATTAAATGTAGGTGGACATGCTTTTAAAAATGGCATCCATCCAACAATTTCAAGATCCCACAATCTAAGATTCAAGGAACCTATCGGATTATATTCCCTATTTTTGTTCCACTCAAAAAAACTCGACAACCATGAACGCATATATTTTTCCAGGACAAGGAGCACAATTTGTAGGTATGGGACTGGACCTGTACGAAAATCATTCCCAAGCACAGGAACTTTTTGAAAGGGCCAATGCCATACTTGGTTTTTCCATAACCGACATTATGTTCGAGGGTACGGCCGAAGACCTAAAACAGACCAAGGTGACCCAGCCGGCCATATTTCTGCACTCCGTGATCCTGAGCAAAGTATTGGGCGAAAGTTTTTCCCCCGATATGGTGGCAGGCCATTCTTTGGGAGAATTTTCAGCATTGGTCGCCAATGGCACGTTAAATTTTGAGGATGGACTAAAATTGGTGTCGCAACGGGCCTTGGCCATGCAAAAAGCTTGCGAGATTCAGCCCAGTACCATGGCCGCGGTTTTAGGCTTGGAAGACGATGTTGTGGAAAAAATATGTTCCGAAGTGGAAGGTATCGTGGTGCCGGCCAATTATAACTGTCCCGGCCAATTGGTAATTTCCGGAGAGGTGGATGCCGTAAATGTCGCCTGCGAAAAAATGAAGGAAGCCGGAGCAAGGAGAGCATTGTTGTTGCCGGTGGGCGGTGCGTTCCATTCGCCATTAATGGAGCCCGCAAGAGAAGAATTGGCAGCAGCCATAGAATCTACGCAATTCAATGCACCAAGTTGCCCCATTTATCAAAATGTGACCACTACGGCGGTATCCGATCCCGAAGCAATTAAAAAGAACCTCATTCTGCAGCTTACCGCACCCGTTAAGTGGACGCAAAGCGTTCAGCAAATGGTCAAGGATGGAGCAACATCCTTTGTGGAGGTAGGGCCTGGCAAGGTATTGCAGGGATTGGTGAAAAAAATACATCGAGAGGCCGTAACCAGCTCTGCTGAGGTTTCTTAAAAGGCAGAAACAGTTTATCCGATTAAATGCAATTTTAAACTAATAGGCAAGGAGAATCCTTGCCTTTTTTGTAATATTGGTAGCTCCCAAACCACCTACTTGAGCATGGCGATTAAACCAACTGAAACTGATGGCAATGGCGATGTCGACCATACTTACAAAAACCTCAAAGCAACAACCCACGGCTCTTGTTCGTAGCGGCCTATTATTGTTCTTTTTTCTCGTTTTGGGAATGGGTACGGGGTTTGGGCAGAATTTCATCATCGTTGAAGAGGGGGGCGTTACCGCCACCTCGGAGACGGGCACCACGGACACCTTCACGGTGGTTTTAGATACGCAGCCCGCCACGGATGTGGTGTTCGATGTTGTTTCGGGCGACACGAAC
>Ga0189275_100060_pt1 | contig 217207 bp, 227 predicted proteins | sample N19A6minimetaG_FD_130329 | JGI IMG/M metagenome (GOLD analysis project Ga0189275, IMG submission 130329) | Marine microbial communities from the Costa Rica Dome - N19 A6 mini metaG | ecosystem: Environmental > Aquatic > Marine > Oceanic > Photic zone | place: Costa Rica: the Eastern Pacific...
AGGGCTCCGGACGAGGCCTGTCTCGGGAAATCGTGCCACTGGCACGATTTCTGTTCCTCGACAGCCCAACTTGCCTTCGCAAGCTCACCCTGGCCTGACCTGCCTAGGCGCGCATCGGACCGTATCTCCGACCCGCACCATCCTGACCCTGCAACCCACAACCAGAACGGTACCTGATCCGGCTCCCGTGAGGGCAGATGCTTAGTATGGGGTAAGGGGGTATCAGACGAATATTGGCAGGACCTGATAAAACAACCTTTACGATTTGAATTTACTACCTCGGGATAATCTTGCATAAGTGTCACGGGAGAATCAGCTATGACAGCCAGTCTTTCAATCAGACTCGAATCTGGACTTGGCGCTGCAAGTGGCACTTCTGAGGACAAAAGTTCTGCTTTATGGAGAAATTGCTACGATGTTAGCATCTCTCAAAACTCTCCCGTTAGGCACGCTTCATTGAAAACGTACTTGGATATTGCTCAAACAGTTCTCCGACAGGTCCGGAGACCTTTGTCGCCGAAAGCTATCCTAGATATCGCGTATCAGATGGAGATTGTGCCGGCACAGTTACACGGAGAAACCCAACACAAGACACTTCACGCAAGACTAAGCGAGGACATAGTTCGACGACGTTACGACAGCGCATTCTTTCGTACCGAGCCTGGAATATTCTTCCTGAGAGAGTTCTTAACAGACTCAAGTGTCCCTGAAAGTTATAAGCAACCGATTGTGACAAGACGGCGTGTCCGAGAACTTTACGGCGACAAAGTCCTTTGTGTCGATGAAAATGATGCCCCTACCGTAGACACTAAACACAGTATCGTGCCGCCTCAAATGGTATTGGCAAGTCTACAAAAAGACAATTCCCCATACGCAAATCCCCGTGATTCATCTGGCGACAAAGTCTTTGTATGGTCTACAGCCATTGTCCGTCGAAATGATTCCATACTGTGCTACCGAATTGGTCGGTACCGGGATCAAAGAGACAGCTTCTTGCTGAAACGCTCCGTCGGATTCTCAACCATGGTGGAACCAAAAGATAGAAGCCTATTTTCAACTGATCCATACGGCATTGCAGAGAGCGGAATAACGGCAGCAAAGATCGATCTGGATATCGAAGAAACGCCTACGTTGGCCCCACCCGCTATACGCTATTTTTTGGCGAGCTATGAAAGCGAGCGATTGTCGGATTTGGTCGGAGTCGTGTACTTTAACTGTCCAGAATCATTCGAGCCCACGAAACGCAGACTTGCGATGCACGATGTGCACTGGCTGAATTTGCGCCACCCAGTCAATGACCTCTCGGATTTCGACCCTTGGTCTCAGATTATCCTCAAGTATGAATTCGAGTGCACTCCTCTGGGATCGCTTTGAATAGTATATCAAGAGAGAAGTTTCGACAGCTTATCGAGTACCAAAAGTATCGATTGCTTTCGCAAGATCCGACCACTGTAAAACGTGGCTTACAAGATCTCTGCTCTATTTTTCGCTGCACTGGCATTAATTTTCTGACCGAAAATGGCCGAAACGAGTTGGAACTTAGGCTGCTCGGATTACTTCACAAAAAATCTCGCGACCCAAAGATTCTCATGTGGACTCTAAATGCGCTTTCTTTCGTGGGCCGAAGCAGAGGTTGCTTGGACGCCATAAAAGCATGCATTGGCCAAAATGAGGAAAACCCATCACTCACGGCGTCAGGCATCGCAGCCCTACAAAAAATCTTTGGTCAAGATGAAACACGCCCACTGACAAAAAACCTGAACGAACAAATTGTAATGCTTGCATCTCTTCGACATTTGCCATCCAGCAGTATAAACTTGGATTCCTCCCGAATTGATATTGATAAATCCAGCCCCGAAGTGCTCCGCTTAGCACTTATTTTGGTGGGAACGGAAAAAGCTCCGCCCTATTTATTCGACCCACACCACGAGAACAATTCAATTATTAAAGTTCTAGGTGCACATGACGACGCAATTGTCAGACAGTACTCTTGCTGGGCAGTAGTAGAGAATCCTCATCTCGGCCTGACAGATCTAGGTATCGAGTTCTGCGACATTCAAGACCACCCTCCAAATGTCAGGGCTTGGATGTATGAAGCTTTGTGTGATCAGGCACCCGACTCCGCAGAAACTATAGAGTTCATCGAAGAAGGTAGTCGAGACCCTGAGGCTCGGGCGAAAGCAGGATTATCACACGGCCTTCGCGAGCGATATATCGACGGTTTAGAACCGACTATTTTGGATTGGCATAGCGCCTCTCAAGATTCTGAAATCAATCAAAATTTACTTCACCATATGGCATCGTTTGCTAGCGAAGCCACAATGTATGAAGAGATTGTACTTCACTCCTTCGAGCATTCGCCGGTACAGTCAGAAGAAAGAGCCAACCTGCTGTCTGCAGCAGTAGGCAAGCCGCTCTACCCAAAACTGAAAAAAATCGAGGCGAAAGGCGACCCTTCTCTTTTCGCTTTGAGCGAAATGATGGAAAAGGAAGCATACAACATGAAGAATCCGACCCAAGTAAACTTTAATGGACCTACTCAGGTGGGTGCATTTTCTGTCGAGGGTGACGCTTCCAATAGTGGAACTAATACAATTAACAGCATTCAAGACTTTAAGCGCGCAGCCTGTACTGCTCTTGAAGAACTTGATAAATCAAATATCTCCTCGGCGAACAAAGAGGCCTTAAAGGAGTTGCTGTCTGCCGCCCGAGACAAGCCTGACGATTCCACATTTGAGTTGCTAAAAAATAAGATTAGTGAACTAAATTCCATCGTAACCGCCGGAGTGTCATCTGGAGAAGCATGGGCCAAAATACTCTACGCGATATCTCAGATGGGACTGATGATCGGATAACACCAGACTGATTACCCCTAACTCATCCACCTCAACACGCGCGCCTCAATCGGGTTCGCAAACTCGCGCCCTTCTGAGCGGCACTCCGTCCACTCACGTTTCAGGCGCTGGTACCATTTGGCCTGGATGTCGATGTCGTCGATCCACATCATGGCTTTCTGGTGGGCCATGCCCTGATTTTGCAAATCGACCATGTCGCCATCCTGGCGGAGGAATTTGCGGGCCATTGGCTTGGCGATGGGCACGGCGAGGTGGAGCAGCGGCGCGCCGGTCCACCAGGTGAACTGGGTGATCCGTGTACGTTTCGGAGCCTCAGGCGTCAGGCAGGTGAGCGTCAGCAGGCGGGCGGTGTCGTTCGAGATGATTTCCCAGCGATAGCCGGGCAGCTGGAACCGGATCTCGGTTTCCACATCATCCCCGAACACCCAGCGATAGAGTTTCGAGTTCGAGCTGGGCGGATGGCGGTCAATCGCCCAGCCGCGCTCGGTCGGGATGAAGGGCTTTTCTTTCAGCTTCAGGCCCACCGAGGGCGGACGCCACCACCATTGATTGTGCACGAAGGGCACATGGGCCGGGTCCATCAGGCCGACCACGGCATCATCCATATGCGCGTTGAACACGTCATGGATGACAAAGCCGGGCTTGTCCGGCAGCGGGCCGAATTCCGGCGGCGGCACGGCAGGGGGCGCAAGCTCACGGGGATTGTGGGCGACATAGAGATAGACCGCGCCATTGGCCTCATGCACCGGATAGCGGCGCACTTTCACCTTGGACGGGTCATAGGGGCTGTCATCTGTGAGGGACGGCATCAGCTTGCAGCCGCCATCGGTGCCGAAGCGCCAGCCATGATAGGGGCATTGCAGTGTCCACTCGCCATCGGTTTCCAGCTGCTGGCCCGCAGACAGCGGCACGAGGCGATGGGGACAGATGTCGCGCAGGGCGAAGGGTTCGCCCTTGGGCGTGCGGCCGACGACGACGGGTTCGCCCAGCACCATGATGCGGTGCTGCTTGCCGGCGACGAGGTCGGTGGACGGCGCGGCCAGATACCAGCTGTCGGTGAGGTAGCCTTCGTCGGTAATGCCCTGTTTGGGCGCGGCGTGTTGTGTATCGGGCATGGGCGGGACCGGTCTTGTAACGATGGCCCCTGATTAGCGCATTTGGCGGGGGGTCACCAGTGCGCGGGCTGCGGCGGATATGGGGCGAAATATTGCCAGCGCGGTAATTGGCAATAAGGTGTCCCGCTTGATCTGGTTTTGACAGGGGAAATGGGCATGGCCGAGGCAGCGACCAATAAGGGATTCCTGGGATGGGTGGAGAAGACGGGCAACCGCCTGCCCGATCCGGTCTTCCTGTTCTTCTATCTGATCATCGCCCTGATGGCGATTTCACAGATTGCGGCCTGGACCAGTTTCAGCGCGCCGCACCCGACGCAGGTAACAGACGGCGGCACGCCGCTGGTCATTGAGTCGGCGAGCCTGTTCTCGGCCGAGAACATACAGCGCCTCTGGGTGGATATGCCGAAGACGTTCACGCACTTCCATCCGCTCGGCTATGTGCTGGTGGTGATGCTGGGCGCGGGCGTGGCAGAGCGCTCAGGGCTGTTTTCGAGCGCGATCCGGGCGGCGGTGCGCAATGCGCCGAAATTCCTGCTGACGCCGCTGGTCGCGCTGGTGGCGATGCTGTCGAACCATGCCGCCGATGCGGGCTATGTGGTGATGATCCCGCTGGCGGGCATATTGTTTGCCTCGGCCGGGCGCCACCCGCTGGCCGGGATTGCCGCGGCCTTTGCGGGCGTGTCGGGCGGGTTTTCCGCCAATATCTCGCCGGGCCAGCTGGACGCGCTGCTGTTCGGCATCACCGAGGCCGCCTATGGCGCGAGCAATATCGATGCGGGCTGGACGATGAACATTGCCGGCAATGCGTATTTCATTGCGGCGTTGCTGTTCATCTACCTGCCCGTGATCTGGTTCGTGACCGACAAGATCATCGAGCCGCGCCTCGGCAAATGGGTTCCCAGCCCGGAATCAGCCGTACAGGCTGGCGATGAAGACAAGCCCCTGACCGCCGAGCAGCAGAAGGGCCTGCGCATGGCGGGGCTCGCCCTGCTGGGCGTGTGCGCCTTGTGGGCGTTCATGACGTTCGGACCAGGCACGCCCCTGCTGGCCGATGGGCCGGGCACAGAAGGCAATCCGTGGTACCAGAAGGCCGGGCCGTTCTTCCGCTCGCTCGTCGCGGGCTTCCTGGTTCTGTTCCTTGCTGCGGGCTGGGCCTATGGCGCAGCCGCCAACACGATCAACAATCACCGCGACCTGGTAAACATGATGGCCGAGGCGATGAAGGACATGGGCTATTACCTGGTGCTGGCCTTTGCGGCGGCCCATTTCGTGGCGATGTTCGGCTGGTCCAATCTCGGATTGATCTCGGCGGTGCATGGCGCGGACGCAATCCAGAATAGCGGATTGCCGCTGCCGATCGTGCTGGGCCTGATTGTCTTGTTCTCAGCGCTGCTGAATCTTTTCGTCGGCTCGGCCAGCGCAAAATGGGCATTGCTGGCGCCGGTGCTTGTGCCGATGCTGATGCTGTTGGGGATCAGCCCGGAAGGCGCGACCGCCGCCTATCGCGTCGGCGATGGCGCGACCAACATCATCACGCCGCTGATGGTGTACTTCCCGCTGATCCTGGTCTTCGCGCGTCGCTGGCAAACTGATTTCGGGCTTGGCAGCCTGACGGCGATGATGATCCCGTATTCGGTCTGGATGCTGATCACGGGCGTCGCGCTGATGATGGGCTGGATCTTCCTGGGGCTCGATTTCGGCTTTGGCGCCCCGGCGCACATCACCGTACCCGGCGCGGGGGGATAGCGCGCACGGCAAACCCGGCCTGGCAGTGCCAGACCGGGCTCCCACCCCGTGGAGGCCAGCCGGAGTTACAGTTCAGCCAGCCCGCCTTGGGGGGTGGAATCAGGCTGCTTCGCGGTTCACTTCGCCTTCAGCCAGCTGCGACATCTCGCGGTCACCGGAATAGGTGTTGTCGAGACAGGTCTGGAGCTGTTCGGCGTCGTCCTTGAAGCCAAGGCGACGGGCAAAGGCCAAGACGGTGCCATAGCCAGCAAGGGCGTAATGGGTCATGCGCTGATATTGCGAAATGATAGAGGCATCGCGGACATCCTCGTCCTCGATCTCGGCGTCGATGGCGTGGGCTTTCGCTTCTTTGACGAGGCCTTCCATGCCCTGACAGAATTCGCCGCGCGGGTCGGCCTTGTGCTTGCGGATCAGGCCTTCGACGGCGTTGATCCCGTCCTCGATGCCGCTGACGCCGCGTTTCAGCGCGTCCTGCAGCTTCGGATTATGGGCCTTTCCAGCGAGCTTCTCAGTCACCTTGAGGGATTGGCGATTGGCGCTGTAGAGGTCTTGCAGCTGGTCAATATAGAGGTCTTCGAGCGTCTGGATGCTCATGGGAAAATCCTTCCTGAGTGCGTGTTTGTGTGACGCAGAATCAATGGAAGGCACATCGACTTGTTCCGGAGTTTCCTGATTTTAATGGAAATCCGCGACATTCTGCACCTCACGGCGCCAGAACCGGCCCCCGCCTGAACGAGAACGCTTCCCGCGAGGCCAAAGCGCGGTTATATCCCGGCCATGATCTCACGTGACAAAATCCGCAATTTTTCCATCATCGCCCATATCGACCATGGCAAGTCGACGCTGGCGGATCGCCTGATCCAGCATTGCGGCGGCCTGACCGAACGCGAAATGAAGGAGCAGGTGCTCGACTCGATGGATATCGAGAAAGAGCGCGGCATCACCATCAAGGCCCAGACCGTGCGCCTGACCTATGAGGCTCAGGATGGCGAGACCTATGTCCTGAACCTGATGGACACGCCGGGCCATGTCGACTTTGCCTATGAAGTCAGCCGCTGCCTCGCCGCGTGTGAAGGCTCGCTACTGGTCGTGGACGCCTCGCAGGGCGTCGAGGCGCAGACGCTGGCAAACGTCTATCAGGCCATCGACCAGAACCATGAGATCGTGCCGGTTCTGAACAAGGTCGATCTGCCAGCTGCTGATGTCGAGCGCGTGAAGGCCCAGATCGAGGACGTGATCGGACTTGATGCCTCTGACGCCATCGAGACGTCGGCCAAGACCGGTCTCGGCATTTCTGAAACGCTGGAAGCCATTGTCCGGCGCCTGCCTGCGCCAAAGACCGGCGAAGTCGACGCGCCGCTGAAGGCTGTTCTGGTGGACGCCTATTACGACCCCTATCTCGGCGTGGTCGTCATCGTGCGCATTCATGATGGCGTGCTGAAGAAGAAGCAGAAGATCAAGATGATGCGCACCGGCGGCGTCTATGAAATTGACAAGGTCGGCACGTTCAATCCGAAGCTCACCGACGTTGAGGCGCTTGGGCCCGGCGAAGTCGGCTACTTCGTGGCTTCGATCAAGGAAGTCGGCGAAACGGCCGTGGGTGATACGATCACGGAAGACAAGCGACCCTGTGACAAGGCCCTGCCCGGCTATAAGGAAGTTCAGCCGGTCGTGTTCTGCGGCCTGTTTCCGATGGATGCGGGCGACTTTGACGATTTGCGCGCGGCGATGGGCAAGCTGCGGCTGAATGATGCAAGCTTTACATGGGAGATGGAAACCTCTGCCGCGCTCGGCATGGGCTTCCGCTGCGGCTTTCTCGGCCTGTTGCATCTCGAAATCATTCAGGAACGCCTCAGCCGCGAGTTCGACCTCGACCTGATCGCGACCGCGCCGAGCGTTGTCTATGAAATGACGATGACGGACGGATCGGAAATCGAACTCCACAATCCGGCAGACATGCCCGATGTCGTGCGCGTTGCCGAAATCCGCGAGCCGTGGATCAATGCGACGATCTATACGCCGGACGAATATCTTGGCGGCATCCTGAAGCTCTGCCAGGATCGGCGCGGCATCCAGACCGAACTGTCCTATGTTGGCGGACGGGCGATGGTGAAATATGAACTGCCGCTCAACGAGGTCGTGTTCGATTTCTATGACCGCCTGAAATCGATCAGCCGCGGCTATGCGAGCTTTGACTATGAGATTGTCGGCCACCGCGCCGAGAATCTCGTCAAACTGCAGATCCTGGTCAATGACGAGCCGGTCGATGCGCTCGCCATGCTGGTGCACCGCGACCGCGCCGAAAGCCGCGGCCGGCAAATGTGCGAGCGTCTGAAAGACCTGATCCCCCGCCAGATGTTCAAGATTCCGATTCAGGCAGCCATTGGCGGCAAGGTGATCGCGCGCGAAACCCTCAGTGCCATGAGGAAAGACGTGACCGCGAAATGCTATGGCGGCGATGCCAGCCGGAAACGGAAACTGCTCGACAAGCAGGCCGCAGGCAAGAAACGCATGCGCCAGTTCGGCAAGGTCGAGATTCCTCAGGAAGCGTTTGTGGCCGCGTTGCGGATGGATGGGGATTAGCCCTTTCGGTTTGCCAGCCCAACCGGATTGCCCTTCGCTGAGATTCTCCCCGTCATGGCGGCGCGGAGGATGCGGCGAAAGCTGGGGCATTCCATATGGTTCGGCGCGCGGCAATTTGCGGCGTGGCGCAAGCCATCGCGCATGATCGTCATCTGACGGATCTTCTCGTCCAGTTCGTCCGCCTTTGACATGAGCGCTGCACGCTCGATGCGGGGCCCCTCTTCCGACATCATGGCGGCGATCTCGTCCAGCGTGAAACCTGCGGCGCGGCCGAGCGAGATCAGGCCCAGCCGTTCCAGAACGTCTTCATCAAACAGGCGCCGGAGGCCGCGTCGCCCCGTCGAACGGATCAGGCCGCGTTCTTCATAATAGCGTAGAGTGGAGGCCGGGATCCCGGATTGTTTGGCAACGTCGGAAATTTCCATGATAGGCTCTTGACCTCAAGTCGACTTGAGGTGGCAGGATGCCTCCACAAGATCGCAATGACAAGGAGCGCGGTACGATGAGCATGGCAAACAAGGATCAGGAAGAGATGTGGAATGGCGCGGGCGGAAAGGCCTGGGTGCGCGCGCAGACGCTGCTGGATACGGCCTTCCAACCCTTCGCGGACATCCTCGTCGAGACGGTGACGACGGCCAACGCAAATTCTGTCCTTGATATCGGCTGTGGCACCGGTGCAACAACGCTCGCCATGGCGAAGGCGCTGGGGCCGGAAGCTGACTGCCTCGGCCTTGATATTTCGGAGACCATGATTTCCCATGCTCGCAAGCGCGCCGCCGAGTCCGGATCACACGCGGAGTTCCTGGTCGCCGATGCGCAGACGCACGATTTCCCGTCGAGCACATTCGACATGATCACGTCCCGGTTCGGGGTGATGTTCTTCGAGGATCCGGTCGCCGCCTTCCGCAATCTGAACCGCGCCGCGCAGCCGGGCACACAGCTGCTCATGTTCAGCTGGCGTGACCCGGCGGAGAACCCGTTCATGACGGCGGCTGAGGCTGGCGCCCGCCCCCTGCTGCCCGGTCTGCCCGAGCGGGAGCCGAATGCCCGTGGCCAGTTTGGCTTCGCAGACGCCGCGCGCGTGGAGCGCATCCTGTCCGAGTCCGGATGGCAGGACGTGGTGAGTGAGAAACTGGACGTGGAATGCCGCTTTCCCCTCTCGGCCATGGACCTGTATGTCTCGCTGATGGGCCCCGTCGGCTATGCCATCGCCCAAGGCGTGGATGAGGCGACCCGGAAGAAAGTCATCGACGTGGTGCGCGCCGCCTTCATGGAGTTTGCTGATGGCGACGAAATTGTCTTTACGGCAGCCTGCTGGAAAACTGCCGCAAGGGCAGCCTAGGCCGACCTGCCCCTCCACGCTACGCTCGCCTCAAAACAAGAGGGAGACACGCCATGCCGGACACAGAAACCAAGACTGCCGAAATTCTCTATGAGGTCGCAGACCATGTCGCGACCATCACTCTGAACGCGCCGGAGCGGTTGAACACGATTTCCGGCCCGATGCTGGATGAGTTGTGCAAGGCCTTGCTGAAGGCAGATGCCGATACGGATGTGCGTTGCGTCATCCTGACCGGGGCGGGCCGGGCCTTCTGCGCGGGTTTGAACCTGGAAAGTGCCACCAAGGGCGAAGGCATCGGATCCGGCGCTGTGGCCAGCGCTACGCTGGATCTGCGCAACACGCCGCCGACCGTATTGTTCAATATGGACACGCCAACCATCTGTGCCATCAATGGCGGCGCGGCAGGCTATGGCATGGACACGGCGCTCGGCTGTGACATCCGCATCATGTCGGACAAGGCCAAGATGGCGGCAGCCTTCACCAAGCGCGGCATCCTGCCGGAATCCGGCGGCACCTGGTTCCTGCCGCGCATGCTTGGCTGGGAGAAGGCCTGCGAACTGATCTTCACCGGCCGCACCCTGACCGCAGAGGAATGCCTGGCCGAGCAATTGTGCGCAAAAGTGGTGCCGCATGACACGCTGATGGACGAAGCACGCGCCTTGGCCGCCGACATCGCCGCGAACGCGCCACTGGCCGTACAGGCCTCAAAACGCCTGATGCGGATGGGCCTGTCGGAGCCTTTCACCGAACATGTCCATCACGTCTTCCTGCAATTGCTGCCGCTGCTGAAAACGGAAGACGCGCGTGAAGGCATGATGGCGTTTCTTGAGAAGCGCCCGGCGGAATTCAAGGGGCGTTAGCCTCGGCCCGTGTCAGGCTGGCGTGAACCCCATTCGCGCAATCTCGGCCAGCATCTCCGCCCATGCGGTTTCCATGGCGGGCGTCCACTCCCCTGCCAGCGCTTCCCGGCAAGTGTCGCGGATGGCTGTGAACATGTCATCCAGTTGGGATTCCGGCACGCCATACCCCTGGTGCGACAGGCGGGCAGACTGAAGTTCAAAGCGCGGCAATCGACTGCCCTCGGTAAGACCGATGATGCAGTCGAAGCAGGTTGTCAGCATGGAACCGCGCACGCCACCATCCGTGTCCATCGCGAACAGGTCTTCAAATTCGGGATGCTGTGCGAAGAGGCGCCGATAGATCAATGGCGCGGGATCAGCGCAAATCTCTCCGAAGCGTTCAAGCGAAAGCATGATGGGTTCAGATACAGCCATTCCATATCCTACTGTCGGCTCAGCCCCCGCGCAATCGCAGGACAAGGCGACGCGTGGCGCGCTGGCTCATCTTGCGGTGTCGCGCAATCCGCTTTGCAAGATTCTGGCGTTCCTCGCGGGTGCGACCAAGATCATAGAGCTGCGCCGCAAAGCCCAGCGCAGCCTGCTGGTCGCTGTTCGGTCGGCGGGCGGCGCCCTCCTCCTCCGCCCAGCGGCCCGGATGAAAGCTGGCGGTCACTTTGGGCTGATCATTGCCGAGATAATGGAGGAAGGCTGCAGGCGCGGAAACATTCCGGATGATCGCATCCGGAATGAAGTGCAGCCAGTCCTGATGCTGTTGCCAGCGCCAGGTGTTGGGGGAATTCTTTGTGCGCACGCGCAGCCCGATGATGCGTAGGCGGCGCTGAACAGCGGTCCAGTCTTGTCCTTCCCGCTCGGCTTGCAGTTTCATGAGGCGGATCAGGCCCTCCATCGTTCGACCGGAGGCAACAAAGTCGACCAGGGCAATGGGGCGCGAACCGGTGGCGATCGCCTTGGGGCCGAGACCTTCGGCGGTGAGATACTCGAACAGACCCTGCAATGCCGGTTCCGGCAATTGATCGATCGCGCTGGCATTGCGCAGAGAGTACTGGATGAGGTGAAGCCGCGGCGTGTCGCGCAGCCCTTCGAAACAGCCAGACAGATAATCATACAGGTTTTCGGGCGTCCTCCCGATAAAGGCGAGGTCTGACCGGTTCGCATGCGCCAGAATGCGGGCAGCCGTGGATCGCAGGGATTCAAGGAACATGTCGTTCAATGAGCGCGTCTCGGTCGCGCCTGTAATCAGGCCGCCCAATTGCTCGCGCTGTGCGATGTTCCATCGAAACGGTTTCGCCAAACTTCTGCCTCCCGGTCTTTTCCTTCGACTATAGGGCCTGCGGGCTGCGCTTTCCAAATCCGTTCTGGGGTCCTACATGCAGCGGATGAGCAAGACGCTGACAGTTCTGGGCATCGAGACAAGCTGTGACGAGACGGCCGCGGCTGTGCTGCGCCTGACCGATGGCCGGGCAGAGCTGGTCTCGGACGTGATCCGCACGCAACTGGAAGAACACGCGCCCTATCTGGGTGTGGTACCGGAAATCGCTGCGCGCGCACACGCCGAACTGGCTGATTTGACCGTGAAAGCCGCGATGCATGAAGCAGGCATTTCCTATTCAGCGCTAGACGGGATCGCCGCCACGTCCGGTCCCGGCCTGATCGGCGGCGTGCTGGTGGGCATGATGACCGGAAAGGCCATCGCGCAGGCGGCCGGAAAGCCCTTCATCGCGGTCAACCATCTGGAAGGGCACGCGCTCAGCCCTCGGCTCGGCAATGATTGCCCGTTCCCCTATTTGCTGTTGCTTGTTTCGGGCGGGCATTGCCAATTCCTGGAAGTGCGCGGCCTCGGAAATTATCGCCGGCTCGGCTCGACGATTGATGATGCGGTGGGCGAAGCCTTCGACAAGACAGCCAAGACGCTGGGGCTCGGCTTTCCCGGCGGGCCTGCGGTCGAGCGCCTCGCAGAGGGGGGCAATCCAGAGGCTTTTGCCCTGCCCCGCCCGCTGCTGAACAGGCCGGGTCTCGATATGAGCTTTGCAGGGCTGAAGACGGCTGTTGCGCGCGCCGCGGCCGAAGACGAGATGAATGAGGACCGGATGAAGGATCTCTGCGCGAGTTTCCAGACAGCGGTGACCGATATTCTCGCCACAAAGGCCGCGCTGGCGCTTGAGGCGTTTGATCCGGGTGAGGATGGCACGAAACGGTTCGTCGTGGCGGGCGGCGTCGCGGCCAACAAGGCCATCCGTGCCGCACTGGACGACGTGGCCAAAGGCGCAGGTGCGCGCCTGATTGCGCCGCCGCTGAGACATTGTACGGATAATGCCGCCATGATCGCGCTGGCCGGAGCGGAAAGATTGGCGGCGGGCCTCGTCAAAGGCGAGGCCGGGGACCTTGGCACCGGGGCGAGACCCCGCTGGCCGCTCGATGAAGCGGCGGCGCAATCAGCGCCCGTCTATGGCACGGGCCGCCGGGGCGCCAAGGCCTGATCAGGCCGCATTCTAAACCGCGAATTCAGCAAGCGAATAGGTCGCCACAAGGATGGCGATGGCCATAGGAAGCGCCGCAAGCAAGGCGGCCAGGGACTGGCGAGCTTCGGTCTTGGACAATGTCATTGATTTGGTCTTTCAGCATTTACCGACAGCGACCATCGCTGCCGTTGACTGCCATATAGCAATCATCTGAATATTTATCAATGAACAAAAACGAAATTATTCAGAATTTATCTATCTGACGCTCCGGAACGACCGCGCCAGCTGACAATCCAGCCAGAACCAGGTCCATCACACCCGCCAGTTCACGCTTCAATTTCGGCAATGTCAGGTGCGAGAACATCTGGGGAAAGCGAAACTTCATCATCGATGCCTGAATCATTTCCGCCGTCTCTTCCTTTCGGTCGAGCGGACGAAACTCACCGGCCTCAATGCCGTTCTCGAGAATCTGAACCAGATAGACCCGCTCCTGGGCCAGCTGTTCATTCATGAACAGAGGCCGCTCATCTGCCAGCGTCTCGGCCAGCTCGACCAGCTTGTCCTTTTCTTCCAGTGCCTCATAGGTACGCACCATGCTGAACTCAAAAAACTGGCGCAGACGATCTGCCGCCGTGATTGGCTTCCGACAGATGCTGGCATAAGTCTGGTAGAGTTCTGAATTGAACTTGCGACCGATGGCTTCGGCAATATCGAGTTTGGACGCGAAGAAGCGGTAGATATTGCCCGCGGACATGTTGCAGTCCTTGGCAATCTCCGACATCGTCGTCTTGGAATAACCGTAGTGAACGATGCGTTCCATCGCGGCTTCCAAGATCTGTTGGCGGGTGTCTGTTGTATCGTTCATGGCGCCACCATACTCCCTGTTACTGAAGGATCAATGATTCATTCAGCCCATTTGTTCCACTATTGCGGACTCTGGGCAGGTTGCAGGCATTGTGCAATACGAACAGGAAATCTTGCCTTCATTCGGAGTCGTTCGTCATGCGCCTTTTCTGTTTTCACAATCTGGACAATGAAACCAATGGCGCCGAGTTGCGCGCCGCGACCCGGTCGGCCCATCTGGAATGGGCTGCAGGATTGGGGGACCAGCTACGCATGGCCGGGCCGCTACTGTCCGAGGATGGCGCGATGATCGGGTCTGTCTTCCTGGTCGAGGCCGATGACCTGGCTTCGGCCAAGGCATTGGCCGAGCAGGACCCGTATAACAAGGCAGGAGTGTTCGACCGCGTGGACGTGCGCGAAACGAAATGGCTGATCGGGCAAGGAAAGCGCGCATGAGACAGCTGGTCCTTGGAAATCTGAACTATTCCAGCTGGTCGATCAGGCCATTGCTTGCCGCGCGGCGCGTGGGCCTGCCGGTGGAAGAAGTGATCGTGCCGCTCGACTTTCCCGACACATCGGCAAAACTGAAAGAGATCAGCCCGACAGCAAAAGTGCCACTGTTGATCTGGGATGATGTCACGGTCTGGGAAAGCCTTGCGATCACGGAATGGATCGCCGATTGGGCGCCGACTGGAGAGGTCTGGCCAGAAGATGTCGCCAAGCGGGCGATTGCCCGCGCGGTGACTTCCGAAATGCATGCGGGTTTCTCCGCCCTGCGCAAGGCCTGTCCGATGGATATTCGCGGCCGGGAAGCCACGCCGGAAATGACCGAAGGTCTTGAGGCTGACATTGCCCGCATCCAGACCATGTGGGACCAGATGCGCACTGAACATGGCGATGGCGGCCCATACCTGTTCGGCAAATGGAGCGCTGCGGATGCGTTCTACACGCCGGTTGTGACGCGGTTCCGCACCTATGGCCTGCCTTTGACAGGGGCCGCGGCCGAATATTCGGCGGCCATCCTTGAAGACCCGGTCTTCCTTGAACTGGAGAAACAGGCGGAAGCCGAACCGTGGTGGATCAAATACACCGCCGACGGACGCTCAAGCGGCTATCTCAAGCCGGAAGGCTGAACAGGTCATAATCCAGATCATGCCGGAACAGCGTCCGGATATGATCTGTGTAGATATCCAGTGCTTCGCCTGTGAAGAGTTCCGTAAGCGGTGTCTTGCGGTTCTGCAGCACATTGGGCTCCGCATCCGGATCGATCTTCTGCGCCATGGCGTCCTTCGTGCCCGCCGCGAGCGCTACATTGATGGCATCGGCACTGAGCCCGAGAGACCAATGCTTCGAGACCGCTTCCAACGCAGCGCGGGGGTCTTTCTGGGTCCGCTCATACTGGATCAGCTGGATCGAGTCGCCATGACGCGCACGAATATCACCCCAACGGTTCCAGAAGCGCGCGAGCCAGTAGAGATCGCAGCGATACTTCGATCCGCCCGGATCGCCCTTCAGATAGGTCAACCAGTCAACCTTGATGTCGTATTCCCATTTGGCGTGGTGACTGGCCAGGATCGCCATCGGGTGTCGTACAGCCAGCACATATGGCGGCAGGCTGGCGAGACTGCGGGCCCAGCCCCATTCGGTCAGATGGTGGGGGATCGTGTGACTGAACGCCAGGCGCGGCAGTTCCGGAAAGGTCTCATCGTCCTTCGGCCAACCGATATAGGGGCGCACCGCGTTTTCCGAAAAGTATTGCGGGTGAGGAATGCCATGGGTTTCCGCCAGCGCCACTGCCAGCATGTATTTCAGCCAGTGCGTACCGGAATTCTTGGAGGTAACGAGCAGGCCATCAAACCGGCCATGACGCAGGACGGAAAAATTCGTCCAGGACTCATTGAGAACCTTGGCGCGGTATTCGCTGGGAAGTGACTTTGACATGGCCAAATTCCCTATTGTGCCAGGGCGAAAGGCGCAACCGTTCTTGAGCGGTTGGAAGACTCAGGTCTTGAGGCCTGCCTTGTCCCGGAATACTTGCAGGAGAGCCAGTTGTTCGCGCGTCGGCACGCCTTCCGCCTCGGACACCGCCACGAGCATCGCGTCGAGATCGACAATTTCCTTCGGGCCAAGCTGCGGGGAACTGACGATCAATTCGCTCAGCTTGCGCATGGCGCGCTGGGGATCCGGCGCGGAATTGGTGACCCAATCCGCATGGGCGGACAATTCATCAGCCTCAGCCTGGGTGAAGCTGAAATTCTGCATCATCTCATCATCTATGATGCGCGCCTGTCGTTCGGTCAGAGGCCCTTCGCGGCCACGGGCAACTTCCATCATCATGACGGCGGCGGCTTCGCGCGGGTCTTCGATCAGGCTGATGCCATTGCGGCCTGCCTTGTATTTGAAGGCAAAGCGGCGAGGCGTATTCGTAAGCGTGCGCGCCGCATCCATCGCCACTTTCGCGCCGCGGCGGGCCATCTGGATACGCCACGACCAGATGCCGATCGTTGTCAGGATACCCAGAATGAGGATGACTATATGCATTCGGCGTATGTAGCGCGGCCCGGCAGGCCGCGCTACTCACAATTCGATCATTCGCCCCCGGAGCCAGCCGGGACAGCGGCATGGGCCTGCGCCAGCACATAGGCGCGGATCGATTCCACCTGATCCGGCGTCAGATGATCTGCGAACGAGACCATGCCATTGGCGGCGAGGTTTCCGTCGACCACCACACCTTTCCACGCCATTTCGTTGCCACTGATCGCCGACCAGCGCAGGTCCGGCAGAACGCCCGAGCTGACCGCCAGCGGACCGTGGCAGACGGTACAGTTACGGGCATAGTGAACCGATCCCTCGGCGATCATGGTCTCGTCCCCGAACGAGTCGGCTTTCGGGGTCTTGTCGATCATCGGGAAATCCGGGTCGGCGATTTCGCCCGTGCCGCCCAGCTTGAAGGTGACGACCTTGCCGACTGTAGAGGGCACGGTCTCATCATAGGCGAAGCCTGCAGAGAGACCAAAGGCACTGCCCCAACCAGTCGTAATCGTGACGTATTGCTCACCATCGATCATGTAGGTGCCGGGGCCGGACGCGCCACCGGATTTGAGTTCATGATTCCAGAGCTTGTCGCCCGTTTCGGCATCATAGGCGACGAAATCGCCATTCAGCTTGCCCTGGAAAACCAGACCGCCTGCCGTGGACAGCACGCCGCCATTCCAGGCATTGCCATGTTCCACCGACCAGCGCGCTTCGCGGGCAATGGGATCCCATGCGATCAAGCGTCCCTTGAGGGTTGAGCGCAGGAATTTGGCGACTTCCGGCGGCGCGATCGGCGGGACGCCAGCAGAGAAGTCTGCGCCCGTATTCCAGCCGACAGGCTGGGTCTCGAAGCGCGGATCGCGAGCATAGGCCTGCGGAATTTCCTGCGCCGGAATATAGGCGAGGTTCAAATCCGGATTGAAGGCCATCGGATGCCAGTTGTGTGCACCGAGGGGGCCTGGCAGCTGCTCGTAAGGGACCGCGCCATACCGTGCATCGGCGATTTCAATCGGACGACCGTTTTCGTCGAGGCCCTCTGCCCAGTTCATCGGCACGAACGCATCGCCGGAGATGAACTCGCCGGATTCCGCGTCCAGTACGTAGAAGAAGCCATTCTTCGGAGCCTGCATCGCGACACGGCGCGCTTCACCATCTTCGCCAACAGGCAAGTCTGCCAGAATGATGGTCTGCGTGGCTGTATAGTCCCAATTGTCGCCGGGTGTGGTCTGGAAATGCCACTTGTACGCACCGGTTTCGGCATCCACCGCAACGATGGAGGACAGGAAGAGATTGTCGCCACCAGACGGATCGCGGAATTCCCGGTTCCACGGCGAACCATTGCCGACCCCGAAGATGATCTGGTCGTTGACCTCATCATAGACGATGGAGTCCCAGACAGTTCCGCCGCCACCATCGGTGACCCAGGCGCCTTCGTCACCCCAGGTGACATTGCCGATGTCTTCAAAGGCTGCGTCCGAGATCTCGCCGTCTGGCTGTTTCTCCGGGTTCGGAACAGTGTAGAACCGCCAGACCTTGTCTCCGGTATTGGCATCATAAGCCGAAAGATAACCGCGCACGCCGAGTTCGGCGCCGCCATTGCCAATCAACACTTTGCCATTCACCACACGCGGCGCACCGGTGATCGTATAGGGCTTGGACTGATCAACGGTGACCTTGCTCCAGACAACTTCGCCCGTTTCGGCATCAAGCGCTTCGAGCCGCCCATCAATCACGCCTACGAAGACCTTGCCGTCATAAACAGCCACGCCACGGTTTACGACATCGCAACAGGCTTTCACGCCGACGGCGCGGTCCACATCCGGATCGTAAACCCACAATTCCTCACCCGTCTTGGCATCAAGCGCATAGACCAGCGACCAGGCAGAGGTGACGTACATCACGCCGTCCACGACAATCGGCGTCGATTCCACGCCGCGATTGGTGGCAAGGTCATAAGTCCACGCGACGCCCAAGTCTGCGACGGTTTCCTTGTTCACATCTATCAGGCTCGAATGGCGCTGCTCGTCATAAGTCCCACCATATGTCAGCCATTCGTCAGCTGCGCTCGCGGTACTTATCCGGTTCGTGTCGACCGCCGCAAAGGCTTCCGGTTCCGAAGGTGTCTCAGTGTCTGCTGTTTTTGCCTGCCCGCAGGCGGCAAGGATTGCGAAGGATGCTCCCGCAATCAAGGTGGACTGCCAGTTCGCCATGGCCGTTTCACTCCCCTGTCTGTTTCCTCAAAACGGTCTTACGCCGCGCTCAGAGGAAAGAGTAGATGAGGCAGGCCGATTGTCGAGGCCTGTCTTAAGGTCAGCCCGACGCTACAGGCACGCGTCCGGCATGCATGGAGAGATCGGTCTGAGCAGCTTCAATGGCGGCCACAATAAGCGCGTGCCAGTCGGCTTGGCTTTCTACGGTGTCTGATCCGGCCGGGAATGTGACGGAGCGCGATGCATTCACGACGCCGCCTTCGAGGCGATTTGAAACCGCCTTGAATCCCGCAAGCGCATCTTCGGCCCCGCCGCCCTGCGCGCCATAGCCCGGCACCAGAAACAGCGCGTCCGGCGCGAGCTGTCGCAATTGGCGGGCCTCATCCGGGCCCGTCGCGCCCGCCACCAGCATCAGGCTGGACCATTCGCCCGCCCCCTTCAGGCGCTGGATCGCCGGGGCGAGCGCCTCAACGACGCGTGCATAGAGTGGGGCGCCCTCAAGATCTCTCGCCTGAAAATCGGCTGAGCCGGGATTGGACGTGCGCGCGAGCACGACGACCCCCTTGCCGTTTGCCTCGGCCTCTTCGAGGAAGGGCTCCAACGTATCGAGGCCCATATAAGGGTTTACCGTCACGGCATCGGAGGGGAACGGCGCCGCTTCTGACAAGTATGCGGCTGCATAGCCCGTGGCTGTTGTCCCGATGTCGCCGCGCTTGGCATCCGCGAGAACAAGAAGGCCCGCCTCTCTTGAAGCTTCGCAGACGCGTTGCAATGCGCGCATTCCGTCAGGCCCGTGCCGCTCAAACAGGCCGACTTGCGGCTTGACCACGCAGGCGCGTCCGGCCGCCGCCGCCACGACTGCTTCGCCCCAAGCGGCCACCCCCTCGGGCGTGTCCCCGCCGAACAGGTCCGGGATACGGCCAGGATGCGGGTCGATACCCACGCAGAGTGGGCCCAACTGGCGCGCGCCAGCGATGAGGCGAGAGGCAAAGCTGGTCATGGGGTGACCCGGCAGGCCACTTTCACGACCTGAAGACGGCGGCGGGCATTGTCTGACATCGGGCCGTAAGTCTCCTCGGCAAAAATCTCGGTCGGGCCATCCTCGCGTTCCACGCTCAGGCTGGTCAGGAAGGCATCTATAGATGTCGGCGCAGCCGTATAGATACGCCCGCGCCGCGGGCTCTCGGCCACGATCACGCCGCGCACAGTTCCCCCCGCATCAAAGACCGGTCCGCCAGAAATTCCCCCCAACGAACCGTTCAAGCCACGGGTCCGGCCAATCTCGGCCCAGGCGAGAATAGGTTCAGCGCCTTCCCGGCGCCCGCGCGTGATGAGTTTCGAGCGGGACATGAGTTTCGTGGCCACTTCTCCCGGTCGTCCCTGAGGGTAGCCAACATGATAACCATGGGTGCCGATGCGAAGCGGAGATACGAGATCAAGTTTTACCGAGTTGGGGCTGCGACCTGTTGAAAGAAGGGCAAGGTCATGATCTGGATCAACGACGATGCTGTCGACCGGCACATATTGCCCGGGCGCCACCAGCAGGCCGACAGAGTTGCAACCGTCCACGACATGCCGGGCCGTGATCCACTGACCATTCTTGTTCACGGCGAAAGCAGTGCCGATCCCGTCCTTGGGCTCGCTGACCTGGACGAGCACCTGTTCGTCCAATGGCGACGGCGGCGGCAGGGTCGGACCTTCGGATTCCAGGACGGTTGGCGGCGGCTCAGGTGCGTCAGCTTTTGGATCCTGCGAAAACATGGTCCAGACGACGACGCCCAGAACCAATGCATAGATCACCCAGTCAAACGAACGCATCACTGCCTGAGTACCTCCGTTAGAACCTCTGCAGGACCGGGTCCCAGAGACCCGCTGCAATGATCAGGGCTGATGCCAGCTTTGCCGCAACAAGGACGACGGCTGCGCCAGCCTCCTCCTTTTCGATCCGTTTGGGAATATCGGTGAGCAAGACATCGACGAGACGGTAGACGAGGAGCTGGATCAGGAGTGAGACGACCCCCCAGATGGCCAAGTCTATCAGGGTGACACTGGAGGCCAGACAGGAGGCAATGGGGATCGCAAGACCAACAATGGCCCCGGCCAATGCAAATCCTGCGGCCGAATTGCCTTCCTTTACGAGCGCCAGCTCCTTCCACGGGGTCAGCAGCACGTATATGGTGCTGGCGATGGCAAGCATCGCGCCAGCCGCTGCTGTCCATAACAGAAAGCGTGGGAATGCCTCGACAAAGGCAAGAGTTTCACCGCCCATAAACGCTCACTATTTCCTCTAATATCAATCGGCTCTATCAGAGCCAGACCTATTCCTACCCATAGCACGCCACAGCCTCAAGGAGACATATTCATGATCAAGGGGAAAACCGCCCTCGTTACCGGCTCCACCAGCGGGATCGGGAAGGCTATTGCAGACCGTCTTGCGCAGGAAGGCTGCAATGTCGTGCTGAACGGATTTGGCGACGCCGATGAGATCAAGGCCCTGCAGGGTGAAATGGAAAAGGAACACGGCGTACAGATCGGCTATTCAGGCGCTGACCTGACCAATCCGGACGCGATTGAAGAGATGATGGCCTATGTGACAGCCGATTTTGGCGGTACCGATATTCTGGTCAACAATGCCGGCACGCAATTTGTGTCACCCCTCGAAGAATTCCCAGTGGCCAAATGGGATCTGATCATGGCGCTGAACTTGTCAGCTGCCTTTCACACGACCCGGATGGCGATTGGACCCATGAAGGAAAAAGGCTGGGGCCGCATCATCAATACCGGCAGCGCCCACGCCAAGGTCGCCTCCCCGTTCAAATCAGCCTATGTCGCGGCCAAGCATGGGCTTTCCGGCCTGACCAAGGTGACGGCTCTGGAGGGTGCGGAACACGGCGTACGGTGCAATCTGGTCTGTCCCGGCTATGTCCACACGCCGCTGGTCGATGGCCAGATCGACGATACGGCAAAGGCGCGCGGCATGACGCGTGATGAAGTTGTGAAAAACGTGCTGCTCGCCGCACAGCCAACCAAGGAATTCGTGACTGCCGAGCAGATTGGCGGCTTCGTTGCCTTCCTCTGCTCGCCGGATGCTGACCAGATCAATGGTGCCGACCTCTCCATGGACGGCGGCTGGGTGGCACAATAGCTCACTGAAAGGTCATTTGACGGCGCAGCTATCGTGCGAGATAGAAAACGACGATGTTCCAAAGGATCGCCCTTCTTTGCCTCAGCCTGTTGCTGATCGCATCCGGTACGGCAAGCGCCGCGCAGGACAGCTGTCCTGCATCGGATGCGGGCCAGATGACGCATGTGTGATGCCTGCAATGAATGGGGATTGCGACATGGGGATGGGGTCCATGGACCACTCCCAGCCAAAAGATCAGGACGGGCCATCGCACGATACGGCTTGTTGCTGTCCGGCCATCGTTGCGGCGCTGCCGAGTGCTGCTGCCCCTGAAGGCCATAGCGACCTTTACCCGCCCCTGTTCAATATTCCTCTGGATGCGACGCCAATCTCGGTCGCATCCGTTCCGGAGCCGCCTCCTCCCCGGGCCTGATGATCCTCTCATAATCTCAGGATCAACCCGGAACAAAGGAGAAGGCCTTGTCCTTCCTTTCCCGCGCCGCGCCTTTCGCGGCCTGCCTAACATGGGCGGCGCTCGCTCCCATGGCAGAGGCCCGTCCCGTCTCCTACCCAGGCGGCTGGACGGTCATGCAGATGAACAATGGGGATTCCTCCTCACTGCATGCACACTATTCACCCACCGCATCGGACTCGATCGGGTTCTATGCAGAGCGTAACTGGGCCGAAGACGTCCAGTTCACCGGCCTGCAATACAACCGGCTGCTGCAACGCTGGAACGGCCCTTCAAGCCAGGCGAACACCTATTTGAAATTGGGTGTGGGTCAGGCCGATCCGTTCGGGAGTGAGTCTCCTGAACTGTCCGGTTTTGCCGCTTTCGCCGCGGACTGGGAGACCCGCCGCTGGTTCACCTCCTATGAGGCAAAAGCCACCGACTATGCCGGCAACAAGAGCGTGCGCCATAGCGGCCGCGTCGGCGTTGCCCCGTATATCGGCGACTATGGCGACCTTCACACATGGTTGATGCTGCAGGTGGATAACCACCCCGAAAGCAATGAGCCCGTTACCACACCCCCCCTCGTCCGGTTCTTCAAGGGCGTCCAGATGGTCGAGCTCGGCTACACGCTGGAAACCGAAGAGCTGCTCGCGAACTGGATCGTCCGGTTCTGACTTTCAAAGGATACTACTCATGAAACTGATTAAACCCGCTTTCGCGTCCCTCGCTTTTTGCCTGCTCGCCGCTCCGGCACTGGCTGATGAAACGATGGATCATTCCAAGATGGACCATTCCAAGATGGATCATTCCAAGATGGATCATTCGGCGCATGCCGACATGGTCGCTGAACCCAATACCGATGCCGACCCGGCCGCTTCAGCCCAGACCGTCACCGCCAAGGTGAACGGCCTCGTCTGCGATTTTTGCGCACAGGCCGTCCGCAAGGTGTTCAAGAAGCAGGACGCCGTCGAAAGCGTCAATGTCGACCTGGACAATGGCGAAATCGTCCTTGGCCTGAAGGCTGGCGCGACGATGGATGATCAAACGATCGAAAAGCTGATCCGCAAGTCCGGTTATTCGCTCGTCAGCATCGACCGTGGTGGCGACGCATGAGCGAAGACGTAAAATCTCCCAGCACCCTGCCTGCCTTCCTGTCGCTGTTCACTTCAACCGGAACACTGATCTGCTGCGCCCTCCCGGCCTTGCTGGTCAGCATCGGCGCCGGCGCGGTGATGGCAGGCCTGATCGAGGCCGTGCCGCAGATCACCTGGCTCGGCAAGAACAAGGGTCTCGTATTCGGCATCGCAGCGTTGATGATCGCGTTGGCTGGGGCCTGGCAATGGCATGCAAGGTCGCTGCCCTGCCCAATTGACCCGGTGAAGGCACGGGCGTGTACGCGCGCGCGCCAGCTCAGTTGGGTCGTCTGGTGGGTCAGCGTTGTCGCATTTCTGGTTGGCGGGTTCTTCGCCTTCTTCGCGGCAAGCCTGTTCATCTAAGATGTTCAGGGCCCGGCTGGAAAGTCGGGCCCTTCAGCCTAATCCTGCAGGATCTCTCCGAGACAGGCCGAGATGGTTTCAGCCGTGTCTTCATGCGTGAAGAAGGTCTTCAACTGCCAGTTCTCATCCATCAGATAGAGCAGCGACGTATGGTCCATTGTGTATTCGGACTGGCTTTCAGATTGCTCTACGCGCGAAAAGTCCGACAGGAACTCATCCGCGGCCGCGCGAATTTCCTCTGGCGTGCCCGTCAGACCGACGAGGTTTTTCGGAAAGCGCGGCGCCTTCACATAGCTGGCCAGAACTTCGGGCGTGTCCCGTTCCGGATCCACCGAAATGAGCAATGTCTGCGGCGGCTCAACACTTTCGGGCAGCTGCTCATAGGCGCGCTCCACATTGACGAGCGTCATCGGGCAGACGTCCGGGCAATAGGTGAACCCGAAATAGATCAGCGTCGGACGACCTTTGAAATCGGCTTCCGTCACGCGCGCCCCGGAATCGGAGACGAGTGAGATCGGCCCGCCAATCTCCGGATAGGCACGGCTGAGGCAACTGGCCTGCGCACCTCCGGACTTTACCGCTCCGGCGGAGTCTTTCTCCGGCGCGCTGGCGGGAGAGCAGGCGGCCAATACGGCGGTGGCGAGCAGGGCGGATGACGTTGCAATCGATCTGAGCATCATAGGGGGGGATATGCGCCGCAAGCGGCGCTTGGCGCAAGCGTCACGCTGCCGCATAAGGCGCTAATGGATGATTTGGCCCGCGACGGACACATAGATCTCGACGATGCGATCTTCACCCTTCCCCCAGAAGGGTTGGGCTCGGCGCAATCCGCCCTCGGGCGCACGCGCCTGCGCACTTTCATCACGCTGCGCTGGCTGGCCGTGGCCGGGCAAACGGCAGCGGTATTGTTCGTGGCGTTCGGACTTGGCTTCGACATGCCGCTTGCGCTCTGCCTGTCGATCATTGCGGCGTCGGCCTGGTTGAACGTGTTCCTGTCTTTTGCCTTCCAGAGCCAGCGCCTGACGCGCGGGTGGGAGGCGACCCTGCAATTGGCATTCGATACGGTACAATTGGCTGCGCTGATCGCCGCGACGGGTGGGCTGTCAAACCCGTTCCTGTTGCTTCTGGTTGCCCCCGTGACTGTTGCTGCGCTCAGTCTCAGCTCGTTCAGGGCCTCCCTTATCGCTCTGCTTGCCTTGGTATTGGCGGCCCTGATGCCGCTTATTCACATGCCCCTGCCCTGGGGTGTGGCGAACTCTTCGATTGCGCTGCCGCCTCTGTTCCAGCTTGGCCAGTTCGCAGCCCTTGCTGTCGGTGTGGTCTTCTTTGCCTTGTCGGCGGCGCGGGTCAGTCAGGATGAGGCCCGGCTTGTGCGCGCGCTCGATGCAGCGGGGGTCGTCATGGCGCGCGAGCAACGCCTGTCCGCGCTCGGTGCAATGTCTGCAATGACCACACATGAGTTGGGAACCCCGCTTGCCACGATCCATCTCGTCGCGAAGGAATTGCAGTCGGATCTCGACTCCGAGGATCCGCGCGCCGAGGACATTATCCTGATTGCCGAACAGGCCGACCGGTGCCGCGCGATCCTCGCTACGATCCGTGAAGCGCGCGAAGCAACCGACATCGTGCATGCGCGAATCCCGCTGGATGCGCTGGTGGCCGAGGCCGCTGCGCCATTCAAGGGGTTGGGCGTGGATCTGACCGTCCGGGCGGAACCTGCTGAAGATGGCACACCACGTGCGCCGACCCTGAAACGCAGTCCGGAAGTTTTGCACGCGCTGGGTGCCTTCATCGAAAATGCGGTGAGTTTCGCCGATACGCGCGTGAACGTCGTGGCGACTTGGACTGCAGACCAGATCATGGTCACAATCAGCGATGACGGCCCCGGCTTTGCCGCCGAAGTGCTGCCGAAACTGGGCGAGCCCTATGTCTCGCAACGCGGCGAGGCGCATCTGGGCGGGGGTGACATGGGGCTTGGATTCTTCATCGCGAAAACACTTATTGAGCGCACCGGCGGCCGCATCGCGACCCGAAACAGGACCCCGCCGAAAAAGGGCGCGGTCGTCCAGACTCTATGGCCCCTTGGCATTTTGCAGGCGCCTGACTTGGATTAATGACCGGTTCAGACCTATATGACGGTTGTTACATCAAGGAAAAGCCAATGGAACGGCCCATCACTGTGAATTTGCACGAGAGCCTCAAGAATGTTGAGGATCGCTCATGTCTCGTAATGGACGATGATGGTCCGTTTGTGCAACGCATGGCCCGCGCGCTCGCCCAGCGCGGTTTCGTAGTCTCTGCCGTCTCGACCGTGTCCGAAGGCAAGGATATTGCCCGCCTGAACCCACCGGCCTTTGCCGTTCTGGACCTGCGCCTGGAAGATGGCAGTGGGCTGGATGTGGTGGAAGTACTGCACAAGCACCGTCCGGATGCTCGCGCTGTTATCCTGACGGGGTATGGCGCCATTGCGACAGCCGTCGCCGCTGTCAAAGCTGGCGCTGTGGACTATTTGTCGAAGCCTGCAGATGTGGAAGACATCATTCGCGCGCTCGCCGCATCACCTGACGAAAAGCCCGCTCCGCCAGAAAATCCGATGTCAGCCGACCGGGTTCGCTGGGAGCATATTCAGCGCGTCTATGAGCTGTGCAATCACAACGTTTCGGAAACCGCGCGCCGCCTGAACATGCACCGCCGGACGCTGCAACGCATCCTTGCAAAACGCGCCCCGCGCTAAACCTGTATCCTGTAATAGTGTTGCCAGAATACGTCGCTTTGGCTGACGCAGCCTCGGCATCAGCTAAATGCAGTTGCGTCGCATTCTGAACGGCTGGTAATCGCCGCTCATGAAAAAATTTCAGTGCTCAGTCGCCCCGCTCGCCCTCCTCGCTTTTGCCCTCCCAGCCACGGCCCAGTCCGATGACTCGGTGAACCGGCTGGACACGATCGTCACCACCGCCACCCCGAGCGCCACGCCTCTGACAGACATTCCGATGTCCGTCAGCGTGATTGATACCAGGGATCTGTCGCTGGCGGATGCTTATGTCAGTGCCGAGGACATGACTGACCTGCTGACCGGGGTTGAGGCCGCTGTCGCAAACGGTACGCAGGTCGCCTTCCAGATTCGTGGCATCGGCGCGGTTGACCATCAGGCCCTGACGCCCACCGCCGCTGCGGTCTATTCCGATGGCGTCTATCTGGCGACCAACGTCCAGACGGGCCTGATGCTGTATGATCTTGCCCGTGTGGAAGTTCTGAAAGGCCCGCAAGGCACGCTGTATGGCCGCAACGCGTCCGGGGGCGCGATCAATTTCATCTCCACGAAACCAGGCGAGGACCAGCGCCGGTATGTTCGGGCGGGCTATGGCAACCTGAATCGCGCTGACCTGGATGGCGCCTATGGGGAGCACTACGATAATGGCTTCAGCTATCGCCTCGCCGGGCGGTACCTGTCGCGCGACGCCGCACTCGACAATATTGCCGGCCCGGAAGATGCGGGCGGTGTGCGGGATGAATTCGGTTTGCGCCTCGGCCTCAATTGGGACAAGGCGTTTGGTGGGTCCCTGCTCGTGCGCACGCACTATGAAGAAGACAATGGCGTCAATGCCGCACCGCGCAATGATACACTTGACCTTAACGACCATGAGATCGCGGTGGGCCGTGACGGCGTTCAGGATACCGACAATGAATTCTATGGCGTCTCGGCCGAATATGAGCGCGCTGTCGGGCAGTGGACGCTGACATCTCTCACGGCCTTCGAAGGGTACAATCAGGATTACGGGTTTGACTTTGACGGGGCCGTCGCCCTGTTCGACAATCCGAACTTAAACGCCAACCTCGCCTATATCCGCGACTTCCGGCAGTACTCGCAGGAATTTCGTCTGCAGACAGACTGGGACGGCGCCAGCACCATGATCGGTGTTTCGGGATCGCTGGAAGATTTCAGCCAGACCTATACGATCTGGTGCGGCGACCTGGATGCCGACACGCTGCTCGGCACCTGTCCTTATGTCGGCGCCGCCAGCCGGGCAGGGCCAACCCCGACCTCAGATGCACGCGCGATGACTCTGATCACAGATATCAGGCAGGACCGTTCGGCTCTGGCCGCCTTCACCTATAATGAATTCGACCTCTCTGATCGGTTGACCGCTACACTCGGCGCGCGGGTAACGCATGAGCGGATTGAGGGTCAGGGAAGCGGCCGTCACATCTTTGAGGATGGCACGATTGGCTTCAATAATGTCGGGGGTCTCGGCCTGGCGGCAGGCGCGAACGAGATCGAAGAGACGCGGCTTTCGGGCAACGCGGCCCTCGCCTACGAACTCGGCCAAGGCAACGCTTATGTCTCGGTTTCCAACAGCTACAAATCGGGCGGCTTCAATGGCGAAGTCCAGAACAACGCCACTCATTTCGCTGATGCGGGCTTGTTCGACGCAGAGACCGTCACAGCCTATGAGGTCGGCTACAAGAGCCGACCAGACGATACGTTCACTTACAGCATCGCTGCATTTCTTCAGGATTATCAAGACCCGCAGGCGCGCATCTTCGTGAACTTCGCCTTGCCCGACGGTTCAAGCATTACGTCCAACTCGCTGTCCAATCTCGATGAAGCGACATCCTACGGGGTGGAAGTCGATTTGGCATGGCAGGCTACGGAGCAACTTTCGCTGGATGGTGGCTTGACGCTTCTGGAAACCGAGATTGATCAGTCGTCCGACATTGGCGGAAATGCCGACACATTTGATGGCAACCCCCTCCCCTTCGCACCAGATGTCTCCGCCACCCTCGGCGGACGCTACGAGTTCGCGGTTACGGAAACGATCGAGGCCAGCCTCGCCGCACACGCCAAGTATCGCGGTGATTACTATCTCGACCCAGAGGGCCTGGACAGCCGCATGCAGGACGGCTTCACGACCCTGCAGGCAGAGGCGAACTTCGTGTTTACGGATACCGGTTTCAGCTTGACCGTATGGGGACGGAACTTGACCGATGAAGACTATGCCGTCTCAGGCTATGGCTTTATCGGGTATGACACATTCCGTTCCGACCCGCGCACCTATGGCGTGCGGATCGGCTACGAGTTCTAGAAATCAACCTGGGCAGTCGCCATAATCGAAGCGGAGGGCCCGGAAATTGACCGGGTCCCCGTTCGAATAATTCAACGCATAGTAAGGCTCGGTCTCGGTGACACAGAGGCGCATCTGGTCGGCCTGAGCTCGCAAATGGCGGATCTCGTCTTCGATCGGCGGCTCGGCCTTGCGATCCTCGAAATTGACGAGATAGACGACCGGATAAGCGGACGGGTCTTGAGGCAGGTCGAGCGGGGTTTCCGGCGGGTGAAGATTCTGCGTGCCGAGAGTCAGCACATAGGAGGGCTCGGCATAGCCAAGCGCCAGGATGCGTTCCGGCGGCTGCCAGTCACACGCCTCGCCCGGCACACCGCAGACATCCTCCAGCGCCAGACGCGCCGTTTCGGTCGGCTGCACCCAGACCTGGCTCGGCAGCATGAAGATGCGGATATGCCAGCCGATTGCGACGGCCGCATAGATGGCGAACATGGCAGCATTGCACTCATGGCGCCGACTGAACTCGATGATGGCAACTCCACAAAGGCCAAAGCCGATCCACCAGAACCAAAGTGGGAACGCCCGATAATCCGCCCATGATGCGAGCACGTCTTCGGGAAAGGCTGTCGAGAAATCGCCCGCCGTTTCCGCCATGAAATAGGTTGTCACACCGGGGAATGACGCGGCAAGTAAGAGGATCGCCCCCAACGCGAACAGGATCAGGGACGCCCATCGCGTAACGGGCCACAATTCCCCTTCCATCATTTTAGCCGCTGCATAGCCTGCGAGCAGTCCGAAGGCAGGATAGGCCGGAAGGATGTAGTGACTGAGCAGTGTCGGCATCAGTTCGAAGAAGGCATAGGTCAGGACCGCCCAGGCCACGAGCATGCGGACCGCGCGCGTCTCGTCAGGTATGATCGCTTCTCCGACCGGATGCTTCGCCATCCATGTGTCGCGCCCCGACACCCACCAGAAATAGGCGAGCAAGACTGCTGGCCATGCTGGCAGCGGCTTGAGGGTGGCAATTGTGTTCAGCGCTTGTGCTGCCAGTCCCGTTCCTGCCGGGCGCGGCAGGAAGGGCAGCAGATAACTCAAGATCAACAAGACCGCGAACAATGCCGCGCCCACCAACAAAACGTGCTTCAGCCATGCCGCGCCTTGCGGCTTGATGGGCTTCAACGTCTTCCACGCCGCCACAAAGCCGGGAATGATGAACAGGGTCGCCGGGAAGAACCAGGCCGGAATATGGGTAAGATGGTAGAATGGCCAGCCACCATGCCCCTCAGAGGCGCCGGTGAACTTGTCTTTCAGATCCTTGCCGACCGCGCCCTTGATGTATTGCCCATCAGTCGCAGCCTGAATCCAGAGAAACCAGGGCAGCACCATTGCCACGAAAATCGCTGGCCCCGGCCACCAGAGCAAAACGCGCCACCAGTCGCCTCCTTTTCCGTCAGTCGCCTTGGCCCAAACCCATGCCCCGATCCCGGCATAGGCGGCCACCATCGGCGTCACTGGCCCCTTGATCAGGAAGCTGGTGCCCATGCAAAACCAGAAGAGCAGCGCCATCTTTTTCGACTGGTCACGGCGCATATAAAGGCGCGCAAGCGCACCTATGCTGAGCGTTGTCAGGAAAACGAGCATTCCGTCTGTTTTGGAGATGTGCGCTTCCGATGTCAGAAGGAGCGTCGCGCCGAACAGGGCTGAGCCGACAAAGCTGGCCCTTCGCCCAACCAGGACCAGTCCGGCCCAGAAACAGGCAAGCGTTCCGAAGGCGGCCCCCAACCAGCTCGGCACGCGATAGGTCCAGATCTGCTTTGCCTCGGGCCCCGTAAACACTGCCGTCGAGGCGGCCTGCAGCCAGTGAATGCCTGCCGGCTTCTTGTTGCGCAGCTCATCCTGATACTGGATGCGGATATAATCCTGCTCCTCCAGCATTTCCTTCGAGGCCTGCGCAAACCGGCTCTCATCCCTGTCGAGGGCAGGCAAATTGAACACGCCGGGCGCGGCAGCACCGAATGTAAGGATGAACAGGACGAACCAGGGTTTCCAGCCGGTGGAAAGTCGATCAAGCAAAGTCATGATTGCCATTTACCTTGTTCATGTCCGCGCGTCTTCAGGGTTTTGCGCTGAGATTCCTAGCGTGACAAATGCGCCGCAGGGCTCGCCTTGCGTCAAATCGCTTTGTATGAGCGTGCGAAACCTGCCTCGCGCGCTCGCGAGCCCCTGCCTGAAAGGTGCCAGCCGTGGCCCAGTCGCTTGAATTCTCCATCGTTGTTCCGGTTCACAATGAATCCGGCAATGTCGAATCCCTGATTACCGAGATTCACTGCGCGCTCGATGGGCGCGCATTCGAAATGGTGTTCGTCGATGATGCGTCGACCGATGACACGCGGGCACGCCTGATCGAACTGAAGGAGCGCTTTCCGATGTTGCGCGTGATCGGGCACCGCAACAATGCCGGGCAGAGCCGGGCCATCCGTTCCGGAATAATGGCGGCGCGCGCGCCGGTGATTGGCACGCTGGATGGCGACGGACAGAACGATCCAGCCGATCTGCCAGACCTGTACCGCCAGCTGACGCGGGCAGATGCGCCGGAATCGCTGAAAATGGTTATGGGCCGCCGCACCAAGCGTAAAGACACTGCCTGGAAGCGGTTTGGCAGCAGTTTTGCCAACAAGATCCGCAAACGCCTGCTGCGGGATGATTGCGACGATGCTGGCTGTGGCGTGAAGGCGATCTATCGGGAAGCCTTCCTTAGGTTGCCCTATTTCGATCATATCCATCGCTACGTCCCTGCCCTGATGCAGGCCGAAGGCTTCGATGTGGAATATCGCGACGTGAATCATCGCGAGCGTCGTAGCGGAACATCGAACTATACGAATTTTGGCCGATTGGCCGATGCCCTGTCCGATTTGCGTGGCGTTATGTGGTTGGTCCGCCGTCGGCGCAATCCGGGCGGCATGGACGAGCTTTAGCCGTAGGTCGCGACAGCGATACAGATTTCGCCATCCTCATCGAAAATAAAAGTTTCAGCCGCGTTCTGGCCGCGATGGTTGGTGTAAAGCAACGTGATCGCGTCTGATCCGGTCAACACGTCTTCCAGTTCAAAATACAGATCACTCGCGCTGGCCATTGCGGCCTGCCAGTATTTGCGCAGCCCCGCTTTTCCAGTCAGGAAATCCTCATCCGTCCCCATCACCAGCGCAATGCGCGGCGAATGGAACACGACCCCGTCGGCATAGTGCGACAGCACAGCGTCGAGGTCGTGATCATTCCAGGCTGCTACCCATTCACGGGCAAACGAATCAGCGTCCGGTCTGGCCATACGGCCTGTTACTAGGCTTGGCCGTTTACCGCCAGAACATCTTCAACCGTTCGGAGACCCGGCTTTGGTGAGGTCACCAGAACAGCCATGTTTCCAGGCAGATGCTTGTTGTCCAGCATCTTGTCGTGCGCGGCCGGAATGTCTTCCCACGGGAAGACTTCGGACATGCCCGGATCAATGCGCCGATTGATCACCAATTGGTTCGCGGCGCTTGCCTGTTTCAAGTTTGCGAAATGGCTGCCCTGTACCCGCTTCTGCCGCATCCAGAGGAAGCGCGCATCCATGGTCAGGTTGAAGCCGGTCGTACCGGCGCAGATGACGACCATGCCGCCACGCTTCACAACGAACACAGACACAGGGAAAGTCGACTCACCCGGATGTTCGAAGACGATGTCGACATCCTTCTTGTCAGTGAGTTCCCAGATCGCCTTGCCGAACTTTCGGCTCTCTTTCATATAGTCATTGAATTCCGGGCCGTTCACGGTCGGCAGCTGCCCCCAGCAATTGAAGTCCTTGCGGTTGAGCACGCCCTTGGCGCCAAGACTGAGCACATGCTCTTTCTTGTCATCGCTTCCGACGACCCCAATCGCGTTCGCCCCCGTGACAGCACAAAGCTGGACACCGAAGCTGCCAAGGCCGCCCGAGGCGCCCCAGACAAGGACATTGTCTGCCGGCTTCACGATGTGCGGGCGGTGGCCGAACAGCATGCGGTAGGCTGTGGCAAGCGTCAGTGTGTAGCAGGCGCTCTCTTCCCAGGTCAGATGCTTGGGGCGCGGCATGCATTGGCGCGCCTGTACGCGGCAGAATTGGGCGAAGGAGCCGTCTGGAGTTTCGTAGCCCCAGATACGCTGACTGGGCGAGAACATCGGGTCGCCGCCATTACATTCCTCGTCGTCGCCATCATCCTGGTTGCAGTGGATGACCACTTCGTCACCCGGCTTCACGCGTGTCACTTTGCGACCGACAGCCCATACGATCCCGGACGCGTCGGACCCTGCAACATGGAAATCCTGCTTGTGAACGTCGAACACGGACATCGGCTCGCCAAGTGCGGCCCAGATGCCATTATAGTTCACGCCAGCTGCCATCACGAGGACCAGCACTTCGTCGGAATCGATTTCCGGAACCGGAACCTGCTCCAGTTGCATCGCCGTTGACGGACGCCCGTGACGGTCGCGGCGGATCGCCCAGGCGTGCATCATCTTCGGAACGTGGAACTCCGGCGGGATCTCGCCGAGCTCGTAAATATCTTTGGTTTCCCTTGCCATGGCAGGGGGGCCCTCCTCCTTGATTACATTTCCGGGATGGTCTGGCGCACAATTATTCGTGGCTTCACAAACCACCCGGTTCCCGCCACCTTGGCCGCTGAACGAAGAGCTTGCAAGAATTTTGTTGCGCTGCACAAATTTCGAAAAAGGGGCGTTGCAATCATGTCTATCGGCGACACGGTTTATCTGAACGGAGTCTTCACCCAGCGGAAAGACGCCCTGATCTCCCCGCTGGACCGGGGATTCCTGTTTTCCCACGCAGCCTATGAAGTGACCGCTGTTTACGGCGGAAAACTGATCGATTTCGAAGGTCATGTGTCGCGCCTCGGCAACACGCTGGAAGCAATTTCGATCCCTAACCCACATGACGCGGCCGCGTGGGAGGACATTCACAGCCAGTTGATCGCCCGCAACGGCCTTTCAGAGGGACTGATCTATCTCGAAGTTTCAGCAGGCGCCTACGACTCCCGGGATTTTGCTGGCCCGGAGACCTTCACACCCACAATTTTCCTGTATGCGGATCATCGCCCCCTGATCAGTGAGAAAGCGGAGCAGGGCATTCGCGCCATCTTCCTGAACGACATTCGCTGGCGTCGGCGCGACATCAAGACAACTCAGCTCCTGTCGCAGGCCCTCGCCTACCGCGCTGCGCGCGAAGCCGGCGCCGAAACCGCGTTCATGGTCGAGGACGGCCACGTCACCGAAGCGGCCTCAGCCAATACATGGATCGTGACCGAGGAGGGCCGGATCATCACGCGCAATCTGTCCAGCGACATACTGCCCGGAATTACGCGCGCCCATGTCATTGCCCGGCTTCGCAATCAGGGACTGGATATCGAGGAGCGCGCCTTCACACCGGATGAGGCATACGCTGCCAAGGAGGTTTTCACGACCTCAGCGGGGGCTATGATTGCGCCTGTCATACAGCTGGAGGATCGACCGGTCGGCACCGGCAAGCCGGGCCCTGTTACGCGGCAAGTACAGCGCCTCTATTATGAGGCGATTGGCGCTGATGTGGAAAAGGTCGCGGCTTGGGCTTTGGCCTGAAGCGAGTGACGCACTTTGAGGGCCAGGATCATACTGGCCAACAGCAGCGTGACGCTATTGGCCACGATCATGGGGAGCGATCCCAGCAGAATGCCATAGACCAGCCAACCTGCGACGCCGGTAGTGAACATCGCATACATGATCAGCGAAATCCCATCAGTCCTTCCGGTGCGAATGACCATCAGGGCCTGAGGCAGGAAAGACAGGGTCGTCAGAGCTGCGGCCATCAGGCCAATCATGTCAGACATTGAGGGGAAATTCCTTTAGAGCCCGCGCCGTATAGCCGATTTGCAGCCCTCACGAAACCGCTTGGAATCGCATGGTGCTCATGAATGTTTGCGGTAACGAGACCATACCCGTTTCAGTCGCGGTCGATCACTTCGCCTTCGATGATTTCACCCGGCCCTTCGCCAGCCTGAGACGCCCCGCCCGGCGGCGTGATATTGGCGTTCATCTGGGCCACGACACTCGACACTTCCCGGGTCGCCATGCGCGCGCTGATGGCATTGGCCAGCAGAGCAACGCCAGCCACGGCAGAAAAAAGACCAAGATCAGTCAGACCGAGCCCCCGCGCCAGAATGGTCTCACGAAACAGAGCGAGCACGCCAAGGCTGACAATGAACAGGCCAGCCAGAAAGCCTGCTCGCACAGCAAAGCCGGGCCATAATCCCGTGATGGCGGGGTACCCCTCATTCCCGGACAACCGGTGCAGTCGAAACCGCTCGACCCAGCTGACCGCCAACATGCCCGCTGCGAGCAAGGCGACCATGAGCACACTACGCTCCATCAGCGCTGCAATCACCACACCGACCGGAAAGGCCAGGATAGCGACAATCCGCAAAAGCAGGGCAGTCTGGATCACATTGGTCGGTGGGTTCACGGCAATCTCCTCTCGCCTACATCTGGTTGTTCAGACATCCTGACGCAAGCAGCAGCGCTTGCCTTGTGACGTTGCACGCGGCATGCTGCGCCGCAACATAACAAGGGGAGAATTCCGTGGCAGACATGGATAAAGCATACCAGCACGCACCGGACCGCCCGTGGATTTTCCGGACCTATGCCGGACATTCAACGGCAACAAAATCCAACGAACTGTATCGCGGCAACCTCGCCAAGGGTCAGACAGGCTTGTCGATTGCCTTCGACCTGCCCACCCAGACCGCGTATGACGCAGACCACATCCTCTCCAAGGGCGAAGTTGGCAAAGTGGGCGTGCCGGTCAAGCATCTCGGCGACATGCGCCTCCTGTTCGACCAGCTGCCGCTGGAAGAGATGAACACATCAATGACGATCAATGCGCCAGCCGCCTGGATGCTGGCGCTGTATGTGGCACTGGCGGATGAGCGCGGAGATGATCGCAAGAAACTGCGCGGCACCACTCAGAATGACATTGTGAAGGAATACCTCTCGCGCGGCACCTATGTATTCCCGCCGGAACCGAGCCTGCGTCTGATCTCGGATATGGTCAGCTGGTGCTACACCGAGGTCCCGAAATGGAATCCGATGAATGTCTGCTCTTACCATTTGCAGGAAGCGGGCGCGACGCCGGAACAGGAACTCGCCTATGCTTTGGCCACGGCAATCTCGGTGCTGGATACCGTAAAAGCCGGAGGGCAGGTTCCGGAATCAGACTTTGAAACGGTCTTCGGTCGAATTTCCTTCTTCGTGAACGCCGGAGTTCGTTTCGTTACGGAACTTTGTAAGATGCGTGCCTTTGTGGAACTCTGGGAAGAGATTGGCCGCGAACGCTATGGCGTGACCAGTCCGAAGGCGCTGCTATTCCGCTATGGCGTGCAGGTGAACTCGCTTGGCCTGACCGAGCCGCAGCCTGAAAACAATGTCTATCGCATCCTGATCGAGGCAATGGCCGTCACCCTGTCGAAGAAGGCTCGCTGCCGGGCCCTGCAGCTGCCGGCTTGGAATGAGGCGCTGGGCCTGCCACGCCCATGGGACCAGCAATGGTCGCTGCGTCTGCAGCAGATCCTCGCCTATGAAACAGACCTCCTGGAATACGAAGACATCTTCGACGGCAGCCATGTCATCGAATCCAAAACAGAAGAGCTGAAGGCGCTGGCCCGGGATACGCTGGCTGACCTCGATGCGCGGGGCGGCGCAATCCAGTCCATCGACCATATGAAGGAGAGCCTCGTCGGCGCACATATTGATCGCATCAAGGCGATTGAGAGCGGTGATCTGACCGTGGTTGGCGTCAACCGCTATGTCGAGACGGCGGAGAGCCCACTCGCAGGCGGCGACGGATCGATCCAGACGGTCGACCCGGCAGAGGAATCCGCTCAGGTTCGCGACCTGAAAGAATGGCGCAGCAAACGCGATGCAAGCGCCGTTGAAAATGTGCTCGCAGCGCTGAAGCAAGCCGCACAGGACGGGACCAATATCATGGAGCCCTCGATTGCCTGCGCGAAGGCCGGCGTCACGACAGGTGAATGGGGCACGGCAATGCGGGACGTGTTTGGCGAATTCCGAGCACCCACGGGCGTCGCCATGGTTATCAAGACCGATGGCGAGGAAGATGCGGCCGCTGTCCGCAAGGACGTCGAGCGTGTTTCCGAAGCGCTCGGGCGCCAGCTGACCTATGTGCTCGGCAAGCCGGGCCTCGACGGCCATTCCAACGGCGCCGAACAGATCGCGGCACGGGGCCGGGAAGTCGGCATGAATGTCGTCTATGAGGGCATCCGGTTCACGCCGTCAGAGATTGCTGCGCAGGCCAAAGAAGCGAATGCACATGTCGTTGGGCTGTCCATTCTCTCTGGCAGCCACCTTGATCTGGTACGCGAAACAATTGCCGAGCTGCGCGCGGTCGGCCTCGGAGACGTGCCGGTCGTCATCGGCGGCATCATTCCGCCGGAAGATGCCCGCGCCCTGCGCCAGATGGGCATTGCCCGTGTCTACACGCCCAAGGATTTCAAGATCACCGAAATCATGGGCGACGTGGTCGGAATCGTCGAGAAAGCCTGGCTGGTCGAGGGCTGATCCGCTGCGTTCTGCGGATAAGAGATTGAATACCTGCCGGTTCACCTTTATCGGGCGCGAACTGGCAGGAAGGCTTTCATAATGTCGCAATCAGACCCGTTCCAACTCGGCTGGGAAGAGTGGCTGACTCTGCCCGATCTCGGCTTGCCCGCGATCAAGGCGAAGGTGGATACCGGCGCGCGCACGTCTGCACTGCACGCCAGCGTCATTGAGCCATTCGGGCCTGCCGATGCACCACAGGTGAGATTCCTGATCCAACCGGACCCGAGTGATCCGGGCTTGGAAATCACATGTTCCGCGCCGGTTGTAGACCGCCGCGACGTGACCAGCTCCAATGGGGACACCGAGCTGCGTTATGTGATCCAGACCGATGTCGAGATGGGCGGACGCCGCTGGCCGATCCAGCTGACGCTGACCAATCGCGAGAGCATGACCTACCGCATGTTGTTCGGCCGCGGCGCGATCCAGCCGGACATGATCGTCAACGCAAACGCGTCTTTCCTTCAGCCGAAACTCGACTTTGCAGCCTATGCGGGCCTGCCAAAAAAGAAGCCCGTCAAACGTCCATTGCGCATTGCGTTGCTCACGCGCGAGCCGCGGAATTATTCAAGTCTGCGCCTCATCGAAGCGGCACAGGAGCGAGGCCACGTGATCGAGGCCATCGATACCGCACGCTGTTACATGCAGATTGGCACGACACATCCGCAAGTCCACTATGATGGCAAGGCACTGCCCCGCTATGACGCGGTGATTCCGCGCATCGGGGCAGGGATTACAGATTACGGCTTGGCCGTGCTGCGACAGTTCACCAATACCGGCGCATTCTGCTTGAACAGTGCCAGTGCGATCGGCCATTCGCGCGACAAGCTGATGGCGCACCAACTGCTTGCCCGCGCCAAGATCGACATGCCGGTCACGGCCTTTGCGCACAGTCCGAAAGACACCAAGGATCTGATCTCGCTGGCGGGAGGCGCGCCTGTGGTGGTGAAATTGCTCTCATCCACGCAAGGCAAGGGCGTCGTGCTCGCCGAGACCCGCAAGGCTGCGGAAAGCCTGATTGATGCCTTCCGGGGTCTGGAAGCAAACTTTCTGGTACAGGAATTCGTCGAAGAAGCTGCAGGCACCGATGTTCGGGCGTTCGTCGTCGGCAACAAAGTGGTCGGCGCAATGAAGCGCCAGGCACAGAAGGGCGAGTTCCGCTCAAACCTCCATCGCGGCGGAACAGCCTCAACCATCAGGCTGTCCCGCACCGAACGCGACACGGCCCGGGAGGCCGCCAAAGTACTGGGTTTGCGCGTGGCAGGCGTCGACCTGCTGCAAACCGAAAAAGGCCCCAAAGTGCTGGAAGTAAACTCTTCGCCGGGTCTCGAAGGCATCGAATCGGCCAGCGGCAAAGACATTGCCGGCCTGATCATCGAGCATCTGGAAAGCCAGGTTCGGCCCTTGTCTCGCATTCGCGAACCGGCCGCCCGAAAGCGCCGGCAAGCCAAGCTCAGCGAGAGCTGAACAATTTGCCCTTCTCGGTGATCAATACGATCACGAGCGAGCCCACCCCAAGACACGCAAACCCGAGAACGAGCGGCACCGTCGTGCCATTGTAGTAGCTTCCGATCAGAATTCCGAGAATGCTCGAAACTGTCGTCGTGGCGAAGCCGTAAGCTGCGGAAGCCGTGCCTGCAATCTTGCCTAACGGCTCCATGGCGAGCGCCGAGAAGTTTGCACCCATCAGGCCAAAACAGGCAAATGTCATCGCGAACATCGGGAAAAACCATAACAGGCTCTCGCCGAAGAAATGCGTCACCAGCGCCAGCGACGTCGACATGATGATGAAGAACACCATTGCGGCATGACTGATGCGGCGCATGCCAATTCTCTCAACCACGCGGGAGTTGAACAGATTTGCGCATGCGAGCGCACCTGCCACACCAGCAAACCAGAACGCGAATGTTTCTTCCTGGCCGAAGACATCCCGAAAGATCTGCTCTGAAGATCCGATAAATGAGAACAATGCGCCGAATATGACACCGGAAGCGCACATGTAACCGAACGTGATGCGACTACGTATGACTGCCATATAGCTGCTGGCGGCAGACGAAACATTCAGAGGATTGCGCGCCTCGGGCGCCAGGGTTTCTGGCAAGCGCAACCATGTCCATGCAAGCAAAAGCCCGCCGAACAAGGCAAGGACGCCGAATATCCATTGCCAGGGGGCGACGAACAGGATCAGCTGACCCATGGCAGGCGCGATCATGGGCACAACCATGAAAATGGTCATGACCAATGACATGAAACCCGCCATACGCCGGCCTGCATAAAGATCACGGACGACCGAAACAGCCACAAGCCGGGCGCCTGAAGCAAAAACGCCCTGCAGGAAACGCGCAGCAAGTAGCGCATGAAAATCCTTTAGCGCGATACAGAGTAGCGCAGTCAGCGAGTAACCAACCAATCCGACGAACAAGGGGACGCGCCGTCCGAAGCGGTCGGAAATCGGCCCCCAAACGAGTTGAGGCGCGCCGAAGCCCAATACATAGGAAAACACAATCATCTGCTGACGATTGGCATCCTCCGGGGAAGCACCTGTCAGACCGATCGAATCCGCGATCTCACCCAGTGCAGGCAGCATGATGTCAATGGCGAGCGCGTTAAGCGCCATCAGCGCCGCAACCATGACGACCATCTCCGTGCGCCCCGGCACAGGTCGACCATGGGCACCTTGCAAGGTGCGCGGCTCAGGAACGGGCATTTCAGAGTCCGGCATGGGTTCGACAGGCTTTCTTGAGATTCTCAAGGGCCCTATCTGGGCCTCCTGCAAAGGAATGGCCAGTGTCCAGACCAGAAAAAAGCCCCGCCAAATGGCGGGGCTGCAATGCGAATTCGCGGGTCGAGGACTATTTCAGCTCCGGTCTCATGATGTTTGGGCTGAGATTGAAGACAACTTGCTCTGCATCAAAATAGGCGGCATCGGCGGGCTTTTCGCCCTTACCCATCAGGATTTCTGCAGACGCGACATAGCTCGTCCGCTCACGGTATTCCCGTGGGCCGCCCCAATAAGCGTCATAAGGTCCAAACGCAGAATAGCGAGACCGACGGAATGGGTCATGATAGTAGGCCGCATAAGGGCCGAAGTATCTGTAATTCAGGTGGAAATGGTCGTAATAGGGCGAGCCTCCGCCAACCGGCACAAGGCGGCTTTCAGAATCTGTGTCGCGGCGTACGACCCGGAAGTGGTCATACCCGTTCAGTCGGGTCAGCTCCGCGGCCCGGTAGAGCAAATAGGTCTCTACGGTCTTTCGATCTGTCAGGGAGTTTCCGGAAAACTCGACCTGGAACCGATTGTCCTCGATCTTCATTTCCGAATAGCCGCGATCGCCATCCAGAGCGGCCTGATATGGCGTTGCGGTCGCGCAGGCGCCGAGCACGGCCAAGGCAGCGATTGCACCTGTAAGCTTGAATTTGGGCATGGAATATCACCCTCCAAAGCGATGTTTCCTGTAATGTATGGGGGAAGTTAGCTGAACACTAGTTGAATTGGCTTCACAATTCAGAGAGCCGCCTGATCGATGTCAATCAGGCAAGCAAAAAGGGCGACCCGAAGGCCGCCCCATAATATTTTCAGCCGTGAAATAGACTAGGCGGCCTTGTAGCCCATGACTGCCTTGACTTCGAGAAACTCCTCAAAGCCATGCTCGCCCCATTCCCGGCCGTTGCCGGATTGGCCGTAGCCACCGAATGGTGCCGTGAAGTCTGGCCGCGCACCATTGACCTGAATCTGACCGGCACGAATGCGGTTGGCCACTTTGCGGGCTTCATCTTCAGCGCCCTGCACATAGCCTGCCAGGCCATAGACTGTGTCATTGGCCATTTCGACAGCATCATCCACATCCTCATATGGGATCATGACGAGCACTGGCCCGAAGATTTCCTCACGCGCAATGGTCATGTCATTGGTGACATTCGCAAACACGGTTGGACGCGCGAAATAGCCCTTGTTGAAGCCTTCCGGACGGCCCGGACCACCGGCGACCAGCGTCGCGCCTTCCTTGATGCCGGTCTCGATCAGATCCTGAACCTTCTGGTACTGGTTGCCGTTCGAAATCGGACCGATAGCGCCCGGTGAGGCTTCACCTGGCATCATTACTTTGACCGATTCAGCCGCTGCCTTTGCGATCGCAATCGCCTGGTCCTGCTGGTCCTTCTGGACGAACATGCGCGATGGCGCGTTACAGGACTGACCCGTATTCGTCATCATCTGCATAACGCCGCCACCGACAGCCTTCTCGAGGTCTGCGGATGGCAGGATAATATTCGGGCTCTTGCCGCCGAGTTCCTGTGCGACGCGCTTTACGGTCGGCGCAGCGGCCTGAGCCACAAGCACACCTGCGCGTGTGGAACCGGTGAAGCTCATCATGTCGACGTCAGGGTGTGAGGACAGCGCCGAACCGACACCCGGACCATCTCCGTTGACGAGGTTGAATACGCCCTTCGGCACACCGGCCTCGTGCATGATTTCCGTCAGGATCATCGCGTCGAGCGGCGCGATTTCGGACGGCTTGAGCACCATGGTGCACCCTGCAGCAATTGCCGGAGCAACCTTGCAGGCGATCTGGTTCAGCGGCCAGTTCCAAGGCGTGATGAATCCGCAAACGCCGATTGGCTCCTTGCGAAGCAGCGTCGTACCCTTCAGCTCCTCGAACTGATAATCACGCAGAATGGCTGCAGTGGTCGCAAAATGCCCCATACCGGCAGGCACTTGCGCCGCATTGGCAAGCCACATCGGCGCGCCCATCTCGTTCGAGATCGCTTCTGCCATTTCCGGCATACGCGCCTGAATGCCTGCAGCGATCTTTTCGAGCAGCTCGGCGCGGTATTCCACGCTGGTCTGCGAAAATGCCGGGAAAGCCTTCCGAGCTGCGGCAACGGCCTTATCGACATCGGCCTTGGAACCAATCGAAATGACCGCGAAGTTTTCTTCAGTGGCCGGGTTCTCGATTTCCAACGTGCGCGGCTCAACGGGATCAACCCATGCACCGTCGATATAGAACTGCTTGTATTCCTTCATGCCGTTCGGGCCTCCCTGTGGTCCATATGCTTGATATGACTATAGGTGAGCCACTCGCCGCCTGCGAGTCCTGACGCTGGGGAATTTCGTGACGATGACGTTAGCCGCCGTGCACGTGATCCACATCAAAGGCCGCAATCGTTGCGAGGTTCACAATGTCACCGACCGTTGCGCCGAGCGATGCAATCTGTACCGGCTTCTCTAGACCCAGCAGCATTGGCCCAATCACCGTGGCGCGGCTCATCGATTCCAGAAGCTTGGTCGAGATAGATGCGGCGTGAATGGCTGGCATGACCAACACATTTGCCGGACCAGTCAGGCGCGAGAATGGGTAGAGCAGCTTGTGGCTGGTGTTCAACGCAACATCCGCGCTCATGTCACCTTCATATTCGAAGTCGATATCCTTCATGCCATCCAGGATGGCGACGGCATCGCGCACCTTTTCGCCGCGCTCGCCCATCGGGTTGCCGAAGGTCGAATAGGACAGGAATGCCACGCGCGGCGAGAAGCCAAGTGAGCGGACGCCTCGGGCGGCCTCTATGGCGATATTGGCAAGGTCTTCGCCCTGCGGCAGCTCGGTGACGCTAGTGTCTGCGATGAAGACCGTCCGCCCCCGGTTAATCACCATCGACATGCCAATTATGGCCTGTCCCGGTATCGGATCGAGCACCAGCAGCGAGTCGTTCAAGGCGACGTCATAGTTACGGGTCACACCCGTGACCATGCCATCAGCGTCGCCATTCTTCAGCATGCAACAGCCGAAGACATTGCGGTCCTGGTTCACGAGACGCTGGGCATCCCGCTTCAAATAGCCGTCGCGCTGGAGGCGAGCATACAGCATGTCCGTGTAGACCGGATTGTTGTCAGACAGGCGCGCATTTAGAATCTCAAGTGTACCGGGCTGGATACCCATCTGCTCCATGGCGCGCTCGACCTGAGCCTCGCGACCAATCAGGATCGGATGACCAAGCCCCTGGTTCTTGAAGCTGAACGCGGCGCGAACGACGGCGGGCTCTTCACCCTCAGCAAACACGATGCGGCGCTGCAGCTCCTTACAGCGAGCCTGAACCCCCTGAATGAAGGAAGCGGACGGATCCGCGCGGCGGGCCAGCGAATGCCGGTAGGCTTCCATGTCATCAATCGGTTTGCGAGCCACGCCGGTATCCATGGCGGCCTGCGCCACGAAAGGCGGAATGAAGCTGATCAGGCGCGGATCAAACGGCGTTGGAATAATGTATTCACGCCCGAAGCTTGGGCGCGCGCCATGATATGCAGCCGCCACTTCATCCGGCACGTCTTCGCGCGCCAGCTCAGCGATTGCCCGTGCAGCTGCAACCTTCATCTCTTCATTGATGCCACGCGCACGCACGTCCAGCGCGCCGCGGAAGATGTACGGGAAACCCAGAACATTGTTGACCTGATTGGGATAATCCGACCGGCCGGTGGCAATGATCGCATCATCACGAACCGACTTGATATCTTCCGGCGTGATTTCAGGGTCGGGATTGGCCATGGCGAAGATGATCGGGTCCTTGGCCATCGACTTGACCATCTCTTTCGAGACAGCGCCCTTCGCGGACAGGCCCAACAGCACGTCAGCGCCTTCGATTGCTTCTGCGAGCGTTCGCTTTGTGGTTTTTACGGCAAAGGCGGACTTGAACTGGTCCATCTTCTCGGTGCGTCCCTCATAGACAACACCGCTGGAGTCACACATCAGGATATTCTCAGGCTTCACGCCGAGATGGCGAATCAGTCCTGCACAGGAAAGACCGGCGGCCCCTGCCCCCGAGACGGCGACTTTCAGATCTTTCAGTTCCCGACCCGTAATGTGGCAGGCATTGATAAGGCCGGCCGCGGCAATAATCGCCGTGCCGTGCTGGTCATCATGAAACACCGGAATGTCGAGGTCTTCGCGCAGACGGCTCTCGATGATGAAACAGTCCGGAGACGAGATATCTTCCAGGTTGATGCCGCCCCACGTGGAACCGATGTTCCGGACCGTCATGATGAATTCTTCGACGTCTGTCGTGCTGACCTCGACGTCGAAACTGTCGATATCGGCAAACCGTTTGAACAGGACAGACTTGCCTTCCATCACCGGTTTGGACGCCATCGGCCCAAGATTGCCGAGGCCGAGGATGGCAGTACCGTTGGAAATGACCGCGACCAGATTGCCCTTGGCGGTATAATCGTAGGCCCGGTCTTCGTCTTCCGCGATGGCAAGCACGGGCACCGCAACGCCGGGACTATAGGCCAACGACAGGTCACGCTGCGTACCCATAGGCTTGGTCGGCGCCATGGAGATCTTGCCGGCGTGTGGCTGCGAGTGAAAATCGAGGGCTTCCTGGTCTGTGAAGCTCGGCCGTTTAGTGGTCATCGCGCGGCAAATCCGTTTTTGCAAAAAGTTTCAATTGAGGCGGCAAACTAGGCCGGTGCGAAAGCCATGCCAACCGTAAAACGGGCCATTCGGTGCGATATGATCACTTTGTCGCGCGCAAGCTGGTGCGAGGCTTTGCGAATCTCCGGCACTGACGATAGCGTCCCCGCCCATGGCCGATACTTCTGCTCCCTCGAAACTCACTCCTGCGCCAAGCCCGTTCATGGCGCAATACCTGTCGATCAAGGCACGTCATGAAGATGCCATGCTCTTCTTCCGGATGGGCGATTTTTACGAACTGTTCTTCGACGACGCGGTTCAGGCCTCGAAAGTGCTCGGCATAACGCTGACGTCACGAGGCGAGTATGAAGGCAAACCCATCCCCATGGCAGGCGTGCCCTATCATGCCGCCGAGGGTTATCTGGCGCGCCTGATCAAGGCCGGATGCCGGGTTGCCGTTTGCGAGCAGACGGAGAGCCCCGCAGAGGCCAAGAAGCGCGGATCAAAATCCATCGTAAACCGGGACATTGTCCGCATTGTTACGCCCGGAACGCTGACCGAAGACGCCCTACTGCCCGCTAATCAGGATCAAGCGCTGGCCGCGATTGCAATAGGAGGCGGCGGAGCCGAAGCGGCCATCGCCGTCTGCGACGTCTCCACCGGACGATTTGATGTCTCCGCGCTCGCAGCGAACACGCTTGCTGATAGCCTGATGGCTTATCCATTGTCTGAACTGTTGGTGTCCGAGGGCGATATCGACAAACCTGCCATCGCAAATGCGACTGCGCTCTCCACCGCACCAGTGACCTTCCGGCCCGCCCGCAGCGCGACGTACAAATCAGGCGAAGCCCTTCTCAAAGAAACATTCGGAATCGCTGCGCTGGAAGCGCTCGGCGACTTCGGCCGTGCAGAACTCGCAGCAATCGGCCTATTGCTGGATTACGTGAAGCTCACCCAAGCAGGCAGCGACATCCGATTGGACCCACCCATTCGAGCACGCGCAGAGGGCTATCTAGCGATTGATCCAGCAACCCGCACGAGCCTGGAGATCGACCGATCCATGCGCGGCGACCGAGACGGATCCCTGCTGGGCACAATCGACCGGACCGTCACCGCACCGGGCGCGCGGCTTCTGGCCTCGCGTCTTTCGCGTCCCTGTGTCGACCGGGTGGAGATTGATGCGCGGTATGACGCTGTGGCTTGGTTTGCGGATGATCGCGACGCGGTGGAGTCCGTCCGTGCCAGCTTGAAGGCTGCGCCGGATCTGGAACGTGCGCGGACACGGTTGCGCCTCGGTCGGGGTGGGCCGCGCGACCTCGCCGCGATCGGGCGCGCACTGACTGCCGCACATGAAGCGGCAAGCCAACTGACAGCCAGCTCTGCGGGCCTGCCGCACAAAATCGATGAGGCTGTCGCCGCACTCGACCTGGGCAAGGACGAAGACCTCGCCACACTCGCGCGGGATTTGGAGACAGCACTTTCGGAAAACCCACCCACACTCGCCCGCGATGGCGGGTTCGTTGCACCCGGCTGGGACGAGGCGCTCGATGAAGCCCGTGGCCTGCGCGATGACAGCCGCCAGATCATCGCTGCGCTACAGGCTCGCTACGCTGACGAAACCGGCATCACCGCGTTGAAGATCAAGTTTAACAATGTGCTTGGCTATTTCGTCGATGTCCCGGCCCGCTATGGCGACCCGTTGATGAAGCCGCCTCTGTCCGAAACCTTCATCCATCGTCAGACCCTGGCCAGCAATGTGCGCTTCTCTACGCAGGAACTTTCTGAACTCGCGGGCAGGATTTCCCGCGCAGAAGACGAAGCAAAAGCGCGTGAAATGTCCGTCTTCGAAGGGTTTTGTGAGCGAATCGATGCACTAAACTCGCCTCTATCCCGCACTGCAGGCGCCATTGCGGACCTCGATGTCGCGGCAGCCTCAGCAGAATGGGCGTTTGAGGTCGACGCGATCAGACCCGTACTGACAGAAGACACCACATTTCACGCCACGGGGCTGCGCCACCCGGTGGTCGAAGCTGCGCTCAAGAAAGATGGCAAGGGGTTTACCGCCAACGACCTGGGACTAAGTGCCGAGGGCGATTTCGGAACGCGCCTCCTGCTCGTGACTGGTCCGAACATGGCCGGTAAGTCCACCTATCTAAGACAAGCCGCGCTGGCCGTTATCCTGGCGCAAGCAGGGCTCTTCGTGCCTGCGCGATCCCTGACATTGGGCTTGGTCGATCGGATCTTTTCGCGCGTCGGCGCGTCCGACGATCTGGCACGCGGGCGATCCACGTTCATGGTGGAAATGGTTGAGACCGCCGCCATTCTCAATCAGGCTACGGAGCGCAGTTTCGTCATCATGGACGAGGTCGGCCGGGGCACATCAACCTGGGACGGTCTCGCCATCGCCTGGGCGGCAGTCGAGCACCTTCATTCGGTCAACAAGGCCCGGGCCTTGTTTGCCACTCACTATCATGAGCTGACCAAACTGGTTGAGGACTTGCCCGGTGCGGCCAACGCTTCGCTCCGCGCCAAGGAATGGAAAGATGACCTTGTCTTCCTGCATGAAGTTCAGGCCGGGCCGGCTGACAAGTCTTACGGCGTACAAGTGGCCAAGCTTGCAGGCCTTCCAAAGAAGGCCGTCAAACGGGCGGCGCAAATCCTGAAGCAGCTTGAGGCTGAACCTGACGCGCCCGAAAACCTGCCCCTCTTTGCTGCCGCCTCTCTTGCGCCGATCACGGACGAGGACACTGCGGATCAGATAATTGGACCATCAGAATCCGACCTGTTGCTGCAACAGATTGACCCGGACTCCCTGACACCGCGTGAGGCGCTTGACTTGCTGTACCGCCTCAAATCACTCGGCAGTGAATGATACATCGCCAGCCTTGAGCCCAAGCCTGTTGAGCGGCCTTCCCACTCCGCCCGACACCATGGCGGCGAGCACTTTCGGTGCGGGCGGTATCTTGCTGATCGGGGCCGCCAGCCAATCGCGTAACCATGCTAGCATCGTGGAATCGGACTGGTAGACCGGCGTGAAAAGCCAGCTCATAGTCTGGAACATTCTGACGTGTCCTGAACGCATTGAAGTGTAGTGGCGCAATTGCCTGTCCAGATCGTCGTGGACGCACAATGCCCGCGACAGCGCATAAGCATCAAGCAAGGCCATGTTGGCCCCCTGGCCCAGTTGCGGGCTGGCCGCATGCCAGCTGTCGCCGATGTGCACCAGCCGCTGGTTTACGGCAGGCGCGTGTGTGCGATGGTCATATTCTGCATAGGTTAGCTGAGCGTGACTCTTCAACTGGTCCAGCAAGACAGCCGTTTCCGGCCAGAGCGCGACCGCCTCTGCTTTCCAAGCTGACAAGGGAGCCTGCTTCCATGCCTGATACTGATCCGTTCGGATGGACCAGAAATAGGTGAGCGTGTCCACGCCCTCTTCCTCTGAGCGGCCTGATGGCATAACCCCCGCCATCTGACGGGCCTGCCGGTAGCGTTGTGCCAAGGCGTTCCGCTCAAACCCATGTCCCTCCTGCCACGGAAGGGTTGCCCAGAGCGCGCCATATGCGAGCTGGCTGCGCGGACGAGATGAGAGCGGGGAGCGCACACCGAGTGCATCAACCACAAGATCAAACGGCCCCAACGTCTTTCCGTCCCCTGTGGTCAGGTAACCTCCCACGGCCTGAGCCGCGATGATCCGTGTGGACGGGACAATATTCGCGCCTGCCTCTCTGGCTGCTTGATACACCAGGTCAAACAGGACGGGACGCTGGATGGATATGCCCCGAAGGCTGGGCCGGATGGCATCATATCGGACATCCAACACGGTGCGCCCGGAATTGACCGCCTGGCCATGCAGGCGCCGAATAGGCGCGCCCAGCGTTTCGGCTCGCTCACGCAAGCCGAGCTCGCCCAATATCGTCAGCCCCGTTTCTTGCAGGATCAGGCCAGACCCAACAGGTCCTGGCGCATCGAACTGGTCATAGACGGTGACGTCATGGCCAGCTCGGGCAAGCAGAGCTGCCGCGGCCAGTCCCCCAATGCCGGCACCGGCAATGGCTATCTTTCGCAATGAAGTCATGTCAGCCGGCAACCTTCACCGGATTTCGCTCACGCACCAGTTGCTTGACGAACTCGACATGACTGCGAAGCCGGTAAAGATCGTCCGTATAGGAAAGCGGCACTTCAACGGCACCGATTTCTGCCTGCAGGGTTTCGAGTTCCTCCTGCACCTTGTCACGTTCCGCCTTGTTGTCGGTCGAACGTCCACGCTCTTCGAGCGCACGCAAGTCTTCATACCAGACATAGATTTTCCGGCGCACACGCCAGCGATAGATGGGGGGTGCGACCCGGACCAATGGGAAGAGCAAGGTCAGCAACGGGATTGCAAGCACCCAGGCCCTGTCCAGAAAATTCGCGACGTCGAACGAAAAGTAACGGCGCAGGAATGACGGGCCGTCCTTGTAGTATCGACGTGCCTGTTCGCTGATGGGCAGATCGATGAGGTCCGGATCAGGATACTCCCCCGCCGGGGCCAGCAGCGTACCTTGGGAATGAATCGCCGTTGCAGCATCTATGAGAAGCGCTTCGATGGCCGGGTGCAAGTCCTTGCGGACGACGAGTTGAGCGACAGGTGCGACTAGGGGGATGTCTGTTGCTGGCAGATTCTTGCCGATATCCACAACGCCTCTCAGAAGGACAATATCTGACAGCGCCTCGTGTCGGCGCGCCAGAGCCGGAGCGCGGTCAAACGGAAGCAGGCGGACAACATCCGGACTGTTCAGCAATCGGTCCACATAAGATGCCTCCACCGAGGCAGAGAAAGCAGCAGCGTCCAGACTCCCGGACAGTAGGGCGTCCGCCGCCGCATTGCCCGAAAGCGGCAGCCGAGACGTTTCATCCCATTCGCCCCCATAATCGGCCTCTAGCTCCAGGGCGAGCATGCGCGTGCCTGACCCGGCACCGCCAACTGCCATTCGAGCATCGTGAAGATCGCCCAACGTGTCAGCGGGAACATCATTCCGGACAAACACCCAGAAAGGCTCCGGAAACAGTCCTCCAATTGAGCGCAACTCTTCCTCGTCGGACACAGTTGAGAGTCCGCCCTGCACAAGGCCGACATCAACCTCGGAATCATCCAGCAGGCGCAGATTGTCGATTGAGCCCTGCGTCTCCACCAGCACAACCTCCACCCCCTCTTCCGCGAGAAGACGCTGATAGCGTTCTGCAAAGGCATGATAGGCACCGCCCGGGCTGCCAGCGGCGAACCGGATCGTTTTCGGCGGCGCAGGGTCCATCAGCACCAGAGCCAGGAGCACGCCCGCAAAGGCAACGACGACCAGAGGCCAATAGACTTTCAGGAAGTCCCTCAATCCCGACATGGTAACCGCCTCCCACCGCGCTAGTTCGGTCGACTACTGCTCTAGGCCGGGAAATTGCAAGGATCAACAAAGTGTAAGGCTCTGCCCTGAAATCGCCTCATGCGTGCCGCGCATGGAACCTATTCCGTTACAAGAGTGTTCATCAATGTATCGAGGCACCATCTGGAGCCCAAGCGACCAGAAAGGACGATCCCGTGAGCCATCCCATATCCATCACACGACTATTGTCTGTTGCCGTTTTAGGGGTAATCGCGGCCGTAACATTTGCCATGGTCCTGATGCCACAGCCTTCACTCTACGCAGGTTGAGCCTTAATCCTTGTGATAGGGCGTCCCGGCGAGGATCGATACAGCGCGGTAAACCTGCTCTGTCACCATCACCCTGACAAAACGATGTGGCCAGGTCTGGGGTCCAAAAGCCAGAGTATCCGGAACGGCTGACTTCACCGCGTCGCCATAGCCCTCGGCTCCCCCAATCAGGAAAACGAGGTCAGGCACGCCCTGATCGCGCCATTTGGCGAGATTTTCAGAAAATTCGCGAGATCTTTGTGCCCGTCCGAACTCGTCCAGTCGGATACATTTGGCACCTGACGGTAGTTTGGCGAGAATCCGGTCCGCTTCAGCGTCCAGTCCGCCGCCGCTGGGCACTTCGATCTCTTCAATGCCGCGAAAGCCGAGGGATCGTGCGATCGGCCCTGCACGCTTGATATATTCATCGACAAGTTCGCGTTCCGGCCCGGCCTTTAGCCGCCCGACGACCAGAAAGATGATCCGCATGGTCGCCCGCTAATTGGCTGGCGCACGATGGGCATTGTCAGATGCCCAGATCTTTTCGAGATTATAGAATTCCCGGACTTCCGGGCGGAACAGGTGGACGATGACATCCCCGGTATCGATCAGCACCCAATCTGCATTCGGCATACCTTCGACACTGGCCGGGCGACCGGTCAGTTTCTTTACGTCTTGTGCAAGATGGTCTGCGAGAGCCGCAACATGCCGGCCTGAACGACCGGATGCGATGATCATGAAATCTGCGAGCGAAGATCTTCCATCAAGGTCAATGAAGAGAATGTCTTCAGCCTTGTCATCCTCAAGGGCCTTGGCGAGGGCTTCGGCCACATTACGGATTTCTTCGAGCGTGGCCTGCTGGGCGGGCTGGAGCCGCGGGGCGCTGGGGGTCAGGGGTCCGGTTCCTTCTTGTTACGTCCTCTTCAGATAATAGCATCTACGGGGCCGAACAACCAGCCATTAAAGGTCTGTCGCTGTCATATCGAGTCTGAATTCGCACCAAATTGCACCTTATGCGCAGTTTGCCAGATTTTCGCCGCATGTTCAGGGCATATTCCGACGTCATTCTTGTTGCTGATGGAGTAGAGTTTCATGCGCATGCAATTTGCTGCTGCCGCCGTTTTGTTTGCTTTGCCGCTCGGGGGTTGCGCCGTTGCAGCGCTTGGCACCGCCGGGGCCGTTGGCGTTGCCGCCGCCCAGGAGAAATCGCTCGGTGAAGCTGTGGACGATGCCACCGCGTCGAATGAGATCAAGAGTAAGCTCCTGTCTGAAAGCGCAAACAAGTTTGGAGAGGTCGATGTGGAGGTCACCGGGGGACTCGTCCTGCTCTCCGGCCGCGTAAACACTCCGGAAGAGCGTGTGAAAGCCGAAGGTATCGCCTGGACCTCTCACCTCACGCGCGATGTCGCCAATGAAATTCGTATCCAGCCTCCGGGCGGTTTCCTCGCAAATGTCTCCGATGAAGTCATCACGGGTCGGGTCCGCGCACGCCTGGTTGGGTCCAGCACGGTCAAAAGCCTCAACTTCAACATCGAAACCTATAATGGCGTTGTCTACCTTATGGGCATCGCGCGGTCGGCCGAGGAGTTGAAGCGCGCAGCCGAGGAGGCCAGTGTGGTGGGCGGCGTGAAACAGGTGGTTTCCTATGTCCGCATTCGTGACAATACCCGCACCCAACAAGCCGCGCCGACGACGCAGGGCACGCCCCCTTATCAAACAGCACCCGATGCCTCATATGACTATCAGGCCGACGGGGAACTGATCGGCGCCAATTACTAGCCGGGTCAGGTCGCGCGGGCGGCGGCCCATGAAGGGAGCCGCCTCATGAGCCTTCGCGTTGCGATCCAGATGGATCCGCTCGAATCCGTCAATATCGACGGAGACACCACTTTTGCCCTGGCCGAAGTCGCACAAGCGCGCGGCATGGAGCTGTTCGTCTACGGTCCCGATGACATGAGCATCGAGCAAGGCCGCGTAACGGCCCTGGTTCGACCCGCGCGCGTTCAACGTGTGAAGGACGCACCCGGCCTGTTTGATGCGCCCGTTCGGCTGGATCTTGCAAAAGACGTTGACGTCATCTTGATGCGTCAGGACCCACCCTTTGACATGAGCTATATCACGGCCTGCCATCTGCTTGAGGAAATCGCAGATGAAACCCTCGTCGTGAACGACCCGGCTGGCGTCCGATCCAGTCCAGAAAAGATTTTCCCGCTAATGTATCCAGACCTGATGCCGCCAACCCTTGTGTCGCGCGACTTGTCTGTCATCGAAGCCTTCCGCGCAGAGCACAAGGACATCATCATCAAGCCGCTCTATGGGCATGGCGGCGCAGGCGTGTTTCGCCTGAAGCAGGACGATTCCAATTTCGACTCGTTGACTGAGCTCTTCTTCAGTCGCTCGCGTGAACCGGTCATGGTTCAGGCATTTCTGCCGGCCGTCAGTGAGGGCGACAAGCGCATCATCTTGATCGATGGCAAAGCCGCCGGCGCGCTCAACCGACGCCCCAAGGAAGGTCAGGTCCGATCGAACCTCGTTGTCGGCGGTACGGCCGAGGAGACAGATATGAGCGACGCGGATATGCGGATTTGCGAAGCCATCGGGCCGGAATTGAAACGTCGCGGACTCGTCCTGACGGGCATCGACGTGATTGGCGGGCGTCTTACCGAGGTGAATGTCACCTCTCCTACCGGTGTTCAGGCCATCAAGAAACTCAGCGGCATTGATATCGCTGCCGATTTCTGGAACGTTGTGCAAGACAAGCTTGCGAGCCGCTGAAGCTCCCGGCAAGAATGGGGACATGATCATGAAACTGACAACGTCTATCGCCATCGTGTCTTTCTGTCTGGCAGGGACGGCCTGTTCTGAAAATTCCAGCAGTGAAGACGCAGCTGTCGTCGCTACCGAGACCGCCCAGGTCGAGGACGAATATACGGGCTCCCTCAATCTGAACCTGCCAAGTTCATCGGCGGCTCAGGACACTGGCAGCGGTACGCTGAATTTGCGAATTGGGCAGTCGGACGAAGATGATGGTCTGCTGATCGGGTCCGGCGGTTTTGGCGGAGGCCAGTTCGAGGATGCTCCGTCGCTTGGCCTGTCCCTTCCTGACGATACTGCAGAGCCGGCATCGTCAGAAGACGACGTCATTCGGCTTGATCCGAAATAGTCGTCGGCCCAATTGATCATCCTGCATGAGGATGTTGGCTCTGGCCGCCTCGAAAGATAAAGCAAAACTCGACACACAATCGCAAGTTGCGTGCGGGCATTCTTTGGGCTTGAAAACCACTCAGGATTGAATATTGTCAGCCCCTGATTTCAATGGGTGCGCGGCGCATTGCGTCAGACACCCGGCCTCAGGGACCCAGGATGCCGCATGCCCCATCTCCCCAGGACGTAAGAAAACCCACAGATGCAGACCGCTTTATCGGTCGGCAAGTCCGACAAGCGCGTCGTGAAGTGGGGATGACGCAAGAGGCGTTGTCCGAAAAGCTGGGCCTTACTTTTCAGCAGGTTCAGAAGTATGAGGCCGGCCGCAGTCGTTTGTCAGCTGGCAGGTTGAGGGACGTGGCCATCGCCCTCGGTAAGCCGATCAACTATTTCTACGAGCCATTTCCTGCGGCACCCGAGGTCCGCGACCTTGAGCATGCAAAGATAGGTTTGCTGAAGCGGGAGGCGAAAAAACTCGTCGACTCCCTTGTACGGGCAGATGATCTGGAAACAGCCATTCAGATTCTGGCCGCGCTGGGGCCATCTCGTCCCTAGCGTTGGCAGGCACTACAGAAGAAACTCGACCTACCTGATTGGACGATGCGTTGGATCGGCTTGGTGCAGTTGCGGCAAGAGTCCCCTTCCCGGTCATAGACGGCGAAAGTGTGCTGGAAATAGCCAAGCTCCCCACTCGCGCTGGCGAAATCTGAGATGGATGAGCCGCCTGCCGCTATAGCTTCGGCTATAACGTCATTGATCGCTGGCACGAGGCGTGCGGCGCGCTGGCCCGGCACGGTCGCTGCACTCCGGCGCGGGGATACACCCGCACGCCACAACGCTTCGCACACATAGATATTACCGAGCCCGGCAATCACCGACTGGTCGAGCAGCGCCGATTTGATCGGCGTCTTGCGCCCCCGCAGAACTGTATTCAGATACGCCTCGGAAAACCCATTGGAAAGTGGCTCCGGCCCCATCGCCATTAACCTTGGATACGCCTGAAACTGCTGCGCGGGCCAGAGTTCCATGAAACCAAATCGACGCGGATCATTATAGGTTACGCGCGCGCCGCTTTCGAGCTGGAAGACAACATGGTCATGGCGTGGGTCTGTGCCGGTCTCGTGATGGAACGCGCCGAGTTTGTCGTCCGCCACCGTGAACCGTCCAGTCATGCCGAGATGCATGACGAGGACCTCATCCGTCGACAGGGCAAGCGTCAGGAACTTCGCCTTGCGGCCCAGATGGGTGATACGCGCACCGCTGAGGCGTTCGGCGAACCGGTCGGGGAAGGGAAACCGTAGATCAGCCCGGTTGTGGACCAGACGCTCAATACGCTGGCCCTCCATGACTGGCGCAAGTCCGCGGCGAACTGTCTCGACTTCGGGTAATTCAGGCATGGCTATGGCATATAGCCTAGGGTGATCGAGGCAACTATGGTGGCGCGCATGTCTGCAGATAGAGATACGGAACGCAAGGTGTCGTTCGGCTTCGAAGAGGTCACCGAGACGGAGAAGGTCGCCCGCGTGAAAGGCGTCTTCCGCTCTGTCGCGTCCCGCTACGACCTGATGAACGATCTCATGTCCGCAGGCGTCCACCGCCTCTGGAAGCATGATGCGATGAATCAGGTGAACCCACAGCCCGGCGAGCGCCATCTGGATGTTGCTGGCGGCACCGGCGAATTGGCACGCGCCTTCCTCACCTTGGCTGACAAGGCGGGCAAGCGCAGGGGCATCGACACGCCCGCCACCGCAATCGTGTCCGACATCAATGATGCCATGCTGGACGCAGGCAAAGCCCGCGCGGACAATGCTAAATGGGAAGGTCGGCTAGACTGGATTTGCGCCGACGGCCAGAATTTGCCCTATCCCGACCGAGCATTCGATGCCGTCACGGTGTCGTTCGGAATTCGCAATTTTGCGGATCGTCTGGAAGGATTGCGGGAGTTCCGCCGCGTGTTGAAACCGGGCGGCAGATTGGCCGTTCTGGAGTTCAGCCATATGACGGTCCCTGCCCTGCAGGCCGCATACGACACATACAGTTTCAATGTGATCCCGCGCCTCGGCAGCCTGGTTGCGGGAGATGCCGATAGTTATCAGTATCTTGTTGAATCAATACGGAAATTTCCGACACAGGACGCCTTCCGCAAAGAAATCGAAGATTCAGGCTTTTCTCGTGTGAGCGTCACGAATTATTCGGGAGGCATCGCCGCCCTGCACTTCGGCTGGGCGGTCTGATGCGGGTCAGCTTGGGCTCGAATCCGGCGTCAGACTGGAGCGCTGTGCAGGGTCCAGCAACAGCTGGTCTGGGGCTTGGCTCGGCTCGGCATAGTAGATCGCCGCAGCAATCATTGCAGCCACAAGCAGTCCACTCGTCACAAAGTATAGAGTTCCTTTGTTTTTTGGTGCTTTTTTAGTGGCCATGACAGCCTCCTCTGTAAACATATCTTCCCTCATCAAACGCCGTCCGGGCCTGCCGGTTCCCGTTGGCGCGCGGAGCATGGCATGGGACTGATTGGAGATTATCGCCGCCTGATGCGCGCTGGCATAGCGCTCGCGCGACACGATGTGATCCTGCCGGGCGCTTACCAGACCCGCCTGCCTCTGCCTGCCCGCATCGCCGGGCGGGTGCTACGCGTCTTTGGTGGTGGGGCACGCGGACGGCCTGGCCAGCGGCTTGCCCGCGCATTGGAAAAGCTGGGACCGGCCTATATCAAGCTCGGCCAGTTCCTGGCCACGCGCCCGGATGTGTTCGGCGCTGAAGTCACCCAGGATCTGGGCCGTCTGAAGGACAAGCTGCCGCCCTTTTCGATGAAAGCGGCGCGCGCCGCCCTCGCGGAAGAGTTTGGTGAGGCTGACGCCGCACGCCTGTTTGCCGAATTGTCAGACCCGGTTGCGGCCGCGTCCATCGCGCAGGTCCACAAGATGTCCCTGCCAGAAGGCGAACGCGCCGTGAAAATCCTGCGGCCGGGCATTGAGCACAAATTGATGGTGGAACTTTCTGCCATGAAACGCGCTGCGCGCACCATCGAAGGCATCTCAGCCGAGAGCCAGCGTCTGAAACCTGTGGCTTTCACTGAAACCATTGCGAATGCCATGATGCGCGAAACCGACCTGCGCCTCGAAGCAGGCGGCGCAGACGAAATGCACGAAATCAGCCAGAAATCCGGCCATTTCGTCATTCCCTCCGTCGATTGGGACCGCACCGGTCGCCGGGTTCTTACCATCGACTGGATCGACGGAGTTTCTCTCACCGATCCAAAAGCGCTGGACCGTCCCGGCATCGACCGCAAGAAATTGGCGAACGACATCACGCAGGGCTTCCTGACCCATGCGATCGAATACGGCGTGTTCCATGCGGACATGCATGAAGGCAATCTCATCATCACGCCGAAAGGCAAGGTGGCCCTGGTGGATTTCGGAATCATTGGCCGGATCGGCCTGGTCGAGCGCCGCTTCCTCGCCGAAATCCTTTGGGGCTTCCTGAAGCGCGATTACCGCCGTGTTGCCGAAGTCCATTTCGAGGCCGGTTATGTACCGGCCAACCAGTCCATCGGGGAGTTCGCACAAGCTCTCCGTTCCATCGGCGAACCCGTACATGGGAAACCAGCCGAAGAAGTCTCGATGGGTCGCGTCCTGCTTCAATTGTTCGACTATACGCACACATTCGGAATGTCCCTGCGTCCGGAACTTGTCCTGCTCCAGAAGACCATGGTCCAAGTGGAAGGCGTCGCCCGCGCGATCGACCCGTCGCACAATATATGGTTTGCGTCCGAACCCGTGGTCGGCACGTGGATCCGGCGCAGCTTTGGTCCAGAGGGCGCCGCAAAACTTGTCGCCGGCAATGTGAAAGAGATCACCAACCGGTTGAAGCGTCTGCCAGAAGTCATGGACAGATTTGAGGCCTCACTACTCGAACCGGTTTCGCCCCCGCCGCTTCCACGCCGGTTTGCGCCTTGGTGGGGCTGGTTTGGCTTCATCGCGGTCTTGGTTGCGCTGGGCATCTGGGCAGCGAAATAGCGAGTTTCGGGCATTTCCCTGCTGAAACCCGCGAAAACCTTAACCGAGCCGCCAAATTCACAGGGATTTCATGGGGTAACGGCAAGAAATTTGCGATAAGACACGCTTAACAAACAGAGCCCGGCCCATGACGCAAAAACGCATCCTTTTGATCATTTCCGGCGGTATTGCCGCCTATAAGAGCCTGGAACTGATCCGGGAGTTGCGCCGGCGCGACATTGCCTGTCGGTGCATCGTGACGAAGGGCGGCCAGGAATTCGTCACCCCTCTCTCGGTCTCCGCCCTGTCCGGCGACAAGGTCTATACCGAGCTGTTCAACCTCAGTGACGAAGCGGAAATGGGCCATATTGAGCTTTCCCGCTCGGCCGATCTCGTCGTTGTCTGCCCGGCTACCGCAGACCTGATGGCCAAGGCCGCAGGTGGCCTCGCCAATGATCTTGCCTCCACCACACTTCTGGCGACTGACAAACCTGTCCTGGTCGTGCCCGCCATGAATGTGCGCATGTGGCAGCACCCAGCCACGGTGCGGAATGTCGAAACGCTCCGCGCGGATGGCGTGACGGTGATGGAGCCGGACGAAGGCGCGATGGCCTGCGGTGAATTCGGTCCTGGCCGCCTTCCGGAACTTCCGGTCATCGCCGAAGAAATCGAACGCATGCTGGCAGGAGACGCCACCGGCGCACTCGCGGGAACCCACGCGCTTGTCACAGCAGGCCCGACACGCGAACCGCTGGATCCTGTTCGGTTCTTGTCCAACCATTCTTCCGGCAAGCAAGGCTATGCGATTGCCGAAGCGCTCGCGCGTCTGGGTGCGCAGGTCACTTTGGTCTCCGGTCCGGTCGCCCTGCCCGCACCACGGGGAGTGAATTTCGTACCGGTCGAGACTGCCCGCCAGATGTTGAAGGCCTGCGAGGACGCTCTGCCTGCTGATGTATTCGTTTCTGTGGCCGCGGTTGCTGACTGGCGCCCGGCACGGGCCGCAACCAAGAAGCTGAAGATCAAGGGCGCAGGCAGCGAACATCCGTCCATGGAACTGACCGAAAACCCGGATATCCTCAAGACGCTGGCCAACAAACGCAAGAACCGACCCGCCCTGGTGATCGGCTTCGCCGCAGAGACGCATGATGTCGAGGAACACGCTGAAGCGAAGCTCGCCCGCAAGAATTGTGACTGGATCGTCGCCAATGATGTCTCCGGGGATGTGATGGGCGGCTCGGAAAACGAGATTGCCCTGATCACCCGGAACGGATCCGAACGCTGGCCACGCATGGGCAAGACCGAAGTGGCGCGCCGACTGGCGCACAAGGTCGCTGAAACGCTGAATGATGAAGGCGACGGGCTGAAACTCGCCGCTGAATAGCGCTACACTGGCGGCTCGCCATTCCGCGCGAGCACCTCCCCTGCCAGATACAGAGATCCGCAAATCAGGATACGATCAACGCCGGTTGCCGCCGCAGCCTTGAGCGCAGCTTCGAGGCTGTCGCACGAGGCGGCTTTCAGCCCCGCATTGGTGGCCGCTTCCGCCAGGGCTTGAGGTTCGGCGCCCTGATGACCCGGCGCGTTCGGCAAGGTGAAGACCTCAGGTCGCACCTGCCGGAACGGCATGAAATAGCCGGTCGCATCCTTGGACGCGAGCATGGCTGCGACCAGTGCGGTACGCCCGGGCATGTTGTTCAGCTGTCTCGCAATGGCGCGGGCCGCATGCGGATTGTGTCCGCCATCCAGCCAGATTTCCTGATCGGGAGCGAGCGCCGTAAGCGGCCCGTCTTTCAGGCGCTGCATACGCGCAGGCCACACCACGTTGCGGGCGCCTTCGAAGATCGCATTCTGGTCGATGATTGTGGAATTCCCGAACAGCTGCACGGCCATGGCGGCCAGAGCCGCATTGGCCCGCTGGTGTTCGCCCAACAGGCCAAGGTCTTCCGGCATTGCATCAATGAAGTGCGCTTTCAGGCGATAGAGCGGCGCGCCAACATCTTCGGCCCGTTTTGCGATGACATCGTCACAGATCTTGCGCTGGATCGCGGTCAGCGCCGGGCGGCCGGACTTGATGATTCCCGCTTTCTCACCCGCAATCTTGCGAATATCCGAGCCGAGAAAGGCCTTGTGATCAAAGTCGATCGGCGTAATGACGCTCAGCGCGGGCTGGTCGATCACATTGGTCGCATCATAGCTGCCACCAAGTCCGACTTCGAGAATCAGTACATCAGCCGGCACTTCCGAGAAGGCGAGCAGGGCCGTGGCCGTCGTCGCTTCGAATTGTGTGATCTCCTGCCCCTTGATCGCGTCATGGGTTCGCTCCAGCCAGTCGATCAGGCGCGCATCATCCACGATCTCACCGGCGAGCCGGATACGCTCGTTGAAACGCACGAGGTGCGGACTGGTAAAGACATGAACGCTAAGGCCCGCTGCTTCCATCATGGCCCGCATGAAGGCGCAGGTGGACCCTTTGCCGTTGGTTCCGGCCACATGTATCACGGGCGGCAGCCTGTCTTGCGGCCGCCCAAGCAACTCAAGCGCATTCAAGACGCGCCCGAGCGATAGTTCAATCGTGTCTGGATATAGCCCTTCGAACCGCCCCAGCGCCTCGGCCAGGGCCGAACTGTCACCGATCAAGCAGAGCTGCCCTTACTCTTGTTTGGGGTCTTGGCGGCATGCGTTTTGGGTGGCGTCAGAGAAACCGGCAGGCGATCTTCAGCGCGCCGCACATTTGGCATCAGCATCGACAGGACATTTGAGATCGTGTCCTTCAGCTTGCGCCGGTCGCAGACAATGTCCACCTGACCCTTTTCGCGCAGGAATTCGGATCGCTGGAACCCTTTCGGCAGGCTTTCGCGAATGGTTTGTTCAATCACACGCGGGCCGGAAAAGGCGATCATTGCGCCAGGTTCGGCAATATGGATATCGCCAAGCATCGCATAAGATGCCGACACGCCGCCCGACGTCGGATCAGTCAGCAGCACAATATAAGGTAGTTTGGCTTCGGCCAGTTCATTGATCGCGAGCGTCGTGCGCGGCATCTGCATCAGGCTCAGCGTGCCCTCCTGCATGCGAGCGCCACCGGACGCCGTGCACACAACAAAGCCCGCCTTGCGGGCCAACGCCATCTGCGCAGCCGCTACAAAGCCTTCCCCTGCCGCCATGCCCAAGGATCCGCCCATAAAGGCAAAATCCTGAACCAATACGACCGTGGGCACGCCGCCGATCTTTCCATAGGCCGCCACCATACAGTCTTCCTGGATGATCGGTGCGCCACCATTTTCGGACTCTTTCTTGTCCCGGGCCGCAATCTTGGCCTTCGCAGCCTTCAGGCGCGACGGATAAGGCTTGTCATCCTTGAATTTCAGGGGGTCATGCGGAACCGATGGCAGGGCCAAAGGCTCCCAGCGCTCATCATCGAACAGGAGGCGCAGGCGGGTGCGCGGGCTGATCCGCAGATGCGCGCCAGCAGGTGTGACATGCCAGTTTTCTTCCAGATCGGTCTTGTAGACCAGTTCGCCGGACAGAGGACATTTCACCCACAAATCGTCGGGCGTGTCCTTCTTCGCGAGCATGGTCTTCAGGCCCGGCGGGGTGACCTTGGTAATCCAGTTCATGCCAGAACCTCCTCGGCGGCAATCAACACTTAAGGCTTGGTGATCGTTCTGATCGCCGAGCTCAACTCCTTCGCCAACGCGCCCATTCCCCGCGGTGCACTGGCAAAATCCCCCGATTCGTGGGCCTTTTCTGCATGCTCCACGAAAGCGGAGCCTACGACAACCCCATCGGCAATTTTAGCCATTTCTGCAGCTTGAGCGCCAGTTTTGACGCCAAAACCCACACAGACCGGCAATCCTGAAACACGTTTGGCCATTTCAATGTTCCCGGCAATCGCCTGCGGATCCGCGCTGCCAGCGCCTGTAACGCCTGTCACAGCGACGAAATAGAGGAATCCGCTGGCGCCTTCGGCAACTTTTTTCATGCGGTTTTCATGGGTGGTGGGTGTCGCAAGCCGAATCACGGAAAGATCGTATTGCGCATAGGCCTCGCGCAGTTCGCCATCTTCTTCCGGCGGCAAATCTACCAGGATCGTTCCGTCGACACCGGCCGCATGAGCCGCCTTGGCAAACTCAACATATCCCATGCGGAACACAGGATTGGCATATCCCATGATAATGACAGGCGTTGTCTGGTCCTCGGCGCGAAACCGGGCCGCCAGCGCCAGCGTGTCAGCGAGCTTTGTTTTATTGGCGAGCGCGCGCAAGCCCGCCTTCTGAATGGATGCCCCATCGGCCATCGGGTCGGTAAAGGGCGCGCCAAGCTCAATGATATCGGCGCCGTTGTCGCGCAGCGCGCACATGGCAGCATAGCTCGTCTCAAGGTCGGGGTCGCCGGCCATAAGGTAGGAAACCAGAACGGCGCGGGATTCGCCGCTTGCGCGGGCGAAGGTGTCTGTAATGCGGGAAGTTGGCATCAGGTGTCCGTATTCTCGTGAACCCATGCCTCATAAGGCGCATTCGCCTGAATGCAAGGCAATGCGACCATAGCGGGTACTTCATAGGGATGGTGCGTCAGGACGAGGGCTTCGATCCGATCCCAATTCGCTTTCGGCGCTTTCAGCCACAACACGAATTCGAAGGCCTGCTCCACCACACTCTTCCAGCGATAGGTGGACGAGACCGGCCCTTCGAGATTGGCGCAGGCAGCAAGGCGGTGCTCGATGGCCGCATCGCCAATTTCCTCGGCCACGCGGCGGGAGGGACAGGTGACTCGAATGAGAAGGAGATCAGTCAATTTACTCTCTCGACAAAAGATAAAGTGAAGGCGCAGGGGAACATTTTCTAGCCGCCTCGTCCATCAGGATCGTGGCAAACGATGCAAATCTTGTTTCCATCGAGATCTCGGAAATATGCCCCGTAATAATTCGCGTGATATTGCGGGCGCAGGCACGGGGTACCCTCATCCTGAGCGCCGCGAGAGATGGCAATTGCGTGCGCCTCATCTACGCTTGGCCGGTCGGGTGCGAGCAGGGCGAGCATCTGGCCATTGCCCGGCTCGTGTCGCTGGTCATTGAACGGCCGCACCAAAGCGACCAGCGGGCGGTCATCGCCCGGACGCCGCCACATGATAAACGGATCAGACCGCTCGAATGGTACACGCGGATTCCCAAGCGCCTGCATGATCGGCTCGTAAAAGGCAGCTGCATTTTCCAGATCATTCGTGCCCAAGGTCACATGCGAGATCATCGGCCTCTTCCCTACATATCGACGCCGAGGGCCTTGGCGACCGAGAAAACGTCCTTGTCGCCGCGACCACACATGTTCAGGATCATCAGCCCATCCTTGCCGAGTGCCTGAGCGACCTCACCTACGCGCGCGATGGCGTGTGAGGGCTCGAGCGCCGGAATAATACCCTCAAGCCGCGTGCACAGTTGGAAAGCTGCAAGCGCCTCCTTATCCGTGCACGACAAGTATTCAGCGCGACCGGAATCTCTCAGGAAAGCGTGCTCTGGCCCGATGCCCGGATAGTCCAGTCCCGCCGAGATCGAATGCGCATCGATGATCTGGCCGTCATCGGTTTGAAGGAGATAGGTCTTGTTCCCATGCAGGATGCCCGGCTTGCCGCCATTCAGCGCGGCAGCATGCTCTCCTGTCTCAATTCCGTGGCCAGCGGCCTCGACGCCGATCAGGCGAACGCCCTCATCTTCAAGGAAAGGGTGAAACAGGCCAATCGCGTTCGAACCACCGCCGATACAGGCCATGACCGCGTCGGGCAGGCGCCCTTCCCGCTCAAGCATCTGGGCGCGAGCCTCCTTGCCGATAATGCTCTGGAAGTCGCGGACAAGCTCCGGATACGGATGGGGCCCCGCAGCCGTGCCAATGCAGTAGAAGGTGTCTTCGACATTGGTGACCCAGTCACGCAGTGCTTCATTCATTGCGTCTTTCAGGGTGCCTGTGCCGGAAGAGACCGGGACGATCTCTGCGCCGAGCAGTTTCATGCGGAAAACGTTCGGCTTCTGGCGCTCGACATCCGTCTCGCCCATGAAGACAACGCAATCCAGTCCGAAGCGCGCGCAGATTGTCGCCGTGGCAACACCATGCTGACCGGCGCCCGTTTCGGCGATGATGCGGGTCTTGCCCATACGCCTGGCGAGCAGGACCTGGCCGAGGCAATTATTGATCTTGTGCGCGCCCGTATGGTTCAGCTCATCGCGCTTGAAATAGATTTTCGCGCCATCGAAATGCTCGGTCAGCCGCTCCGCAAAATATAGAGGCGATGGACGCCCGACATAATGGGCCCACAAATCGTCCATTTCCGCCTTGAAAGCTGGATCTTCCTTGGCCTTGCGGTATTCGGCCTCAAGTTCGAGGATCAATGGCATCAATGTCTCGGCGACATAGCGCCCACCAAAGTCTCCAAAGCGGCCATTCGCATCTGGCCATTGATCCCATGTGTTCCGCAAATCCATCGTCCTGCTTTCCTTGCACTACCGGCCCGTATCTAGACCGAAGGACGTGCCAAGGAAAGCGCGACGATGCGCCCGGCCCCGTGACGCGTCAGCCCATGGGGGAATAGAAAAATTCCTCTCGAACGATCTTCCCGTCCTTGACCGTATACACGCCAACCTCCTTGGCTTGCATCCGCTCGCCGGACTCCTTGTTGGTGACATCCATGTCGAAGACGAGAGAAAATTGGTCATCCCCAAACAGGAACGGCCCCTCGGCGCTGACCTGGTGCACATCGTGCGCACCATACCACCAGTCGTGCTTGCCCTTGATGGCGTCGAGCCCCTGAGCTTCGCGGCCCGCATCGCCCATTGCAAGCGCTTCGACCGACACACAATCTTGTGCGTAAAGTGTCTCCAGCGCTTCGGCCTCGCGGCCAGAATTGCAGCATTCCGCCAACTTGCCAGCGACACTCGTCAGTTCTTCTGGAAACATGACACGTCCTCCCATTGCCAATAGGAGCCATATTAGCACAGAACAAAAACGGAACAATCGGTTTGTTATGAATTTTTTGAGGCGTCGATGAATGTCTTTACCAGTACCCGGTCCTTCAGGCCGCGAACACGCTCTACGCCTGAAGAGACATCCACTGCTGGCGCACCGGTCAGACGCACGGCATCGGAGACATTGTCCGGTGTCAGCCCCCCAGCAAGAATCCAGGGTGCCGGTCTCTGCCAGCCTTTCAGCAAATTCCAGTCAAATGACAATCCGTGCCCGCCTGTCCGATCAGCGCCCTTAGGCGGTTTCGCGTCCACCAGAAGCCGATCGGCTGCCGTGTAGGCCTCAGCCCGCTTCAGATCGTCTGAATCGTCAATTCCCACGGCTTTCCAGATCTCCAGACGCGTCCGCGCCTTGACTTCGGCGACGCGCTCAGGGGATTCCGAACCGTGCAATTGCAATATCGGAAACCCCAGCGCCACGATCCGGTCGATCTGCGCGTCGTCCGGGTCAACCAGCAAGGCCACCGGCGTGGCGGACCCTACCTGCATCAAAAGGTTGGCCGCCGCTGCTTCCGTTACGTGCCGCGGGCTGGCCTCGGCAAACACGAACCCAATCCAGTCTGCCCCGGCTTGCGCGGTATAGCGCACGAGGTCGGGATCGGTCAGGCCGCAGATTTTTACGAGTGTCATGCCGCAGGCGTTACGCTAACGGCCTTGCGTCCGTCAATTCAGGGGCTGACGGGACGCGTATTTTCCTTGAGGACCGCCGCAAAGAAAATCTTGCCTGAATCTTTCGGACCAATCTCACGATTGAAGGTCCAGCGCATATGCGTGATCTCTTCCGGCATGGGCACGCTCACCGGCTGGATCTCATCGAGACCGGATTCCGCGATCAGTTTTTCACGCGGCACGTATGTCGCCCCACCGTCCATGGAGAAATCAACAGAGGCCTGATCATATTCGGCCATGGCAGAATCTTCGAGCAGGCTCACATCTGCCGGCACTGGCAAGGTCAGAACAGCGTCCCTTGCCGGGGTTTCGCCCGGGTTTGAATATGTCACGGAATAAAACAACTGCTCACCCGGCTTCACTTCCTCAGCAGGCAGCAGCTCCATTTCCAATCCGCCCTCTTCGTCTTCGATGACGATCACACGTTCAACCTGTTGCTCGACGATGAGTTCCTGGGCGAACGCCGGAAGTCCGATGAGGAGAGTTCCGGCAAGAGTGGCAGCTGCGCGTATCAGCATGGCGTTAATCCTTGGCAGGGACGGTTAAAGGTTCAGCGTCAAGAATTGCGACAATTAGTTAACATTCGCTCAAAATCCATAAAGCATTTGCAGAGTTTCCAGTCTGACATTGCCAGATCCTCAACACGCGCCTTAGTGTCGCCACAGAGGCGCCAATCCGGGGACACCGATGTTGCACACCGACACCATTTCCCGGGGAGCTGACAAACCCTCGGCACAGGGATCTCCTAATCATGGTGAACCACGCATTCTCAGGATCAGGACTCATCCCATGCTGAATAAAAAGTTGAAAACCCTCCTCGCTATCGGCCTCGTATCCAGCGCAGCCGCATTCGGGCCCATCGCCTCTGCCCAGGCCCCGCGCGAAAATCCGCAAAGCGCCGCCAGCCATCATGGCATCCGCTATGTGAAAGCGGAAGCTGTAAACGTGCGCGGCGGCCCTGGAGTCAGTAACCCTATCATCACTGTACTGAACCTTGGTGCGGAAGTGTCCATGTATGTCACCAAAGGTGACTGGGCGCGGATCTCTGGCCCGGGTCAGCCGGAGAATTGGATTTACGCGCCACTTCTGCAGGACAACAAACCCCAACCGGTGAAGGCGGCAAAAAAGCAAACAGCGGACCGGCCAACGCAGAAAGCATCCGCCAAGCCTGACAGTCACCAGACGCACGAGCCTGAAGCGTCCCCTTCAAAGAAGGTAGAACATCCGACGGCTCAGAAGGAAAAGCAGGACGCACGGCCTGCACGGTAGACTGCCGCAACTTCACCTCGGCGACGCGCGGGAACGACAGTTGGTGGATTCAGGGCCTTAAGGGAACATCTTGTTGATGAAACCTATAACCAATTCGACGGCTTGCAGTTCAGAGACTCCGAATAAGCTCGAATGGAATTCACTTTCCGATCCCTTGATTGAAAATTCACATTCCCACGCCGCCTTCTCTTCCGAAAAGGTAGGCGACCGTATGATAACGTTGGCACCGGCAGCAACCCCGATGTTCAGGTAATCTTTCCCGGCTGGCTCCAAGCTTAATTCTAACAATGTCGATGTCGCCTGAAAGCAACCGGATATCAAGACAATTCAAAAGGGATTACAATCTACTTATTGGATTCTTGTGCGCTCAGCATATCGCCGACGACAGTAGAGTCCTGAACGCCCTCAGCCTTGACGAACGCATCGTTTGGACCTGGGATCTGCTGGCGGTGAGACAGGGATTCGAACCCTGGAGACTATTGCTAGCCTACACACTTTCCAGGCGTGCGCCTTCGACCACTCGGCCACCTCACCGTACTCAGCAGAGGGGAGCCAATAACCGAAGGCCTGCAAGATCGCAAGACTGTGATTGCCGTTCCCGGCAGACAAACCCATATGAGACACAGAAAGGGAGACCCCTCATGTTGTTCTCGAAGAAAAAACTGACCATCCCGGATGCCGAGAGCGCCCTGCCCGGCCGCCCCGATCCGATCCCGACCGCCACCACGCATTATGTATTCGACCGTGACCTGCAGGGCCCCGTTCCGGCGGGATACGAAACGGCCGTATTCGCCCTCGGCTGCTTCTGGGGCGCTGAGCGTGTATTCTGGCAGCAGGATGGCGTTTGGCTGACCCGGGTAGGTTATGCTGGCGGATCGACCCCGAACCCGACCTATGAAGAAGTCTGCTCAGGCGGGACCGGGCACACGGAAATCGTTGAAGTGGTTTTCAACCCTGCCGAAGTGACCTTCGCCGCACTCGTGAAACTGTTCCTCGAAAGCCATGACCCAACCCAGGGAATGCGTCAGGGAAATGACATCGGCACGCAATACCGCTCGGCAATATACACGATATCCGAGGCACAAGCCGAAACTGCGCGTGAGATGATCGCAGTATATGAGAAGTCGCTTGCCCAGAGCGGTCATGCCAGCCAGATCACAACGGAGCTTGCGCCGCTGGACAAGGTTTATCTCGCCGAGGAATACCATCAGCAATACCTTGCAAAAAACCCGAACGGGTATTGCGGGATTGGAGGCACGGGCGTGTCCTGCCCAATCGGCCTGGGTGTGTCGACCTGATCGCGAAAGCTGGCGCTAGCCGCCGAAATTCACGGCAAACCTTTTGCGTGTCTCAAGCAGGTTCTGCGCCTTGTACATGGCGTCAGAAGCGGCTTGGGCGCGCTTTATGGTCGGGTCTGCCTGCAAGGCCTCAATCACTTTGGTGAGGTGACTGATCGCCTCCTCGACGGTCTTGCGATCGAACTGGTTTGTCGCGCGCGCCAGCAGGGCCCGGCCGAGATCCATGTGCGCCTGAACGGCCCGCGATGTGTCGCCATCACTCTTGATATCCTGGAGATGGATTCTCCGAAGCGTGATCACGTGGTCGAGCGCATCCATATCTCCAGACTGTTCGGCAACGTGCACCAGAGACGCGCAAAAATCGGCTTCGATACGGCTGCGCAGAGCGACCGGAAGCGTAGGCGAGTCCTCAAGGATTTCAGCCAGCGCATTAGACAGGATCTTTATCTTTTCGGGCCGGAAGGATTGCGGATTGGCCAGCGCAGGCTGCAATTCCCGCGCAAGGAAGTAAGCGGCCACGCGTGGCATCTGCCCCTCAAGGTCGATCATCTTTCCGGGCATTGGCAGCGTGAACAGCTTCGCTTCCGTGGCTGTCAGGCCACCACCGCGGCTTAGGCCGTGAATGACAAAGCCATCTTCGCGCCGACCCGTCCTGTCTGCCCAGACCAGCATGTCCGCATCTGCCACTTCCAGTCGCCGACGGGCACGCTGGACCGCGCGCGTTTCGATGCCGCCGTGAATAGTGCCCGTGCGGAACACTTTCAGGGGCGCACCGAAATTGAATTCGGAGAGGTGGGAATTGAGCGCCGAGAGCAGCCATTTCCATGCGCGACCCGAGCCTTTGCCAGCCGGGCGGGCGACAAGCACGCGGTATCCGGGCGACTTGTCATTGCGCGCAGCCCGGGCCCCGGACGCATTGCGCAAAGTCTTCAACAGCGAACCCAGCAGGCTGAACATCAGGACGACCAGTGCAACGAGCAGGACACACAGCATCACGAATCCAAACGTGGCGAGCTCTGTCGCATCCACCACATTTGTTTCGAACCAGCGCTCGGCTGTTGTGAACCAAGTATCCACAGGCATTCGAGATGACCTCCTGTATGTCTGTGCGATACGGTTCCTGCCCTGTGCTTGCAACAGCTAAACGCTGTTCAGCCTGTGCGGGGGATGGTTAGATTGCCTGAGAGACAAGCTGATTCAGGGGGTCGCATGGGTGCCGGGGAATTTGTCACGCGGTTCGCACCGTCCCCCACCGGGCATTTGCATCTCGGTCACGCGCTCTCGGCTTTCCATGTCTGGGACACTGCCCGCGCCCATGATGGAAAGGTGCTGTTGCGGATTGAAGACATTGACCAGACTCGATGCCGTCCAGAGTACGAAACCTCCATTCTCGCCGATCTTGAATGGCTCGGACTGGACTGGGATGGCCCCGTGCGACGCCAGTCCGACCACTTCGCGGAATATGAGTCCGCGCTCAACTCCCTGAAGGCGCGCGGGCTGGTTTATCGATGCTTCAAGACCCGTCGAGAGATCGCCGCCGCGCTGCCTGCCGGGGCCAGTCCCGATACGGCCGGCTTCACTGGCAAGTCGCTCCCTGCGGACAAGGAGCGGGAACTGCTGGACCGGGGACACGCCTATGCGTGGCGGCTATCCCTCTCGGCTGCCCGCGCCCAACTCGGCCCTGAGTATGATGCGTTGAGCTATACGGTTTTCTCAAAGTGCGGCCAGCACAGGGGGAAAGCTGACCCCGCACCCTTTGGCGACGTGGTGCTGGCGCGCAAGGATACGCCAACAAGCTATCACCTCGCCTGCTGCTACGACGATGCCTTGCAGGGGATCACGCATGTCATACGCGGCGAAGACATCCGGGAGATGACATCGGTACATGTCCTGCTGCAGGCGCTGATGGACTGGCCACAGCCTCTTTATACGTTTCATCCGCTCGTTTTGGGGGCAGATGGCAAGAAATTGTCCAAGCGCGCGGGGGACCGGGGATTGCGCGCATGGCGTGAAGACGGCAAGACGCCTGAAGACATTCGCGCCATGACGGGCCTCATTTAATGACATCCACAGAAATGACAGCGCCGGCACGCCGGGAATGGCTCGGCGTGCTTATGTTGGTTGGCGGCGCGGTTGCGATCGGATTTGCGCCGATTGGCTTGCGCTTGGGTCTCGACGACCTCGGCCCGCAGGCCATTGCTTTCTGGCGCTACACATTTGCCCTGCCCGTGCTGACTGCGCTCGTCTTGCTGGTCGAGCGGCGCGCTCCGCGCAAACCGAACATATATGTCATCCTGGCCGGGATCTGTTTCGCTGTGGACATTGGCTTCTGGCACTGGTCCCTCACCCTGACCAGTGTGTCCAATGCCACCTTCATCGTGAATCTCGGAAACGTCTGCGTCGGCTTCCTCGCATGGCTGTTCCTGAAGGAGCGCCCCGCGCCGATGTGGTTCTTCGCCGTAATCCTGGCGATTGGCGGCGCATCGGCCCTGTCACTCGGCGGTACCGCCGAAGGGGGAGCCAGTTTTGTCGGGGATCGGATTGCGATCATCGCGGCGATCAGCGTATCGGGGTATTTCCTCTGCTCGAAGCTCGCCCGGCGAACACTGAACGGTCTGGAGACTTTGTTCTGGCTGACACTTGTGGAAGTGATTGTCGGAGCCATCATGGTCATGGCTTTCGGCGAAAACTTCCTGCCGGAGAAATTGTCGGGTTTCGCCGTGCCCCTGTTCCTCGGGATCGTGATCCACGTCGTCGGTCAGGGTTTGATCATCACCGGGCTTGGCAGCACGCCAACCTCCATCGCGGGTGTCATCATCCTGATCCAGCCCGTCATGGCTGCCGCGATTTCTTGGCATCTCTTTCAGGAACCTCTCACAACCTTGCAGGCAGGCGGCGGTATGCTCATTCTTGTCGCGGTCTGGCTGGCCCAGCGCGGCCACAAGGTGGATCCAATCGACTGAGTGCAGCAATAGTGTCACGAACTCAGTCTATGCCCGCCCCAGACCTGATATTCCGGAGACTAATCATGCGCCGCGCTGCTCTATCCCTTGCTTCACTCACCGTCCTTGCTGTCGCGGGCTGTTCAGCGCCGTCTGATACCGCCGTGGCACAAAGCGAAGCTTCATCGGCGCCGCTACGCGAAGGCACGACACCCATCCAGGCAAGTGATTCCTATTATCAATCTGCCGCTGAAGCCGTAGAAACACGCATTCAGGAGCGCGGCGTAAAATCGGCGAAGAACATCATCCTCTTCGTTGGCGATGGCATGAGCATTCCGACCATCACCGCCGCCCGCATCTATGCTGGCCAACAACGTGGACTCGACGGCGAGTCCTATACGCTGGCCATGGACACGCTGCCGTACATGGCCCTGTCCAAAACCTACAGTCACGACTATCAGGTTTCCGACTCCGCTTCGACGGCAACTGCGATGGTGACCGGTGCCAAGGTCAATTCACGAACGCTCGGCATCCTCAAGGAAGCCGGCTTCGGCAATTGCGCCAGCGTCGAAGGGCGCACGACAGAGTCAATTTTCGAACTGGCCGAACGGTCAGGCCTCGCAACGGGTCTCGTTTCCACCGCCCGCCTGACCCATGCAACGCCGGCGTCCACCTTCGCCAAGACCCCCAGCCGCGACTGGGAAGCTGACAGCGATCTGAAAGGCGGAGACGCAGGCGACTGCAAGGATATTGCCCGCCAATTCATCGAGTGGTCGGAAGGCGACGGATTTGAAGTGGCAATGGCCGGAGGCCGCGCGCCCTTCACAACGACCGAACAGTCAGATGCCGAGGACGCCAATCGCACCGGAAGCCGCACGGATGGTCGCGACCTGACCGCCGAATGGACCGCAAAGTCCGCCGACCATGTCTATGTCACCGACAAGGCTGGTTTCGAGACCATCGACTTCGCCTCGAATGCAAAAGTACTCGGCCTGTTTGAAGGCTCGCACATGAAATTCGCGCTCGATCGGGATGAAGACCCAGCTGGCGAACCTTCTCTGGTCGATCTGACAAAGGCGGCTATCACGCGCCTGTCCCAGGATGAGGACGGTTTTGTACTGATGGTCGAAGGCGGCCGAATTGACCATGGCCATCATGGCGTCAGTGCCGCCCGGGCCCTGTCGGAAACCGATGAACTGGACCAGGCCCTCGCCGCAGCACTGGAAATGACCGATGCGGACGAGACGCTGATCATCGTGACGGCGGACCATTCACACACGATGACGATTTCTGGCTATCCAAAGCGCGGCAATCCGATCCTCGGCAAAGTCGTCAGCGGGCTGGATAACGCGCCGATGAAGGCACAGGACGGCAAACCCTACACAACGCTCTCCTATGCCAGCGGCATGACCGCGTGTCATTTGGTCGACGGCGAACCGGATTGCACCCGAGAAGACCTCTCCGAGATCGACACGACCGAAAAGAACTTCCAGCAACCCTCCCTCGTCTTCATGCCGTCGGAAACGCATGGGGGTGATGATGTGGCCATCTTCGCAACCGGCCCTGGGTCGGAACTGGTCTCCGGTGTGATGGAGCAGAACGAGATCTTCCACGTCATGGGTCGCGCTTCCGGTCTTGTGGCCGCGCCCACCGAATAACCCCTGCCCCTGCGTAGGGCCTGTTCAGGCAGCGCATTCTGAGGGACACTTCCTCCCATATTCGGTCATCTGCGCCAGCAAGAGCGCGGAGACCGGGCCAAAGGAGGAAGACCCATGAAGGCTGCTGTCATGCGCGCGCCCAATGCGCCGCTATCCATCGAAGATGTCACGATTTCCAAGCCCGGACCGCGCGAAGTGCTGGTCCGGCTGAAGGCGGTCGGCGTCTGCCATTCGGACGTGCATTTCTGGGACGGGAACTTCCCCGCCGAATTGCCGGTCATCCTCGGGCATGAAAGCGCCGGCATCGTGGAAGAAGTCGGCTCCATGGTCTCAGCGGTCAAGCCGGGCGACCATGTAATCTCGATCCTGTCGCCCTTCTGCGGCACCTGCGAGTACTGCCTGACAGGCCACATGTCCGTCTGTCACACGGTGAACAAGGAGCAGTTCCAACGCCAGCCCACCGAAGCGCCTCGCCTGTCCATCAAAGGCGAGAAAGTCGGCCAGTTCCTGAACCTCTCTTCCTTCGCCGAACAGATCCTCGTCCATGAGAACGCGCTATGCGCAGTCGACAAGGATATGCCAATGGACAAGGCCTGCCTGATCGGGTGCGGCGTCATTACCGGTGTCGGGTCAGTCTTTCATTCCGCCAAGGTCGAGCCGGGTTCCACGGTTGCCGTCCTCGGCTGTGGCGGCGTCGGGCTTGCCGCGATCAATGGCGCAGCCATCGCAGGCGCCAGCCGTATCATCGCGGTAGACCTGTCAGACGAGAAACTCCAGATGGCTGTCCGTTTCGGCGCGACCGACACCGTCAATCCAGGCAAGGTCAATGCGATTGAGGCCGTCAAGGAACTCACCAAGGGCGGCGTCCACTACTCCTTCGAATGCGTCGGCCTGAAACAGACGGCTGAACAGGCCTACCACATGCTGCGGCCACGCGGCGTGGCAACCGTGATCGGCATGATTTCGCCCGGCGTTAACATCGAGATCCCCGGCATTGAATTGCTTGCGACAGAAAAACGCCTGCAGGGGGCGATCATGGGGTCTAACCGGTTCCGGGTGGATTTCCCGCGCCTGATCGAACTGTACAGACAGGGCAAGCTGCACCTTGATGATCTTGTCTCTGACCGGATCGGTCTTGAGGGGATCACCGGCGCCCTCCAGAACCTCAAGGACAACAAGGGCACGGTCGCGCGGCAGGTGGTCGTGTTCGACTAGGCTTCGGAACTGCCCGGCTCGCCCGGCATTGTTGTGATCACTGAGCATGATCACAACAGAAAGCGGGCCTTGATGTCGGAGAGTTTGGAATGGATCGCAATGGGCACCGGCATTGTCGCGGCCATCATGGTGTCGGCCGATCTTGGGCGACGCATTACCGGCTTCGCCTTTATCGTGTTTGCGGTCTCTTCCACATGCTGGGTCATGATCGGCCTCTCGGATGACGAGGCCCCGCTCATGTACCAGAACATTGTCCTGACCGTGATCAACTTCATCGGCATCTACCGCTGGCTGATCCTCAAGAAGGAATCAGGCTAGAGTCCGAACCGGCCCGGATTGTCCCGGATCAGGGCTTCGAGTTTCGGCATGCCGTCTTTCAGGCCCTTGGCAAGCTGTTTGGAGACAATTCCGCCCAGGATCAGCGGCGCACTGGCCTTACCCGCCCAGCGCAGCTCGCAGCCTTCCGGCGTTTCAACGACGACATAGTCCTCAACCGCGGCCGAGACCGGCAGCGTCGACTTTTCAAACCGGAAAGCCATCCGCTTGCCCTCTTCCCAGGCAAAGAAGGTTTCCTCGACTTTCTGGTCCCCGATCTCGACGGTGCGCGTGGTCCCGACCCCGAACGGCTCCGGGCTCGTCCAGACCACGTTCGTAATCGGCAGCCATTCCGTCCATGCCTCTGCGTCCAGCAAGGCGGCCCAGACGGCGGACGCCGGAAATGGGAATGCATGTGCGACCCGCAGTTTCGGACTCACCGTCGCGAGATAGTCTTCGCCGACCGGCTTGTGCTGTTTCAGTGACTTGGCCATTCAGCCCTCCCCTCTTCCTGATTTCAGGCAGGATGGAAGCGCACCGAACGACCTGTCAAACCGTGCCGCCACGGCAGCACAGGACAGACCCTTGGCATTAGATCAGTCCCGCAGCAGTTCGTTGACACCGGTCTTTGAGCGGGTCTGGGCGTCGACGGTCTTGACGATGACGGCGCAGGCGAGGCTCGGGCCGCCATTCTTGTCGGGCAGCGTGCCCGGCACGACGACGGAATAAGGCGGCACCTTGCCATAGGTGATCTCGCCGCTGTGGCGATCCACGATCTTGGTGGACTGGGTGATGAAGACGCCCATGGCAATCACCGAGCCTTCTCCGACGACCACGCCCTCGACCACTTCGGACCGTGCGCCGATGAAGCAATTGTCTTCGATGATGGTCGGGTTCGCCTGCAGCGGTTCAAGGACGCCTCCAATGCCGGTGCCGGCCGAGATATGGCAATTCTTGCCGACCTGCGCGCACGAGCCGACGGAGGCCCAGGTGTCGATCATTGTGCCTTCGCCGACATAGGCGCCGATGTTCACATAGGACGGCATCAGGACCGCATTCTTCGCAATGAAGGCGCCGCGGCGCACAGCGGCCGGGGGCACCGCACGAAAGCCCGCGGCCTCGAATTCGGATGAGCCCCAGCCCTGAAATTTCGATGGAACCTTGTCCCACCAGTTGCCGCCGCCGGGCACGCCGGAAATCATGCCATTGGCATTCAAGCGGAAGGACAGCAGAACAGCCTTTTTCAGCCATTGATGGACAGTCCAGTTGCCGTCGCCATTTGGGCTGGCCACGCGGGCCTCACCGGAGTCGAGCAGGTCAATGGCCGCCTCGACGGCTTCGCGCACCTCACCCCGTGTCTGTGTGTTCAGGGTGTCGCGGCTTTCCCACGCCTGTTCAATCGCATTGGCCAGGGCTTGTGTCATCTGTCTCTCCGGGGGCAGGTCTTAGTCGAGTGTTTCAATCGCCGCCTCAAGGAAGGCAGCAAGGTCGCCCGTCACATAGTCTATGTGGTCAGGCCCGTCATCCCCCAACAGATCGTCCAGATTGGCAGGACGCGCCTCAATCGGCTCGTGGCTCCAATCCTTTTCGGAGTGCACCAGAACCGTCGTGAAGCCCATATCCTTGGCTGGAAGGAGATTGCGCGCGAGATCCTCGAAGAAGATTGCCTTGCGCGGGGCCACATCATGCAGCGCACAAAACCGATCATAGGAGCTCTGGTTCGGCTTGGGAGTGTACTCAGCGTCCTCGATACCGAAGCTCCCGTGGAACAGGTCTTCCAGCCCCATCTTGTCAACAACCCGCTCGGCATGGCGACGCGAGCCATTCGTGTAAACGAATTTCCGACCCGGCAGCGCGCTGATTGCCTGGCGCAAAACCGGCAAGTCCGGCAGTGGCGACAAGTCTATGTCATGCACATGATGCAGAAAATCGGCAGGATCGATCTTGTGCACCTTCATCAGGCCGGACAGCGTCGTCCCATAGGTTGCATAATAATGTTTCTGCACCTTGCGCGCCTCCAGCGGCGGCAATTCCAGCAGGCGCGAGACGAAATCCGTCATGCGCGTGTCGATCTCGGCGAACAGGTCGCACTCTGCTGGATAGAGCGTGTTGTCGAGGTCGAACACCCAATCCGTAACATGTCCGAAATTGCCGAACGGTGCGAGGTGTACACCCGCCTTTGGAGAGGTCATTGACTACCGGCCTTGGCGAAGTCCCGCTCGAAGAACTCAAACACGAGACGCTGGTCAACTGGCTCCGGTGCGGCAGCGAACAGCGCAGTGCGATAGGCGGACGCTTCGCAGTCATCCCGGCCAACGATCGCAAACTTTGCCCGGCCCACACAGAACGGATCCGATGCCTTTGCCAGCGTTCGGATGCGCGTCCCATCTTCCATCTCGCCAAAGACATAGTGCTCGGTGCCGCGAAGGGCCTTGTCGATCACTCGCGCGCAACCTCCCGCCTCGAGCATCCACCAGCCACGGCTCTCCCAGCCCTCGGTGCCGCGGCGTCCGATGGCGCTCCAGATCCGTTTGTCGGTGCGGTTGCACAGGGTAAACCCGACATTGCGGCCATTCTCCTTCGCCACCTGCTCCAGGAAGTCGATGAGGTCTGAATCCGACGTCGAGTCAGGCAGATTGTTCTCTTCCAGAAATTTGCCGATGGCGGTGCGGGTCTTGTATCCGATCCGGCCATCAATCGCGCCTGACAATACGCCCGCCTCTTCCAGCAGGCGCTGAATCCCGGCTGCCTGCGCGGTCGCGCGGTCATAATTTTCGATTTCGGTGAAAGTTGTCGTCCAGCGGGAGCGGCTGGAAATGTCGACCGCCCGGAAACCTCGCGCTTCCAGACCCATTGCATTGCAATTGGGCGGGCTTTCCAACGAGAAACCACCGGTGGGGTCCACGCAGAGTTCGCGCTCGCCGCCCCACTCTCTCAGGCCACCCCGATGGGCAGTCGATGTACGCCCATAGACATAATGGATTTTCGGATCGAGCGGCGCCCGCACGGCGACCTGACAGGAGCCTGGCTGCAATTTGGTCCAGCCATCCACATTGACGGAGCCGCCTACAGGGCGGCCAACCGCTGTTTCGATGATAAAGCTGGTCTCGTTACACAGCTTCCAACCATCGCCCGTCCCTTGTGCGTGCGCTATTGCGGGCAAACCCGCCGCTGCTGCAACAAAAGCAAGACCTTTAAGAAATGAGCGTACCTGCGCCATGTTCGGTAAATAGCTCCATGAGCAGGGCGTGCGGGGCACGCCCATCGAGGATCACTGCCGCCCCGACCCCATGTTTTACGGATTGGGCCGCAGTTTCAAGCTTCGGTATCATGCCACCTGCAGCTGTGCCGTCCGCGATCAGGTCAGGAATGGCATCCACGGCAATCTCGCGCATCAAATTCTTCTGCTTGTCGAGCACGCCAGCGACATCTGTCAGCAGGAACAGGCGGCTAGCGCCCAGTGCCGAGGCCAGCGCGCCGGCAGATGTGTCTGCATTCACATTGTAACGATGGCCATCCTTGCCGACTCCGACCGGGGCAACCACCGGAATCAACTGGGAGTCGGACTTCAGGAGCGCATCGATCACGCTTGTATCCACTGCAGTCGGCTCACCCACAAATCCAAGGTCCAGAACCTGTTCGATATGGCTGTCCGGATCGCGTTCGGTTTTCTTGGCCTTCTCGGCCTGGATCAGATTGCCGTCCGACCCGGACAGGCCAACGGCCTTGCCGCCCGCCTGATTGATCGCCCGCACAATGGATTTGTTGATAGGCCCCGACAGGACCATCTCGACCACTTCCATCGTCGCTTCGTCGGTTACCCGCAGGCCGCCCTTGAATTCGGACACGATGCCCAGCCGGTCCAGCAATTTGCCAATCTGAGGCCCGCCGCCATGCACGATGACGGGATGAATTCCCAGTGTTTTCAGCAAAACCACGTCGCGCGCAAAGATTGCCGACAGGCGCTCGTCCACCATGGCGTGACCGCCATACTTCACGACAATTGTCTTGCCAGCATAGCGCTGGATATAGGGCAGCGCTTCTGAGAGCGTCTGGGCGGTGAATTGCGCAGCGGAGATCTGGTCTGTCATGCGGGCCCCTTTAGCGCGGATCGCCGCCGTGACAAACTCGAATTCTAGAGGGCCCGATGCATGTACACGCTGTTCGGATCAAGCGTGTAGTCACCAAATGGCGAACAATAGACAAAGCCATACGCCTCATAGATGCGCCGTGCTGGCAGGAATCCGACCATGGACCCGGTTTCCAGATACAGCGCCGAATAGTTGCGCTGCTCTGCTTCGGCCATGATGTGTTCCAGCATGCGGCGGCCATGCCCCTGCCCGCGCAGGTCCGAACGCGTATGCATGGATTTCACTTCGCCCACACCGCCTGGCAACTCCTTCAGTGCCCCGCACCCAACGAGAACTTCCTCGTCCCACATTGACCAGACTGTCACGTCCGGTGCCCGCAATCCTTCCGCAGGCAGGAAGTGGCAACTGCCCGGAGGGGATAATGCCAACATCAAATTCGCGTGCGTCTGGAGAAGGGCCAGCATGGCAGGGCTGGTCACGTCATCAACTTTGATCTCGATTGGCATGAATGCACGGCTCCAGATTATTCTCCGGCGCACATGTAATCTCAATTCGTGGCGCTATTCCAGTCCGGCGATTTCGGCGCGAAGTTCGGGGATGCCCCACCCCTTCTCAGACGAAGTCTGGCGAACAACTGGATGCGCCGCGCCGCGTTTTTTCAGCTTGCCGGCGATCTCTTCAACGAGCTTTTCGACTTCGGACTTCTGCATCTTGTCGACCTTGGTCAGGACGATCTGATAGGTGACCGCCGACTTGTCGAGCATGGTCATAACCTCCTCGTCAGTGTCCATCAGGCCCCGGCGAGAATCGACCAACAGGAACACCCGGCGCAACGACGGACGGCCCCGAAGATAGGAGCGTGTCAGCCGCATCCAGCCCTCGGCCTGTGTCCGGCTGACCTTGGCATAGCCAAAGCCCGGCAGATCGACGAGGAACATGCGGCCTTCGCCGAGGTCAAAATAATTGATCTCGCGCGTGCGGCCGGGTTCCGCAGAAGACCGCGCCAGCTTGGCGCGATTGGTCAGCGCGTTGATGAGCGATGACTTGCCGACATTGGACCGCCCCGCAAAGCAGACTTCCGGACGATCCGCTGTGGGCAGGCCCTTCAGGTCCACCACGCCTTTGACAAACACGACCGACCCGGCGAACAGGACGCGGCCCGCTTCGAGCGCGTCTTCACTGAAGGCGTCTCCGGTTTCCATCAGACTAGTCCGCCGCTTTCTTCTTGCCGCGCACAAGTCGGCTGACAAATTTGCCAATCTCGGTGTCGACACCGTTCCGCCGCATGATGAAATATTGCTGCGCGAAGGAGAGCAGGTTTGACCATACCCAGTACATCACAAGGCCTGCCGCAAATCCGCCGAACACGAACATGAAGACCAGCGGCATGGCCTGAATGATCCGGCGCTGTGTCGGGTCTGGAGGTGGCGGGCTGAGAGTCTGGATGGCCGCCATGGTCACGCCATAGAGAATTGGCAGGATGCCAATACCAATGATGATGCCGATGATCGGAATCGCCTTGATGTCCGCGGCTGACCACCACGGGATGAGACCGAACAGGTTGCCGATGGCCGTGGGATCAGGTGCCGACAAATCCTTCAGGAAGCCGAAAGAGGCATGGCGCATCTCGATGGTCACATAAAGCGTCTTGTAGAGCGCATAGAAGATGGGAATCGTGAACAGGATCGGCAAACAGCCGCCGACCGGGTTCGCGCCTTCCTGTTTGTACAGCTTCATGACTTCCTGCTGCTGGCGCTGCGGATCGGCTTTGAAGCGCTCGCGGATTTCCTGCATCGGCTCTTGCAGCTTCTTCATTTTCGCCATGGACTTGTAGCTCTGATTGTAGAGCGGCACGAGCGGGAGCTTGATCAGAACCGTGAAGGCCAGAATCGCCCAGCCAAACGAGCCCACAATGCCGGACAGCCATTCCAGCGCATAGAAGAAGGGCTTGGTCAGGAAGAAGGCCCAGCCCCAGTCGATGGCATCCACCATTCGGGGAATACCCAGTTCGTTCTGATACTGTTGCAGCACTTCAAACCGTTTCGCACCGGCATAAAGGCTGTTGGCCATGGTCTGGCTTTCGCCGGGCGCAATCGTCAGTGGCGCGGATTCCGTGCGCACTTCCAGCGGCTGGCCACGTGACAGCTTGCGCTTGTCAACAAGGCCCGCAAAGAACTGGTCCTGTTGGGGCACGAGCGCGCCCAGCCAATACATGTCCGACAGGCCCCACCAACCGCCCTGGTCAGATGGGAACGTGCCTTCACTGGTCTCGCCCTTGATGTCCTTCAACTGGAACAAGGGCTTGTATTTCTTCAGGCGCAGTTCGCCGTTCACGACGCCCATCAGACCCATATGTGCAAGGCCGTTCTTGGCCGAGGAGCCCGGATCGGTTGTCTCAAGGAATTCCTTGTAATCCCCATGCCGCTCGATCGAGCCAATCGCGCGAAGCTGGCGCGCTTCGCCGGAATTATTGGTGACCGTATCCGTGAAGGTGAAGAGATAGTCCTCATCAACAGAGATCACCCGGTCGATGACAAGGCCTTCTGTCTCGAGCCGCAGTATCAACGGATTGCCGGGCGTCAGCTGCCCTTCCCCGACTTGGCTCCAGGGCGAATTGCGTCCTGCGACCAATTTCGATCCATCCGCCCAATACCAGGTGGCGAAATATCCAAACTCGGTGTTTTCCGGACGAAACAGGCGAACTTCCTGTTCCTTGTCGACAGTGAGGTAGTGCTTTTTCAGGCTGAGATCGTCGATGCGCGAGCCAGCAAGGCGGATCGACCCATCCACAGAGGCGGCATCAAACGGCACGCGGGCATCATCCTGCAGCGCTTCCTCGACCGGCTTGATTTCAGCAATCGCCGGCGCATCAGAGGCCACTGTCGGGCCGGTTTGCTGCTCGGCCTCGCGCACGGCCTGATTGGCTTCGAATTCTTCCTGGGCGGGCTTCATGATGAAGGCCTGGTAGGCAAAAACGAACGCGATCATCGCGACCATGGCGATCAGAAAATTGCGCTGGTCAGGTTTTTCCATCTGGCGGGATCCCGGCAAATCTTTTGAGCACGCCGGAATCGGCGGCAGGGGTTAATCAGCGGCGAGGCTTATCAGCGCGCTTTCCATATCGTCAAGCAAACGCGGCCACGCAATGTCAGCGGTGTCCATACGTGCAATGAAGACATAATCCCACCCCGGTTTTCCATGCTGCGGCAAGAGAACACGCGCCGCTTCGCGCAAGCGCCGTTTCGCCCGGTTGCGAATGACCGCATTCCCGATCTTCTTGGTGGCGGTAAATCCAGCGCCGGCATGCGCGCCCGGACTGGCCCCTTTACGGCGTCGCGCCTGCACCAAAAGGGCGTTGCGCCGCTCGGTTTTTCCGTGACGCACATAAAGAAATTGAGGTCGCACGCGAAGACGGGCGACCTCAAATTCGGTTTTATCTGTTTTGCTGGTCATGGCCTGTTGCCGCCTGCGTGAGACGGTCCGTGGCCTGCCGCCTTAAGCGGACAGTGACTTGCGGCCCTTGGCGCGGCGACGTGCCAGCACCTTGCGGCCGTTTTTAGTCGACATGCGCTCGCGGAAACCATGGGTGCGGCTGCGGCGAAGGTTGCTTGGCTGGAAAGTGCGTTTCATGGGTCTGCTCTGAAAGCTAAGAATCTCGGAAAGAGGGGCCAATACAGGCAGCAGAGGTTCGAAGTCAAGCCGAACCGACAGCCAGAACCGAATAAATCTGTCTCTCCGCGCCCAAGACTCTTTACATGGCCAGAGAGTCTTGTGAACTCTGCACGCTGAGGCTGGGCAAAAGAGTTCGAAGAGGTCCAATGCGGTTTCCACGCTTTGCCATCCCGTGCCTGTTGGCCATGATCGCGCTTCCCATCACAGCGCACGCACAGTTCATAGACTATGACCGTCTGGATGCCCGGCTGACGCGGCTCGCCGCAGATGAAGACATTGTCGGCCTCTCTGTTGCCGTGATCGACCGGGGCGAGGTCGCCTTTGCCAAAGGGTATGGCATCACCCAGTCGGGCGGAGAGCCCGTTACAGACGAGACGGTGTTTCGTTGGGCATCCTTGTCCAAAGGCGTGGCCGCGACCGAAGTCGCGATCCTTGCGACAGAAGCGCGCCTGAACATCACCGACCCGGTATCGAAATACGCAACCACGCTGCGACTTCCCAATGGCGGTGAAACCACGGCGACGCTCGAAGATGTGCTTTCGCACCGACTGGGTATCCTGCCGAATGCCTATGATACGCGGCTGGAAGATGGTTGGGACCCAGCCGAGATTCGCAACAGCCTGAAATCGCTGAAGCCCATCTGTCCGATTGGTGACTGTCACACCTATCAGAATGTTGCCTATGACAGCATCGCCGAAGTGATCGAGGACGTGACCCAGTCGCGCTATGCTGATGCCGTAGAGACCTCAATATTCAAACCCATCGGCATGGTAACGGCCAGCATCGGTCGCGCCGGGCTTGAAAACTCCCGGTCCTGGGCCCGTCCGCATTCAAAGAGCAGCCGCGCGCCCGGCCCGCCGCGCAAGAAAATTGTGAATGACGATTATTACAATGTCCCTGCAGCCGGCGGCGTGAACGGTTCGATCCGCGATCTTGCGCTCTATGCCCGGGCGCATATGGGATTGCTGCCGGATATCCTCAGTGATTCCGCCCTCGAACTGCTCCAGACCCCGCGCATTTACACGCGGCGCGAACAATCGGGCATGTCCCGACGCTATCGGGGTACAGTCCGGGATGCCCGCTACGCGCTTGGCTGGCGCGTCTACAAATACGGAGAGGCGGGCGACCGGGTGGTTGGCCATCGCGGCGCGGTGGAAGGCTACCGATCCTATATCCTGTTCGATCCGGACCGCGACACCGGAGTCGTCATTCTCTGGAACTCGAGCTCTCGCCGCCCCAATGGGATAGGGTTCGAGGTCATGGATATGGTCTACAACCTACCCTTCCGGGACTGGATGGAGCTGGACGCGCACGCCAGCGCAGGCAGTCGCTGACATCTCCCTCACGAGGGCGTTAGCCCGGCGCACGCAGTCGTGACGCGATCTTTTCCAGGCATCAGGCTATGCGGGGGCATCTTTCGCCCCATACTTCAGACCCGATGCTTATGCCTGATCTCCACTTTCTTGTTCGCCCGCTCGTTGGCCTGGCTCTGGCAAGCTGCCTCGCCCTGCCCGGTGTGGCGCAGGGAAATGACGCATGGACCCAGCTTCTTGAAACCTATGTCCATGAAAGCACGGACGGCGTGAACCGCGTGGACTATGCCGCGCTTTCTACCAGTCCCGCCGACCGCGCGACGCTCGACACTTATATCGCCAGCTTCGAGGCGCGTGACCTGACAGGCACGGACGATGCCACTTTCGCTGCATGGGCCAATCTCTACAATGCTGTGACGGTTCGCTACATCGCGGAGAAGTACCCGCTGGATTCGATCCGCGACGGTTTCCTGTTCGGGGGGCCCTGGAAGAAAGTGACCGTATTGGCTGGCGGCCGCGAAGTCTCGCTCGATGCCATAGAGCACGACATCTTGCGCCCCCGCTTCGGGGACCCGCGCGTCCATTATGCCATCAATTGCGCCTCTTATGGCTGCCCGAACCTGCTCACTCGCGCCTGGACGGCGAACACACTTGATGCAGACCTCGACGCCGCTGCGCGTGCTTACATCAATCACCCTCGTGGTGTAACGGTCGGAAACCGCGGCCTTACTGTATCGTCTATCTACAAATGGTTCGAGGCTGATTTCGACGGATCGAAAGATGGCGTTATCAAACACCTGCTTCAATATGCCGAGCCGGCGCTCGCCGAGAATATCCGCGCTACGCCCAAAATCCGCGGCTACACCTATGACTGGTCGCTCAATGATACCCGGACGGACCCTGCCAAATGACCGAAGAAACCCAACACGCTTCGCGCCCGCTCTGGTTGCGCCTGTGGCCCCTCTACCTGATTGCGGGTGGCCTGATCGCCGCATGGTTCTTCGGCCTGTTCGACTATCTTTCGCTTGAGACACTGCGCCAGCAGCAGGCCTCGCTACGCGCGTTCGTTGAAGACAACCTGATCCTGGCCATTGCCGCCTATGTGGGCGTCTATGCAGCCAGCACAGTCTTCATGCTGCCCGGCGCACTGTGGATCACGATCAGTGGCGGCTTCCTGTTCGGCCTTGCCGGCGGCACGCTCGCCACCGTGGTGGGCGCAACCCTCGGCGCCAGCCTGCTCTTTCTTGCCGCGAAGACTTCGCTGGGCGGCTTCATGCGCAAGATTGCGAGCGGCTATGCCGACAAGGTCCGGACCGAATTCCAGAACAGCCCCATGGCCTATATGTTTGCCATGCGCTTCATTCCGGCCATGCCGTTCCCTGTCGCCAATATCCTGCCTGCCATCCTCGGCGCCAAGTATCGTGATTATGCCATCACGACGGCGCTCGGCATCATACCGGGTGTGATCGCCTATACATGGGTCGGCGCAGGGCTCGGCGCGACCTTCGCCAAGGGCGAAGATCCCGATCTTGCCTCCGTTTTCCAGAACCTGCTTCCCGCCGCGATCGCCCTGGGCGTTGTGTCCCTGTTACCCGTCGCGTGGAAGAAGTTCTTTCCCAAGAAGGCCAACCAGATTGAAGAGGCTGCCTGATGTCCGACAATGCCGACCAAAATGCCCGTGCACCGCTCGCCGGATCGGCGGATCCAGACAAGGTCGCGACCTCCCCTGCGCCGCATTCGCCGGGCGCCGCCCCGATGCGCGAGATGAAAGCCGATCTTGTCGTTATCGGCGCTGGGTCAGCTGGCCTGTCGGCTGCGGCTGGTGCAGCCCAGTTCGGGCTCTCGGTCGTGCTGTATGAAAAAGGCGAGATGGGAGGTGATTGCCTGAATTCCGGCTGTGTCCCGTCGAAAGCCCTGCTCAGCGCTGCCAAGGCCGCCGCCCAAGTGCGCGAGGCTGGCAAGTTCGGTATCGAGACCACATCGCCAAGAATCGATTGGGAAAAGGTGAAGCTGCACGTGCGCACGTCCATCGCGACCATTGCGCCGGTCGATAGTCAGGAACGATTTGAAGGCCTTGGCTGCACGGTTATCCGCGAACATGCAAAGTTTGCCAGCCCAGACACCGTCATCTCCCCGACCACGCGGGTAAAGGCCCGGCGCATCATCATCGCCACAGGGTCTCGTGCCTTCATTCCGCCAATCGAAGGACTCGCCAACACACCCTACCTGACCAATGAAACCATTTTCGACCTGCCGGACTTTCCCGAACACCTTGTCATCCTCGGCGGCGGTCCAATCGGGATGGAAATGGCGCAAGCCTTTGTCCGGCTCGGTGCCAAGGTCACCGTGATCGAGATGGGCAAGGCACTCGGTCGATCCGACCGTGCCCACGCCGAGATCGCCATCGAAGCCCTGCGCGCCGAAGGCGTCACTCTTCTGGAAGGTTACAAGGCTACGAAGGTTGAACAGGACGGAAAGACCATCCGCGTCCACACAGAGCCAAAGGACGGCGAGGCCTGGACGGTCGAAGGATCACACCTGCTCGTCGCCGTCGGTCGCCAGACCGTTTTTGACGGCATGGATCTCGACAAGGGCGACGTCGATCATGACCGAAAGGGCATTATTGTCGGCGACAATTTACGGTCAGCCTCAAACCGCCGGGTCTGGGCGCTGGGCGATGCCGCCGGCCGCGAACAATTCACGCATATCGCTGGCTGGCACGCCTCGGTTTTTGCCCGCCGCGCCTTCTTCAAGCAGCGGACAAAAGCAGACAGCCTGCCGGTGCCCGCCGTCACCTACACATCGCCGGAAGTCGCCCAGCTGGGTCTGACAGAAGCCGAAGCCCGCGAAAAGCATGGAGACGATATCACGACGCCGAGCTTCCAATTCGAGGAGAGCGACCGCGCCATTGCCGAAGCTGACACAGACGGCGAAGTGAAACTGATTGTGCGCAAAGGCAAACTGCTCGGTGCGTCAATCGTCGGCAAGGAGGCCGGAGACTTGCTTCAACTGGTTTCTGTGGCCATGTCCAATGGACTTGGCGTGAAGGAACTAACCAATTTCATCTCTCCTTACCCTACCCGGGCCGAAGGGGTGAAACGCGCTGCCAATGCGCACTATGCCGATGTTGTGTTCGGAAAGAGCGCAAAGCGACTCGTCGGCTTGCTCCAACGTATCCCCTAGGCTAGTTCAGGCGGTGTGAACGACACCGCCGACCTGCCCCCGCCGGCTCTGACGAAAACCCGCGCCGGGGCGCGCTGGTTCGACAGCCTCTCATTTCGGTTGTTTGGCCTGACCATACTCGCCATTCTGGTCGTCGAAGCCTTCATCTTTGTGCCGAGTGCATCCGGTTTCCGTACGAGCTGGCTGACCGAACGCGTTCAAGCCGCCCGGATCGCATCCCTCGCCCTCGAAGCTGCGCCGGACCGATCGGTTTCCGAAGAATTGTCGGCAGAGCTCCTCAAATATGCCGAAGTCTGGGCCGTCACCGAAATGGAAGACGACATGCGTTTCCAGCTATTGCCAGCCCAAATGCCTCTGGATGGCGACATGCATATGCTCGACCTGCGAGAGGCAACATCCACGAACCGCGTCGCCAATACGTTTGGCGCGTTCTTCGCACCGGATGACCGTGTGCTGGTCGTCACCGCGCAGGGCGTGAACGAAGACCGGGTCATCGAAGTTCTGATGCCGCACGCACCGATGAAATCCGCGCTGTTGGCCTATGCACGCCGCATTGCCGCTCTTTCCCTGCTGATCGCACTTGCCGCCGCCACGATCATCTATGTCTTGCTCCACCTCCTCGTCGTGCGTCCCATGCAGCGGGTTACGCTGAGCGTCGAACAATTCAGGATGGATCCCGGCTCATGGACCCGTCGCCTGCCTCACACCAAACGGCGCGACGAAATCGGCAGGGCCCAGAATGCGCTGGCCGACATGGAGAGCGCCGTGGCTGAAAGCTTCCGGCAGCGCTCTCACTTGGCCGAACTTGGCACCGCAGTGGCCAAGATCAACCATGATCTCCGCAACTCACTGGCATCCGCCCAACTGGTTTCGGATTCCCTGGCCCGCTCGGACGACGTGCGTGTACAGAAGGCTGCCCCCCGACTCGAGCGCGCGCTCACCCGCGCAATCACACTGGCAACCGAAACGCTGGACTATGGCAAGGCGACGCCCCAGCCGGCAGAACTGGAGCAGGTTGAATTGCGACAGGCGCTCGATGAGGCCGCCGACGAAGCGCTCGCCGCCTGGCCATCGGTCGAGTTCGTCAACAATGTTCATATGCTGGAACATGTGATGGCCGATCCTGACCACCTGCATCGCATCGCCGCAAACCTGCTCCGAAATGCCGCCGAAGCCATGTCAGCGGCCGGGTCTGACCCTTCCCGCATCTTCGTCAGCTTAGAGACCAATGAAATCGTCTTTTCCGACACGGGTCCTGGCATGCCGGAGAAGGCCGCAGCGAACCTGTTCACCCCGTTTGCCGGCACGACCCGGCAAACGGGCAGCGGACTTGGGCTTGTCATCGCTAGAGAGCTGGCGCGAGCCATGGGCGGCGAATTGGTCCTGGCTGAAACCGGCCCCGCGGGCTCGGTCTTCCGCCTCACACTTGCGCCGCACGAATGACACGTCCCGACACATTTGCTGGAACCAAGCCGGGGTGAATGCATTGGTCCACCAGATAGCTGGACGGACACCATGACCCCCGAAACCATTGTTTCTACTTTATTTTCAACAGGCGCTGCGGCCGCTGCAGGACTGGCTGTTGTGCTACAGCCGAGCCTGCCCCGGCCTGACGTGACGCCGGTGGATCATTTTCAGGAAGCCGACTTTGCCATCTATGATCGCGACTTCTCCCTTCAGGGGCGCGACTGCGAGATTGGCATTGAGAAACGTGGCATCTGCCTTAGCGCATCGCCGCTGGAAGATTCCATCGTTCCCGGCATGATACTGCCTGTAAAAGTCCCTGCGACGAGTGCTGAGTTTCCAATCATTCTCGAGGGTTCCCTGAAAAAGCCGAACCTCCAGACCGTGCGATTTGGCCACCGCATCGCGCTCTTCAACCCGACCACGCGCGAAATCGTCGACGTGATGGATCTGGATGCGAAGAGTTTTGCGGAAGCCAAGAATATCAATCACCAGAAAGCCGAGTTAACAGCCGCATCTGCGCGCTCCAGCTAGAAACGCCCGCCCAAAACAGCCCCATAAAAAAGCCAGCCCCGAAGGGCTGGCTTTTCTTTGTCGAGAGAAACCGGACTAGTTGGTTTCGTCTTCGAGTTCGTCTGCAGCGTCGTCAATTTCTTCACCGAGTTCTTCAGCAGGGCCCTCATTGGTGTCGCAGGCTGCGAGACCGAATGCGCCAAGACCGAACAGAATTGCAATAAGTGGCTTTTTCATTTCCATAACTCCTTTATCAGTCAGCCCCCAGAGCGAAGGCGTCCCCCTGCAAACGTATGTGTGGGGGTCTGGTTCCAACGGAGCAGGATTGGTTTGACATCCCCCTACACACCCCCGGCCGAAATGCCGACGATCCTTCATGTCGATGACTGGCTGATCGTCGCGGAGAAACCGGCCGAACTGCTCTCTGTTCCAGGGCGTGGTCCGGAAAAGGCCGACTGCGCGCGCACACGTATCCAACAAACCTATCCCGACGCGCTGACCGTCCACCGCCTGGACATGTCGACGAGTGGCTTGTTGCTGTTTGCCAGATCCAAGCATGTGCAGCGCGCATTGTCCGCTGAATTTGAACAAGGTCGTGTGCACAAGACCTACCTCGCCGATGTTTGGCAGCCGCCCGTCGAGGATGCCGGCCTGATTGACTTGCCGCTTGTGAATGACTGGCCCAACCGGCCTCGCCAGAAAGTGGACCATGAAACAGGAAAGCCGAGCCAGACCAGATTTCAGGTCCTGACGCGCCACGCACAAGCTGCACGGGTTCAGCTGACACCCCTCACCGGACGCACTCACCAGCTCCGCGTCCATCTTGCCGCGCTGGGGCATCCAATCCTGGGCGATGACCTCTATGCCCATGATGATGCCTTGTACATGACCTCCCGGCTGCACTTGCACGCGACCGAGTTGATCTTCCGCCATCCGGGCACCGACGCGGCAGTAACCTACCAATCCCCCTGCCCATTCGAGACGCCTTGACGCTGCGCATCATTGACATTATCGTTTTTCGATAATTTGGAGATTAGCCATGCACGCCGAGATCGTTCGCCTGTCCCTGCACCATGTCGATATCAAGATCGTGAAAGATGAGCAGATGCACGTCCTTCAATGGCGACGGAACCTGCTCTGGGATGAAGTCGTGCTGGACGGCAAACGCCAGGCATCCAGCCATGGGCTGTTCGGTCGGGAGAAAGTATACGGCCTGGTCTTTGGCCGGGATGAAGAGGGCAAAGGCGGCCAGCAGGTCATGCTGTTGCTCGATCCCTCCACTCATGCCGACTGGACCGAAGGCACACAGCGCGTCAAAGGCGTCCGGCTTGAGGGTCGCGATGGTCCGCTCGTCGCTTACGGAACACTCGACCCCAAGACACTCGAAAAGCCTGCAACATTTGCAGACTGGATGAAGAAGAATATGGGCATGGAATGGGGCGGCTCATCCGAGAGCCGCCCTCATTAGGAACTTCTAGGAATCCCGCGAGCTTGCCGAGACCGGAACGAGGCGCACCGTCGCTTTCCGGTTCAACGGCTCGACCAGGCCATTGGCCGCATAGGCGCTGGCCTCGCCTTTCGGCATGACACCAATCTGCTCAGCAGAAATCCGGCGGGCTTCCAGAGCAGCCATGACAGCTTCGGCACGGTCCTCGGAAACACGCTGATTGACGTCTTCCGGACCGGTCGCATCTGCATGGCCGGCGACTTCAATCCGGAAGTATTCACACTGAGCTGAATCCGCAGCCACAGCATCCAGAACCGCTTCAGCCTGATCGCCAAGCTGGGTAACACCCCGCTCGAAATAGATCGTGAATTCCTCGACAGCGCAGGCAGCGGGGGCCGTTTCATACGTGACCGGCTCCTGCGGCGGAGCGGGCAATTCTGCTTGGGCCGCCAGGGCTGTCATTGCGGCAGAAATTATTGTCAGGCTGGCGATTTTCATGGTCGTCTCCATAAGTGACTATGCAAACAGAAACGCCACCTCCCCCGCCCGGTTCCTTACAATCTTTTCTTTGTGCGCCCTTCATGGGCCTTTGCGGAGGCCGGATCGGCCGGCCAGTCATGCTTCGGATAGCGTCCGCGCATGTCCTTTGCCATGTCCAGATAGCCCGCCCCCCAGAACCGGCCGAGATCCTGTGTCGTGGCCACGGGCTTCCTGCCCGGCGACAGCATTTCCACCGTCACCGGCACCCGCCCTGACGCCAGGGTCGGATGCGCGCTCAGCCCATAGAAGGCCTGTGCCCGCGCAGACACCAGCGGCGCGCGATCATCGAGATAATCGACCTGCGCCGTCTGGCCGGAGGGCAGCGACAGGCTGAGCGGTGCCTCCTTGCGCAGCGCCTCCTGCACCTGCCAGTCGAGCGAGGCGATCAGGTCTTCGCGCACCGCATGGTGCGCAGGCACCTGCGCACCTTTCCGTTTCAACAGGGGGAACAACCAGTCGCTTGCCGTCTCAACCAGTTTCACTGTGTTCCAACCCGTTTCATCCAGGCACCCGGCTGTTTCAAGCATTGCAATCCGGGCCAGTGTTTCGCGCACCACATCGCCTGCGCCGATGGCTTCGAAGCCCTCTTCCGCAATTGCCTCAAGCATCGCGCGGGCGGCTACAGTCGGGCTCGGCTTTGGCAGCGGACTTTCCGACAGGATGATCGCGCCGAGCGCCTTCACCCGCCGCGCGGCAAATTTTCCGGTCTTTGGGTCGAAGGTCGCCCGGTCTTCGGAGACGATGCCGCCAATTTCCAGCGCGTCCGCCTCTGAAATCGGCGCGGCCAGCGAAATCCGCGCCTCTTTCGCTGCGCCGCCAAGGTCTGCAATCACCAGCCAATCCTGCTTCGCCAGCGATTCGGTCTCCGGCAGCATGGCTGCGCGCCCTGACGCCATGAGGTAGCTGCCCGCACTGCCGGGGCGCTTGCGGGCAATCTGGTCCGGCCAGGCGCGCGCCAGAAGTTTCGCCACATCCCCGCCCGGCGCAGCCCCCTTCCCCCAGCTTTTCGCCTGCGCCTTCAGGCTGCGGGCGCGTGGCGAACCATCGCGGCGGAACCCGGCCAGCCGGTCGCGCAGATCCGGTGAATTTCCGCCCATGCCCCGTTCCCCGGCAAGAGCCGCAATCTCCGCCGCCAGCGCGCGCGCTTCCGCGTTCGGAGCGCTCGCCACCAGGGCACCAAGCCGGGGCGGCAAGGGCAGGCGAGCCATTTCAGAGCCAAGCACCGTCAACGCGCCCGTTTCATCAATGGCACCTAACGTCGAGAGCAGTTCCTGCGCCGCCTTCAGCCGTCCAGCAGGCGGCGCATCCATCCAGGTCAGGCGCGTTGCGTCTCGCTCGCCCCATTCCGCGAGGGTGAGGACGAGCCCGGAGAGATCACTTTTCAGAATTTCCGGAACCGGCGCGGCCATCAGGCCCCGCGTCGCCGCCTCATCCCATAACCGATAACAGACACCCGGCGACAATCGCCCCGCCCGGCCGCGACGCTGATCAACTGACGCACGCGAGGCCTTCACGGTGGACAAACGCGTCCCCAGCCCGCCGGCGGCCTCTTCCGCCACGCGCGAGAGGCCGGAATCGATCACGATCCGCACGCCTTCAATGGTCAGCGCGCTCTCCGCAATATCCGTCGCCAGCACAATCTTGCGCATTCCTTCCGGCGCCGGTGACACGGCCGCATCCTGCTCTGCCGGGCTCAATGCGCCGAACAGAGGGGCCACGCGCACATTGTCAGGCACGGTCTCTAGCTGTTCGGCCGTTCGCTGGATTTCCCGCGCGCCGGGCAGGAAGGCGAGGATCGAGCCCTCCTCTTCGCGCAGCGCCTTGCGCACAGCAGCTGCCATACGGTCTTCGATCCGGTCCTGCGACCGGCCGAGATATTTCGACTCCACGGGATATTGCCGCCCCTGACTCTCCACGACCGGAGCCCCGAGCACGCTGGATACCTTTTCCGTATCGAGCGTGGCCGACATGATCAGGATTCTCAGATCGTCGCGCAAAGCGCCCTGGGCTTCCATCGCCAGCGTCAGTCCCAAATCCGAATTCAGCCTACGCTCGTGGAATTCGTCAAAGATCACCGCGCCGACGCCTGCCAATTCCGGGTCGGAAAGGATGCGCCGCGTGAACAGGCCATCCGTAATCACCTCCACCCGCGTCGCCGCAGACACTTTCCGGTCCACCCTTGTCGTCAGGCCGACCGACTGGCCGAGCTTCTCTCCAAGAGAATTTGCCATTTGCTGCGCCGCCATGCGCGCCGCAATGCGCCGTGGCTCCAGCATGATGATCTTGCCTTCAATGATGGGGGCTTCGCCGAGCAGGCCCGCCAGCGCCAGGGGCACGCGCGTCGTCTTGCCTGCGCCGGGCGGCGCCGCGAGCACAAGCCGCGCATGGTCGCGCAGGCCCGCGCAGATTTCGGCCAGCACATCATCAATCGGCAAGGAGGGCAGGGAAGACTGCATCCTGCCTGATAGGCTTTTCATCATCCGACTGGCAAGCTGCAGGAATGCGCACCGCGCGATTGCCTTCCCCGGCAGCGCGCCGTACCGTCGGGCGCTACAGACGGGGCAGGAGCAGCTTATGAAATGGTGGTTTGGCATTGATCTCTGGAAACGGGTGATCGCAGGTCTGGTTCTGGGCGCACTCGTCGGCCTTGGCCTTCGCTATGGGCTCGGCCCGGAAGCCGCCAGCGACAATGTCTCCACCTGGGCCAAGCCTATTGGCGATGCCTTCATCAACCTCATCAAGATGCTGGTTGTCCCGCTGATCTTCACCACGCTGCTGTCCGGCGTGCTGGCCATGGGTGATCCCAAAAAGCTCGGCAGCCTCGGCGGGCGCGCCCTGCTCATGTATATGGGCACCACGGTCATTGCCGTCAGTTTCGGCCTGCTCATGGGCACGTTGATCCAGCCCGGCGCAGGCTTTGACCTCTCGATTGCCTCAGCGGCTGACATTGCCGAGGCTAAAGCCCGGCTCGATGCAAACCCGCAACCGGGCAGCATCGGCGAACAGCTGATGAATACGCTGCTCTCCATCATCCCGACCAATCCGGTCGCAGCCTTGACCAATGGCGACGTGCTGCAGATCATCTTCTTCGCCATCATGCTCGGCATCGGCATCCTAATGACGGGCGAAGCCGGCAAGCCACTCGCCAATGTCATCAACAGCGCGGCTGAAGCCGTCATGAAGCTGACGCTGATCGTCATGGAAACAGCACCATTCGGCGTCTTCGCCCTGATGGCCTGGGTGCTTGGCGAGCGCGGCCTCGACATTCTTGTCTTCCTCGGCAAGCTGACGCTCACCCATTATCTCGCCTGTATCCTGCACATCTTGATCACATATGGCCTGATCATTCGGGGCGGCTTGCGCCTGCCCCTGATCCCCTTCTTCCGCGGCGCGGTCGACGCGCAGGCCGTCGCCTTCTCGACATCTTCCTCGAATGCCACACTGCCCATGACGATTTCCTGTGCGCGGGAAAACCTGGGCATTGGCAAGCCGGTCGCCTCTTCCGTCCTGCCGCTCGGCGCGACGATCAACATGGACGGCACCGCGCTCTATCAGGGTGTGATTGCCCTGTTTGCGGCCCAGGCCATGGGCACGCCCATGACGGCCGGCATGTATCTCACCATCATCCTGATGGCGACGCTCGTCTCGATCGGCACAGCCGGTATTCCCTCGGTCAGCCTGTTCCTCGCCGCCACTACGCTCAGCGTGATCGGGGCCACGCCGGAACAGATTGTCGTCGTGATTGCCGTCCTGTTCCCGTTCGACCGCATCCTCGACATGATGCGCACCGTCACCAATGTGACGGGCGATCTCACCGTTGCGACGGCGGTGGCGAAATGGGAGGGCGAACTGGACGAAGAAATCTTCCGCGCCCGCGACCCGGTATAGACTGCGCTTTTCAACCCAGCTGACATTCCCACCCGTCCAGTCATCTTGCGTTCAACAATCGATTGTTACGTATAACCCAAGTTAAATCTGAACGGAGACGGGAATGGCTGGGATCAACCTTTTTGACATGCTGACACAAACGAATAATGGCGCTGCCGTACAACAGGTAGGGCAGCAGACTGGCCTGCAGCCGGACATGGCGCAAGCGGCCATCAAGGCCCTGTTGCCAGCCATCGCCGGTGGTCTTCAGCGTAATGTCCAACAGCCCGGCGGGCTTCAATCCCTGCTCGGCGCGCTGCAGAACGGCCAGCATGAGCAATATCTCGACCAGCCGGAATCTCTGGCTCAACCGAACGCCATCGCCGATGGCAATGCCATTCTCGGCCATTTGCTCGGATCGAAAGACACCAGCCGAGCGGTCGCCGCGCAGGCTGCCCAGAAAACCGGCCTCAGCGAACAGGTCCTGAAATCCGTCTTGCCCATGGTTGCGTCCATGGCGATGGCCTCGCTTTCCAAGCAGACTAAGAAGCCTGACATGGCGGGCGCACTTGCCGGCATGTTGAGCGGCCAGCAGCCTCAACCTGCGCAAGGCGGTATCGGCGGATTGCTGGGCGGCCTTCTGGGAGGACAATCCAAGGCTCAGGCCCAGACCGGCGCGATGGGTATGCTCGGCGGCCTTCTCGATGCAGATGGCGACGGCAATGCCGTGGACGATATCTTCCAGATGGTGATGAACCGCCGCTAGGGCTTGGAACCGGATGATGTGTGAGGCATTCAAGCCTCATGCATTTTTCCCGAACGCAATGGCTGTGCGCCAGTCTCAGCCTGCTTGTATTCGCCGGTCTTGCCTTGGGCGAGGCCGGCCTCTGGCCGCTTGAGGCGTTTGATCGTGCCATCACGGACGCAGTGCCCGCCCTTCGCACCGAAACACTGAACCTGCTGATGCTCGCCGTCACGGCGCTCGGGAACACTCGCTTTCTTGTCTTCGTGGCCTTCACGACCGTGTTGGCCCTGCTGGCTGCAAAGGCGTGGCGCGAAGCCCTGCTCTTTGGCACGGCCTTCACACTGATGCCGCTCATCGTGAAATTTCTGAAGATGACGATCGCCCGTCCCCGACCCACAGTCGATCTCTATGGCGGCGTTGAATCCTTCAGCTTTCCGAGTGGGCATGCCACCAATTCAGCGCTCATCTATGGCGCATTGGCCCTGCTCGCGCTGGCCGTATTCCGCAAGCTTCCCGGCCGTCTACTCGCCTTGGCCTTTGGTGTGCTCGCCATCATGATCGCCGTCTCTCGAATCTATCTTGGTGCGCACTGGCCGAGCGACACGCTTGCCGGGCTGGCCCTCGCAAGCCTGATGCTGACATGCGTGTCGGCCATTCAGGACGAGCTGCGCCTGCCCGAAGCCGCACGTTTCGTGCCTGTTGTATTGATCCTGATCACCGCTGCCTTCCCGCTCTATCTCCTGATAGCGCTGCCTGAGGCGCGTGAACTCTATACAGCGCTGCACCCGGAATAGGCCTCGCCCCGATCCGGCAATCACGCTAAGCGGGCGGGCATGCTGACCCGCGGAAAAGTCATTTCCCTCGCCGTGCCGATCATTCTGGCGCAAGCCGCGACCGCCACGACGGGCGTCGTTGATACGGCCATCATGGGCCGGTTCGGGGACAAGGCAGATCTGGCTGCCGTCGCCATCGCGGCTGTGGCCTACAGTTTCATTTATTGGGGCTTCGGCTTTCTGCGCATGTCGACCACAGGCCTGACGGCGCAGGCCAATGGCCAGCACGACACAGCCGAATCCCGCGCCATCCTCCTGCGCGCACTCATGCTGGGTGGCGCGATCGGAGTGGCGCTTTTCCTGCTCTCTCCTCTTCTGAAGATAGGCACGTTCGCGGCCTTCGAAGGGACTCAGACCGTCGAGTCCCTTGCCAAGGGCTATTTCAATGCACGCATCTGGGGCGCGCCCGCATATCTGATGGGCCTCGCCGTCACCGGCTGGATGCTCGGCACTGGCAAGACCGGCCAGATGCTCGCCTTCCAGATCGTGATGAATGGCACCAATGCCGGGCTGGATGCCTGGTTCGTCGCAGGCCTCGATTGGGGGCCGACCGGGATTGGCGCAGGCACAGCCATCGCTGAATGGGTCGCGCTGATCTTCGGCCTTATCCTTGTCGCGCCTGCCTTCCGCGGCCATGCCCGCCTGCTGGACCGGGACAAGCTCACCGCGCTGTTTGCGGCCAATCGCGACATCATGATCCGCACATTGGCGCTGGTCTTCTGCTTTGCCTGGTTTGTCCGCTCCGGCACGCTGATCTCCACTGCGGTGACGGCCGGCAATGAAGTCCTGCTCCAGTTCATTACCGTCGCCGCCTTTGTATTGGACGGATTTGCCTTCGTGGCGGAGAAAGAAGCTGGCGAAGCCTATGGCGCGCGCGACGGCAAACGGCTTGCTCGGGCCATGCGCCTGACAACAGAGTTCGCGCTTGTCTCCGGCGCAGCGATCTCGCTGCTTTATCTTTTCGGCGGCGGTTGGGTGATCGAAACCTTCATTCGTGATCCAGAGGCGCGCGCCGCAACGCTGGCCTATCTTCCGTGGTGCGCCGCTGTCCCCCTGCTCGGCATCGCTGCGTGGCAGCTGGACGGGCTTTTCCTTGGCACGACCCAAGGCCGCGCCCTGCGGAATGCGGGAGTCATCTCAGCTGTGCTCTATCTCGGCGCCGACATGCTGCTGCGTCCGGCCTGGGGCAATACCGGTGTCTGGGCAGCTTTTCTGACAATGTATGTGTTTCGCGCGGCCGCCCTCGGCGCCTATGTGCCGCGCCTGTTCAGAGATCTTTCCCGACCGCATCAGCCAACGTCGTGAAACCGTCCGCCTGCAACAGGCGGACAAGTTCGCGATTGATCTGTTCGGCCAGACCGGGCCCTTCATAGATCATCGCAGAATAAAGCTGGACCGCATGGGCCCCTGCCCGAATCTTGCGATAGGCATCGGCCCCGCTGGCTATGCCGCCTGCCCCGATCAGATCAAACTCACCCTTCAGTTCACGCGCGAAACTTGCCAGCACGTCCGTGGAGGGATTCATGAGGGGCGCGCCAGATAGCCCCCCCGCTTCACCCTTGTCAGCACTCTTCAGTCTGTCCGGTCGCGCAATCGTCGTGTTGGAAACGATCAGGCCGGACAGCCATGCGCCCGGTCCGCGCACAACGCCGCAGATATCTGTAATGGCTTCCGGGTCGAGATCCGGCGCCACTTTCAGGAAGACTGGCTTGCCCGCACGCTCAGCCGCACCGCACGCCATCAGCAAAGCTTCGAGCGATGCCTTGTCCTGCAAGCCGCGCAGGCCCGGTGTGTTGGGCGAGGAAATATTGACCGTGATATAGTCCGCATGGGGCGCAACGGACTCGATGCCGCGCACATAATCCGCAATTCGGTCATCACTCTCCTTGTTCGCCCCGACATTCGCGCCGAGTGGCACGGCACCGGAATACACTTTGAGGTTCGCGACGAAATTGTCGAGACCTGCATTGTTGAACCCCATCCGGTTGATGACGGCCTTGTCAGCGCTGAGGCGAAACAGGCGCGGCTTCGGATTTCCCGCCTGGGGCTTCGGCGTGACGGTCCCGCACTCTACAAAGCCGAAGCCAAATTTCGACATGGCGGTCGGCACGTCGCAATTCTTGTCGAATCCCGCGGCAAGACCCACCGGCCCGGACAGGACGAGTCCTGATTTCGGCAGCTTAACTGCGAGCGTCGGATGGGTTGCCGGCGGATTGACCGGCACGCCCAGGCGCTCCTTCAGAAGACGGATCGTTGTTGTGTGCGCCGCTTCCGGCGGCAACAGCTTGATTACGGCAACGCCAAGATCAGTCAGGCTCATCATTCAAATCCTCTGGCATGAGCGGGGCGCCATTCTCTGCACGCGCAAGCCGCCAAACCGCATCGGCCTTGGCAATCTGCAACCGCCCGTAGAGGTGCGGGAACAATTGCCCACCCCGGCTCGTTTCCCATTTGAGTGGCGGCAAACGGTCCACGGGAAAGCGGACCAGCCGCACGTCCTTGAGACCCTTGAAATACTTGTCCGCCGTTTCGCCGACCTGCGCCGCCGTGGACAGATGCACATAACCATCGTCACGGTCCAGCGGCACATTGGTCACCCCGGAGGCCTCGGCAGCACGCCATTGGTCGTCGGTCAGCAATTTGTAGACATGCGTATCATCCATACGCGCCATTCAACAGGCTTTGACGCGCGGCGCAATATTGGGTCACTGTGACACTGGAATAAGGGGACAAATGACATGCCATCACGGATCAGCCAGGAAGAAGCAGAATCGCTGCACCTGCCCAATGGGCGCACTGTCGCCGACGAGATCGCCGGCTTCGACCGGTTCTCTGACTTAATGGATACGCGCTTCAGGATTGCCGGCGTGCCGTTTGGTCTCGATTCCCTGCTCGGCATTATCCCCGTCGCAGGCGATGCTGTCACTGGCGCAGCTGGCCTTTATGCCCTCGGCACCGCGGCCCGGCTGAAACTGCCCATCACGGCGCACATACACATTATCTGGAATCTGGTCGTCGACGTGGTCCTCGGCTCTGTCCCACTGGCGGGCGACGTATTCGACTTCTTCTTCCGGTCACACCGCAAGAATTTCCGCGTGGTGGAGAAACACCTGATCAAGCGCGCCAAGCGCCATCACAAGGACATGGCCAAACGCCTAGATGCTTGATTTGGACTCTTCACTCGCCCGCGAGATCAGCCACTCGCCCTTGCCCGACTCGCATGCCGCGAACCGCCCGCGCTCCTTGCCCGGAATGACATAGGAAATATCCCGGCACGTCAGGGCAACACTGCGATCCACCTGCGCCGTCACCGAACGCTGCACAGCATTATATTCGCTGACCGAATAACTCACCGTCTTCAGCACAGGCCGGCTCGCTTCGCGCATGGTCGTCTGCTCGACCGTGATCTCGATCTGGCCGCCTTGTGGCAACGCAATCGTGGAAACCGCGCCATCCTGCGCGGAGTTCACGATGGACAGGAATTCAGCCTGCAAGGTTTCGAGGGCCGCCGCGGATACGGGCGCATCAGCGGTGCGCTGCACCCGCTCGGCCATGAAGGCTTCGACCTTTTGAGAGGCTTGTTGAACCGGTTGCGGACGGTCAAAGGCGCGAACATGCGCGCCATTGGGCTTGAGGGCGGGCGGCGCAGCACGCTCGACGGGTGTCTGCGCAACCAGGACAAGGGGCTTTGACGGTTTCAGCGAGGCCGTGGTTGGCATTGGGCCACTATACGCTGCCCAGGTCGCCACGGGCTTGGCCTTGGGTGTGCGGACCAGCGGCTTGACCTGCGGCGTTGGCGCCACCGGCAAGCTGACCGCATTCGCCATCGACACATACTGAACCGGTGCGCGCAGCGCCTGCACTTCCGCAGCAGCCACCCGGCGCGCCTCGGCAAGACGGTCAGCTTCAATATTGGCGAGCCTCAGGGCTTCGGTCTCGGCATGCGCGATGCGGCGCGCTTCCAGTTCGGCAAGGCGCGTCGCCTTGGCGCGGGCAGCTGCAGCTTGCTCTGCGTCCAGTTTGGCCTGGCGGATCGCTTCCATGCGCGCCACCCGTGCGGCTTCTTCCTCGGCAAGGCGGCGCTTCTCGGCAGTGGCATCTGCAAGCCGTGTCGCTTCGGCAAGACGCGCAAGGCGCTGTTCTTCGGCAACCTGTTGCGCTTCCGCCTCGGCAATGGCCGCAGCCGCGCGGCGTTCTGCTTCAGCAGAGGCGGCCACAGCGGCAACGCGCTGGGCTTCACTATGCACTTCATTGCGTGCGGCAATGTCAGAGGCGATGGCCTTGTAGTCGAACCAGGGCTGGGCCGTGCCATCGGCGGGCGCGGAGGCGCTCGCCATAGCGAGTGCAGACGCCTGGCTGGACGTGATCCGCTGGCTGGTTGCCGCTTTCAGCGCGGCATGTGTTTCAGCAGCCGCGGCGGCATCCTCGTCGCCATCGACCCCGTCAGCGCCGTTCAGCGCATTGTCAGCCGCCATGAAAGACAGGCCCGCAAAGCCGAGCACGGCAAGACCCGCAAACATGATCTGCGACAGCTTGGCCATGCGCGCGCCCATGCCGGACGCATCATCGCCGTCTCCGCCGCCGAGGGTCAGCCCATTCGACAGCGTGATCGCAGGCAATGCGCCGCCCATGGACGACACGGCCCGCATCAATATCGGCGTGACACGCATCTGCGGCTCGGCAACCGCATTCACAGGCCGTTTCGGCTTGGCCGCCCGCATCGGCGCGGGGCGGTTACGGCCTGCGTCCAGTGTTGGATAATGAATGCCGGATGTGATGGCCAGCGTGGACTGGGTCCGCACCGCGCGGCGCGCTTCAAGCCGGTCGCGGAAAGAGGCCTCCGCCACACTCTGGCGCGGCGCATCGGCGCGCGTATCCGTGCAGTCCAGGACGGCACGGCGAAGGGCTTCGGGAAGTACGGAAACGGGCTCGCGCCGATCTGTCATGTGCGTCTCAAGCATGACCCTATCTAACCCCCAGCTGCCTACCTTAACCTTAACGGCCCGACTATATCGCGTTAACCGGGATCAAACTATCCCTTCCGCCAAAGAGTCTTGTGAGACTCTCGTGAACGCCCGGTCCCCGCGCAACGCTTGTCAGCACGGGCTTTCCCTCCTATTGCATCCCCGCAATCAGCAGGTCCCCGAACAAGGTACAAATTCATGTCCGTTTCCGCTCCGAAAAAAGTCGTGCTCGCCTATTCCGGCGGCCTCGACACGTCCATCATCCTGAAATGGCTGCAGACGGAATTCGGCGCCGAAGTCGTCACCTTTACCGCAGACCTCGGACAGGGCGAGGAGCTGGAGCCAGCCCGCGCCAAGGCGCTCGCCGCCGGGGTGAAGCCGGAGAACATCTTCATTGAAGACGTGCGCGAGGAATTCGTCCGTGACTTTGTCTTCCCCATGTTCCGTGCCAACGCCGTCTATGAAGGCGTCTACCTGCTCGGCACTTCCATCGCCCGTCCGCTGATCTCCAAGCGCCAGATCGAGATTGCCGACATGGTCGGCGCTGACGCCGTCTGTCATGGCGCAACCGGCAAGGGCAATGACCAGGTCCGCTTCGAGCTTGGCTATTACGGCCTGAACCCGGACATCAAGGTCATCGCCCCGTGGCGCGACTGGAGTTTCAAATCCCGCACGGATTTGCTCGCCTTCGCTGAGCAGCACGGCATCGAGATCACCAAGGACAAGCGCGGCGAGGCCCCCTTCTCTGTCGACGCAAACCTGCTGCACTCCTCCTCTGAGGGCAAAGTGCTGGAAGACCCGGCAGAGCCTGCGCCGGAATTCGTCCATATGCGGACGATCAGCCCGGAAGACGCCCCGGACGAGCCCGAGACCATCACCATCGGCTTTGAGCGCGGCGACGCCATCGCTATCAATGGCGAGGAAATGTCCCCGGCCACGCTGCTCACCGCGCTGAACGCCTATGGCAAGAAGCACGGCATTGGCCGGCTCGACCTGCTCGAAAACCGCTTTGTCGGCATGAAGTCCCGCGGCATCTATGAAACGCCCGGCGGCACCATCCTGCTGACGGCGCATCGCGGCATTGAACAGGCCACGCTCGACAAGGGCGCGGCCCATCTGAAAGACGAGCTGATGCCGCGCTATGCGGAGCTGATCTATAATGGCTTCTGGTGGAGCCCGGAACGCGAAATGCTGCAGGCCGCCATCGACCATTCCCAGCGCTGGGTGACCGGCGAAGTCACGCTGAAACTCTACAAGGGCCAGGCCTACCTCACCGGGCGCTCCAGCCCCTATTCTCTGTACCGGGAAGACATCGTCACCTTCGAAGACGACCACGGCGCCTACGACCAGAAAGACGCCGAAGGCTTCATCAAGCTGAACGCGCTGCGCCTGAGACTGCTGGCCGGTCGCGATCGGAAATTCGGGAAGAACTGATGCGTTGGTTTGAGCAATTTCTATCAGAAGACGAAATTGTTGTTCGGGACAAGTTTAATCGACGTCGCCTAATATCTCAAAGAAAATGGGTAGTTGCGATTTGTTCTGTAGGCCTACTTTTTGATAGCGAGAAAATTAGTCTGCTTGAGACATACGGGCCGTTTAACTTGGAACTCCTTACGGATGACAACATCGCACTAGCTTGTTTCGCAGGCACCTCATTCATCACGCTCTATTGCCTTCTCCAGCTGCCCACATTTTTGTTAAACTACAACGACTATATTCGAGAGTCATTCTCTCGACTACGTACTGCGGAAATTTCAGACGAAGCAGCCACGGTTACTGAGCTGCGCGACGAACGCCAGAGAGTTCGCAACGAAATTGAGACTGTAGAGGCGCGCCTTGGAAAGCTTTCTGAACTTGCCCCGTTGCAACGAGAAACAGTTGGCGACGTGCGCGGTAGTCTTAGTCGGCAAAGTGTCCTGGAGAAAACGGCCGAATTACTAGACACCGCGATAACTAGCGACTTATCAGAGAAATTAAGTCGCGAAATTGCTTCAGATAATGATCAACTTTCAGCATTAATGGACAGCTACATCGGAGTTGAAAAGCAACTGGAAGAAGCCTTATCAAAGCTGGGCGAAACGTCCATATATCGCCAACGAAAACTTGTTATGTTCCGCCTTACTGAGGTAGCCACAGATCTAACTAGAATAATTCCTACTCTCGCATTTGGAGGCTTAGGTATTAAGAATTTTTTTGGATGGTAGCAGAATGCGCACCCATGCGAATCAATACCGCTTACGTCGCCCAAATATAACCATCCGCCCCTACACCCCCACAGACCTCCCGGCCCTCTATGCCATCAACCTGGCCTCGACGCCCGGTGTGGGGCATGAAGACTCGGCTGAGGGCCTGAAGCGCTGGATTGATCTGTCCACCTGTCTTGTCGCAACAGATGCGGGCGGCGCGCCGCTCGGTTTCATCACGCTGATCGAGCCCGGCACGCTGGCCTATGACAGCGCCAATCTGCGCTGGTTCGAAGCGTGGCAGGCGGAGCAAGCCTGCGACCTGCTCTATGTTGACCGGATCGCCATATCAGGGGCCGCGCGCGGGCAAGGCCTCGGCCAGCGCCTGTATGAAGCCGCCTTCGAGATTGCCAAAGGCCGCCAATGGCTCGGCGCAGAAGTGAACACAGACCCGGACAATCCGGGATCGCACAAATTCCACACCCGCCTCGGCTTCGCCCGCATCGCCGAGAAGCGCTACAGGCCGGACTACGCCGTCGCCTATTATGCAAGGCCGGTCTGAGGCACGTCCCTTCCTGTCATCCCCGCCTCTCCGGCGCATGCCGGAGTCTCGCGCGGCTGGCTCAGCTTAGTTTCTGCAGGCGACCCCGGCATGCGCCGGGGATACGGTCTTTGTGAGCGAGAGGTTGCTCTTCGAGGGAGCACAAATCGCACGGCGATTTACCCGAGAAGGCCCAAGCGCAAACGCAGGGCTTGTGCTTGACCATGAGAGACCCGGATGGCCCGCGCCAGTTCGCCTTGCGCATGGGCCGTGACTTCTCGCGTCCCACTATTCCACTCACGCCAAACTTGACACAGGCCTCTTGATCATTCACTTTGCTTTTCAAAGTATTCTGCAAAAAGGAAAATTGTCATGGTCCGCACGCTCTCCCTCACCGCGGCGACCTTCGCCCTCGCCCTTGGTGCACTGGCGCAAGAGGCCGCCGCCCCTGCCCATCCGCTCACCCCATTCTATGGCACATGGGTGGGCACGGCGAGCGGCTATGACGAGGCCAGGCAGCCCTATACTGTCACACAGACAGAGCGTGTCGGTCTCATGCTGGACGGCGCGATCGCGGTGATCGAAGGGCGCGGCTATCGCGACGACGGCTCACTGGCCTTCAACGCCTTCGCTGTCGTGTCCTGTTCCGAAGACGCCGAGGCCTGCGACATGAACAGCTATCTGCCCGATCGAACCGGGTCTTTCAAACTGGTGCCAACCGAGACCGGGTTCATTTGGACCATCCCTGCTGGCCCGGAGGCCGAAGTCAAATATGTCGCGACCCTGGACGGTGATGTCTGGACCGAGATCGGCCACTACCATCCAGCCAGCGGAGACCCGATGGAAATATTCCGCATGGAAGTCACACGTACGGGCGATACAGACTGGCCCGCTGGCGGTGCTGTTCTCCCTCCGGCGACAGAGTAGACAGTTGCCTGCCTAGCCCGCGCAGTCCAAACCCGCTAAAGCCCGCGCATGCCAAATGCGCCGACATCCTATGAAACAATTGTCCTGGGCGCGGGCGCGGCGGGTCTGTTCCATGCGGGCCTTGCCGGTCAACGCGGACGGCGCGTATTGGTGATCGACCATGCAAAACGCCCCGCCGACAAGGTGCGCATCTCTGGCGGCGGACGCTGCAATTTCACCAATCTCGAAACGCGCGCCGACCGCTTTCTCAGCCAGAACCCGCATTTCGCGAAATCGGCGCTGGCCCGCTACACGGCCTGGGATTTCATTTCCCTCATGGCCGCCCACGGCCTGACCTATACCGAAAAGCACAAGGGCCAGCTTTTCTGTGACCAGAAATCCGGCGCCATCATCCAGATGCTGCTGGACGAATGCGACAAGGGCGACGCGGAGATCCGCCTCTCCACAGAAGTTTCTGGCGTGACCCATACGGATGGACGGTTCACGGTCGAGACCAGCAGCGGCGCGGCCAGCGCAGAGCGGCTCATCGTGGCCACAGGCGGGCTTTCCATTCCCAAAATGGGCGCGACCGGCCTGGCCTATGACATCGCCCGCCAGTTCGGGCATGACATCGTGGAAACGCGGCCCGGCCTTGTCCCCTTCACCTTTTCGGGTGAGCTGGGCGAAAAATTCGCCTCGATCTCCGGCGTCGCTACCCCCGTGCTCGCCAGCGTCCCCGGCGCGCGCTTTGATGAAGACCTGCTCTTCACCCATCGCGGCCTCTCGGGCCCTGCAGCGCTCCAAACCTCCTCTTACTGGCATCAGGGCGACCCCCTGTCCCTCAGCCTGCTGACGAAGGCAGATCTGGGCGATGCCCTGCGCGCCGCCAAGCAGGCTGCGCCGAAACAGACGCTCGCCAAGGCATTGGAAGCCCACTTCCCTGCCCGCCTCGCCGACCTGATCGCAGATCTCGGCCCGATCGCACAAGATGCCCGGCTGGCCGACCTCTCCCACGTCGCCATCGACGAATTCGCAGCCTTCCTCAAGGATTGGCGCGTGACCCCAATGGGCACGGAAGGCTATCGCACCGCCGAAGTCACCGTGGGCGGTATCGCCACTGACGGCCTGGACCAGAAGACGATGGAAAGCCGCCATGTTCCGGGCTTGCATTTCATTGGAGAATGCGTGGACGTTACCGGCTGGCTGGGTGGCTATAATTTCCAATGGGCCTGGGCCAGTGCACACGCCGCCGCAATGCTGTGATCAAGGAGTCCAGCGCGGCCGTGTCAAATAGCCATCGCGCTTGCGCTGGGAGACCAGGTCTGGATGGTCCATCAAGATGGGATCACCACCTGTTTCCGTATCAATGGCCCGCATCGCCTCGGCCAGACGCTGATGGAACAAGGCGTCTGTCTCAACCCGCAAGGGGAATGGATGGTCCAAAATCAGCGAATTGTTCGGGTTCGTATTGATTTCGTAGACCTCGACCTTTCCCTTCACCAGCGTGAAATCCGCCCGTCCGAAGGAAATGCCTGCTGCCTTGAAATGCCCGGCAATCCCCGCAGCATGGCGGTTTTCCTTCACCGCCTGCATCTCGTCGAGATAGTGCGCCTCACTCGCCACACCTTCCTTGCCATACTTGGCGTGCCAGTTTTCATCGTGGACGGACATTCCGGTTATGACTTCATCGCCCACGCAATACGCGGCAAGCTTGCGGAACAAGCCATCCTCAATAGGCTCGGCGCAATATTCCACAAACATCAGATCTGACAGGCAAAGCCCCGATCTGACGAGTTCGTCGAGCGCAGACCGAGCCTCTTCCGGTGTCGTCAGCAATTCGGTCTGCGTACCGCGATGCGCCGCGCGTGTGCGCAGGAATACCGGATACCGATCCGGCAAGCCATCCATCTCCGCGTCCCATACCGAAAAGCTGTTCAGGCCTTCGCCCTGGAGTTTCTTGAGCATGGGCAACCGGGTGCGCGCGCTGGCCGGATCATTCAGCGCCCTTGCATTGTTGGCCGTGAGGCAGCGATAGGCTTTGGCGGCCAGTTCGCGCGTCCAGAAATCAATGCGGTCAAAATCGGTGAAGACGTAGGTGGCGCGAGGCAAGGACTTCTTGCGAAGCAATTGGTTGTACGACATCAGATCGATCTTCGGCATGCCGGGAACGTCGCGCAGCTCGCGCACAGCGTATTTGTGCGATCCGGATGTGATAAAGCAGATCAATTATTCGTCCCCGTCTGTCAGATTTCAGATCGCGTCTTCGACGCTGTCATGATGGTTTCGGAACCAGGTCATCCCCTCCCGGATTTCCCTGACTTGCCGCGCTCCAATCAAAAACATGAGCGCACCATAGGCCACAATACCAGTCGCAACCATTGCAGCAATGATGGCGACATCGAACCATTCACTCGGCAGGAATTTCTGGACTGTCCACACCGCGCCGACCATGCCGATCGCGCTGAGCAGTGCCTGCCAGCCAACGGTCAGCTGGTGCAGCGCCGAGTAGCCTGCGGCTCGCTGCACCAGCAAGGCCGAGAGCGGCCATGTGAGAAAAGTTCGCAGGGCGATCAGCGCCGCAATACCGACAACACCATATGGCATCAGGAACGGCGCCATTGCGCCCAAGAGGACGATACCTATCGAAAGGATCAACAGAGGAGACTTGCTGTCGCCTACACCCCTCAGGATCGCAATATTGAAATTGCCTGTGGCGTCCCGGATCCCCAGAACAAGAAAAATCTGTATCGGCAACACCGCCGCCACCCATTCATCCCCCACGACAAGCGGCACAAGCAAAGGTGCCACCATTGCAAGGCCCAGGGTCGCCGGATAGATGGCTGCTGTCGTCATGGCGAATACACGGTCCAGCAGATCATGCACCGTCTTGCGACTGGACTGCAGACGCGCCACCACGTTCATCGCGATCTCATTGAATGGTCCCATCAACAGTTCCGTCAGCATGCCGGAAACATTGCCAGCCATCGCCAACAGGCCGACCGCGCGTTCGCCGCCGATCATGCTGAGCAGGAAGCGCGGAATGGCATCATCAATATAGCCGAGCAGATAGGTCAGTACGGTATCGCGATTGAACGCAAACAATTCTCGAAAGGCGTCCCGGCTCACGGCAAATCCGGGTCGCCACTTCGCGGCATAGATGATGCCCGCTGCCGAGATCACCGTGCCAACCGCCATACTGAGGACAAGCGCCCAAACGCCGAAGCCGAGAATTGCCAACACAAGTGCCGCGCCGGTTGAGACCACTTCCGAAACCGTCTCGATCAAAACCACTTTATCATTTTCCAGACGCCGCTGGAGCAGTGCTCCAGGCACCCCCTCAACGCTACCCAATACCATGAGCAGGCTGAGCGCAGGCAGGACATCCGCTACGGCGGGAGCGCCGATCAGGTTGGCGAGAGGTTTTGCCAGCAAGGCGATGATGATGGAAAACAGAACCGTCAGACCTGAATTCAACCAGAAGGTCGTATCCAGGTGTGCATCACTGAGGTCTTCTCGTTGCTGCAGGCTTTCGGTCAAAGGCGGGCCAACAAAGATGCCCACCAGGCCAAATATCAGACTGGCGAGCGCCATGATGCCATACGGCTCCGGTCCCAGAATGCGCGCCATGATCGCGAAGCTGACAAGGCCGAAGATCGCCGAGCCCCAGGAATGCGCGAACATCCATACAAGGTTGCGCATGGCCCGGCGTATGATGAAGGAGGCCGTCATGTCAGACGGAAATCGGCAACTTGCCTGACCCATCCATGAAATCAGTCATCGCCTGCAGCACGCTCTTGCCCGTCTCGGTCAAACGTCCCTCGCGCCGGACAATGTCTGCAGAGTCCCGCTGGATGGCTTCGGCTTCCTTCAGGATTTTCCTGAGTCGGCGGCGCTCGAACCAACCGAATTCATCGCCAGCCAGCATGTGCTTCAACACCCAAATCATCCGGGCAGATACAAACGATGCGTGAAAAATACCTTCCAGCGGGCGTTCGGTTCGGCGGATGGGCGACCAGAACAATTCTGAATCCGGATTTTCCACAAGCATTTCATTCTTGCAGGCACCGAACAGGGCCGCATGGCCTTCCTCGTGCGCCAGTGTGACAATCAGATCGGCCACAGACGCCTTACGCTCTGCATTCAGGGCAATTGCACCCCAGAGGCGGAAACAGGTGCCGCCTTCAAACTCGAGCGAGCCTTCCGCCGGCCCCACCAGGACCAACTCCCCCAGCAGTGCATTCATCTCATCGTGCAACTCGGGCAGGTTGTGCTCTATCCAGCCAATTGCCTCTTCCAGCTTCGCGGAGAAGCGGTCGGCTTGCGACGGGTCTGGCCGAGTTACGCCTGCAGCGCCCGTTTCGGGAGCACCCATGAAAGTTTGAATTCGGCGACTGTCAGCGTCTGTATAGTCACGTCCCAGAACAGTGATCTTCGTGCTCCGCGCCACGGGATGTTCCGTTAGAATGCGCTGAATAAGCGCCACACCTGTGTCGGTGTCACCGGCTTGGAGAGCTTCGACAGCGTCGTAGTAGGTTCCGAATACCGCTGATGATACGCGCTGAGCTGGTCCGATTTTCTCGCGCCAGGCTTCAAATGCAGCGGGCAGTGTCGGCGCTTTGTCGCTCAGTTCGCCTGCCAGATATCGAAGGCTGTCATACAGGCCATCATGCATGGCCTGATTGGTCGTGATGGCGTCGCTGGAGTTCGGAATGAAGCGGAACGGCATTTTCAACGAATCTCCCGGCATACGCTGTTTAAGTATGTGCACCGCCTCGCGAGAGGCGGTGCACGTTCGCTAGCGCTGGTATACTACCAAAACTTGAAGAATTTTCTTCCGCCGCGCCGGCGTTTGTTGCGACCTCCCTTGCAGCCGACCATCGTGTCGTTTTTCGCGTCACGAAGGTTGCTGAAGCCGAGGAGCATATCTTTCTTGAGATTCATAAGAGTACTCCCTTGTTTCCCGCCGTCATTGACGGGACTACGCATCTTGCAGATTCCGTGCAACTTTCCAGCAGAATCTCGCTAGGCGCGAAAAAATTAATGAATCAAATAGCCACATTAATGGATGTACATCTGCATGGGACGAATCTCACGAATTCCCGCAGGAATGGGCCCCGTCTCCGCGCTGAGAGAGACCTGACACAGTTCTTGGAAAACTCGTAAAACGCCTGAAATTATGACGTAAATACGCGACTTGGCTCGAAACGCCCGGCGCGGACATCCCCCAAGGCCACAGCTTTTCCGTCGCAAACGGCGATCGCTGCCCGGTCGTCTGGATCGTCAGACGATTCTTCCTTCCATCGTTCAATTATGTGCGGCAATAGAACAATCGTCCGTCCGTGGCGGATGTTTCCTGCTTCCTCGCGTGTGATGTCCACACTTGGCACATTCTCGAGCATGGCATGGATCGGCTGAAGAAACCCCATCAGGGTTTCCATATTCTCAGCTTCCTCAATCATTGCCAGCGGGATCGCCGCAGGGGCGCCGAACTGGCCGACACGTGTGCGCCGCAACTGACTGATATGGCCTTCGCATTCGAGATCAAATGCCAGGTCCCGTGCCATGGCGCGGACATAGAAGCCCTTGCCCGACGTGACATGGATCACGGTATGGTCTGCGTCCGGCATACCAATCACACTGGCCGTGAACACGTCGACTTCGCGCGAGGTAAGTTCGAACTCCTCCCCTTCCCGTGCGAGGTCATAGGCCCGCTGGCCATCTACCTTGATCGCAGAGAATTTCGGCGGCACCTGCTCAATGGTCCCCAGGTAGCCTTTCAGAAGTTCTTCCACCTGTTCCCGCCTTGGTCGCGCTTCGGATGTGGCGGTCACTTCGCCTTCGGCATCCTGACTTTCCGTCGAGATGCCCCAGCGAATGGTAAAGACATATTCCTTCTGGGCATCCATCGCCCACTGCACCGTCTTGGTCGCCTCGCCGAAAGCAATTGGCAGGATACCGTCGGCCAGCGGGTCCAGTGTCCCGCCATGGCCAACTTTTTGAGCATTATACTTCCGCTTCAGGATCGCGACGGCCTGAGTTGATGTGATATCGACAGGTTTGAACAGGTTGAGCCACCCGTTGATCGGGTCGCCTTTGCGCTTTCTTTGACGGGCCAAGTTTCAGAACTCTCTGGTTGCGCCAGCACGCGGTTCGAACGCGGGCGGCGGTGTGTCGGAAAAGGATTAAGGCGCGGCCATACGCAGCCCGCTCATGTGCGTCAAGCCAGTGCGGCCAGCCCTGCGACAATGGAGGTCAGGAAGCGTCGCGGACGATCTCGGGATCATGATCGAACAAGACCTCGGTTTCGGTCTCGGAGGGTCCAGCCGGAACGACCGGCTCTCTTGGCGACGCAATCGTCTTTTGTGGCTCGGTCGGCAAGCTGAGGTCCACAAGATCCAGATCGAGATCAAACTCGCCGCGGATGGCACGCTCACCGGAATCCATCTTGTGACGGACAACGTCCCGAATACGCATCAACACGTCACGATTATTATCCACCAGCGGGATCTGCCGCCCATCCGATGCGCCGATCACGAGCCGGTAATAAGGCTGGCGCGTCTTCATGCGACGCGCGATCAACGCCGCGCGAATGCCAAGGATAAACCCCAGCAACGTCAGCACGCCGCCCACCAACAGCGCGACCATGCTGGAGCCGTTCCCCGGAAACAGGCCGCCCCAGGCGAGCGCCATCAGACCGAAGAACAGATTGATTACGAAGAAGGACGCATAAAGGCTCTGGGTTCGCTTGTTCGCGGGCGTCTCCCATGGCGCAAACTCCTTCGACTCCACGGACATGGTGGCTATGCATTGGATGGCGATCGTGTCTTCGCCCATCTGAAGCGACGCCGCAGAAATCTCTCCCCGGCGAGCCCCTTCCATGTCGAGCGTCTGGCGATCCATCCGTGCGGGCCCCTGATTGCGATCAATCAACGCTCGCAATCTGGTGCAGGCGAGTCAACTTACAACCTGTCCAGAGACAGCGGACCAGATGCTATTCCTGGTCCAGATCGCGTCTCACGCGAGGATCTGCCAGCAAGCGGTCAATCGCGGTCGCCTCATCATAGGATTTGTCGGCAATGAAATGGAGCTGCGGCGTGAATTTCAGCTCGATTTCCCGGCCAAGTTTTCCTCTCAGGAAACTCGCCGCGCGGTTCAGGGCTTCCGCAAGTTTGGTACGCCCCTCTTCGCTGTCATTGCCCAGCGGTGATACAAAAATGTTTGCATGGCGCAGGTCGGGGGAGCAGCGCACTTCTCCGACTGTCACAATGACGCCGACAAGGTCCGGGTCGCGAAAGTCTTCTCGGGCAAGAATGTCCGAGATCGCATGACGCACAAGTTCGCCTGCGCGCAACTGGCGCTGGCTCGGAAGCCCCGGAGAGGATGATTTGCGTGCCATCAGACACCTGCTTTCTGTTTGAGGCGCTCCACGAAATTGCGGCGCGCCTGCTTGTCCTTGTTGAACCATTCGTCGGGAATGATCAGCGCATCTGCGCCTTGTATTTGTACCGATGTGAACCCGCGACTGGATTTGACGGCCGCAACGCTGGTCCAGTCAATTCGGGTTTCGATACCGCCTCGTCGGACTTTCAGATATTCGTCCATCACACTGATTTCGGTTTCCAGAGGCGAGGCTCCAAACACATCGACCGGAGACCGGTATGACCAGCGAATGAAAATGAGATACCAAGAAATCCCGGCAAACGCGGCGACAAGCGCCGACAGGAACCATTGCCAATATGGGCTGAGGCCGGCCATTTCGGTCGCGTTGCGCATCATGACCGACATGCTGGCCGATATGATGGGTGCCGTCACGCCCGCATAATATATTGCGGTCGGCCCGACTGCGCCTCGCCTTGAAAGACGGATCAGGCGCTTCTGGTCTTTTTCACCCAGAAGGCCGGAGATGTGATCAGGCGCAATCATCCGTTCCTGGCTTATTCAAGCGACCTTGCGATTTCCTCAACCTGGAAGCACTCGATCTTGTCGCCGACACGCATGTCGTCGTAGCGCTCGAACGCCATACCGCACTCCATGCCGGAGCTGACCTCAGTCACTTCATCCTTGAAGCGCTTCAGTGTTTTCAGCTTGCCTTCATGGATGACAACATCATCCCGCAGCAGGCGAACTCCACAACCGCGAAGAACCTTGCCTTCGGACACACGGCAACCGGCAACCTTGCCGACTTTGGTGATGTTGAAGACTTCCAGAATTTCGGCATAGCCGATGAAGGTCTCGCGCTTCTCTGGGGCCAGCATGCCCGACAGCGTGGATTTCACATCGTCGATCAGGTCGTAGATCACCGAATAATAGCGGATCTCGACGCCTTCTTTCTCTGCGAGGTCACGCGCCTGCTTGTTTGCTCGCACATTGAACGCAAAGATCGGAGCTTCGGAGGACTGGGCGAGCAGAACATCGCTTTCGGAAATACCGCCGACCGCACCGTGAATGACCCGTGCACGGACTTCGTCGGTCGAAATCTTGTCCAGAGACTGGCTGATCGCTTCGACGGAACCCTGGACGTCACCTTTGACGACCACCGGCAGTTCCGACGTTTCGACAGACCCGTCCTTCAACTTGCTGAGTAGCTGATCGAGCGATGCCCGCGCGGCTGCGCCAGCCTTGCCGGAAACCTGACGCTTCTGGCGTACACGATACTCGGTGACTTCACGGGCACGCGCTTCGGTATCGACCACAACGAACTGGTCACCCGGATCTGGTGCGCCATCCAGGCCGAGCACTTCGACAGGAAGCGACGGACCGGCATCTTTCAATTGCTGGCCACGCTCGTCGACGAGCGCACGGACCTTGCCCCACTGAGCGCCGGCAACAACAATGTCGCCCCGCTTGAGCGTGCCGCGCTTGACCAGAACCGTCGCGACCGGGCCGCGACCCTTGTCGAGTTGGCTTTCGATCACGGTACCGTCCGCAGGACGGGCCGGATTGGCCTTCAATTCCAGAAGTTCAGCCTGGAGCGTGATGGCGTCCGTCAGTTCGTCCAGTCCGGCGCCGGTCAGCGCAGATACTTTCACGGCCTGGGTCGAACCACCCATGCTTTCAACCTGCACATCATGCTGAAGCAAATCGGTCAGCACCTTGTCGGCATTCGCATCCGGAAGGTCGCTCTTGTTGACGGCGACGATGATCGGAACGCCAGCAGCCTTCGCATGATTGATGGATTCAATCGTCTGCGGCATCACCGAGTCATCGGCTGCGACCACAAGAATTGCGATATCGGTTGCGGTCGCGCCGCGGGCACGCATCGCCGTGAAGGCTGCGTGGCCCGGCGTATCCAGGAAGGTGATCTTGTCACCGGATTTCAGCTTCACCTGATAGGCACCGATATGCTGCGTAATGCCGCCAGCTTCGCCTGCCACAACATCTGTCTTGCGCAAGGCATCCAGAAGCGACGTCTTGCCGTGATCGACATGGCCCATGATCGTCACGATCGGCGCGCGCGGCTTCAGGTCTTTCGCATCATCCTCGCCGCCTTCCAGGCCGATCTCGACATCGGCTTCAGACACGCGTTTCACGGTGTGGCCGAATTCCTCGGCGATCAGTTCAGCCGTATCGGCATCGATAATGTCGTTCCCGCGGAGCATTTCACCCTGCTGGATCATGAACTTCACAACGTCACCGACGCGTTCGTTCATGCGTTGGGCAAGGTCCTGCAACGTGATGGTCTCTGGTAGAGTGACCTCAACGGACATCTTTTCGCGCTGGTCATTACCGCCTGTACGGCGCTCACGTTCACGCTCCCGAGCGCGGCGCAGCGAGGCGAGCGAGCGTTGACGATCAGCGTCATCACCGAGCGCAGAAGAAATCGTCAACTTGCCACGGCGACGTTCGCCGCCACCACCGCCACCGCGCGAACCGCGGTTCTGTGAGTCGCGGCTGGCACGATCACGGTCATCACGACCGGACTTGCCGCGCTTGGCACGTGCCGGGCTGTCATCAACGGGTGGGGTCGCCGCTGGCGCGGCTGCATCCGTCTTCCCGCGAGCCTTGGGCGCGCGATCCGCACGTTCCTTCGCGGCGGCTTCCTCGACCTTGCGAGCTTCTTCCTCAGCCTTGCGACGAGCTTCAGCCTCTTCGCGTTCCTTGACTTCCTGGATCTTCTTTTCCTGCTCCGAGCGCAAGCGATCCTGAGCAGCCTTTTGGGTCTGCTCTTCCTTGGCGCGGCTGGCCTCTTCCTGTTTGCGCTCATACAGCGCTTTCTGGCGGGCTTTCAGCTCATTGACCGTGATACCAAGCTTCTTGGCGGTCGCGACGAGGCGAGCTTCGAGGGAGTCTGAAGCCGCTTTCGAAGCATCACCACCTGGCGCAGCAGCCGAACCGCTCGGTCCTACAGACCGGCGCTTCTTGGTTTCAACAACCACCTGCTTGGAGCGGCCATGACTGAAGCTCTGCTTCACCGTGCCGGATGACTTCCGTGCAACAGTGAGCGGCTTGCGTCCGCCCGTATTACCACCAGTGTCTTTCGTATCGCTCATACGTTCTTCATACCACGTTTCTTACCGATCCGCGCCCATGCGCCTCGGCCTTGTTTTCCGCTACCGATCCTGATCCGGGAACCAGTCCAGTTCGGGCCTTGCTCGAAATCCGGCTAGCCGCTGATAAGCAAGCTCTGTCGCCTTCGCAATTGGACCCTTGCGGACGAGACCGTGTATCACACGCTCACGTCCAAAAGCCACGCCCAATTCCTCTGAACTGAGCGCACCGGCCATTTTCACGTTGCTATATAATGCTTTGGCGAGGAAATACACCTTTGAACGGCCATCTTCTGCACCATCAGCGGCTTCCAGAAGCAAGCCAGGCCGCTTCTTCTGCAACGCATCTCGCACCTGGTCAAAGCCAAGCACGATATCCCCTGCTTTCTTCCCCATGCCCAGCAGGCCGGTCAGCCTCTGCAACAGCAAAGTCTCTACAGTGCCAGAAAGTCCTTCCGGGACAATGACCTGTTGCTTGAAGCCGCGCGCAAAGGCGCCCTTCTTCACGGCCGTTTCCAACGTCTCACGGTCCGAATGGACCCAGACGCCACGGCCAGGCAACTTGCCTGAAATATCCGGGGTCACGACATTGTCTGGCGACAGCGCAAATCGCACCATCGCATCCTGCGGAAGCTTTTCCCGGGTTACGGCGCATTGCCGGACGGGGCCCTCCCCGTCCACAACACGACCTTCAGTAGCGGTTACCCGCGCTTCACTCTTGCGGTGCGGCCTCTTCATCATCACCGCCCTCCGCTGCCAGGGCATCGAGATCAAACTCGAGCTCTTCAAGAGCTTCGTCCACCGCATCCGGTGATGGGTTGTTACCCAGTTCACCAAGTGCCAGGAGCGCACGCTCCTCCTCGGTAAGTTCAGGGGCTTCTTCTTCGGCTTTCTCGGCCAGCATCTGCTCAATGGCGTCCGGCTCGATCCACCCTGCGGCAACCCGTGCGCGCATGATGAACATCTGCGCGTCATCCTTGCGCATCTCGCCCTTCTTCAGAACACCTTCGACCCAGACCGGCTTGCCGTCAGGGCCGGGCTCACGCCAACCGGTGATGTCGTCCGGCACAAGACCCGCCACATCGTCCAGCGTCTGAACACCCTCTTCGCCGAGGCGGACCGCGAAGGAAGGCGTCATACCTTCCAATTCCATCACAGGGTCCTCAACACCGAGTTCCTTGCGCTTGGCATCATTCTCAGCGGCAAGACGGTCAAGGAATTCCCGGGCGCGCTCCTGAAGCTCTTCCGCCACGTCAGCGTCAAAGCCCTCAATCGTGATGAAGTCTTCCGGCGCAACATAGGCGATCTCTTCGACCGTCTCGAAGCCTTCGGACGCCAGCAACTGCGCCAGCGTTTCGTCGGCATCAAGCGCCTTCATGAAGAGGTCGGTACGCTCCTGGAACTCGCGCTGGTAACGCTCGGAATCGGCGCTCTCGGTCACGAGGTCGATCTGCCAGCCGGTGAGCTGGGAAGCGAGACGCACGTTCTGGCCCCGACGGCCAATGGCCAGCGGGAACTGATCATCAGCCACCACGACTTCAACGCGGCGCTCTTCTTCGTCCAGCACCACTTTCGACACTTCGGCCGGCTGCAGGGCGTTCACGATGAAGGTCGCATCGTCATAGTTCCAGGGAATGATGTCGATCTTCTCACCCGACAGTTCGCCGACCACAGCCTGCACACGCGCACCGCGCATACCGACACAGGCCCCGACCGGGTCGATGGAGGAATCATTGGAGATCACGCCGATCTTGGCGCGGCTGCCCGCATCGCGCGAGCAGGCCTTGATCTCGATCACGCCCTCATAAACTTCCGGCACTTCCTGAGCGAACAGCTTGACCATGAAGTCAGGCGCAGAGCGGGACAGGAAGATTTGCGGACCCTTGGTCTCGCGGCTCACCTTGTAGAGATAGGCGCGGACACGGTCATTGGTCTGGAAGTTCTCGCGCGGGATACCGTCATTGCGACGGATAATGCCTTCGGCGCGGCCGAGGTCCACGATGACATGGCCATATTCGACGCGCTTGACGACACCGGAGATGACTTCGCCGACACGGTCCTTGTACTCATTGTACTGGCGCTCGCGTTCGGCATCGCGAACCTTCTGCATGATGACCTGTTTGGCCGTCTGGGCAGCAACACGGCCGAAATCGAAAGGCGGAAGCTCTTCCTTCAGCTCGTCACCTGCCACCAGGTTCTCATCAATCTTCTTGGCCTCGGACAGGCGCAGTTCCTTGGACTCGTCCTCGAACTCCTCGTCCGCCACAACGGTCTGGATGCGCCACAGCGTCTGCTCGCCTGTCACAGAATCGATCTTCGCACGAATGTCGTGCTCCTGGCCGTATTTCGCTTTTGCGGCCTTCTCGATTGCTTCCTGCATGGCCTCGATGACAATCGACTGATCAATTGCCTTCTCTTCGGCGACCGCTTTCGCGATCTGCAGGATTTCCAGCCTGTTGGCTGAAACGCCGATGGTGTTCATGTGACGTCTCCCGTCTCTTCGTTTGTATCGGTGTCTTCGTCCGTCTCGTCGATCTCCAGATCGCCAAGGTCGTCTTCGTCTGGCTGCGGCGGCAGGGTGCCAGCCGCGCGCGCTGCATCAATCAATTCGTCGGTCAGGATCAGGCTGGCGCGGCTCATCTCATGGACATGGGCAACGAGTTCAGTCTCGTCGTCCAGCTCGATATGCGCGCCATCCTCGTCCTCGCCCCGGATCACACCGGAAAACCGCCGACGGCCATCAATCGGCCGGGACAGTTCAATCTTCGCCGCATGGCCAATCCAGCGCCCGAAATCCCCTTCCCGCGTCAGGGGACGGTCGATGCCAGGCGTGGACACTTCCAGCGTGTAGGCCTCGCTGATCGGGTCAGCCTCATCCATCAGGGGCGCGATTGCGCGCGACAAGCTGGCGCAATCCTCGACATTGGTTGGGGCGCCGCCGGCGCGCTCTGCCATGATCTGCAGCTGTGGGCGCCGCCCGCCCTGCACGCGCAGGCGAACGATTTCCATGCCAAGCGTCTCGGCCACGGGCGTGACGAGCGCGAGAATCTGGCGTTCCTGTTCGGTCAGGGCAATCATCGGAGAAAGGGACTATTCCGGTAAAGAAAAGCGGCGGCCCCGTTGCCGGAACCGCCGCCGATATGTTTCGACTTGGGAGTGCATATACTCCCTGCAGTGCGGCCTGTCGAGAGATGGGGTGCGGTAAGCATGGAAAAACGGCGGTCCCGTTGCCGGAACCGCCGCCTTGAACCCAGAAAGGGTAATTCGTGCTTACAGAACCTTCAGGTCCACAGCCGAGGTCTTGCCACGGCGTTCGTCCTTGAAGAGTTCGTAAGATACTGCCTGGTCTTCAGCCAGCGTACGCAGGCCGGAGCGCTCAACGGCCGAAATGTGTACAAAAACGTCCGCGCCGCCCTCATCAGGTTTGATGAAGCCAAAGCCCTTCTGGTCGTTGAACCATTTCACTTTGCCAGTTGCCATTACTTGTAGTCCTTTACGTTAGATAGAAGCGTCCCGGTTCGGATTTGAACCAGATCCACTTATCGAAACGGGTAGGAAGAAAGTCATGGCCGCCGGTCTGACGGGGTCTTGAAGTTTCAGACCGACCGAATTCGATGGCAATATAAACGCATGGGTGCGACAATCGGTCAAGTGAATGTCTTGTGTCAGCTGCGAACGAAGTCCAGCCAAACCGGGGCGCAATCGCCCAATTTCTTGCGCTCATAGCGCGTTGTGAGGTGATCTTCTGGCGGACGCCGCCAATCATCGGCACAGTTCACCCCCCAGTCGAATCCTCCATGTTCCAGAAACCGGGCAAGCGCTTCGTCAGCATAGCTCTTGACGTCAGTCGCGAACCGGATCTGCGCGCCGGGACGACAGATACGATACAGTTCATCCAGAAATTCCGGCTGGATCAGGCGGCGCTTTTGCTGCCGCTTTTTCGGCCACGGATCCGGGAAAAGGATAAAGGCGCGCGCAATGCTCTGATCCTTCAGCGCCGCCATAACCGGCCGCGCATCGTCCATGACGAGCCGAACATTGCCGAGGTCATGATCCTTGATACCCGTCAGCGCCTTGGCCATGCCCTCCACGAAGGGCTCACAGCCGATGAACCCAACTTCCGGGTGCAATCCGGCCTGACCAACAAGATGCTCCCCGCCCCCGAAGCCTATCTCCAGCCAGATGTCGCGATCATCCCCGAACATGTCTGACGGATTCAACGTGCCCGGATCCGCCGACGGGACTTCCAGCTCAGGCAGGAGATTGTCGATCAGGTCCTGCTGGCGTGCGGATAGCGCCCGCCCACCCGTTCGGCCAAACGTGCGCAATGGGCGTGATTTCAAGGAAGGGGTATCGTCGGTCATCGCGGCGTCTGATGCCTCAGTGATCGAAGGGGATCAATCCTCGTCCTGCTGCTTTCCGTCAAACGCGGTTGCAGCGGCCTGAATGGTTCCAAGCAGGGATTTGCGCAGCGACTGGTCTTCGATCTTCTGGAAGGCGGCAATCAGGTCCAGGATTTCCGACGTCATCACAGGCGCATGGATCGCGTCGCCGTCTTCAGCGACATACGCGGCATCATGATCGAGAAAGGTCTCTGCCCCGTCAAAGAAGTAGGTGATGGGGACACCCATGGCGGTGGACATCTCAAACAGGCGCCCCGCGGATACACGGTTCACACCCTTTTCGTATTTCTGGACCTGTTGAAAGGTCAGGCCGAGCAGCTCTCCCAGCTTTTCCTGGGTCAGTTTCAGCTCCTTGCGCCGCCACCGGATGCGCTGGCCGACGACGCGATCAATACCGCTGGGTAGCTTGTTGTCGGCCATGTCCCCCCCTGTTTCTGTATGTCGCTTGTACTTTTTCTATCTTCGCCACGTAAGGAAGGCCAGTCCGACGAACAGGAACAGGGACAGCCAGAACAGGATTAGGCCAATCCGGGTCTGGAACAGGGTAACAGGCTCGGGCAATGGAAGTCGTCCACGGCCAAAGCTGGTATTCCACCCACTCGGGGCGTCTGCGACCGGCGCCGCACGCAGCACTTCCCTGCCCAAACCATCGACAATGGCCGACGCCCCCCGGCTGGCAACACGTGCCATGGGCAAGCCTGTCTCGATCGATCGATACCGGTTTTGCGCATAGTGCTGGGCCGGGCCCATGCCACCCCCAAACCAGGCATCGTTCGAAATCAGGACCAGCCAGTCCGCCCGCGCCCCCAAATTGGCGTTTCGCGGGATCGACGGATAGAGCCCCTCATAGCAGATCATCGCGACGAAAGGCGGAATGTCATCGGCATAGATGACTGCCGGGCCAAGGCCGGGCCGGAACCCGTCACTGGCCATGCGCTGTATTGCGCCCGGCAAGATGCCGGACATGGCCTGCCCGAACGGAATGATGCGCGTGGCCGGCAGCTCTCCAAAAGGCACCAGGCGATGTTTGTCGTACAGCGCCACAGGGCCGGAGCGGATCGCATTCTCATCGATCACGGTCAGGCTGTTATAATAATCGCGCATGTCCTTGCCGGTGATCTCGTACCGGGTTGTGCCAGCGATCAGCTTGCGGGGGCCAAGATACGCGCCCACAGCGTCGAGGGCGTTCGCATCCTGCAACAAGGTGGTCGGCAACGCCCCTTCCGGCCAGAGGACAATATCGCCCGCCTCCCCTTCCTGCGTCGACAGCATGCGCAAATATTCGATCAGGATCGGATCGGGACCGATCTCCCATTTCTCGCTCTGGGGTACACCCGAATCCATCAGCACGACAAACTGATCTGACTGGGCGGAGGGTTGGGCAATGCGTTGGGCGCCCCAGGTCCAGCCGAGCGCGATCAGGATCGCCGCGGCAAAGGACGGCGCCATACGCACCGCCAATTGGCGGGACTCTCGCGTGTCCACAAGCGCGGCCGGCGCCGACATGATGAACACCGTCAACAGCGTCAGCCAGTAGACCCCTCCAATCGACGCCGTCTGGGACAAGGCGCCGCCCGGAATCCAGGTCGTACCGGGCAAGTTCCACGGAAACCCGCCGAACAGATGACCGCGCACGAACTCGGCGAGTGCAAAGAATAGCGCGAAAATGAAAATGCGTGAGGGTGAGGAAGACCAGAATGCGCCCGCCATCGCGCCGAACACGCCCCAGATGATCGCCATCCCACCTGGCAACAGGATCAGCGGCATCCACAGGAAAATGGCGTGCTTTTCCGGCTCAACCAGGAAAGGTGCCGCCGTCCAATGCATGCTGATCAGGAAAAATCCGGCGCCAAAAGCCCAACTGCGCAGGAAGATTGCCTTGCCCCATTTACGGTGACTGCGGGCACCATCCAGCATCCAGATCAGACCGGTGAATGAAATCACCAGGACCACGCTGAAATGAAACGGCGCAAATGCAACCGCCGAAAAAGCGCCCAGCAACAAGCTGGTGATCACTGCCGGCCAGCCGGTCAGGCGGGCGAAGGCTTCATGCAGGGGCCCAAGCGCTGTGAACCCGTGGCTTCGCACCGGATGAGTCATGACTTACTCCTGATGTGCAGGGGCAGGCATTTCCGGGGTGCGAAGGCGAACGCGGCGAATACGCCGGGCGTCGGCTTCCATGATTTCGATCTCGACACCGGTCGGGTGCTCCAGCACTTCTCCGCGCACAGGGACTTTTCCGGCCAGCGCGAAGGCGACCCCGCCAAGCGTGTCGAAATCCGTGTCGTTGTCCTCAAGTGCGAGGTCAATGCCCGTTTCCTCTGCAAAGTCGTCAATCTCCGTGCGGGCGTCCGCCTCCCAGATTCTCTGGCTCCGGCGCACGAACATGGCTTCTTCATCATCGTGTTCGTCTTCGATGTCACCGACGATTTCTTCGACAAGGTCTTCCAGGCTGACCAACCCATCCGTACCGCCATACTCGTCCACGACCAACGCCAGATGAATACGGGTTGACTGCATTTTCACAAGCAAATCGGTCAACTTCATGGATGGTGGCACATAGAGCACTTCGCGGTGCAGCTTTTCCAGCGGCCGCTTCATGGGCTCCTCGCCCTTGGCCAGTTCGCTGACCACATCCTTCATGTGCACAAAGCCGATCGGATCATCGAGCGACTCCCTGAACACCGGCAGTCGTGAATGCGTGACCTCGGCGAAATATTTCAGAAGTTCCGGAAACTCGATCCCGACCTCTACGGCCTTGATCTCGGCGCGCGGGACCATGACGTCTTCCACACGCAATTCCTGGAATTCGGCGAGGCGCAGGCGCATCTCGTGCGGATTGTGCGGCGGCGTTTCCCCATTGGTGGCGGCGGACACCGGTTCCACAGGGGCTGGCTTCCGGCGGAAACCGAAAAAGCTACGTAATCGGCCGCTTGGCGGCGCGTCAGAAGGGTCAGGGTCGCTCATGGCCTCAGGTGATTCAGTTCATCAAATATGGATTATCAATGCCCAGCGATGCAAGCGCCTTTATTTCGAGGCCCTCCATCGTCTCGGCATCATGGGTGATTTCATGGTCGTGCCCCAACAAGTGGAGATAGCCATGAATTAGAAGATGGGTCAGGTGATCGGCAAGCGACTTGCCTTGCGCTCTGGCATCAGCCTCGGCGACGCCAAAGGCCACTGCAATATCGCCCAGCAGGGGCCGGTCCATCGGATCGGCCGGGAATGAGAGCACATCCGTCGGCTTGTCCTTGGCCCGAAACTGCAGGTTCAGCGCCTGTAGCGCGTCGTTATCAGCCAATAGCAGGGACACGACACCCTTCGCTGGCTCAACAGTCGCGCCAGCCTTGAACGCCGTCTGGCACACAGCTTCCAGATCAGGAATTGCCGACCAGCGATCCTCTTCGATGATAAGATCAAGTTCGATCATGCGCGCGGCGATCAACCCTCTCCGTGGGCGGCGTAGGCATCAATGATGCGGCTGACCAGCCCGTGACGGACAACATCCGCCGCGGTAAGCGTGTGGACATTGACGCCTTCGACATCAGACAGGATTTGCAAGGCGTGCTTGAGGCCCGATGGCTGGCTGCCCGGCAAATCCACCTGGCCCGGATCGCCCGTAATCACCATGCGGCTGTCACGGCCCAGCCGCGTCAGCACCATCTTCATCTGCGGCACGGTTGTGTTCTGCGCTTCATCCACGATGACGAAGGCATTCTTCAGCGTACGTCCACGCATGAAGGCGAGCGGCGCAACTTCAATCTCGCCGCGCGCCATGCGGCGCTCCATCTGTTCCTGTCCCATCAACTCGCGCAGCGAGTCCCAGATCGGCAGCATGTAGGGATCAACTTTTTCTTCCAGCGTCCCCGGCAGGAAGCCGAGCTTCTCACCGGCCTCGACAGCGGGCCGCGTCACGATCAGGCGCTGGCGCGTACCGGACAGAAGTTCGGATACCCCCGCCGCGACCGCGAGAAAGGTCTTGCCGGTTCCGGCCGGACCGACCCCGAAGATCATCGCATTGTCAGGATTGGCCAACAGGTCGATATAGCGGGACTGGCCGCGCGTTTGCGGGGTGATCGGCTTCTTCAGCGAGCGGAAGGTTCCAAAGGTCTGCGACGGCGTCTGCGCAGCTTCCACAGCGCCATCAACGTCCATATCGGAAATTTCCGCGCCCGTGCGCAATCGACGCTCAAGTTCTGCAAGCACCGCCTCGGCAATCGACACGCCCTCGGCCTTGCCGACAAGCAGGATGCCCCCGCCCTGACTTTCCGCCTTCAGGCCATAGTCGGCCAGACGTGTTTCCAAAAGCTGGAGGTGGCGGTGATGCGGGCCACAGATGTCCCGCAGCCATTCCGCATTGCGGACTTCGAAGATACGGCTGACAGGGGCTTCAGGCGAAGCGGACGGACGACGTTTCACGCTCAAAGCGCCACCTCATGTTCGCGCACAAGATCGCCGGTGAGCGAACTCATCGTTGCGCCACTCACTTTCACATCGACAATCTGACCTGTCAGCTCTTCCGGTCCCTGGAAATGAACGGATTGCATCCACGGAGACCGCCCATGCGCCTGCCCTTCAAGGCGCCCACGCCCTGTGACAAGTACGGGCACGGTCTGACCGATCTTGGACTCGTTGAACTCGGTCTGCTGGTCACGGAGCAGTTTCTGCAAGGCTTGCAGGCGCACATCCTTCACGTCTTCCGGCACCTGACCGTACATCTCTGCCGCCGGCGTGCCTGGCCGCTGGGAATACTTGAATGAATAGGCCACCGCATAATTCACATCGCGCACCAGCTGCATGGTCGCCTCGAAGTCCTCGTCGCTCTCTCCGGGAAAGCCGACAATGAAATCTGATGCTATGGCGATATCTGGCTGGGCCGCGCGCACTTTGCGAATGATCTCCCTATACGCGTCTGCCGTATGGCTACGGTTCATGGCCTTCAGGATACGGTCAGACCCCGACTGAACGGGCAAATGCAGGAAGGGTTGCATCTGGGGCGTGTCGCCATGTGCTGCGATCAGGTCGTCTTCCATGTCGCGCGGATGACTCGTCGTATAGCGGATACGTTCAATGCCGCCGATCTTCGCAATGTGGCGACAGAGCTGGCCCAGCGTCCAGTCGTCTCCCCCTTCGACGGCCGGCGCAGCGCCATGGAATGCATTCACATTCTGGCCCAGCAAGGTGATCTCCCGCACGCCTTGCGCAGCCAGGTTCCGCGCCTCCATCACGATGTCGTCCACAGAGCGGGAAAGCTCAGCGCCACGCGTATAGGGCACGACACAGAAAGTGCAGAACTTGTCGCAACCTTCCTGCACCGAGAGGAAGGCGGTCGGGCCATCCGCCTCACGGACTTTGGGCAGCGCGTCGAACTTTTCGAGCGTGTCGAATTCGGTTTCCAGCCGGTCACCCACAGCGCGGCTGGCGCGTGCAATCATCTCCGGCAGCTTGTGATAGGCCTGCGGTCCCAGCACGAGGTCGACCAGCGGCTGGCGGCGCATGATCTCTTCGCCTTCGGCCTGCGCAACACAGCCAGCCACGGCGATTGTCATGTTGCGACCGGTCTTGCGCTTCATGCGCTTCAACTGGCCGAGTTCGGAATAGACTTTTTCGGTGGCCTTTTCACGAATATGGCACGTGTTCAGCACAACGAGGTCTGCCGCTTCCGGCGTATCAACCGGCGCATAGCCGAGCGGACGCAATACGTCCCGCATGCGCTCGGAATCATAGACATTCATCTGGCACCCATAGGTCTTGATGAAGAGACCCTTGGTGTTCTGTTTCGCCGCTGGTGTGGTCATGCGCGGGCTTATGCCTGAAAATGACTGTCGCTGCCAGAACCTTGTGCGCCTCGCCTGCAGCCGCAGCAAACGCGTCCCGATCCTGCGACAAAAGCTTCACAGCGCCGGAAAGCTAGCTAGGGTGCGGCCAAGCAATCAAAGGAGCCGGGGAGGCCCATGGATATCATTAAGCTTATCGAGAACGTCTCAGGATTCATCTGGGGAGGAACCTGGGGAGATACTGTCGTCATTCCGGGCCAGATCGGCCCGCTTGCCGTTGTCCTCCTGGGCACTGGCCTGTTCATGATGGTTCGACTGGGCGCGCGCCCGATTCTCCGGTTCGTGCCGGCGGTGGTCGAAGTCTGGCGAGGCCGCAAGGCACAAGGCGAAGACGGCGCCATCACACCCTGGCAGGCGCTCTCCACAGCCCTGTCCGGTCAGGTCGGCACGGGGAACCTCGCCGGTGTGGCCACGGCCATTACATTGGGCGGTCCCGGCGCGATCTTCTGGATGTGGGTGGTTGCCCTGTTCGGCATGGCGCTGGCCTTCTCGGAAAGCTCGCTGGCCATCAAGTATCGTGAGACCGACGAATATGGCCGCATCAATGGCGGCCCGATGTACTACATCAAGAACGGCCTCGGCAAAGGCTGGGGCTGGCTCGCCGTCATTTTCTGTCTCGGCACGCTGTTCTCCGCCATGGCAACCGGCTCGATGATCCAAGCCAATTCCATCACCGAAGCTGCGCTGGAAACCGGCTCCCATATGGGCGTCAGCATTCCGAACTGGAGCGTGGGCATTATCCTGTCTGTCCTGGTCTTCGCGGTCATTATCGGCGGCATCAAATCCATTGGCTCGTTCGCCGGCAAGGTCGTGCCGGTCATGGCTGGCCTCTATGTGCTGGTCGCCTTCATCGTGCTTGTGATCAATGCGGACAAGGTGCCGGGCGCCTTCATGCAGATCATCGGCACAGCGTTTGGCTGGAAAGAAGCTGCTGGCGGCGCGGCTGGCTACGGCGTCATGCAGGCGGTCCGTTACGGTATCGCCCGAGGCCTGTTCTCGAACGAAGCCGGTCAGGGTTCCGCCCCGATCGCCCATGCTGCCGCTCAGACCAAGAACCCGGTCATGCAGGGCGAAATCGCCATGATTGGCGTGTTTATCGACACGATCATCATCTGCACCATGACTGCGCTGGTCATCCTGACAGTTCAGGGAGACTTCAAGAAGAGCCCTGCCCTGATGGCGGCCAATGCCTGTTTTGATGCAGGCATTGAAATGCCGGTGAACCCGGGCGCGACTGACGGTGCCAAATACGGTGTGGGGGACCTGTTCCCTTCTGCTTACGAAGATGGCCGCGAAGCGAAGATCGCCGCAGTGGGACCGACAGCCCAGTCCTACCTCCTGGCCTGCCAGGCATCTGGTCAGGTTGAAGTCAATCAGCACGCGCTCGACGCGTCTGGCAATCCGGAAGTTCTGATGGATGTGGACCATGCCTGGGAAACAGATGCGAACTCGGCTGCCGTCACCACGCGCGCCTATGCCGCCGCTATTCCGGTGGTGGGCCCGTGGATCGTGCCAGTCGCACTGTTCTTCTTCGCCTTCACCACCATCATTGGCTGGTCATACTATGGCGAGCAGGCCGTGACGTATCTGATCGGCGAATGGGCGACACACCCGTTCCGCTATATTTGGGTCGTGGTCGTATTCCTCGGCTCGGTTGCCGCGGCTGACTGGCTCTGGCTGCTGGGGGACATCGCAAATGCCTCAATGGCGTTCCCGAACCTGATCGCCATCCTTGCCCTGTCAGGCGTCGTCGCCGCCATGCACAAATCGAATGGCGATCCGGACAAGGGTCATCCTGTGCATGACTACCGAGAGGAGGAGCGCCATCCTGAAAAGGAATAGGCGCTGACCCTACCGAAATGAAAAGCCCCGCCCGGTTCAGACCAGGCGGGGCTTTTTCTGTCCGGGTGTATTTGGACGCAAAGCCCATATATGCGGGCACTTTATGGACAGTTTATGGGCTGGTTTATGGACCAGCGCTTCGGGACGGGGCCTACCAGGCGCCGATATTCTCTGCGCTCGCCCACGGCTCTTTCGGTGACAGCGGCTCGCCCTTTTGCAGCAATTCGACCGAAATGCCGTCTGGCGATCGAATAAATGCCATTCGGCCATCGCGCGGCGGCCGGTTGATGGTCACGCCAATTTTCTGCAGCCGTTCAACCGCGCCATAAATGTCGTCGACCATATACGCCAGATGGCCGAAATTGCGGCCACCTGCATAGTCTTCGGGGTCCCAATTATAGGTCAGCTCCACCATCGGAATGTCGGTCTGGGTCGGGCTGACGCCGTCCGGCATGCCGCCCATACGCTCGACATCTTCCGGCGTGGCCAGAAAAACGAGCGTGAACCGCCCCGCTTCGCTGTCCATCCGGCTGACCTCTGTCAGGCCCAGGCCATCGCAGAAAAATTTCAGCGACGCGTCAATGTCACTGACGCGCACCATTGTGTGTAGATATTGAATGCTCATGACTGGCCTCCATTAAGGTCCCGAATGACATGTTTGAAACTAGGCGGCATCAGCGCGTAGTACCGCCGCATAGCGATGGCCAGCAGGCCGATCGATGCCAGCATGAAGGCGATGAAAACCGAAAATGTGTGAATCAGCGTCCCTGTTTCGAAAACAGGTGACTGGCCGCTCAGCCGCCAGATCATCCGCCAAACCTGATTGAAGCCGGCCACGAAAGGTGCCAGCAGAACAAAAACGATCGCAGCGCAGACGAAGAAATAGGTCGCCGCGCGCGGGCCTTCACTGCGTAGATAGAGATCCGTGAACTCGGCATCGCTGACATCTTCCGGCACTTCTCCGGCTGCCTTGCGCACCGCCAGAACTTCCGGCGCGAAGTCCCGCGTCTGCTTCCAGCGCCAGGCAAGGTGAGCCCCCCAGGCGACAAGGCCAGCGAGTATGATCAGGAAAAGTATCATGGGCGGTGCGGAATCCAGCTTGGGCGGCGTGGGCCGACTGCCCACCGCCTGGTTCAGGCTGCGCAGGCGCGTTCGAGGGTCAGCATGGCACGCTTGCGCGCCACACCCCAATGATAATTATGGAGCCGGCCGTCCGCCGCAAGGGCACGGTGACAGGGAATGAACCAACTGATCGGATTTGCGCCCACTGCCGCACCGACAGCGCGGGCCGCCTTCGGATTGCCGCTGGCCTTCGCCAAGGCCCCATAGGTTGACACCGCACCGACAGGAATTTCCAGCAAGGCCCGCCAGATCTGGCGGCGAAACGGCGTACCATAAAGCGCAACCGGGAGCGGCTCACCGGATTCAAACACCCGGCGCGCCAGAGTCTCGGCCTCGTGATCATCCCGGCGAATGCTGGCATCCGGATACCGCGCCGCAAGATCGGCAAAGGCCTGCTCTTCATTGCGTCCCTGGTGTTCAAAACCGGTGCGTTCCGGGGCGTTCTCATCAACAAACCCCAGCGCCACCAGGCCCCGCGATGACATGAGCCAGGCTCCTTCCCCGAATGGAGTCGGCGCCCGTCCAAGGACCAGATCGGCTCCCTTGCCGCCTGCCTTGGCTTCACCGGGAGAGAGGCCTTCGTGCGCGATAAACAAATCATGCAGGCGCCCCGGTCCTGACAAGCCTGCCTCCAGAGTAGCGTCCAAAACACTTGCGCCCTCTCTCAACAGATCACCTGCCGCAGCGTGGGCAAGTGCGGACTGGTATTGTTTCGGGCTGATGCCGGCCCAACGGGTGAATTCGCGCTGGAAATGGCTGGGCGACAGGCCTACGGCCTTTGCTGCAGTCGAAAGATCCGGCCATTCCTGCCAAGTGTCCCCCAGATAGGACAGGGCATTGGCCATGCGCTCATAGGCGACAACGCGTTCATCAAGAGGCGAAACTAGATTGGTCATGTAAGAATAATGCCGCGCCGCGGAGCCTGTCGCCACCCGTTTCTTGCGGCTTGTCAGACCAATTGAGGCTTTCCAGCGCCTGAAAAGCCCGGCAAGAATAGGGACCAATAAAAAGAAGGCTGGGAGAAATAGAATGGCAGATGCGCGCAGTATTATCCTGCATGAATATCCCACGTCACCCTATGCAGAGAAAATCCGCCTCGCGCTGCGCCTGAAGAATCTCGCCTATAGCCGGGTCGAAATTCCAGTCATCATGCCTCGGCCAGACCTGATGCCGCTGACGGGGGGCTATCGCCGGACACCCGTCCTTCAGATCGGCGCTGACATTTTTTGCGATACCGCCATCATCCTGCGTGAACTCGAAGCCCGCTTCCCCATGCCGGCACTCAAATTGCCCGGTCATGAGGGCCTCGCCCAAATGGTCGCCGGCTGGACCGATGGCCGCTGGTTCCAAAGCTCGGTCGCGGTCATCTTTGGTGAGCGAGGCGACAGCGTACCGGATGCGTTCCGGAAGGATCGCGAAGCCTTGTCGGGTCGTCCCTTCGACACCAATGCAATGAAAGCTGTTGCCCCCATGATGCGCGACCAATGGCGGGCCCGACTCATGCTGCTGGAAGAGCGCCTGCAGGGCGGCAAGGGCGCTGGGTCCGGCATCTATCTCGTCGGCATGAAACCGGGCCTTGTGGACATTCACGCCTACATGAATGTCTGGTTCATGTATGAAAATCTGCCCGACTTCGTCGAAAAATGTTTCGAGACAGCGGACCTGACCAAGGCCTGGTTCGAGCGGCTGAAGGAGTTTGAAGGGCAAACCCCGGACACGATCAGCTCTGCAGAAGCCCTCGAGATCGGCCTGAATGCGGCGCCGCGTCTCGTGGCGGCGACCACCCGCAACGAACCGCAACAATTTGCTCCGGGCGAAAACGTCGCCGTTGCGCCCGATGATTATGGCCAGGTCTGGGTGAAAGGGGAACTCGTCCACGCCGACTCCCAGCGCGTCATTCTCCAACGCACTTCACCAGAGGCGGAAACAGTGCATGTGCATTTCCCACGCGCGGGCTTCCTAGTCCGGCGTGTCTAGCCTGCCTTGCATGCCGGGCGCGCGCCGCTAGTCTCGCCAGCATCAGCAATTCGGACGGAGACGGCCATGGACCGGCGACTTTGCCTTATCACGGGCGCATCAGCGGGAATTGGGGCTGAGTTTGCCCGCCAGTACGCCGCGTTGGGCTGGGATGTTGCGCTCACCGCACGCCGCGAAGATCGGCTAACCAACCTCGCCGCAGAGCTGGAAGAGAAGTTTGGCATTCGCGCGATTTGTATCGCGCAGGACCTCGCGCGCGCCAATTCCGCGGACAAGATCATCTCCGCGCTGTCCGAGCAGGGCCGCCATGTCGACGCGCTGGTCAACAATGCGGGCTATGGCCTGCCGGGCACCTTCTTCAATACGAGTTGGAAGTCACAGGCAGAGTTCATTCGCGTACTTTACACCGCTCCGATCGAGCTTGCACACAAAGTGCTGCCAGGCATGGCAGATCGCGGCTATGGCAGGATCATCAATGTCGCCTCCCTTGCGGGCTACGCCGCCGGCAGCAATGGGCACACGCTTTATGCCAGCGTAAAGTCGGGCCTCATCAAATTCTCCGAAAGCCTGAATGCCGAGTGCGACGCGTTTGAAGGGGCGGACATTCACTGCACGGCACTCTGTCCCGGCTTTACCTATAGTGAATTCCATGACGTGAACGGCACGCGCGAGCAGATGAACAAGATGAGCAAGCGAATGTGGATGGAGGCTGCGCCTGTCGTGAAAGCCGGCATTGATGCGGTCAATCGCGGCCAACCGGTTGTGGTGCCGGGGCTCGTCAACAAAAGTCTTGCCACGCTAACTCGCATCATGCCGGAACCCATCGGTCGGGCCATCATGCGGCGCCAGAGCCGGACGATCCGGCGTCAGGATTAGTCGGAAGAAGCTGAAAACCCATCGCGAATGCGATCAGCCGTCGGCGTGGTGTCCGATTTGCGCCAATCCTTCGCGCCACGCTGACGCAGGATTTCGACTTTGCCGGACCGCTTGGCCTCTCCGGAATCGGACCTGTCGCTATCGCGGGAAATTGTCACGATTGGCCCCTCGAAAAAGGCTGACCAGTATTTGGACAGTACGTCCCGACGGCCCTCAAGGGAGCGCAGCTGCCGGCGCTCTTTCCAGGATGTCAGCTTGATGCCTTCTGTCTTGATGCGCTTGTCCATACCCGCCACTTGCAAGCAGCCGGCATACCGGCGCGGGGCGCCTCCGGTCAGGTCAAACTGAATCTCGCCAAAACCCTCGGCTTGTCGGCCCGAATCCGATGGCAAGGTTTCGCGAAACTTGAAGTCCAGTCTGGGCCAGCTGATTTGGTGGAATTCTGCATGCAGGCCGCTCTCAATCTCGCCCATGCGAGTCAGGGTCGAGGAGGTCACAAGGATGCCGGGGTATGCGGGCTTCATTGAAACGATTGCCAGGCGTGGACCATTTGGGCCACCGCGTTCAGCCTGAATCCAACTGCCTTCCACGAAAGCACGGCCGAGGACCCATCGACGCAGCACCCCCATCTTTAGAACACCCGGAAGGAGGACACCCGACAGAACAGACCAGATCACGAGCAGCATCACACCCGAGCCTATCAGTCCGGCCCACTGTGCGACTTGGCTGGAACCGGCGGCGTCAACAATGGTCTGGCGCACAACCGGGCCAAATGCCAGGACACTCGCCAGCACCGCGCTGGACGCCAGGAAGCCCGAGACAATGCGGAAACGTTCATAAGGGTTCATATGTGAGGCGGCTCCGTTAGGAAGTGGCGGCAGAAAGGGCCATTTAGAAAGCCGGAACCGAAGTTTCGGTTAACGCAAGGATACCCGGTGTGATCCTTCAATTTTACATGACATCGAACCGAGACGTTTTGTTGCAGCGCACAAAATATATATGACTTGCCGCCACCTGCGCCCTATACTCAACGAAAATAAAGTCCAGTGGAGGAAATTCGAATGGATGGTGCTGTTGAGGGTCCGGCCCTGAATTCTGCGATAATTCCAAACCTTGTTGCTGTCATCAAGGATGCGAGCGCAGCCGTCGACGCCTATGTAGACGTTGCACGTGGCAAATGCCGCGAAGCGCTGACCAAGGCGGATGGCCGTCCTGACCGGGCTGCACTCGAACGCCAGCAACATATGGCCCACGGCCTGTCTTGGCTGGGCACATATGCTGAAACGCTACGCCAGACAGCCGAATGGGCCGCGCGTCTGGAGCAAGAGGGCAAATTCAGCACGACCGAAGCGCTCCTGACACAAATTCTCTTTAGCGAATACTGCGCTCAACTGATTGGTGGAGTACCCATGAATCAGGGCGAAGTGATCCGCCCTCACGAATTGGGCATCGTTGCGGAAGCTGATGCCCTGTTCGCGACGCCGGTCGTCCAGCAGCTGATTATTGATGGAAAAACCCCTGCTGTGATGGCTGCTGCGGCTGAATGCCTACCTGACGCCCTAAGCCGGAACACGGTTGAAGAAACCGGTCTGGACGAAACCATGTCGATGGTTCGCGAACAATTTTCCAAATACGCGTCCGACAAGATCAAACCCCATGCCCATGAGTGGCACTTGAACAATGAGTACATTCCGATGGAGGTCGTCAATGAAATGGCCGAGCTTGGTGTGTTTGGCCTGACCATCCCTGAAGAGTTTGGCGGGTTTGGCATGGGCAAGATTGCCATGTGCGTAGTCTCAGAGGAACTGTCTCGGGGATACATCGGCACCGGCTCTCTCGGCACCCGGTCAGAGATCGCGGCGGAGCTGATCCTGATTGGCGGAACGGACGACCAGAAGACCCATTGGTTGCCGCAAATAGCCAGCGGAGAAATCCTGCCAACGGCCGTCTTCACTGAACCGAATACCGGCTCTGACCTTGGCTCGCTGCGGACACGCGCCGTGAAGTCCGACGACGGCTCTCATTACAGTGTCACAGGCAACAAGACATGGATCACGCATCCCGTGCGAGCCGATCTGATGACACTGCTGGCCCGGACTGATCCCGCCACAAACAATTTCTCTGGTCTCTCCATGCTGCTTGCGGAGAAGCCGCGCGGAACAGACGACGCCCCCTTCCCTGCTGACGGCATGACCGGCGGCGAGATCGAAGTCCTCGGCTATCGCGGGATGAAGGAATACGAAATCGGATTCGATGATTTCAAGGTGAAGTCCGAGAACCTGCTTGGCGGTGTCGAAGGCCAAGGCTTCAAGCACCTGATGGCGACCTTTGAAAGCGCTCGCATCCAGACTGCGGCCCGCGCCATTGGCGTTGCGCAAAATGCGTTTGAAACCGGTCTTCAATATGCGCTGGATCGCAACCAGTTTGGCAAACAGATCTTTGACTTCCCGCGCGTTTCAAACAAGCTTGTCATGATGGCCGCAGAACTGGTGGGTGTTCGCCAGCTGACATATTTCTCGGCGCGCCAGAAGGATGGCGGAAAGCGCTGCGACCTTGAAGCCGGCATGGCGAAACTGCTTGCCGCACGGATCGCCTGGGCTGCAGCTGACAACGCCCTGCAGATTCATGGCGGAAACGGATTTGCGCTGGAATACCCAATCAGCCGCATCTTGCAAGATGCTCGTATTCTGAACATTTTCGAAGGCGCTGGCGAGGTTCAGGCCATGGTTATTGCCCGTCGCCTGATCGAAAGCGGAAACTAAAAGGAATCCGTAGGGTGCACCGCACCCTACGGCGCTTCTCGTTCGTACACCCGGACCCAGTCAACCAGGAAACGATCAGGTAAGCGCTTGTTATCCGGCACGTTGGACCACCATTTGTGGGCCACTGTCGACTGCGTGCTTATCTCGCCGGATAGCTTCACCCATAAGGGCACTTTCGACACGCCGCCCGCAGCGCTTTGCCAGACCTGCTCTCCGTCCACGAACCATGTATATTCGGTTTCAGTCCATTCCAGCGCGAAGACGTGCCACCCACTCCGAATTCCCGGGTGGAACTCGCGCTTGTTCTTGGTCTTGTGGCGTTTTCCGTACCCATCCCAGTGAAGCGCATAGCTGATCTTGTCAGTCCAGCCAAAGGCTTCAACGATGTCGATCTCGGTTCCGTCCTCTCCCGATCCATCCACTCGGTGGACCTCATCCGCGAACAGCCAGAAGGCAAGCCACCAACCCGGATCCTGTGGCAATTTTATGCGGGCTTCATACCTGCCGAACGTCGTTTCGAATTTGCCTTCGGTGGAAACCATGCCGGATGCGTAGTCATACGGATCGTCATCCTCTTCAGGATTGCGATTCGGGATTTGCGTCGCGCTGATTTCGAGTTGGCCCCATCCTGTCAGACTGACATTATCCTTGAGCCACCAGCCATCCGGGCCGTCAGGATTTTTCTTGCGATTATACTCCTGCGATATCCATTTTTCAGGATCAGGCTTTCCGTGTCCGTTGAATTCGTCCCGGAAAACCAGCGACCACCCCGAATTGGGCTGGTCCAGCGCCGAGTATGAATTGGTCGCAGTTGAGCACGACGCCAACATTACTATGGCCGCAACGATTGGAAACGACTTCAAACGAAATCTCACTGAATTTTACCTTCGAGGGGGTCAATGTCCGCAGGTTCATGCTGTATGATGACCTTTGCGCCCAGGGCATCCGCACGCGCCTCAAATGCCTCCATTGACGACACGGTCATGGCCTCATCGGAGTTGAACCGGGGAACGCGCTTCAGCTCGCGGCTTTCAGCGCGATGGTAGAGGTCCCCGGTCAACAGGACCGGGCCGGTTTCCGGCATCATCAATTGCAGGGATGTATGGCCCGGCGTGTGTCCGGGCGTCTCGAAAATCACAACGCTCCCATCACCAAAAACATCAAGTTCGTCTTCGAAGACTTTCTGCTCCATGGGGGCGAACAATGAAAACAGCGCCTGCTGCTCCTGGGCAATTTCGGCCCCTTCCCCGAACATGGCGTCGAGTTCTTTCTGGCTCACCAGCCAAGTCGAGCCCGCGACCTGATCGGCCTGGCCGATATGATCGAAGTGGCTGTGAGAGATGGACACGTAGTCGACATCGTCTGGGGACATCCCCCTATCTGCCAATTGTTCGGTAATTGTCTGCTCGAGCGAAACCGTGAAGATCTGCTGCGTTTGGGGGCCCGCAATAGCCAGCACTCCTGGCAAACCAAGATCCCAGAGCAAGTTGCCATCAGGATGCCTCACGAGGAAACAGGAATCGGTGAACGTGTCAGTCTCACCGGCATAGTCGCCGGCAGACGAAAACGCGTCGAGGTCAGACACTTCAATCGTTCCGCAATCCAGCACATCGACTTCCAGCGCCGCTTCCTGCTGTGTTTCGGGTGGCGATTCTAATGTTGCCTCGGTAGATGCAGGCGATTCTGACCCGCATGCGCTCGCGAGTGCCAGTGCGGATACTGCCGCAGTTATAGTGATAAGACGCATGCCAGAGGCCCCCTTCTGTCTTCCAGCAAATTCAATCTCAAGTATCAGTTGTTGGCAACAGACAGACTGCGTCCATCTGGAGACAAAATCCTGTAGAAACAGCTGGGTCGCCCTGTATGGCAGGCACCGCCTGTCTGGTTGACCTTCAGCAGGATAGCATCCTGATCGCAATCAATACGGATCTCGATGACGTCCTGAACATGCCCGGACGTTTCACCTTTGACCCATAGCGCTCCGCGCGAACGGGACCAGTAGGTTGCCCGCCCGGTCTCGATCGTCGCCGCAAGCGCGTCGGCATTCATCCAGGCGAGCATCAGCACTTCGCCAGTTCCGGCATCCTGCGCGATGGCGGCAACCAGGCCGTCCGCATTGAATTTCGGGCGCAGCTCAAGCGTCTCGTCCTGCGCACTGCCGGAAAGGGGATCGGGATAATCGGTCATGAGGGCGGCTTAATCGAAATGACGCCGGTGAGCCAGTCAAGATTCGCCCTAAATGACGCCCTGCGCGCGCAGCGCCGCCTGCTGGTCCGCGCTGAATCCAAGGCCTGCAAGGATGCTCTCTGTGTGCTCACTCAGGCTTGGAGACGTTTCTTCCACCCCGCCGGGCGTATCGGACAGTTTAGGAAAGACGCCCTGCATCGGTACGTCGCCCAGAACCGGATGGGCCACGCGGATGATGGCATTGCGCGCCGCAATATGTGCATCTTCCAGCATCTCCTTGGCGCGGTTCACCGGCCCACAGGGAATGCCATTCTCTTCGCAAGTTGCCAGCACATCTGCCATTGTGCGCTGTTTCGTCCAGTTCGAGATCATTTCATCCAGTTCCAACTGGTTCTCGCCGCGTGCATCATGCGTTGCGTAGCGTGCATCGTCAGACCATTTCGTTCCGCACATGGCCGAGAGGCGGCGGAACAGGGAGTCCTGATTGGCGCCGATGATGACCATGCCATCGCTGCATGGATAGACGCCCGACGGCGCAATCCGCGGCAGGATCGGTCCGCTGCGCTCGCGCGTATGCCCCATCAGGGCGTATTCGGGGATCAGGCTTTCCATGAAGGCCATGACGGTTTCATAGATGGCCGCATCGACCACTTGCCCCTTCCCCGATTTCTCGCGCGCGAACAGGGCCATCATCGTGCCCAGCGCCGCGAAGGTGCCAGTCATCGTGTCGCCGAGGGAGACGCCGGCTCGCGCGGGCAATCTGTCCGGCTCGCCGATCAGGTAGCGCAGGCCGCCCTTGGCTTCACCCACGCTGGCATAACCCGCCTTGTGGCTTTCGGGGCCCGTTTGGCCATAGCCTGAGACGCGCGTGATCACGAGGCGCGGATTGAGCTCATGCAGCACATCCGGGCCGAGCCCCCAGCGTTCCAGTGTGCCCGGCCGGAAATTCTCGACCAGAACATCGGCGGTCTTCACCAGTTCGCGCAGGATCGCCTGCCCCGCCTCCACGCGGAGGTTCATCGTCAGGGATTTCTTGTTACGACCGATGATCGGCCAGAACAGGCCGATGTCATCCTTCTTGACCGCGCCCCAGCCCCGGGCCGGGTCCGGCAAGCCGGGCGCCTCGACCTTGATCACTTCGGCGCCGAAGTCACCGAGCAATTGTCCACAGAAGGGGCCAGCGATCAGTTGACCGAGTTCGATGACGCGCAGGCCATCCAGGGGGCGTTTGGAGTCTGTCATTTGTCCTCAATGCACATTACATAGGCATCATGACAAGACGCATCGACATTGTAGAAGTCGGCCCGCGCGACGGGCTGCAGAATGATCCGGCCGACCTGACGACCGAACAGAAGCTGGAATTCATTGCCCGGCTGGAAGAGGCCGGCGTTCGGCGGATGGAATCCGGCAGCTTCGTCAGCCCCAAGGCCGTGCCCAAAATGGCGGATTCTGCTGCGGTCTTTGCAGGCGTCGACCGATCAAAGCCGACGCGCCATATCGCGCTGGCCCTGAACGAAAAAGGCGTGCGCCGCGCCATCGACGCCAAGGCTGACGAGATCAATTTTGTGCTCGTGGCCTCGGAAGCCTTCGGCATGCGCAATCAGGGCATGACGCCGCAGGACAGCGCGGACGCCCTGCTGCAGATTGCCCCGCTCGTACTGGAGGCAGGCATCCCTCTGTCCGCCACGATATCGGTTGCCTTCGGGGATCCGTTCGACGGCGAAGTCGACATCAAGTTGGTCGGCAATCTCGCCGCGCAGGCCCAGCGCGCGGGCGTCAGCGAACTGGCGCTGGGTGACACGATTGGTGTGGCCGACCCGTGGGATGTCCGCAAACGGATCGAGCGCGTGCGCATGGAAGCACCGGATGTCTATTTGCGCATGCACTTCCACGACACACGTGGCGCAGCGCTCGCCAATGTCGCGGCCGCCATTGATTGCGGGGTCGATGTCATTGATGCCAGCTGTGGCGGCATTGGCGGCTGTCCGTTTGCCCCGGCGGCGACAGGCAATGTGGCCACCGAGGATGTGGTCTACATGCTGGAGCGCGGCGGCTTCGAAACTGGACTGGACCTGAGCAAGCTGATCGAGACATCGCATTGGCTGGAAAAAGTGTTGGGGCACCCGATTGCGTCGTCACTCAGCAAGGCGGGCGGATTTCCCACTTGACCCTACTTCTTCGGGCCCTTCACTTCAGTAAGGGTCGTCGCCTTCACGGCCCGGCCGAGATCGACTTTCTTGCCATAGCTTGGCGCGCCGCTGGTGGCGCCTGAGACGGCGCTGCCGCCGCGCACTGTCTTGTTCGTCAGAGGCGGAATGGCCATCGCCTTGGGCTCTGGAGCGTTCTCGTCGAACAGGCTAGCCAATTGCTCCGTCATCGCACCACCGAGCTGTTCGGCGTCCACAATCGTAACGGCGCGTTTGTAGTAACGTGTCACGTCATGGCCGATGCCGATGGCGATCAGCTCCACAGGGCTCTTGGTCTCAATCTCTTCGATCACCTGCCGCAGATGGCGCTCAAGATAGTTGCCGACATTCACGTTCAGTGTGGAATCGTCCACCGGCGCGCCGTCAGAAATCACCATCAGGATCTTACGCTGCTCCGGTCGCCCGAGCATCCGATCGTGCGCCCATAGCAAGGCCTCGCCGTCGATGTTTTCCTTCAGCAGACCTTCGCGCATCATCAGACCCAGATTGCGCCGCGCCCGGCGCCATGGGGCGTCAGCTTGTTTGTAGACGATATGGCGAATGTCATTCAGGCGCCCCGGTCCGGCGGGCTTACCAGCCTTGACCCAGTCCTCCCGCGAAAGGCCACCCTTCCACGCCTTTGTCGTAAAGCCGAGGATCTCCGTTTTCACGCCGCAGCGCTCCAGTGTGCGGGCCAGAATGTCCGCACACAGCGCCGCCACCATGATCGGCCGGCCGCGCATGGAACCGGAATTATCCAGCAATAGCGTCACAATCGTATCGCGGAACTCCGAATCATCTTCCTGCTTGAAGGAGAGCGGCGCTGTCGGGTCGGTGATCACACGCGTCAGGCGGGCCGTATCCAGCACGCCCTCTTCAAGATCGAAGCTCCAGGAGCGGTTCTGCTGTGCCATCAAACGTCGCTGCAGCTTGTTGGCAAGTTTGGACACCGCGCCCTGCAGTCCCTGTAACTGGTGATCGAGATAGGCGCGCAGCCGCGTCAGTTCCTCAGCGTCACAGAGGTCTGGCGCATTGGCGACTTCATCATTCTCGCGCGTGAAGACATTGTAGTTGAACCGGTCGCGATCATCGCCATCCTTGAAGTTCGGGCGCAGCGGCTTGGTCCCGTCCTCATCATCATCAGGCGTGTCATCGGCCTCGGCGTCGACATCCATGTCGACGCTGACATTGGATTCCTCGCCCTCCATTTCCTCGGTGTCGCCCGCATCCATCTGCTCGGCGGAAGAACCCATCTGCTCTTCGGACTCCATGTCCTGATCGCCTTCAGAGGGCTGTTCATTCTCTTCGGACTGTTCCGAATCGTCCTGTTCCTGCGTTTCCACGTCTTCGCCCGGCGCATCGGAGGCGGTCAGGTCCCGGATCATATCGCGTACTGTGCATGCAAAGCCGGGTTGATCGTGCAATTGCGCGATCAGACGGTCAATTGCGCCCCCAGTTTCGGCTTCGACCCGTTCGCGCCAGACATCGGCCACGCGTTTCGCGCTGTCCGGCAAGGCGCGCCCGGTCAGCTTCTCGCGCAGCAGAAATTCGAGCGCCGGCGCGAGCACCGCCTCAGCGTCTTCTGCGCCCATCGCGAACTCGCCGGACTGGCAGCGATGGTCTAGGACAGCGTCGAGATTGTCGGCCGTACCGCGCATGGCATTGGCGCCCAGGCTTTCGATGCGCGCCTGTTCAGCCGCGTCATAGACCTTGCGGGGCAAATCCCCGCCGGGACGATGCGCGAAATGTGCCTCAGCATTGTGGTGCGCACGACGCAGGGCAATGGCATCTGCCTCGCCGCGAATGCGCGCAGCGATATGGGGTTCCAGCTGTTGTGGCGGCGTGCGCAGCGTGATCGTCTCACCGTCCCCGCCCACATCATTGCCAAAGCCGACCTCGACATCACGGTCTGCACTCATCGCTTTCGTGGTGGTGGCCAGCGCCTGCTTGAACAATTCCTGAGGAGAGGTGTCTTTGGACATGGCTGTGACTTAGCGCGGGGCTCCGGCTCAGGCGACCCTCACCATGAGGGCGCTTTCAGGCAGTTCCTCGGCGAAGCAGCGCTGGTACATTTCTGCCACCAGAGGCCGCTCCAGCTCGTCGCACTTGTTCAGGAACGTCATCCGGAACGCATGGCCAAGATCACCAAAGATGGCGAAGTTTTCAGCCCATGTGATCACGGTCCGCGGGCTCATCACTGTGGAGAGGTCGCCGCTCATGAACGCGTTCCGGGTCAGGTCGGCCAGCGTCACCATCTTGGCGAGCGTGTCTTCATCCACGCCCGTGGCCTTGGACTTCACGATCTCCACTTCAGCATCATGTTCCAGATAGTTCAGCGTGGTCACGATGCTCCACCGGTCCATCTGGCCCTGGTTCAGCTGTTGCGTGCCGTGATAGAGGCCGGTCGTGTCACCCAAACCAACCGTGTTGGTCGTGGCGAACAGGCGGAAATACGGATTTGGCTCGATGACGCGGTTCTGGTCGAGCAGGGTCAGCTTGCCGCTAGCTTCCAGCACGCGCTGGATCACGAACATCACGTCCGGCCGGCCGGCATCATACTCGTCGAACGTGATCGCCACAGGGCGCTGCAAGGCCCAAGGCAGGATGCCTTCGCGGAATTCGGTAATCTGCGCGCCATCCTTCAGGACAATGGCATCCTTGCCGACCATGTCGATCCGGCTGACATGGCTGTCGAGATTGACCCGGATCATCGGCCAGTTCAGGCGCGCGGCCACCTGTTCGATATGGGTCGATTTCCCTGTGCCGTGATAGCCTTGCACCATGACGCGGCGATTGTGCTGAAATCCTGCCAGGATCGCCATCGTCGTCTGAGGATCGAAGCGATAGGCCTCGTCAATCGCTGGCACATATTCTGTGCGTGTCTTGAACCCATGTACGACCATGTCCGTGTCGAGGCCGAAAACCTCGCGAACATTGATTTCTACGGTCGGCTCCATGCCGTCCAGCACATCGGTATCACTCATCACAGTCATGGCATGCGTCTCGTCATCTATTGCATTGATGGACCTATCACACCTGACGCTTCCGCCAAGCGTGACATAGGGTCAAATGTGGGTTTGGTCCGCCGCGCGGCAACTCATTCAGCAGCTTGCCAGACGATTTCCCCGCCAATGATGGTCATTCGGGCCTGTGCATCAAGGATTTCAGCGGCAGGAATCGTCATCAAATCCCGGTCGAAGACGGAGAAATCCGCAATCTTGCCGACTTCGATCGTGCCGAGGTCATCCTCCTGGAAAGCTGCGAAGGCGGCGGCGGACGTGAACAGGGCCAGCGCCTGGTCCCGCGAGAGGGCCTGTTCAGGGTGCCACCCCTCCCCCGCATTGCCGTCGAGGTCCTGCCGGGCCACCGCCGCATAGAATTCGATCAGGGGTGAGCCGACTTCAACCGGCGCGTCCGAGCCGCCAGCAACCACGGCGCCCCCGGCCAGCATGTCCTGCCAGGCATATGCGCCGGCCAACCGGTCCAGACCGAGCCGTGAGGGGGCGAACTTCAAATCGCCAATCGCATGAGATGGCTGCATGGAGGCAATCAGGCCCAGCTCTCCGACGCGCGCGACATCCTGCGGCGCAAAGATCTGCGCATGTTCAATCCGCCAGCGTAGCTTATCGCCATTCCCCAGCGCCTCGAAGGTTTCGAGAATGTGCCGGTTTGCAAGGTCCCCAATGGCATGGATGGCCAACTGGACGTCTGCGCCCTTGGCTTTCATCATCAAGTCGTGGAGCGACTCCGTATCGAGCAAGGAGAGACCATTGGTGTCCGGCTGGTCTGAATAGGGTGCGATCAACAGCGCGCCCCGGCTGCCAAGGGCGCCGTCCATATAGAGTTTCACAGCGCGATTGGTGACTGTGTCAGTCTCGAACTTCCGGGACTCCGCCACTTCGAAGGCGTCCACGTCGAAGGCATTGTAAACGCGCAGCGGCAGGCGCCCTTCCCCGTCGAGGCGGGCCATGATGGGCGCCTGGGATGCGCTGACGCTCATATTGTGAACGCCGGTCCAGCCCCGGCTGGCATAGGTATTGGCGCCAACCTCCAGAGCCGTCTCGACATCTTCTTCCGTTGGGGCCGCAAGCAGCTGGAAGACAGGGCCCATCGCATTGTCGATCACAATGCCCGTCGCTTTGCCGCTGTCATCCCGCTCCACCCGGCCGCCCGAAGGGTCTTCGGTCAGATCGTAAATGCCGGCCGCCTTCAGCGCGGACGTGTTGGCCACCAGGGCATGGCCATCCGCGCGCGTATAGATCACCGGATTATCTGGGCTGACCGCGTCGAGGTCTGCGGCGGAGGGCATGCGCCCTTCCGGCCAGCCGGTCTCGATCCAGCCGCGCCCAAACAGGATTTCGCCAGGAGCCTTGCCCTGGATCTCTGCCTCGGTGCGGGTGACAAGTTCATCTACAGAGGCGGTGCCTTCCAGGTTAAGCGTCAGTTCGCGCTGGCCAATCCCCATCAGGTGCGCATGGGCATCGGTGAATCCCGGAAACATGACTGCGCCTCCGAGATCAACAATCGTGACCTCGTCTTCGCTCCAGTCGGCCGAGGCGGGCGGCACAATGGCAACGATCCGGCCATCAGGCCCGACGACCACCGCGTCAGCGGTGGGCTGGTCAGCGACCCCGGTGTAAATTATGCCCCCGGTAAAGACGGTAAGCGCTTGCGTCTCATCCGTTTCAGATTGCGGAGCCCCGCCCGGCTGGCATGCTGCCAGAACCCCCAACGCCAGTGCAAAACCCAATACCCGCATGATCACATTCCCTCCAAGACGGGACCATGTGTGGCACGCACGGGCGCCCGCTGCCAGATTATGGACGTAAAAAAGCGCGCGCAGCCTGTGCCGCGCGCGCTTTCAAATCTCATCAGCCCAAAAGGGCCAGACCTTAGGCGACAGCTTTCTTTTCGATGTCGCGCTTGATCTTCAGGGCCTTGGAAGACAGGGCATCTTCCTTTGCCTTCGCCAGGAACGCATCCAGGCCGCCGAGCTTGTCGACAGTGCGCAGGGCTTTCGCCGCGATGCGCATGCGGAAATTCTGGCCCAGTGCATCGGAATGCAGCGTAACCTGTACGAGGTTAGGGCGGAAAATCCGCTTGGTTTTCATTTGCGAGTGGCTCACATTGTGGCCAGTCATCGGCTTGGTGCCGGTAAGTTCACATTCGCGGGACATGGCCTCGCTCCGAATAGGTCTATAGGGATCTCGAAGGCGCGTCGTTACAGGGCAGATGGCCCCCGTGTCAACTCTGAGGATCAGGCATTTCGGCAGTTTTCCGGTTGCGGGTGTCATCCGCTGTCATACTTGTTGAATGCAAACCCCATCCGAATGAGGCATGATCAGGGCATGGCTGTTCAGGTGGTGTCGGAGAAGACGGGGTATAGGGGATGTTGTAACCTAGTGCTCCGGAAAGGATTCTGGTTCAGATGAAACGCGCTTTCCTTCTTGCCTCTGCTGCAGGACTCGCCCTCGCTGGTTTTTCAGCTGCCGATACGGCCCCAAGCAGTGCGGCCCCCGCTGTCCTTGCCAATGTTAAGGCCGGTGAGGCCACACGCATGGTCTATGAACTGGAGGCGAAAGCCTATGTCCTGTTCATCCCGGCAACCGGCCGGGCCCATTTCGATGTCGAGATGCGCCCCGATACCTACAATATCAAATCACGCGTCAAGGTGACCGGCATCGCCGACTGGTTCGTGAATTACGACATGCACCTGCAGGCCTCCGGCTATACGCGCGGCGACGAGCTGAAGACCTATAATTACGTGTCGCAGAACCGGGACGGTAAAAAGAACCGCCGGGTCAATCTGACAATCACGGATGACGATTTCTCGATGACTGCCAATCCGGTCTTCGGGAATCTGGGCGAACCCCCGGCCACGGTTGAGCAGGTCCTCAAGACGAATGACCCGATTACCGCGCTCATCACATTCGCGCTCGAGCCCCGCGCGCCAGGTGCTGACCCGTGCGGCGGTCCGATCCGTCTGTTCGATGGTCGCCAGCTGACCTATCTGCACCTTGAAAATGCCGGCACGAAACAGATTGATGTGAAGGCTTGGTCTGGTGAAGCCATCGAGTGTCACATCACGATGGAAAAGGTCGCTGGCTACAAGAAGGACAAGTCTGACAATGACAATCTGTCAGGCATCGACGGCCCGCTACGCATGTGGCTCGCACCCCTGCCAAATGGTGCGACCGTTCCGGTGAAAATCCAGGCCGATACAGACAAGATCGGCAAAGTCACCCTTCAAGCCTCGAAACTCTATTTTGAGCCGGTTGTAACATCAGAAGCCGCGCTGAATTCTGACGGCGGCTAAACTCGTTACTTTTCGATGGGCAGGCTTCGCAGCGCATCGATCAGCTCAGACATGTCTTCTGGAAGAGGCGCTTCGAACCGAAGCGCCTCTTTCGTTATGGGATGTACAAAGCCGAGCACAGCGGCGTGCAAGGCCTGACGGGGAAAGGCGCGCGCCGCATTGGTTCCCGCAATGTGCGCATCGCTTTGCCCATGGACTGTAATCCCCTTGTGACGTCCATAAACCGGATCACCAATCAGCGGTGCGCCGATATGCGCCATATGCACCCGTATCTGGTGGGTCCGGCCAGTTTCCAGCTGGCATTCCATCAGCGCCGCTGCAGGCAGCCGAGTGCCCTTGTCTCTGGTCCCGAACGTTTCGAGTGCCCGGTAGTGCGTGACGGCGTTGCGGCCAACACCGCTTTCAGGGTTACGCACCACCGCCATCTTCTTCCGGTCTGCAGTGGACCGGGCGATCGGCATGTCCACCGTACCCGACAATGGCCGCGGCGCGCCGCGCGTCACCGCAAGGTATTTGCGTTCAATATCGTGTTTCTGGAACAGTTCAGACAGGCCGAGATGCGCCGCCTCGGTCTTGGCCGCGACCAGAACGCCGGTCGTCAGCTTGTCGATCCGGTGAACAATGCCCGGCCGCTCTACCCCGCCAATTCCCGAGAGTTGTCCCCGGCAATGATGGAGCAGCGCGTTGACCAATGTGCCGTCCCAGCTGCCGGGTGCCGGGTGGACTGCCATACCGGATGGCTTGTTGATGAGGATCAGGTGCTCGTCCTCAAACAGGACGTCGAGCGGGATGTCTTCCGGGTCTGGTGTTGCAGGAACAGGCTCCGGCAGCTTTATCAGATAGCTGGCACCGGCGATGGCACTGCGCTTCGGGTCCAGCACGGCCTCCCCGTCGAGCGTAACCGCGCCTTCAAGAATCAACGCTTTCACGCGCGAGCGCGACAATTGCTCAGCCTTTGAGGCGAGAAAAGTATCAAGCCGGGTGCCGGTATCGTCCGCAGTAGCAGTAATTTTCAGGGTGTCCATTGTGGCGCTTATAGACGAACTTCCGACTGATCGTCATGCTATTGTCAACAGACCGGACTAGGGGAGGTTCGGAACACGGGAGAGAACCATGACCAAGATCACTCGACGCGGCCTGCTGGGCGCTGCTGCTACCGGAACCCTGAGTGTTGCCGCCTGCGCAACCACGGCTACCAATGTTGCGCCAAAGCCGGCGCCATATGCAGGCGAGGTTGAGTTCCTCCATGGAGTCGCATCCGGTGACCCACTCAGTGATCGGGTCATTATCTGGACCCGCGCCACCCCCAAGACCGGCACTGGCCCGATCCCTGTCTCCTACAGCGTTACCGATCCCGAAAATCCCTCCGCCCCACCTATCACCGGCACAGCTATGGCAACTGCATCGCGAGATTATTGCGTGAAGGTCGACGTTGCCGGGCTCAAGCCGGGCAAGGCCTATTCCTACGCCTTCAGCGTTGCGACCGAAGCGGGCAATGTCGACTCGCCGGAAGGTCGCCTGAAAACAACGGCGCTTCATGGGGACGCCCCCGTGCGCATGGGCGTAGTTTCCTGCTCAAACTGGCAGTTTGGATATTTCAACGCCTATGAAGCGTTGTCGAAGGAAGAAGACCTCGACGTCATTCTTCATCTTGGTGACTATCTGTACGAATATGGCGTGGATGGTTACGGAGCCGAAGTGGCGACCGAGATTGGCCGCGTTCATGATCCGATCACGGAGATGGTCACGCTCTCCGATTACCGGATGCGCCACGCGCAATACAGGAGCGACCCTGCCCTGCAGGCTGCACATGCGCTCGCGCCATGGATTTGCACATGGGATGATCATGAAAGCACAAACAATTCCTATCGGACGGGCGCCCAGAATCACAATCCAGAAGAAGGCGAAGGCGATTGGTCGGATCGCAAACAGGCTGCCATTCAAGCCTACTTCGAGTGGATTCCATTGCGTGAGCCCGCTGCGGGTGAAATCACATCCGCCGTCTGGCGGAGTTTCACCTTTGGCGATGTCGCCACCATCCATGCCCTGGAAAGCCGCCTGACGGGGCGCTCACCCGATGTCAGCTGGTTTGATGCGCTCACCGGCGTTACCGACCAGGACGTCATGATGCAACGCGTCGCCGAGACCCTGGAGACAATCAATGATCCAGCCCGCACCATGCTTGGATCAGAGCAGGAAGCCTGGCTGTCCGGCGAGCTCAAAAGCTCGGTCGAGCGCGGCAAGGCCTGGCAGGTTCTCGCCAACCAGGTCGTGATGGCCCGGACAAAACTGCCGAATTTCCAGGAAACTCTGACGCCTGAACAACTCGCCGCGCAAGACAACGGCTTTGTCCAGACCATGGTTGGCTTTTCAGCGCTGGGCCTGCCATTCAATCTGGATGCGTGGTCCGGGTTCCCTGCTGCTCGCGAACGGCTCTACGCGGGCGCCGCTGCGGCAGATGCGAAACTGATCACACTGGCAGGAGACACACACACGGCCTGGGTGAACACACTCTATGACGCCGAGGGTGGCAAACGCGGCGTCGAGTTCGGGTGCACCTCGATCACTTCACCGGGCACAGGCGCCTACATTAAGGGAATCCCCGATCTGGGCGAACAATTCGCCGACGCAAACCCGGAAGTGAATTGGCACGATCCGTTCAATCGTGGTTACACAATCGTCACCCTGTCGAAGGACACGGCGCGCGCAGAGTATCGCACCGTGTCGAACATCCTGAGCCGAGACTATGCGGTTGAAACGGTAGCTGTGTACGAAACAAGCCAGGAAAATGGCACACTGAGCGATCTGGTAAGCGTCGCCTAGTCGAGGATACCGGCGAGGCTGGAGCGTCCACCGTCCAGCTTCAGCAGCTCGCCGGTAACAATGGCGGCTTCTGGAGAAGACAAGTACCGGGCAGCATCTGCAATTTCATCAGCAATCGCTGCGCGCCCCAAGGGGGTGCGCCGGGTTGTCCAGCTTTCAATACGCTCTTCACGAGGGCGGATGGCGATGATGCCGTTGACGCGTATTTGTTGTTCAGCCAGCTCGACAGCGCCGGCCTTGATGACACCCAGTACGGCAGATTGGGTAATCGTCTCAGTGAACCGTCCTGGCATGGTTGCCATGGCCGAATAGGACAGGACGAACGTGACGGCCCCCTTCTGGCGGATGCGTTCAACACCAGACTCAGGCAGGTCTTCTTGCTCAGAAATCCGTTCGGAAAAGACCTTCAACGCCAAGGCCGCGCCGCGTGTGGCCTTGGCCACCGCCTTGTCGAATTTCTCCTGCGCGAAGTCTTCCAGTGAATCTGCAGCTTCAATATCCGGAATGACGATCAGATTGTCGACTCGGCCAAACGCCTCGACCGCTACGGTTAGCGCGTTGCGCAGACCGAGCCGCGTATGCAACTCACCATGATGGAGCAATACTTCGTCTGGCACAGCGTTACGTGAGGCGGCTATCCGGTCATCAGAAGGGTCAGCCGCGACGACATGATGACCAAACTTGCTGAACCGACGTGCGACAGCGTCTCCAACCTCACGGCCGAGACCCAGGATGACCGTGACGGGCTGAGCCATAGCCCCTAGGCCCTGGTATCTGTTGTTGGATCAGCGACAGGTCGGCTACGCCTTGTGCGGATGTCATCTCCGACCACGGACAGACGGTCGTTCAGCCGGTGTAGCGCTGCCAGAATTTCGGCCAACAAGCGTACGACGATGTAAAGAAAGCCGAGTACAGCCAAACTGGCGACGATACGTCCGATTCCATGGAAGACATGGCCGCTGAAGATCTGTCCCAACCCTGATAGCACAGCGAACGCTGCGGCTATGACGAACAGTATGGCGAGGACGCCCGTAGCCTGTTTGACGGCTCCAAGCGTCATCGCTCTTTCCTGATCAAAAATCTCGCGCATGCGTTTTCCTTATGCCTGCTGAAATTCAGGCTAGGGCACAAAGATGAAGGCGAGGTTTCGAGGCCCTAGCTCGCTTCCAACACGTGAAGCTGTTGCTTGATCTGCAGTTTTTCGCGCTTAAGGCGTTTTAATCGAAGGGCATCTGCCGACGGTCGTTTCTGTTCCTCGTGGATAATCTCGTCGAGTTTGCGGTGCTTGTTGGCGAGCTCATTGATCCGGCCTTTAAGCGACATGGCAGTCTCCTTCTTGCTGTTAAGTTGTTGTGTCTTAACGGCAACAGTAAATCACAAGAGGTTGGGGGCGTCACGGGGGGCGGCCCCCGGAATCGCGCTCAAACGCGTGAATTATTGTTTACCTGCCTGCTGGCTGGTTTTCCTGCGCGCTTTCTGGGCGAACATCGCCTGGTCGGCCAGTGCCAGCAGGCTTTCAGCGTTCTGGCCCACCTGCCATTCGACCACACCACAGGACGCGCCGATCCGGACTCCCGGATGGGCATCATCGCCATCACTCCGCACCACCAGCTGGTCGACTTCATGTGTGAGCTGCTCTGCCTTCAGCCGGCTGTCGTCCACATTGGCCTGCGCCAAAACGATTCCGAATTCATCCCCGCCTAGTCTGCCCACGATATCGGTCTCGCGCGTATGGCGCAGCAACAGCTCCGCGATACGGATCAGCACCTCATCGCCCGCCGCATGCCCGAACACGTCATTGACCTGTTTGAAGTGGTCGAGATCGATATAGATCATCGAAAGCGGTGTTCGGAACCGCGCCGCAAGGGCGATTTCACGCCGGATCTCTCGTTTGAAGGCCCGCCGGTTGAAGACGGGACACAGTGCGTCATTGTCGGCGAGTGAAACCGCCTCATCAAGCGCGTCTCGCAACTCATCTGCGTCTTCGCGCAAAACCAACACTTCATCACAGAGGGCTTCAATGGCGGCGCGGGCCCTGAAATCCAATGCTGACAGGTCAACGCCCAGCACATTCAGCAGTGCCAATCGTTCCGTCGCCTTTGGAGTGTAGAAGTCGTCCGCCATGTCGGAAGGTTAAGCAAATATTACGCCGAGATACAGTCATTCCTGCCGCGTGAGCCAACACGCTGGCAGTTGACGCCGCAACCCGCTTACTTATGTTGCGCGTTTTCCAGCGGCGAGGCTTCCCATGACGGACACAGATTCCCCACAGGTCGGCATTATTATGGGTAGCCAGTCTGACTGGCCAATCATGCGATTGGCCGCTGAGATCCTCGAGGAACTGGGTGTTACGCACGAAACCCGCATCGTGTCCGCCCACCGCACACCTGACCGATTGGTTGAGTATGCAAAATCCGCGCGCGGACGCGGCATGAAGGTCATTATCGCTGGCGCTGGCGGCGCTGCCCATCTGCCCGGCATGGCCGCGTCGATGACCCCCCTTCCCGTGCTTGGTGTGCCAGTTCAGTCGCGGGCCTTGTCCGGCATGGATAGCCTGCTTTCCATTGTCCAGATGCCGAAAGGTGTGCCCGTCGGCACGCTGGCCATCGGTGAGGCTGGCGCGTCGAATGCCGGACTGCTGGCTGCGTCGATCATCGCCCTTCAGGATCCTGTCGTCGCAGACAAGCTGGATGCGTTCCGCCAGGCCCAGACGGACAAGATTGGCGAGTCTCCAGAGGCATGACGATGATCGCGCCCGGTCGCACCATCGGGATACTGGGCGGCGGCCAGCTCGGCCGTATGCTGGCTAGCGCCGCGAACCAGCTTGGCTTTGATGTCCACATTTTTTGCCCGGAAACGGACTCCCCGGCGTCGCGCGGTGCGCGCAAGACTTGGAATGCCGATTACCTCGACGCCGATGCAATGCGTGAATTCGCAAAATCCTGCGATGTCGTCACACTCGAGTTCGAGAACATCCCGGTCGAAGCAACAGACCTGATTGCGTCATGCGGAGTCGCGCTGCATCCCGGGCCCAGATCTCTCGCCATCTCGCAGGACCGCGCCGAAGAGAAGGCATTCCTGAACCGGATCGGCATTCCAACAGCGCCCTACGAAGTCATTGAGTCGGCAGCTGACATTCCTCCTGCCCTGAAGCGTGTCGGGGGCACGGGCGTGCTGAAGACCCGCCGCGATGGATACGATGGCAAGGGGCAGACTTGGGTCCGTGCGGCTGACGAGGCCCAGGCGGCATGGTCCGCCATTGGAGAGGCCCCAGCAGTGCTGGAAGCAGCCATCCCCTTCGAGTGTGAAATTTCAGTCATTGTCGCCCGTTCCAGCGCCGGTCAAACGCTGAGTTGGGCACCCCCACGCAACATGCATGAAGACGGCATTCTGGCCCGGTCGGTCGCGCCATCCGGTCTCAGCAAAGCCGTTGAAACCGAAGCCCGCGAAAAGGCCATGAAACTGGTCGACGCCCTCGACCATGTCGGCGTCCTCGCCCTTGAATTCTTTGTACTTTCAGACGGGACGCTTCTGGCCAACGAGTTCGCCCCAAGGGTTCACAATTCCGGTCATTGGACACCGGAAGCCTGCCAGACAGGCCAGTTCGAACAGCATATCCGCGCCATCTGCGGCTGGCCCCTCGGCGATACCCGCCGCCTCCATGACGCAGAGATGCGAAATCTGATCGGTAATGAAGGCTTGGTTGACCCGACGAAGCTGAACGCCGATGAGACTCTGACCCTGTATGGAAAGAGAGACGCCCGACCCGGCCGCAAGATGGGACACATCACGCGCCGGATTGCCCCCAGAAAGGACTGAATGCATGCTGCTTCCCGTTTCGACCTGGACTGACATCGAAACCTGGCTGAAGACGTCCAAGACCATCGTCATCCCGATTGGCTCCATGGAGCAGCACGGGCCTAATGGTTTCATCGGGACGGATGCGCTGTGCCCTGAAATCATTGCCCACGAAGCCGAAAAGCTAGCGCCGGAGGACATGCTGGTCGGCCCAACCTTCAGTGTCGGCTGTGCCCAGCACCATCTCGGCTTTCCCGGCACGATCACGTTGCGCCCCTCAACCATGATCGCTGCAATGGCGGACTGGACCGAAAGCCTGATGCGGCACGGCTTTGAGCGTATCTACTGGCTGAACGGCCATGGAGGAAACATCGCCACGATTGAAGCGGCCTTCTCTGAAATTCACGCCCGGCGCAGCTTTGACCCGCGCGGCGAGGACAATCGTCACGGCCTGAGTTTGAAACGTCGCGACTGGTGGGATTTCAAATCCGTCATGTCCTTGTGCAACCAGCTCTACCCGGTCGGTCATGGCAGCCACGCCACCGCATCGGAAGTTTCGGTGACATATTACGGCTACCCCGATCATGCCCGCACAGATGTGGAAATGACGCCAAAAATCGCCCCGAACGGCAAGATTGGTGATGCCGTGCAATATCGCCGCGACTTCCCGGATGGCCGTATCGGATCGGACCCCACGCAATCGAATGTGGAAGACGGCGGAAAGATCGTGGCAGCCGCTGCGCAGGCGGTGCTGGACGAGGTACGCCGCTTCTCCGCATAGAGCGGGTCGCTTCTACTTTAGGCCACTGGCCAGACTCGCCGAAGAACGGTATCACGAGGCTCCCGGGAAAGGATCTGTCGCGAAGAATGCTGGACATTCAGAAGCTGGAAAAATCCTTTGGTGAAAAGCGGGCCGTGCAGGGCCTGTCCTTCACCGTAGAAAAGGGAACCGTGCTCGGTTTTCTCGGCCCGAACGGGGCGGGAAAGTCGACCACGATGCGTATGATCGCGGGTGTGTTGGAGCCGGACTCCGGCGACGCCACGATTGACGGCAAGTCAATCGTCTCAGCCCGTCGCGAGGCGCAGGCCGCTTTGGGCTACCTGCCCGAGGGCGCGCCGCTATATGACGACATGACCCCACCAGAATTCCTCGCCTTCATGGCGGCTGCTCGGTCCCTCCCCCGGTCCGAACGTAAATCGGCAATCGAACGCGCCATTGCGGACTCTCGCATTTCCACCGTTTGCGGACAAAGGATCGGATCGCTCTCCAAGGGCTATCGCCGCCGTGTCGGCCTGGCCGGCGCCATCCTGCATGATCCACCAGTCTTGCTGCTGGACGAGCCCACCGATGGCCTAGACCCCAACCAGAAGCGAGCTGTGCGCGCCCTGATCGCGCGTATGGCGCCGCGCAAGGCGATTGTCATCTCCACGCACACGCTGACCGAAGTTCCGGCCATGTGTACCCGCGCCATTGTTGTGGATCGCGGCCGTATTGTTGCCGACGAGACGCCCGAAGGCCTGTTGAAGCAATCTGCAGATGGCACGCTTGAAAGCGCGTTTACGCGGCTAACCGACCAGGCAGAGGCCGAATCCGCATGAACCGGTTCCGTCAACAATTCGACAGTTTCCTGCCGACCTTCCGGCGCGAGCTTGGCGCATACTTCGCAACACCTATGGCCTATGTTTTCCTCGCCGTGTTCCTGCTCTCTATTGGCATGTTCACATGGGAGGCCGCCCGCTTCTTCGATACAGGCACCGCAGACCTGTCCCCGTTCTTCGTCTGGCATCCCTGGATCTACATGATCTTCCTGCCAGCGCTCGCCATGCGCCTCTGGGCAGATGAAACCAGTGCCGGAACCGACGAGCTGCTGCTTTCCCTGCCCCTCGGCATGCCGGGCCTGGTGCTGGGAAAGCTCTGCGCCGCATGGACCGTCGCGGCTGTCGGGCTGGTCCTGACGCTACCGATGTGGATCACCGTCAATTATCTCGGCAATCCGGACAATGCTGCCATCGCGCTGACCTATTTTGTCAGCCTTCTGATGGCTGGCTCCTACCTCTCCATTGGGGCCGCTATCTCCGCCCTCACCCGCAGTCAGGTCACCGCCTTTGTTATGAGTGTTGTCGTGGCCTTCGTGTTCACAGCCGCTGGATGGCCCCTCGTCTTGTCCGGTGTGAAGAGCCTGTTCGGCGCGGGCCTTGCCGACCTGGTGGCCCAATTCTCATTCCTGTCGCATTTTGAGGCTGCGCAGCGCGGCGTGCTGGAATTGCGGGCCGTTCTGTTCTTCGTCGGCTTCATGACGCTGTGGACCATCCTCAACGGCCTGTGGGCATCTCGTCAGAGGCTCGGCTGACATGAAGGCGAAACACTACCTCATCATCGCAACAGCGCTCACGGCAATCATTTTCGTTGCGGCAAACCTTCTTGTACAGAAGGTCTTCACTGGCGCGCGCATCGATTTTACCGAGAACAATCTCTACACACTCTCGGACGCGACAAAGTCGACATTGGAGTCCGTGGCAGAACCAGTCGATCTGACTTTTGTCTACACACGTAGCGCCGGGCAGGATTTCCCGGCCATCCGCGCCTATGCCGCGCGTGTACGCGAATTGCTGCAAGTCTATGAGAGCCAGTCCGGTGGCAATGTCCGCGTGACCGAGATCGACCCCCTTCCCTTCTCGCCGGCTGAAGACCAAGCGCTCGCCGCGGGCATCACTGCGATCGATACAAACGGCAGCGATCCGCTCTATTTCGGCATCATCGGTCGCAACTCCATTGACGACCAGCGGGTCATTCCCTTCCTCGCACCCGAACGGGAGGTGACACTAGAATACGACCTGACCCGTATGGTTGCGCGGCTGGACGATCCAGATCCGCCCAGAGTCGGGATCCTGTCTTCGCTGCCCGGCATGACCGCACCCGGAGGTGAAGGCGGGTACACGCTCCTGCGCGACATACACAAATCGTTCGATGTCGAACCAATCGCGGAAACTTTTCAGTCATTGCCTGAAGACCTGGACGTCTTGCTCATCGCTCAGCCGCCACTTCTGTCCCCACGCCAGGAATGGCTGATCGACCAGTTTATCTTGCGAACAGGTCGCGCCGTGATTCTCGTGGACCCCGCTGCCAAGACGGTCGCAAGCACGGGTCCGTTCAACATGAGTGACGCGGCCACGTCCTCCTCCCTCATGGCTTGGGGAGATGCCTGGGGTGTGGAACTGTCGACCGCCGCGGTCGCTGACGCCGCCAGCGCCCTGCCCGTTCCGGTCGATACCGGTGGCGGACGCATAGAGGAACTGGCGCATCCGCTGTTTCTTGGCATACCAGCCGGAGACATGAATCAGGATGACCTGATTACCGCAGACCTCAGCCGAGCAGTCAATTTCGGCGCACCGGGAGCTTTCTCTACTGAAGACTTGGCCGCGACCCTTGAGATGACGCCCTTGCTCTCCACAGGGCCAAGCCCTTCCTTCATTGATGCATCGGACGCCATCACCGACATGGCGCCCCAGCAGGTGCTGCGTCAGTATCAAACTGAGCCAGCCCCGCTCGTCCTAGCCGCAAGACTGTCCGGCAGGCTGAGCACGGCCTTCCCGCAAGGTGCGCCGGCTTTCGATGAACCATCCGATCCAATGCTGGCAGAGATCGCGCGCGCTGAAGCCGCCGCGGCCCTGCCCCACATTTCGCAAAGTGAAACCGATGCACAAATCGTCCTCGTCGCTGATGTCGATTTCATTGCAGATGACTTCTACATAATTCCCAACGAACAGATCGTCGTTGCCGACAATGGCGCGCTGGTCCTGAATGCGTTGGACGCACTGGCTGGGAGTGGAGAACTCTCACGCCTCCGGTCGCGTGCGCCCAGCCTGCGCCGCATGGGGCGAATAGACCGTATGCGGGAAAATGCCGAAGCGATCTATTTCCGCCAGCAATCAGCTCTGCAGGACAATCTCCAGACGGCGCAGGCGCGATTGGAAGAGTTGCAGGCCATCGGTGCAACGGATGGATTTTTCTCTGGCGACCTCGAGGCCGATCTGACCGAAGCCGAGCGTACGGAACTTTTGGACCTCCGCCAGAAGATCGTCGAGTTGCGCGCCCGATTGCGGGAAATCGAGCGCAACTACCGGCGCGACATCGACCGTCTCGAAGGCACGCTCAAAGCCATCAATATCTGGGGCGGCCCATTTCTGGTCTGTTTGATCGGACTATTCGTCTGGTATCGCCAGAAGCGGAAAGCGACAGCATGAGCGATGTGAGATCAAAACAGCGGATTCGTCGTCTCCAGATTATGGGAGGCATTGCGATTGGCCTGACTGCACTGACATTTACTGCTCATAGTCTTCACGGCCCATCTGCGCGGTCGTCTGAACGCGACGGCCAGCGGGTGATCCCCGATTTTGCCGCCATTCGCGCCGATGCCAGCGAGATTCGTGTGACCTTGTCTGATGAAGCCTACACGCTGGCCAACACGCAGGATGGCTGGAAAATGGGAGGCCCGGACGGTTATCCCATCCGCCCCGACCGGCTTGCGGAACTTGCAACGGGCCTTGAAGGCCTGAGCTGGGGCGAAGGGCGCACGCGCGATCCCGACAAGCTGAATCGTATCGGTCTTGGTGACCCGCGAGATGGCGGCACTGGTGCATTGGTCGAAATTCTTGATGAGGATGGCAAGATCACGGCCGCCCTGATTACGGGGCGCAAGGACAGCCGCGTCTATGGTCGCCTGCCAAGCGAGGAACAGGCCTTTCAGGTCAACGGGGACTTGCCGCCACTCTATAGTCATGACGCTTGGCTCGATTTCGATATTCTGGACATCAATTCAGACGCCATCTCGGCCGTAAGGCTCTTCGATTCCATGGGCGAGAGTCTGTATTTGCAGCGCTCTGTCGGATCGAGCGACCGCAGCTTTGTCCCTGGTCCGCCTTTTCAGGACTTCAGATTGGTCAGCCGTCTTGCTGCCTCTACGCCCGCCCTCGCCCTGACGCGGTTTGCACCCATTGGGGTGAAGCCAGCCAGCAAACTGCAAACGCGCACTGTCGCGCGCCATATCACCGAGACCCATGACGGGTTGGAAGTCGAGCTTCGCGCTTTCAGGGAGCCTGATGGGTATTTCGTGACCCTGCGGGCCATTGAAGCCGGCGAAGGCGCCCATCGCGGCAGCACGATCAATGACAAGGCCGAAGGCTGGGCCTATCAGCTGGCAGAGTATGACTGGAATGAATTCACGCCGCGCGTGTCCTCAATTGTGAGAGCGCCGGTCATGGCTATCGAGACCGGACAGCCTGCCCAGCCCTGATCAGGGCGCGATCACCATTGTTTCGAGAACGGGGCCGAAACCAGCTTCCTGGACAATAATCGCACAACCAGACTCACAATGCGGAACACTGAGTTCGACTGGATTTCCCAACCATGGCCCAAGTGCAGATACCCGCGTAACCGGATGGAGCATATCGGTCGTGTTGGCTTCACCGGACAGGTAATCAACAAGCCAGATATCAGCCAGATCCGGCACTTGCCCCGACAGACGAATTTTGTCGCCGGTACGCACAAGTTGGACATCGAAATCTGACTTGTCCTGAATCTTCGCAAGCGCCCGCTCGACATAGTGGCGCTTGTTGCCTGCGCATTGTTCCTGTCCATTATAAACCGTTTGCGGCGTATAAGGGCCGCGCAATCGGAAGCGATCTGTATAGCCCCGCTGTCGATCCTTGGACTCCGTCATCGCCATCGGGTCCTTGTCGCCAAGATAGTCCCAATAGTCGACGGACCAGGTCAGCACGAGCAGGTCATCGCGCTCGGCATTCACCGCCTTCAACGTTTTGTGGGCTTTTGGGCAGGCGCGGCAATTCTGGGACGCAAACAGCTCCACCAATACCGGACCTTCGGCAAAGGCGGGTGCCACCATGAGTTCCATGGCAAGCAGGAGGGAAAGCACAATTCGTATCATTTCAGTCCCAGTTTATAGAGCCAACTCCGCTTCCGTGACAGTCACAGGGATGTGAGGGCTGCAAAAAAGCCCCCACAGCACGCTGCAGGGGCTCTCTGATCAGAAATCGCGAACCGCTCAGGCTGCTGCGCGGGCGAGGTTCCGCAGCACATAGTGCAGGATGCCGCCATTGCGGTAATAGTCGAGTTCGTTCTCGGTATCGATGCGAACCGTCGTATTGGCGGTGAAGCTCGTACCGTCTTCGCGTGTGATCTCCACGGCGAGCGTCTGGCGCGGCTTGATTGAATCGATTCCCTTGATGGTCACCTGCTCTTTACCGGTCAGGCCGAGCGACGCGGCACTCTCCCCGTCAGCAAATTCGAGTGGCAGAACACCCATGCCGATCAGGTTTGACCGGTGGATCCGTTCAAAACTGCCCGCGATGACGGCGCGAACGCCCAGCAGGACCGTACCCTTGGCCGCCCAGTCACGCGACGACCCATTGCCGTAAAGATCGCCAGCAAACACAACCAGCGGTGTACCTTCGGCTTCATACTTCATGGCCGCATCATAGATCGGCATCTGCTCAGCGTCCGGATAGTGTACCGTTACGCCGCCTTCGACACCCGGAACCATCTGGTTCTTGATGCGGATATTGGCGAACGTGCCGCGCATCATGACTTCATGGTTGCCGCGGCGCGAGCCGTAGGAGTTGAAGTCCAGCGGAGAGACCTGGTGTTCCTGCAAGTACACACCAGCCGGGCTGGAGGCCTTGATCGATCCGGCCGGAGAGATGTGGTCGGTCGTGATGGAATCACCAAACAGTGCCAGGACGCGCGCATTCTCGACGTCCGCCGGTGCGTCGATATCCAGGCCCATACCTTCAAAGTAAGGCGGGTTCTGAACATAGGTGGAGGCTGGGGGCCAGCTATAGGTCTGGCCACCGGACACTTCGATGCCCTGCCAGTGCTCGTCGCCCTTGAAGACGTCGGAATAGCGCTCGGCAAACATTTGCGGCGTCACGGCTTTCGACATAATCTCGGCAATCTCGTGCGAGGTTGGCCAGATGTCTTTCAGGAAGACGTCATTGCCGTTCTTGTCCTTGCCCAGCGGATCCGTGGTCAGGTTCACGCGCAGCGAACCTGCGATGGCATAGGCGACGACCAGCGGTGGAGAGGCAAGATAGTTGGCCTTGATGTCCGGGCCGATCCGGCCTTCGAAGTTACGGTTGCCCGACAACACCGAACAGGACACGAGATCGCCATCGGCGATCGCTTTCGCCAGTGGGGCTTCGAGTGGACCGGAATTACCGATACACGTCGTGCAACCATATCCGACGAGGTTGAACCCGAGCGCATCGAGTTCATCCGACAGGCCGGCCTTGTCGAGATAGTCAGTGACAACCTGCGAGCCCGGCGCAAGGGATGTCTTCACCCAGGGCTTGCGGTTCAGGCCCAATTCGCGCGCTTTCTTGGCCACAAGGCCAGCAGCAATGAGAACGGACGGGTTGGACGTATTCGTACAAGATGTAATCGCCGCAATGAACACGTCACCATGCGTGACGGTGTAGTCCTTGCCTTCGACCGCGATTGGTTCAGCGGCATCGGCTGCCTTGCTGAATTCCTTCGCCATGGCTTCGGCAAAGGCGGTGTCGCCTTCGGACAGCAGGACGCGATCCTGCGGACGCTTCGGGCCGGAAATCGACGGCACAACTGCGCCAAGGTCAAGTTCCAGCGTATCAGTGAAGATCGGCTCAGCCTGTTCCGGACGCCAGTAGCCCTGTGCCTTGGCATAGGCCTCGACGAGGGCAACACGCTCGGCGTCACGGCCGGTATTGGTGAGGTATTTGACGGTGTCCTCATCAACCGGGAAGAAGCCACAGGTCGCGCCATATTCCGGCGCCATGTTGGAGATCGTCGCCTGGTCTTCGAGGGTCAGGTTCGACAGGCCCGGGCCGTAGAATTCGACGAATTTGCCGACGACGCCCTTGGCGCGCAGCATTTGCACAACTGTGAGCACGAGGTCGGTCGCTGTGGCGCCTTCTGCCATCTTGCCGTCAAGACGGAAGCCGATGACTTCCGGGATCAGCATGGAGACTGGCTGACCCAGCATGGCTGCTTCGGCTTCAATGCCGCCAACGCCCCAACCGAGCACGGCGAGGCCGTTGATCATGGTCGTGTGCGAGTCGGTGCCGACGCAGGTGTCAGGATAGGCAACGGTTTCGCCGTCTTCATCTTTTGTCCAGACCGTCTGGCCCAGATATTCGAGGTTCACCTGGTGGCAGATGCCGGTGCCCGGTGGCACAACGCGGAAATTCTTGAACGCAGTGGAACCCCAACGCAGGAACTCATACCGCTCCTGGTTGCGCTTGTATTCGATTTCGACGTTCTTTTCGAAGCTGTTCTCGCCGCCGAAGCTGTCGACCATGACCGAGTGGTCGATGACGAGGTCGACCGGGACTTGCGGGTTGATCGCGTCTGCTGACGCGCCGAGCTTCTGCGCGGCATCGCGCATGGCTGCAAGGTCAACCACAGCCGGAACCCCGGTGAAATCCTGCATCAGCACACGAGCCGGACGGTAGGCGATCTCGTGGCTGACACCGCCCTTGTTCTCAAGCCAGGATTTGAATGCGAGAATGTCGTCCTTGGTGACGGTCTTGCCGTCCTCATGGCGCAACATGTTCTCAAGCAGGACCTTGAGGGACGCAGGCAGGCGGGAAACGTCGCCAAGACCGTTTTCTGCGGCTGCGGACAGCGAGAAATACGTGTAGGTCTTGCTACCGACGGTAAGTGTGCGTTTTGACTTGAAGCTGTCGAGGGACGGCATGGGGAGGGAACCTCGCGTCTGAAATTATCGATCTGCGGCGATGAGCCGCCGCGCTGGTCTGTCTCATATAGGCCCTAGTGCATTGAGGCAATTGGGACAAAGGGTCTAAACGGGACATATGAGCGCCAGCGCCCTCCTTTCCGCAGCCGATATCGGCATGATCCGCGGCGAACGCCTCCTGTTCCGGGAGGTGTCCCTGTCCTTGGCGCCGGGCGAAGCAATTGTCCTGCGCGGCCCGAATGGCGCGGGCAAGACGACGCTGCTGCGTATTCTCGCAGGCCTGACGCAGGCCGAGACCGGCACAATTGACCGCAACGCGCCGCATCATTGGGTGGCCCACCGGGACGGATTGAAACCGCATGAAACGCCGCGAGAGCATTTGACCCTCTGGGCACGCGCATGGGGACAATCCACAACAGACATCGAGCCTCTCCTGGACAAAATGGGGCTTTCGCGTCCGTCAGATGTGCCCGCCAAGCACCTATCGGCCGGACAGCGCCGCCGGACCGCCCTTGCCCGTCTGCACCTCGAATACCGCCCTGTCTGGCTACTGGACGAACCCCTGACCGCCCTCGATACTGACGGAAAGGCTCTTCTACTCAACATGATCGCCGCCCATCGCGCCCAAGGGGGCGGGATCATTGCAGCCATTCATGGCAATGCTGAGTTCGAAATTGATATGCAGGTGGATATTTGAGCCCCACACCCATCCTCTCCGCCTTCCGGCAAGCGCTGGGCGAAGCCTGGGCGGGCGGCGCCGGCGCGCTGCTGCCGGTGGGCTTCTTCGCAGGCGCCGCAGTTCTCGTGCCACTCGGCGTCGGAACGGATCCGGCAACCCTGCGCACGATTGGTCCCGGCATTCTGTGGGTCTCGCTGGCGCTTTCCAGTCTCGTAACATTGGAGCGCATCTTTCAGGCGGACGCCGAAGATGGCTCGCTGGATCTCTGGTTACAGACCAGCGCCCCCGCCGCCTCTATTGCCGCAGCAAAGACATTTGCGCACTGGCTGACCGCTGGCCTGCCCCTCGCCCTGCTCTCCCCCTTGCTGCTCCTGATGTTCCAGGCCCAGATTGGCGGCGCATTGCTTGAGAACATGCTGTACTATGCGATTGGCGGGCTGGCCTTTTACTTCTGGGGCGGCGTAGGGGCAGCACTCGCCGCGACCGTACGCCGAGGCGGACTGTTGATCAGCCTGATCGCCCTGCCCCTTTACGTCCCCACCGCCATATTTGGCGCCCTCGCCATGGGAGACGGCCCAAGCAGCGCCGCCGCCCCATTATTTCTCGCTGCCTCAACGCTGTTTGCGTTGGCTGTCGCACCATTTGCCATGGGTGCAGCCCTGCGCTTGGCGGCAGACTGAGGGAAGGGTATTCCGAACGCGATGTTTTCCTGGTTCGCCAATCCGCACCGTTTCCTGATGCTGTCCAGCTGGCTCGCGCCCCTGTTCTATGCGGCCGCAGCCCTGTTGATTGCATGGGGGCTCTGGCAAGGCCTCTGGATGGTCCCAAAGGATGACTATCAAGGCGGCGACATCATGCGAGTCATGTTCATTCATGTCCCGGCCGCATGGCTTGCCATGGCCAGCTATGTCGGCATGGCCGTGATGAGTTTCGTCTGGTTTATCTGGCGCCACGAGGTTGCCGACATTGCCGCCAAGGCGATCGCCCCGCTCGGCGCGACATGGACAGCACTTTGCCTTGCCACCGGCGCCATCTGGGGCAAGCCGACTTGGGGCACCTGGTGGCAATGGGACGACGCCCGGATGATGTCTGTCCTCTTCATGTTTTTCCTCTTCCTCGGCTACATGGCCCTGCGCGCCGCGATGGATACGCGCCAGAAGGCCGCGCGGGCCGGCGCCATCCTTGCCATGGTGGGCGCGCTGAATGTGCCATTGATCAAGTTTTCCGTGGACCTCTTCACGTCCCTGCACCAAGACGCCAGCGTCATCACGCCGGAAGGCCCAAAAATGGCCGCTGTCTATCTCTGGCCATTGCTGATCAGCTCGCTGGGTCATTCGCTACTGTTTGCCGCCCTTGTCATGACGCTGATGCGGGCCGAAATATGGACCAGACGCGCTGCCCAGTCCCGGGCTCGCCTGATGACAGGAGACTGATCCCATGCTGCCAGATTTTGATTCCAATGCCGCATTCATCTGGGCGAGCTATTCCGTTGGCCTGCTCCTTATCGGCGGCGCGATGGCGAGTGTCTGGCTGAAAGCCCGCGCGGCAAAGACTGAATTGATCCGTATCGAAGCGCGCATCCGGGCCCAGAAACGCGGATGAAGCGCTGGCTCGCAATTGTTCCGGTCGGAGCGCTCGTCGCTTTTGGAGTCATTGCAGCCGGACAATTGATCAATCCCAAAAAGGGCGACTTCAAGCGCAATTTGCGCAGCGCGCCCGATACGGCATTCCCAACCCTCGATTCCGCCCCCCTCAGCTTCGCTCCCTCGCCGACCGGCGGCACTATTGCCGTAAACCTGTTCGCAAGCTGGTGCGCCCCCTGCGAAGCGGAGCACAAATACATTTCCGAACTGTCCGCCGCATATCCGGACCAAGTATTCGGCGTGCTCTACAAGGACATACTGGACGACGGCCTCGCCTTCCTCGACCGGCTGGGCAATCCATACACGCGGATTGCACTTGATCCGGACGGTCAGGGGGGACTCGATTTCGGCCTGACCGGCGTGCCGGAAACGTTTGTTATCTCAGCTGACGGTGAGATCATTGACCATGTCCAGGGTCCGCTGGACGAAGATTCGGTCAAAAAAATAGGCGAGGCGCTGAAGAGCGCCCCGCCGAATTAGATCCGTTTCCGGAGCCTTACTTCTTCGTCGCTTTGCGAGCTTTCTTCACCGGAGCCTTTTTGACGGCCTTGGTGGTCGTGGCTGGCTTCGCTTTCGGTGCTGCTTTCGCTTTGGCTTTAGGCGCAGCTTTCTTGGCTGGCGCTTTTTTCACCGCAGGCTTCGGAGCGGCTTTTGCAGCTGGAGCTTTCTTGGCAGCGGGCTTTTTAGCCGGAGCCTTCTTTGCAGCAGGCTTCTTGGCTGGAGCTTTCTTCACTGCAGGCTTCGGAGCAGCTTTTGCGGCCGGCGCAGGAGCAGCAGGCTTTGGCGCAACAGCGGCTTCAGCCTTGTCAGCCTCAGCAACCATATCCTTCAGACCGGATACCAGCGTGGCTTGCTTGGTTTTCGGCAGGGCTTCGAAGATGGCTGCATCAGCCTTCTCAACAGCTGGAAGAGCTTTCTCGTAAGCTTTCTTGCCTTTCGCCATCAGCGAAACGACCTTGGCGCGCTTGTCCGTTTTGGAAGCGACGCGCTTGATGAGGCCAGCCTTTTCCATACGAGCGACCATGTCGGCCAGCGTCGAACGGTCGATTCCGGTTGCGTTGACGAGGTCGGACTGGCTGACGCCATCATTGCCTGAGAGAGCGGCAAGGACAGAGAACTGGCGCAGGGTGATACCTGCTGCGGCAAGCGCAGAAGCCGATTCATTGGCGGCAATTTGCTGGGCACGATGGAGCAGATGGCTCGGTGAGGTTTTAAGATTGTAGGTCATGATGGTAGTCTTTCTGTGTTTATTTAGGCGTTGGGCGCGATGGATAATCCGGTTATTGGTCTGTTAAGTATACGACCCGTGTGCGGATCAACATTCACCCCAATACAAGCAAGAGGCTTAAGGTTCGATGACGGAGGAATTATCAAATGGTTTCTTTTCTCAAGATTTCAAACTGAAAATACCTTCTGGCGACGACCGAATACGCCGTGTTTGCTCACATTGCCAGTTCGTAGACTACATAAATCCGAAAATTATTGCAGCTTCAGTTGCGACAAAAGGTGACAAAATCCTGCTTTGCAGGCGCGCGATTGATCCGCGTAAGGGATTCTGGACGCTTCCAGCCGGGTTCATGGAGGTCGGGGAGACCGTTGAAGACGCCGCTAAACGAGAGGCTCGGGAAGAGGCAAATGCCGATATCAGCCTGGGTCAAGTTCTTGCCGTCTACTCCGTTCCCCGCATTGCGCAAGTCCATGTCATGTTCAGAGCAGAGTTGGTGTCGGATATTTCGCCTGGGCCCGAGAGTGAGGAAGTCGCCCTGTTTGACTGGAAAGACCTACCGTGGGCGAATCTTGCCTTTCCGACCGTCGTCTGGGCCTTGACCCATTTTTCCAGCGTTCGAAACCGCGCGGCATTCGTGCCGTTCTCAAATCCGCCCGGCACCGAGCAATTGACCCGCTAGGTATCTGCTTCCTCGGGCTTTCGCATATGCTTCAGCGTATACGGCGTATTCGCCAGCGCAAAAACCACACCGATCACGATGTTGCCGAGCTTCCAGTTCGCCCACGTCGCCTCGGAAAAGTTACGCCAGAGAAACTCGTTCCACGCCGCCATGGCAACAAAATAGAGCCCCCAGCGAATAGCCAGGGTTTTCCAGGCGTGATCTGGCAGATCAAATACGGTGTGGAACAACATTTTCCAGATGTTCCGTCCCACGGCGAGCCCGCCAAAGATCACGCCTGCATAAAGCAGATTGATGATCGTCGGCTTGATAAACAGGAACAGCTTCGACTGAAGCAGGATACCTGCCGTACCGAACGCCCCAATCAAGGCGGATGAGACAATCAGGAATGGCGGGATTCTTTCACCGCGGATCAATTTCTGAATAATCACGAAAGCGGTGAAGACGATGAGTACGCCGGTCGCCCAATAAAGCGCGGTATCCTTGGTAAACAACCCTTCGCCTTCCGGGAATCTCAACATCACGTTGTAGATACCGATAAACGCCAGCGTCGGGCCGAGTTCGGTCCAGATGCTGCCAGCTTTGGCCGTCGCATCGCTCAGCTCAGCTGAGCCTTCCGTGTTCTGTTTCTTTGTCATCACTTCTCTACGCGTCTCGGCTGCTGCTGGATTGGTCACAAGCTGTAGCTCCCCTCAGACAATAGTCGACCTAATAAATCACGAACGCAGATGCAGCGATCTGAAACAAGCTATGCCCCGACTTGCATGGAGAGGAGCCCCGCGGCCAGCAAAGCGGCGGCACATATTCGTCTGTACCCGAATCCCTCCTTCAGGAATATAGCCCCAAGGGCCGCAGCGAACACGACCGATGTTTCCCGCAAGGCGGTTACAATGGCGGCATCTGTCAGTGTGTAGGCATAGATGGCGAGCGCATATGAGAACGTGCCCAAAATCCCACCTGCGAGCCCTCCCTTCCATTGTTTCGCAATGGCAGCGCGTATACGTCCCCTGCGCTGCATGCAAGCGACGACGGTTACGCCGATCCAGTCCAGCAGGAATAGCCAAACCACAAAAGTCATCGGATTCGGCATAGCGCGAGCGGCGCGCGTGTCCGCCACAGCATAAAGACCAACGCCCAGTGCAGTGAGCACGGCCCAGATCAGGGCGTCCCGATCAAGCCGCCGCGTTGAGGCTGTCGTTCCCGTCGGCAGGGCAAACAGAATGATGGCAAAGCTGGCCACGGCCAGCCCGGCCATCTGGAGTGCCGTCAGATGCTCGTGCAACGCAAAGACAGCAAAGCAGGCGGTCGCGAGCGGCGCCAGGCCTCGCATCACGGGGAAGACCAGAGACAAGTCGCCCCTGTGCAGCGCTCGTACGAGACAGAACTGGTAAATCCAGTGAACCACGACCGAAACGCAAATGAGCGGCCAGGTCTCTCTCGGCGGGGTGGGAACAAAGGGCGCAAAGGGCAGGACGCTTAGCCCCATGACGATCGCAACCGCCATGCGCGCTGTCAGGACGTCGCCGCCCCGCTTCACGAACATGTTGGTGGCGGCAACCGTCACTGCAGACAAAAGGCACAGAACCACAGGCAGAAGCGTCATCGACATTGCGGCGACCTATGCACGACTTGCTGACGCGTGGGAAGGATTTGACTCTTGCCCGGTTGAGGGTCTGACTCGCCTCAAACAAGAAACTCCGGAGGAAACCCATCATGACGCACGATCTGGTCTTGCGCGGCGGAACGATCATAGACGGCACAGGCGGCGAAAGCTTCGAGGGCGACGTCGCTGTTTCAAATGGGATGATTACGGAAGTCGGAAAAGTCTCTGGCCGCGGCATCGAGGAAATCGACGCGCGCGGACAAATCGTGACTCCCGGCTTTGTCGACGTCCACACGCACTATGATGGTCAGGCAACCTGGACCGGATCAATCAGCCCGTCATCCCTGCACGGCGTCACGACAGTGGTGATGGGAAATTGCGGCGTCGGATTCGCTCCGTGCAAGCCTGAAGATCATGATCGCCTCATTCGTCTGATGGAAGGCGTGGAGGATATCCCCTTCCCTGTTCTGGCCGAAGGCCTGCCTTGGAACTGGGAGAGCTTTCCCGACTATCTCGACAGCCTGTCGAATGGACAATTCGACGCTGACATCTGTGCGCAGCTGCCTCATGCGGCCCTGCGGGTCTATGTGATGGGCGAACGCGGCGCCAATCGGGAGCCGGCCACTGAGGACGACATCCGCCAGATGCGGGCTTTGGCAACCGAGGCTATCCGCGCAGGCGCGATCGGCTTTTCGACCTCCCGCACACTGAACCACCGTACCAGCGACGGTCAGCCTACGCCCACCCTCACCGCGAGCGAAGCCGAACTCACGGGCATCTCGCAAGGCGTGGCAGACGCCGGACGGGGCGTCCTGCAATTCGTGTCGGACTTCGATGATCCGGAAAAGGAAGCAGCCATGCTGCGCCGTATTGTCGAAGCGAGCGGCCGGCCATTATCTGTCTCGCTGGCCCAGGCAGATATTGCCCCGGAAGGCTGGCGGCGCTTGTTGGGCGCCATCGAACAGGCCGCCGAGGATGGCCTGCCAATGCGTGCACAGGTCGCCCCCCGTCCGGTCGGCGTGTTGCTTGGCTTTGAATTGACGCTGAATCCATTCAGCGCCTACCCGGTTTACCGTGAAATCGCGAACCTGCCTTTTGAAGAGCGCATAAAACTGCTGCGCACTGAAGACTTTCGCAAACGATTGCTGGCCGACGCACCGGACACAGATAATCCCTTCCTGAAAGTCATGTTGCGAAGCCTCGGAAAGATCTTTCAGCTTGACGATCCAGTAGATTATGAGCCCACACCTGATCGTACGCTGGAAGCCATTGCAGCCCGGCGAGGCATATCGCCAGAAGAAGCCGCACTCGACCTGATGCTGGAACGGAAGGGGCATGGCATGCTCTACCTGCCCTTTCTGAACTATTCCGGTGGCTCGCTTGACCCATCCTACGAGATGATGCTCAGCCCTGCGACACTGCCCGGCCTGTCAGACGGCGGCGCGCACGTCGGCATGATCTGTGATGGCTCTTTCACCACCACGATGCTGACCCATTGGGTCCGCGACCGAACACGGGGCCCACGCATTCCCATTGAGCACATCGTGCACCGTCAGACCCGCGCCACGGCACAATGGATCGGACTGAATGATCGCGGACTGGTAGCCCCGGGCTACCGTGCCGATCTGAATGTGATCGACCTCACAAACCTGAAGCTCCACTTGCCTCGCGTGGACTATGACCTCCCCGCTGGCGGTCGGCGCCTGATGCAAACTGCCTCCGGCTACACAGCAACAATACTAAACGGACAAATTACCCACCGAGACGGAGATCCCACCGGTGCACGCCCCGGCCGCCTGCTGCGAGGAGCCAGGGAACCCCAATCGACCGCCATCGCCGCCGAATAGTCAGTCCTGAATTCCGACCAAAGCCTTCGAGAAGGCCTCCGCGCTGAATGGGCGGAGGTCTTCTGCTTTTTCGCCGATGCCGATGAAGTGGATCGGCAGGTCAAACGCCTCCGCAATGGCCACCAGCACACCGCCCTTGGCCGTGCCATCGAGTTTGGTCATGACGAGACCTGTGACGCCCGCCGTATTTCTGAATGCCTCGACCTGGGACAGCGCGTTCTGGCCAACGGTCGCGTCCAGCACGAGAATGACATCATGCGGCGCAGTCGGGTCCAGCTTACGGACAACACGGACGACTTTTTCAAGCTCGGCCATCAACTCAGCCTTGTTCTGCAGCCGTCCAGCCGTGTCGACCAGCACAAGATCGAGATCGTCCGCCTTCGCCTGTTCCATCGCCTCGTAAACAAGGCCTGCCGCATCGGCGCCCGTAGGCTTTGACATGACAGGAATACCGGCCCGCTCGCCCCAGACCGTAAGTTGCTCAATCGCCGCCGCCCGGAATGTGTCACCTGCGACGAGCAGCGCCTTAGCCCCCTGCTCTGTCAGCTTGGACGCAATCTTGCCGATTGTGGTCGTCTTGCCGGAGCCGTTGACCCCGACGAACAAGACAATGCGCGGACGCGGACCGTCTGAGAAGTCCACGATCTTTTCGCGAGGTTTCAGAACGTCGGTGATTTCATCCGCCAGCGCCTGTCGGATTTCGTCTTCGCTGATTTCCTTGTCGAACCGTTCCTTGGCGAGATTGCCCGTCACCCGCATCGCTACCTTTGCGCCCAGATCTGACGTGATCAGCAGGTCTTCGAGTTCTTCAAGAGTCTCATCATCAAGTTTCCTTCGGCCGAATACAGCCAAGCCGGACGTCAATCGCGCCGAAGACCGGGACAGGCCGGATCCGAGCTTGGCCACGAACCCCGGATCATTGGCTTCCGCTTCCATGGCCGCCCGCGCAGCAGCTTCACGCTCAGCGCGCATGCGTTCGGCCTCGCGCCGATCTTCGAGCAGTTTGAGTTCTGCAGCCGCCTTCGCCTGCGCCGCTTCGCGCTCTTCCTTGGCCTTGCGGGCCCGTTCGGCCTCTTCCGCAAGACGCGCGGCTTCCGCATCATCCGCACGCGCCTGAGCGGCGGCACGTGCCTCATCAGCTTTGCGGACTTCCTCATCCAGCCGCTTTGCTTCTGCGGCCGCTGCCTCGGCCTCGCGCGCCTGTCGCTCTTCCCAGGCCTTGTTAGCCTCGGCGACCTTGCGCTCGATCTCTTCCTGTTCGGCAATCTTTTGCGCAGCTTCAGCTTCCCTGGCCGCCAGTTCATCCGCTGACAACTCCGGCGATTCCATTGCTGCGCCAGCCTCTTTCAGCTCTTCTTCTTTTTTCTTTTTTCCGAACCAAAGGATCATGCGGTCAGCGCTCCGATCAGCTGTTTTCCATCCTGCCGGACTATACGTGCGCGTACCGGGCGTCCAGCTTCGCCCGGATCACTCTCGAACTGTACCGGCGTGAAGTCCGGCAGACGCGCGGAGTTCCCGCGCTCGACCAGAGCTTCAACAGTCTGGCCGTCATATTTCCTGAGATGCCGCTCCAACGCCGCCGCGCCGACGTCTCTCAGACGCGCGGCGCGCGTTTTCACCATGGCCTTGTCGAGTTGCGGCATGCGCGCAGCCGGGGTGCCGGGACGGGGCGAATACGGGAAGACGTGCAGGAAGGACAAGCCGCACTCTTCCACGAGCCGGGCCGAATTCTCGAAATGGGCTTCGGTCTCGGTCGGGAAACCGGCAATGATGTCCGCGCCGAAGGCGATGTCAGGCCGAACCGCGCGGAGACGGTCTGTCAGCGCGATAGCATCGGCGCGCAGATGCCGCCGTTTCATGCGCTTCAGGATCAAATCGTCTCCGTGCTGAAGGGACAGATGCATGAAAGGCGCAAGTCGAGGTTCCGCCATGGTCTCCATCAAGGCATCATCTATCTCGATGGCGTCGATGGAGGAAATACGCAGCTGCTTCAGCTCCGGCGCCAGTTTCAGGATGCGCTGGACCAGATTGCCGAGTTGCGGCGCGCCCGGCAGGTCTGCGCCCCAGCTTGTGAGGTCCACGCCGGTCAGCACAACTTCATAATGGCCGGTCTCGACGAGGCGTCGAACCTGATTGACCACCTCCCCTGCCGGGACAGACCGGGAATTCCCACGGCCATAAGGAATGATGCAGAACGTGCAGCGATGGTCACATCCATTTTGGACCTGGACATAAGCGCGGGCGCGACCTTCCATGCCATCAATCAGGTGTGCAGCGGTTTCCCGCACTGACATGATGTCATTCACGCGGACCTTTTCGTGCCCGCCCAGCAATTCGGCCGGCCGCCAGGTTTCCGCCTGCATCTTTTCATGATTGCCGATGACGCGGGTGACTTCCGGCATCTTTGCAAACATGTCCGGATCGATCTGCGCAGCACACCCTGTCACGAGGATCGGCGCGCCCGGATTGTCTTTTGCCGCCCGCCGGATGGTCTGGCGCGCACTGCGGACGGCTTCCGATGTGACGGCGCATGTATTGATGATCACCGCATCATTCAGGCCAGCATCGGTCGCATGCCCGCGCATCACCTCGGATTCATAGGTGTTCAGGCGGCATCCGAGCGTGATCAGCTGCGGGCTGGAAGGGGATTTGGTCTCAGTCATCGCGATGTGTTGCAGCGGACATCGCGCCGTCAGCCCCGCAAATCAAGGGATCTGTGCAGGATGAATCCTTTGCCCAGTTCAGATTTCGGTCTCGAATTCCAGCTGCACAGGTCCGGTCATGTAAACCCGGTCATCGGATTCCTGCCAGTCGATGATCAGCGTGCCACCATCGAGAATGAGGTTGGCGCGGCGGTCGGTGAGCTTTGCCCGGGCGGCGCACACGAGCGCCGCACACGCTCCGGTGCCACACGCCTTGGTCAGGCCTGCCCCCCGCTCCCAGACACGAAGGCGAATGTTCTGCCGGTCAATGACCTGCGCAAACCCGACATTCACCCCCTCAGGAAAGGTCGGGTGCCATTCAACGAGCGGCCCGATGGCCGGAATGTCGTAATCGTCGATATTCTTCACGAAGAACACGGCGTGCGGATTGCCCATCGAGACCACTGCCGGACGGGAGAGCCAGGGATTGTCGATCGGCCCGACTTTCACATCAACGCCGCGAACGTCCATTTTCTCGGAAAGCGGAATGTCTTCCCACCCCATCAGGGGCGAACCCATGTCGACGGTTATCTGGCCATCCTCTGCGGCAAACGCTTTCAGAACATCCGCTTCGGTCTGGATGGACACCCGGTCCTTGCCGGTTTCAGCCAGTAACAGTTTGCCTACACAACGGGAGGCGTTGCCACAGGCAAAGACTTCGCTGCCATCGGCGTTCCAGATGCGCATGAATACGTCGCGCGCGACATCACGCTCCAGCGCAATGATCTGATCGGCTTTTAGGTCTTCGGCAATCTGGCGCACCTGGTCGGTGCTCGGCACGAACGCAGTCGAGCGGGCGTCGAATATGGCAAACGCGTTGCCAGCACCATTCATCTTCCAGACTTTCATTCGCCTGCCCTTAAAGGGTTTCCCCCGTCCCGAAAAGCGGAACCTCGTCAGATATTTCGCGCGTCTACTTGGGTAGCCCGAACGACACAATCCATCCAGCCACCTGGATGACCAGCGCTGCCACCAGCCCCGCCCCGACAAAGGGATGCGACACGAAGATGGCGAGCGCCACAATGCCCAGACACGCATAGTCGACGATATCGCTCGACATCAGCCATCCCTGAGGTTGCCGGAAGCGCCGCACGTCAAAGAGTGTGACCGTGCGCCAGACGCGGCCCATGTCGGGCGGGCCAAAGGCTTCCTGTAGCTTCTTGGGATCCCGGATACCGGTCATCTCCGCAAGATCGGCGACGGTCGCCTCGCCAAGCGCAACATTCCGCTTGCGAGCGGACGTGCCGATCAGGCTGACAATTGCCGACAGCACCACCGCAATTGCGATGGCGAACAGCGTGAAATCGTCAAAAGGCCCATATCCGCTCATGCGGCATCATATAGGGAGCGCGCGCCGAAACGGAAGCGCCTTACCGCTTGCGTGGAATGGCGGCCCAATAGTCGAAGTCGAGCAGAACACCATCGGCATACTTCCCATCCTCGCCCTTATAGGCGAACGCGCCCGGATCCTGATCCTTCACTGCCACGAGGCGCAAGCGCAACCCGCCAACCTTGTCGGACAGCTCAGCTTTCTCAAGCACTTCGCTCCAGGCATAGATCGTGTCACCGGCAAATAGCGGACTGACATGGCTGCCGGCATTGATCGCCAGCATATGGCCCGCATTGGCGAGACCATTGAAGGCCAGCGACCGCGCGATGGAAATTACCACACCGCCATAGATCAGGCGCTTGCCGAACCGGCTGGACTTCTGGCCATGCGCATCGAAATGAACCTTGGCGGTGTTCTGGTAGAGGCGTGTCGCAATCTGGTGCTCCGCCTCTTCCACGGTCATGCCGTCGACATGATTGATCTTCTCGCCAACCGCATAGTCTTCGAACATGTATTCGCTGCCGGCGAGGGATGTATCCCAAGCCTCCATGGAGGCAAACCCGGACAATTCGGCCCCGGGCACACTCTTTGGCAGGTCGGGTATCACCACGTCTGGCGCGGGTGAGTTGGCATCCCGCTTGTTGACCATGACCCAGCGCACAAAGGACATGACTTCTTCGCCGCGCTGATTGGTGCCGCGCGTGCGCACCCAGACGACGCCGGTCTTGCCATTGGAGTTTTCTTTGACGCCGATCACTTCCGAAACCGTGTTCAGCGTATCGCCTGGCAGGACGGGTTGAGAGAAGCGACCATCGGCATAGCCAAGGTTCGCCACCGCATTCAACGAAACATCCGGCACGGACTTGCCGAACACGACATGGAAAGCGTGCAGCGGATCAATCGTGAGGCCCGGATAGCCGGCGGCTTTGGCGAATTCAGATGAGGAATACTGGACAAACCGGCCGCCGGTCAGCGCGCGATAGAGGGCGATGTCGCCTTCAGTCAGCGTCTGCGGCGTCGCATGCGCGAGGGGCATGCCCACGAAAAAATCTTCGAAGAAATGGCCGGGATTGGATTTCGATGTGCTGGTCATGCGCCCCTCAGATGGAAAAGGGGCAAGACTTCCCGGCGTCAGGCCTGGATTTGCCCCATATACAGATCAGCCAGCACCTGACCGTCACTGGGCGAGGAAATCAAGGCGGGTGAGACGAAGGGCAGCAGGAAAAGTGCGATGATCGCGGCCCCCAACAGGCCAGCCATCATTTGCTGCTCACGGTTCTCGGAGAACTCATCGAGCATGCGTGGTCCCGCCAACATGTACGGCACCCCAAGAGTGCAAAATGCAGAAAAGGCGATCAACACCGCCGCAAGAGTCATGAACACGATCATGCCCACAGCCTTGCCATGCAGATATTGAATCTTCGCGTGAGAGATCGATGAAATTTCATCGATCTCCCCGCAATATCAGCCGTGTAATACTATTTCAGCTCGAGCAGTTTCTCGATCGGACGGCCCAGCACGGCCTGCTTGCCGACAATGCCGATGGGGCGCTGGATGATCTTTGGGTCGGCGGCCATCGCCTGGAAGATCTCGTCATCTGTCGAAGTCGCATCGATGCCGAATTCGGCAGCATTCTTGTCGCGCAAGAACTCGCGCGGCGAACTGGCACCCATCTTTTTGGCGATGTCCTTCAGCTCATCCAGGCTGAGTTGCTCGGAAGCATTCATGTATTTCCGGACCTCCGGCTCGACGCCGTTCTCCTGCAACAAGGCGAGCCCCTTGCGCGACGTGCTGCAGCCGGAATGGTGAAGGAGAGTGTAGGTCATGCGTATTCCTGAATGTGTTGGTTTACCATATGAATGCCCGAGAGCATTGAGGATCAGCTCTCAAAAGCCCGGATGGCTTCATCCATGGCCACAGTCCGGCGGGCTTCGTCGAGATGGAGCAATTCGGTCATCTTGCCGTTTACCTTCAATACGCCCTTGCCGGCATTCTGAGGGTCTGCGAACGCCTCAATCACGGCCTGTGCATGTTCCACATCATGCGGGCTCGGCGCGAAGACGCGGTTGGCCGTGTCGAGTTGCGATGGATGGATCAGCGTCTTGCCGTCGAAGCCGAGGTCACGCCCCTGTTCACACTCGTCGATCAGGCCCTGCTCGTTCTTGATGTCATTGTAGACGCCATCAATCGCGACGATGTTGTAGGCGCGGGCCGCAGCCATGCTCATGCCCAGAGCCGTCTGGAAAGCCAGCCGGTCCGGCGTCATCCGCGCGCGGTATTCCTTGGCGAGATCGTTCGTTCCCATCACGAACGTCGTCATACGGGTGCGGCCAACGGCTTCGGCAATGTCCTGGATGTTCAGGATCGCCTTGGGCATCTCGATCATCACCCAAAGCCCCATCTCGGCCGGGGCGCCGGCGCGGCTCATCGCGTCGTCGAGACGATCAATGTCGCTGCCATCAATCACTTTGGGTGCAAGCAGCGCATGTGCGCCCGCTTCAACCGCCATCTTGAGGTCGGCTTGGCCCCATTCGGTATCCAGCCCGTTCATCCGGACCACGATTTCACGGTGGCCATAACCCCCTGCGGTCACGGCCGCGCGGATCGTATCACGCGCGGTCTCCTTGGCTTCCGGCGCCACGGCATCTTCCAGGTCCATGATGACCGTGTCCGCGGGTAGCGTTTTCGCCTTTTCCAAGGCGCGCTCATTGGCGCCGGGCATGTAGAGGCAGGATCGGCGGGGACGGTGAACGTGGGACATATGTGACAACTCCTTGACCTGAACTGTCCATTTGATGCGTGATTGCGAGCCGAATACTCGTCCCGCACTGCACCGAGATGGATCAATGATGTTTCGCCTGCTCTTACTGGCTCAAATCTTCCTGTTTTGCGAGCCTACCTTTGCGAAACCCATTACGCTGATCGAGTTTCGCAACGAATTCCTCATACGCGAATTCCAGTCCGTCAAAATCGGGTATATCGACACGCACCCCACAATGTCCGCAGCGATGGACAAACAGGGGTTCGAGGCCGTGCTTCGGGAGTGCTCCCAGATCGACGGCACCTGCCAGACGGCCCGCTTTACGGCCTGCCGGGACCTGCCTGGTTATTCGCGACTGGAAACGCTGGAACTTGCCAATCAGATGAATGAGGGCTTCAACCCCGGAACCGCCTACGCGAAAAAGGGTCCTTCTCCGAGTGGGATATGCGTGAGATTCCACGTCTCCTTTAGGGGAGAGGATGAGTTCGGCCTCAGGCAGATCTTCGAATGGCAGCAGGCGCTCGAGGATTTTACAGCCTCCGTAGACAGCGACCTCACCAGCCGTGTTGCCGCCGATGTGCGGGCCTTGGTTCAGCCGTAACGCTTGTCGGCCAGTTCGGTTTATGCGAGCCAACACCGATGACTGATACAACATCTGACAGCTGGCCAATGGCCGGACATGCCGACAGCGGATTTGAATCTGTTCGCCGCGTCTTCGAAAAAAACTTCGAGAATGGCGAGGAGCTCGGCGCCGGATTCGCCGTCATCAAGGACGGCAAGGTCGTCGTGAACCTGGTCGGCGGCTGGGCTGACCGGAAGAAGGAACACCCATGGTCAGACACCACCCTCATCCCGGTCTATTCGACCACCAAAGGTATCGCAGCCATCGTCCTGGCCCATCTGGTGGAGCGCCTGCCGGGCGGCTTTGAGACGCCCGTGGCCGATGTATGGCCCGAATTTGCAGCCAATGGAAAAGGCGCGGTCACAATTGCCGAAGTTGCGAGTCACCAAGCGGGCCTGCCCGGCTTTCCGGAAGAGATCGACCCTGAGCTCTGGCTCGATCCGCCCGCCTGCGCCGCCGCACTGGCGGAATTGGCTCCGATGTGGTCACCGGGCAGCGCGCATGGCTATCATCCCCTGACCTGGGGCTATCTCGTCGGAGAGATTGCACGGCGCATCAGCGGCGAAACGCTCGGTACGACGCTAAATTTGCTGTTTCCGAACGTCGACTTCATGATCGGCACACCCGCCAGCGAGCATGATCGCTGTGCCGACATCCAGCGACCGCGAGAATTGGCAGAACTTGGAGAGATTACCCCGCCGCGACGCGCAGCATTTGTCAGCAAATGGGCCGCCCCAAATCGCGGCGGAGCCATTTGGCGCGAGATCGAAATTCCGTCGGCAAACGGCCACGGAACAGCGCTCTCGGTCGCGCAACTCTATGAGACCTACACGACCAATGGCGAGGGTGTCATGAGCGACGCCACTTTCGAGGCACTCAGCACGGCGCGAACACATGGACCGGATCTGGTTCTGCCCATGATCACCAGCTTCGGCGCTGGCATCATGCACAATACCCACGGCATGTTCGGACCCGAACCCACCACGCTCGGCCATTGTGGCTGGGGGGGCTCCATGGCGATAGCTGATCAGCGCAATGGTTTGACGTGCGCCTATGTCATGAACAAGCAATCCAATATTCTCGTGGGTGACCCGCGTGCGGTACGACTGGTTGAAGCGGTCTATGACTGCCTCTGATCCATGCTGAACCATATTGACTGGGCCGCATTCCTGATTGCCATGGCGGCAGTGGAATTGACGCCTGGTCCCAATATGGGATGGCTCGCCGCGCTGTCGGCGCAGCAGGGCCGCGCAGCGGGAATGCGCGCTGTCGCAGGCATCACACTGGGGCTGGCGGCCCAGTTGGTGGCTGCGGCCACAGGCCTGTCGGCTCTGCTCGCCGGAATGCCCATGCTCTACGACACGCTACGATGGGCAGGCGTCGTATTCATGGTCTATCTCGCCGTTGAGGCTTGGCGGGATACCGGATCCGTCTCACCACTCAATCGAAACAAGGCGGCGGGCTTCTGGCGGGGTCTGGTTGCGAATTTGTTGAATCCCAAAGCGCTTGTGTTCTATCTCGTCGTCGTCGGGCAGTTTGCCAGCGATACCGCAGGACCAATCTGGTTGCAGATTGTTGCGCTGGGCGTCATCCACCTGGTGGTCGCGACGACCATCCATACGAGTATTGTACTTGCCGGGTCCCGTTTTGGCCAAAAACTGGAAGCTTATCGGACCGCTCCCCTCCTGCGCGGCACCTTTGCCATCATGCTGCTTGGAATCGCCGTGTGGATCGCCGTCTCGACCGGACGTTCGGTCTCCTGACTGGCACAGTCCTTGCGGAGGTGAAATCGGAGGCAACTCCAATCATGCAAAACATCTTCCTGCTCCGGGTGCTCACCGCCCGGAGCATTTTTTCAGCTGACTCGCGCTGCGCGGGCGAGCCGCCGGGCCTTGGCGTCGCCCATGACACTGTCGGCGGTGAAGATCGCCAACGCCGTCCAGATGAAACCGAAAGCCGCCGCATGGGTCCAGCCAAATGGTTCGCGGAACACGAGAACCGCGATCAGGAACTGCAAGGTCGGCCCGATATATTGCATCATGCCGATGGTCGAGAGCTTCAGACGACGTGCTGACAAGGCAAACAGGATGAGGGGCACAGACGTGATCGGGCCGGCCGCCATCAATAGTGCGACATCCCATCCCCCATTGCCGAATACTTGCGCATCCGGTTGGCGCGAGAGCCAGGCCAACCAGGCCAGGGCGACGGGCGCCAATAGCAGGACCTCCATCAGAAATCCCGCTCGACTATCAATGGCGACCTGCTTCCGGATCAGCGAGTAACAGGCAAAGGTTACGCAGAGAAACAGGGCGACCCACGGCACCTGTCCGAAAGCCACTGTCATGATGGCAACGCCGATAGCGGCGATGCTTACTGCGCCCCATTGCGCCGGCCGAAGGCGCTCGGAAAAGAAGATCATGCCGAAGATCACGTTCACAATCGGATTGATGTAATAACCGAGCGACGCTTCCATCGTCCGGCCAGCATTTACCGCCCAGATGTAACATCCCCAATTGGACCCGATCAGGGCGCCTGAGATAAGCAGCCATTTCAGCTTGTCCCATTTCAGGGCTGTCCGAACGTCCCGCCAGTTCGCAGCAATCGCAATGAAGATCAGCGCAGTCGGTATGGACCAGACCACGCGATGTGCCAGCAGGTCCGCCGCACCGATGTGCTGCATCAGCCGGATGTAGAGCGGCAGGCTCCCCCAGATAAAAAAGGCCCCCAGGCCAGCAAAGAATCCGAGGCGAGTTTCAGTGTTCATGGCCCAGCGCGTAGCACTGAGCCATGAGGCAACGCCACCCAATTATTGCTGCGAAGCGTTTCAGTTTGTCGAAACGGGCTGTTTCTCTGGCTTCAGGACGCCGCGATTGAGGAGTTCTTCGGCAATCTGGATTGCGTTGAGGGCGGCGCCTTTGCGCAGATTGTCGGAGACACACCAGAAGGCGATGCCGTTTTCGACCGTCGGGTCCTTGCGGACGCGGGAGATATAGGTCGCCCATTCGCCCACGCATTCCTTCGGCGTGATGTAGAGCTCGTCTTCAGGATCATCGACCAGCATGATGCCCGGGCTCTCGCGCAGAATTTCCTTGGCTTTCTTGGCGCTCAGGGGGCCGGCCAATTCGACATTCACGGCTTCGGAATGGCCGACAAAGACCGGCACGCGCACACAGGTCGCGACCAGTTCGATGGACTCGTCGAGGATTTTCTTCGTCTCGACGCGCATCTTCCACTCTTCCTTGGTGAAACCATCATCCATGAAAACGTCGATCTGCGGGATGACGTTGAAGGCAATTTCCTTCTGGAAGACTTCCGGGGTCGGCTCGTCATTGACGAATACGCCGCGTGTCTGATTCCACAGCTCGTCCATCGCCTCCTTGCCGGCGCCGGATACGGACTGGTAAGTCGAACAGACAACGCGGGTGATACCGACGGCATCATGCAGCGGCTTCAGCGCCACAACGAGCTGTGCAGTCGAGCAGTTGGGGTTCGCGATGATCATCTTCTTTTCGTAACCCATCACGGCTTCGCCGTTGCACTCTGGCACGACGAGCGGCACGTCCGGATCCATCCGCCATGCGGACGAGTTGTCGATCGTGATCGCGCCGGCTTTGGCAATTTTCGGTGCCCATTCCTTGGCGGTGGCGCCGCCAGCCGACATCAGGACGAGGTCTACCTGTGTGAAGTCGAATTGTTCAATATCGTGGCATTTCAGCGTGCGATCGCCATAGGACACTTCCTTGCCGAGCGACCGGCGGGACGCAACGGCAAAGACTTCGTCGGCTGGGAACATACGTTCTTCCAGAATGTTCAGCAGTTCGCGTCCGACATTACCTGTTGCACCGACGACTGCGATCCGAGTGGCCATGATATTTCTACTCCTGAGATTGAACCGGGCTTATGGCGCATCTTCGACGCCATTTAAAGCCTGTTGCCAACGTCTCGCTGCTGAGGCAGACCGGATTGAACCCGGAACTGGGAGCCGCCCTCGTGCTTGATGACGTAATCAACCGCTACCTCGCCTGTTACAATGCCCGTGATATCGACGGAATGCTCGATTGCGTGACGGAAGACGTGGTGTTCGAAAATATCTCCAACACGGGTCAGTCCATGCGTCTGGATGGCAGGGACATGATGCGTCAGGTCGCGGAATTGTCAGGAAATGCCTTCTCCTATCGCCGTCAGCGACTGGTCAACATTGTCAGTGGAGGCAGCAAGGCTGCGGCCGAGATCGAATTTGAAGGCAAGGCCGCCGTAGACCTGCCCAATGGCATCAAGTCCGGCGAGACCGTAAAAGTACGCGGCGCGAGCTTTTTCGAATTTCGCGGCAACCTGCTCTGCCGCATCGCGGATTATAGCTGATCTTCATGCAACAAGCCGCAGACTTCCTCGATGAATCGCTGGCCCTGTCCGAGCTGATCGCACCCCTGTCCGATACGGACTATACGCAGAAAACCGCATTCAAGGACTGGACCATCGACATGGTTCTCCGCCACCTGCATTTCTGGAACACCGCAGCGCTATTATCGGTAAAAGACGAGGCGGCATTTCAAGCGCTTGTATCCGGCCTGACGGACGCGCTCCGCGAAGGCGCACTTCCAGACCATGAATATGCGTACTTCGAGGGCCTGTCAGGCCGCGCCTTGCGGGAGGACTGGCTTGTCATGGCAGACCGTACGGCAGATGTCTTCGCTCAAACCGATCCATCCCAGCGCCTGCAATGGGTGGGCCCAAGCATGAGCGCGCGGTCTTCGATCACGGCGCGACTTATGGAAACCTGGGCGCACGGTCAGGAAGTCTATGACCAGCTGGGCGTCGTCCGTGAGAATAACGACCGTATCCGCAATATCGTGGTGCTGGGCGTGAACACCTATGGGTGGACTTTTGCCAACCGGAAACTCCCGGCTCCGGGGCCAATGCCCTTCCTGTCCCTTACCGCGCCGTCCGGCGAAATCTGGACGTATGGCGAAGAACAAGATGATGAGCGTATTGCAGGCCGCGCAGAAGAATTCTGCCAAGTCGTAACGCAGGTACGCAACGTGACGGACACAAGTCTTTCCGTATGCGGAAATATTGCTCAATCCTGGATGACACAAGCGCAGTGCTTTGCGGGCCCTCCGCAGCCGCCACCAGCGGCCGGGACACGGAAGACGCGCACGGCCTAAAGCGCTGCGATAATTGCATCCGTCATCTGGTGAGTCTTGAGCTCTCCCCCAAGATCTCGCGTACGGGCGCCATCTTCCAAAGCCTTGCCCACTGCTGCGAAGAGCCTGTCGGCGATTTTTTCACGCCCCAGAGACCAGCGGAGGGCCATTTCAAGCGACAGAATGGCTGCACACGGATTTGCGATACCCTGTCCCGCAATGTCCGGCGCCGAACCGTGCACCGGCTCATAGAGGCCCGGCGTACCATCCGCTCCAAGGGACGCTGAAGGCAGCATTCCGATGGACCCGGTCAGCATGGCGGCTTCGTCAGAGAGAATATCCCCGAACAGATTACCGGCAAGAATCACATCGAACTGTTTCGGCGCTCGGACGAGCTCCATTGCACAAGCATCCGCATACATGTGGCTGAGTTCGACGCCAGCGCCGAACTCGGCATGCGCCAATGTGACTTCCTGACGCCAGAACAGGCCGGTCTCCATGACGTTCGATTTTTCCACCGAACAGACACGGCCATCCCTGCCACGCGCGATTTCGAAAGCAACACGCGTAACACGTTCGACTTCCGGGTGCGTGTAGATCGACGTGTCATACCCCCGGCGCAGTCCGCCTTTCTCATCAATGCCGCGCGGCGTGCCGAAATAGACACCCCCTGTCAGCTCTCGGACGATCATGATGTCCAGGCCTTCGACCACTTCAGGCTTCAGGCTGGAGGCGCTGACCAATGCCGGGAAACAGAAAGCGGGCCGCAAGTTCGCAAAAACATCGAGGCCTTTGCGCAAAGCCAGCAGGCCAGCTTCCGGGCGCTTGTCGCGCGCCGTACCCGCCCATTTCGGCCCACCAACCGCGCCGAGCAGAACCGCATCCGATCGACGGGCCTGCTCCAGCGTATCCTCGTTCAACGGCGTCCCGTGGGCATCAAAGGATGCTCCGCCAACAAGCCCCTCTTCCAACAGGAGATCTGGAGCCAGAACGTCCACCAGGCGCCGAACTTCGGCCACAACTTCTGGGCCAATCCCGTCTCCTGGCAATAACAGTAAGGTCTGTTTCACTTCCGCGCTCCACTCATGTTCGGACAAGTTTGTTTTGTGGCACCTAGTAGCCACCACAACACAACCGAGCAATACTGTCGCGTGTGGTCGGCGGCCGGGCCAGATCGACCTGGGAAAGTTGAGCCACCCGAGAGTGGAAGGGCCTACATGCCGGGTTCGCGTGGTATGGGTGTGTAGCGGCTATCAATCTTGTCCTTGAATTCCTTGGCCTGTTCTTCGTTCCGCTCATCTATGTCGGCCCAGGTTGCCTTGTTGTTGCAAATCCGTTTTGGCAGCATCGAGCCGAACTCCTTGATGGAGCGGCACTCTCTTTCGGCGCCTTCCGCCAATGTCATTTCCTCAGACCCGGTTGAACTCGCGCAGCCCGCGAGAGAAACCATCAATCCAGCTGCAAGCACAGAACCCGCAAATTTCATCTTTATCTCCCAAAGTGTGCAATTCAGAACCGCGTCCACCACTAATGGTTGTAACCAGCGGGCGCAACGCCATCTACGTCTCCACCAAACAAGAACGAAACCCGCTCGTGCGACTCTCAGGTCTCGGGGTCACGCTTTTCTTCGGTTGAGGCGCCCGCTTCGTCGGACGGCGCGGACTGAGCCTCTGGCAGGGTGACATTGACTTCAGGCTGCGTGCCGAATGGATCCGTATGACAGGCCGCGACAGACGCCAGCACCAATCCCCCCAGAATTATCAGGCTTAATCTCTTCATGACCATCCTCTTCGCTTTCCGGGTCAGCTGGCCTTTTCGAGCCATGGCATGGAGACGCGTCGACGCGCTTCGAACGTGTCGATCTCGCTTGCTGCAGTCATCGAACTGCCAATCTCGTCAAGGCCTTCCATGAGGTTTGCCTTACGGCCTGCATCCACTTCAAACGCATACACTTCGCCATCCGGCCCGGTGACGATCTGGGCTTCAAGGTCCACGGTGAAGACATGGTTGGAGCCTCCCGCCTGATCTGCCAATTTCTGGCATACATCTACTGGCAGGCGCACCGGCAGGATGCCGTTCTTGTAGCAATTATTATGGAAGATATCGGCGAAACTCGGCGCGATGACACAGGTGATCCCTTGGTCCAGCAGTGCCCAGGGCGCATGCTCGCGCGAAGACCCGCAGCCGAAATTCTCGCCCGCAATCAGGATGCTCGCAGTGGCGTATTCTGGCCGGTTCAATACGAAATCGGACTGAGGCGAGCCGTCAGACAGCGTTTTCAGTTCGTGGAACAGGCCCTTGGACAGGCCTGTGCGTTCGGTCGTCTTAAGGAACTGCTTGGGAATGATCATGTCGGTATCGACATTGGACATCGGCTTGCCCTTTTCGAGCAGCGGCGCAGCGGTTCCGGTGAGTTGCGTAAAGGCTTTCATGAGGCGTGTCCTACCTTGAAGAATGCGCGATGAACAGGGTCGGCACGCCCAATGTGCCATCCCTTATAGTGAAAACGGCAGACCCCGGTTTGCGACCTGTCCGTTGTTCGGAAACATTGAAGCCAGCCTCCGTGAGGCGTGCATGTGCCGCCGAAAGATCATCCACGGTCCATGTCAGGCCCCAGATACTGTCCGGCGCGGCTGGGTCATGATCTTCCCCGAGGCGGTTGATGACCTCAAAGGTCAGCCCACCTGTGCGGAAGAACAAAAAGCGCGTCTTCCACTCTTCCCGCGTCCGGTCGAGCGCCAGATCCAGCCCCAACCGTGCGCCATAAAGCCCTAATGCCCGGTCGGGATTGGGCGTGTTGATGACAATATGGTCCAGCGATGTGACGCAGCCAGACGGCGCGTCCGCCACGGGCAAGGCTTGTTCCGGCGAGATGATGAAAGTCTTCACGCCAGCAGTTTGCGCGTCCGCGCACCGGAAGCGCGTCCATTTCCGGGTTTCGCCGTTGATTGCGTTTGTACTGCTTCCATCGGCGATCTCGCCCGGCATCAAGCCACGACGGGTCAGCTTGTGATGCGCGGCGGAAATATCTCCCGTTCCAAAAGCGAGGCTTTTCAGGCCGGGGCCTTCGTCGGAGATGATTTCCCGCAAACGATCGGCCACCGTCCCCTCCCCGTCAGGGGCCATCAGTTCAAGACTGGTATTCTCCAATTGGAAAATTGCTGTTGCGGCACCGTCGGCTGAGGCGCGCCAATCTGCCGGCCGCCCGAGCAATTGCTCATAGACGGCCGTCGCGGAGCTGATCTCCGGACAGACCAGCACAAAATGGTCTAGACCCGTAATCATGCTATCCTAGAGACCCTCAAACAGGGCTGTCGATACATACCGTTCGGCGAAGCTTGGCAGAATGACGACGAGGGTCTTGCCGGCCATGTCGTCACGCGCGCCAACTTTGACCGCTGCAGCCGCTGCCGCGCCGGAGGAGATACCGCCGGGTATGCCTTCGAGCCGCGCAAGTTTGCGGGCCGTTGCAAAGGATTCCTCATTCGAAACTTTCACGACTTCATCAATCAGGCTCGTATCCGCGTTGCCGGGGATGAAGCCTGCGCCGATGCCCTGGATCATGTGCGGGCCGGGCTCGCCCCCGGAGAGGACCGGGCTGCCTTCCGGCTCAATCGCCATCATTTTCAGGCCCGGCTTGCGGGCCTTCAATACGCGGCCTGTGCCCGTAAACGTGCCACCAGTACCTATGCCGGACAGGACAGCATCGACCGCGCCGTCTGTGTCCGCCCAGATTTCTTCTGCTGTGGTCAGCTCATGGATGGCCGGATTGGCGGGATTGTCGAACTGGCTTGGCATCACCGCGCCGGGCGTCGCCTCAAGGATTTCCTTCGCCTTCGCGATAGCACCGCCCATGCCCTTCTCTTTTGGCGTCAGCTCCAGCTCCGCGCCGAGATAGGCCAGCATCTTGCGGCGCTCGATGGACATGGATTCCGGCATGGTCAGGATGAGGCGGTATCCCCGGCTCGCCGCCGCAAAGGCCAGGCCGATGCCGGTATTGCCTGAGGTCGGCTCGACCAGCACACCACCGGGCTTCAGCTTGCCGTCGGCTTCCAGCTGCAACACCATGTTCAGGCCGATCCGGTCTTTCACGCTGGCGAGTGGATTGAAGAATTCGCATTTGAACAGCAGGTTCGCCTTGATGCCTTCGGCCTCGGCGAACTTCGGCGCAGCAACCAGCGGCGTCGATCCGACCGTTTCGAGGATAGACGCGTAGGTACGACCGCGCGGGCCATCCAGCGAAACATTTCCGGGCAGGCTGACAGTATTGCTCATGGGTCCACTCCATTTGTTGCAGGGCAAGGTTGGCCGGACTATCTGCCCTCACCCTTCGAGAGGCAACTGAAGGATGTGTTTAGTCGGCGGCACGCCCTTTTATGTCTTCAAGTATTTGCCGCCCAATCTCCCTACGCTCTACGTACTTGGCGGCTGCTTTCGAGGTTTTGAACAAATTCCACTTCAGATGAGGCTTAAGATCCGTGACATCGCGCCCAGTCAAATCACAAAAGATCGCCAGATTGAACGCCCACTCGTCCAGCGACAAATAGCCGAATTTCTCACTGGACCACCCCTGGCTCTCGAAATCCTGAGTTTGGATAAACTCGAATGCGGAATTAGCCCCGAATACTCCAAAGCCCAGAAAGACAGACGTGACATCCGTTGCCGGCTCGATCAGCTCCCAGCCGCCTGGTGGGGCTTCCTGAAATCCTTCATTCAGATAGTGACTGAGTTCGTGCGCAAAGGTTGCGATCAGCTTTACCGGTGTATGAACATGGCTCGGATCATACGTAATCTGACCAGAATTTCCGGTGTGGGAGAAGGTTCCTGCCGCTGTCCCCGAATGTTGAACTCTGCCCAGTGTGGATACCCTTCCGGCAAGCTCGGCTTGCGGCACCAATTGGACTGGCCATTCTGACATTCCGGCCAGATCACGCACATGCTCAAATATGAATTCAGCGCGCTCGCGCCCACTCGAATCGGTTGGCGGAAAGAAGTCCGGGGTTGGAAGCACGAGCGGCGTCTCTCGAAGGGCTTCCCGCCCACCAGTGCACTTCAATAGCCATGCCCAACACAGAACATGGAATGCCTCCACATCCTCATCGAGAAAGTGGCTGCGTCCAAACACTAGCCAATCACACCTTGGATCGCGGCGCGCGCTGCGAGGGTAGGGCTCATCAGATGGGTGCGGCCATCGCGGCCCTGGCGGCCTTCGAAGTTCCGGTTGGAGGTGGACGCGCACCGCTCGCCCGGCGCCAGCGTGTCGGGATTCATGCCGAGACACATGGAACAGCCCGGCTCGCGCCATTCAAACCCGGCTTCGAGAAAGATCTCGTCCAGCCCTTCGGATTCGGCTTGCGCACGGACGAGGCCAGACCCCGGCACGACCATGGCACGCACGCCTTCGGCCACTTTGTTGCCCTTGGCGACTTCAGCGGCGGCGCGAAGATCTTCGATCCGGCTGTTCGTGCACGAGCCGATGAAGACGCGCTGCACCGGTGTGCCCTTGATCGGTGTACCACCTTCAAGGCCCATATAGGACAGTGCGCGCTCACACGCACCTGCCTTGATTGGATCACTGAAATCTTCCGGCTTCGGAATAATACCCGACAACGGAATCGCCTGTTCCGGGCTCGTGCCCCAGGTCAATGTCGGCTCGACCGCTTCGCCCTTGATGTGGACGACTTCATCAAATACGGCATCCTCATCGGAATAGAGCGTCGTCCAAAAAGATTTCGCGACATCCCATGCGCCACCCTTGGGCGCGGCCGGGCGGCCCTTGATGTATTCGAACGTCGTCTCGTCTGGAGCCACCAGACCCGCACGGGCACCGCCCTCAATGGCGAGATTGCACAGCGTCATGCGCCCTTCCATGGAGAGGCTCCGAACTGCGTCACCGCGATACTCCATGACGTATCCCGTGCCACCGGCCGTACCGATGACGGAAATTATGTGGAGGGCGAGATCCTTGGCGGTCACGCCATCTTTCAGGCTGCCAGATACTTCGATTGCCATGTTCTTGGATTTCTGCGCACGCAAGGTCTGCGTGGCGAGCACATGCTCAACTTCCGATGTGCCGATACCATGCGCCAGCGCGCCGAACGCGCCATGCGTGGACGTGTGGCTGTCACCGCAGACAATCGTCATGCCGGGCTGGGTGCGCCCCTGCTCCGGCCCCACGACATGGACGATGCCATTGCGGATGTCGCCCATCGGGAAATACTCGATATCGTGCTCGGCCACATTGCGGGTCAGCGTTTCCAGCTGGTTGCGCGCATCGGGGTCTGTCACGCCAGCAAGGCCGGCGGCCTGGTTCTCGGTCGGGGTGTTGTGGTCAGCGACGGCCAGGGTCAGGTCCCGGCGGCGCACGCCGCGTCCGGCCGCTTTCAGTCCGGCAAAAGCCTGGGGCGTCGTCACTTCGTGAATCAGGTGGAGATCGATATAGAGCAGGCTTTCACCGCCCTCATCGGTGTGCACCACATGCGCGTCCCAGATCTTGTCGTAAAGTGTCTTGCCAGCCATGGGGCCTCTTCCTGTCATATCGCGGCGCACCATAGCGGCGCGCGCCCGGCTGGGAAGGGGTCAATTGGCGATTGGCGACTCTTGATCACAGGGCGGAGACAGGCGCACGGCCAGCGCCTTCAACTCGTCCATCTCGAAATCGCCGGAAACGAGTATTTCACCGCCTGTGATCCGTTCCAGCACTCTGGGAGACATGATGGTTTCCTCGTCCACCCGCAAGGGGAGGACTTCACCCATATTGGCCACCGTGAGGGCTTCCAGCTTGGATGCGCCGGACTCGTCCATACGGATGGAAAGCGCCGGTCGACCCGCCGAATCCGTCACGGCCGAAGCCTGAACCTGATAGGGTGCAAAGCGGGTATCACCGATGAAGAGAATACCCTGCGCTATGTCAGGCGGGCGGCAAGCCGGCATTGTGAGGCGCAGCGTGTCGTCGGCGGGTTCGCAGGCAGCAAGCAATGAAACGGCGAAAAGTGTGAGGCAGAGGCGTTTCATGCGTCCGAACGTGCCACAGAAATACCAGCCCCAAAAGTGAAAACGCCCCAACCATGAGGCGGGGCGTTTCTTCAATTCCTGACTGAAGTGTCGGAACGTCTATTCTTCAGCAGCGCCTTCATCAGCGGAGGCAGCCGCAGCGGCCTCTGCTTCAGCGGCAGCAGCAGCTGCAGCCTCTTCAGCGGCTTTCGCCTTGGCAGCCTCTTCGCGAGCCTTGGCAGCAGCTTCCTTGCGGGCGGCTTTCTCTGCATCTTTCTGGCGGCGGCGCTCGGTTTTCGACACGGCGATTTCGACCGTTTCGATGCCGTGGCCGGTGGTACGCTCAGCGATACGGGCAGACTTACCGCGACGATCGCGCAGATAGTAGAGTTTCGCACGGCGCACGCGGCCCTTGCGCTTCACTTCGATGCTCTCGATCATCGGGGAAGCCAGCGGGAAAACGCGCTCGACGCCTTCACCAAAGGAAATCTTGCGAACCGTGAAGCTCTCATTGATGCCACCGCCTGCGCGGGCAATACAGACGCCTTCAAAGCGCTGGACGCGCTCACGGTCGCCTTCCGTGATGCGGACGTTCACGGCTAGCGTGTCACCCGGTGAAAAATCCGGGATGTTCTTGTCGCCGACAACGCGGGAAAACTCTTCCGCTTCGAGCTGTTCAATCATGTTCATCGCCTGTCTCCGGCGGTTGTAATTCGTTGGTATCTGAGTAAGCGGCGTATAAATCGGGGCGGCGGTCAATTGTCAACGACTTTGCGCTGTTAAACCGCCATTCTTGTATGCGTTTATGATCCCCCGACAGCAGAACCTCCGGAGTCGGGCGGCCTTCCCACTCCCGGGGCAGCGTATACTGGTCGTGTTCCAGCAATCCGGTCTCGAAAGATTCCTCTTCAAGGGAGGCCTGGTTCCCCGCAACTCCGGGCAACAAACGCACAACCGCCTCGGTCATCGCCATGGCTGCGACCTCGCCTCCTGCCAGCACAAAATCCCCGATGGAAACCTCGCGCAGGCCGCGCGCGCGGATCACTCGCTCGTCCAGTCCCTCGAACCGGCCACACATCATCACCATGCCCGGGCCGCCTGCCAGGTCCCGCGCCAGTTTCTGTGAAAACGGCTCTCCGCGCGGCGACAGATAGATCAGCGGCTTGCCGTCTGTGTCGATACTGTCCAGCGCCGCAGCCGTCACATCCGGTCGCAACACCATACCTGCGCCGCCCCCCGCCGGCGGGGCGTCGACATTCTGATGCTTTCCGAGGCCGAAATCGCGCAGCTGGACGGTTTCATAGTCCCAGATGCCTTCGCGACGCGCGCGCTCCAGGATGGAGACGCCGAGCGGGCCGGGAAACGCTTCGGGAAATAGGGTGATGAAACTTGCCTTGAACATGCGCCGAGCCTTTAGCCTACCGCGTGCGCTCCGTCACGTCTCGCCAGGCCGTTACCCAAATGGCTAGCCGTCTTCCTGCCCCCCCCCAAGAGAAGAACGCCAAACGACAGCGGTCGACAAAAGTTGACGCGTGTGTCATTTTTTTCTGGGAGGAATAAAATGACAAAAACATTGGCGGGTCTCACACCCGAAGAAATTGGCCGTGTCCGCAAGCCTCTGGAACAAGCCTATACCCTGCCCCCAGCCGCCTATCTCGACGAGGATGTGTACGCGCGCGAAACCGACCAGATCCTGCGCAAGAGCTGGCTTCCGCTGGCACGCATCGACCAGATAGCCACGCCGGGCGATTTCGTTTCGCTCGACCTGTTCGGCCAACCGGTCATGGTGGTTCACGGACATGATGGCGAAGTCCGTGTCATGTCGCGCACATGCCTGCACCGCGCCGCCCTGCTGGCAGACGGAAACGGCAATCGCAAGCTATTCACATGCCCCTACCACGCTTGGAGCTATGACACGTCGGGCCAGCTTGTCCGGGCGCCCCTGATGAATGGCGCAGAGGAGTTTGCTGAATCCAATTGCCGGCTGCCCCAGCTCCGCACGGAAATCTGGGAGGGCTTTGTCCTCGCCAATTTCGACCCCGACGCAGCGCCCTTCACCCCGCCGGTCGAGACGTTTCGCAAGTATTTCGAGAACTTCCGCCTCGCCGACATGAAGGTCGTTCACACGCTCGAATTCGACAGCGAGTGGAACTGGAAAGTGCTTGTGGAGAATTTCATGGAAGCTTACCATCACATCGCCACGCATTCCGAGACGTTCGAGCCCGCCTATCATGCCCGCGACTCCCGCGTGCCGGACAATGACGGCCCGTGGTCCATCCTGCACATGCCAGCGGCCCATGAGGAACTGCCGCCTGGCCTGCCCCCGCTTGAAGGTCTTGAAGACTGGCAGGCGCGCGACCTGTTCGCGACCGCCATCTTTCCGCACTTCCTGCTGGGCATTCAGGGCAGTGTCGTCACCTGGTACCAGGTCTTTCCGCAAGGCGCCGGCAAGTTGCACCTGAAGATCCATATTTGCGTTCCAGCCGCTTACAGCGAGATGGAAGGCTTTGACGAGATTGCGGAAGGCATGGCCCTGATGGTCTCGGCGATCCATCACGAGGATATCGGCGCGAATGATCTTGTCTGGCAGGGCCTCAACGCGCCGATGACACGGCAAGGCCGCCTCTCTCCACTTGAGAAGGCCATCTGGCAGTACAATCAATGGTGGCTCGACAAGATGGAAGCGCCCTAGGCGGCCCCATCCCAATCCGGCCAGTCGCGGAACAGGCCGAACTTGATGTTGGTCACCATGGCATTCGCGCTGAAGTGCAGCGTATCGGTTTCACCGGACCGCGCGGCGGCGGCGCGAAAAGCGGTGTCGAGCTGGGCGAGGTCGCGCGTCTCGATCATGATGTGGAACTCGCGCACATCGTCCGGCCGCAGGCCCAGCTTGCAGCGCATCATGCGCCAGGATTCGATCCGGCCGTCTGACTTCATATGATCCAGAAACGCCGGTAGCGCCTTGGCGAAGGCACGCTCGTCCGTTCCGGGCTTCAGGTCAAACCAGACGTGATAAATATCCATGCCGCGCTCTCCTGCTTGGTCGCCTGTTGCACCTATCGTAACCGGCTGGCAATTGGCATACTCGTTTCATGACGTTCCAACCGGGAGTTTTGTGACATGGGCATCATCGCATCGGTGGCAGCCTTCCTTGGACAGAAACCCCGTACCGCATCGAACCGGAAAGTGCCGGAGGCCTACAAGGCCATGTCCGCCGCCGAACTGAAGGACCGCGCCATGGCCGGCGATGTCCAGGCCGAAACCGCCCTGCGCCAGCGTGCAGCTTCAGCGGGCAAATGAGACTGGACCGCCAAGGCGCCAGCCTCTACTCCAGACCTATGCCCCAAAGCCCCGCCCTCTCCGTCCTGATCCCGTTCTTCAATGAAGAGGGTAATGTGCACCCCGTGATCGACGAGATCCATGAGCAGCTGGCGGGGATCAGTTTCGAGATTGTGTGCGTGAATGATTGCTCGTCCGACGCGACAGAGCAGGAACTTGCCGAAGCGATGGCGAAGCATCCCGATACCGTGGTCGTGTTCAATCATGTCGCGCGCAAGGGGAAGTCCGCCGCACTGTTCACCGGGCTCAAATCTGTGCGCGGCCAGTGGGTACAATTGCTTGACGGGGACGGGCAGAACGATCCGGCGGATACGGCCCGTCTCTGGAAAGAGATCATTGTGCCGGGCGCATCCCCCAGCCTCGGCATCATTGCAGGCAAGCGCAACAGCCGGAATGATTCCGGATTCAAATGGGTACAGTCCCGCGTCGCCAATGGGGTACGCCGCTTCGTGCTTCAGGATGATGCGACGGATACCGGATGCGGATGGAAACTGATCCGGACCGAAGCTTTTCGCGATCTGCCCTTCTTTGCCTCGATGCACCGCTTCCTGCCCGCCCTGATCAAGCGCGCAGGCTGGGATGTGCGCGAAGAGCGCGTGAATGATCGCAAGCGACTGGCGGGAGAATCCAAATACGGATTCCTCGGCAGGCTTGGCGCAGGCATCTTTGACCTGATCGGCATGTTCTGGCTGATCCGCCGGGGCGGATACGGCATCGCGCGCGAATGGCACGACCCGCGCGCGAACTGAGCCGCAACACCCCTAGTCCTTGTGAACTTCTCCACCCCGATTGCGCAGGGCTTTCGGCATATTATTTGACCGTTGCGGTTGCGGACGCGGCGTGGACCGTTGCTGCGGCTTTACCCGAGCCGGTTGGCGCTGAGCCTGTGGCCGGGCTTGCCGTTGCGGCTGTGCCTGTTTGCGCGTCTGCGGGGCAGGACGGACTTGCGGGCGCGCCGGTTGCCTCACCTGTTGTCTGGTCTGCTGTTGGGGACGGATCGTCTTTTGCTGGCGCGTCTGGGTTTGAGGGCGCTGCTGCACCTCACGGCGTTGCGTTTGAGTGTTCCTCAGCGCCTTGGGCCGCGAAGTATTCATGTCCACTTTTTGCCTGGGCCGCGGCGTGGCTGTGGGCCGGCGCTCGGTTTGCGCGCGGTTGCGCTGCGTTGCCGCCGGTTGCACCTGGCGCGTCTGCGGTCTCTGGGTGGTCGAACGGTTGGGCTGAATGGTCCGCACATTAGGACGCGGACGGTCTTCAGAGCCAATATTGGCGCGTTGCGGGCGACCTGGCAGAGCGTGTGGGCGACGTTGCTGAGTCACGTCCCGCGCCTTCGGCCCGCCCGCAAGCGGGTTTGCCGCTGTCGGCGCTACTGTCTGCACATTTCCATTTCGTCCGCCGCCACGATTGCCATTCCGGCCATCATCCCGGCGACCGCGGTCTGCGTGACCCCCATCATTTCGGCCACCGCGATCTCCGCGTTGACCATCTCCCCGGCCGCCGCGCGGGCTGTCACCCACCGGCCGAATGGACGAGATGTTGTCATTCAGACGAATACCATTCAGCCGGTCCGTCGAGGCATCGACGATCTGACAGCGCCCTTTATAGTTCGCATGCTCGCAAACTTCCCATTTGCCAGAACGGATTTGCAGCGACGATATATTGTCATTGAAGCGATAGCGACTGAGGTCGGAAACGCCCTTGTTGAGGCCAAGCGAGGCACCGCGTTCATAGGAATCCGTGTAGAGCGTCACCGCGCCATTGCGCGCGCCATAATGCCCTCTCAGCGGGCGCTGTTGCTTGCGGTAATGACGCCCATAGTGCGGATTCGCGCCATGACGCGTCCAGCCGAAGCCATAGGGGCCGTGGCCGAGACGCGGACTGTAATAACCGTGGGATCGATAGCTCGGCGAATAGCCATAATGGTAGACGCTGACACTCGTGCTGGTGCCATAGCCGTGTGAGTAATTGTCGTACCCGTAACGGGCATTGTCAGCATAGCGGATATAGCCCGACTGATCGCGGGTGAACATCAAGCCGTGCTCGGCTTCGGTATACTCGTAAATCGGGCGCACCGACGTTAGTTCGCGATCAAGGCCGTACCAGTCGAGGTCCTGGACATCGCCACGGATGAAGACACAGCGGCCGGTGAAGTCGCTATGCTCGCACAGCTCCCAGGCGCCGGACAGGACCGCAACGGATTGCGCGCGATCATTGAAATAATAGTCGTTCAGCGAATAGACGGAATCGAAGACTTCCCGCACTTCCCCGCGAAAATCCTCGCCGCTGAACAACATCAGGCCCGCCGGTTGTTCATTGCCTTCATACTGCGCGGCTGCAGCGCCCACTACAGTTAGCGGAAGGGCAAGAGCAGCGCCGAAGCGGATTAATCTGGCAAACATGGGCAGTTACCTCGTTCTTAACCTACCCTTTATGACAGGTGGCGTCTGAACAAGCGGCAACATGGGTCAATCAGTGGATTCAGCCTCGTCCCCGGGCGCCGTCCATTCGGCGAGATCCGGAATGATGATGCGGGATGTGGCAAGGTCCACGGTCGGCACATCGGCCAGCGTGAAGGGCACGAGAACCGTATCGCCCCGGTCCGCCAAACGGATTTCGAGCAAATCATCTGCGCCGAAATTCTGCATGGCTTTCACGGTGCCCGCAGGCTCATTCCCGCCCGCGAACACCTGAAGACCGACAAGGTCCTCGATGTAGAACTCGTCGTCATCTGTTTCCGGAAGTTTCGCGCGCGGGACATGCAATAGCGTGCCACGCATCGCGTCCCATTCTTCTTTTTGCTTCTGTTCCTTGGGACGCACAATGAAATGGTCCTTGCCGGGCCGGGCCGATTGCGGCGTCAGCACGGGCTTCCCGGCTTCATCAGTCAGCGCACCATAGGCGAACACATCATCCGGGTCGGCGGTAAAGCTTTTCACTCGCACATCACCGCGTACGCCATGGGCGCCCTTGATAACGCCCACGACGATCTGTCTCTCAGTGTTTGATTTCGCACTCATGCCGCTTCTCTAACGGCCGATTGGCAGAGCGCAAGCAGGCAAGCGCCGTATCAGCGCCAGCCGTCATAGGCGCGGATGGAGGAAATATTGTCGTTCATGCGGATTGGCTTCAAATCACCCGCGCCGCCCTGCAACACTTCGCACCGGCCCCGATAGTTCGCATGCTCGCAGACCAGCCAACTGCCGCCCGTCACGAGGAAGGAGCTTGCGCGGTCATTGAAACGATACTGGCCGAGATCCGGCACATCGTGGCTGATTTCGATGGCCTGCCCGCGCTGGGCAGAATCCTGGAACAGAACAAGGTCACCATACCCTCCTCCGCGACGGCCTTTCCCCGGCCGGTCGCGATAGGCGACAGGACGAAGGGAGGAAACATTGTCATTGAGGCGATATGCGTTCAGGCGACCTGTGCTCGCATCGACGATTTCGCACCGCCCCCTGAAATGGGCGTCCGTACACAGTTCCCATGCGCCAGCGCGAATGGTAATCGACGAGGCTCGGTCATTGAAGCGCAGGCGGGCAAGGTCCGGCTCGGCGCCCTGAATGCGAAGGCCTTCGCCGGAGAAGCCGGAATCAGCGTGAAGCACCACGCCATTCCCACCGCCACGATATGACGTATCATGATAGCGACCCCGGTCTGCGCTGGCAGGAAGGGCGAGCGCCGCAATTCCGAGTGCAGCAAAGGGCAGAGTTCTGAAAAGTTTGGCCTTGGACATCTCGGATCTCCTCTCGTGTCGTGTTCTTTCTAGAGAAAGCGACCTGAACGGTGATTTGGTTCCCTGTTGCCCAGCATTCAGCCTCAGGCCTTGCGTCCACGAAAAAGGCCGGCACCCCGCAGGGCACCGGCCATATCCCGAGACTGGCAAGCCAGTCCTATTCCGAAGCAGCTTCCTCAGCGGGCGCTTCTTCAGCGGCCGGAGCTTCTTCTTCAGCCGGAGCCGCAGCAGCTTCAGCCGCCGCTTTTGCCTTTTCGGCTTTCTCTTCAGCGCGTTCCTGAGCTTTCTTGCCTGGCTCACCCTTGTTCGGGTTGTTGCCATGCGCCCATTCTACGAGCGGCTTGCCGTCCAGTTCGATCTTGGACAGGAAGCGTGCAACGCGTTCGGTCGGCTGGGCACCCTTGCGGAGCCATTCGGACGCTTTCTCGGCGTCGATCTGGACGCGGAATTCCGAATCTTTCGGAAGGCGCGGATCGTAGGAACCGATTTTCTCGACGAAACGACCGTCGCGCGGTGCGCGGGCATCCGCGATGACCACGGAATAGAAAGGGCGTTTCTTGGACCCGCCACGGGCGAGTCGAATCTTGAGGGCCATATGTGTATCTCCTGTAAGTCTGGCGTCTCGGGGTGGTAACTCAGTCGTCGGTCTCAAGACCGCGAATGTGCTCATGATGGCGGATGACTTCCGCCACGATGAAATTCAGTAGTTTCTCGGCGAAGGCGGGATCGAGCCCGCTTTCCTGTGCCAGCTGGCGCAGGCGGTCGATCTGTCTGGCCTCGCGGTCCTTGTCCGCAGGCGGCATATTGTGCACGGCTTTCAGCTTGCCGACTTCCTGCGTCGCCTTGAAGCGCTCGGCCAGGGTGTGGATGATGATCGCATCCAGATTGTCGATACTGGAGCGCAGCTTGGTCAGCTGCAGCAGGGCGAAGGCGTCGCTTTGCTCATTGGTCATTTCTTTTTCCCTCCGCCGAGGCCGGGAAGACCGCCCATGCCCGGTGGCAGTCCACCGCCACCAAGACCGGGCAAGCCGCCTGCCCCGCCGCCCATCTTGGCAAGGTCGCCCGGCGAGATGCCTGCGGCCTGGGCCATGTTCATCATGTTCTTCATGCCGCCCTTCTGGCGCATCTTCTTCATCATGCCGGCCATCTGCTGGTGCATCTTCAACACCTTGTTGACCTCTTGCACGGTCACGCCAGCGCCAGCGGCAATCCGCTTGCGGCGAGACGCATTCAGGATGGCCGGTTTGCGACGCTCCTTGCGCGTCATGGACAGAATGATCGCTTCCTGGCGCTTCAGCACATTGTCGTCGAGATTGGCCGAATCCATCGCGGCCTTTGCCTTGCGCGCGCCGGGCAACATGCCCATCAGGCCGCCAAGACCGCCCATGCGCTGCATCTGGCGGAACTGGTCGGCCATGTCTTCAAGGTCGAATTCGCCCTTGCGGAGTTTCTCCGCCATGCGCTCGGCCTTTTCGGCGTCCATCTGCTCGGCGGCCTTTTCGACCAGCGAGACAATGTCGCCCTGTCCGAGAATCCGGCCAGCCACCCGCTTGGCATCGAAGGCATCAAGGCCGTCGAGCTTTTCGCCGACGCCCATGAACTTGATCGGCAGACTCGTAACGGCGCGCATGGAAAGCGCCGCGCCGCCGCGGCCATCGCCATCCATCCGTGTCAGGACAAGGCCGGTCAGCGGCAGGCGAGCGTGGAAGCGGCTGGCGGTTTCAACAGCGTCCTGGCCCGTCAGGGCATCAGCCACGAGCAGCGTTTCAGACGGGTTCGCGATCTGCGCGATCTCCGCCACTTCATTCATCATCTGCTCGTCGATCGTCGTGCGACCGGCCGTATCGAGGATGAGAACGTCATAGCCGCTGATCTTCGCGGCGTTCAGGGCGCGACGGGCAATATCAGCCGGCAATTGGCCCTGAATGATCGGCAGGGCGCTGACATTTTCGTTGCACTGGTCGGCAAGGATCGCGAGCTGTTCCATCGCGGCCGGACGGCGCGTATCAAGCGAGGCGAGCAGGACGCGCTTGCGTTCCTTTTCCGACAGGCGCTTGGCGAGCTTGCCGGTCGTGGTCGTCTTACCGGAGCCTTGCAGACCGGCCATCATGATAATGGCCGGCGGGCTGTCGATGCGCAGGCTGGTATCGGCCTCTTCGCCGCCGAGCATCTCGACAAGGCCGTCATAGACAATCTTGATGACTTGCTGACCGGGCTTGACCGAACGAATGACTTCCTCGCCCACCGCGCGGGCGCGCACGCTGTCGATGAAATCCTTCACGACAGGCAGGGCGACGTCCGCCTCAAGCAAGGCGACCCGAATCTCGCGCAGGGCCGCGTTCACGTCCTTTTCGGACAGTGCACCGCGACCGGTCAGGCCGTCGAAAATTCCTCCAAGGCGTTCGCTCAGCGTGTCGAACATCTTTGTCGCTCCTTTGCCGTTTGCCAGATGTGTCTGACATAGGCGATCAAACCCATTGCACAAAGCAGAAGAGCCCCGCTGAGCGACACTTCGCCGGGCGGGGGGCCTCGCTGACCTCATGGATCAGTCAAAGCGCGCTTTTCAAATTTGCGCAGATGTTGGCGCGCCTAAAGCATGCGGGAGCCGCGGCGTCAAGCGAGCTGAAGCGCGCGCACCCGGTCTCGCAACACGGCAATCGCCGCCTTGATCTCGTCTCCGACCAGGCTGAGGACAACCATATTGGCCCATGTGCCCCCGGCCGTACGCATATAGTTCCGGATCAAGCCCTCGCGCTGGGCGCCCATTTTGCTGAAGGCACGAATGGCGCGCTCATTCTGTTCCGGTACGAAATACGAAATTCGCCGGAAGCGCGCCTCATGGGCGCGAGTCAGAAGCGCCAGTTGCGTTGCGGGCACAATGGCTGTGCCGCGATACTTCTCTGGATGCCAGACAAAGCCGATTTCGAGCCGGCGATGCGTGCGCGACACCCGCTCGAATGCGGCAAGACCCGCAAACTCACCTGTCGCCTTGTCGACCACATAGAAAGGATGGAAGGCGTCCGTCCCTTTCATGTCCAGACTATGGTCCATATACGCTTCGAGGCTGGTGCCAGTGGGCATTACGGGCATCCACTGCCACATGGATTCAGCCACCGGAGTCGCCAGCACGACCTCTTTATGGTCCGCCGTGAGCGTATCCAGGCGAACAACGTCATTTTCCGGGGGCGGCTCCGCAAGGTTCATGATTTAGATCATTAGGCCGGAGACTGATCGAGGCAAGAAAAACCGAAGTCAGGAGTTCCAGTTCTATTTTCAGACCCGATAAAAGTTCCTATTTGGAACCTTCTTGTCAATTTGTCCGGCCTAGCCGCTTGGTCAGGTAGGTGAATTCCAGAGCAGACCGCTTGGCGCGCTCCTTCTGGTTCGCCGCTGCCGAATGCCCGCCATCAATGTTCTCATAATAGTAGAATGGCAGGCCCGCCGCCTCAAACTTCGCGGCCATCTTGCGCGCGTGACCGGGATGGACGCGATCATCCTTGGTCGAGGTAACGAAGAAGGGCACCGGATAGTCCTTCGTGGCATCAAAGTTCTGGTAGGGCGAAATCGTCTCAAGAAAAGCCCGTTCGTCCGGCACTTCCGGCGATCCGTATTCATCTACCCACGACGCGCCTGCCAGCAATAAGTGGTAACGCATCATGTCGAGCAGCGGCACCTGCACGACGACCGCGTTCCAGAGGTCTGGCCGCTGGTTCAGCATGACGCCCATGAGCAGGCCACCATTTGAGCCACCCATGATGCCGAGATGCTCCGGTGATGTAACGCCTCGTTCAATCAGGTCCTCACCGACCGAAATGAAGTCATCATAGATTCGCTGGCGATTCTGCTTCAGGCCAGCCTGATGCCACTCGGGGCCGAACTCGCCCCCGCCGCGGATGTTCGCCAACACATAAGCACCCCCCTGTTCCAGCCACAGACGACCTGTGACAGCGCTGTAGGACGGATTCAGCGAGACCTGGAACCCGCCATACCCGTATAGAAGCGTCGGCGTGGAACCGTCGAGCGGCAGATCTGCTTTGCTTACGAGGAAATAAGGCACGCGCGTGCCGTCCTTCGACGTCGCAAAATGCTGCGTGACACTCAGGCCTGTTGCATCAAATTTCGGCGGCAGACTCTTGAGGGTTTTTACGTCCCCCGTCGAGGCACTGTAGGAGAGCAGCGAATCTGGCGTCAGGAAATCCTCATAGTTGATGAAGACCGTATCCTCTTCGTCGCTGGCAAATGCGACGCTGGCCTGGCCCGTGCCGGGAAGGGAAATGGGTTCCAGCATCCAGCCGGCATCGCTCGCGGTGGCGCGCATGACCTTGCCAACCGCCGTATCACCTACCCCCAGAAGCAGGGCGCCCTTTGCAGTGGACACGCCTTTCAAGGCCTGCGTTTCGCTCGGGTGAAACACAAGTGAAACCGGCGGCAATGCGCGGGTCTCCATGAAGGTCTCGACATCGAAGGCGACCAGATCACCGGATTTGAATGTCGTTTCCTGACCCGTCGGAGTCCAATCCTGCTTCAAAGAAACAAGCAATCGGCCTTCATGGATTCCTTCTGGTGAAGACTTTGGCGGGATAGGCCACTGCACCGGCTCGCTCTCTCCATCGGGGAACCACCAGTAGCGTGTCGTGAAGAACGTGTCGGCCTGAGCCGCGCCCTGCAGAATGCGCCCATCCTCAAGCTCCAGCGTCATTGGCCAGACGCCGACATCATCCACCTCGCCGCGGATCACCTCTTCGGCGGCGTCCAGTGGCGTACCGCGGTCCCAGCGTTTCACGATGAAAGGATAGCCGGACGCGGTCAGTGTTTCCTCGCCCCAATCGGTTGCGATCAACAAAGTGTCAGGGCTGGCCCAGGCACCGCCCTGCTTGGCCTCTGGCGTGACGAAGCCGTCATCAACGAATTGCTTGGTCGCAAGATCGAATTCGCGGCGGACAATCGCGTCCTTGCCGCCATTCGACAGGGAGATCATGCATTTGTAGCCAATATCGCTGCCCTTGGGCCGGAAACAGTCTGCGCCCTTGTAGACCCAGTTCTTGCCTTCTTCTTCCGCAAGCTTGTCGAAATCGAGAATGGTTTCCCACTCCGGCGTGTCACTGGCATAACTTTCCAGCGTTGTCCGACGCCACAGACCGCGCACATGCGTTTCGTCCTGCCAGAAATTGTAGACCATCCCGTCACGAATTGATCCGTAGGGAATACGCTCTGCCGAGGTCAGCGCCTCGATCGCGGCCGCCTCATATCCCGCATAATCAGGATCTGCCTTCAGCTCTTTCAGCGAGCGGTCATTCTGATTGCGCACCCAGTCAAGCGCTGCCTCACCTTCAACTTCTTCCAGCCAGAGATAGGGGTCTTCTGCAGTTGCCTCAGAAACCTGGGGTGGGGGAAGTGTGTCTGCCAAGGGAGTCTCCGTTGGTGTTTGTGTTCCACAGGCCGCGAGGGCCAAAAAGCTGAGCGGAGCGAAAATCTTGCGCATGGTATCTCCATGAAAGACAAATCTTGTCAGGTATCTGGGCAAAGCGACAAATTCCGCCCACCCTTATCAACTTAAATCGTCAAACGTCGCTGCCAAGCGCGGCACTCTGTCATGCGAACGGCTTATTCAATGCGCTCGAAGGTGACACTTTCGACCAGAAGGGCTCGTGACTTTTCAGGCACAACCGGACGTATGGCAAAATAATCGAAGCCCTGATCTCCAATATGTTCCGGAACGACATATTCGAAACTGAAATTCTCAAAACCCGAAACAAGGTCAAAAACCTGCCAGCCGGAATCGCCTTCCCGACCCACGGAATAGTTCACCTTGGCCTGCATGGCGCCGCGTTGATCTGCCGGACGCATGCGGACGGTGCAGCGAACGCGGCGCCCCGAGAATTGCACTTCAAGATCACTGGCGAGGCGGAAATGCGGGCCGTCTTCGGGCTCGGGCCCAAGCAAGCCGGCCTGGGCTTCGATATAGAGCAAATAGTCGTCGCCCCGATTGCGCACGAGCTCGGTCGTGGCGTCGCCGCCGGCAAGAATCTTGTTCAGAAATTGCCCGCTGACCGTGACGCGATCATAATTGGTGCCATCGCCCGTTATGGGGCCATCCGGCAAGCGGCCAATAGCGGGCCAGATGGCCAGCACAACCATGCCGACCACCAGCAGGAAGGCCAGAGGGAAGAAGATCCGGTCTTTCATGAACGAGGAGCTCTTTCACAGTTCGGCGGTGGCACCCGCTAGCCAAGGACTGGCACTCCTGTTAGCAGGAAGCTGGGCGGTTTGGCGAGCCGTAGACGCTGCCATGCATGCAATTAACGGGGGCGAGTTCCATGTCGAAAGCGGCATTGAGGCGGCGAGCCAAGGAAGCTCGTCACTGGCTTTTTGAAGCGTGCTTCCCCCTTTGGAGCGAGCGCGGAATCGGCGAGTCTGGCCTGTTTCGAGAAACACTGTCTCTGGATCACGCGCCGGTACAAGACGAGATCACACGCATTCGCGTGCAGGCCCGGCAAACCTATGTTTTCGCGCAGGCCGCCCTGCTCGGCTGGAAACCAGACATATCACTTGATCTGGTTCATCATGGCGTGCGCACCCTCAGCGGTACGGCTCGGCGGGAAGATGGCCTCGTGGGTCGCACGCTCAACGCAGATAGCCACGAATATGTCGACGATACGCCCGACACGTATGATCTCGCCTTCACGCTCTACGCGCTCGCCGTGGCCAGTGAAGCTCTGGACGACGGAAGCGGCGCGATCGCTTCGGCAAGGGCGCTGCTGGATGCGCTGGACGGGCGGATGAAAGACCGGATCAATGGCGGCTATGCCGAAAGCTTGCCGCCGCCATCCCAGCGCAGCCAAAATCCGCATATGCATTTGCTGGAAGCGTGCCTGGCCCTGCACCGGGCCGACCCTGAAGGGGACCATCTCACCCGCGCCAGCGAACTCATCTCCCTGTTTCAGGCAAAATTCACCGCAGGCCCCGGCGGGCTGCTGGGAGAATTTTTTGCCCCGGACTGGGCAGAAGGCGCAGGCGATGCCGCGCGCATTGTCGAGCCGGGTCACCAGTTCGAGTGGATCTGGCTATTGAGCCAGCACGCCCGCGCAACCGACCAGCCAATTCCGCCCATTGCCGGTCGCTTGTACAGCTTTGCCACCAGCACGCTGGATCCAGACGGGCGGGCCATTCTGGAAGTCACCCGCGATGGCGCACCCCACAATGCGGGGCGACGCACCTGGTCGCAGACCGAAGCGCTCAAGGCGCATCTGGCAATGCTGAATCTGACTGATGACGACGCCATCGCTGCCGCGGCCTGCCAGAGCTTCGACATCCTCATGGACGAATATCTCACCCCGGAAGGCGGGTGGATCGACCAGTATGATGGCGATGGCCACATCGTCTCAACCAACATGCCAGCGTCCACCGGCTACCATGTCACGCTCGCATTTTCAGAGCTGATCCGGGCGATGGAAGCTTGAACCCGGACCCTTTTACGCTGAAAAGGGCCCGCAACAGACCAAAAAGGAATTTTTCATGCCCAGATTAGCGCTTGTCCGCCACGGCCAATCCGAATGGAACCTGCAAAACCGGTTCACCGGCTGGTGGGATGCCGACCTGACCGAGAAGGGCGAAGCCGAAGCCAAAAAGTCCGGTGAAATGCTGAAAGCCTGCGACGCCGATTTCCGCGCCGCGTTCACCAGCGTTCAGACCCGCGCCATCCGTACGCTCTGGATCGCCCTGACGGAGATGGACCGCGTATGGATGCCGGTGACCAAGCATTGGCGCCTGAATGAGCGCCACTATGGTGGCCTGACCGGTCTCAACAAGGCAGAGACTGCCGACAAACATGGCGAAGATCAGGTTCATATCTGGCGCCGCTCCTACGACATTCCCCCACCGCCGATGGAAGCTGGCAGCGAGTTCGATCTGGCAGGCGACCCCCGCTACAAGGGCATCGATATCCCGAACACCGAAAGTCTGAAGCTGACACTGGAACGTGTGCTGCCCTATTGGGAAGAAGCGATCACACCCGTGCTCAAATCCGGAACGGACGTCGTCATTGCAGCACATGGCAACTCCCTGCGCGCCCTGGTGAAACATCTGTTCCGGGTGCCGGATGAGTCCATTACCGGGATCGAGATTCCAACCGGTAATCCGCTCTACATTGATCTGGATGACACGCTCAAGCCAGTCTCCGTTCGTTATTTGGATGCTGATCGCAGCAAGCCGCTTCCTGAACTGCCATGAGCTTTCGCCCGTCCCGACGGCGCGACCGGCGCATGATGGGACGGGCCCACAGCCTGGCTCGGCTCAACAACGGCCTCACCGGGATAAACCCGTCGGTTGGGTGTATCATCCTGAACTCTGACGGGCATGTCGTCGGCGCGGGGGTAACCGGTCTGGGCGGGCGTCCCCATGCCGAGGAGGTCGCGCTGGACGAGGCCGGAGCCGCTGCGCGAGGTGGCACCGCCTATGTCACACTGGAGCCCTGCCGCGAGCGATCCCAGGGCGGAAAATCCTGCTCCGTGAAATTGCTGGAGGCCGGCATCGCCCGCGTCGTCTGCGCCATAGACGACCCACACCCGGTCGCCAATGGGGGCATCCGCGCCCTCAGGGACGCTGGAATTGAAGTCCGGATCGGGCTTGGCCAGCGCGAGAGCCGCCGACTTTACCGAAAATTCTTCGCAAGCCTGCTCTAGCCAGTGAATGGCCCGGCATGCGCGATGATCTTTTCATACAGCGCCACGGAATCGCGCTGGAACGCGGCCTTGTTGAACTGCTGCTCATATGAGGCTCGGCCACCTTCGACCAGCTTTGCCGCGAGCGCCTTGTCCGAGATCACCCGGCTGAGCGCCGTGGCGAGCGCATCGACATCATTCTTCGGAATCAACAGCCCGTTCACTTCATTCTTCACATAGGCTGCCGGGCCAACCGCATCTGCCGCAACCAGCGGACGGGACGCTGCCCATGCGTCGACGGTCACCGTGCCGAACGGCTCGTAGCGGGACGGGAAGGCCACCACATCGCAGGCCGCGAGCAGCGCGCCGCGATCATTGCGCCAGCCTAGGAAGCGAACCCGATCATCCAGCCCAAGTTTGGTACACTGCGCCTTCAACTCTGCCTCAATCGGGCCATCGCCCGCGATCCAGACATACAGGCCGGGCACTTTGGCCGTGGCATCCAGCAACGTGTCGAGACCCTTCTTCTCATGCAGGCGCGCCAGCGCGAGCGCAACGGGCGCATCTTCGGGCGTATCCAGCGCCGCGCGGCTGGCCGGATCAGTGCCTTCAAAATCAGCATAGGTGTGAACGATGGCGGAGCGATCGTCCGGGACACCTTGTTCGCGGATGTGACGCAGCAAATCGATGGTCAGGCCGACATGCCATTCGCAATTCACGAAGCGCGCAAGTTTGTAATAGCCACCATACCAACCAATCGAACGATTGCGGTATTCCTTCGGCGCATATTGCCCGGCGCGGCCCATCCAGTACTCGATAACATCCGGCTTGAAGACCTTGATCGCGTCGCCAATCACGCGCCGCGTCGGGAAGGGCCACGTATTGTTGAACGCGGCCACATCCACCCCGATGCCAGCCTCGCGGAATTTCTGGACGCGGAACTGGTTGTCCGGTCGTGTGACCACATGCTGGGTCAGACCGGCTTCTGCCAGTGCCAGCACGGATTCCAGCATGATGTTCTCTGCGCCGCCTTCCTGGGCGCCCGCCATCACGTGCATGATCCGCATCTGCCGCTCCTTTCAATGTCCAACAAGTTCTGACCGAGCGCATACCCATTATCACCAGCTGCGGCAAACGCTCCTTGGCAGTGCGTGCTGAAATGCCTACAGACAGGGCCAAACACAATGAAAGCCGTATGCCCATGTCCGATTATCGCCTCTTCGGCGCAGATACCTCGCCCTATTCCCAGAAAGTGCGGTCGTTCCTGCGCTACAAGAATATTGATTTCGACTGGGTATCCCGCTCACGCGAGAATGAGGAAGAATTCCAGGCATTGGCGCGCGTGGCCTCTGTGCCGCTGCTGGTCTCCCCTTCGCGATCGGCCAATCAGGATTCCACGGCAATCATTTCCGCCCTTGAGGAAGACCATCCGGAGCCTACGGCCGTTCCGGACGACGTTGCCACGTCGACCCTTGCGCTGATCCTTGAAGACTATGCGGATGAATGGCTGAACAAGATCATGTTCCTTGAGCGCTGGAGCCAGAAGCCCGACCGCGAAGACGCTGCCCTGCGCGTGCTGGTCCAGCTCTATGGCGGCAAACGCCCCCGCGCCTACAAGAAGGCCCAGAAGCAAATTGCCGAACGCATGGCCGACCGTCTGAATCTGGTTGGCGCCGACAGCGCAAATGCAGACATGCTGAAAGCCTCGTTCGAACGCTTTGCAACGCTGCTCAACGCGCATTTGACCGAGCAACTCTACATCTTCGGCGGTCGTCCGTCCGCGGCCGATTTCGCCCTCGCCGCGCAGTTCCAACAGATGATGATGGACAAGACCCCGGCCGAATGGCTCAAGAAGCACGCCCCCTTTGTGGTTGCCTGGATCGAGAATATGGAAGATCCCAAACCGGGCGCGCCTTTCGCGTCGCTGGAAGCGCTTGCGCCCACGCTGACGCCGCTGTTTGCCGAGGAAGTCTCGAAAACCTATTTGCCCTGGGCCAAGGCCAATTCCAAAGCTGCCGAACGCGGTGACAAGAATGTTTCCGCATCCATCGAGGGCGGCAGCTTTGAACAGACCACGCAAACCTATGCTGCCCGCGCCTATGATTCCGTCCGCAAGGCGGTCGGCGCTTCGCTCAGCGACGACGCTCTCAAAGGCTTCCTGTCGGAAGCCGGTTGCTCGAAATTCTTCGGCTAGCCGCCAGAGACAATTCGCAAATAGAAAAACGGCGCGTCCCTGTGGTCGCGCCGTTTTCTTTGGTTTTGTCTATATCAGGACTCGGGCGACCCGGTTTCGGCGGGCGCAGGGTTGAGCACTTCAAGCCGCGTCTGGACGTTCCGCGCGTCCGCGACAAGGCGTTCACCCTTTCGGACATCCGCCTCAGCATCGGCGACCTTGTCTTCGCCCTTGCGAAGCGCCTGACGGGCCTTGCGGACCATTTCCTCGCCCTTTTCAAGGTCCTTGTTACCCTCCGCGATGAGCTTCTCACCCTTGCGAATGTCTTTCTCGGCTTTGTTCCACTGCTTCAGCTCCTTCCGATCGAGATCGGACATGGAAATGTTGGACGAGACGGCTGGTGCGGCAGCCGCGGAAGCGCAGGCGCCAAGCAGGGTGAGTGCGGCGAGACCGGCGATGAGATGGGTTTTCATTGTCGTTTCTCCTTGATCTGACATGCTGCCTAGATAGGGAGTTACATGGAATTCGAATAACGAATTTAATCGATGCTTGAAATCGGAATATTGAATGATTGATGTTGAAGTTGCTCGCACATTCCTGGCAGTCATTGAAACCGGCACGTTTCAGGGTGCGGCGGACAAGGTACACGTCACCCAGTCCACGGTGAGCGCCCGGATCCGGACGCTGGAAGATCGCCTCGGACAAAGAGTGTTCGCACGATCGAAAGCCGGCGCCCGGCTGACATCACACGGCTATCATTTCGAACGATATGCCCGGACAATTGTGCGCGCATGGGAGCAAGGTCGTCAGCAGGCCGGGATTCCGGAAACCTTTGACGATATGCTGATCCTCGGTGGGCAGTACAATCTCTGGGCCCGCTTCCTCTCCCAGGCACTTGTGGAGATGCAGGAGCAAATGACAAACGTCGCCTTCAAGGCGGAGGCCGGCACGCCCCTTGCCCTGTCACGCCTTTTGTCAGAAGGCCTTCTGGACATCGCAGTGCTGCATCAACCTCGCCTGCGCACCGATATCGCGGTGGAACACTTGATGGATGACGATCTCATCATGGTCACCACCGATCCGAAGGGCGAATTCGAAGACCGTTATGTCTATGTCGACTGGGGCGAAGAGTATCGTGACCGGCACGCCCAGATCCTGCCAAAGCTCATGGAGCCAAGGACCACAGTCGCCCTGGGATTCTTCGGGCCGTCCTTCCTCATCGCCAGTGAAGCCGCCGGGTATTTGCCTCGGCGCTTGGTCGAAACCCATCTGGCAAAAGGGTTCCTTTTCGAAGTTCCGGATGTCCCGACCATCGCCTATCCTGTGTTCGCGGCCTATCAGTCAGAGTCAGACACGGATGCGATCCAGCCTGCACTGCAAATCCTGCGAGAAAAGGCCGCCGCCACGCTGGCAGGAAACCTGGCACCACACTTCTGGGCCTGAATGCAAAAAACGGCGCGCCCATCTCTGGACGCGCCGTTCTCTTATCTGATCAGAACTCGGCGTTTAGGCCGCGTTGCTGGCCGATTTCTTGCCGATCAGTTTCGGCTCCGACTTTGCCGGGGCGCCAATCTCGATCTTGCGAGGTTTCTTCTCTTCAGGAAGTTCGCGAATAAGGTCGATGCGCAGCACGCCGTGCTGCAGATTGGCACCGGTCACGATGACATGGTCAGCCAGCTGATAGCGCCGGATGAAGCTGCGCTGGGCAATGCCGCGATGCAGATAGTTGCGGCCCTCGCCGTCTTCATTCTCGCCGCGCTTGCCGGCCACAGTCAGCAAGCCTTCTTTCGTCTCGATCTCGAGGTCATCTTCGGTAAATCCCGCGACCGCGATCTCGATGGCGAAGGCGTTTTCGTCAACGCGTTCGATATTGTATGGGGGATAGCCTTGTGACCCGTCGAGGCGAGACGCCTGATCGATCATGCCCGCAAGCCGGTCAAAGCCGACAACGGTACGGTAAAGGGGGGTAAGGTCGATATTGCTCATGTGTTCAGTCCTCTTAAATCAAGCAACTGCGGGCAACCCGTTCGGGGAGCGCCCGGATGGATGTTCAGCACCTGAAAAGAACCAACCCGAATTCGGCGTTGGGACAGATACCGGTCACAGCCCGATTTACGGCACCGTGACATGATCTATGTGGGTAGCGTAAGGAGAGGTTCAAGAGGCCTGTTGAGGAGACACCCTGTGAAGCAATTGACCCCGATGATCGCCCTGTCTGCACTGGTTCTGGCAGCTTGCGGCCAGCCCGAGACACCCGCATCAGAGACACCCGCCCCCGAAACCCCGCCGGTCGAGACGGCCTCGACCGAAGCCTCGCCGCTGGACGCCGCGATCGCTGGCGAACACCGCACGGATGCCGAAAAGGCGCGCGACGCCTGGCGTCACCCGAAAGAAACGCTCGAATTCTTCGGGGTGGAAGCGGATGACAAAGTGGTCGAGCTGTGGCCCGGCGGCGGCTGGTACACAAATGTCATCGCGCCCTATCTTGCCAGTGGCGGTGGCACACTGGTCGCAGCCTATTTCGACCCGAATATTGGCGATGAAGACCGTCGCGCCCGCATCGCCGAGCGCCTTGCAGAATTCCAGGCGAATTATGACGACCCGAAATTCGGCACCATCGAATACAGCGCCTTTTCGGCCGAGAGTGGCCCGCTGACCGAGGCCGGGACAGCCGATGTCGTACTGACCTTCCGCAACCTCCACAATTGGATGAGCGGCGGATACACCGAGAAATTTTTCACGGACGCCTATGCCGCTCTGAAGCCCGGCGGCGTGTTGGGCGTGGTCGAACATCGCCTGCCTTCAACGGCCACACAGGACCCGACGGCCTCTTCGGGTTACGTCCATGAGGATTATGTCAAATCCCTCGCCGAAGCGGCCGGGTTCGAGTTTGTCGAAGCCAGCGAAATCAATGCCAATCCGGCCGATACTGCGGATCACCCGTTTGGGGTCTGGACGTTGGCCCCGGTCAACGCCACGCAGGACCGGGAAGGCAACACTCCGGACGGTTTTGACGCTGCTGCCTATGCCGAAATCGGCGAAAGCGACCGCATGACGCTGAAATTCGTCAAGCCTGCCGAATAGAGCGGCCAAGTTCTGCAGATGAGCCCGCGACCTTGCAGAAGGTGGCGGGCTCTTTCTTTTGCGCCTTGCTCCGCCTAAAGAGCGGCCCATGACCACAAAGACCCTCTTCCCCACTTTGGTGCGGACCCAGCCCGTCGGCGATAGCGATCTGGCGACACGGCTCGAACATGTCTGCTGGGTGCTGGCCGAGGATGACGCCGCGGGGAATGCGTGGTGCGAGACCGAAGGCTATGGCGGGTACACATCCTACGCATCTCTCGACGACTTGCCGGACCGGTTCCCGGAATTTGCGGAGCTGAAAGCCTTGCTCGATGCCGTCGCGGCTGACTTTGCGACGGAACTCGACTGGGACATGGAGGGCTTCACCCTGGAACTCGACGCGATCTGGGTGAACATTCTGGAGCCCGGCTTTGGCCACTCCAATCATATCCACCCCGGCAGCGTGATTTCAGGAACCTATTACGTCTCCACGCCAGACGGCGCGTCTCGGCTGAAACTGGAAGACCCGCGCCTGTCGCGCATGATGGCCGCGCCGCAATTGCGCGATGACGCGCCAGAAGACCGCCGCCGCTTTGTCTATCTTGAGCCCGAAGTCGGCCACGCCATCCTGTGGGAAAGCTGGCTGCGCCATGAAGTCCCCGCCAATATGGGCGAGGAACCGCGACTCTCGATCAGTTTCAATTACGCCCTGAAGCGCGACTGACGGGCGCCTAAAGCACTTTTCCAATCACCATGATCGCCAGCGCCAGTCCGCCAACATAGGTGACGAGCGCACCCAGGACTTTAAGCGGATGCGGCTTTTCCAGCGTTGCACAGACCAGGCAGCCGAGCGCATGCAGAAAACGAGATAGGGTGATCGCCACCACAAGGCTCGTCACGGCGATTCCAAGGTCGCGCCCCGCATAGGCAAAGCCGGTGATGACAAAAAGCCCGATCAGAAGCGCAGTATATTCAGCGGCATTTCCATGCGCCCGCTCGGCTTTCATCATCGGCCCCGTCGGGTCAGTCGCTGCGCCATAGGCAATGGTCTTGGTGCGCCCCCGCGTGATCGAAACCCAAAAGCCCAGCAACAGGGTCAGAATGACCAGCGCCGCGCTACAAAGAATAAGTGTTGAATGCATTTGGTGTACCTCCCAGACGGCAGAGTAACCCCATTTGGGCGAGTGGGAAGCATTCGGGCACAAAAGCTGCATTAACCCTCCCGCGTCACTGCCACTCTTGACGCAATCTGTTTCAGGCGTCATCGCCACCCCACACCGTGTTTCAACCTTCCAGCCAGATGCGAGCCGTCTTATGGACCTTTCCAAAATCAAAACCGGCGACAATCCGCCAGACGACATCAATGTGCTCATCGAGGTCCCGCTCGGCGGCGACCCGATCAAATACGAGATCGACAAGGATTCCGGCGCGATGTTCGTGGACCGCTATCTCTACACCGAGATGCGCTATCCCTGTAATTACGGCTTCGTGCCGCACACACTCAGCCTCGACGGCGACCCGATCGACGTGATGGTTGTCGGCAATCGTCCACTGGTGCCGGGCTCGGTCGTGCGCGCCCGTCCCGTCGGCGTTCTGATGATGACCGACGACAAGGGCCCGGACGAGAAGATCCTCGCCGTGCCGCACAACAAGCTAACGTCATACTACGACAAGATCGCGACCTATCACGATCTGCCGCAGACCCTGATCGACAAGACCGCCCACTTCTTCGAGCACTATAAGGACCTCGAAAAAGGCAAGTGGACCCGGATCGAAGGCTGGTACGGCATCGAGAAAGCCCGCGAACTGATCGAAGCCGCCGTCAAGCGCGGCCAGGCAGAAGGCGCCTGATCGCAGCGGCGGGATGCAAATGTTTGAACGCCTGTTCGCACTTTGCCTGATCCTGCCGCTTTTTGCTTGCACCCAATTGCAAGACCGGCCGTCGGCGCTGCATGCACCGGCGGCCGATCTGTATGACGCCTCAGCGCCCGATCTCGGCCTCTCGCCCCTGCCCGGCGCGAAGGCCATCACCGTATTTCGGCCCGGCCCCGGCACGGACCAGTTCAGCAACGGTGCCGTGCCCATCTCCTTCAAGGGCCGCGTCTTCGTTCAATGGCAAAGCTCGGCCCGCGATGAAGACGCCCCGGACACATGGGTTGCCTATTCAGTCAGCGACGACAATGGCGATCAATGGAGCGCGCCGCGTCCCCTGACCACACCGTCTGATGGCGAGGAGATCCGCTCCAGCGGCGGCTGGTGGACTGATGGCGAAACGCTCATCGCCTTCATCAATGTCTGGCCGGAAGGCTTCCACAAACGCACCGGCGGCTACACCGCCTATCGCCTCAGCCATGACGGCGAAACCTGGTCCGAGCCCCGCCCCGTGCTCGGCGCAGACGGAATGCCGGTGAATGGCGTGATCGAGCAGGATCCGCACCTGTATGACGGCCGCCTTCACACCGCCTTCCATGTGCGCCCCGGTATCCGGGCGCGCCCCTTCTACACCGACGACCCGCTCGGATTGACGGGATGGCAGGCTGGCGCGTTCGAGAACCTTCCCTCTGACCCGCCCATGAGCCGGGAGCTGGAACCCAGCCTGTTTCAACGCGGCGACTGTCTTGTCATGGTCTTCCGCGATCAGGCGTCGAGCTTTCGCCAGCTTGCATCGGAAAGCTGCGACCGTGGCGAAAGCTGGAGTCGTCCGCAGCTGACTGCCATGCCTGATGCACGCACGAAGCAAAGCGCGGGCAATTTACCCGGTGGCACCGCCTTTCTCGTTCACGCGCCAAAAGGCGACAAACTGCGCATTCCCCTCGTCCTGTCGCTGTCAGAAGATGGCCACGTGTTCGACCGCGCCTTTCTCCTGCGCGGCGCCGATGACCTGCAGCCCCTGCGCACCGAGGGCCTCTACAAGCGGCCGGGCTATCATTATCCGAAAAGCTGGGTCGCAGGCGATTTCCTCTTCATTGCCTACACCGCAAACAAGGAAAACGTCGAACTGACCCGAATTCCCCTTTCCGCGCTGGAGGCGCGCTGAATGGACCTGTCAGTCTGGCTCGCGCTGATGGCGCTGTTCTTCGCTGGCGGCCTGACCCCCGGCCCGGCCGTCATGATGGTGATGAGCGCATCCTTGCGCTATGGCGCGCCGACCGCGCTGGTCCCTGCCGCAGGTGTATCCGCCGCCAATCTTGTCTGGATTTCCCTCGCCGCAACCGGCATCGCCACCTTTGCGGCGCAGGCCCCGCTCGTGCTGATGGGCCTGAAGATTGCCGGCATCTGCTTCATTGCCTGGTTGGCCTGGACAATGGCCACCGCAGACCCGCACCGGCCTCGCGCCCGCGCAGATCAGGCGCCTGCGAAGTCCAATTTGTTTGGTCGCGGCGTTGGCCTGCAATTGCTCAACCCGAATGCGCTCGTCTTCTTCGGCCTGTTGCTGCCAAGCTATTTCGATCCGGACAAGCCGGTCGTCCAGCAAGCCTTGCTGATCATGCTGACCGTGACCATCACCGAAATGTTCGGCCTCGCCTTCTATGCCTGGCTTGCAGACGCCATGAACCGCCGGTTCCAGTCGCCCGTCTTCACGAAATGGTTCAATCGCCTGGCCGCGTCCGCCATGCTGGTATCGGCTCTGTTCGCGGCGCTTATGACCAGTGGAAACTGACCGCCACTCCGGGGCGAATCAGGGCTCGATCACCTCAAACCGGCTGGTTTTCGGGTTCCGCCAGTGCAGTTCGCCATGCTTGATCGCAAACCAGGCGCCGTGCAGTTCCAACTCGCCCGCCTCGACCGCCCGCTTCACGAATGGAAACGACATCAGGTTTCCGAGAGACGTTTCCACACCTTCCAATTCGAGGGCAAATTGCGGATTGATCGATCCGCTTTCCACAACGCGCGCGCGTGCCGCTTCCAGCAAGCGTACCCAAGGCGTCACGAACTCGCCGATTTCCGGTGTGCCTTCCCCGGCCAAAGAGGCCGCGACACCGCCGCATCCGCCATGTCCCATCACCACGATGTGCTCTATCTTCAACACGTTGACCGCATATTCGAGGGCGGCGCTCACGCCGTGCAGGCCGTCATCCGGCTGATAGGGCGGCACGAGATTGGCAACGTTACGGACGACGAACAATTGGCCCGGCGCAGCATTGAAAATGTCCGAAGGCTCGGCCCGGCTGTCGGCGCAGGCAATCAGCATGATGCGCGGATTCTGGCCTTCGCCCAGTTCCCGATACAATGCAGCCTGTTTTGAGTAGATTCCCTTCCGGAAGCTGCGATACCCTTGCAGCAGATCCTCGACCGTATTCATGCCAACAACTCCTGTTTCTCTGTAGCACTGACTAGTGCATATTGCAGTCGCGGCAAGCGGAAACGGGAGTTTGTTTACTACTTCACCCTTATGCTTGGCTGACAAAAGCTGTACCTAGTGCAGCGCAGCATTCAAGAAACTGGAGTTGTTCATGCCCACGCCCTCGGAGACCAGCAAGTCTTCCCGGAAGGGGCCGACGCGCAGTGAAGCGTCCAAGGCCGCCATTCTGGACGCAACACGCATAGAGATGGCGGAGAATGGCTGGCGCGGCTTCAGCGTAGATGGCGTCGCCAAACGTGCCAGCGCATCCAAACAGACCATCTACAAATGGTGGCCGTCAATCGGCGCGATGTGTGTCGATGCGGCTTTGGCCCTGATCCCCGACAGCCCGGATGGCGGGCGCGATCCGCAAGAACGGATTACCACGCTCATCGTGCCATTGGAGGCCGCCGCACGTACCGGAGCCGGGCACGCGGTTCTGCGGGTCGCCTTGACGGCCGCTGCTGACGACAAGGATGCTGGCGAATTGTGGCGCGCCTGGATGAACCGCGACATTCGTATGCCCATGCGCATGCTCCTCGCCGAATTGGCCGGAAAACGCGTGATTCGACGTGATTTCGATCTTGATGAAGCGATTGAAGAAATGCTGGGGCCTCTCTGGCACCGTATTCTGATCATGCGCGCACCTGTGCGGGAGGGCTTTTGTAGTGCCCAGTCCGCAAACTTCCTGAAAGTGTACGCCGCGAGCTGATTTCGCGTATGGCGTGAAATTTGCAGAGCTGCTCCTGAAGTTTTCGGGGGCATTGCATGTCTGTTACACGCATCAATTGGGTCGATTACGCCAAGGGCGTTTGCATTATCGGGTTGGTCCTGGCGCAGTCTGTCTACGGGTATGTCGCCATGACGGGCCAGTCCAACTGGATGCACTTTGCCGCCGCCTGGGCAGCTCCCATCATCCTGCCGACGCTGTTCATCATGTCCGGCTTGTTCCTTCCCCGTACGCTATTCGGATCGAAATCGACGTTTTTCGATCGAAAAGTGCTCCGATTCGTCTATTTCTACGTCGTTTGGCTGATCATCCAGACCGTCATCCTCTACGCACCACACGTCACGTCAAACCCGCTTGTCATTGCGAGCGCAATGCTGAGCGGTCTGGCACAGCCCACATCGGGGCTTTGGATCCTGCCCATGCTGGCGCTGTTTCATCTCACCACATGGCTCGCACGCCGTAGCGCACCGACGAAAATCCTGCTTGTGGCCGCCCTGCTCCAGACGGCGCATGCGGCCGGCATGATCCAGACGGGTTGGCTCGTAATTGATACTTTCGCGCAGTATTTCGTCTTCTTCTTCGCAGGCTATCACGGAGCAAACCTGTTCCGCCGGTTTGCAGCCCGCTTGTCCGAGGGCTTCTCGGATGTACCGGTCGCACTGATCATCTGGGCCGCCATCAACACGGTCCTGGTCGCGCAGGGTACGGCCACATTGCCCATTATCAGCCTGGTGCTCGGCTTTGCTGGCGCGTTTGCCCTGATCGCCCTGGCGACACGCTTGGCCAACACGCGGCATGGCGCGGCCATGCAATATATCGGGCGGGCGCAGTTCGTGATCTATCTGACCTATTTCCTGCCCATGACGGCCGCGCAAACCCTGCTGGTCCGGAGTGGCCTCCTGCCAGAGCCCGGCCTTACCAGCCTGGCGATTGGCCTGATCGCGATCGCCTTGTCATTGGCGTTTCACCGGCTCGTGCGTCGGACCCCGCTCAAGGCGCTCTATCGTCGACCGATGAGGTTCCGCCTCAAGGGCGCGGAACTCAGCCGGGGCGGCCAGCTGATCGGATCAGCCACCGACCGGGTCGAAGAAGCCTGATTGGAAAAGGTGCGCCTTTATTTGGCGCGGTGCCACACCATCAACGGGTCAAACGCGCCGGTTTCGGCAGCCCGTTGCAATTGGCTGATCTGATCGATCACGGGATTGGCGGCCATCGGCTTGCGGGACTGGCCATAGAGCGCGTCATCCAGTCTGCAAATCTGCTCGAACAAGGCTTCCGACCGCGCAACCAGATCCAGGAACCGCGTCGGCAAGCCCAGACCTTGCTGTGCCGCCGCGTCCAGGGCCGGCTCTTCGCGGCGGATTCGGTACTTGCGAGCCGCAGCCTCGTCGCGACGCATTTCGCCATCGCGCACAGCTTTCTGCATCACCAGCCAACTCGCCGCCTGCATCAGGCGCGTCGTCAGTTCCATGCTCCAGGCCGAATAGGTGAGGCCAGCTTCACGGGGCAAGGTCGTCGCAGCCTCGCGACCCGGACCGTCCAGATAGGAGGCCGTTTCTTCAACGAGTGCCATGCCGCGCGCAAAAACCGTGTCAAACAGCTTGCCGCCGGTAAACCCGTCCTGGATGTCGAGCTGATCGTCTGGTGACGTGTCTGCCGCCATGAATGATACCTCTATACGCGGGGGTGGAAATTTGGACTTTATCAATCCAGCCTTTCCACCCGCTTAATTGCCGCCCCCGAACAGGGCATCCGCCGCAGATTTCTGCGACTTCTTCTTCTCGATCTCCGCTTCGCAGGCTGCGATGCCTGCCTGGAGCACTTCTATACGTTCATGCAATTCCTGCACCGACATCTGCTCCAGCGTCTGTGGTGTGTTGACTAGAATTGGCTCTTCATCAGATGCGGCCATGGGGGTCACCCTTCAATTCGTGTTACAGCCCTTATCAAAGCAGAAACGCTGCCTAGATGCGACTCTGGAGTCAGAAGGGAAAACACAAGCGACATGGCAACAGAAATGATGAAAGCCGTCCTGGTTGAAGAGGGCGCGCCGCTCAAGCTCGGCGATTTTGAGAAACCAAACCTGAAGCCGGGTGAAGTGCTGGTCAAAGTGGCCGCTTCGGGTCTCAATCGGGCAGATCTGGTTCAGCGCCGCGGCGCCTATCCGCCGCCCCCCGGCGCCTCCCCCATCATGGGTCTGGAAATTTCCGGCACTGTTGTGGAAACGTCAGATGGCACCAGCCGATTCAAGACCGGCGACCGGGTTGCAGGCCTTCTCGCCGGGGGTGGCTATGCCGAGTTTGCGGCGGTCGACGAAGGCTCGCTTTTCCCCGTTCCAGACGGCATGGACATGGTAAATGCTGCCTGCTTCCCGGAAGCGCTGATGACGGTGTGGGCGAACGTATTCGACCGGGTTCACTTCCAGAAGGGTGAAGCCTTCCTGTGTCATGGCGGAACCAGCGGGATCGGCGTCATGGCGCTGCAAATGACCAGGATCGCTGGCGCATCAAAAATCTACGCAACCGCCGGATCAGACGACAAATGCGCGCTCTCCAGAGAGCTCGGCGCAGATCGCGCGATCAATTACAAAACCGAAGATTTCGAGAAAGTGGTCAAGGAAGATGGCGGTGTTGACGTCACGCTCGACATGGTGGGCGGGGATTACATCCAGAAGAATATCTCGGTTTCCCGCCCGGATGGCCGGATCATCAATATCGCCTATATGAACGGCTTCACAGCAGAGGTGAATTTCGCGCCCGTCCTGATGAAACGCCTGACCCTTGCCGCCACGACCCTGCGGGCCCGGCCGGTCGAGGAGAAGCGCCGCATCCGCGATGCGGTCGAGCAGGATTTCTGGCCCCATGTCGTCTCCGGCAAAATCCGGCCAATCCTGGAACAGGCGTTCCCGGTGGCCGAAGCCGAAGCCGCTCAGGCCCTGATGGCCAAGGGCGGCCATTCCGGCAAGATTGTGCTGGTCTGGTGAAGCGCACGGCTTTCAATTTCCCAGACATGGCATTATAAGGCCAGCAAGGTTTAAGGCACGTCTGAAACCCGACCGCCCGGCACGATGTGTCGGGCGGCTGCATTTCTGGCGGCCATTTCATTCAGGGAGTTCCCCATGTCAGATATTCTGATGCCCAAGGCGACCGCCGTCTGGCTGCTCGACAATACCAGCCTCACCTTTACGCAAATCGCAGATTTTTGCGGCCTCCACTATCTGGAAGTCAAAGGCATCGCCGATGGCGACGTGGCCGAGAACATGCGCGGCGTTGACCCGATTGCGGGCGGCATGCTGTCGCGCGAAGAAATCCGCAAGGGCGAGGGCGATGAAGCCTACAAGCTGAAGAAGGCTGCCTCCAAGATCGCTCATATCCCACAGCCAAAGCGCAAGGGCAGCCGCTATACACCGGTCATCCGCCGTCAGGACAAGCCCGACGCCGTGGCATGGTTCATTCGCAACCACCCCGAAGTCTCTGACGCGCAAATTTCTAAGCTGATCGGCACAACCAAGTCGACCATCAACAATGTGCGGGACAAATCGCACTGGAACTCACCGAACATCCGTCCGGTCGATCCTGTGACGCTCGGCCTCTGTACACAGATCGAGCTTGATGAAGTGATCGCGAAATCGGCTGACAAGCGCCGCAAACTGGAAGCCGAGAAGGCCGAGAAGTTCGAAGGCCCGGGCCTTGCCCCGGCACAGGACGAAGCGAGCGCCTACGAACCCGAAGAAAAGCCCGCCGAGGACAATGGCGGCAGCGTGTCCGCAGACGACATCTTCAAGAATTTCAGCTAGGCACGCCCTCGCAGAACAAACTCGAAAAGGCCGGCCTCAGCGCCGGCCTTTTTTTGTGGAGTGGGACGCCAGTCCCCTCCCCCACTTCTCCGGCGCATGCCGGGGTTTCGTCCGGCTGGCTCCGTCTGGCTTCGGCAGGAGACCCCGGCATGCGCCGAGGATACGGTTTGTGGGATAGAGACCACTCCTCCCCCCGATGCCCCCTGCGTAGGCAGGGGTCCATCTCGGGACTTCTACCCATGCACATGAGGGAGCAGCAGGAGATGGATACCTGCCTGCGCAGGTATCTTCGGGGTGAGGGTTTGGTCTCCAATCCGTCTGACAGCTTCCTACCCTATACTAACCTCCTGCCCTCACAGGAGCCGGATCAGGTACCGTTCTGGTTGTGGGGGCAGGGTCAGGACGGTGCGGGTTGGGGCGACGGTCCGATGCGCGCCTAGGCAGGTCAGGCCAGGGTGAGCTTGCGAAGGCAAGTTGGGCTGTCGAGGAACAGAAATCGTGCCAGTGGCACGATTTCCCGAGACAGG